>Ga0307514_10000009_pt1 | contig 519472 bp, 528 predicted proteins | sample 16_EM_MG_FD_203088 | JGI IMG/M metagenome (GOLD analysis project Ga0307514, IMG submission 203088) | Populus trichocarpa ectomycorrhiza microbial communities from riparian zone in the Pacific Northwest, United States - 16_EM | ecosystem: Host-associated > Plants > Roots > Unclassified...
CTCCAAGTACTCCTCCAATCTCGCTCGATCATAGCCTGCAAGTGCATCTCCAAACTCGCTCGGTCACAGCCTGAGAGTGCATCTCTGAGTTCACTCGATCTCGGCCTCCAAGTGCATCTCCAAACTCACTTGATCTTGGCCTCTAAGTGCAGCTCTCAGTTCACTCGATCTCGGCCTCCATAAGAGCTTCAAAGGTGAAGTCACCTTGTCACATTCCCACGGTTTCGAGTTAACTAACCGATGAATAGAGTCTCAGCACCTGGCGCGCCTCCCACCGACCGCCTCCAGATCGACCACCTCCAAGTACTCCTCCAATCTCGCTCGATCATAGCCTGCTACAAGTGCATCTCCAAACTCGCTCGATCACGGCCTCCAAGTGCAGCTCTCAGTTCACTCGATCTCGGCCTCCAAGTGCATCTCCAAACTCGCTCGATCACGGCCTCCCAGTGTATCTCTGAGTTCACTCAATCTCGGTCTCCAACTGCATCTCCAAACTCGCTCGATCACGGCCTCAAAGTGCATCTCTGAGTTCACTCGACCTCGGCCTCCAAGTGCATCTCCAAACTCACTCGGTCACGGCCTCCCAGTGCATCTCTGAGTTCACTCAATCTCGATCTCCAATTGCATCTCCAAACTCGCTCGATCACGGCCTCGGAGTGTATCTCTGAGTTGTAGATTGGTAGCTATATAGATAAATAGATACATAGATGAGAATACAACCTGAATACATGAGTTTTAAAAATCGTTGCACGATTAGTAGTAGCTATGAGTTCCAGGCGCACCAGCAGCGTTCCCAAAGAAGATGTTGTTTTTCCCAGAATGCTCTACTGTGATTCGAGGTGCTCCCAGACGCTCACAGGTTTGTCGCTGGCGCTCCCAGGTGCTCTGCTATGCAACGCGACCTGTCGCCTGGGCGACAGGCAGCGTGTAATCCTCCGTCAGAAGGTACGAGGTTCCGTCAGAGCCGTCAGAACCGTCCGGAACACCCGGGTGTTTCAGACGGAAACCAGGGTTGTTGTTGATGATCTATGTCTGGCAGTGGATATCGCCCCAATCCCTGGGCAGTTTCTGTGACTCAGTAGGGTTTTCGCTATGTAGCATTCTGTTTGGTGCCGTGAGACTGCTCTATCTTGGTTTTGTGCTCAAGAGCCATGTTGCCAATTTGGAGATCTTCATCTTAGAGGTTGGCTGTTTGGTCGCAGTATTATTTGCTGGCATCTCTCAACACCTGAAGGTTTTGGTATGGCAGCATTGATATCTTCTTGCAATCGTTCCAGCTGCGTTGCTCCAGCCGATGGTAGTCATACTGTTTCGTCCATTCATTGGGTCCGGTTGGTGGTATTCTATGTTAAGTTCTCCGGTTCAATTGGAAGTACCATATGTTGGCTGCACATGTGGTGCAATGGTGAATATCCAGTTATACATCTGATGGTGATCCTGTCGCCCTAAAACACTGCTGGTAGGTGGTCAATCCACATCGCGTTCAGTTTGTCTGAGCAAGCGATGAGTAGGAATGGTGGATCTGCAATTTGTCAGTGTCCTCATTTGACTACTCCATTCGCAGCGGCGTGGTATGTTGTTATGGTGATCTTCCAGATATTGTAGTGTGCGAAGAGGAGGTCGGTCCATTTCTTGTTCTCCGCAACTCCGTACACTACCAGACTCTCCGGCATTCTGAACAGACAAATTACCTCTTTGTAATAGACGTCTGCTATGTGCTTTTATGTATCCTGTTTTAGTAGTCGTGCCTCTGCCCATCCATTGAGATATTCCCTGGCTACCACTGGTAGGTGCTACCTATCCTCCATTTTGGTCATGTACAGAATATCCATCCCTACTACCTGCCATCAGTGAGTGACGGTTAGGCATTGCAGGGGTTCATCATACTGTAGAGGCGCTCTTTTGCCGCGCATTTTTACACAGTCTTTAACATCGGCATAGATTTCTAGCCACCAGTACCGCTTCACTACCCCTCGGAACATTTCTTCTCTTCCACAGTACCCGGTCACTTTGTGCGCAGCTTCCTTCGCCTACTTTCTCTTCTGAATGCTTACCAATACCTTCACTGGCAGTTCATTGGTTTGCCACCTCTGGTAGTGTACTCCATCGGAAAAAAGGCATTTTTTGGCTTTCCGTCGAAATTGTTGCATTTCCTTAGGAGTCTTTCCCTCCGGCTGCTTCAGGTTCCTCAGAAATTCGCCTATCTCCTATCATCTCCCATTGTATCCCTTCGCCGGTCTTACCCCAACAACTGGTTCGCATGATCTCACCTTCCGCTTTCTGTCCAACTCTTGTTCCACCCATATTCCTCATAACCTTGCTTCCATTGTTTACTCTGAATCGTTCTCCTCTTCTGGTTAAGACTCCGCTGCCCCTATCGGCCGCCATCAGAGGCCATCCGGACCTCCAGTCAGTCTCCCTGTACCATGCTTCACGTCAAAATGGAACTGTCAAATCCACACAATCCAGCAGGCGACTAGTGCTTCTTGCATGTCATTGGCGGGCAAGATCAGTTGATGCACTAATGTGTTAGCATCTGTCACAACAAGGAATCTGACCCCATATATCAAGTTGTGAACCATCTCACATGCATTCATCAGCCCACCAAACTCACGTTTCCCTGTGTCATATCTCTTCTCTGCTTGGTTCAAGAGCCCGCTTTCATAGCAACACAGATCCCAGTCGTTATTTTCGTCTTCCTGCTGGACGATCGCCCCCACCCTTCAAAGGTGTAGTCGACTCCCATGACTACTTGCCCGGTGCCATTGCTAATGTCTATCATCTTCAACGCAGGAGCATTGCAGCTATCCTCTTTCAACATTGCCATAGCTTTCTTTGCATGAGTTTCCCATTAAAACTTGATGTCCTTCAGGAAGATTTAGAATAGGGAGCCTGCAACTGTTGTGTATCAGGGGATCCATATTTGATGGTAGGTTCGAAGGCCTGAAACTGCCCTGCCCTCCGTACGGTTCTCCCACCAGGGCTAATTCCACACTTTGTTGACCTTGCAAGCTTGCGGACACGTTACTGCTGCCTCACAAACAAACCTAACGACTTTTACCCCATTCCAGCACCAGACAGATGTCTCTGTGGAAATTGTGGCTACTGCTCCATCGACATCGGCAAGTCATTTTCCAAGGCTCGAGAGGTCTTCAATGAGATACCTTCCGTCTCCAGGCAGCCCTTGAACCACCCCGTCACCATATGGGCTCTTCGGGTGTTTTGCTCCAATATTGAAAAAGAATATTTTCACAATTGATCCCAGGTGAGTATAAAGTATTTTCCTAGATACTCTGACAAATGATGATACCGAAATGGTAGCTCCCTGAACCAGTCAGGTCGGCCCATACATACCTTGTGTTGTCTGAATGGCCATATAGTCCCGGCTAGCTTTGTGAAACACCGTTTGGTCGTACCCAGAGTGAATGTTAATCAGTGAAGAAATGGGAAGTCCAGTGTTGGCGTCAGAAAACTCATCAATATTAGGTGGTATCCCGGAGTCTTCCGGTGTATGCCAATTTGCGCTCACAGCAGTAATTCTGCAGCAGTACATTCCATTTTTCTCTTGAACGGAGACGTGAGCAATCCTGTAAGGGCCCCAAGCAGGCTCGAATAGGCCCCGCCAAACCCATTCTTCTATTTACGCTGTTTCCACTGGAATCACTTTCTTCAGTATGCAAAATTCACGGACCTTCCAGACCTTCTGACCAGGCTCCAACCAGATCTGGTGGTGTGGCTTGACCTCATCATTGATCATTCCCAGTTCCTCCGATGTCCATGAGAGAGTATACTACAAATTTGATAGCATACCTAAGACGGCTTCCTTTTCCGTTGGCATTAATATGCTTTCTATCCATAGCTCTCTTATTCTCTCAGGTGTCAACCTTCCCCCTCTTGCTCTGTGGGAGAATTTGGGAAGAAACCACTCATTTCAGAGGCCTGGTATTGGTTCGGCATGGGCAATAGCTCTTCCTCTCCAGTCCAGGCAACTATATGGTATACATTCTTCCGACATGGGAACAGGCTGCACTTTCTGGGCAACCCATTTGTAGCATGCATGCACCCAGATGGTTTTGGTGCTTTTCTCAAAGTCGCACTTCGCTGAATCAAGGTACAAGGAAAGGGGTTGTATTTCAATACGTTCCGGACCAATGCTATGTTTTGAACCCCACGCAATAGTTGTGGATTCTCTTCTGGTTACCCTCATTTCCTACACCAGAGATTCTTCTCCCATTGACCACTCTTCAGCTACCATCCTCCTACCCAACTCTCCAACTACCAGTCCTTCCTCCTCTTCACATGTATCATTCCAATCCATGCCTTTTCCCATTAGCTTCCTGACTGCCTGTGATAGCACCCCATTTTTAGCTGAATGTTCTGCTTCTTTCCTGAATGTTTTGCTGCTCATTCCTGCAGTATAATCCTTCCACTTTTTCTTCAAGTGCCCTCTTCCTATCAATTAACTCCTTCTCTTTTCCTTTCTACCAGTTGTGGCCTTTTCATTCCCATCTTTCCTCCCAGAGCTGTCCAACCTCTGTCCATCGTAGTGCTGCACCCTATCCATCCTAGTTTCTCTATCTGTAACGCTGTGTATAAGTTTCCCTAGCTACTGGAGAATCTATCACTCTTGTCTCCTGGAAAGGTAGTGACAAATGTTGGCTGCTCTGACCCATCCACGGCATAGACGGTGATCTCGCAACTGCCGTCATCCAGGTTCCTAACACACATTTGAGTGTATGTTACCCAGGGGTGGCCAAAATACCCTGTTTCGATCTGGAATTCGCGAAAAACATAGGCATGGGACTGGTGAGACCATGGACGTTAACTAGTATGGACTCCACCACCTTCGGGAAATCAGACCGATTGCCATCGGCAGTGTTTATCATTCAGTTGCCATAGTTCCATCCAATGCTAAACCCTCTGGTGACCGTTCCCATCATCACGCAGAGCTCAGATCCACTACTGATGAGCATGGGATGTTTGTGCCAGTATATGTTTCCGAGTCCGGTGGGAGAGGCTCTAGCGTGCCTGAAGTCGGGGTATCTGATGTAATCATTCAGGCCTACAAAGGCAGAACTGTGAACCATTGCGATTCACTGTCCTGGAGCCAGGGTCCTGGCAGTAAGTTGTTTGTCTTTGGGAACTGATACCGTTTTAGCCTTGGGTAGCAGTTGAAAGGTCAATTCGCTGGTGTCCCTTTCCAGATGGGCTAGGAGATGTACTCGAGTTGGCTGCCTCCGAGGACCTCGTAGTAGCTAGTATCCAGGGCATGTGTTTTCTTGCATGTCACATTCGGAGCCTTTGGGGTATTTGCAGTTGTATTTGGAATGGCGTCCACCTTCGCCAGTTGCTTGCTGAATGCTACCTCTTTCTTGATGGTCCACTTTCGCTGGTTACTAGCACTTGTCGAGACCGCTGGGACCTCTTCCTCGATATGTTCCCACTTGTCATTACACCTGATCACCATGTCCATCCTCTGCCGTCTCTCGTCCAGAAAGGTGTGTTCTGCCTGCCTACGCATGACTGCCAACATGGTTTCTCTCTTTTCCTCGTCTAAACATGCGTCTCTCTCCTCTTCCATTTCACTTTCATGCTCTTCCTCTGCACTGCTGTCTCCTTGCCCCATATCTTGCTCAATATTCTTATTGCTCAATTTCTCAATACAGTCTCTGTTATCTTATTCCTTACCATCCTTACCTGTAGACTGACCAGAGTAGTACCCATCGATTTCCTGCAGATGCTGGGCATTCCCTGAGTGAAGCGCAGTAACCTGAGCACTGACCCTCCAAAACAGCCAAGATCTTGCAATTTGCTGTGGCTGAGGTGGCTGTGGTGCAGCCATAGTGGCTACTTCCCCTCGCTGCTGCCCTTATCAAGCTATGTCCCGAGCGTACTCCCACATTGACAAAAACCTTCTCTCCGGTTGCTATCCACAAATCTAACCTTCATTTCCTTCTCTGCATTCTTCGGGTTGTCATTCATGTTCATTGAGGTGGACTCTACCTGTTTCCTGGTTGCTGCGCACATCGGGACACATCTTGTGGATGTGTTCTTGTTCATCACAATAGATACATGGTTCTAATCCTTGTCATGGATACTGCTGGTATTCGGGTCCCAGTCTGAAGTAAGTGGGTTCTGTGGGTGCATTCAGTGGTGGGAAGTTCATTGGTGTGTGGGGAGGTGGATGGTCAGCTTGGATGACATACGCACTGGCAGTCTGGTCGCTTCCATAACTGGGATCATTAGCTTCGCCCAGCTGGAAGGTCCATGTGTCGGAGGCATTCACCATATTGTCCATCTTTGTGTCAATTGAATTTTCGGTGATAGCGATGGGAATTTCGTCTGTCGCTTGCACTGGTGCCGGGGTCTCTTCACTAGGGATTGTGGCATGGTTCACCACTACTGGCATCTGCAGGAGTGGAACTGGAGCTGGAATTGAGTACGGAGAGACTCCGGGCGACGTCTGTGCTCTTTCTGAATCCAGGTGGGCGAGGGGAATGTTGGTCGCACAGTTGTCGAGGACATGCTTCAGAAGCTGGTCGTATTCCAACATTGTGTGGTCTCTGGGATAGTATTCGTGTTTCAGTACCACTTTTGATCTGAAATCTCTTCCGAGGGCTCTGCGCAAAATTTCAAGCTGTGTGTACTCAGTGAAGGCTTCCATGTTAATCATGATGTGGCTGATGTTGTCGTAGGTGATGATAATGGCTTTCAGGCTAATCTTCTCATATTCCAGCTGGTATTTACTTAGTTGCTCCAGGTACGATCTCGTGTATATATTGATGCAGCTATCGGCCTGGCAGTAGGCATCGTTCAGTTCCCCATGCAACTGCTTCCAGTCTTTTGTCACCGATCCAGACATCATTTTGATTGTTTCCTTGATTGTTTCAGAGCAGTAGTATGGGATTGATCTGATGACATCTTCGGCCGCCAGGTCGGTCCCGGTGTGAGGTGTGAGGCATTCATTCGCCACAATGAATTTGCTAAATTCCACTCCTCCAAAGTCTGGAGTGCCCATGGTGCCCGGGAGTGGTATTTGCTTTCTGCCCTTCCCGATGGTGACGGTGAAGAACTCCATACATTGCCTTTGATTGTGTATATGATTGTGCGAGGTGTTGGAGAAAGCGCCAGTACTGGTGGAGGATCCGGCATGGCATGCGGGACCATAGGGTGGAGGAAGTGATAAAGAGAGGGGAACAGGCGGCAGAAGTAGATCGAGACTGTTCAGTTGACATCATGGTACTGTTTGTAGTGGTTTGGAGATGGGATGGTGGATTAGGTGATTAATTGGCAGTAATTGGTGATCTATGGTCAATTGCTAGTTTGTGAGTTTTTGGAAGGGGGGTAAGGTCAATTGGTGGTCTTTTTGATATAAGCTCTTTGTTTCGTTCTTTTCTTAGCTCGGCTTCACCACCTCTCACAGTGTTCTCTCTTAGCTTCCTGCCAAGTCGCCTATCGTGTTTTATTCCCTGCAAAATCCCCCTCCGACTTATTGTATCCTCTGTAGCACTACTCTCAATGTTACTGTGATCATCAATTCCTATCCTTAGTATTCCTTCGGATTGGTGTCTTCCATTGTACACAGTTGGTATCCTTTTTCCGCTTGTGTTTTCTCATCCCGCTAAGAAGTCGGTGCCTGTTGTCTCACTGCAAGATCAGTGCCTATTGTTTTGGTGTTAGGTCGGTGCCTGACATTTGGTGTGAGGTCTATGCATGTCGTCCGGGTATGAAGTTGGTGTCTGAGGTCCCCTTGGTGGGGTTGGTGCCCGTTGTCCTCGTATGAGGTCAGTGCTGTTTCTCCAGTCTGCGAGGTCAGTGCCTGTAGTCCCGATATGAGGATGGTGCCTTTCGTCCTGGTGTTACATCGGTGGCTGTTGTGGTAGTATTAGGATAGTGCCTGTCGTGGCCATATGAAGTTAGTGGCTTTCGACTGGAGTTAGTTTGGCGTCAGTTCTTAGGTGTTTGTCACAGTATTCGGTCGTTGCATTTTGTCCAGCGTTAGTTCTACTCCATTTTGTCGGTGTTCGTCCCAGTTTTCAGTCGGTGCCTTTCATCGAGCGTTACTTGGCAGCAATTTGTAGGTCTTTATTCCAGTATTAGGTCAGGGCCGTCTGTCCAGCATTAGTTGGGCGCCATTTTCTCAGAGTTTGTCCTGGTATTAGGTGGCTGTCTTTTTGGTTAGTGATGTTGATGTAGCCAGCAGGATGCATGAGGCATTCAGATGTGACATTGTTTGCACTGTCCCTAGGATTGTCGTTAATTCCTTCGGCATTGCGCTCTGCTTGCAGGGTTCATATCTTTCATTGGTTAATTCTCTCCATAATTTCTCTTATTGGCAACTAGGGATTTTTCCCACCATTCTGTACTGAGCTTTCTGAACCTGAATCCGAATTTGGGCTCCATTTGTGGTGAAACTGTGAAGCTAGAAGGGTGAGAGCCCACCTTTGACACTCCGTCGCACCTCTTGCGGCATTCAAAATGGACTTCCTGATAATGCACAGGTCTGGCTCGCGGAGCCTAGGATGAGGGTGAGGAGGTATGATATTACCTTGCTTTGAAGATTCACACAAATGCATGGATCCACACAGAGTCTCGGAATAAGCGAGTGAGATCACAAAGTTGGGAAAAATTGACTGTGTGATTTGTTGTATGATATAATTATATGAGATGAGATACAGGATGCAATACACACTATCTACCCCAGGGTCTCCCAAATATATATTCTTTGTCACTCTGTCAATTTCCGCTACCCCTGTATCTTTGCACAACCACTGCTGCACAGTCTGTTTTCATCATCCCTATCTCTCTGTATACCAGCTATTGCTCAGTTCTTTGCCAAGCTGAGTGGTGGTGGTGAGAAACTGATTTTTCTGCCACACTGGTACAACAATTGCTCTAATAGGTACAATAAGTAATATATTTGTCATTTTCACAATACAGATTAACCCATTCACAAATTGATCCTAACCATTCAGATTATTGTATCTGGGTGGAATCACCATTTAATCTTTCTCAGCTTGAAGATGAAAAAGCCATTGTGGACTCTTTTTGACAGCTCTGAGAAAAGTTCAATATAGTCATTCCAGAAAATGGACGATTCTAAATTTGGAGAATTCCATTCTGTGAAGGTCAGCAAAAGTATAATATACAAGGATAATGAACTCAGCCTTTCAATGTGTTCACATGGTCACATTCCATATATTGAATCAAGATGTTATGAGATTTTCGCATGATCTCTTGGTTGGCATTGGGATCTTAGACTTTACAATTAAGTTCCAGATGCATAACAGAAGTTGGGCAGTGACATGGTTAATGATAGTGAAACAGCAAATTCTGAAGAAAATGAACATACTATCTATAAGTATATTCCCATCACATTTGAGCACAAGTCTACTATCTTTCTCACCCCAGTCCACTTACATATGAGTATAGAACTGCTGTCGAAGATTGTGAATACTGCAATTTACTGATCAATCTCAGCATAATGTTACTCTGATACTTCTGCCAACTATGCAGACATTGGTGCATTTCAAATGATGTATCTATTATGATATAAGGCAGAAAAATTGCTCTTCCTGGTAAAGATGATAGCATACAGAAGAAGCTCTGCATGTATCTTACCATGTATTCATATTGGATATTAGATTGACAGAAGTTGTGAACTCAATCTCATATGAGCTTTGAAGGTCAAGATACAATAGTGTCACCTCCATATAGTGAAGATCAGTTTACCTGTTATTATACCTGAGAATCAGTTGAATGTAATTCAGTTTGTTGGCAGATCAATATGCCACTTTCACATTACAGATATAGAGCCAGGTAGAATTATCAGTGGTGCAACTGTAGCCTGAATCAATTTGCTAAATTGACTCGAATATGGCACACAAGAAACATCTTTAGCTGGCCAATATGTATTGTGCTCTTATTGATGGATTTCCAGAGTTTATACATGTGTACTACCTTCCACTGAACTTTAATCTTGGTCTGGTTGATGCAGAAATTGTTCTTAAACAACATCTGCACTTGTCAAGTGATAACCTAAATTACCCTCTCCGGCTGATTCACAACACAGTCCATATCAGCTATACTTCAGATGGTGACATTATTTTAAAGATTGAATTGAGAAACAAGAAATTCCGTAGGCTTTGAGTGAGTCATTTTTGCTGCACCGGAAACTTCATGTTCTGTTGGTCTCTTGATGTGAGCATGTTGTGTAATGCACATACTTCTGTGACCTGTTTTCTTTTTCTCTACTTCTTGCAGAAGTTGTCACTCATGATATTGGCACAATTAATTCAAAGCTTGAATTTAACATGTGTCACTTGATGCATTTTGTACTTCCATTGCACTTTTGTTATCTGTGGATTAGCATCATTTGGTTGCTGCTTCTGAGGCTGCATTCAGATGCACTAGAAATTGCCTTCATTTTGTTGAAGTAACCTTTTCAGCCCCATACTGATGTATATTCAGTGCAGCTCTAATTTTATTACACTTCTATAGTCATAACTAATGGAATTCTTTCAACAACTGTTCATCCACATTGGCCATCACAGATATAGACATCGTTTGATTACAACAAGCAACATTCGTTACGAAAAATTGCCAGAATGCATCATCTAGTACATTGAAGAATAGATTAGAGTGACTATGTTGGCTAACAAGTAGAGGGAATGCACACTACTCTTGCACTGCATCTATTACCATTTCTTCAGAGGCTGTTTTGGGTGGAGTTTTCTATCTTTATTGGAGCAGACAAGATTTGTAGTACAATTCACTCCCAGTGTGTTGAATACACGGTCATCATTTCTTTCCTGGCAGGTGCGACTTACGAATAACTAACATAGTCTAGAGATGACAGGAAGCGCTGGACATTATAGTACTAATGTTAATGAATTGTTGAACTGATTTATAACATTTCTAGCTATCAGGTATTTGAGCAGCCAGTGCAATAGGTCTTTAATTCAATACAGTTGCAGCTAATGCAATTAATCAGGCGGCCAAAGCTGCCAGACCATATAGGCAGGTTATTGCCACACCTGGTTACAGATTGAGTGAAGACTAAGCATGTGCAGAGAATCAATATTAGTATTCGCCAGAAGCATAGAATACACATTCTGATCTGTTCAGCTGTCAAGTGCTTGAAAGCTTATTTGCCTGATATGTACACCTTCGGGAATTTCACATATTTGTTATAAGCCATATGAGACTTGAGCAACAATAACTTATGCAGGATAATACTCAACCCTGGCAGCCAAAAGAGGATAATATTGAATATGGAATGCATTACTGTAATCTCATTTCAAGCCAAACCTGGATATGTTAAAATTCATTAGTTGCAGTTTGAATCATGTGACGGTATGCCACATCAGTACTTTAGGTATACATAGAAGCATATGCAATCAGTGACACATGAATGCAAATACAATAATGCGACATGCTGAAGATATCTATTCCTATATCACCAATAGCAAGATACACTGGACAGCTGTGGTAGATATCCAAATAATTGTTCAGCTGAGGTTTGTTAGAGATACAAATGACTGGCACAATCGTCGATTTGGCAGGAAGTTAATCTTGTATATTCCACAGGTAATTAGCCATGTTCATTTCGTAGTAAATATGGCGACTTTCCTGCTTATGGATTTGCACTTCCTCACAATAGAGGTGCTTCTGAAATGGGTCATGGGGCACCAGAAAATCTGTATATTTGAAGATATTACTAAAGTATAATATTCCAAAAAGATATAACTGATCATCAATCATAGAATGATTGCAGAGGCTGGTATCAATTTCAAAGAGGTGCTTTTGTAGACCATTGTCTTATTGGAATCAGTTAATTTTCATGTTGCTTAGTACATGCCTCAGTTCTTAATTGGTCGATCATTTTGATTGCTGGCTTAGTAAGTCAGTCTGTTAAAAGCTATATGCAGACCACAATGAATTGCATAGAATCAAGTATTCTGAAATGTTGCGAAATGTATTGAACAATCTGGTGGGTTTGCCCTATACTTTCCTTTTGAATTTTGCACTTCAACTATCTTCCTATGAGCCTGTGTCTGCATTTGATTAGGGGTTTATGTTATCTTTATCATCTGGGGATGTACTGTTTCTTCTTTTTGAATTATCTTAGATGATGCTGCACCATGTATGTTGTCTATGGGTTGATCATTAGCTGAGAAGCTTATTGGTGGCCATTTAGCTGCATCTACTGTAGTAGGACCAAGATGTCTCTGTCCCTGTGAGTAAGTGGTAAAATGGTATTAGGTAACAGCCTGTCATTAATCAATATTGGGTAATATTTGTTTTAATGAGCTTCCAGATTGGTTGTGGCAGATGATATCGTTTGGCAAATAAAGCACTTGACACAATTCCGAAGGGAATAACCTGCATTAGAAATATCGAACACATACACAAAGGAGGTAGAACAATAATGGTGTTTTGAAGTCAGCCGTGGTAAATCAGGAATGTTCGTTTGCCAGCGAGAGAACTCAAGTTAGTGTAATATGTGGACAGTGGCATTGGACCTGTAATGCAGGAGGATCGACTCCAAGATACACTCAACCAGAAGTATCCCTTCTAAGTATCCTCTTATCTTGTCATGCTATCGGACTTGATAATTGGACTTATACAAGGACTAACAGGTGGTTCACTTTGAAGCTTCACTCAGGCGCAGAAAGTAATCCGAATAGAATCAAAGTAGAATAGCTTTCCAATCCGAATATATTGTTGAGGCTTGTTCTCTGTCGTGAGAAGGTTGCCCTCTATACTAGCAGAGAATCGAGAGGTCGTTATCCCTCTCCCTTCTACGCTCACACTGCTAATTCTAACTACATTTTCCTCTAGATAAGTCACTACCATTCCTTTGTCCCCCAATGCCCTTGCTCTGATAACCAGTCGGCCTGAACTTCCTCCGAGCAAATGGTATCCTTCCAATCCTCCAGTCTTTCTGGACCAACAGTACCTTTCTGATATACATCTGCAGACTGATTGGTATCCATCAGATGGTTGTCTTCCGGATGTTCTGCCCCATTGTACCATTCAACAGCCTCCCATCGTATCGTGCCCAAGCATCCCTATCCCACTGGCCATAGCTATTGCCAATTGCAAGATACTTCATACTGAGGTGACGATGGCTGGCATCATTCATTATATCCATCCATTGAAAATATAGCAATGGGTGTTTGCATTGCATTAACAGACCACTACTGCTATAACAACACTTGAGGGTGGGTGGTGATGATGTAGTCCAGGGACATGTGCCTGGTGGTCATTGGTGTGGTGATAGTGCTGGCTTATAATTGATGAACCTTAATTCTTCGCCACCTGACATCATCTTCCAGTGATATCTCGTGACCCCAGAACTGTGAATACTCCAAGGGTGTAACACTACCTCCCTTTCCTACTAGGTCGTCCTCAATCCTATCTTCCTTTTTGCAGTTTTGATAAACTCGCAACTTCCTGCCAAAACCCATATCCTTATCCATTGGTCTATTGCTTGCGATTAAAACCTCCCGGTACAACTATATCTCGCAGGAGGAAAGGTAAAAACTCAACTCATAAGCTCCTATCCTAAGTAGCCTGGGGATTCCGTTTATGGAATTCCCTCAGTAGCTCCTTTTCCTCGAAGTTCTCATACGGTTTCTCTGTCCAATCTGTCTCCTCCGGACATCCTTTCCATTTACCCAGATATAAGACTTTCTTCCGTTCCTTGTTGAATTGACTGCCCATGATTTCTTCTACCTTATATCCTGTCTGGTATCCATATCCTGCAATATCATACCCCAACTCATGGTCATCTGTAAACACTGCTTCCAGGTCTGGTGGATCTCGAATTGGATTAATGGCGATGTGGATAGGTTCGATTAAGGATACATGAAAGGCATTTTGTATTCGCCATCAGAAGGGCAATTCTAGCTTGAGTGCTGTAGGTAACATAACCCTCTTGACCCGGAGAGGACCATGGAGTTTAGCATCGAACTTTCTTGCTGGCCTGCTGGTCTTGAGGTTCCTTCCATTGAGCATAACCAAATCGCCTAGTTGGTGAACTGGCGCAGGTTTGGCTTTCTTATCATGGTATTTCCTGATTATTTTGCTGGCTTTTTTGAGTCACTGACGACAGAGGTGAGGAACACTTGTCATCCACTGAATGTAGTTCTGAGAAGTGGGATTGCCCGAGAATTCTGTAGTTGGCCAGTTTGTTCGAGGGTGACTGCCATAATTTGCAAAGAATGGTATCATTTTAACTGTGGAATGCAGGGAGTTGTTGTAGGCATACTCTGCTATTGGCAGCATCTCTTCCCAATTATCCAGTTCATAATTGCAGTAGTTTCGGAGGTAACACTCCAAGGTTTGGTGTACCCTTTGCATTTGTCCATCAATTTGAGGATGAAAGGATGACGGCATCTTTGATTTGAGTCCAAGTGTGTCAACAATGTCTTTCCAAATCGTGGATGTAAACCTTGTGTCTCTATCTGAGGTAACTGTAGATGGTATTCCATGATGTCTCCATATTGTCCTTAGGAATATACGAACCAGATCTGGTGCCTTCTTTTTGCTGGCTCTGAGGGGAATAAAGTGCGACATCTTCGTGAAGTAGTTGACTACTACCCATATGGACGAACACTCATTTGATATTGGTAGATCCACAATAAAGTCCATGGATATCTCATCCCAATGTCTATATGCTAGCTCCAAGGGTTGCAATAGTCAATAACGAGCGTGACGTGCTACCTTGTTCTTTTGACGATCAGGACATGAGCAAACGTAGTCTTCAATTCGTTGATTCATCTGGGGCCAGAAGAAGTTTCGCCACACAAGTTCAGTTGTGGTTTCCTGGCCTATAAGGCCAGCTACTTTAGAGTCATGCTGTTCCTGTAGAATCATCCTTCTGAAATTCATGCTATCAGGAACCAATAGCGTTTCTTGATACCACATGACTTCATCCTCTAATGTGATGTCTGCATCTGCCTTTCCTTCCCATACCCTGTCATACGCCCTAAGCCAGTCTTCATCATCCTGGCCAGATAGGATCACATCCTGGTACATATGTTTATCGAATTTGACCACAGGTATAGCCTTCACTGTCTGGGATGAAAGGATGATTGGTTCTGATCGTGACTGGAGACATGAAACTATTATTGGTGAGCCCTTAGCTCTAGTGGCTGATGTCCAAACATAATCTCCCTCTACTGACAGAAGTTGATCAGGTCTGAGGACTTGGTGGATATGTTGATTTTCATTTTCCTCAATGCTACCTCCCCCCTTTTTGGGCGATACTCCGAACGCCTAGATAATGCATCAGGTTTTTCATTTGCACTTCCTGGATGATGGAATATTTTGAAATCATATCATGCAAGCTCCTGTGCCCATGTTGCCGGTTGTCGATTCAAGATCGTTGTTGCAGTAAAATACTCGAGGTTTATGTGGTCTGTATAGATCTGAATCTGATGGTGAGCTCCTTGGAGGTAACGTCTGCAATGATTCAAGGCTGCTACTCTAGCAAGCAATTCCTTATCGTGGATGTCATCATTGATTTCTGCCTTATCCATCTTTCTGGAATAGAACACAATGGGGTGTAATCGTCCATCGATGACCTGAGAGAGTACAGCACCAAAAGCGAAATCACTTGCATCAGTTTTTACAATAATCTGACGCATGGGTTCGAAGTGTTTTAAGATCCCAGCTATAGTAACCTGGTCTTTGAAGTCCTGAAAAGCCTTAGCACACTCGTGGGACCATTCTTATGGAACACCATTCCTGAAAAGGTCTGTAATAGGCTTCATTAATCTTGCAAATCCTTCAAAGAATCATTGATAAAAGTTGGCGAATCCTAAGAACATTTGCACATCTTGTTTGCATTTGAGCTTTGGCCATTCCAGGAGAGTTTTGATCTTATTCAAAGCCATCTCTATTCCCTCCGAGGATATAATGTATCCAGGACATTCGACTCGGGAGTTATGCAATACACACTTGTCCTGCACTATTGCGAGGTTGTTTTCCTTCAGCCGTCGGAGTACCTCCCGAACTATCTGGGTATGTTCTTCCTCCGTTTCTGAGTGGATCAAGAAGTCATCCATATAGATGAGTAGTTCTCTATCGAGCATATCTCTAAAGATTGTCTCCATTGCATCTTGGAATGTAGCCGGGGTATTCGCTAGACCAAATGGCATAACTGTATATTCATATACGCCATATCTTGTACAAAATGTTGTTTTCCACTTGTCCCCCTCCCGGACTCGGATGAGGTGAAATCCAGCCAGGAAGTCGATTTTGGTAAAGATTATTGCACACTGTACCCTATCTCAAAGCTCATTCGTCATAGGTAGCGGCCGTCGTTTCACAACGGTGACTGTATTGAGTCCTTGAAAGTCTAGACATAATTGTAGGCCTCTGCCATGTGGTTTTTGAACGAAGAGAATAGGTGCTCTTGCTGGTGACTTGCTTCGGCGAAGATTTCCCTGATCGAGCATATCTTTCATATATTCCTTGAGTACAGATAACTCTTTTTTGGTGAGAGTGTAGATGGGACCCCATGGGGGTTCTTTTCCTGTTTGGATATCAATGGCATGGTCAAATGATCGATGAGGTAGCAAGACATTGGAGACTTCTCCATTGTATAGTGACTTGTAATCTCGATACTGCCATGAAATCCTATCGATCCAGTAGATTTCCATTTCCACCTTATCATTGATTTTAAGGTTTCCAATGATTTCAATCCATTGAGAATGATTCCCGAAATCCAATATAGTATCATCGATTTCAATGGTGAACAAATTGCAGTTATGCGTTGTCCATGTCCCCTTGCATTTCTCGCTCTCAAAGCTGATCTTTCCTCTCTCGACAAATCCCTTTGCTTAATGTTTAACCATCCACCAATATGGGAGCATCAGATCGCAGAAATCCTCCATTGGACCTATATGGAAGGTTTGTTTGGAGTGATGGTCTCCATGTTGGAAGGTAATTGGGAAGGTATAACACTATCCGCAATACTCTACTGAATCTCCAGCAAAGTTGTGAATTTCCTTCTGTACTTTGCAGGTAACACATGGCAGATTATGCTCCTCAATCCATTTTTCCAAGGCAATCAGTGTAGTGCATCCAGAATTGAGTAGCAATCTTGCTGGAAAATTCTTTTTACCTCAAAATGAGATTAATATCGTAATTGCAGGTCTTTTGCCTGACTTGGGTTCGTGTGGAGCTTGTTTTGAATTTTTGTGGTTGATTTACTTGCTGGAAGGCAAAGCCTTTTGTTTTTGTGAGGTACTCATGGTGAACTGCCTTTCGACACAGCTGCGGCCACAATGGGTCGTAAGTATTGAATGCTTGACAGTTATGAAGTATAGATAGGTATGAATGTATAGTCACTTTGCTATCGAACTGAATGCTATGTGGCCAGTACATTTTGAGTACTAAATTCATCCTCAGGTATCCTTTTTATTCAATTTTCAATTAAGCAAGTTATCTAAGGAAAACACTATCATTTCCATCCACTTATTTCCATATAGATCAGTACCACTGCCTCTATCTTAGAGGACTGTACCACAGTATCCTTTAATCTATGATCATTTCATCATTAGAGTCTACCTCATAGACCTGTCTAGATGCAGAGACCTGAGCCTTGGGCTTGTCCCCTCCTGCTCATATCGCAGATGAGAGATCCTTTGGATGGTCATCTTTGAGTTTTGGCATTTTGCCTTGAGAGGATGAAGACACAATTGATTTTCAGCAGAACTTCCACGCGTGGTTATCCATGCCACAGCGTGCACACTCTCCCTTGTTAAATCGTTCTTCTACCAAACTAGGGGCAATTCCCTCCAGGGCTTTCTTCTTGTCCATATGGACAGGAGTCTGATCCTTAGTCTTATCCTCTTTCCTGGGTTTCTTGGAGCCAGACTTCCCTCCTGATCCACAATCCTTGGGTTTGTCTTCTCTTGGGTCCCCTTCTTCTTGATGTTTTCTCTTCCTGTCTTGTTTCTGAAGACTTGCAGAGCTGTCTTTCAAAGAATGCTTTTTTTGCAACATCAGGTATTCTTCCATCGCTAATCCAACTCTTCGAACACTCTCCACAAAATCTATATCATTTCGTGGTTCTTGCTTGGTTGTTGCCAGGGCGATATTGGAGATCTTCTGAAAGCCCATCTCTAAGCAAGGTCCTCCAAGGGGTGCGAACTAGGCAGACCTTATACTTGAGTGTTTCCATGTCTGTTAGATAGCTCTCAACGTCTCCCATATATTTCAGTTCCCTCATCTTGTCTAGGGCTTTCCTTTCTTCTTGTCTGTTGAGGAATATTTCTTCCATTGCACTAACAAAGGGGTTCCATTCATCCACCTTGAAGTATTTCTTCATATACTCAGCTCTGGCGTCATACCATGTTCCAGCGTTTCCATCCATTACACCTCCAATGCAAATGATCTTGCCAAGATCATCTTCAAAGTCTGTGCGGTGGCACTTTATATAGATCTCAACTGAGTGGAACAACATTCCGTATGGAAGGGTGTCATCTGATGTATCTCCTTTGAATACTTTGGGCAGCTTCATCTGGCTCTTTTTCGTTTCGTATCTTCGGCAAGGGGTGCGTCCCTGTACAGAGCTGCTGTATACAGTAGAACCTTCTGGTGGTAGCGGTGGTAATCCTCCTAGACCATGCCTTCTGGGGTTGTCGCTGCTATCTGATGAGCTTGAACTGTTGTGCAGGTCGTTCCCAGTGGGCAATGGGGGAACTGGTGGCTCATCTGAGTTACCAACTCAATTATTAATGCCTCTTCTGCCACCTTCTCCTCCTCCTCCACCTTTAGAGAAGCCTTCTCCCCCACTGCCAGCCATACTGGTTGGTGGTGTATATGGTGGTGAGAAAATGTCGTCTGCATTTCTGCCTTTGATGATTTCCCATTTCCCGCTCTTTTGACTGTAAACCCACTTAATACCACTTGGTGTTTCCATAAAGCCTTCATCCTTAAGTTGATTTGGGTTTCCTTCTAGGTTCCTAGGTTTATCATCATCTGGAACTGATTTTGTCAAAGATCTGATGGAGAGTCGGGTTTCCTTTGGAACTGCCTTGAGTTTCTCTTCGAGCTGTTTCTGGAATTCTGCAAAGGCCCCCTGCCATTGTTTCTTATTGGCTTTCATTTCTCTTTTGGTTGAAGCCAACTCTACTCCTTGCTTCCTTAAGTCCTCCTCTGTTTTTTTTTTATTATCCTCCATTTCCATTCGTTGTGTATTCTGTACTCTTGCCATTGCTTTTTCAGCAGTTTTCTTGTTTTCTTCTATTTGTCTCCTTTGAGTTTCCAATCGAACTACCAATGCATTCCAGCATCTTTTCTCTCCCTGAGTCCTGTAGCTATACTGGCCCATGGATTATTATTGCTTGAGATTTGGGCATAGATTGCATCCATCAGATTCTCATAGTCTTGAGATGCCTTGGCTGCAATTACTGCCATTTCTTCTTTGACATTTAATGCATAGATCTGGGACTGAAGAATGATCTCTGTGTATTGAGCGTCCACATTATGGCACAAGGTCTCAACTCCTTTGGTCATCTGATCAGAAAAGGAATTCTGTTTGCTGACCATCGACATGTAGGCATCCACCAACTGAGGCATTTCCTGTTGGACATTGACCGATTTCGATATGGATTCTGAAACAAGGGCTGCCATTCCATCCAAGTCTGCAGTTAATTGATTGTACAGCTCGACTGCTCATATGGAGACTTGTTCGTTGGTAATCGGCTGGTATTGTTCCACCGCTTTTTCAGTTGTATCTCTGGAAACCAAGACATTACTCCTCCTCTCCACCGTTAATCTTTGAACGTCTGATGATGACATGGTCTACTGCTTGAGAACTATGCAGTGTTTAGTCTTGCCTCCTGACTGGTACATCAGCAAAATGTAAAATGGTTTGGAAGTCACAACTGAACAACTAAGCAACTCTGAACAGCCACACTGATCCTTCCAGATGCTCCCAGATGCTCCCAGATAGGCTGAGTGCAAAGCGATGAGCTCTCAGGTGCTCCGAGACTACTTCACCGGTGCTCCTCAATGTTCTGGAAGTTGAGGAACAGAATAGAAGAATATCCTGAAGAATGTATGGGTGTCTTTGAAATGCTACAAAATCAAACGATTAGAATGTGCAAATTTCGGAGCTATTGGGAGTATTGGCCGCATCTTGAAGACTATTCCAGTGCATCTCGAACCTGGAGTCGTCCTCTCCAGGAGTGATTATTATAATGTTTATATCAAATAGTACAATTCAATTAACTAACTATCTTCTTCCTGCACACCTTGATTCAGGCATTGTAACTTAATATACAGTCCACTAGGTATCTAAATCAACATTATTATTTACAAGCCAAACGCTATCGATACTATCTAATGCAGTGTGCTTTCGCACCAAATGTGCCGGTCAAACAATTGCTCCGACAGGTACAATATGCATCATATCAGTCTGTTTGGCAACCCAGATGAATCCATCAACACAATCAGCCCAATCACGCGGATCTTTGTACTTTGTTGGAATCACCACTGCAAATTCTTGAACTTGAGCACATAATATCCATTGTTGAGACTTTTTGCACCGTTTAGAAAAGATTGATATGGAGTTTCTGGTGGGCAGGCACTCCTGAAATTGGAGGATCTGATTCGGCGGAGTCCAGCTAAAGTATAATACAGGAAAAGAAGGAACTCGGCCTTGGAAGGTGATATCGAGATTACTGTCTGTATATTGTACCCAGATGTTATGAAATTCAGGCATGACCCCATGGTTGGCATCGGTATATTCTACCTTGCAATCAAGTCCCAGATGCTACACAGATGTAGGGCAGTGAAGTGGTTGATGGTTGTACGACAGCCCATTCTGAAGATCAATAAATATACTGTCAAGGAGTACATTCTAATCATATCCAAGCACCAGTCCACCAACTTCGTGTCCCCAGTCCTCTTCAATTTGTGAACGGAATAGCTGTCCAAAGTTTGGAATTCCAAAATCTTCTCATGCATCTCTGAGTGAGGTCAATTTGATACTTCTGCACTCTCCGCAAACATGGGTTTCTCTCAAATGATGTACCTGTGGTGACACGGGGCGGAAAAATGCCTCGTCCTCATAATGCTGGAGGCGTAAAAGATGAGCTCTATGAGTATTTTGCCATTTATCGGCAGCGGATAGTAGGTTGAAAACATTTACCCAGTCAATATCGTACCAGCCTTGCAGGGCAAGATATGAGAATGTCTCCTCCATATCGTGAAGAGCAGTAGACCGGTCATTGTGCTTGAGCATCTGTCATATGTAATTGACTTTGTTGGTGGATCAATATGCCTCTTTCACATTGCCGATAAGTAGCTGTTCAGACATATCGGTGGTGAAATTGTCGCCAGAACTCTTTCGCCGAATTGACTCTGATATATAGCTCACAAAATGCATCTTCGGATATCCAAAATGGATTACACGCTGTTTGATGGTTTTCCGGAACTCCTGAACGCCGATTGCCTGCCCCCAAGCTTCAGACTCGATCAAGCAGATGGACAATCCATGCTTGAACCGCCTCTGCTCATTCGATGTAATACCATAAATCTCTCTCTCCAGCTTACTCACAATGTGGTCAATATCAGCGATACTCAAGGTAGTGGCTTCAGTCTCAGCATCGGATGGACGGGTCTGAAATTCCACAGGCTTGTCGGCGGTCATATTTACCGCCCCATAAACCTCTTCTTCGGCAGCAGTCTTCATTTGAGCAAGTTTTTTGGCGAATATACTTCTGGGACAGGTTGCCTTAGTCCCAACTTCTTGTAATAGTTGTTGCTCCTGATGTTGAAACAATTTATCGAAAGGTTTGCCTTTGACAGGTGTCATCTGGTGGATTTTGCACTCCAATCGCTCGATTGCCCTCTGCCGATCACCCTCTGACCATTTAGTTCCCGCTTGTCAGGGTCTATTCAGACGCACCTGAAATTGCCTTCGTTTTGATGTTGTAACCATTTCAGCCCTGTACACCTGAACTTCTATTGCAGAACAGATTGTATGAATCTTGTGTTCTCGTAACTGATGGGATTCCGTTGCCAACTATTCATCCACTGTGGCCTTCGCAGTCTTCGACATTGTCTGTTCTCGAAAGGCACCCGTCTTGTTGTAAAATTGCCTCAGTGCATTGTCTAGTGCTGTGAGGGATAGGTCAAAGTGATTTTGTTGGGTGACAGGTAGAGAGAATTCACATAATACCCGCACTACTCCCACTACCATTTCATCAGAGGCTGTTTCCGCCAGAGTTTTCCCGTCATCCTTCGAGCTGTCAAGAATTGGAGGGCAATTCACTGTCAGTGTTCTCATCATGCCCCGGATCTCTTTGCCCTGCCAGGAGCTGCTTTTCATCAAATCAAATGGTTTAGAGAAGTGCTGGAGGCCTGGATATTGTGGTACTGATGTGAATTGATTGTCAAATTGATCCTTGACATTTCTAGCTTTCAGGTAAGTGAGCAGCCAGTGCACTAACTCCTTAACTAAACCCAGGAGCAGCTGATGCAATTCATCAGGCTGCCAAAGGCGATAGACATCGCAGAGAGGGAATTGCCAGAAATGGTTGTGCATTGAATGAACATGAAGAGTGTGCAGAAGATCAATATGGCTTTCATCTAGAAGCTCTGAGTAAACATGCTAATCTCTTGAGTTATCGAGTGCTCGACAAGTTGAATGCCCCATTGGCGCACCTTTAGGAATTTCACACATCGGGCAAGAGTCATATGAGACTTGAGCAATCATGACTTGATCAGGATAATCCCCAACCCAGGCTACCAACAGAGGATAACATCGTCTCTGGAATCCATCAGCACAATTCCATTTCAAGCCGGGACCAGTTATGTCAAGATTCCAGAGTGGGGACAGTACTGATCCAACTGCGGAATGCCATGCTTCGTCCGTATTTTTCGCACCTTTCGGGGGACATGGAATCAGCCCAACAAGAATCCAGGTGCACTTTTCAGGTGTATGGCGGATATCTTTTTAAATATAACCAATCGTGAGATACCGCAGCCAGGCATGCTGATCGCCAAAAAAATTGGTCAAGTGAGTCTTGTCGGATGCACAAATTACTTGCACAATCGTTGCTCTGGCAGGAAGCTGATCATGCGTATCCCACCACCAGTCGCTGGTATTCTTCTAACTGTATATTTGGCGACTTTCCGAGTCTGCAAGGCGCACTGGTTCAAAGTCGAGGTTCACCCGAAATGGGAAATGTGCCAAAATGATCTGGATACATTTGAAAATATCCCTGTAGTATAATGTTCCGGAGATAGCCAAATGATCTTCAATCCAACTGTCATTTCCGAGCCCGAAATCTAGTTCGGAGAGGAGCTTTTGCAGAGCATCTGCAGATTGAAATGATTCGATTTTGAAGTTGTCCAGTCCACGCCTGAGATGCTGATCGATCCAGGTATTTGATTGCTGGCTAAATGATTGCGCCTGTTGAAAGTCGTATGCCGACTGAAATGATGCCATGGATTCCATTGTTCTGAGTACTTGCGATGCTTGTTGTACAATCCAGTTGCTTTGCCATATGCTTTCCCCCCCGCATTTTCCACTCCAACTACTGGCCTATGAGCCCTCATCATTGTTGGATCAGGGGTACATGTCAGATCAGGCTTCTGGGGGTCTATAGTTTCTTTGTTGGGAGTATCTTCAGGTTGTGGCGCACCAGGTAAATTGTCCATGGGTAGATTATTAGTTGACTAGCTCAGCGATGGCCATTCAGGTGGACCGACTGAAGTCGAACCAAGATGGCTCGGGTTGATCCCATCCTGTAGGTAGTAACATCCCGTCAGGTAATAGCTCTTCATATATCGATATTGGGTGATATTGTTGATAGTGAGCCTTGAGTCGGTTCCCGTCGAATAAGTTCTTTATTCAGATAAAGCACTTAACATGTTTCCAGCGAGTGTTGACCATATTTGAGAAATGCTCAGTAAACACATATTCGGATACATCTCGGCAATTCTTTTTCAGGGGGTAATTTAGAGCCTGAGGGATATTCGGTTAGCGTATGACATTCACAGCCACATCGCACCCCGCCAAATGTGGGGGAGGGGTAAAATATAATCACCTCACAATCAGTTTTCTTCATGAACCAGAATAAATATATCACATCCCGCACAATAATGGTGCACATCGTCTGCTAATCATTGTTAGAAAAGAAGAGAAGGTTTCTTTTGTCATCACTGCATTCACCACCACGGGCCTTATAGTACGTCGTCACGGCATTCCAAGTTTTACCTGTGCTCGAGCCTTTGAGCAGCTGATAATGATGGTGGATCGTCTGAATACAATGAATAGGTGAGTTTCCAAGCTAGCCGTATGCCTGCGCAATGATTATCAGGAACTGATAGCCTGGTAGAATGATTGCTTCAGTAACGATCCTTGACCGGAGCGTGGATCCTGAGGAGAACAATATGTTCAGACAAGGAGCTCAATAGGAAGCATCACTGTTGCTGCTCAACTCACAGGCCTTCTATTGAATAAGGTTGCAAGGACGTACACGCACAACCTATGTGTAATATCCCTAGTCGTGCTAACCTTCATACTGGATGTAGTTCTTGTTGGGTTCTGGAGATAACATATCATATCCCCTCTATGACTGTTAAAGTCATGCGAGCACATGAAGGTGAGCATCTATGCAATATCCTAGTATATGAATTCGAGCATATAACAAAGAAAGGCGGGATGTATGTGAATGAGGTTTCTTTTTCTCAAGGCCTGGGTTGGTTTCATGGATCAAAGGTGTAGTGAAACACCACAGTTCGTCACAACAGAATGGGATATAAGAAGCCCATCATCCCACCGAAGGTCACTGCTCCCTGCAACATACTTAACCATACTCCGATTTATTCTACATCACATCGTACATCTATAGTACTTTAGAACAATCTTTGTTCGCAGAACATGTTAACGAAGGGATCTCCACTGAAGACAGCGAAAATAGCTACACCGGGTGGCCAATTTGGCTCGCAACAGCGCTGTGACGACAATTCAGGATTGTAGGATAATGATGCACGAACTACCACTGGCAAAGAGAGTCAATCTAGGAAACATGCCAATCAATATCAACCGCCGCATAGGTATGGTTACCCTCCTTCACAGCAGCCATTTCCAGGTGCTCCGCAGTTTTATCACCATTCTCCATTCAACATGACACACAGTTCCCAACCAACCACCAGCGTAAGCAAACAATATCCAAGTTATGGGCCACTGTGGCAGAGATATGACCTCCACCATGGTGGTTATGGTGAGTCTCGAATGTTTCCCCAGCAGCAGTTCCCAGGACAAGGGCCGTCATCTCCTGGTGCACCGAGAGTGCCTCCAGGACAGCCGGGAAACAATCCTGTCAATCGGGCAACATCTTCCAGCTGTACCCCTCCACCTGGACCTTCTTTCAGCGCACCTGGGAGACCTCCCATTAGCCTCCCAATGAAACAATTCCTGCCGCATGCGGAACGCCAGAAAACAGATGTCACGAGGATTGCAGACTTGCCCCCATTGCCGGAGATTTCATACAACAAATATGATGCAGATGATGAGAGCGACGATTCGTCGGCCTTGGGAGGCACAGAGAGTTAAACCCCAGTCAGCCTGAAGCAAACGGAATTCTCCTTGAAGCAATTTGCCAAAAGAATGGGGCTGGCCAACTACAGTGCTTTCAACAAGTGGAAGAAAGTATGGGTGGCTGGGTTCCTCGAGAAAAAGCATCGGTCCATTACCCGGGGGCAGAACCGATTTATACAGCTAAGAGATGGACCCCTACACTGGGAGACGGCAGTTGCAGATTTTTTGGAGACATCCGAAAGCTGGCTGCCATTGGATAATTTCGATAATGCTGCATGGATTCGTCGGCAATGGGTGGAGATGTTTGTGTAGTAATGTGGAAGCGAAATTTGGGAGGCAAGGAAAAAGGGAAGACAAGACAACAAGCAACTGGCGACGGAAGTGGGAGAGCGCGCGAGCAAAAAGGCGAAAAGTAACCTCCCAGAGTTGCTGAATACAATGTTCATTGTTGTGATTTGCCGGGTGTGGAATGGCAATGATATCGCCCTATCTCCAAACCAACTCCAAGCAGCGTATACCTATGTGAGGCACTGGGAGGAGCTGAGTGATTTCATCAACAAAAACGGATGCCTGACAGAGCCATACATTCTAACATCCAAGTTCCAGTGCACTTTGGAGTAGGCGGAATTGGACGAAGAGTATATGGGATTATATACAAACGAGCAAATGATAATAGACCCCATATATGGCCAGATTTCAGAAAACTGTTGCCTTTCAAATGCTTTTAAGTTGAAATATGGACACAATCTGAAAATATTTTTGGTCAAAATAAAGCGAGCTATACGCAATGAGAGTGCCGAGTACATAATTAGACCAGCGAAGGTAATCCCTGCTAGCTGTGCTCAGGCTAGATGTGTGCAACTGCTAATCATTATACATAGACATTGGAAGGTTCTGAAGAGGGTGCAAGAGAGGAGGGAGAGCAGGATGGTGGGCAAGAGAATGATACTTGTATTAATGTAAGTTCTGATTGAAAGAATAGAATTGATTGTATTGCATCCATATATATTTGTTCCAATGGTTGCTTGTCTGTGAAATACGTAACATTGCAATGAGTTTCAGGAGTGCCAGAATATGTGCCCATCTGCCCAACTTACATCCAAGCAACTGCAAGAGATCATTGAGGACGAAAAAAACACAGACAAAGGTTCAAGGGAGGTTCAGGAGCAACTGGAAGATGGTGAGGAGGTCCTCGATCCAGGAAATACGAGCTCAGTACTGAATATGGTTCCCAGAACAATCAACAACGAATTTGAACACGAGTGTCATAATGAGGCAGTCAGGCTGCTGAATGCTTATCGTATTCGTTAATCAATAGATGGCCGGGTTTCACGCCACAAGTATTCAATTCCTGGCCAGCCTGGAACTAAGTTTCTGGCGCAGAATATTTGGGCCATCTGGTTTATGGTGAGGAGGTGGGTTTGGGATACTAATATGCCCGGAGCACTAGTGGCAGATAAAATGGGTCTTGGAATGACTTTCACCTCCGTTGCAGCAGTAATGCTTTGCAAATTGGTCACTGGGAAAGTTGTAATGGGGTTGCCACTGTCCATTTTATGGGGGAATACCCTTGAAGAGTGGGTGATTTTGGCGCACAACGACTTTCCCAGCATTGTCGGTAAAAAACGACTGTGGTATCCTCTCCAGATATTGAATTCTGTACCCCTCCGGCTGTTGGAGATCCAGACGACACCACCTCACGGGCATCCAGCACTTGTATCTGCCCTTGAACCAATCATGGTGGTTACCATGCCAGGAGTGGCAGAGACCTTTAAGACCGTCATCGATGAGATGACACATGGAACCAAATTCAAACTGGTCAACTTGTTGCATGCCGAAAATGCAAATCTCATCCACGAGGATCTGAACACCAGTAGTAACGAGCCTGAAAACCGATGGAATATCCACCTTGTGTCGTATGATACCTTAACATCCAGAGTGAAACCATCAAGTAACGGCCAACTCTCCTACTCTGCATGGAGTTTTGACATTCTTGATGAGTCCCATTGGTACAAGACTAAAAACAGTGTGGGCTGGCACATTGTGATGAATGCGAAAATTGGATTCAAACTTCAAGTCACAGCTACACTGGGATTGCATTCACTCTATGACTGGTGCTATCGGACGATGTGGCTGTTTTCAGGTGCGCCTGACAATCCAGAGGATCAGACTGTCAAGAAAAACTATGGTGCACATGCATTGTATTCCGCTGTGAAGAGTTTGATGCATGCTATCCAGACTGAAGACGAAGAAGCTCAACAGGATGCGGCACACTGGATGATACAGATTGCAAAGGCTTGGACAATAAGGAGGTGGTCGGAATCGAAACTTGCCAACCGAAAACCACTAGTGCAGATACCGAAGGAGACTGCCCATCTCATTGATCTCGAGTGGACTGAGGACGAGCAAGCAAACCTGAAGTCCCAGGTGGAGAGATACACTTGACGTGGTGCTTCAGGAGCATGGAGGGCCCAGTAATGGGGGCTTGCATGTGTTTTATTAGTGTTGGGAGACACGAAGGATCGCAACGACATTTCTGGACAATGGTACGATGAATGGGCACTTGATACTTTGGTGGATTCGCCGATTTTTGGATGGCTGAGAGAGACATTTCTGGCAATGCTTTTCAACGAACATGTGGAGTATCCCAAACCTGACGGAGACAACCTATTCAGAGAGGCGCTCCTTCCGGAACAAGAGAGACACAAAAATCCTCTCCCCAGTGCACCTCCTCCACAAACAGCAGTGCTGTTTTGTCCTCTTTCTGGCCAAGTTGCTCATTTGAAGTGGTGGCTAACGAAGTATTTCACGGATCATGTGGATATTTTTCACATGTATGCAGAAATGGGCAATGATGAACGCACAGAAATGCAGCTCAGATTCCATGATTCACGCAGTCCCTCTGTATTTGTAACCACACCTAAAGTGGGCGCGACTGGTCTAAATCTTACTGCAGCAAACCATGCGTTAATAACTCAGAAGTTCTGGGTACAAAACGAGCAGCGGCAGGCATTTGCCCGAGTTGTCCGGTTAGGGCAAAACAGAGTACCACATATATGGTTACTGAATATGGGTCCTGGTGGCTATAATAACCGCCCGAGTGATCTCCATCAACTCTCTGAAGTGGCCCAAATGAGAGTCCTGCATGGCTTGATGAGTCGACAGAACATCACGACGTCATTGATATACCGCATTCTGGAGTCTCGTGAGGACCATACGAAGTGGCTGACAGAGAATGAAGACACTTTTCAGTCAGATGAGCTATCATCTTAGATTGTTAAGAACGCTTCATCAAGGTATACCTCTTTAGACATTCTACCAACGTAATCTTCTTAACAGATACAAATTGTCAAAAGGTCATTTGTAAGGAACACTATACTGCATAAATGAATTCTGTTTCTCTGTCATTTTAATGAGAATCAAAGTTCTGATGTTGGAGCTGTGATGTGTTTAATCAGAAATTGCTCAAGTGGGATTTCATTGGCGTTCTTAATTGTTATTATGAATGACTAATAAGAGATAAAGTCAATTGATAAGCTAAATTACAAGTTCCCGGGCTGGCCTATCTCTTGATAAATGACCTGAGTCGAATGGTGAGAACAATGCAGCGAAGGGCTTCGAATCATTCGTCAGTAGCGATGTTGAGGTGCACCGGAAATATATGGCCACGTACACATTTCAAAGTCAAAAGAGTGAGAAATGCCCAATTCAGCGACTTTCAGATGCACCGGAAAATCCTGGCCATATGTCATGAGTCTCGTTTAGATAGATCACGCACTCCAGATTTGGCAATCCAATTTGGCAATAAAGTAAGTCACGGTGATATTGAATAGCTGTGTCAGAATATGAAACACCGACTGGCTGATTCCAGGCAAAAGCGCAGCATTTGATGCCATTTGATTCAAGTTCAGGTGCACCAGAGAATTATCAGCATACATTTTGAGTCACATTATGACAGATCCAGCACTGCTTATTTGCGAATCCAATTTGGCAAGGAGACTGTCTAGGCGATATTCAAAGTTCTTGGGTCTGAATTTGAGACACGGCTTGCTTATTCGTCGCAATCCGGCAATGATTGCTGGCATATGCTCAAAGTTCAGGTGCACCGGAGAGTCCTGGGCACATATCCTGATGACTGTCACTGCGTAATTTCCAATCCCATTCCGCAATCAACACAGTCGACACGATAATCGAGATCTTGTGTCAGAATATGAGACATGGGCTTACTTATTTGTGGCAAAGGTGCAGCTTATGCAGGAATATCATAGTCGTTCGGGCACACGTCGGATCGGCATCCAGGAGCATCGGCGACCAAGGCACGGCTCTGGTCTTCATGGCAAAGCTGCACCTTTCGCTGCTGGGTATGTCTTGGCCTATGATTGAAGTTCAGGCACAACTAAAATTGGTAATCCAGTGCAGAATGACATTCTGGGATTTCTATGAGGTCAACTTTAGCAAACTGCGACTCATTATGAATGTCTCATGCCAGATCAGGCACGCCTCAACTACGACAATAAGCCTCCGAAGCACATGTTCCCCACTTCATAGTGCAATTTTTATTTTCGTTCGCTTCATTCTCATCATGTTTTCTTCGGCTTTGAATCAGTGGACGCTGTGAACACAGATTGTCCTCTCTCAAGACACTGCACAATGAGGTGCATGCGGCTCATCCCGCGCACCCTCTGCTAATATATCAATCTATGCTTGATCGGTATGTGAAGGCCGCCGCTAAAATACTTCAAACTGTTAGCTCCGGGTCAACTGTCCATTGGAGGATGGTAGCCCTGCACAACTAAACCATAAATGCATAGATCTGGCCAATTATCAACCTCACTTAACTCGATATTGCATAGTAGTATGTTTGAACCTTTGCTTCAAAATTCTAAAATAGCTTCTGCAGCATCGAGCTCTGTCAAAAGAGCTGCAGCTCGAGAGCGAGAATCTCAAAAGACAGATTCTGCTCAGCGACTCTACAAGATGGCCGGCAACTCCCGCTCACCGATATACTGCACTTAGTCAATGAGGCCTAAGTTCTCAATGCTTGGAATGCAGACTTAACTCGATTCTGACTAAATGTATTTTTGGGCTGCCAAAACTCATATCTGAAAATAGATTATGTGAATAGATATCCATCATGAGAGAAGTTCAAAGAGAGGGACTCTTGAAAGTTCGAGTGATGAAAAGACAACTTCAAAGATTGCAATTAACTGTCAGAGTTAGGTGAGCCTACAATCCCCAGTGAATGAATCATATCGTAACCATTTAATCTGCAGTGCACCTCAATTCCCTGGAACTGCATGCATGTAATCATCATTCCTCTGCCCGCTGTGAGATGACATCTCACTATGCATTCATACTTATTGTAGCATCTAGCTTTCAATCTCAACAATTATTTACGCCTATGTTGTAGTAGAGACTCATAATGAATATGTGATTTAACGGTGTGCAACTTACCAGATATTAGGGGGAAAATCAGAATGTGAGTGAGTATTTGTGACTCATTTGTTAGCAATCTTGGCATCAATGAATGCTTGAATCCATAACATTACCCCTGGATCATCCATTGTACGTTACCATACTTTCTCTACACCTGTATCTCCTTCGTATACCAAATTGTCTCTCTCCTCCATTGACTGCAACATTGATGAAAAGGATATTCTGCAGACACTGCCCAGATGAACACCTGAATGGGAAGTTATGCTCATGATATAGCCTTATCGACTGCTAATTAAGCTGCAGCATCCTGATACAATAGACTATCGTGAATTTACGTGTTTCCTTCCGGTGGATATACCACATACAGAGATTCATAATTCTCCTAGATCAATAACAAACTCAGCATGACCCCTTGCAACTCAGCCGCACTCATCCATCGAGTGCTGCAGATTCTCAATGTTGCACCAATTCGATGCCATGCGGTCATGCCAAATGCTTGACCATTCACGCATAATTACTTCGTATAGAGGAGTCATATCCAGGGGCACACGTTTTCATTCAGGTTCTCGGTACTCCATTGGGCCAGCACCAAGGGTTATTTAATGTTGCGAGATTTCTTCTAGTGTGCCTCGTTCAGGTGTGTCTGGTTGTATTCTATGTGTGTTGGCTTTAGCTAACCTCCAATTCTTGCATCTATACAGAGTGTTGTTGACAGGAGTTGCTAACATTCGGCATTAGGAATTCATCCATTCCGGCGCACCTGACAACGAATCCATCCATTCCGGTCCACTTGACAACATCCTAAATTGTAACAATGGGCTGCCATCCTCAATATAAACATGAACCATTAAAGTCATCTCTCCTGAAACCTTCAAGGCGCACCTCGAATTGCATCCTCCTCGACTATGTTCAACTTCTTGCTCCATTTATCCCATTATTCTATTGCACTTAATCTCATATTTATTGCTTATACACTCTCTCCCACATTCCCAAACTATCTATCTTCATTACAGCAAATGGAACGTATGCCCAGCCAGGTGAGGAATTACTATTCACAGAAGAATCAAGAAGTACACCTAGAGAGAGCACTCGCATTCAAGAGAGCAGCCAATCTTCATTTCCCATCAAATGTTTGCCTTCCAATTATCTGCCTTTGTGCATTATATTGCGGATGACCAATATCCCCGATTTCATGAATGAAGCAGGATGATAATACCGATCAGGACATTGGTGAAGGTGATATTGCGGGCGAAAGTGAGGACACCGGAGAGTCCACCTTATCATCCGACCTTGAAGAGGATGATTTGGATCACCAGCAGGAGGTCCCACTTCTAGGCCAGGCACACCAGGACAAGTCATAACGAACTACAAGGGTTCCATTGCCAAAGAAACTGAGCCGTGCCGATACTGTGATTCCATGCCCTCTGCTTCCAAATCTCCGAAAACCACTTCGGTCAATGGCACGACCCCTGCTCAAATCCCAAGAGTCAGCCCTCCTCAACAAAGCATCCAAGTCTGACTGTGCACCACCCACCCAGGCGCTGCTGCAACCTAAGTCTATTGGAGACCAGAATCCTCCACAACCCAAAGCCAGTGCCGATCACAACGTTCCCCAACACCAAAAGGCTACATTTGAGGTAACGAAAATGTTGATGGAAGCAATTGAATTCACGAAGACTCCTTGGCCAATAATATCTGATGACAACTACTCAATGGTTGAAGAAGCTTGGACACTTGCCATTGAAGCTCAGGATTGACAGCGGGAATTAGCAGGGGCTCCTCCAGGTACACCATCGGTGTGTCAATTGCACAGCGGTCCATCTCTCAAAATCAATCTGCAAACACACGAAGCTAGAAGTCTTGGATTCTGTTCAATGCCCTTCTATCGAATTTACGATATTGACTACGCCCCAAAATGTACATAGTCGAAACTGAAGATAAGTACCATTCGAGGACAGTTTTCAGATGGGGTACATCGAACTGTTGTCCAGATTAACCAGCTGGATTGGCGCTCTGAGAGTGAGCTTCGGATTGAGGTTAAAGAGCTCCTGTTTGACGATGCATATCCCCCCAAGGTCATTGAGGATAAAAAATCAATGTTCACACGAATGGAAATGCTTGATCTCATTGACCATCAGTTTTTCTTCTCGGCCAATAGCTTGGGGCGCCAGCCAACGACATCCCAGTATCATCAGCACAATGTATTTTAGTCACTGGAAGCCTCCAGGAGTGTCTGAGAGAATGTGGAGTGTAAACTTAGATGCATCAATTTCAGGAGAGTATCAGACCCTAGGAGGGCAGTCCTGCCGGCCTGCAGAGTAACTGGGAGCGCCGGCGACAAGCCTGGGAGCGCCGACGACAAGCTTGAGACCACCGGGGAGCGCCGGTGACGAATCTGGGAGCGCCGGCGACATGTCTGGGAGCACCTCGAATCACAGTAGAGCAGTCTGGGAGAAACAACATCTTCTTTGGGAACGCTGCTGGTGTGCCTGGAAATCATAGCTACTGTATTCAGTTTGTATTCTCATCTATGTATCTATGTATCTATGTATCTATATAGCTACCCATCTACACACGGTATATCTGGACTGGCTGCAGGCGGTGCTTGAGAGCAATTCGAGGTGGGCCTGGGAATGACAATCGAGTGAACACAGAGATACACTCCGAGGCCGTGATCAAGCAAGTTTGGAAACGCACTTGCAGGCAGTAATCGAGTGTATTTGGAGATACACTTGGAGGCCATGATCGAGCGAGTTTGGAGATGCACTTGGAGGCTGTGATCAAGCGAGTTTGGAGGCCGTAATCGTGCGAGTTTAGAGATCCACTTGGAGGCTGTGATCGAGCGAGTTTGGAGATGCACTTGGAGGCTGTGATCGAGCGAGTTTGGAGATGCACTGGGAGGCCATGATTGAGTGAACTCAAACATGCACTTGGAGGCCGTAATCGAGCGATTTTGGAGATGCACTTGGAGGCCGAGATCAAGTTGAACTCAGAGATGCACTTGGAGGCTGCAATCGAGTGAGTTTGGAGATGCATTTGGAGGCCGCGATCATGTAACTCAGAGATGCATTTGGAGGCCGTGATCGAGCGAGTTTGGAGATACACTTGCAGGCCATGATAGAGCAAGATCGGGGGAGTACTTGGAGGCGGTAGATAGGGGTCGCGCCCGGTGCTGAGACTCTATCCATCAGTTAGTTAACTTACAACCGTGGGAATATGATGAGGTAACTTTACCTTTGAGCTCTCATGGAGAGCTGGTTGGTCGCGGTCGATCTTGTAGGGAGGCACGCTGGAAGCTGAAGCTACATTCAGGGGTCAACTCATAATCATCAGAATGAAGGGAGAACAGACAATCTTGGGATGATGCAGTGCTCGGTGTATGCAGTGCTCGGTGTATGCTGTACTCGGTGTTAACTGATGATTATTGCATGGAGAGATAGATAGGGATGACTTAACTTCGTATTCTGAGGTGATGGTTGAATCGAGGACAAGAAAGAGAGAGATGAGAGGGTACGAGGGAAATCATCATAAGAAACTGGGACTTAAGAGAATTTCGTGTGCGAATTGATTGACCATCCCCGATATGGCAGGTAATAGTCCCGATCTGGCATGTAATTACATCGATACGAGGTCTTCCCAACACAATCAGGCAAGTCGTACCCTGGCTTTCTCATATCCGCTCGTATTCTCCATATCGTTCTCATCTTCATCCCCCATCTCTCTCTTTCTCGTCCACAACTCTACCATCATCGCAGAACACAAAGTTAAGTCATCCCTCTCTATCTCTCCATGCCATATTCATGAGTTAACACCGAGTAAAGCATACACCAAGCACTGCATATAGCGAGTAATGCATCATCCCAAGATCGACTCTCTCCCGCTCCCAGCCAGTCTCTCATCTCTTGGCGGACCTGATTGTACTCAAATCTCTACATTCCCACAATTACCAGTTAACCAATGAATAGAGTCTCAGCTGCCATCGCACCTCACTCCCGATCTACCGCCTCCATATCGACCACCTCCAAGTACTCCTCCAATCTCGATCGATTATGGCCTCCAATTGCATCTCCAAACTCGCTCGATCACGGCCTCCAAGTGCATCTCTGAGTTCAACTTCATCTCGGCCTCCAAGTGCATCTCCAAACTCGCTCGATTACGGCCTCCAAGTGCATCTCTGCGTCACACGATCTCCAAGCTCGCTCAATCACGACCTCCAAGTGCATCTCTGATTTCACTCGATCACGGCCTCGAAATGTATCTCCAAACGCGCTCCATCACGGCCTCCAAGTGCATCTCTGAGTTAGTCAATCTCGGCCTCCAAATGAATCTCGAAACCCGCTCGATCTCGGCAGCCAAGTGCATCTCTCAGTTCAACTCGATATCCGCCTCCAAATGCATCTCCAAACTCGCTCGATCTCTGCCTCCAAGTGCATATCTGAGTTACACGATCTCCAAACTCGCTCGATTACGACCTCCAAGTGCATCTCTGAGTTCAACTTGATCTCGGCCTCCAAGTGGATCTTTGAGTTACTCGATCTCGGCCTCCATCACGGCCTCCAAGTGCATCTCGGAGTTCATCTTGATCACGGCCTCCAAGTGCATCTCTGAGTTACTCCATCTCGGCCTCCAAATGCATCTCCAAACCCGCTCGATCTCGGCCTCCAAGTGCATTTATGAGTTCAACTTGATCTCGCCCTGCAAGTGCATCTCCAAACTCGCTAGATCGCGGCCTCCAAGTACATCTCCCAGTTCACACGATCACGGCCTCCAAGTGCATCTCTAAGTTCTCTCAATCAAGCGTCTCCAGGTGCCCCTGCGATTATGCTTTAGTACCGTCTGCAGCCAGATTTGCCGTATGTATATATACAGAGTGGCGTAGATAGATAATAATTGCCATATTATGATGTAGCGAATCTTGTGACTGTAACAAAGACGAATCTGATACACGAAATGTCTTGTGGTTATGGAACCCTATGAACCATTGCTCTGAGAATACGGCACTAAGTCTCCAGCAGGGCTGCGCAGAGGTCTCAAGCTGCTCTCGAAGTCTCCACAGACCTGTGCAGAGGTCTCAGCTACTCCAAAATTTGACTATGCTATAAGCCAAATTTCGTAGCATCCTGAATGCACCTCCAGAACTGCAGGTGCTTTCAGGAGCACCTGAGAATGCTCTTGCAGAGTCTGAGAGCACTTTGCTTCGCTCCAGGGGGGCCTGGGAGCATCTGGAATTACTTGGGAGCACCGGTGAGGACTACCGGATTGTCTGGGAGGTTTGCGTGTGGCTTCCGGACCGATTTACATTTTGCTGATGATTTCCAATCCCTTGCTCAGCAGACTTTAGCACTGGTAGCTGCAGCTATCTATTGTGCGCTGTCTGAATATGCCACAGGAAAGAAGGCCACAGTTATGTTTTCTCAAGATGAATATCGAGGTAAATTTTGCCCATCCCCTGTTATACATTTTACTCCGGAAGCCACTGCACTCATCAATCACACATTTGTGGTCTGCTTCAAACCCCCCTCTCTTCCCCTCTCCCCCACCCCAGCACAGGGCACAACTCTGCTAGGATAGGCACTCCTCACTCCCCGTTGTTGCTCCTCAGCCTAGATTCACTCTCTTCTATATCCTTCAGCAGTCAATTCCTCCTCTTTCAGTGCTCCTCCGCAGGGATAGGCACTCCTCAATCCTCTCTGTCTTGATTACAGCTCCTCTATCTCATTCTGCGCTCTATACCCCCATTTCCATGCTCCTCAGCCTGGGATGAGAGCTCCTCAAATCCCACCCGTACTTCTATATTGAATTCCGCACACCTTACCCACCCTCCCCCGTTTCAGCCCTCCTCCGCTGGGAGAGCACTCCTCAATTCACATCGGTGCTCCTCTACCTGGATTGGCGCTTCTTTATTACATTCTGCACTCCTGACCCCCCTCTGTTTCGGGGCTCCTCCGCTAGTTTGGACGCTCCACAATCCCCATCGGCGCTTCAAAGCATAGATTTGGCACTCCTCTTTTTCATTCCGAGCTCCTGCAACACAGCACTTACCATCTGGCGCTCCTCTTTTCCGTGGTAGCTGGTCCCCTGTTCCATTCGAATATTTCATATTGCCATTCAAACCCCAATTTAGATTCGCAGCTAGGTAACATCGCATTACACCTTTGTTAGATATCACAAATTGAGCCAAGCGACATTGGAATTGAATTCCAGACACTCGCCAGGTACGAATAATCAGCAAATACCCGGAGCGTCTCCAGCTTCTTTGCGCCGTCGATGAATTATGTGTTGCTGCTTTCGTTGGCCTTGATGAGATGGGAGAAGTAGTAGATGACATCGACATCATGTTTAATTGATATCTTTTGACTGTTCAGTTGGGTTATTGTTTCGGGGTGCCTGCGTTTATGTTTGAATCACTTGCCTTTTTCTTTGTTACCCTAATGTAGCGAGGCAATAAATACAGTGTTGAAGAAGATGATAGCTAGTATGATTCAGAAATGATATTAAACAATAATCCATGTATCATATTTGCCGTTGAGGGAAATCGATTGCTCGTGGACATCCAGAGAGTCTCAGATAATGCCAGCAGTCCTCCGAATGAGTATCTATACGAACCCAGGAATCTCTCAGACTTTGTCTGGGATTTCGGCATCAGTTCGCAGACACTTCGATGTGCACCCAAAGTTCTCTCCGGTGCTCTGACGTGTTCCCAAACTTATCACAATTACTCTCATGGTTCTCCTGTAGCAGACATCAGAGATCCCAGTTACTATGTAGGCTGGCTGGAATGCCCTCCTAGAGTCTGATACACTCCTGAAATTGATGCTTCTAAATTTGCACTCCACATCCTCTCAGACACTCCTGGAGTCTTCCAGAGACTAAAATCCATTTTGCTGATGTAGTAATGACCAATGTAATCCTCTGCCTGTGTTCCAAAAATAACAAACTGTCTTGGTTCTTGATCAGAGCAGTCTATATCTTAACAGGAGTTTTCGAGGATATCTTCAATGTATTCCTCCTCAGTTAGACAATCCCAGGAATTGGAGATTTCAAACTCAGGGCAATCGAAGAAGGTTTTGGTAGGAGTGGTGTTGAAGTAAGCTTGGACAGTGCAGACGATGTATGGATAGAGTAAGATATGCGAAATGATCAACAGGAATTCGAATATCATGAGGTAATGTTTCTGATAGAGATTTGACATAACAATATAGTGTAACGCGGGAGGATAGACTCCAAGATACACTCAACTAGAAGTATCCCTTCTAAGTATCCCCTTATCTTGCCTCACTATCGGACTTGATAATTGGACTTATACAAGGACTAATCAGTGGTTCACTTCGAAGCTTCACTCAGGCACGGAGTGTCATCAGAATAGAATAAACTTAGCATAGCTTTCGAATACGAATATATGGTTACGGTATTATCTCCATCGTGAGAAGGTTGTCCTCCATACAAGCGGAGAATCGAGAGGTCTTTATACCTCTTCCTTCTGCGCTCTAACTGCTAATTCTGACTATACTTTTCTCTAGATAAGTCACTACCATTCCTTTGTCCCCCAATGCCTATGCTCTGATAGCCACTTGGCCTGAACTTTCTCCGAGCAAATGGTATCCTTCCAATCCAGCAGTCTTTCCGGACCAACATTATCTTTCTGATATACATCTCCAGACTGTGTGGTATCCATCGGACTGTTGTCTTCCAGATGATCTTCCCCATTGTACCACTCAACAGCCTCCCATTGTATCGTGCCCAAGCATCCCTATCCCACTGGCCATAGCTATTGCCAATCGCAAGATACTTCATACTGAGGTGACGATGGCTGGCGTCATTCATTATCTTCATCCATAGAGAATATAGCAATGGGTGTTTTGATTGCATTAACAGACCACTACTGCTATCACAACACTCGAGGGTGGGTGGTGATGATGTAGTCGAGGGCCATGTGCCTGGCGGTCATTGGTGTGGCAATAGTGCTGGCTTATAATTGATGAACCTAAATCCTTCGCCACCCAACATCATCTTCAAATGATATCTCGTGACACGGAACTGTGACTACTCGAAAGGTGTAGCAGTACCCCACTGACTACAGAGGGAAGATAACACACAGTCACCATACCATCAGTTTTATCAACAAGGTGTAAAGTGGTACAACAGCTATATACACATCGCCCTCATACTCCAGTCCACTTTACTGGTGCTCCCCAGTTACTGTTATCAAAGATTCGAACTTGCTTCAACAGTTCCAGGATACAGTTGGATCCGGAACTGAACTGTTGCAAGGGGTATACGATACAACAATCCCGGACTGTGGCTTTTGGGCCTGTTTCTACCATACAACCAGGCCCTTGCATGCGAGACATTTTCACACCAATGAAGTTTTCGAGATCTGATTGTATCGTGGCATGATCAGTATGCGAATTATGTAGTTTTAGGAGCTCTTTCACCAGCACTTCTCCGATCCTAAATTAATGCACCATTTGTTGAGTGGATGTCGAAAACCTGCGATTGAAGTGTCAGTATGATTGTCATTTCCTAGCGACCGTCCGAATATTGATCTGATTAGAATTTGGAAACCAGGGGGTGAAAGAGCTCAAGAAACTGCATCTTTTAGATATGGACGATAGTGTGATATAATAACAACTCGAAAACATAATTGCGGCCCAAGTTGTATGAACTGCCAAATCGAACTGCAGTCGGCTACGAACCCATTTACAAACCACCCATTTTTGGTCCAGTCGGGGTAACAACCATGTGCTAGAAACCTGGTTCGGTTCATTGATGGTTCCTAACCCTGACTCGGTTGTTGGTTCTGGTTCCAACCCAGACTGAAGACAGGTAACCTGGATCAATTGCTAACACTATGTGATGTAATTTCAGACACTCCCAGGCTCCTCTGAACTTATAGGAATGCCAAATTTTGACATAGCTGAGACAACTGTGCAAGTCTGTGGGAGACTGCAGAAGCAGCTGAAAACCACTGCACATGTCTGTAGAAGACAATACTAGCAGCTGATGAGACCATTGTACAGCTTTGTGGGGGACATTGAACTTGGTGTGGTATTCTCACAAGAGTGGCTCTTATTGTCCCATAACCACAAACAAATACCACCATCATATTCATCATTGTGACAAACAAAAGAAGATTTCATATGTCGTAATATATCATGGATCAACTGTCTAGGTCTCTTTATCTATTCACAAACACTCCATCAGGCCGAAGGCTATACTTGAGTACAGTCACAGGAAGCCCTGGAGCTGTTGATTGTGTAAATGTGGAGATACACTATCAGTCTGTGATGGAGCAAGTTTGGAGATGAACTTGGCGCCTGACATCAAGTGGACAAAGAGACGAATTTGGGGGCTATGATAGAGCAATGTGCATGATGCACTTGGACGCAATGATTGTTGGAACTTTACAGCCATGATTGATTGAGTTTAGAGATACACTTTGTGGCTGAGATGAAGTGCACTCAGAGATGCAGTTGACAGTGATGATTAACTCAACATGGAGATGCACTCTTGGGTTGTAATTGAGCTAGGTTTCAAATGCCATTGAAAGCCAAGATAATGCAAACTTGGAAGCCTTAATAAAGCAAGACTGGGGATGCATGTGAAGTCTCTGCTAGCATGAACTCCACAATGGACTTGGACACAGTGATTGAGCAAGGTGCAAATTGCCTTGTAGTATTGAGATTGAGTGGAATCCAAGATGCATGAACAGGTAGTGATAGTATGAACTTAGAGTTACACTCTGAAGTTGAACCCAAGCAAGTTTGGCAATGCACTTGGAGGGAACAATCGTGTGAACAGGTAAGCTGGAATGGAGCGAGATTCCACCTACACACCAACGCCAATATAGTTTGAACTGTGAGATCTCTCCAGAGGTAGGAATTGAGTGCATTTGGAGGTGTACATACAGATGGTCAATTAGGGGGTGGTCGATCTGGAGGAGATAGATTATGTGGAAGGCGGGAGGTTAGCTGTGACTCAACTTAGCGTTTAACCCTGTAATCACCAGAATGTAGAGTGCAGAGTACAGCAATGCCTGTCAAGGGATGAAAGATGAGAAATGCAAGACTGGATTGGAGTGGGAGACAGTGGATCTTCTATTGATGTGTTACTTTGAATAGAATATACTCAGTGTTAACTTATTATTGCCACAAGGAGAAATTGTGACAGATGATATTACTGAATGTTTTCAGCCAGAGGTAGAGTTGACGATGGGAAGGAGAGCAATGGGAGAAGACGAGGAAATATGGTCACAAGCTACTGGGACTTAAGAGGATTCTATGTGCTGGTCAACATACCAGTCCCAGTTTGGCAGGTACACGACCCGGCCCAATGGATCTGCCCTCTGATATGAGTTATTGTAAATCCAAATTGGCAAATCATAACCCTGATTTCCTACATCCCCTTATATCCTCCACATGGTTCCCAACTTCTTCCACTATCTTGCTTTCTCTTCATCGACTGTACTATTACTGCAGAACTCAAAGTGCACCCATCTTTCTCTATATTCCCATCCCATAATCATGTGTTAACACCGAGTACAGCATACCACATATACAGCATGCACCAAGTACAGCATACAGCAAGTTTGGCATGCATCCAGTACAGCAGACTCCATGTACAGCATATACTGAGTACTGCATACACTCACTATAACATACACCAAGTACAGTATACACCAAGAACAGCTTATACTTAGTACAGCATACAGTCGATACCGCATACACCAAGTACAGTATTCACTATGTATATCATACACCACGTCCAGCATACACCATGTATAGCGTACACTAAGTATAGCATCCACTGAGTACAGCATTGACCCAACATTAACTGTCTTCCATTCATCATCACAATTACAGGTTGACCTTCAAGTGAATGTTCAGCTTCCTGCACACCTTCCTTTGGACTTACCTCGTAATAGCACCGGGTCAGGGTAATCTTCAAGCGGTCCGGGTTTGGACCGCAAACACAGGTTGGATCAGTTTCAAATCCCTCCAATAGCCTGACCCGCTGACTGTTTGCAGGCCAAACCGACCTCCGTGGCTGTCAACCCACGGGTTCTGCTGGGTTGGGCTAGACTGATCAGTGGAAATTGGCAGGTCTGCATTTCGGATTTCATATTAGTCGTCGGATTCAGATATGCTCCTGTTAATGGCAAAATATTGACATTGGTATGTCACTGTGTGTTTTGGATGCGATGGCCGCTTTATGAGCAAAACTAACCGAGACACATGCCCAACTAAATCCTGAAAATGACCATCAAGGGAGCGTCAATGATTGTAGGTCGCGTATCATGGGTATTCTAGGGGGCGACAGGTTATGAGCAGTGATAAACAAAGCATTGGCCACATTGATAGAAAAAAGAGAAAGTGAAACTCTCCCTACCCCATCTTGAAAATGAGCATCAATGGAGCGTCAACAATTTTTGGTCTTGCATCTTTGGTAATATGAGTGGCACTTGATCACAAGCATCCATAAACAAGGACATGGCGGCCATTAAAGGCAGTTATGTAAGGGGTATTTACACCACATCCTCCAGGACAGTAACCACTTATCTCATGGACAAAGCTACCACTGGGTAATCTTGAGACTTTTAACATACAAAAACAATCAAAATGATGTGTGTAGACAATAACGGCCACATCGCACCATAATTAACCATGATGCATGCCTCACAATCCGTGACGCTCCATTGATGCTCAGATTCAAGATGCGGCGGGGAGCGATTTGCTTTCTCTTGTTGCTATAAAGGTGGCCAATAAATCATTTATGACTGTCAGCAACGTGCCGCCCCCCAGATTACCCAAGATACACGACTAACAATCATTGATGCTCCTCTGATGCTGATTTTCATGATGGGGCAGGGAGGGTATCACAATCTGTTTTGCCTCTAAAGGCTGCGAATAATTTCTGTATGACTGTCTGCAACCTATCAGGGGTGCCATTACCCAAGATGCATGACCAAAAATAGTAGACACTCCGTTGAGGCTTATATTCAGGATGAGGTGGAGAGCGTGTCACTATGATTTGTGCCAATAAAGACGGACAATACTTCGATTATGTATGACCATGTCCAAATCCATATTTAATCACCATATCTAAATTATCGATAAATGATCACACTTCATTGACACACATTTTGACATGGGTCTATCTACAATATGCAGTCATTTGATTTGGCATAGTCTATCATTCACATTGTTTAGGCAGCCTTTCTAGCTTTTTCATTTACTTTCTCCTTCACCACTACATTGTTCTTTAATAATACTTATAAATATATCCTTTAGCATGAACTTTACAGTGTCCACTGATTGTAGATAATAATAATCACCAACATTCCGTTCCTTTGGATCAATACTCGTCATTACTTGCCGGTTTGTTCAACAGGCTGCTCTCATCTTCAAAATAGATGTCAGAGGCATTACCACACAGCAGATAGTGTACTAAGCAGTGGATGTTCCTTTATCAGTCGGCAAGTCTGGATCTAAATCTGTATCATGCTAGCTATCCTGGGCATGTGCATCAGGAGAAAAAACTCCAGCGCAGGGAAGGGAGCAATGTGAATACACATATCCGGCTAACAAACTGTCAATTTGGGAATGTTAATCTTGGCCATGGTTACCAGGTGGGGCGGGTGGTGTTCTGTGAAGAGGTGGCATCGGCTCTGGAGCCAGCTGGCTGCCTCAGTCGGATGGAGGTGCACCTGTTCCTGTGCGTCTCCAACACATCTGTGTGATGCTTTGCCATGCCAGTTTAGGAAGGAAGTCATCTGGCTGTGTTGTTTCTGACAAAGCACAGCCGTGTGTCTTTCTATCGCAGCCTGTACTGGTGTATGTCGAGGAAACTCAACTCCCCTGTTCATCTCTTCCCTGACTTTGGCTGAAGGTCTCTTGATCATCTGTTGGGTTTCCTCTATGCTGGCGCGCGGAAAACCTCCTTTGGCCATTATCGCTATATTTAAGACAAGGCGCATGTCGGACTGTTCCAGCTGTACCCGTCCTCCTCGCCTCACCATAGTAGCAGACATGTTGAAAACCTACAACAAATTAGTTGCTGCTTCTAACAATGATAATCGGCGATTACCTCAATCATATACGCTTCCGTACCCTCCTTGAATGTGATTAAAGCCTGCTTCATCCACTCATGGGGATGCTCATTAGGAAATTCATACCCCACGATCCCAAAGCTGACAATATCATGATGGTCGATTTGGCGTACAATCCGAACAAATACATTGGTCCACCATGGAGGTTTCGGGTTATAGGCAGTGGTACATTGGTCATGGAACTCTTTACTTACAACCAGTGAATGTTATACGGTGAATTGACAGCCAGTTACCCCGAGATAGATACACTCACACCCAGCTGCATGCTGCTTCTTATTCTCACTGCTTGCAGTCTTACGGACAATATTTCAATGTGCTTCCTGGGTCATATTGTTGGTGGCTGCATGGGCAGCATCATGGTGGACTAACTGGTAGCTGCGCTCATGCTGTGCGCCTATGAGTGAGGTATTGGATGAAGTGCCTGTCAATCGGCTACATTTGGATCCGCTTGCACCTGCCCGAGCTGGTTTGGTATCCATGGTTCATTTGTGTGGAATAGGAGACAAGCATGATAATGAAAAGAAGTGGGAAGTCCTGAGGAATATATAGTGAGCTTCATGTCAGAATGGAACAGGTAGCAACCCACTTGTTCATTATACTCAAGATGAATCATACTGCGCATGGCTGCAAGTTGCAGGAGTATTCCACTGTCCCGCAATGTGCAAGAAGTCAGTCAGATATTGTATGTTTGTATACAGGAATCAATTGCGGTGTATGACAGTAGAAATCTCATGATAGTCTGATATGAATAGGACATTCTTTGGGGGAAAGATTGTCTTTGGATATTTGTATCAAATAATCACCGTTATAATAGCTGAAATTGACGCTAACTATGAATTCGTGTTGTATGGTTAGCCTGACTATTCCTATTTTATGGACGGTCAAATGGCAGACGTTGCTTTGATGCAGTTGACTAAATCTACCAACCTTGACATGAAGGATGCATGCTGCATTCATATTGTCTATATTTTGGAACATCCACTATTTCACTCAACAACAAAGTAAATGCAAAGTACCATGGTCAATGCTCCGGAAATGAACTTTTCGCAACTTCTGGCAGGCAAATATGGGAAACCGATATAGCGGTCTACACAACAATATCATTGAATAAATAGAGCTAAGAGCAGGTTGGAAGCAGAAAGAGCCCCATCCCTTGAAGAATTGTGCATCTTGCAATCGAAAAGAAAGCTTGCAGCCGGGAAATAACCAGAAACTCACTTCTTAAGCGATGAAGAGAAAGTACAATGGATTGAGGATTATGTTGAGAGAGAAACTACTGAAGCAAGAAAGCGAGTTCAAAACACAGAGCCTGCTGTTCAGAATGAGCAGGGACATATGAGGAAAGCTGAAAACGTGGGATTGACTACCATAGAGCCTGATAGAACATTTCAGGAGATGATGATTGCAATCTGGAACAGTCTGAGTGATCTTGCAAGTTCCGATGATGGGGAGGATAGGGAAGATGAGGATGCTGAAGAGACAGAGCAGGGCCAGCTGAGCGAAGATGACGAACCTGGCTGGGTGATGGGCACAATCTCCAAAACAGTACAACAGTGGATGGGGAGGTTTCAGCAGAAGCAGATGAAGCGTGACGAATTGACTTATCCAAGATTGGAGGATGCAGTGGATTACTTCAGTGAAAATGATATGCAGTGTGGCACATCTGAATTGACGGTACCTGCAATCACTATACCACAAATACATAATGATGGATTCGTACCTACACCTACAATATTTGGAGAGCATGCAGAGTGTCAAGATATTGGCCCTGGAAGATCACAAATGCCAGAAGGAACTTCTTGACCACAAATTAGTCATATTAGTTTACAATTTGGGCAGCCACAGTGGAACACAGGTATTACCGGTCATCCGCCCACTGTGGAGCCCATTTCATCAGTTGTTCAGAGATCGCACTCTATTGAACGAGTAAGGTTTTACCACTACATATAACCTCCGCAGCTAATCACCATATAGAAATCGGATTTGGACGAAGAATTGGTGATGGCTCCTTCCTCACGCGAGGAATCGAGAGGTAAAATGTAAGTTTGGCAGTTTTATCTTCGTGAAACGCAATTTGTATACCAATTTTGCTATGTGTCAGCTTTTTCTTAATTTCAGTAACCATATTGTAAGACATGATACTTCGTCTGTGCATGTGCATGGGTCGAACACACCATGTGAAAGTTCTGGAATTCAAATGAGGCTTGAAGCCGGCCAATAAGCTTGATTTCTGTTTGCCAATTACTGTTCAGTGAGAATGCAAAATCTAAATTTGTGACAAAATATACTAACAACATTTATGTGAGGGACGTCATACAGGTCATAGAAAGAGCATTCAGTGTTCAATAGCACTCTGTCTGAGTGATCACCGTCATGCTGCATTCATCCATGCATTCAACTGAATAACACTCCACACAGAGCTGGTGCGCCTGGTTGAGATATTTCGAATTGCTTATGGTATGTCATGGAAATCAAGCAGAACGAGTTGTATGATGGAAGGTGACGAAGTCGAGCTATATTAACCAAAAACTAGTTTCATGATCTACATGCTGTAAATCTCTGGCTGCAAGCAGAGGAATGTGATATGGCCACAACATCTGTCACTCTGATACCATGGATAATGATTGATCAGAAATTGTGAGGCTGCGATGTTTCAGGATGCAAATAATAGTATTTAGAAATGCAATGTTGGATGTCAATACTGAGTATGCGATTCATTGGATACAATTGTTGAGTGTACAAATGCTGGTTGGATGTGATTAATGTACTCATTAACATAGTGTCAGCGATTTTCAGTATGACACAATGGACAATCAAAGTGCTGCATTTTCACCTCTTTTTGAAGTAAATGTATTGGTCTGCGGTATAGCAAAAAAGGCAAATGACACTCTCCTGGCCCCATCTTAAAAAAGATGGCCAAAGGAGTGTTAACAATTTTTAGTATTACATATTCCACAATCACAATGAAGGATCATCATGTCCTTCCAAAGTAACTGTATTGTTCGGCAATGTATCTAAAAACTTCAATGATTCCCTTGTTTCCGCATCCAAAAAATATGCTGCAACTGAGTGTTTATGATGTTTGGACTTGCATGTTCGAAAATCCAAGGGCTATGCAGCAGCATTAACTCATAATCGAACTATGGGCCACCTTCCTTGGAAAACATGGTTGAGACAACATCGCTATGATGTCCTGAAAATGAGTTTCACCGCAGTACCAACAACTTTTGTCCTTGCATCTTCCAAACTTCAAGGGCTGTGCAGCAACAATTGCCCATAGTCAAACTATCGGCCCCCCTTTCTAGGCGAAATCATTTGCAGCAACATTGCTACTACATCCTAAAAATGAGCGTCAACAGAGTGTCAACAACTTTTGGCTTTGCATCTTGGAAAATCCAAGGGTTGTGCAGCAGCATTAACCTATAATCAAACTATGAGCCGCCTTTCTAGGCAAAAATGCTTATGACAGCATCGCGACTATGTCCTAAAACTGAGTGTCAATGATGTGTAGTCATGCAACTTGCATAATCCATGGGCTGTACATAGACATGAACTCATAATCAATGTATTGGCCGTCTTTGTGGGTACAAATCCCAGTAAGAATTGCACCACCACTTCATAAAAAAAGTATAACCAGAGCGGAATAGGTACAGTGGGGCACACTCAGTTTCACGGCAACGAAATGCCTTGGCTCGTTCCTAAATCAAGCTTTTCACAGTTAGTCTTGTTACTATGACCCTGTATACAACATCACAACTATGCAGGCAATATCTCACAGGTTTTACTTGTATCTTGTGTGTAGCTCATGAGCCAATATTTATGCACCAGGGTACTACACAATAATAATGTAACTTTTGACAGTCTCACAACCGAAATTACACCGCATTCAAATTTCTACAATCACGTCAGATTTCCAATCCATAAATAACTCGTTGGTAGAGGTTATGATATATTCCAAAAATGAATGTGTCTTTATTCGCAATTTGAGCGACCTTACTTTACCCATTATATTCGTTGCTTGCTGGTCTTCAATGAAAGCAGGATTGTAGCATCCTCTTGCTTGGAATAATTTTAGATGTGCGCCTTCATGACAATTATATCTGCACTGCGCAATTGAGGAGATGGGCAGCTCTGGCATCATATGAATTGTTTTTCATCAAGTTCTTTGCCATCCATCAGAACATGAGACAAGCTCCTTGGGGACACACTGACTGGCAAAAGCAGATATTGCAAAGTTAAATGACTTAACTGAGTTGGAGGTTTCTGAATTGACAAGTACAACCGTTGATCAAACCGCTTCGGCCATATCAAAGACACAATGCAGAAGAGGAACTTCAATACTACATTTGCAAAAGTTATTCATATTCGACTGTGAGATCTTACCTATATTTCCACCATTGACACACACAACGCTCTAGATTGGCAGAAAAGAACTACCCAACTGCCAAATGTCACCAAGATACCTGGTATCACTACCTAATGTTTGGTTATGTTTTGACTCACATTGTATGGATTGCCGTCTCAGACATTGAGCGATGATGGTGATTTATCGCATTACACAGCGAGATGGTGCTGCCATCTATCGGCACCCTTCCCAACATTTGCCAGAGGGAATACTCACTGACAGTGGATGGAATTGAGAAGTAATTGCCAACAAGAAATAAAGTTTGCTTAGCTTTAGACGGGTGGACATGGAAGATCAACTCACCTATATCATCAGACATTGCTTACTATCAGAATTAAAATTGGGCAGGGTTAGAAGTACCACTGGCATTTGACGAGGTTGATAGCCTTTTCATTTCTTATTCCCAATGCTAATTAAGAATAATAGGTCAAGGGTCAAGACACCAAGGAAAGGCTAGATACACATTTGAAGAATGTTGTGGATTGTTTCGGGCTTACTAATGGCTGTTTGCTAGGAATTATGACTGATAATACTTTTTTTGAATTACTGCATAACTTGGAAACTACAATCACCCTTTGATGTCTCCGGAATTGTATGGCCTCCAATGAGTAACTACATACTATACATGGTGCCCATTATTCAGCTTGCTTTAGGTGCTTCCATGAGAAGCCTCAGGGTACAAAGCCACACTAAGTCTTGCGAAACACATGAGCGCAAACAGCAATTTGGAGAAAATGAATGCACAGACATTGGGAAGAGTCAAAGACTTCGAAAGGAGGGCAATGCTAGAATCAACAAGGTGTCCGCTATGAGACCAGGTTTGTCAAAGCTAATTGAGATTGTATATATTTCGAGATATTTTGAATGACCTGAAACCGACCATCATATAGCACAGAATGATTACTGTATTGATTACGCTGACACTTAGTTGTGCAAAAGCTTTCATTGACTGTCAAGCAGCCAAACTACACATTGAGGTACTTCCTATGACGGATGTGAAGACACAGTGGAATTGGACACTGAAGTTGCTTCAGCGAGCCTACGAATTATGAGAATTCACCTGCAAGCGGCTCAAGAATCAAAAATAAAGTCATTACCGGCCACTCTTCACAACTCATGATGAACAGACCATCATCATATACATCATGCATGTTTCAAGAATATTCTGGTACTGGACCCTGTGGATGTCAAACAGGCATACAGTTACTCTGCATCAGGTGATTACTGTCTATAATGGCATGCTCATAAACATGGATGGCATTATGTGAGATTGGGCTAGGAAGAAGACAATATGGAACAAAGACTTATACTGCGCTGTAATGGCTGGGTGACAGATGCTGTCCCAATATTATGCTGAAGTTACTCCAATGATGAGTCTGCTTCTCAGTTCAGCACCTATCCTTCACCCTTTCTGGAGGTTGCAATCATTTCGGAAGTGTGACCAGGTGTTGGCTATTCATCCTCAGGACCAGTATTCCTATACTACCATATGACAAAAGCCTATCTGAAGTATTTGGGGAATAAATAGTGTGCCAAACATCGACGAGTGTCCATCATCATATATGACACTGTGCCGTATGGCAATATCTTCCCCTTCTTAAAGGCTTCTGGATTTGGTCTATTTTCTTTTGATCCATATGATTTGTCATGAAATTGTGAAGAATATATAACACATAACAGCATGGCTGATAGGACACCCGGATGAAGCAATCGTGCATCACGCTTGTTGAAAGCTGCAAGGATGTATTTGAATTCTCCGCCTAAATCACCGAAGAACTGGGGGCAAGTTGATTAAAATCTTAATGATTACCATTCCGGCCAAATGGTGATTAACAGTAGATTTTGGTTACCAGATATCACTGGCTGGTGGCACCAGCAAGAGGAATCGCACCAAAAGTACGCGAATCTCTGCAATGTGGCATGTGACACAGTTTCTATTATACCACATGGTGTCAGAGTAGAGGCCAGTGTTTCCCTTGGGCGAGACATTAATGGCTGGAGACAATGTATAACCACTGGCATGACCCTTTGGGAAAGAGTTGTAGTACGGCAGTTTGTTCAAGCTGATAATGGAATATTGGTGGGCGATTGCCCATCATTGAATGCCTCACAAACTGAAAACAACTTGGATTTTCAGAAAGAGGTGGATGAAAGAACGTTGCACAAAATGGCCCAGGTCCATGGCTTTTTGGAGATGTGGCATGGCAGCCAAAACCTAGTTACAATACAGAAGGAATCACATGTACATAACAAGCAAATGACTGCTGTAAAATACATTTCAGATACTGAAGTGATCATCAAAACATCCTGGTCAAACTTTCAACATGATGGTGCGGCTGTATTTGAATTGTCAGAAAGATCACCTTTGCAACCAGCATTGTCTGAAAAGGACCTTCCTGGACGACAAACTCATGTATTGAATTCCTGTCGACTCAGAAGAATCGACGGTCATATAGGCAAAAGTGATGACAATGGCACATCGGGAAGTATTTCCAACACCAAAAATTGGCACACCTGCAATGGTGACTTGGATTATCCAAATGGGAGTGAAGATGACTGCAAGGGAGACAATGAATCTCATATGCAGCTAGGTAATGGCATCAACCCTTCAGAAAGCCAAGAGCACCGAGTTGTGATTGCCTTACCAAATCTTCCTGAATTGACTAGGCCAATACGGAGGTCAATAATGCAGGCTTAAATGGGGACGATCACTGTCACTTCAATGGAAAGTAGGAAGAATAATGGAAACGAGAAAAAGTTGGACAGAATTTGTTACTGTGTTTTCACCAGGTTCTAGATGTTTCTTGACCAACGATTTCATTTAGAGATATATTATGGGAGATTAGTTAGCAGTCGCATGTGGTTCACTGTTCATAAACTAAAGTGTAGCCGGCAAAATATAGGATTCCACAAAATGTATCAATTTTGGTAAAATGAGAGAGCCCCATGCTAGTATATTACTGCGCTTGGCTTTGCCAAAGGGCTGAGTCTTAATAGGATAGAAAGGCAACCAACAAGTCAAAAGATTATTTGTACAACTATCGATGGTAGCAGATATGGAGTATACATTACATCAAAACGAGCATCAATGGAGCATCCAGGATTTTTGGTCCTTTAAGCAAGGTAATCGTTAAGTGACTCCATCACTGTGTAGCATAACCATTGTATGGGCTGCCTTTGTAGACAATGCACCAAGCGACATGGTCATTGTCCCATTCTGAAAATATGCATCATCTGAGCATCCATAATCATTGGCTTTGCATCTTGGGTCATCTAAAGGTTGATTTGTGGTAATGATTCATATATGATGTATTGGCAGCCTTTTCAAGCAAAACAATGTGTGAGATGTTTGTTACCCCATCATGAAGATGAGCATCAACACAGCATCATCAATTTTTAGTCTTCTAAGACAGGTAATTACAACATGATCTGTTAGTAGCTAGGCATACTGGATGTAATGGCAGCCTTTATAGGCAAAAGAGAAAGCGACATGGTTATTGCCCCATTCTAAAAATCATCGTCAACTGAGCATCCATGATTGTTGGCTTTGTATTTTCAGCTATCTATGTGGCGATTGATTGCAGACAACAACAAATGAGATATTGGCTGCCTTTAGCATTAAAAGCAACAGTGGCACGCTCCCTGCCCCATCCTGAAAATGAATGCCAATGGAGCCTCAATGATTTTTGGTGTTGAATGTTTGGTAATCCAAGTGTAGCTATATGGCAATAATTCATATATCATGTAATGATGGCCTTTTCAACATAAACAGTGCACAATATCTCAGTTACCCCATTGTGAAACTGAGCGTCACTAAAGCGGTAACAACTTTTGATTTTGAACATTGGATAATCAAGGCATCATGCGGATACACGAGATCGTAACGGAACTATCAACCTCCTTACTACTCCACCATACAAAATACAAAAGAACAGCATTGATTCCAAAATAATGGATATTGGAACCTATGTAGTGATCAAAACAGCATTCATGGATGTTAATCAAGCGATTTTGATCATATACAATTATCGAACAGTTAAAGTAAGAGCATCGTATCAATTTACAGACAGATCCACTCCACAACCCGCTGACAACCCGTCCAATTCAGACAGGTTGAGAGATGTCCATCAAACCGTACCCAAAGTGACAGCTCAGGTGTATTGACGACCCAGAAAATGTATTTGGCAAAGGTTCAGTTCCGACCCGGACCCAGACACAAAGCAGTAGTCCGGAATGGTTTCTAATACTTGATTTACCACCAACAGCCAGCTCTTCACAGCAGCTCAAAGGTCAACTGAAGTTGCTACATACCAACAGTTCAGACTGACCTCATGATTGAATCAAGTTCCTGGACCCATGGTTACTTCCAATCTATGGTCACTAGATTGGCCATCTGTTGATTCAATTCTTCAAGATTGACCACATGCAGATGAACCATCTACAGATCAACTGTCTGCTTATTGACACATTGCTGATTAATGGCATGGATATTATCCAAGTACAGATCGGCCACCTGAAGATCATCCACCTGCAAATCAACCGCCTGCAGGTCAACCACCCGCCAATGAATCTGCTGCTAATCCAGCTCCCGCAGATTGACAGGCTGCAGATTGACGCCTGCATATTGACTGCCTGCTGGTCAAGTGCTTGCAAATTGACCACCTGCAGATCAACCCCCTGCAGATCAACCCCCTGCAGATCAACCCCCTACAGATCAAACCCCTGCAAATTAACCCCTAACAGATCAACTCCCTGCAGATCAACCTCTTACAGATCAACCACCCACAGATCAGCCGCCTGCAAATCAACCACCTCCAGATCATCCACCAGCAGATCGACCGGCTACAGATCAACCACCTGTAGATTGAGTGCATGCAAGTTGGCGACATGCAGAGCAACTCCCTGCAAGTGTTAGCAACATGTGCAGGTGAATTGCCCGCGTTCCAGATTTGGATCGCAATAATGGGTCAGTTCGGTTCAAGAACTGTCAAAGAAACCCAACCCGCTGACTCTTGGAGGGCCAAACCCAAACCCATACCCCTCAACTTGCGGGTTTTCCCAGATTTGGCTAGACCCATCAGTTCAAATCTCCAGTTTTGCATTTCAGTTTCAGCATTTATAGTCGCATTCAGATATGGTACTGCTGAACACAAAATATTGACATTCATATGTGGCTGACTGTTTTCGATGTATTGGCCACCATGATGATTAAAACGAACAGAGACAGATGCCCTACCACATCCTGAAAATGAGCATCAATGGCGTGTCAATGATTGTTGGTCATGTATCATGGGTAATCTGGAGGGCGACAGGTTGCATGTAGTCAGCAACATAGTATTGGCTGTCTTTTTAGACAATAGAGATAGCTAGACGCTCCCTACCACATCTTGAAAATAAGCTTCACCAATTTTTGCTATTGCTTCTTCGGTAATATCAGTGGCACTTGATTACAATCATCCATAAACAAGGATATGGCAGCCTGTATAGGCAAATCTGTATGGGATATTTCCGCTGCATCCTCCCAGACAGTAATGACTTATTTCATTTACCAAGCTACCACCAAGTGTTCTTGGGCCTTTTGACCTACAAAACCAGTCAAAATGATGTATATAGACAATAACGACCACATTGCGCTGTAATTAACCATGATGCAAGGCCAACAATTGTTGACGCTCGGTTGACGCTCAGTTTCACGATGGGGCAGGGAGCATGTCACTTTCTCTTCTTCCTATAAAGGTGGCCAATACTTTGTTTATGACTGTCTGCAACCAGTTGCCACCTAGATTACCCAAGATACACAACCAATAATTGTTGACGCTCCATTGACGCTCATTTTCAAGCTGGTGCAGGGAGGGTACTGTAATCGGTTTTGCCTATACAGGTGCCCAGAAATTCATTTACACCTTTTTGCAATCAATCAGTGGTCCGATTACTCTGGACGCAAGACTGAACATCATTGATGCTCTATTGACGCTCATTTTAAAGTGTTGTATAGTCAATTTCAGCTGGCATTGATAATATTGGAAACAATTATTTCAACTCAATTGTTGCCTTTCTGAGCGATTGGGAACAAGCCCATTCGCAAAGCTGAGCCCAGAAATATTCTCGTATGGGCCTCTCTCATTCAACCAAAATTGATACAACTGTTTAAGTATTGCAATTCGCCAGCTATTGTTTTCTTTACGAACAAATATCCTCATGCGAGTGCTCACTATTATTCAGTAATATATCCCAAATTGAAATTCTCAGTCAACCAACATATAGAACCTGATGAAAACATATTGACCCAATCTGTGCTAGTTTTTCTTGTTTCCCTAATTCCTCCTTGTTTCCGTTGCACTGACAGGCACTGACCCCTTTTCAGCCTGTTTCATTAACCTCCGTGTTGGCCAAATCAATCCAGCAACATCTGGTGCAGCACTCACTATGTGGTGCTCTGGACTTTCCGAAGCCTTAATGCCATTGGCTGAATCTATGTCAGATTCATTGTCTGCCTCACAGTCGTCTTTGCTCTCGTTTGGATTATCCAAATCACCATTCCAATCAAGCCAATTTTCGCCAGCGGAAATGCTTTCTGGTGCGCTATCATCATCACTTGCGGATGGATGACAGTCAATTCTTCTGGTTCAATGGACAATTAATACTTGAGTTTGTCCTCCAGGGAGGTCTTTTGTAGACAATGCTGGTGGCAAAGTTGATCTTTCTAGCAATTGAAATGCAGCGGCACCATCATATTGAAAATTGACCACGGTGCTTTGATGATCTCTTCGGTATCTGAAATGTATCCTACTGCAGTCATTTACTTGTTTTGAGCATGTGATTTCTTCGTTGTAGCACATAGGTTTTGGCTGCCCTGCCACATCTCCAAAATGTTGTGGACCATGGCCATTCTGTGCAATTTTCTTTCCTCCGCTTCTTTCTTCAATGCCAAGTCATTTTCAGTTTGTGCGATGTCCAATGCTGTACAATCGCCTGCCAATACTCCGTTATTGGCTCGATCGAACTGCCTAACAACGACTTTTTCCCAAAGAGTCTCACCAGTTGTTTTAGACTCTCTCGAGCCTATACTGTCTTGCCCAAGGGAAAAACTAGCCTGCACTCCAACACTATGTGGTATAATAGACAATATGTCACAAGCCACATTGAAGGGATCAGGGCACTTTGAGTGCATTTCTTCTTGCTGGCGCCACCAGTCGGTGATATCCAGTAACCAAAATGTACTGCTAATCTCGCAGGGGTCGGAGTGGTAATCACTAACATTTAGATAAACTTCCACCCAGTTCTTTGGTGATTCAGGCGGAGAATTCAACTAGACCCTTGCAGCAGTTGATAAGCATGCTGCACGATGGCTTTGTCCGGGAGTCATTTCTGCCATGTGTTTAGGCGTTACATATTCATCATCATCACTGGTCAAATCATATGGATCAAAAGACAATTGACCAAATCCAGAAGCCTGTGCAGAGGGGAAGCAGTTGCGGTGCTGAACATTTGTGGGAGTAATGAGGGATATTTGTCAATGTTTGGCGCAGTATTTGTTCTCCACATACTTTAGGAAGGCCTCCTGGTATTGGGTAGTATTAGACATCTTATCTTTAGGATTAATATACATCACCTTGCCCCACTTCCAAAAGGATCGCAACTGCTGGAAAGAATCAAGGATATGCGCTGAAATAAGAAGGAAACTGGTTGTTGCAGTGATTTCAGTAACATATTTGAACAGCTTCTGTTGCACAACCTTCAAGGCGAAGTATAAGTCTTCCTTCCATTGTGTCTTCTTCTTAGCCAACGCTCACATAAAGCAATCCATGTGATCAAGCATGTCATTGTAGACAGTGATGACATGAAACAGAGTTACAGAATGCCATTTCAACAACTACAGGATCCAGTATCGGAATGGCCTCAAAACTTCCATGAAGTACTTGATGATGGTTAAATCATTCTGTGTTGTGAAGACTGGCCAGTAATCGCTGCATTTTGGATTCGTAAGCTACTCACCACTGAATTCCCCTCATTGGTAGGCCAGCTCAAGCAACTACAGTCTCGGACTCCACTGTGCTTTCACATCCAGAACTGGTAGTACTGCGATTCGTACATTGACTTTTTGACAGTCAATGAACTTGTTTTGATGACCAGGTGTCAGTGTAATCAATACAGCACGCATTCTCCACTGTATGGATGTCAGGTTCAGCTCATTCACAATGTCTTGAAATACGAACTTTCTCAATTATCTTTCCCAAACTCGGCTGCAAAGCCGATAACTTGCTGATTCTAGCATTGCCCTCCTTTCACAGTCTTTGACTGTTCCCAATGTCTGTTCTTTCATTCTCTCCAAATTGCTGATCGCGTTCCTGGATTTCACAATACTTGGTGCAGCCTTTGACTCCAAGACTGCTCATGAATGCAACAAAAGCAAGCTGAATGACATGCACCATGCATGGTAGGTGGTGTTTCACTGCAGGCCACATGATACCGAATGCATCAAAAGATGATTGCAGTTTCCGAGTCATCGAGCAATTTGGAGAAGCATTATCTGTCGTAATTCGTAGTAAACATCCGTCGGTAAGCTCACAATAATCCACAACCTACTTCAAATGTATGGCTAGCCTTGCTCCAGTATGTTGTCCCCGGACCTACTAATTGTAATTCGCATTCGAAATAGTAAAATAACAGGTTATTTACCTTGTTGAATGCGAGTTGGAATTCTTGGAATGACTAATTTGGATCCATATAGTAAGCTATGTCCGATGTTATCGCTAATTTGTACCTTGATGTCCACCCATCTAAAGCTCAGCGTACTTTCTTTCTTGACGGCAATTGCCTCTTAATTGCATCAACTGTCAGTGAGTATTCCCTCTGGCAAAGGTTGATAAGGGTGATGGCAGATGATAGCACTGGCTGGCTGAGTAATACATGATATGACTGTCGTAGCTCAAGGTTTGATATAGCGTTCCAAGGAACGTGAGCTGAAACAAATCATAACAGGAGGTTGCAATTCCAGGTATCATGGTGAAATTTGGCAGTTAGGAAGTCCATTGCTGCCAGTTTAGAGCATTGTCTCTGTCAATTAGGTTAATATAAGTAAGATCAAACTGTCAAAAATGAATTTCTTTTGCGATCTTACAATTGTAATTCCAAGACTGCATTGTCTCTTCAATATGGCCAATGCTGTTTCATCAATGGTTGTACTTGTCAATTCAGAAAATTCTCGACTCTGGTAGTTCGTTTAACTTTGCAATGTGCACTTTTGCCAGCAAGTGTTTCCCCATAGTGCTGTTCCCATGTTGTGAAGGATAGCAAATAACTTGATGCCAACTGATGTATATTATGCCAGGGCTGCTGGACTCCTCAATTCTGCAGTGCATATAGAAGAACCATGGACTCGCATATCTAGAATTCATCCAAGCAATTTGACTCTTCGAGCCGTTATTCATTGAAGCCCACGAAGTATGGAATATCATTTGTGAAGTAAGGTCGGTCAAATCATGAACAAGGAATCCTTCATTTTTGGAAGACATTATAATCTCCAGCTATGAGGTAATTCAGATTGGGAATCTAACATGGCTGAAGGAAGTTGGAGATTGCGTAATTCCAGTTGTGAGACTGTCAAAAGTGACATTATTGTTGAGTAGAATGCTAGTGCTTAAATATTGACTGTTGAGCTACATACAAGACAATAGTATGACCTGTGAGACACTGCATGCATAGTTGGTAAGTTGTATACAGGATCATACTGACAAGACCGAGCGTTAAGAACATCATTTAGGAATGACCGAAGGAATTTTGTTGCTGTGAAGCTTACTGAGCCCCCCAAATCCTGTTACCACTACACTGACATATATTTGTATGAGGCGGTAATGGAATTGTTGATGAGATAATTGCCCACAAAGGTGGCCAATACGATGATTATGGGTACATGTCGATGCACAGCCATTGAATTATGCAAGTTGTATGACCTTAAATTGTTGGCGCTCCAGTTGTGATTCGTTGAGAGTCTGTTGACGTTCAGTTTTAGGACACCGCAGCAATGATGTTGCAAGCATTTTTACCTTAAAAGGGTGCCGAAAGTTTCATTGTGGGTTAATATCGCTGGACTGACCCAGCATTTTCCACAATGCAAGGCCAACATTCGTTAATGCTCCATTTACGCTCATTTTTATGACATCGTAGTGATGTTGTCAGAAACAATTATTCCCAGAATGGCGGCTGATAGTTCGATTAAAGGTTAATGTCACCTTGTAGCCTGAGGGTTTCCCATGATGCAAGGGCAACAATCTTTGATGCTCCGTTGATGCTCATTGTTAGTACATGGCAGTAAAGTTGCCGCGAGGGTTTTTGCATAGAAAGGCAGCCGATCGTTTGATTATGGGTTGATTTCATCGCACAGCCCTACCATTGTCCATGATGCAAGGCCAACAATTGTTGACACTCTGTTGACGCTCACTTTCAGGACATGGTAGCTATGTTGTTGCAAGCATTTTCGTCTCGAAAAGAGGCCAATAGTATGGCTATGTGTTAATGTCGCTGTACAACCCTAGCATTTTCCGAGATGCAAAGCCAACAGTTGTTGACGCTCTCTTGACGCTCATTTTTGGGACATAGTAGTGATGTTTTCTGAATTGTTTTTACCTCGAGAGGTGACTAATAGTTCGATGATGAGTTGATGTTGCCGCATAGGCATTGAATTTTCTGAGTTGCAAAGGCAACAATCATTGACGCTCTGTTGACGGGCATTGTATGGATTGGGCAACGAGTGTGTCAATTGCGTTTTTCGCTACAACGCCGACCAATACATTCAGTTTGGGAGTAGATTACAACCCAGGCCATCGATGGTGGACTGTGTAAGTCTGAAAATCATTCACGCTCCATTGACGATCATTTCTCGGATGGGGCAACAAGTGTGTCATTTGCCATTTCAGCAATAACGCCGACCAATTCAGTCACTTTAGAGTTAAGTGACAACGCAGCCCATTTATTGTCGAATGTGTATGACTAAGAATCATTATCCCCGTGTTGACGCCTATTTTTAGGATAGGGCAAAGAGCGTGTCCTGTGAAGTTTGGGCAATAACTCCGACAAATACATTTACTTTGGAGAAATGTGACATTGCAGCCCTTTAATTGGCGAATGTAAAAGACTGAAAATTGTTGACGCTCTATTGACACTTATTTTTAGGATGGGGAAACAACAAACAGCCTTCCTACACTCAGTGATTGTATGCAACAAATCATATACTCATTATTGACATCCAGTATTGCGTTTCTAATTAGTATCGTTTTCATCCAGAAGTTTTGTGACCTCATGATTTTTGATCAACCTCCATGCATGTTAGGTGAGTGAGAGATGACGTTGCCCTATCACATTCCTGCGCTTTGGGCTGGCAATTTACAACATGAAGATCATTTCACTAATTTTTGATTAATAAAGCTCGACTTCCTCACGTTTCCTCATCTAGCTCCTTCACCGCAATTTCCATGATGTATCATACGCAATTTGAACTATCTGAACCATTTGCACCCAGTCTGTGTGATGAGTTATGCAGTTGGATGCGTGGTGACATATCGCATGACAGTGGTCATGCAGACATATTTGTATTGAACACTGACCGCTCCATCTATGACTCGTATGAAATCACTCACTTATATTTTGTTCGTATATTTCATCACCACTTTTACTTTTGCATTCTCACATTACACTGATCGGGAATCAAAAATCAAGCTGTTTGGCGCTATTGCAACCTGATTCGGATTCTGGAACTTTCACATGGTACGTTCGACACATGCACATGCATAGACGAAATATCATGTCTCACAATTTGGTCACTAAAATCAAGAAAATGCTGACACATTCCAAAATTGGTGCACAAATTGCTTTTCACTGAGATATGACGTCAAAAATGACAATTTGCCTATCTATTCCTCCGCTAATGGAGAAGCTGTCACTATGTCTTTGTCGGAATCCAATATGTATATGGTGATTAGCTGAGGAGGCAATATGCACGGGTAAAAGCTTACGGGCTCAAAAGACTTCGCTTTCAGCATAGGTGATGAATCAGGCTCCATGGCAGGGGCAAAACTGGGTATACCTGTGTCCAACAAGGGATTCCCAGAACCTAGCCTTATATAACTACATCCTCCTCGAGAAGTCCCTATCGGCATTTGCAATATTCCAGGGCCAATATCAAGACACTCTATATGCTCTCCAAATGTTGTGGGAGCATATCTGGCTGCATCTTGATTCGTTTGTTGTTTAACAACTGCTGGAACCCTACATTCAGATTTGCCGTACTTCTTATCGCTTTCACGGAAGTATTCTGCTGAGTCTCCCCATCCTGGTTGTGTCAATTCGTCAAGTTTCATCTTGTTGTGTAGAAACCTTTTTATGTGATGCTGTACCGTGTGCGATTTTGTGCCCATCACCCAGCCAGGTTTGTCATCTTCGCTCAGCTTGCCCTGCTCTGTCTGTTCATCATCCTCATCTTCCCCATCCTCCGCATTGTCAGAACTTGTAATATTGCTCAAACTGTCTCCGATAGCAACCATCATCTCCTGAAATATTGTTTCGGTCTCTCTGGTCATGAATCCCGCGTTATGAGCTGTCTCCGTATCTGCCTGCTCCTGCCTAATTACTGCATCATCGTCTTCAACTCGCGGTCTTGCCCCAATGGGTTGTCTCTCAACATTATGCTAAATCGATTTGTCTTTCACTTCATTGCTTAAGCAGTGAGTTTCTCATCGCATCTCTACGGCAAGCTTCTTTTTGGATCGCATGATGCATAATGCCCCAAGGGCTCGCAGGCTCTCTGCTTCCAAGACGCTCTTGCCCTCATTTGCCTGATGACGTCGTCGTGTGAAACGGTTTGTTGTTTTGCCATATTTGCCAGCCAGCAGTGGCTAAAAGTTCTTTTTCAGAGCATTGACCATTGTCATGTGTGTTGACTTTATTGTTGCATGAGATGTTGGATGTTGCAAGATATGGACAGTATGGAGGCAAGCTGTGTCTTTTATATCAAGGTTGGTATGATAAATCATCTTCAACAGAGCCAAATCTGGCTTGTGGCTGACAATACAATGGAAATGGTTTGGCGAACCATACAGCATGACTTGATTGTTCGTATCAGTTTCATATATTATCCTGGGGATTGTTTGAGACAATCATCAGCAGACATCCTTTCCCTTGAAGAATGTCCTATGTTTATCTGACAATCATGCAGTTTTGTCTGTCATACACCATAGTTTATCCCTGGAAACAAACTAACAACATCAGACCGACATATTGTAAGTCGCTGGATGGTGGGAATCCCCTGTAACTTGCAGCCATACGCAGCAGGATTCAACTTGAGTATAACGTTAAACTTAGCTGCTAATAATGCCATTCTGACATGAAGCTAACTATATATTCCTCAGGACGTCCCACTTTCTTTGGATATCATCTTCCTCTCCTATTCCACACCACCAAATCATGGATACACATACAACTCATCAAGGGGAGACCAGATCAGACTCGAGCCAAATGATGGGCATCTCGTGGGATACATTACACAACGGCAGACAGCAGGAACGCAGACACCAGTCATTACACCGCGATGCTGCCAATACAGCCAACAAACATATGACCCTGGATGTACATTTAAAAATCATCTGTGAGACCAGAAGCAGCAAGAATAAGAAGCAGCATGCAATTTGATGTGAATATTTCCATACCATGTTGAACTGCAATCAAATAACCGTATCGTGTACAGCAGGTGTGCGTAGAGAGCTACGTTTACCAATTTATTGCCGCCTGTAATGAGAAACCTCAATGGTTGATGCAGGCATATGTCCGCACAGTCCGCCCAATCGAACATCATAATGTTGTCAGTACTGGGATTTTCGCTAATGAATCTTGTGATAAGCATCCCCAGGAGTGGACATAACTGGCCTTAATCATATTAGAGGAGGCTACAGAAGCATATATGGTGGAAGTACTAGCCAAATCTCATTGTTAGAATCAGCAACTAATTTCTTGTAGGTTTTCAACATGTCTGCTACTATGGCAAGGCAAGGAGGTTGTACACAGCTGGAACAGTCCGACATGTGCTTGGCGTTGAATATGGCCAAAATGGCGACCTGCAGGTTTTAGCGCGCTGCAATAGAGGAAACCCAGTCTCTGATGAAGAAACCTCGTGCCAAAGTCCGAGAAAAGAAAAAGCGGGGTGTCAAGCTTCTGGGGCATCAAGAGGTATAGGCTGCAATAGAATGACACCCGGTGATACTTCGTCAAAACCAAACAGATATATGCCTGCCTTGCCAAAATGGCACTGCAAAGAATCCGAAGACACGCTGGAAACAGAAAGAAACAGGTGCACCTCCACCTAACCAACGCAGAAAGACAACACCAGAGCAGATGCCACCTCTTCCCAGATTGCCACCTCTGCCCAGAATGCCACATCTGCCCGGAACTCCACCTCTGTCCGGAATGCCTGTGGTGCCACCCGGACACAATGCAGGAGCTCAACGTTTCCAAATCGACAATGTGCCGGCCTGATATGCGTGTTCAGATTCATCACTTCCCTGTGCTGAATGTTCTAGTCTTGATTCATATGCCCAGGATAGCCCTCACAATACAGATTTTGATCCAGATATGCTTACTGATGAAGGAACATCCACTGCTTAGTACACTATCTGCTGTGTGGTAATGCAGCTGACATCCATTTTGAAGACCACAGCAGTCTACTGAGCAAACCTGCAAGTGATGACAACCATTGATTGAAAGGAACAGAATTTTGTAGTGTATTATTATCACCAATTAGCGGACACTGTGAAGTATATTTGATAGAATATATTTATATGTATTATTAAAGCACAATGTAGTGATCAAGGAGAAAGTCGATGAAAACACTAGAAAGGCTGCCAAAACAATGCAAATGATAGACAATGCAAAATCAATTGATTGCATATCGCAGATACACCTATGGCAAATGAGCGTCAACGGAGCGTCAACAATTTTAGGTCATGTAAGTCTGGTAATTGAAAATAGATTTGGTCAGGGGTATATGTAATTAAAGTAGTGGCCGCCTTTATATGAAAAAATTATCGTGACACGCTCTGTATCTCATCTTGGAAATGAGCTTTAACAGAGTGTAAATGATTTATGGTCTTGTAAGTATGGTAATTGTGAAGTGATTTAATCGCTATCTAGCATAAGCATTGTATTGGCAGCCTGTATAGACAAACCAGTAACCGACACAGTCACTGCCCAATTGTGGAAATGAGTGTCAACTGAGCGTGATCGATTTTTGCTGTTGCATCTTGATTTATCTAAGCGTTCATTTGTGGTATTACTTCATATACGATGTATTGGCGGCTTTTTCAGGCGACACAATGCCTGAGCTGTGCGTTACCCCATCATGAAAATGAGCATCAACCGCGCTTCAATGATTTTTAGTTTTCTAAGTCAGGTAATTAGAAAGTGATCTAGTTGTGGCTAGGCGTAATGGGTGTAATGACTGCCTATATAGGCGAAAAAGAAAGCAATATGGAGATTGTGCCATTCTGATAATGTGTGTCAACTGAGTGTCAGCAATTTTTGTTCTTGTATATTGGGGAATCAAGGCATCGCGCAGATGTATGAGCTCATAACATTACTATTGACTGCCTTGGTACTCCTAAATATAACACACAACAGGTAAAACATTGATTCTAAAATAGCCAATGTCGCAACCTGTAAAGTGTTTAACACCGTATTATTGGATGATAGTTAAGGAATTCTGATCAAATACAGTTATCGAACAGCAAAAGCAAGAGCATTATATGAATGCACCAACGGAGCCGCTCGACAACCCCCTGGCAGCCCGCCCAATTTGGTCGTGTTGGGAGCTGTTCATCAAATCTTGCCCAAATTGACATTGTGGGTGTTATGACATTCTGGACCGCATACTTGGTGACAGTTTGGTTCCGACCACAACCTGGACCTGAAGCGGCGGTCCGGAAACGTTCATTACACTATTACTCCCTGCTGGTCAATTTCATGCAGAGCGATAGCCTGTTGACCGACAGTGTGCAGATTGGGAGCCTGCTGATTTACAGTCTGCACATTGACATTCTCCACATCAACAGCCTGTACATCAACAGCCTGAATAATGACAGCCTGCTCATTGACAGCTTGCACATTGAGAGTCTGCAGATTGACAGCCTGCAGGTTGACTGCATTTGAATTGGCATTCTGCAAACCAACCACCTACTGATTCAGCAATGCCTAATCTACCGCTTCCAGATTCACCATCACCCGGTTAGCAATCTCCAGATTGACTCCCACCACATCCACCATTCTCAGATCAATTGCCTGCTGATAGGCCACCTGCACATGGACCGCCTCCAGACCAAAGGCCTCCTGATCAACTACCTCACAGTCAACAACATGATAATTGACTGCATTTTGATCAACTGGTTCCGGATTGACCAACTTCAGATTCCCTGCCTGCAAATCAACTGCCTCCAAATTGACCACCTCCAGATCCAGCACCTCCAAGTACACCAACTATTTTACATGATCACTCTCTCCAAGTGTCTCTCAGAGTTAACAATTGCTCAGCCACCAAGTATAACTCTTAACTCGCTCAATCACGGCCTCCAAGTTACTGCATTCATGGACTCCATGCGTATCACCCGGATTGATCAATCATTAGCTTCGAGTGCATCTCTATGTTTGCTGAAACATGGTCTCAAAGTGTATCTTGGGGTTCACTCAATCTTGGCATCCAAGTGCATTACCATATTTGTTCATTAATGGCCTGCTGGTGTGTAGAATCCATACCTCCAAGTGCGTCCTCATACTTGCTTCATCATGGCCTCCATGTGCATCTCTGAGTTCACTAGATTTCAGCCTCCAAGTGCCTATCCAAACTTGCTCAATTACAGCCTCCAGGTGTATCTCTACATTTACACCATGCCTACCTTTAGCCATACCTGACATTGCTCTAAATCAATGCCTGCAGCAAGTCCACGTATACTGTATTAAGATGGATAGTTATATAGATATATAGATACAGAGGTATAGAGATGCACAGATACCTGGATACATTGATATATCGATGTGAACAGATACTTTAGTCATGAAATTTGTAATTAATTAACAATCAGTACTGTGTCCAATTAACCATTGAACCAATAGCAGTTTAGCTCTGAAGCATGTATTCAAAGTTTGAAGGTGATTCTAGCAGTGTTGCTAGACCTCCTGTATCCTTGCTGATTTGTAGCCAATAATGCCAAGTGCACTTCAAAGCCCCTGAATAAGTCCATTCAACTTGGAGATTTGAAGTCAGCACTTCCAAATGAATGTCAGTGCCATCAGATCGGGTCTGTTCACTCTTCGATCTGATATCCCTGGGAATACGGCCTGATATTTTCTACCTCCTCTAAGTGGCTCCCAGGGACAGAAATACATCATGCTGATGTTTCTTCATAATCTAGAATATGTGTACCATATCTGGCACAGGTATCATGCGCATATTCTTCTGACAATCTGCAGGGTAATGTTACCAACGGGTAGGGGTAACACACCAGCAGACTGCGTTCGGATTGCTAAACCAGTTCAGTTCGGATCCAAACCTGTCCAAAAACCTGACCCACAGCATCTTGGCGGGCCAAACCCTGACCCATAGCTGTGAACCCGTGGGTTGTGCCGGGTTTGGCAAGAGCCGTCGGTTCCAACCTCAGGTTCCGGTTTTCAGGTATTTCTATTCATTGTCACATTCAGATATCATATTGCTAATTGCAAAATAGTGACTTTGCTACATCCTTGTCCTTTTCCCATGTACTGGCTGCCTTTATAATCAAAAACAAGAGAGACACACTCCCTACCCCATCCTGAAAATGAGAGTCAATGGTATGTCAATGATTTCTGGTCTTGCATTGTGGGTAATCTGACTGGCAATTAAATGCAGATGTTCATAAATGAAGTATAGGCCGCATGTATAATCAAATGGGAAAGTGACAGGCTTGCTGCCCCATTCTGAAAATGAGGGTCAACAGAGCGTCAACAATAGTTATCTTTGCATCAAGATTGATCTGCATGGCGATTGGTCACAGGCATTCATAAATGACGTATAAGCTGCTGTTATAGGCAAAAGAGAAAGTGATATGCTCCCTGCCTGATTCAGAAACTGAGCATCAACAGGGCATCAACGATATTTGGTCTCGTAAGTCAGGTAATTGATCAGAGATGTGGCCGTTGTAATGCAGACTGAAATTATCGCCCACCTTAATGTGCAAAACGCCAGCTACCACATGGCGCCAATCTCCTAAAAATGAGCATCAACGGAGCGTCAAAGATTTTTGTCATTACATCATTGTTAATCAAAGTGTGATGAGGCAGTTAATGACTATATACATAGGTGTGACCCGTTTTAAAGGCTGAAACATTGAGGTTCACTGAGTTGCAGCTTTGAAACTGAATCAAATTGTGATTGTCCAGGAGGCTGTCGCGGGAACATCCTTTGCTTCTTTGCCTATAAAGGCTGCCAACTTGCGGTATATAGATGTCTACAATCATTCGCCAATTAGATTACACATGATGCAACACCAAAAATCGTTGTCGCTCGATTGACGCTCATTGTCAAGATGAGGCAGGGAGGGTGTAGCTTTCTCTTTTGCGTAAGAAGCCAGCCAATACTGGGATTATATATAACTATGACTAATTCACTTTTCACTTACCTCACTTGAAGGACCACAAATGGTTGGAGCTGCGTTGACGCTGGTTTTGAGACGGTTGTATCCGCAATATACAACCATTCACATTCATATACTATATCAATAATTGTCTTATGGCAGCCGTTCTATTCTGTTCATGAACGTTCTCTTGTATCACTACATTGTTCTTTAATGATGCAAATAAATATATCCTTTAAACAACACTTTAATGTGTCCGCTAATTGTATATAATGAAAATACTCAAAAATCCCGTTCCCGTCCATCAATTCTCGTCTTTGTGTTCAGGTTCACTCCAACGGCTGCTTGCATCTACAACATAGATGTCAGCTGCATTGGCCCGCAGCAGATAGTGTACTAACCTGTCGATGGATCTTCTTCAGTCAGCGAATCTGGAATAAAATCTTTAACACACTTGCGATCCTTGGCATATGGAGCAAGATTGAAATATTGAGTGCGGGGAAGAAGAGTATGTATATAGACATATCCGGGTGGCACAGCTTCTGTTTCGGATCTTTGACATCTGTCACTGTCACCAGGTGGCGCAGGTGGTGTTCCGGGCAGACATGGCACCAGTCGTGGAGGAGGTGCGTCTGTGCCTTTGAGTCTTCAGTTTGTCCGTGAATGTATTGCTGCGCCATTTTGGCAGGGAAGGCAGCCTTGCATTTGATTTTCACGAACCATTGTGGGGTGTTTTTCTATCACAGCCTTTACCTATATATGCCCAGGAAGCTCACCATCCTCATCGATATGGAGCTACTCACATCTGATCACATGCTGCTTCTCATACTTGCTGCTTCTGGTTTTACGAACAGTTTTTAAATGTGTGGCTTGGGTCATATTTTCAGTGGCTGCAATTGCAGTGTCGTGGTGGACTAACTGGTGTCTGCGCTGTGGCTACGTCTCACCAGGTGGCGCATTTGTTGAAGCGCCAGTCGTCAAGCTCGATTCGAATCCAAAATCACCTGGTTGATGTGTTTCTGCAGCCATGACTTGCTGTTGTGGAAAGGTGAGGAAGATGATAACGAAAAGAAGTGGGAAGTCCTGAAGATGATATGGTTAGCTACAAGTCAAAATTGAATGAGTGACAGCCAACTTGCACGTTCAATTCAAGCTGAATCCTGGAGTGTATATCTGCAGGGGATTCCAATGGTCCCGTGATTTGCAGTTAGTCGGTCCGATGTTGTTTGTTTGTATACATGGATACATTGTGATGAACGACAGCTTATATCTCATGTTTGATATATATAAAAAGGTCATTCTTCAACAGAAAGGACGTCTGGTGATGTTTGTCTCAAGACCTTAGAGGAATGTTACATGAATCAAACGCTAACTATCAAGTTATGATGTACGGTTAGCATGACTAATCCCAATCATGTGACGGTCAAAACGCTGATTTTGCTTTGTTCAAATTGATCAAACCTACCAAACTTGACATAAAGGACACAGGTTGCCTCCTTGTAGTCCATATCTTCCAACATCCAACATCTTGCCAAACAACAAGGTCAATACAAAAAACAATGGTCAATGCTCCGAAAATGAACCTTTTGCCACTTCCGGTGGGTAACCACGGCAACCCAATCCAGCAATCCAAATGACGAGGTCATCAAGTGAATAAAGGCAATAGTGGCTTGGAGGTAGAATGGGTCCAAGTGTTGGGAGCAGTGCGCAGCTTACAATCTAAAACAAAGCTTTCTGCGGAGAAACGATGGCAAACACACTTTTTAAGCCACGAAGAGAAAGCGAGATGGATCGAGGATTATGTGGAGAGGGAGACCGCTGTGGGAAGAAAGCGAGTTGAAGACGCAGAGACAGTGATTAGGCAAGAGCAGGAAAATATGAGTAATGTTGAAAACGCACGATTGACAACTACAAAGCCTGAAACAATATTTGAAGAGTTGTTGAATGGTATCAGAGACAGTCTGAGCAATCTTGCAAATTCCAACGATAAGGAGGATGGCGAAGATGAGGATGATGACGAAGTTCCAGAACTTGGCAAGCTGAGCAAAGATGACGAACCTGGTTGGGGGATGGGCACAATCTCCAAAACGCTAAAGCACAGTATGGAGAGTTTTCAGCAAAAGCAAATGAAGATTGACCAACTGCCTCAACCAGAATGGGGGGACGCAGCTGACTACTTCCGCGAGAGAGATATGAAGTATGGGAGGACTGAATTGAAGGTTCCAGCAGTTCTGAAGCCCAGAACAGACACGACTGCACCCACACCATCACTAACAACATTTGAAGAGCTTTTGCAGACTCGTGATATCGTCCGTCGCCATTCACATATACCACAAGTGAGGTCTCGACCGGGAAGTATTCAAATGAGGCTGGGCTTGGAGAAACCCGAATCACACAATTCCAGAGCACATCTGTTGCCCGGCGTGGTACCCGATTCGTCTCAGATGGTAATTGGGAAGCCTGTTGAAGCCATAAGATTTTACCCCTGCATATAGTGTCCGGAGCTAATTGCCATATAGAAATCCGATTCGGACGATGATATGGTAACTGCTCCTACGACACTAGAGGACTAGATAGCAAAATAGATATTTTTGACGACATATCTCGAATTAACGCAATTTGTGTACCTGTTTTGTCACATGTCAACTTTTTCTGGATTTCATTGACCAAATTGTGAGACAGCATTATTTATCAGTGTGTGTGCAAGGGTCGTATGGGCAATGGGAATGTTCTAGTCTCCATATCAAGTTGAAAGACAACGAAGAAATATTATACTGTGTTGCCTCTTATGGTTAAATAATAAAGTAAAATCTAAATTTGCGATGACATTTACAAATACACTAGAAGTTAGTGATGTCATACGACTCAAAGAAGGAGCAGTCAATGCACAACCTGAACCCGGATAATTGACATCCATCAGGCTGCATTAATCCATGCAGCCAACAACTTACCTCTCCGCTCAATCCTCCTGTGCATAATCAAGATATTCAAAAGTGCTTATGGTATATCATGGAAATCGAGGAGAATGAGCTGGATAAGGAATAATGAGAACGTTGGGCTATATGTATCCAAAACTAGTGAATGCATTTTTATGCTGTATATGGCCGGCCAAAAGCACTGAAACGCGATGGACCTATATCATTCATCATTCAGATGATGTGTATAGTGGTCTGAAAGCTTCTGGATACAGATGATAATATGTAGAAACAGTATATTGGCTGCCAATAAAGATTATACGCATTTTTTGTACAAGTGTTGAGCACCCAGTGACTGTTACTATGTCTCTAGGATGAGCTCTAGGGTGAGCATCAACGGAGCGTCAACGGATTACAGTCGAACCCATTCAGCAATCAAATATCTGCAGAGTCACATCCATCCAATGAGGAAGTATTGGCTGTCTTAATAGGTAAAAAGGCAAGCAACACGCTCGTTGCCCAATCATAGAAATGAGCGTCATTGGAGTGTCAACAATGTTTGGTCTTCCATCTTGGATAATCACTGGGCTGAGCAACAGCATTTACCCATAATCACAGTTTTGGCCGCCTTTATTGGCAAAAACGCTAGTGACGATATTGCTACTACCTCCTGAAAATGAGCGTCAATGGTGAGTCAACCATTTGTCGTCTTGCATCTTGGACGACCTGAGGGCTACGGAACTGTGTTAACCGAAAATCATCTTATAGGCCGGCTGTATGTGCAAAAAGGCTCTCAACAATATCTTGTCCGCATCCTAAAAATAAGTGTCAACTGAGCGTTACCATTTTTCAGTTTTCCATCCTAGATAATCAAATGTCAATGCAGGGGTGTTATCCTATATTCAAAGTAATGGCCGCCTTTATAGGCAAAACTGCTAGGGAGGATATCGCTACTATCTCCTATGAATGAGCATCAATGTAGTGTAAATAATGTTTGGTCTTGCATCTTGGATAATCTGAGGGCTACAAAATGACGGTAACCCAGAATGATTCAATTGGTCGCCATTGTGGGCAAAAATGCTAAGATCGATATCGCAATTACCTCCTAAAACTGAGTGTCAGTGGAGCATCGACCATTTCCGGTTTTGCATCAGAGATAATGAAAGGGCAATCCAACAGCATTAACCCATAATTGAACTATCAGCCGCCTTTATGGGCATAAATTCTATCCATGATATTGCAACCGCGTTCTAAAGAGGAGTGCTAATGGAGCATCAACAGCTTTTGTTGGGGCTCGGTAAGCTGCACTGCAACGTACTGCACAACGTTGTTTCTAAATCAAGGTAAATGCCATTTGTCATCTGTGTATGTCCCTATATTCAACTTCAGAAATATGTGTTCCATGTTTCACAGGTCTGACGTTTAGTCCTGGTTGTAGCTCTAAAGTTAATATTTAAGAACCAGCATTGTACTTCACTGTAACGTTACGTTTGACAGCCACTCAAGTCGAATTATCCAGCTTTCAAATTACTACCACAATGTCTGATTCACAATCTTTCAATACCTCATTGCTAGTGGTTATAATATCTTCCAAAAATGAACATGTCTTTATTCGTAATTTGAATGACCTTGCTTGACAGAGCATATTTGATGCTTGGTGGGCTTCTATGAATGTAGACTCGAAGAGTCATAGTGCTTCCAATAGTTCCAGACATGCACCTTGGTGGCAATTCTACCTACACTGCGGAATTGAGGAGCCTGGCAGATCTGGTATCAGGAGTATTGTTTGTCATCATGTTCTTCGCCATCGATCAGACCATGGGACCAGCTTAATGGGAAAACACTTGCAGGCAAAAGCGCACATCGCAAGGTTAATCAAATCAACACAGTAGGAAGATACCAAATTGACTAGTTCAATGGTCGATGAAACAGCATGAGCCATATTGAAGTGACAAGGAAGTCATAGAATTCAAATTGTAAGTTCGCAAGGGAATTTCACATTTGACTTTGGGTTTTATTTATATTGACTGAATTAACAGATAAAATGCTCCAAACTGACAGCGAAGGACTTTGATTCTGCTGAATTTAACCAAGTCACCTGCAATCGCTACCTCATGTCAGGATTTGGTCTGGCTCATATTCCATGGAACGCGATATCAACCCTACAGCTACGATGGTAATATAACGTATTACAAAGCGAGTTGGTGCTGCCATCCGCCTGCTGGTTGAATAATATTTGCCGGATGGAATATACACTGACTGTGGACTGAATCAAGAAGCAATTGCCGTCAACAACTAAAGATAGTTTAACTTTTGATGGGTGGAACTCAACAAACAAACTAGCCATGGCAACAGTCAGTGCATACGATATGGATTTAAATTGGGTACTGCGCGAAGTACCACTCGCTTTCGATGAGGTGAAAAGGAAATTCATTTGCTTGCTCGAAACCTAATCAACGATAATAGGTTAAGGGTCAACATACTAGAACATTGCTAGCCAAACATTTGAAGGAAGTTCTTGATTGTTTTGAGCTTACTGACGGCTGTTTACTTGGAATTACAACCAATAACGCTTCTTTAAATTACATGATGACTCGGAAATTACAATCAACCCTTGAGCCCTCCGGAACCGAGTGGCCTGCACTGAGAAACTACATACCCTGCATGGCGCACGTCATTCAGCTTGCTTTCGATGCATTCATGAGCACTCTGGGTGTAAAAGGCCGCACAAAGTCTTGGGAAGCCCATAAGCACGATGATCAATTTGGAGACAATGAAAGTATTGATATTGGGCAGCGTCAAAGACTTCGAAAAGAGGGCAATGCTACAATCAACAAAGTGTCTGCCACGAGGCCAGGTTTAGCAAATATAATTGAGAAAGTATGCATTTCAACATATCTTGAAAGTCCTGAAACTGACCTTTATATACCAGACAATGCTTGCTGAATTGATTACGCTGACACCAGGTCATCGAAACAAGTTCATTGACTGTTACAAAGCCAATGTACGTATCGCGATACTACCTATTTTGGATGTAAACACCCGGGTGGAACTTGACGCTGGAGTTGTTTGAGTGAGCCTACCAATTACAAGAATTCAGCGAAGAGTGGCTCAAGAATCCAAAATAACGTGATGACGGGCCACTCTTCACAACACAGGATGAATGGACTATCATCAACTACGTCATGCTAGTGTTAAGGCCATTCCTGTACTGAACTCTGTGGATATCGAAGAGGCGTACGGTTACTCTGCATTACGTGATCCCTGTATATGACGACATGATTCATCATATGGGTGGTGTTATGCGAGCTTTGGTCATGAAGAAAACTCAATTGAAGGCAGACTTATACTTCGCCGTGAAGTTTATGTGCCAGAAGCTGGCGAAATATTATACTGACATTTCTCCTATGACTGGTATGCTTCTCAATTCGGCACATATCCTTGATCCTTTCCGGAAGTTGCGATTGTTAAGGAAGTGGGACAAGGGAATGGATATTAATCCTGAGGACGAGACATCTTATAATACCCAATACCAGGAGGCAGTTCTGCCGTATGTTGAGAATCAATACTGCGCCAAAATTTGACATTTGCCTGTCACTAAACCCAAAAGCGTACCACCCAACAATCTTATCTCTCTCGCATTGGCTTTCAGATCTGGTCGATCTTCTTATGATCCAGACGATTCGTCCAGCTATGATGAAGAATATCTAATGCCTAACAATGTGTTCGAAACGACGCCCAGGCGAAGCAATCACGCAGCCTGATTACTGACAGCTGCAAGTCTCGATTAGATTTCACCGCCTGAATCTCCACAAAACTGGGGGCATGTTAATCCAAATCGTAAGAATTACCACTCCGACCCAATGGATATTAGCAGTACATTGTGGATCCCGGATATCACAGACTGGTGGCAACAGCAAGATAAAACACACTCAAAGTATGCAGATCACTCCAATGTGGCACGTGACATATTCTCTATCATACAACATAGTGTCGGATTGGAGGCCAGTTTTTCTGTTGTGCGAGATGTAATCGGCTGGAGGTAGTCAAAAACCACAGGCGAGACCCTTCGAGACGAGGTTGTCGTAAGGTAGGTTGCTCTAGCCCATAATGGGTTAGAAGCCGGGGATGAACCAGCATTGGATGTGACCAATACTGATAACCACTTGGAAATTAAGAGAGTGGCAGAGCACAAGAAATTGCACAGAATGGCCAATGCTGACGACATTTTGGAGATGTGACAGGGCAGCCAGAACATATGTGCTACACAGAACGAATCTCATGTTCAAAACATGCAAATGACTACCATAGGATACATTTCAGATACTCAAGATATGGTCAAAGCGTCATGGTTTTATTTCAAGATAATGGTGTGGCTGCATTGATATTGTCAGAAAGATCACCTGTGCTACCAGCTTTGTCTGCGAAGGATCTCCCTGGAGGACAAACTGAAGTATCAAATGTCCACTGAATCAAACGAATCTACCGCCATCCTGCCGAAAGTGATGAGAGTACTGCACCTGAAAGCGTTTCTGACAACAAAAATTGGCTTGACTGGAAGGGTGTTTTGGATGATCCAAATGACAGCGAACAGGACTGGGAGGGAGACAATGAATCCGAGATAGAGCTCAACAATGGCGTCCAGGATTCAGAAACCGAAGTACATTGGGTTGTGACTGCCACACCGAATGTTCCTGGATTAATTCTGCCAACATGGAGGTCAAAGAACAAGGCTGAAAAGGTGTTGATCATGGTCAGTACAATGGAAATGAGAAGGAGTAAGGGGATCAAGAAAAAGTAGAGCAGAAAGAGTCAATATTTTTTCACCAGGTTCTTTATGTAGTTTGACTGAGAATTTCATTTAGAGAAATATTATTCGAGAATATTGAGCAGTCACCTGTGAATATTGGTTAACAAACAGAAGCATAATGGGCAAACAGAGTTATTTGGCTGGAGGTATAGATTTTAATCAGATGAGAGCGACAAGTGCAAGAAGATTACTGGGCTTGGCTTTGCCGAAGGGCTGAGTCTGGATCAGGCAGACAAGCAGCCAATAATGTCACATAATTATGAATGCAATCATTGATGGCAGCAGATGTTAAATGGACAATACATAAAAATAAGCATCAACAGAACGTCAACGATTACGGGTTTTGTAAGTACAGTTGTTGAAATGTAATTTAGTTGTTGCTATGCATAACTGAGGTATTGGCTGCCTTTATAGGCAAAATAGCTAACGGGATGGTCACTGCCCCATTCTGAAAATGACCTTCAATGGAGCGTGAATGATTTTTAGCATTGCAACTTGGGTAACCAAAGTGGCGATTAGTTGCAGCCATCCATAAATAAGGTATTAGCTGCCTTGAGTGGCAAAAATAAAAGCAATAAGCTCCTTGCCCCATCTTGAAAATGAGTGTCAACGGAGTGTCAACCATTGTTGGTCTTGCATCTTTGGTAGTCTAACCTGCGATTGGTTGCAAACATCCATAAATGAGATATTGGCTGCCATTAGGGGCAAAAACAGTAGCAACACACTCCCTGCCTCATCCTGGAAATGAGTGTCAATGGAGCGTCCCCGATTGTTGGTCTTCCATCGTAGCTCATATAAGTGTTGCATTGTGGCAATAACTCATATACGAAGTCCTGGCAGCCTTTCCATCCGAAACACTGCATGACATATGTGTCACCCCATTATGAAAATGTGCGTCAATGGATGGTCAACAATTTTTGGTCTTGCATAATGGGTAATCAAGACATTGTGCAGACACATAAGCTCATAACAGAACTACAGACCGCCTTTCTAGGCTAAAATACAATAGATAGAAGGAAAGGTACAGATTCCATAATAATCGATATCGCAAACTGCAAAATCTGCAAAAACAGCTTATTGGCTGCTGATTACCCGACTTTGATAATATACTATTCCCAAACTGCAAAATTAAGAGCATTATATGAATCTTCAGATGGATCCGCTGGGCGACCCGCTGACAACCCACCCAATTCAGATAGGTTGGGAGATTGCCATTGAACCATACCGGAATTGACAGTTCGGGTGCATTGATAACCAGGAACACTAATTTGGCAACCATTAGGTTTCTACCCGAACCCGGACCCGAAGTGACCGTCCGAAACTGTCACTAACACTACTTTAGCCGACATGAGCAGAATTCTTCCCATATCACTGTAATCCATTTTGAAAACTTGCTTATCAAGTGCTGCAGCATTTACCACGCATGGTCTCATGCTATCATATTGCAACATGGTGTGTTATATTTACTCTCGAGCCTCTGTGCAATGGACAATGAAGGTTCAACGTCATATTAGAATGAATAGGTGACATTCCTAGCAAGCTGTATGGGTGCTCAATAATACTTGACAACTTTCAGGCTGACATAATATCTGTATCAGCAATGATTCTTGAATGGAGCATGGATCCTGCTGAGAACAACAATGCCTAAACATACAGCTCAATTGAAATCAATCACTTTTGCAGCTTGACTGACAGGCATTTTATTGAATCCAATTGCAAGTTGTATATCCACAATTTATGTGTAATATGTCAGTTTGTACTTTCCTGGACTCTGGATATTATTCCTAACAGATTCCTGCAAATATAATATTCTATCCCTTCTATGAATTCTACAGCCATAAATCTGTATCATGGTGAGGATCTATCTACAATAATTGTGTAACAATAGAAGCAGGTAAAACAGCAAGGCAAATTGGTTGTGATTATGCTGTCTATTTCTCAGTCAGATTTAATGAATACATGGCACCGTAAAATACTACGGTGTGTGATAACATTGACGGATATGTTATGCCCCTTCTTCCATCCATTGTCACAGCTACCTACAATATACTGAATGATACCCAAATATTTTCTACATCATATCTTACAACAATATTAGTGTCCGATTATCTCTTGTTCTCAGAGCATTTCAACACACAGATTTGAACCAGAGATAGCCAATGGAGTTAAATGGAATGACAATAGTCCATTTTCTATCTAAGTGAGCTATGTCCATCCTACTAGTGACCCACCCAATTGGTTCAAAATATATACTCTACTCACTGGTCGATGCGCTCCACAGAGTCACACCTTATCTCAGTCTTTCTGTGATGTCCACAATACACGCTGCCTTAATCGTTTGGGATTTGTAGCGAACAAAAATAGAAACAACCCACTTGTCATTGACTGAATGACAAAGTATACCTAATTACCAATTACCATCTACTACACAGTCTCAGGCCTTCCTTTAAGTTTCATCTTGGTTTCTTGCAATTCCTGTAGTATTTTGCAGTGATCAAGTATTTGCTTTGCAATTGACAGATTGGCAGCTAGTTTCCAGGTCATTTTACCATTGTCCTCATCATTGCATTTAATTGAAAATTTGTGGCCACCGTTGATGTCTGGCACACACTTACGCGACTGAATTACTTTCACCCCATACATATGCTGAATCATGGAATCATTTTCTCATACAGTTGCAATCGGAGAGGGAGGAAGCAGCTCTTCTGCTCAGTCTGCAATGTACTTCTTGAATCTGCTGATGTTCACAGTCTCACCAATTGTGAAATCTGCTGGTAATTCCAATTTGACTGCATTTGCACTGCAGAACTGAATGTTCTTGTAGGATTTGGTCCACTGGTGTTGCAGAACCCGCCAAGAAGGGTCTTGGTTCACATATGTCAATAACAGGTCTTTTGTACATAGTATTATAAAGTCTACCACTTCAACGGTGTCTGGCCTTCCACTCCTGTGAAATTCCACTGTCTGGCTCCTGTGTGCGTGGGAGAGGCAGTCCTGCACGTCAAGCAACATAGCCTATACTTATTCACTGAGTGATACACCTTTCAGGCTGAGCACTTTGATCTGCTGACAGTGGCGCACCAAGCAGTTTAATGGAATAGATTGTGTCTATCCTCTGTCCAATCGGAATGGGCTTCGATTCATGGATGAGTATGTAGGCTTCATATACATATATACTGCTAGTGGAAGCTTGGTGTCCCACTGGTCTTGATGGTGTGTTGTGAAAGCCTGTAGATAGCGCATGACCAGCGTAATCAAGATCTCTGACATCCCATCTGATTGTGGGTGAAACCCTATTGAGACAAACAGCTTGGTCTGTAACCTCATACTCAGTTTGGTGCAGCAATCTGATTTGATGCATGTGCCACTGTCCCTGACAATCTCTTGGGGGACAGCAGGGAGTGGAACGATGGCCGCTGATAATGAATGCAAATTCTGCTGCATCGATGATCTCAATTCAGAGGATTCAATGGGCTCATTTGCAGAAATGGTACACAAAGATTTCAATGCAATCAGTGCCTCCCAACAATTTTGACATGTCTGTAATATAGTTTACCCTAACTTGCTCCAAGCTGCCTCATGCAACTGGGTGTGGATTTGGCCTGTCTGCCACGTTCGGAGCCCTTGGAGTATCTTGCACACCCATCCCGCAGCCTGTTGTGTAGTCATTTGCTGCTTTCCACTTCCTTATAACGAAAACATGCTGTCTCGCCACAATTTAAATATTTCCTGCTTCGAAATGCCCTTCCACCACCGGGTGATATGCATTTCAGATGATTGCATCCGTTGGGGGTGTCAGAATGTAGACCCAATGTGGCATGTTGTTGTCATTTTCATGGTCCTGCATATGAAGGTTTATGTAAAGCAGGCTGTTGTCTACAGACAAATGGTGGGTGTTAGTGCATTCCTTTCATTCAGTAGCTGGAGCAGATGCCCTAGGCTGGAGTTCATGGTGATTCTTAGACTAAACTATGTATACTGTATCATTTCTCCTGCTCTTATCCTGCATTTCAGCCGTGACTTCTAATAACCACTCTGTCAGGTCCTAAACTATCAAGCAGATGAGTGGACATTAGAACACATGTCAGCATTCCTGACGAAAGTCTGAATGCCTCTTTAGTGTGTGTTACGGCACAGATACATGTGATGTATACAGGACCAGATAATACCTGCTTAAGATAGTCCGCTGACACATAGCCTTAGATCTTTGTGATAATTGTACCTTATCTTACCATACATAGTTCAACTCCCTTACTGTACTCTACAATATTAACATCCACATTTGCAACTTTATCTACACATGTTCCTTGATATGCGGCCTTAGTCAGACATATACCTTTACAAGGTATCAGCCACCGGGTTTCTCATGCCTGGGATGTACCTGAAGTTGTACAAAAAATTTGATAATGTTGGTGAGTACTCCATATGACGTACTGTGAGTTGAGGATGTATAAGTATATGTCTCAAAGAGGCGCGGTCCATATGGATGGTGAAATGTTTGTCCAAATAGAGGTGGTAGTGCAAGGTCACAACTGCGTTACAAATCGCTAGGAGTTCCCTGTTGTATGTACGGTATCGCTTCTCTGCACATTTAAGCTTCTTACTCCAACCGGGAATAACTCTGGTCTCTTGATCCTGTTTGTTCTGTGATAGTAGTTGTTTCACTGCATATTTGATGGAGTCAGAAAACAGCACATACTCACCCCATTCCATATCTAGTGCCTGCATAGCATCCTTCGAAATATATTCTTGCACCCTTTCGAATGCCTCCTCTGCCTCCACATTTGACACACACCACACTGTACCCACATCGTTCATCAGTGGCTCACTGCAGCAGCAGCTCATTATTACATTCTTACTTATTTTGCATATCCAATGAAACGGGAAGGGGATCTATGCATAGCACTGTACATGATTAGGGTAATAGCTCATTGGATAGAGAACACAATGATCTTCGGTCATGTTTGGGACCAAGGCCATTCCGTTTCTGGTTGAGTTTTTTAATCCAACGTATGCAATTGTTCTTGGTTAATCTGAGAACCACCAAGTGAAATCTCAATATGAAACCATTTGCACTTTCATCCTTTCAGTGTCAAGCCAGCTTTCATTGACAGATCCAGCACAATCCGCGTGTGATGCAGATCCTCCAGTTTTGTGAAACAATGGAGGAATACATTGTTACCTTACATGACAATGAACTTACGTAGCCTGGGACTAGATGGCAGCACCAGCTTGATAACTCACATGAATTGACTAGGGGTCTCAGCCAGTTCAAAGGAAGTACTGTCCACTTATACAGCCCAGACTTGATAGAGAATACATTGTATTGATGATTACCATCACATATTCCAATATGGTGATGACCGGAAGTTAAATCTATCATTGTGAAGAAGCTGAACCTCTCAGTGTTTAGACAAGCTTGCCAATCAGAGGTACTGGGTATGAATCTTTCCTTGTGATTGTCATGGTGCAGCTGGCGAGTAATGTTGGAAGATGTACAGACAAGTGGTTGTGAAGGTAGTGGGGTAGAAAGCAGTGTTATGGAACGATGGAGACGTTGGGAGAAGTGGAGACAACCTGAGAATGTGATACAGTGGAGGCAGTATAGTTTGTGATGATAAAGAAATGGGCTGAGGTGTTGTGACGTTGGCTGATGTGGCGTGGTTATAGTAATAACAGTAGAGTTGGTGGTGGGCAAAATCATGATGAAAGAATCAGATGGTATATTGGGGCGTGAAGAATGATTTGAGGGGGAATAGATGGATTGTATACTGTTTGAGGTTGTTTGGTGTTGGAGGATTTCGTTTTCTTCACTATTTACTCATTCTCTTCTCTAGCAAAACAAGTCACAACTGTCAGACAAACTTCCCAGTCAGTCCAGTCATTATTTCTCGAAACAAACCTCGAGCGCCTCTGTCTTGTTTACCATGTGCCAATAGTTCTTACCAATATCACTTATGTCCAATCCCACCTATTACTTTGGAACAAGTCTCTACATAACATAACCTGTTATTGAATTTGCTTACATTCCTCAACAGGGTGTCAGTTTCGTCTCAAATCTTTGTCTGTTGCATGTCGGGTGTAACTAGCATCGAATCACTGCCAGATTCAAGGATGGGATGATTGCATCGACAATTTACGACAGCATGCCAGATTTGATAGCGATTAGTACTCCCACCAATTGCTATAGTCAAATGCAAAAACCCCAACAGTCACTGTACTTCTCCAACACATTATTTCGATCTTGCCGGCACACCTTGCCTTCTGTGTGAACCTGAACCTTTGAATCCCTTCCACAGTATTGAAATCATACTTGAAGTAACTTTCAAAGAAGAACCTTTGGAAGCTGATTTGTGGGAACAATCAGACTTTCCCTCACCTTGGAATATATATTGGACAGATGCAGTCTGGAAAGGTGATGGTCTCAACATCAACGACCCAGTTTTTGAACAACCTCGGAATAAATACAAATGAATACATCTTGGGTGGTTTACTGATCATCACCCTGAAGAAATGTGTGATGGTGAAGGACATAATTGTGTAGGAGTACAATCAACAGTAGGACATGCAGCAGCAGCAACTACAGCTCAGTCATTAGGGAATCGGCTGATTGTTACAGTACCCCTCACCCCGACCCCCTCAGAGTTTGATGCATATCATAATCAATGGAAGAGATGCTTTTTCCGCTGTGATGTCAGGATTCGAAGAACATGACCGGGTGGCCCAGGTGTCCGTGGATGACCAGGCCATCATAAGACAAATTGTCAATCAGAAAATCATCAAGATAGAGTGTGCAGTGAGACAGAAAATGGTGGAAACCATACAGGAGGTGCTGAGGAGTGTAGCACAATGAACAGAACCCGCTCGCATAATACAGAGGGTATGCGATCATCTGATGAAAAATCTTGCACTACAGAAGGAGGTTGCAGACCTCAAGTCACCACAATTCCTACCCCCCTCAGTGCGGCCATAGTGTGTTTAAAAACTAGATAAGGAGTCTGACGGATGAACAGGACAAAGCTAGAATGAGACCCATAGCCCCAGGGACAGATGAACAGCTTTATGTGGAACAGGTGGTGATGACACAGCAATCTGGAGAGGAAGTCTGCGGTGTGAGAACGCAGCTAGCAAATGCTCTCACGTGAGAGGCCTGAGCAACTCCGGCTTCTCCACAGGATCCGGAAGACAGAGGCCAGAAATTGGCCGACTCGCTGGACATTTCGGGGTTAGATAGAACAGAGTTGAGAGCCTGTATTGCTCAACCCTGGATAGTAACTGAAGACATGCCTGCCACCTTTTCCGAGAGTCAGTTGAAAATGCGGTACGCATTCAACCGCCTAAGGAGGGTTCTGGTAGGCAAGATTTCACTCCACCTGCATGTAGATGGAACAATAGGAGTGGAAGATATTCCAGTGAGTATACAACTCAATGAACCAACTTTTGGGGATCCCAACGAAGTGATGACCACCGAACGGATGGTGTGGGAAATCAAACAAAAGTATTCTGAGTTCAGTCAGTACTCTGCGGAGTTACTAGATATCGCTGCGAATCATGTTTTCAATCCATCCGCCCTCCAAAATGCTCTACGGATGGAATCAACTGAGTTAATGAAGAATACCCTAACCTATACTAATATACTGGGCGAACTCCCAGTTTTGCTGATGGTGTGTCAGAAGAGGAATAACAGATTTCGACCGTGGTGAGTGGAGATTGCTGCCATGAATATACCAGTAGTGACAGGTGTCTCCTCCCCAAAATCCCAGATACCTCCAGAGAATCCTTCAGCAGCTCTGGCCGGAACAGTGGCCAGATATACGTGACCAATGCCTCTCGCTCATTGCACAGACAAGCGGATGACTTTGGCAGAGAAGAGGGCAAGGAGGATTGCGTTGGGTGAGCAACGGTTCCGGACCATAGCTTTGTGTCCGAGTACAGGTCAGAACCAATACTTTATACAATTCGCAGTCCTGGTGGTCTGTACACCAGAACTACCATTTCGGGTATGGTTGAATGGAAATCACCCAACCAGTCTCGATTGGGTGGGTTGTCAGCGGGTCACCCAGTGGGTTTATATGAATATTCATATAATGCTCTTGATTTTGCAGTTAGATAATAGTATTCAATCAAAATCATTTATTCAGCAGCCAATAATCTGTTTTTGCATGCTTTGCAGTTCGTGATATCTACTATTTTGGAATCTGTGTTTTCTTATTTGGTGTTGCATTTTAGCCTAGACAGGTGGTCAATAGTTCTGTTATGAGGTTAAGTATCTGCGCAATGCCATGATTACCCAATATGCAAGGCCAGAAATTGTTGAACTTCCAGTGACGTTGATTTTCATAATACGGTAATGCAGATGTTATACACTGTTTCGGATGAAAAGGCTGTCGGGATATTATATATAGATCATTGCCATACAGTGACACTTAGAGTAGCCAAGATGGAAGACCAAAAATCGACAACGCTCCATTGATACGCATTTTCAGGTTGGGGCAGAGAGCTTGTTGCTGTTGTGTTTGTCTCTGAAGACGGTCATTTCCTAATTTATGGATGTTTGCAAGCAACTGCTACTTAGCTTACCAAGATCCAACACAAGAAATCATTCACACTCCATTGATACTCATTTTCAGGATGGGGCAGAGATGGTGTTTGCAACAATTGCAGCCGGTCACTTCTCGTCCCGAACCATGTCAAAACCGAACTGTTGCCAAATTGGTGCTCCGGGTGGTAGATGAACACAAACCGTCAACTCGGGTACCGTTTGATAGTAAACTCCCAACCAGTTTGAACTTGGCAGGTTGTCAGCAGTTCGCCAAGCGGGTTGATCTATAGATTTATATAAGGCTCCTGTTTTTCCAGTTTCTGAATAGTATCTTATCAAAATTGACTGTTCAACAACCAATAATATGTTTTCCATGTATTGCATTTTGCAATATCGATCAATTAGGAATCTGTGTTTTACATTTAATATATTCTATTGATGACTATCAAGGCGTTCAATAACTGTGTTATGTGCCCGATGATTGGTGCAATGCCTTGAATACCCAATATGCAAGACCTACAAGTGTTGATGCTCCATTGACGCTCATTTTCAGAATGCAATAGGTAGCATGTCACACTTGTTTTTGCACCTAAAGGCGGCCTATATTTCCTGAATGGATCTCTGCAACCAATCAGAACATAAATTACCCAAGATGCAAAGCTCATAGTCATTGACACTCCATTGATGGTCAATCTCAGAATGGGGCGGTGACCATGTTGCTGTCCCATTTGCCTATAAACCTTGCCAATGTATTGAATATGCATAACAGCAGCCAAATCACTGTTCAATTGCTGTTAGTGTTAGCAACATTTCCAAACCGCCAGAACAGTTCCAGGTTACGGTTGGAACAGGAACCGAACTGTTGCAATAGGATTTACCACACGAAGACCCGGACCGTTGCAATGGGGCCAGTTTTACAACCAAAAACCTGGCTTTTCAATATCACAAATTTGGCTGCAATTGAGTATTTGAGTTCTGATCGTATCGTGACATGATCAGTACATAGATTGTGTAGTTCGAGCCGCTCTTCCACCGCCCGGTGTCAGATTTGTGATCTGACCAATATTCGTTGAGTCGCTATCCAAAACCCACAAATGTCGGTTAACATTTGCCCTTATTCCACAGCCACTCAACGAATATCAGTCGGATCGCAAATCTGACAGCGGGAGGTGAAAGAGCGGCTAGAACTGCACAATCTACGTACTGATCATGGCCTGATACAATCAGAACTCAAATACTGAATTGCAGCGAAAGTTGCAAGAACTGTAAAATGGAACTGCAGTTCAGGTACAATCCGGCCAACAATCTGTGGGTTTATGTCCGGTCCGGGAAACAACCCCGCCAAGACACAGCGGGTTGAGTATTTGGTTGGGTATGGAACTCCACCGAACTGTTTTGCAGGTCCAAACCGGGACCACTGCTGGGTTACCCGGTCACGTTGCTAACACTAATTACCGTACGTAGAAGACCACAAATCGCCGACTCTCCGTTGACGCTCAGTTTAATATATTGTCCATTCAATATCTGCTGCCATCGATAATTGATTTCATCATGATTTGATCATATTGGTTGTCATTGCGACAGATTGAGATTCGGCCCATTGGCAAAGTCGAGCTCAGTCATATTCTTGCACTGTTCGCTCTCAGACGGTTAAAATTGATAAATCTTGCCAAAACATTCATTGCGCCTACCGTACATCTGTTTATCAACCGATATTCACAAGCTAGAGCTCACCATTCGCCCATAATATATCTAGTACTGAAACTTTCGGCCAAGCTACCTAAAGAAGCTGGTGAAACATTGACACATTGTGTTCCAGTTTTTCCCTACTCCCTCATGCTTCCTCTTATCAATTGCATTGCCCGTCCCCTACACCTGTTCCGCTTGTCCGTTTGACTTCCGTATTGGCTGAATAAATTGGGGAACATTTGGTGCGGCAGTCACATCCAACTGTACTAGGCATTCCTGATGCTCGATGGCATCATATGGCTACATCTCAGATTGAATGTCTGACATGCAATCATCTTCGCTGTCATTGGGATTATCCAAGTCGCCATTGCAGTTACGCCAATGTTCGGTGTCCAAACTGCATTCAGGTGCGCTATCTACACCACTTTCAACTGGATGACAGTTGATTCTTCTGATTCGGCAGACATTAAATATCTCAGTTCGTCCTCCTGGGCAGTGCTTTGCAGACAATGCTGGTGGCATAGGTGATCAGTCTGACAATTCAAATGCAGCTGCACCATCATGTTGAAAGAGTGACCAGGATGCTTTGACGATCTCTTCTGTGTGCGAAATGTTTGCCCTGGCCGTCATCTGCTTGTTTTGAACATGAGATTCCTTCAGTGTAGCACATAGGTTTTGGCTGCCCTGCCACATCTCCAAAAAGTCTTGGACCCTTGCCATTCTGTGCCAGTAGCCTTCCTCTGCCTCTGTCTTCATTTCCAAGTCGTTTTCTATGTCTAGTGTATGCAATGCTGGGTCATCGCCTGCAACGATCCCATTCTTAGCTCAAGCAAACTGCCTGACAACGACTGTTTTACAAAGGGTCTCACATGTGGATTTTAACTGCCTCGAGCGGATATCATCTCTCCGAAGGGAATGACTTACCACCACTCCGCCACCGTGTGGTATGATAGAGGCTATGTCACATGCCACATTGAACAGATCAGTTTACTTCAAGTGTATATCCTCTTGTTGGCACCACCAGTCCGTTATGTCAAGTATCCAGATTATACTGCTAATTTCCATTGGGTCGAAGTGGTAATCAATAAGATTTAAATTTATTTGCCCCCAGTTCTTTGGTGCTTCAGGCGGTGAATTCAAATGGAGACTGGCAGCAGTCAATTAGTGTGCAGCGTTATCACTTCATCTGGGTGTCATTTCAGCCTCATTGGTAGGTGTTGAGTATTCTTCATCATCGCTGGACAAATCGTATGGATCAAACAATGATTTACTAGATCCTGAAGCCGCTGCGGCACGGATGAGATGGTTACTCGGTACTCTTTCAGGTTTATTGACCAGCACATGTCTAAGATTGGCACAGTAGTCATTCTGCACCTACTTCAGAAAGTCCTGATGGTATTGGGTAGTATAGGATGTCTCTTCTTCAGGATCAATCTCCATTCCCGTATTCCACTTCCTAAACGATCGCAACTTCCGTAAAACAACGAGGATGTGAGACGCAATGGGAAGCATTCATGTCATTGGAGTCACTTCGGCATATTATTGGACAGCTTCTGTTGCGCTAACTTGACGGCAACGACCAAGTCTTGCATCAATTGAGTCGTCTTCTTAGCCGAAGTTCACATAATGACATTCGTATGATCAAACATGTCATTATAGACTGTGTTAACGTGATGCAATATGACTGTGTACCTCTTCGACATCCATAGGGTCCAATATCGGAGTGGCCTGACCACATCCATGATGGACTTGACAATGGTGGATTGATTGTTTGATGCCAAGAGAAGCGGGTGATCACTGAATTTAGGATTTCGAGCCACTCGTGGGTGAATGCTCGTAATCAGTAGGCTTGCACATGCAATACTAGTTCCAAGAGCTGAAAATTCTTCACATCCATAATAGGTACTACCAAGTTGCGGACTTGGGCTTTTTGAAATCCCGTGAACTCATTTTGATAACCAGGTGTATAGGAACTCAGTATGGCCAGCATTCTCTGCGATCTGAAGGTCTGTCGCAGGACTTTCAAAATATTTTGAGATGTGTACTTTCTGAATTATCATTGCTAAACCTGATCTCATGGCCGACACATTCTTGATTCCATCATGGCCCCCTTTTCGAAGTCTTTAACTCCTACCACTTTCTGCAGTTTCATTTTCTCCAAATTGCAGATCGTGCTCATCAGCTTTCCAAGACTTGGTGCAGCTTCCTACATCCAGACTGCTCAGGAATGCTCCCACAGCCAGCTGTATGACGTGCGCCCTGCATGGTATTTGGTTCCTCAATGCAGGCCACATAATTCCAGAGGTATCAAGCGTTGTTTGCAGCTCGCGAGGCATCTAGTAATTAGAGGAAGCATTATGAGTCGTAATTCCAACCAAATGGCAGTCGTTCAGCTGAACACGGTCAAGCACATTCTTCAAATGTACGGCTAGCCGAGCTCCGGTATATTGGACCTTAACCCATCATTCTGAATTTGCTCTCGAAACTGGAAAATAATTGGCGATTAACTTCATTGAATGTGAGTTGTACTTCAGGCAATGCCAAAAGTCGATGCACATAGTAAGAAATGACTGACTTTATGGTGAGATTGTGAGTTCATGGCCATCCGTCCAATGGTAAACTGTGTTAATTTCGTAACTGCATTTGCATGTTGATTGCATCCACCGGAGGTGCATATCGCCTCCGGCCCAGGTTGCTATGTGTCGTCACCGACAGCAGCACTAGGTCACGTTGTAATGCTTTATATTACCGTCGTTGCTTGCAATTTGATATAGCGTTCCATGGAATATGAGCCGAAACAAATCCTGATATGAGGTAGTGATTCCACGTGTCTTGGTGAAGTCTGAAAGTTTCAAAGTATTTTGCTGCCAGTTTGGAGCCTTCTAACTGTGATTTCAGTCAATCTGAATTGACCTGAATGTCAAATATGAATTTCCTCTGCCAACTTACTATTGCGATTCCTCAACTTACTTGCCTCCTCAGGATGGACAAAGTTGTTTCATTCCACATCGAACTGGTGAATTCAGTCACTTTAGACTGTGTTAATTGGTTCAACTTCGCGATGTGAGCTCTTGGCAGCAACTGTTTCCCAATTTAGCTGGTCCCATGTTCTGATGGATGGCAAAGAACTTGATGACAAACAATACATATGATTCCAGGGCTTCTGATCTCCCCAATTCTGCAGCGCAAATAAAATCCCCATGAAGACTCATTTCGAGAATTATTCCCAGCAATAGGATGTTTTGGGCCTACATTGATTGAAGTCCACCAAGCATCGAAGATGATTTGTAAAGCAATGTCGCTCAAATCACGAATAAGCAGACATTCATTTTTGGAAGAGATCATAACCTCTAGCAATGAGGTATTACAAGATTGTGAATCTGACATGTGGTAAGAATTAAAATGCTGGGAAATCCAATTGGAGAGAATGCCGAAAGTTACGTTATAGAAATGCAGAATGCAGGTTCTTTACTATTGACTCCAAAGTTACTAGCCAAAAAATCAGATCTGTGCGACATTGCATGCATATTTGTTGAGTTGTATACAAGGCCGTATAGAAAAGAGTGGCCGCGTGAAACTCAATTTAGTAACATCTCAATGCGGTTTATTGCTGAGTAGCGTACTGACCCCCCAGAAATATCATTGATGCTTGGTGGGTGCTCAATTGTAGAAGGCGAACGCTATATCATCAGTAGCATTTTTGTTATTACAGGCGGCCAACAGGGTGATTGTGGGATAACTGCATTCCATAGCCCTTAGATTATCTGAGAGGCAAGATCAATGATTATTAATCCTCTGTTGATGCTCTGTTGATGCTCTGTTGAATCTCTGTTAACGCTCTGTTGACGCTCTATTGACGCTCTGTTGACACTCTGTTGACGCTCTGTTGATGCTCTGTTGACGCTCTGTTGACGCTCTGTTGACGCTCTGTTGATGCTCTGTTGACGCTCTGTTGACGCTCTGTTGATGCTCTGTTGACGCTCTGTTGACGCTCTGTTGATGCTCTGTTGACGCTCTGTTGACGCTCTGTTGATGCTCTGTTGACTCTCTGTTGACTCTCTGTTGATGCTCTGTTGACTCTCTGTTGACGCTCTGTTGACGCTCTGTTGACGCTCTGTTGACGCTCTGTTGACGCTCTGTTGACGCTCTGTTGACGCTCTGTTGACGCTCTGTTGACGCTCACTTCACAACATAGTTACGATGTTATTGCAAGCACTGTTACATTGAGAGGCGGCCAATTGTTTCAATATGAATTAATGTGGTTGCACAGCCCTTCGATTTTCAAGGATTCAAAACCTAAAAGCATTGATGCTACATTGACGCTGATTTTTAGGGAATAGTTATGATGTCATTGAAAGCATTTTTGCCCAGAAATGCACCCAATTGTTCAATTATAGAATAATGTAGTTGCAAAGCCCCTTGATTATCCAGGATGCAAGGCCTACAATTGTTGATGCTCTAATCGTGCTACCTTTTAGGACATATTAGCGATGTTGTCGCACCCATTTTTGCCAAGAATGGTGGCTAATAGTTTGATTATGTATTAATGTAGCTGTTCAGCCGTCGGATTTTCCAAGATGGAAAGCTAAATGCTGTTGACACTCCATGAACGGTCATTTTTAGGACACAGCAGCCATGTTATCGCAACCATTTTTGCCTAGAAAGGCGGCCGATAGTCTGATTATGTGTCAATGCCGCCGCTCAGCCCTCGAAATTTCCAAGATGCAAGGCCAAAACTCGTTGATGCTGAATTGACACTCATTTTAAGGACATAGTAGCGATGTTGTCGCAACCATTTCTGCCTAGAAAGGCAGCCAATTGTCCAAGTATGAGTTAATGTTGCCATGCAGCCCTTTGGATTGTCCAAGATGTAAGGCCAAAAATCATTGACGCTCTATTGATGCTCATTTTTTGGATGTGGCTATGACTGTGTCAGTTGCCTTTCTCGCTATAACACCGACCAATTTATTTTCTTTGAAAGGATATGACAATGCAGCCCTTTCATTGCCCAATGTGTAAGACTAAAAGTCGTCGACGTGCTGTTGATGCTCACATTAATCACATTGAAACAACCATCTTACATGTATCAATTGTATGCAATGAATCAAACACTCATTATTGACATTCAATATTGTTCTTCTAAGTATTATCATTTGAATCCAGAAGTGTTGTTGCATCGCAATTTGTAATCAACCTCCAATCACGTTATCTGACTGAGAGATGATGAGGCTCTATCACATTCCTGCTCGTTCGGCCAGTAATTTGCGGCATTTAGATCATTTCACTAGTTTTTGGGAAGTCTAGCTTGACTTCCTCACCATTCCTAATCCACCTTTTTCTCCTTGATTTCCATGACGTACCATAAGCAATTTCAAATAACTCAACAAAGTGCACCAGGTCTGTGCGGAGAGTTATGCAGTTGGATGCATGGATGAATGCAGCATGACAGCTGTCATTGAGACAGACTCATATTGAGCTCTTACTGCTCTTTCTATGACTCGTCTGACATTACTTAGTGAAATTTTGTATGTATATTTTGTTACTATTATATCTTTTGCAGTCTCACCACACAGTAAGTAATACGCAGAAATCGACCAGACTGGCCGCTTTACTGCCTGGTTTCGGTTCCTTAACATTCACATGGCGCATTCAGCCCTTCCACATGCAGAGATGAATTATCATGTCTCACAATTTGGTCACTGATATCAAGACAACGCTGCAACTTAGCAAAATTCGTATACAAACTACATATCACTGGGATATGACGTTATAAATACCAATTTGCTACTCTATTTCACCGATGCTGCAAGAGCCATCACCATGTCTTCTTCAGAAGCGGATGTCTATATGGTGATTTACTGGGGTTGCTGTATCCAGCGGTAAAACCTTACATGATCAACAGACTTTGCATTCGGCGTGAGTGGTGAATAGGGCTCCTCTGTGGAGGCATGTCCGGGTATACTCGTGCTCGACTGTGGCTTCCCAGAACCTAGCGCAATATCAATACTTCCTGGTCTAGATGTCCCTCGCAGCCTTTGCGATTCTGCAGGGACACTCTGAAGGCCCTCCATAAGCTCTTCGAATGTTGTCAGGGCAGGCGCATCTGAATCATAATCTGATTGCAGTTTATCAACTGCCGGAACCCTCAATTCGGATGTGCCATACATCTTCTCCGTGTCACGAAAGTAATCAGCTGTGTCCTCCCATCCCGGTTGTGTCAATTCATCATGCTTCATCTCCTTCTGCCAAAACATCTCCATGCGCTGCTGTACCATTTTAGGGATTGTGCCTATCACTAAGCCAGGTTCGTCATGTTTGCTCAGCTGGTCCTGCTCAATCTCCCCCTCATCCTGATGATACTCTTTCTACCCATCCTTGGAACTCACAAGATCGCTCAGACTGTCTCAGATAGAGATCATCATCTGTTGACCAGGCATTTCAGGCTCTCTGTTCGTCAATTCTGTGTTTTCGGCTTTCTTTCTATCTTCCTACGCATGCTTAACTGCTGCCTCTCTGTCTTCAACGTGCTTCCTTGCCCCTGCGGATTCTCTCCCAACATAATCCCTAGCCCATGTTTCTTTCTCATCGTTCCTGAAGTAGCGTGTTTCTTGTCATTTTTCGGCCGCAAGCTTCTTTTTGGATCACAAGCTGTGCAATGCCCCAAGGGCTGGGGATCATTCTGATTTGAAGCCGCTCTTGCCTGCATTCGCTTGATGAGGTCGTTGTGCAGACCGCTTTGTTGAATTGGCATATTTGCCCAGTGGAAGTGGTAAAAAGTTCTCTTCGGGAGCATTGACCATTGTACTTTGCGTTGACTTTGTTGCTGGGTGAGATGTTGGATGTTGCAAGATATGGACAATATGGAGGCAAGCTGCATCCTTTATGTCAAGGTTGGTTTCTTTAATCATCATGAACAAAGTAAAATCTCCCTTTTAAATGTCAATACAATGGGAATAGTTAGGCTTACCGTACAACATAACTTGATTGTTAGTGTCAATTTCATGTGATATTCTGGGGATTGTTTGAGACAAACATCAGCAGGCATCCTTTCCCTCCAACAATGTCCTATTGCTATCTCACAATTGTGCAATTTTGGCTGTTGTACGCTGCAATTGATCCCAGTACACAAACAAACATCATCGGACCAACTTAATGTCACTCATGGGGCAATGGGAAACCCCTGCAACTTACATCCATATGCAGCAGGATTCATCATGAGTATAACAAACTTGGTGGCTGATACTGATTCTATTCTGAAATAAACCTAACTATATAGTCCTCAGGACTTCCCACTTCGTTTCGTTATCATCTTCCTTTCCTATTGCTCACCGGTAAATCATGGATACACATCCACCTCAGCCAGGTGAGAGCGGATCCAAATGAAGCCGATTCGCAGGCGCTACGTCAAATAAGTCCCTTCTTTGCACACAGGAAGAACTCCAACACCAGTTGGGCCACCGCAATGCTGCCAATGCAGCCACCAAGGGTATGACTCAGGATGCATATTTACAAATCGTCTGTAAGACTGGAAGCAGCAAGAATAAAAAGCAGCATGCAGTCAGATGTAAGTATATCCATATTGTGGTAAACAGTCATCAATTCACAGTATACCATACAGCAGGTGTACATTGAGCACTACATGAAAAATTTATTGCTGCATGTAACGGAACATCTTGATGGTCGACAAAGGCATCTGTCTGCACAGTGTGTGAAATTGAGCATTAAGACATTATCTGCTCTAGGATTTTGGTGCACAAATTTCATGATAAGCATTCTAGTGAGTGGACAATATTGGCTCTAATCCGCTTAGAGGAGAAGGCTACGGAAGCGCATATGGTTGAGGTAATAGTCGAATCTCATTGTCAGAAGCAGTAACTATTTTCAGGTAGGTTTTCATCATGTCTACTACTCTGGAATGGCAAGGATGTCGGGTACAGCTGGAACAGACCAACATGCACCAGGCCATGGGTATGACCAAAATGGCCAAAGGAGGGTTTTCCTGGACCCCAATTGAGGAAACAGAATATCTAATCAAATATCCTTGCACTGAGGTCCGACAAGAGAAGAAGTGGGGTGATGAGTGTCCTGGGCATTCAAAGGTGAAGGCTGTGATAGGAAGACACCCAGCTATGCTTTGTCAAAACCACACTGCAAGATGCCATCCTTGCCTGAATGGCACCGCATAGAATCTGCAGATTCACTGGAGATGCAAAGGAACAGGTGTACCTCCACCAGACTGATACAGACAGCCGACTCCAGAGCTGACACCCCCGTAGACTGGAATGCCACCTGCCCCAACCGGTAATATTTCCGGAGCTCAATATTCCCAAATTGACAATTTGCTGGTAGGATATGCATAATTGAAGTATTGGCCGCCTTTATTGGCAAAAATTATCGCGACAAGTTCCTCACTTCATCTTGAAACTGATCTTCAATGGAGCGTCAACAATATTTAGTCATGCAGCCAGGGTAATCAGACTGCCGATAGGTTGCAGACAGTTAGAAAGGAAATATTCGAAGCCTCTATAGGCTAAACAAATCACAATACCCTCCCTGCTCCATGACGGAAATGAGCATCAACAGAGCATCATAGATTGTTTGTCATGCATCTTGGGTATTCTGGGGGGTGACAGGTTGCAAACAGTCATAAATGAAGTATTGGCCACTATTATAGGACAAAGCAAAAGTGACAAGCTCTCTGCCCCATCTTGAAAATGAGCGTCAATGTAGCATCAACGATTGTTCGCCTTTCATCATGGTCAATCACAACCTGATCTGGCTGTTATAGTCTACACACATAGTTTTGACTGTTTTTCTATGCTAAAGGGATCAAAAATACTTAGTGGTAGCACTGTAAATGAAATAAGTTGTTACTGTCCAGGAGGATGTGGCGGGAATATCCTGCATATATCTGCCTATACAGGTTGCAATACCCTTTTTCAAGAATGCTTGCGATCTAGTGCGACTTAAATTACTGATGATGGATGACCAAAAATTGTTGACCGTCTGTTGACATTCATTTTCAAGATTGGGTAGGGAGCGTTTTGCTTTTTCTTTTTCCTATATAGGCAGCCAATTCTTTGTTTATGACTGTGTGTAACCTTTCGCCCCCCAGACAACCCAAGATTCAAGAACAACAATTGTTGACGCTAAGCTGATGTTCATTTTCAGGATGTGGTAGGGTGCATGTACCTGTTCATTTTGATCATTATGGCGGCCAATGCATCAAAAACACACTGTGATGTACCACTCTCAATATACCATGACTAATGCTGGCATATCTGAATGTGACCATAAATGTGAAACACAAAATGCAGAACCGGAGATCAAAATCAATGGGTCTAGCCAAACCCAGCGAAATCTGCAGATTATCAGATATTGGTTAGGTTGTTTGATGCTTCTTAACCCGAACTGATCCGTTATTTCAGTCCAAACCTGAACCGCTGACAGATCACCTGCACCTGTTGCTGACAGTACACAGAGAGTTTATTGGTATTGTTTTTGCCTTTCAGGGCAGCCAATGCCTCATTTAAGTATAGTTACAACCAATTGCCACTTATGTTACCCATGATGCAAATCCTTACAATCATTGATGATCCTTTGATGCAAATTTTCAGCATGGGGCAGTGACTGTGTCATGTGCTATTTTGCCTACTAATGGTGCCAATACATTGGATATGTATAACAGCGACCAAATAACTTTTCAATTACAGTACTTACAAGACCGGTAATCACTCACACTCCGTTGATGCTCATTTCAATATGTTGTCTATTCAAAACCTGGTAGCAATAATATTTGGACTTATAATAATTTCAAATTATTGGTTGTCTTTCTGCTGGATCCAGACTCGGCTCTTTGACAAAGCTGAATGTAGTAATCTTCTTGCACTGGTAACTCTCATCCTATTGAAATCTATACATCTTGCGAACTCATTCAGTTTGCCAACTATAGTTCTACGTATTAACCAATATTTATAAACAACTGCTCCATAGTCTCGAAAAATATTTCTCCACATGACATTCTTGGTCAAACTACATAAACACCCTGGTAAACATTGACTGACACATCATGTCCTACATTTTCTTGAATCCCTTTTTCCTCAGGATTGGCATTCAGCCGACCTTCATCAATTCCTGTTTAAACATTTTCTATGACCTCCGTATTGGCTGAATCTGTTTGGGAATATTCAGCGCGGAACTCACATCCTGCTGCGGTGGGGTTTCTGAATCTTTCACATTATTGTCCAGCACTGTGACTCATTCTTTGTCCGCCTCCCAATTGGCTACACTGTCATTGTAATTATTCAAGTCTCTATTCCAGTGAAGCCAATTTCTGGTGTCTGGAATGCTGTCTGGTGTGCTATTCTCATTACTGTCGACAGGATGGCAGTTGATTCATTTGATTCAGGGGACATTCAATACATGAGTATGTCCTCCAGGGAGGTTCTTTGTAGACACTGCTGGTAGCACTGGGGATCTTTCTGACAATTGAAATCCAGCTGCACTATTATGTTGAGTGCACAACCAGGACCCTTTGACAATCTCTTCAGTATCTGAAATATATCTGACAGCAGTCATTGGTTTGGTTTGAACCCAACCTATGTTCTGTGTCGCACGTAGGTTTTGGCTGCCCTGCGATATCTTCAAAAGTCATTGACCTAGGCCATCATGTGCAATTTCTTTTCCTCCACCTCACTCTTCAGGAAAATGTCATTATCAGTATTAATCATATCCAATGCTGGGTCATCACCAGTCAATATTCCGTGATTGGTTCGTGTAAACAGCCTTACAACGACTTTTTCATAATCGGTCTTGAGTGCGGATTGTGTCTTCCTTCAGCCAATGATATCTTGCCCAAGGGAAAACATGGCCTCCACTCCAAAACCATGATGTATGATAGAGATTATGTCGCATGCCACATTAAAGAGAAGGGTGTCCTTTGAGTGCGTTGCCACTTGATGACGCCACCAGTCCGTAATATCTAGGATTAACGTTAACCGCTACTGTCCATAGAGTCAGACAGGGAATTGTTGCGATTCAGATTATTTTGCCCTTAGTTCTGTGGTCATTCAGGCGGCGAATTCGAATAAAACCTGGCAGCTGGCAGTTAACATGCTGCATAATCGCTTGGTCCGGACCTTGCTTCAGCCCTGTTTTCAGCCATTTAGTGATTCTTGTTATCGCTGTACATATCATATGGATCATAAGATGATTGACTAAATCTTGAAGCCAATAAGCAAGAGAAGAAATTGTTGCGGGGTATGCTTTCGGATTTGGTGACAGGCAAACATCGATGTTTGGCACAGTATTCATTCTCTATATACTTTAGAAATGCCTCTGGGTATTGGGTAGTAGAGGATCTCTCGTCTTGAGGATTAGTATCCTGTTACTTATCGCACTTGCTAAAGGATCACAACTTGCAGACAGGATCAAGAATATGTGCTGAAATGAGAACCATACCCATCGTAGGAGTGACTTCAGTATAATATTTCAACAGCATCTGGCTAGTATTAGCCATGAGTCTGGGTAACCCACTAACCAATTGGGTTTGGACTGGAAAAATGATTTGGTGTGGTTCTAGAGCCAGCGAAACACCTGGCCCACTTTGTCTTCCCAGTGTGGATAGCTGGACCGGACATAAACTCGGTGTTAATTGGTAGAGTTGAACCACGAACGTGATACCATTTTACGGTTCATGCAACTTCCACTGAAATATGTATCTGAGTTCTGATTGTATTGTGACATGATTAATACTTAAGTTGAGCAATGTTAGACGCTCTTCCACCTCCCACTTTCAGACTTGCAATTGGACTAAGATTCGGTGAATCGCTGTGAATTGAGACGATATTATATGCGAAATTGGGGGAATTTCAATAGGGACTCAACGAATATTAGTCCGATCGGAAATCAGACAGCCTGAGGTGATGGAGCCGATATAACTGCACAATGTGCATATTGATCATGTCATGATATTATCAGAACTGAGATACTTAATTCGAGCTGAAATTGGGAACTTGAAATGCTGGGGTATTGCTACCAAAACCGGCCCCTTTCCAATGGTCTGGGTTTTGGGTGTGGTAAAACCGATTGCCATTGTTCGGTTTCGGGTGGAATGATAACTGGAACCAAGATAAGGTTAGCAACGGGTCTGGGTAACCTGCTGTGGCAGGAAAATCTGTTGGTCACCACCACCGCCACTCAGATTGGCAGAGAACTGAGTTACTGTGGGTGAACAGAGACACAGGGATGATGGAGACAGACTGGGCGACGGCGGCGTACCGGGATACAGGGGTACCGGGGATGGACAGAGTGACGGGTGTTATATATTCAGAAGAGCCCGGGGTTGATAGCTTGCATCGCATCTTGTATCTCATCCCATATCATCTCATCTCATCTCATTATACAACAAATTACACACTCAATCATTCCCATCTTTTCATCTCACTCACTCTTTCTGAGACTCTGTGTGGATCCACGCAAATGAGTGGATTCTCACAGCCGGGTACTATCATACGTTCTCCCCCTCTTTCTATGCTCCTCGAGTCAGAACTGGTCTTTCTCGCGAATTCCATTTGGATGCCGAGAGCGGCGCGGCGGAGTGTTGATGATCGGCCCTCGGTCATCTAGCTCCACTGTTTCACCACACATGGAGCCCAAATGCGGATTTTGGTTTGGAAAGTTGAGTATGGTATGGTGGGAAAGACCACTACTAGCTAACACGGATAAATATGGAGAGAAGCAACTAATGAAAGATGCCTACACTGCGAGCTGAGCGCAATGCCGAAGACAGCAACGACATTGCTAGCGACGATAGTAACAATGTCGTATTGGAATGCCGGATGCCATAAGCTGGGTTCATCGACATTACTAACTAAAAAGGCTCTGACCTCATACTGGAATGAACACCAAGAAGATGGCGCCGAAACAACGCTGGAAGAAAGGCACCATCCTAATACCAGGAGGAACACTACGGATATCACACAGAACTAACACCGGAGGAAAGGCACCGACCTTATACCGAGACGAACACCAAGGAAATGTGGCCGAACTAATGTCGGAAGAACGGCACTGTCCTAATGCTGGGACGAACACTACGGAAAGGGCGCCGAACGAACACCAGACGGAAGGCACCGACCTCATACCAGGACAAACATTGAGAAAAAGGTACCGATTTTATACCAAAATGACAGGCACCGACCTCACAGGCGGGATGACAGGCACCGACCTCATACTGGGATGACATGCACTGACCTCATACCAGGATAACAGGCACCGACTTAACACCGGGAGGACAGGCACCGACTTAACACCGGGACGACCCACACCAATCTATCACTGGTACGACAGGCACTGACCTATCACAAGGATGACCTGCACCGACAGAACATCTGGAAGACAGGCACCGACTTGGTACCTGGATGAGAAACCACATGCGACAAAAGGACGCGAACCCTGTACTAAAGTAGACACTGACCTGAAGGAATACTAAGGAATAGAATCAACGATACCGGTAAGATTGTGAGAAGTGCTATTGAGGATACTACTAGTTGTAGGGGGAAGTCGCAGGAAATAGAACATGATGGACAGCTTGGCAGGAAGCTAAGGGAGATGACTGTAAGAGGTGGAGAAGCTGGACTAAGGCAGAAACAAAACAAAGAGCTCACCACAAAAAGAGCGCCAATTGACCTAACCCACCCTTCCAAAAACTCACAAACTAGCAATTGACCTTAGATCACCAATTACTGCCAATTCACCACCAAATCCACCATCCCACCTCCAAACCGCTACACACAAGATGTCAACTGAACACTCACGATCCACTTCTGCAACCAGTCCCAGCGGCCGTACCGCTTCCACCAGTGCTGGACCCTCAAGCCCGGCCCGATCCTCCACCAGCGCTGGACCATCTGCCAACGCCTCACCCAATCATAGTCATAATCAAAGGCAATTCATCCATTCCTTGGCCCTCGGCATTACGAGGGAGAAGAACCAGATTCCACTCCCGGGCACCATAGGCGACCCAGTCTTCGGAGGAGTAGACGTCACCAAATTCATCGAGGCGTACGAAAGCCTCTCCTCTCGCACCTGGACCTACCTGGTGGCCGAAGATACTATCGCAACGTTCCCGTACTACTGCTCGGAAACGATCCATGAAACTATCAAAATGATGAACGGATATTTGAGAAAGGACTGGGTGCAGGTGAAAGAAGAGCTGAAGGACGCCTTCCGACATGCCGATAGCCAGGTCTATATGTACACGAGGTCATACTTGGAGCGACTAAGCAGGGACGAGCTCAAAGGTGGGAACGTTGGCCTGAAAGCCTTCATCCTCGCCTACAACAACATCAGCCGCATTATGATCAACAAGGGAGGCATGACCGAGTACTCACAGGTGGAAATGTTGCTTGGAGCCCTCCGAAGAGATTTGAGAGCAAAAGCGGTAATGAAACTCGAACTAGATCCCAGAGACCCCTCGATGGTCAAATACGAAAAGCTCCAAAACCATGTCCTCGACAAATTTCCGACCACCGATGCCCTCACCCTCCTGGATTCGGAAGGAGCACATACTACACCGGCAGTCACTCCATACTCAATCCCACCTGGAGTTCCTCTCCCGCAGATGCCAGTCGTGGTGAACGTTCCGACTATCCCTAACAAAGAAACCCCGGCACCAGCGGAAGCGACAGAGAACATTTCCATCGCTACAGCTGAAAATACAATCGACATGAAGATGGACAATATGATGAAGGCCATCAAGGCTTGGACCTTCCAGCTGAGTAAAGCGAATGAACCCAGATAAGAAGGCAACCAGACTGCCAGGGCGTACGCCATCCAAGCTGACTATCCACCCCCGTACACACCAATGAACTTCCCACCTCCGAATGCACCTGCGGGATCCGCTTACTACCAACCGGGACCTAATTACTAGCAGTATCCAGGGCAAGGATTAGAACCCTCTATCTATTGTGACGAGCTGGGACACATCCGCACGTTTTGTCCCAATGTGCGCACTGACTTTGAAAAAGGGATAGTCCACCTCAATGATTGTGGAAGATCAACCCTAGGACCAAGAGGAGGAAATGGAGGTGAGATATCTGGATATCGACTGGAGAGAAGACTTTTGACAATGTGGGAGCACGCGCAGGAAGTAGCACGACAAGGGCAGCAGGGAGGGGGAGTAGCCGCCTCTGCTGCAGCACGTTGCAAGATCTCAGCTGTTTCAGAGGGCCAGTGCTCAGGTGACTGCGTTTCGCTCAGGGATTGCCCGACAGCTGTCGGAAATCGACGGGTACTACTCATGTCGGTTCACAGGTAAGGAAGGGAAAGAACAAGGTAACAAAGACCATATCGAGGAATTGAGCGACGAGGATGAGGAGGAAGAAGAGGGCCAAGGTGACAGCAGTGCGGAGGAAGAGAAGGAAAGTGAGACAGAGGAGGAGAGATACGCGCGTTTAGAAGATGAAGAGAGAGACAAAAGGTCGGCTGTCGTGCGGATGCAGGCAGGATATACCTTTGTGGATGAGTGATGGAAGAGGACGGACGAGGTGACTAGGGGTGATGACCAGCCGGTGCGTATCGAGGAATAGATCCTGGATGTCTTGACGAGTGCTAGTAACCAGGAAAATCAAACCATCAGGAAAGCGGTAGCATTCAGCAAGCAACCGGTCAAGATGGACCCCATCGAAAACAAGACTCCAAAGACCCCAAAGGATCCGAAGGTTCCACGAAAGAAAGCACTAGCCTGGGATACTGGATAGTATGCATTTCTCGGAAGCACCCAACTCGATTACACTATACTAGCCCGGCAAGAGAGAGAGACCAGTGAATTGACTTTCCGACTCCTACCAATGGCTCAAACGGTATCAGTTCCCAAAGACAAACGAGTTACTGCCAGGACCCAGGCCACACAAATGAAAATCAGAATCGCTCATGTGTCTGTCTTCTCCGACCTGCAAGATCACGCTGGATAAACCGAATTCCGGTACGCCAGGGCCTCTCCAACTGTTCTTGGAGAGATACACGGGCACGAACTTGCGATGCTCCTCGATGGCGGATCTGTGATCTGCGTGATCAGTGAAGAGGTCGCCAGAGAGTTCATCATCAGGTGGAAACGTGCCAACTGGACGATGATCACTGCCGATGGCAATTGGTCTGATTTGCTGAAGATGTCCGAGTCTGTGCTTGTCAATGTCTATGGTATCGTCATTCCCATGGCAATCTTTGTAGCAAAATCCTGATCCAAACAGGTTATCTTGGGCTGCCCCTGGGAAACCTATGCTCGAAAGTGTGAGAGGAGCCTGGACCATGGCCGTTGCGAGATGACGATCTCAGCGGTCGATGGGTCAGAGCAGGTGACGTTTGTTGCTACCTTCCCGGGAGACAAGAAGGACACATTCGCCAGCAGCTGGGGAAACTTATATGCATTGTTGAAGTAAGGGAAACTAGGAAGGATAGGGTCCGGCATTACGAAGGAAAAAGGTTGGAGGGATTTGTGGGGAAATATGGGAATGAGAAGGTCTCGAATGGTAGAAAAGGAAGAGAGAAGGAGATGGTTGATACGAAGAGGGCGCTTGCAGGGAAAGTGGAAGGATAATACAGCGGGAAAGAGCAGGAAACATTCAAAAGAGAATGAAAACAGTCACTCAAAAATGGGGGGTTATCAACAGCGGTGAGGAAGGTAATGGGAAGAGGCATGAATTGGGAGGATCAGTGGGAAGAGGAGGAAGGACTGGTAGTTGGAGATTTGGGTAGGAGGATGGTAGCAGAACAGTGGTCGATGGGAGAAGTGGCTCTGGTGAAGGAAAGGAGGGTAACCAGGAGAGAATCCACGGTATTTGCATGAGCTTCTAAAAATTGCATTCCTCCGGAACTTAGTCAAAAACTACCATTTTCCCTGTACCTTGATTCGGCGAAGTGCAACTTAGACGAAAGCACCAAAGAAACCTGGGCGTGCGGCCACTACAAATGTGTTGCCTAGAAAGTGAAGCGTGTTCCCTTGTCGGATGAATGTACACCAGATGCCGGACTTGATTGGACAGGAAGAGTTATCGCCTGGGCCATACCAGTACCAGGACCCTGTGACAAGTGGTTTATTCCTGAATTCTCCCACGGAGCAATAGGCGGAAGGTTAACACCTGAGATATTGGAAGAGCTACAGATAGGGAGCATATTATGGCCGAAAGGAACACGAAGCCATCCTGTGTATGCTATCGAATAAAGAATACGCTCTTTCACGCACATTGGGAGGAACTGGAAACAATCAGTGAAAAGGTCAAGCCACCCCATCATATCCGACTGGAGTCCGGTCAAAAGGTCTGGAAGCATCGTGTATACCGCATACCAAAGAAAGTCATTTCCATGGAAAAAGAGATGATAGAAGAGACAGTTCGGCTGGGCCTATTCGAGCTCGCTTGGAGCCCCTACAGGAACGCTCACTTCTTAGTTCCAAAGAAGAATGGGAAATACCGCATCTTCATCTTTGCCATGAGGGTGAATTGGCATACACTGTAAGATGCCGGGATACCGCCTGATGTCGAAAACTTTTCCGAACCCTTTGCCGGACTGCCCATTTCTTTACTGATTGACGTTCACTCTGGGTACAACTAAAATAGGTTGCACGAGGATACCCGGGACTATATGGCCTTCCATACGATGCAAGGCATTTATCCGCTGACCAGACTGGTACAGAGAGCTACCAATTTGGTTTCAGCATTTGTCAGAGTATCTTGGAAAATACTAAATGCTCACCTGGGGTCAATTGCGGAATTATTCGTCCAAGATGTCGGAGTGAAAGGCCCAAAGAGTCGATATGGAGAAGAGGAGGTGGATGAGCTGCCTGGAGTTCGAAGGTTTGTTATGGAACACCTCCAGAAGCTCGATAACGTACTGGCCAATGTGGAGAGAGCTGGAGCTGCCATTTCCGGAAAGAAATTTGACTAGAACTGGAACAGAGTAAAAATAGTCGGGTTTGGCTGTGGCAAAGCAGGAAGGTGGCCGCAAGCGTCAAAGGTCAACAAGGTGTGGAAGTGGCCCTGGTGCAAGAACCATACCGAGTGCAGAGCATTTTTGGGACTTGGTACATACTATCGAATATGGATCCCCAGGTATGCAATTGTTGCTGGCGCACTGTTCCGAATATTGCGGAAGGATGTCGAGTTTCAATGGGAGACTGAGGAAAATAAAACAATGGCAATCTTGAAAGAGGCTCTCTGGAATGCTTCTGCATTGAGGACATCAGTCCTTAGCGATGGCGCCGGGCAAATAGTCGTGGGAGTGGACGCCAGGTTGGAGGGGTGGGGGGCAAATCTTGCAGCAGGAAGACGAAAATCAGGACCGGCACCCATGTCGCTATGAATACGGGCTGTGGAACAAAGAAGAGAAGAGATATGACGCGGGGAAACATGAATGTCGTGGGTTGATGAAAGCACATCAGAAAATTCCCAACTACGTATATGGGGTCAGATTCCTCGTGGAGACAGACACCAACGCATTAGTGCAACAACTATACTTGCCCACCAACGATCTGCCAGAAGCACTGCTCGACCGCTGGATCGTGTGGATACGACTGTTCGACTTCGGCTTGAAACACGTTCCAGGGAGACTGAATGGAGGTCCTGATGGCCTCTCATGACAGCCGCAAGGGGAAGGGGAGCCTGAGCCAGAAGAGGAGGATGATCTAGAGGAAACAATTGAAGCAAGCTTATGACAAATACGGGTGGAACGAGGACCGGAACGAAAGTGGAGGGGGAGAGCATACGAACCATTTGTTGGGTTAAGACTGGCAGAGGAATACAAAGGGAGATGGAAGGAGATAGGTGAGTTTCTGGGGAACCTGCAACGACCGGAAGTAAAGACTACGAAGGAAATGCACCAATTTTGGCGGCAAGCCATAAAATACCTTGTTTGAGATGGAATACTCTACCGGAGGCGAAAGACCAATGAACAGCCGGCAAATTTGTTAGTGAGTGTGGAGCAGAAACTGAAAGGAATGGAAGCTGTACACAAACTGAGCGGGCCCCATGGAAGAGATGGAACGTTACGAAAGGTAGTGGAGCGGTAAAGCTGGCTGGAAATGTATGTCGAAGTAAAAGATTGGGTGAAAATGTGATACCAGTGCGAGAAGAGAGCGCTTCTATGGTATGATGAACCTCTGAAAAGCCTAACCGTCAGTCACCTATGGCAGCGAGTAGGGATGGATATTTTGTACATGCCCAAAACAGAGAACGGATATCACCTACTTGTGGTAGCCAGGGAATATCGCAGCAGGTGAGCAGAGGCATGACCACTAAACCAGGGTACATCGGAGCAGGTATCAGCTTTCATTTACGAAGAGGTAATTTGTCGGTTCCGAACCCCACAAACTGTGGTTGTGGATAGAGGAGCAGAGAACAAGAAATGGACCGACCTCCTCCTCAAATGCTACAATGTCTGGAAGATCACCATAACCCCGTACCATCCAACAGCTAACGGTGTAATCAAAGAATGAAACAGACCGATCGCAGATGCACTATCCAAACTCACCACCTGCTTAGACGAACTGAAGAAGATGTGGATTGACCACGTACCGGCAGTGCTTTGGGCTAACACAGTCACTGTCAGATGTACGACTGGATATTGGCCATTCTGCGTTATGTTCGGCCAAGATGCAGTACTTCCGATAGCACTGGAGAACTTAACATGGAATACTGCCAACTGGAACCAACATGAGCAAAATGTATTTTAGTCACTGGAAGCCTCCAGGAGTGTCTGAGAGGATGTGTAGTGTAAACTTAGATGCGTCAATTTCAGGAGAGTATCAGACCCTAGGAGGGCATTCCTGCCGGCCTTCAGAGTAACTGGGAGCGCCGACGACAAGCCTGGGAGCACCTGGGAGCGCCGGAAACAAACCTGGGAGCGCCAGCGACATGTCTGGGAGCACCTCGAATCACAGTAGAGCAGTCTGCGAGAAACAACATCTTCTTTGGGAACGCTGCTGGTGTGCCTGGAAATCATCGCTACTGTATTCAGTTTGTATTCTCATCTATGTATCAATGTATCTATGTATCTATATAGCTACCCATCTACACACGGTATATCTAGACTGGCTGCAGGCAGTGCTTGAGAGCATTTCGAGGTGCGCCTGAAAATGATGATCGAGTGAACTCAGAGATACACTCCAAGGCAGTGATCGAGCAAGTTTGGAGATGAACTTGGAGGTACTAATCGAGCGTAGTAGGAGATACTCTTGGAGGCCGTGATCGAGCGAGTTTGGAGATACACTTGGAGGCCATGATCAAGCGAGTTTGGAGGCCGTAATCGTGCGAGTTTAGAGATACACTTGGAGGCTGTGATTGAGCGAGTTTAGAGATGCACTTGGAGGCCATGATAGAGCGAGTTTGGAGATGCACTGGGAGGCTGTGATCGTGTGAACTCAGAGATGCACTTCAAAGCCGTAATCGAGCGAGTTTGGAGATGCACTTGGAGTCCGAGATCAAGTTGAACTCAGAGATGCACTTGGAGACCGCGATCGAGTGAGTTTGGAGATGCATTTGGAGACCGCAATCGTGTAACTCAGAGATGCACTTGGAGGCCGTGATCGATCGAGTTTGGAGATGCACTTGCAGGCCATGATCGAGCAAGATTGGGGGAGTACTTGGAGGCGGTCGATAGGAGTCGCGCCGGGTGCTGAGACTCCATCCATCAGTTAGTTAACTTACAACCGTGGGAATATGATGAGGTAACTTTACGTTTGAGCTCTCATGGATAGCTGGCTGGTCGCGGTCAGTCTTGTAGGGAGGCACGCTAGAAGCTAAAGCTACATTCAGGGGTCAACTCACAATCGTCAGAATGAAGGGAAAACAGACAATCATGGGATGATGCAGCGCTCGGTGTATGCAGTGCTCGGTGTATGCTGTACTCGGTGTTGACTCATGATTATTGCATGGAGAGATAGATAGCGATGACTCAACTTCGTGTTCTGAGGTAATGGTAGAATTGAGGACAAGAAAGAGAGAAATGAGAGGGTACGAGGAAAATCATCATGAGAAACTGGGACTTCAGAGAATTTTGTGTGCGAGTCGATCGACCATCCCCAATAGGGCAGGTAAGAGTCCTGATCTCGTATGTAATTACACCGATACGAGGTCTTCCCAACCCAATCAGGCAAGTCGTACCCGGGATTTCTCGTATCCGCTCGTATTCTCCATATCGTTGTCATCTTCATCCCCCATCTCTCTCTTTCTCGTCCACAACTCTACCATCATCGCAGAACACAAAGTTAAGTCATCCCTCTCTATCTCTCCATGCCATAATCATGAGTCAACATCGAGTAAAGTATACACCGAGCACTACATATAGCAAGTACTGTATCATCCGAAGAACTACTGTCTCACGCTCCCAGCCAGTCTCCCATCTCTCGGCGGACCTGATTGTACTCAACTCTCTACATTACAACGATTACCAGTTAACCAATGAATACAGTCTCAGCTGCAGTCGTACCTCCCTCCCGAACTGCCGCCTCCAGATCGACCACCTCCAAGTACTCATCGAATTTCGATCCCTCATGGCCTCCAAGTGCCTCTCCAAACTCGCTCGATCACGGCCTCCAAGTGTATCTCTGAGTTCAACTTGATCTCGGCCTCAAAGTGCATCTCCAAACTTGCTCGATGACGGCCTCCAAGTGCATCTCTGAGTTACACAATCTCCAAACTCGCTCGATCACGACCTCCAAGTGCATCTCTGAGTTCACTCGATCACGGCCTCCAAATGTATCTCCAAACCCACTCCATCACGGCCTCTAAGTGCATATCTGAGTTACTCGATCTCGGCCTCCAAATGCATCTCCAAAGCTGCTCGATCTCGGCCTCCAAGTGCATCTCTAAGTTCAACTTGATCTCGGCCTCCAAATGCATCTCCAAACTCGCTCGATCTCGGCCGCCAACCGAATCTCTGAGTTACACGATCTCCAAACTTGCTTGATCACGACCTCCAAGTGCATCTCTGAGTTACAAGATCCCCAAACTCGCTCGATCACAACCTTCAAGTGCATCTCTGAGTTCAACTTGATCTCGGCCTCCAAGTGGATCTTTGAGTTACTCGATCTCGGCCTCCATCACGGCCTCCAAGTGCATCTCTGAGTTCAACTTGATCACGGCCTCCAAGTGCATCTCTGAGTTACTCCATCTCGGCCTCCAAATGCATCTCCAAACCCACTCGATCTCGGCCTCCAAGTGCATCTATGAGTTCAACTCGATCTCGACCTGCAAGTGAGTATCCAACCTCGCTCGATCGTGGCCTCCAAGTACATCTCCCAGTTCACACGATCACGGCCTCCAAGTGCATCTCTAAGTTCTCTCAATCAAGCGTCTCCAGGTGCCCCTGCGATTACGCTTCAGTACCGTCTGCAGCCAGATTGGCCGTATGTATAAATATGGAGTGACTTAGATAGATAATAACTGCCCTATTATGATGTAGCGAATCTTGTGACTGTAACAAAGACGAATCTGATACACGAAATGCCTTGTGGTTATGTAACCCTATGAACCATTGCTGTGAGAATACGGCACTAAGTCTCCCGCAGGGCTGCGCAGAGTTCTCCAGCTGCTCTCAAAGTCTCCGCAGACCTGTGCAGAGGTCTCAGCTACTCCAAAATTTGACTATCCTATAAGCCAAATCTCGTAGCATCCTGAATGCACCTCCAGAACTGCAGGTGCTTTCAGGAGCATCTGAGAATGCTCTTGCAGAGTCTGAGAGCACTTTGCTTCGCTCCAGGGGGGCCTGGGAGCATCTGGAATTACTTGGGAGCACCAGTGAGGACTACCGGATTGTCTGGGAGGTTTGCGTGTGGCTTCCGGACCGATTTACATTTTGCTGATGAAGGAATCGACAATACCGCATCACTGCTATCGGCTAGAGCAAGAAAGCTGCAACAACAGTGAGAAGATATCGAAGCCACCATACAAAACCTAAAATAGTCGAGAGATGCCAACAAATGTTACTTCGACCAAGCAGCCAATCTCCGAGCTGCAGATCTCCAAATTGGCAACTTAACCCTCGTACAAAATACCAACATAGAGCAGTCGCACAGCACTAAACTGGATGCTAGGTGGTGAGGACCCTACTGAGTCACCCAAATTGCCCAGCGCCTGGAAACCAATCGACTGGTAGAACCAGATGGAACAGAGCTCGCGGGCTGGATAGTTGGCAGTCGACTAAAGATGTTTTTCACTCAATATGAAGGTGTACACGGTACTGGAGCGATCAGTATTCCTAGTACCGCACAAGAGGAGGAATCGGAGGAATTTGATGTGGAGGCAGTAGCACGCCGGAAATATATATAAATACGATGGACGGATTTCGATAAGTGGAAACACTGGGAGAAACGATCATGGGTATGGGTGGAGGATATGGCGGGGAGTAAAGAACTAGTCGATAAGTGGAACGCTGCACATGCCGTGCTGGCAGATCACCTGTCCAAACAATGATGGGAAAGACAGATGGAGGGGGAAGGAAGGGGGGGGAAGAAGGAGGGAAGTGATCAGATCCATTGCATGGACCATGACAAAAAGAGTTGAATATACCGAAGCCACACAATTTGGTGGAGTTGTGAAATGAAGGGAGAATATTGAATATATACAATTGCGTGGATTTGCGAGATGGAGGGGGAAGAAATATTTGTATTGGCTGAGTTGCACCCACATTACACTGAAAATTCCTACCATTTTCCCCTAACCCTCTAGTAACTTCAAGACACGGGATACAACAACTTTTGCAGGAGTGGGCAGAAAATTCACCACCAACAACAGGAACGAGAAGCAAGATATGCCAAACCACTGAGTACATGCGGAGAAATAGAAGGGGAAGAGGTGAAGAAGTTGTGAAGAGATACGAGAAGAGCATACTAGGGAAATCAGGACCCACAGAGATGCTCGAAAAAGATGATTCTGGCACAAAGTACCCCTCCGGGAATATAAAGAGCCCCACCCCCCCCCCCCCCCCTCTACATTCCTAAGGAAAGACAACCACCGTCTGTACTGTTCATCTCCCACTGCACACTGACGATTACGCCCAATATTGCCATCTCAACCATAACCGATGACCAACAGGCCGTTTATATTCATCAATGACATTGCAGCATTACTCAACGATACTATGGATTTGGAAGCATCCAAAACTACTACCACGGCCGCTATGAGCCTCGACTCAACCCGTGCGGCAGCCACCACCACCGCCGTGACTATGTATACCCCCTCCTTGGATATCACTACTATCATTAGCGACCCCTCTCCAATAATCCCTACCGTCGGAGACACTCTCACACCTCAGGAGAGAATTCGTCACCAATCGACCTGTCGGATCGCTACAAGAAGCCATGAAGATTGCCGCCCGGAAACTCGTCCCCCAAAACCAAGCGCATTTCATGCTCGAGATCTATGATCACTTTGGAGAAATTATGGATACCGCCAATGCCCAGGTCACTTGGCTGTCGAACTTTGCGGAGAGAACCCTGAACTGGAAGAAGTTAAAGTACAAGCGATACAATGACTTCCTTAAGGCTCTCGACAGCTCCAGCAGGGTTAGGGAACTGCTGAAGCAATATCACACTGCGCAGCAGAGGAAGACACGGGCAATGACGATGCTGGGAGACCTCTGGCAACACTACCCCGAACTCCAGGAAATCCTAAGTGACTCCAGCAGAAGTGAGAAGTGGATGCGACTAGCCGCAATCGCCAACCAAACATCCAGAGATCCCGGGTTAACGAAAAGATGCCACAATCTTGCACATGTCAACTGTCTAACCAAGCTATATCGGAAGTTGAAAGCAAACAAGTGGTATACTTCCGGCCACTTCCAGGAAGCTAAAAAGCTGTTAGTCAATAATTGCCCACAGCTCCAAGATGGGATCGACTACGAAGCTATGGGTCTGAAATGGTATCGGGGGTTGGTAATGCCACTTAGTTATTACCCTGCCATGGATGACCGCAATCACGCCAATCGACGCAGTACCATCTCACCATCAGTACCTCCTGCCGACCATTGGATATCCGTACCACCTCAATCCCCCAATAAGAGCAAGAAGCTTCCACCGCCAATACCGTCAACCAAGGAAAAGAAAAGGAAAAGGTTGAGAGCAACATTGGAGGGCTTTTGATGGACCTGCCTGAGAATGGATCCGAGGATGGAACCAGCACACCCACCGAGAAGGACGCCGGTACGGTCCCGCCAGTGCCCACCAAGGAACACGCCAGTACAATCCCACCAGCGACCACCACAAATGAGGCCAGTACAACTCCACCAGCCCCAACTGGGAAAGAGGCCGGTACGACCCCAGAGAAGCCTACTGATTATAAGCAGAATGGCACCCCAAAACCCAGCCGGCCTGCCACTCCCAGCTGAGAAGGTAGCAGTTCCGACGTCGACGACACCGAAGATGAAGAGTACGTGAGCTGCTTCCTATAATGCTTGGCCGTGACCCGCACTGGGAGAGAATGTTGGACGACAAGACGAAGATGTTGACACACCACGAGAGAAAAATAGGGAACAATGGCGTACCTATCATCCAACAAGCAGTAAATGAAGATCCCGAGTGTTTACAGGGGCTCGGGTTCATATCACAGCAGCTGAGGACGCGATGTTTGAGGCGATAGTTCGATTCGATACTCAGCTTGGCAACATCTCGAATTTCGCAAGTGGTCAAGGACAAATGAAGGCAGATACAGACAGTGGCAAGAGACAGCGGGTGCGCAAGGAGTGAGAGTCTGGAGGTTTTTCCTTTGGGTTTATGGTTTTCCTTTGAGTTTATGGTTTTTCCTTTGAGTTTACGTTTTTGTTTTTCCATTGAAGTTGAAATTTGTGTTTTTCCTTTAAAGTCTACGTCTGTGTATTTCCTTTGTGTGTATTGTATTTGTATGATTTTCCGGGTTTGTGTATACAATTATACCAAAGAGAAGAGGTGTGCTTCCCACACTGGGCCAGGCAGAAGTTGTGGCGGGAAAATCCGTTTCTCACCACCACCGACACTCAGATTGGCAGAGGACTGAGGTACGCCAGGTGTATGGAGATACAGGGATGATTGAGACGGACTGGGCGATGGGGGCGTATGGGGATACAGGGGTAGCGGAGATGGATGGAGTGACAGGAAGTATATATTCGGGAGACCCCGCATTAGATTGCTTGCATCGCATCTTGTATCTCATCTCATTATACAACGAATTACACACTCTATCTTTCCCATCTTTTGATCTCACTCGCTCCTTCTGAGACTCCGTGTGGATCCACACAAATGCGTGGATCCTAATCGCCAGGTAGTATCATACCCTCTCATGATCTTCCTACTCTCCTCGAGCCAGAACTGCTCTGTTTCACGAATTCCTGTGGGATGCCGCGAGAGGTGTGGTGGAGTGTTGATGATGGGCCCTCGGTTTTCTACCTCCACCGTTTCACCACTCCGCCAGCGGTTCAGGTTCGGACCGCGAATACGGATGAGTTTGGTTCCACAACAATCCAAAACCCGACCCACAGCTTCTTGGCGGGCCAAACACGTACCCGTACCCATTAACCCACAGGTTTCACCGTGTGTGGTTAGACCCGTCAATTCCAATCTCCGGTTTTGCATTTCGGGTTTTCTATTTATGGTAGCATTCAGATATGCTGCTGTTAATCGCAACAGATAGATGTTTGTACATTGTTGTTGTTTTTGAACTTATTGGTAGCCTGTAGATTGAGAACATTGAGAGAAACGCTCCCTACCCCCTCCTGAAAATGAGCGTCAATAGAGCGTCAATGATTTTTGGTGCTGTGTCCTGGGTAATATGATGGGAGCCAGGTTACTGGTAGTCATCAAAAGTAGTATTGACTGCCATTTTAAGGAAACAAGAAAGCAACATGCCCTGTGCCCCATGTGGAAAATGAGCACCAATAGAGTGTCAACGATTTCTGGCCTTGCATCGTGGTTAATGAAAGCGTGATTTGACCGGTATTATATATACACGAAGTTTTCACCGTTTTTGTCGGCTAAAACGCCAAAAAAACAGTATGTTGCAGCTTTGTAAATGAAATCAGTTCTTACTGTCTGGGAGGCTGTCACATGAATATACCTTGCCTATCTGCCTATACACGCTACGAAATCACTGATTATAGATGCTTATGATCTTGTGCTGCTTATATTACCGAAGATGCAACACCAAAAATTGTTGATGCTCCATTAATGCTCATTTTCATGATGCGGCAGGGAGTATGCCGCTTTTTCTTGGGCTTACAAAGGCGGCCAATACTCCATGTATGACAGTCCTGACCCATTGACAACTCAGATTACCAAAAAGGCAAAACCAAAAATTGTTAAAGCTCCGTTGATGCTCATTTTCGTGATGGGTCAGGGAGCATGTCGCTTTCTCTTTGTCCTACAATGGCGTCCAATACTCTATTTATGACAGCCTGCAACCAGTCACAACTCTGATTCCCAATGTTGCAAAACCAAAAATTGTCGATGCTCCGTTGTCGCTCACTTTAATGTATCATCTACCCAAAATCTGCTGACAGCAATAATTGTACTCATAATCATTTCAGGTTATTAGCTGCCGCTTGGACTGATTTAGCAAGGGCCCCATGGCGAAGCTAGGTCCAGTAATATTCTTGCACGGGTCGCTCTCATTATATTGAAACTTATGTATCTCACTGAATTGGGCATTTTGCCTGCTGTATTGTAGTTTATGAACAAATATTCACATGCGATTGCTCATGATTGTGCCAAAATATATCTCGAAGTGAAATTATCGGTCAAGCAAGATATGGATCCCGGTGAAAACTCCTTGACTCATGCTATCCTACTTTTTCTTGTTTCCCTGATTCAGTCTCGTTCCATTGCACTGACCGTCATAAGCAACTTTTTAGCCATTTTCTTTGAACTCTGTGATGGCCGAATCAATCAGGGAACATTTTGTGCGGCACTCACATCTCGCTGCACTGGAGTTTCTGGACCCTTGATGCCATTGTCTTGCTCTGAACCAGATGCATCATCTGCCTTCCAATCGTCTTTGCTCACATTTGGATTATCCAAGTCACCATTGGAGTTAAGCCAATTTTCGGTATTGGAAATGATTTCGGGTGCGCTATCCTCAGCACTTTCCGACTGATGTCGGTCCATTTTCTTGATTCTGCATACATGCAACATTTGAGTTCGTCCGCCAAGGAGGTCCTTTGCAGACAATGCAGGTGGCTTAGGTGATCTTTCCGACAATTTGAATGCAGCTGCGCCATTATGTTGAAAGTTTATCCAGGATGCATTTACGATCTCTTTAATATCCGAGAAGTATCCTACGGCTGTCATCTGTTTGTTTTGCACGCGAGATTCTTTCTGGGTAGTACGGAAGTTTTGGCTGCCCTGCCACATCTTCAAAAAGTCATGGACCTTGGCCATTCTGTGCAATTTTCGTTCCTCTGCATCTCTCTTCCGTTGTATGTTGTTTTCAGCTTTGGTCATATCCAATACAGGATGATCACCTGCCAATCACCCGTTATTGGCTCCTGCATACTGCTTTACAACGACTTTTCGTGAAGGGTATGGCCTGTGATTTTCAACTGCCTCTATCTGATAACATCTCGCCCAAGGGAAAAACTGGCCTCCACTCCGACACCATGGGGTATGATAGAAAATAAGTTGCATGCCGTATTGGAGAGATTGGCATACTTTGAGAGTGTTTCCTCTTGCTGGTGCTGCCAGTCGGTAATATCGGGCAACCAAAATATACTACTAATCTCAATGGGATCGGATTGGTAGTCATTACGATTTGGACTAACTTGCCCCCAGTTGTTTGGAGATACAGGCGGTCAATTCAAATCGAGCCTTGCGGCTATCAAGCAGCATGCTGCGGGATCACTGTGTCCAGGTGTCATTTCAGCCACATTTCTAGGTGTCAAGTATTTATCATCATCGCTGGACATATCATATGGATCAAAAGAAGATTGACCAGGTCCAGACTCCGTTGTGGAGATGAAGAGGTTTTTGCTTGCAACTCTTTCTGGTTTATTGACTGACAGTCGCTGGTGTTTGGCACAGTATTCGTTCTCCACATACTGCAAAAACGCCTCCTGATATTGCGTCGTATATGAAGTCTCGTCATCAGGATTGATATCCGTTCCCTTGTCCCACTTCCTGAACCATTACAGCTTCTGAAAAGGATTAAGGATATGTGCTGAAATGAGAAGCAGACCGGTTATTGGATTTACTTCAGAATACTATTTGGATAGCTTCTGTCGCGCAAACTTCACAGCGAAGTATAAGTCTGCCTTCCGTTGGGTCTTCTTCTTAGCCAAATCTTGCATAATGCCATCCATATGATCGAACATGTCATTGTACACAGTGGTGATGTAATGCAGAGTAACCATATGCCTTTTCGACATCCACAGGGTCCAGTATCGAAACTGCCCTTGGATATCCATGACGTACCTGACCATTGTCCATTCATCTGGCATTGTGCAGAGTGGCCAGTATTCGGTGGATTCTGGATTCTTGAGCCATTCACCGGTGAGTTCTCGTAATCAGTAGGCTCGCTCAAGTATCTCTAGTATCGAATTTCACTGTGTTTTCACATCCATAATAAGTAGTACAGCGATGCTTCCTTTAGCGTTTTGACGGTCAATGAACTCGTTTCGACCACCTGGTGTCAGCATAATAAATACTGCAAGCATTCGCTGCTATACAAAGGTCAGTTTCAGTACTTTCAGAAATTCTTCAAATATGTACTTTCTCAATTATCTTCGCGGAACCTGGCTTTATGGCCGACACCTTGTTGATTCTAGCATTGCCTTCCTTTCGAAATCTTTGACTCTTCCCAATGGCTTTGCTTTCATTCTTTCCAAATTGTTAATCTTGCTCATGGGCTTCCCATGACTTGGTGCAGCCTTTTACCCCAAGAATGCTTATGAATGTACCTAAAGCAAGCTGAATGACGTGCGCCATACATGGTATGTGGTTGCTCAAAGCAGGCCATTCGATTCTGGAGGACTCAAGTGTTGACTGTCGTTCCCGGGTCATCGAGTAATGTGATGAAGCATTATCAGTCGTAATTCCAGGTAAATGGCAGTCGGTAAGCTCAAAACGCTCAAGAACTTGTTTCAACCATATGGTTAGCCTTGCCCCAGTATGTTGACCCTTGACCTATTATACGCAGTTAGCTTTTATAATAGGAAACGAAGTTGTAATCAACCTCATGGAACAAAAGTTGCACTTTACACATTGCTCAATTTCGATGCATATAGTAAGCAATGACTGACATTATGGCCAATCTATTCGTTGATGTCTACCCATCTAAGCCAAGCTAACTATATTTCTTGATGGCAATTGCTGCTTAATTTCATCCACTGTCAGTGAATATTCCTTCAGGCAAAGGTTGCTGAAAGTGCTGAAGGACAGTAGCACGAGATAGCTGTGGAGTGCGTTATATCACCGTCATAGCTTGAGGTTTGATATAGAGTTCCATGGAATGTGAGCCAAAACAAATCCTAACATGACGAAGTGATTCCAGGCGTCTTGGTGGAATTTGGCAGTTTCAAAGTCCTTATCAGCCAGTTTAGATCGTTTTGTCTGCAATCACAGTTAATATTGCTGAGGTGTAGATGTCAAATAACAATTTCAATTGGGACATTACGATTGTAATTTCTCGACTTCCTTGTCTCTTCAGTATAGCCAAAGTTATTTCATCGACCATTGACATTGTCAATTCAGGTACTTCTGACTCTGTTAATTCGTTTAACTTTGCGATGTCCACATTTGCCAGCAAAAGTTTCCCCATTGGGCTGGTACCATGCTCTGATGGATGACGAAGAGCTTGATGACAAACGATACATATGATGCCAGGGCTGCCAGTCACCCCAATTCGGCAGTGCAAATAGAATCGCCACGAAGGGTCATATCTAGAATCATTCGAACCAATTGAAAGCTTCGAGTCCAGATTTATTGAACTCCAACAAGCATCAAATATGATTTGCAGGGTAAGGTCATTCAAATCACGAATAAAGACACTTTCATTTTTGGAAGAAATCATAACCTCTAGCAACGAAGTGTTTATAGATTTTCAATTGGACGTGGTGTTAGGAATTTGATCACTGCGTAATTCGGGTTGAGTGACAGTCACAAGCTACGATATCGTAAAGTGAGCTGCTGGTTTTTCAATATTGAACTTCCAGCTACCAGTAAGAAAAAAACTACAACACGTGAGACATTGCCATGGACGTTTATTCTTAGAAGGCGGTTGTGATATCGTTACTAACATTTTTGCCTATAAAGGCAGCTAATACAATGATTCTGGTGTGATACAGTTGCACAGACCCTTGATTGTCAATGATACAGGACCAAACATCGTTGACGCTCCGTTGACGCTCCGTTGATGGTTATTTTTAGGAGGTGATAGTGATATGCCCACGGCCGTTTTTACCCATAATGCCGGCTACCGTATTGGTTATGCTATAAGGTCTTTGCACTGCGCTTTGATTATCCAAGATGCAGGACGAAACATCATTGATGGTCTTTTGAGATTCATTTTTAGGAGGTGGTAGTGATATCGTTTGCATTATTTTGGACGATAAATGTAGCCAATACAATCATTATATGATGATTTCGATGAATAGCCCTGGGATTATCCATGATGCAAGTCGAAAAATCATTGACGCTCGGTTGACACTCACTCCTACGATGCAGCAATGCGTGAGCCGCTTTCCTTGTAAGCTAAACAGACATCCAATAGTTCATCTTTGGCAAAATGGAACTATGCAGCATGTATGATTGCGGAAAATGTTAGACTAAAAATCCTTGGCACTCCATTGAGGCTTACATTGAACACATTCTAAACATCATTGTATGTTCAATAACTGTAAGATATAACTCAAATAATAATTAGTAACAACCAATGAATCGTTTCTATGTATGATCATTTGCATCTAGAACCTTCGTGGCTTCTCAATTTCAGAACCACCACTATACATGTTATCTGAGTGATGGATGAGGTAGCCAGCGAGCATTCCTGCGCTTTCAGCCGGCAATTCACTGTATGGTGATTTTTGCGCTAATTTTTGATCAGTATAGCCCGACTTCCTCACCTGTCCTGATCCAGCTCCTTTTCCTCGATTTACATGATGTACCATGAGCAATTTTCAAAATCTCAACCATGTGCACCAGGTCTGAGCAGAGAGTTATGCAGTGGGACGCATGGATGAGTAAAGCATAACGGTCATCATGCAAACAAATTGGTATCGCGCACTGACCTCTCCTTCCATGACTCGTAAGACATCACTCACTTTGATTTTATTAGTAAATTTCGTCTCTAATTTACTTTGTGCTCTCCCACTTAACAGTAACCATTTAGGTGCTATGGAGTTCATTGGTTGTCTTGCAGCTAAATTTGGACACCAGAACTTTTGCATGGTACATACCATGCTAGCACATGCACAGATGAATCATCATGTCTCACAATTTGGTCACTGAAATAAAGTAAAAGCTGACACATAGCAAAATAGGTTCACGAATTGCATTTCGACTTGATATGAAATCAAATATAGAAATTTGCCTATCTGTTCTTCCGGCGATGCACGGGGCATCACCATTTCTTTGTTCGAATCCGATTTCTATCCAGTGATTAGTTAGAGGGGATAATGCAGAGGTGAAGGCTTACGGGTTGAATAAGCTTCGCTTTCAGAATTGGTGACAAATTGGGCTCTGGGTCGGGTGGAAGTGATGCTATGCGTTTATTGGTCTGCTGTCTACCAGATCCTAGCGTCATATGACTAAATCCTGATCGAGAAGTCCCATGTAGCATTTGCGATATTCTGGGCATGATATCAAGACATTCCATCAGCTCCCCAAATGTTGTGGATGCAGCTGTTGCTGCTTCGTTGTCCAGATGCAGTTTGATGACTGCTGGAACCTTCAATTCGGTTGTGCCATACATCATACCTGTTTCACGGAAGTAGTCGGCCAGGTCTCCCCATCCCGGTTGTGTCAAATCTTCAAGCTTCATCTACTTCTGCCGAAATCTCTCCATGCGCTGCTGTATCGTTTTCAATATTGTGCCCATTACCTAGCCGGCTTCATCATCCTCGCTCAGCTTGCCCTGCTCTGTATCTTGATCATCTTGCCCATCCTCCTCATAGTCTGAACTTGCAAGATCACTCAGGCTGACTCCAATAGCATCCAACATCCCCTCAAACATTTGTCCAGGCTCCCTGGATGTTATTCCCCTGCTTTCAGCACTTCTCATATCTCCCTGCTCCTGCTTAATTGCTGTCTCTGCATCCTCAACTCGCTTTCTTGCTACAGTGGTTGCTCTCTCCATGTAATTCCTGATCCATTTCTCATTCTCTTTGTCATTCAAAAAGTTTGTTTCTTGTCTTCTCTCTGTCGCAAGCTTCTTTTTGGATCGCATGCTGCGCAATGCACCTAGGGCTTGGACTCGTTCAGCATCAAAGCCGATCTTGCCTTCATTCGGTTGATGACATCGTTGTGTGGATCGGTTGGTTGATTTGCCATACTTGCCATCTGGAACTGATGAAACGTTCTTTTTCAGAGCATTGACCATTGTAGTTGGTGTTGACTTTTTGTTTGGGCGAGACATTGGATGTTGCAAGATATGGACAAGATGGAGGCTAGATGCATCTTTTATGTCAAGGTTGGTACGTTTGATCAACTTGAATATGCAGAATCAATGTTTTGACCATTACTAAAATGGGAATAGTTATGCTAACAATACAGTATGGCTCGATTTTTAGCGTCAGTTTCAAGCAAGATCCCTGGGATTTCTTGAGACAAACATCCCAACACGTCCTTTCCCGCGAAGCATATGCCGTTTTCATCAGATAATCGTAAGATTTCGGCGGTTGTAAACCTCTATTAAACGTTGTAAACAAACAAACAACATCAGACTGACTTATTGCAAACTGCAGAATGGTTAGAAACCCCGGCAATCTGCAATCAAACACAGCTCCATTTACCTTTAGTGAACCGTAGAACTTGCCAGTTACTTATTTCATTTTAACTTGTAGCGAAGTACATATTCCTCAGGACTTCCCACTTCCTTTCGTCATCATCTTCCTCTTGGATTCTACACCAGCAAATCATGGCTACACAAACACCTCAGCCAGGTTAGAATGGCACCAAACCTGGTGGATCAACGGACGTTACGCCCAATACATTACTCCATGGCACACAGCAAAAACGCAAACACCAGTTAGTCCACTGCAATGCTGCCAATGCACCCACTAAAAATATGAACCAGGATGCACATTTGAAAATCGTTCGTTAAACTGGAAGCAGCAAGAACAAGAAGCAGCACTCTATTGGATGTGAGTATATTCATATCATGGTAAACGACGGTCAACTAACTGTACAATATACAGCGGGTATACGTAAGAAGCTCCGTGGCCAATGCATTTCTGCCCATAACAGTAAACCTCCAGAGTCTACAAAAGTATTTGTCCGCAAAGTCCGTGAAATCGAACTTCATGATGTTGTCAGCTCTGGCAATATTGATGACGAAATTCGTGATGAGCATCCCCAGAAGTGGACAAAACAGTCAATAGTGACATTAGAGGAGGCTCCGGAAGCATATATGGTGGTGGTAATTGCCGAATCCTATTACTAGATGCTGCAATTAATGTCTTGTAGGTTTTCAACCTGTGTGCAACAATGGCAAGGCAAGGAGGTCGGGTACAGCTCGAACAGTCTGACATGCCCCTTGCATTGAATATGGCCAAAATGGCCAAAGGCGGGTTTTCGCAAGCCACTAGAGAGGAAACGCAATATCTAATCAAGAAATCGTGGGCTGAAGTCAGAGCAGAGAAGAAGCATGGTGTTAAGTATCCTGCGCATAAAAAGGTGAACGCTGCGATGGAAAGACAGCCGGCTATGATTTGTCAGAACCACATGGACAGCTGTCTTCCTTTCCAAAATGGCACAGCGAGGAATCCCCAGACACGCAGGAGGCGCACAGGACTGGGTGGTCCTCCACCTGTCTGACGCAGACATCCGACACCAGATCCGACACCATCTCCGTCTGGAACGCTACCTGCTCCACTCGGTCCCATTCAGGGCACCCAAAGATCGCAAAGTGACAATTTGCCAGCCGCAAATGGGGATTCACATGTTTCTCTTCCCCAGACACAACCTGTCAATCTTGATTCCTTATCCGAGGATAGCATAAATGATGAAGATTTTGATCCAGAATTGCTGCCTGATGAAAGAACATCATATGGTTAGTACACTATCTGCTGTGTCTGAATACTGCTAAAATGGATTTTGAAGATGACAGCAGCCTATTGAACGTACATGTCAGTGGAAATGAGTATTGATCGAAAGAAACGGGATTTTCAGTGCATTATAATCTACAATTTGTGGACACTTTAAAGTATGTTTCAAAGAATATATTAATATGTATTATTAAAGAACAATGTGGTGATCACGGACGAAGTACATGAAGACATTAGAATGGTTGCAAAATCATTGCGAATGATAAACTGTACCAAATTGAATCATTGTATATTACGGATACACCTGTAGCAAAATGAGCGTCAACGGAGCATCAACAGTTGTAGGTGTTCTATGTCTCGTAAATGAAACTTGATATCCACATAAGTAGACATAATGCGAGTATTGGCAGTGTTTATCGGCAAAAAGATAGGTGGTACAGTCACTGCCCTCTTCTGAAAATGAGTGTCAACGGAGCATTAACGATATTTGGGTATGCATTTTGGGGTATCTGAATGACAATGTCTCGCAATAATTCATATACTATGTACTGGCTGCCTTTTCAGTCGAAACAGTGCCGGATATCTTTGTTACCCCATCATGGCAATAAGCGTCAATAGAGCGTCAACAATTTTTGTCTTGTAAGTCAGGTAATTACAATGTTATTTGGTAGTAGTTAAGTATAGTAGCAGTATTAGCGGCCTTTATTGGCCAAAGAGGAAGGTACACAGTCTCAGCCCCATTCTGAAAATGAGCGTCAACAGAGCGTCAATGATTTTTGGTCTTCTAAGTCAGGTATTTCGAAATTGATTTGTTCACTGTTATGCGTAACCGACCGATTCACAGCCTTGGAAGGCAAAAATGAATGCGACAGGGTCACTTCGCCGTTCTGAAAACTTTGTTACCCCATCATGAAAATGAGCGACAACGGAGTGTGAACAATATTTGGTTTTGCATACTGGGTAATCATGGGATCACACGGATATCAAATCTTATAACAGATGTATAGACCACCTTATGGACAAAAATACAAAATGTAGAAGGAGAAACACGGATTCCAAAATAATCGATATTTCAAACTGCAAAATATGCAAAAAGTGATTATTAAGTGTTGAATAAGCGGTTTTGGTAAAATACAATTATCAGGCAGCAAAAACAAGAGCATTATATAACTCTACAAATGGACCTGCTGGACAACCTGCTGACAACCTGCTGAATTCCGACGTAAGGTGGATTTCCATTGAACCATACCCGACTTGATGGTTCGGGTTTATTGACCACCCGTACCTTCGATTTGGCAATGGTTCGGTTCCAACCGGGACCCGGACACGAAGCAACGGTCCAGAACCGTTGCTAATACTAAACAAAGTCGATATTTTGGACCTGTTGCTGACACTACAGCTGGCACACAAACTTCACTGCAAAGTATATGTCTTCCTTCCACAGTAATGTCTTCTTACCTGAAGCCTACATAATGCCATCCATATGATCGAGCATGTTATTGAAGACAGTGATGACGTGCTGCAGTACGGTGGAATGATTTTTCGGTATCCACTGTGTCCTGTACCAGATTGGTGTTATCACTGCCATCACATACTTGATGACTGCCTATTCATTCTGTGTTGTGAAGAGTGGTCAGTTTTAAATGTATTTTGGACTTTTGAGCCACTTGCAGGTGATTGCTGGTACTCAGTTGGTCTGCTCAGGACACTCCACTGTTGAATACCACTGTGTCTCCAAATCCATAATCAAAAGAACAATGATTTGCACTTTGGCTATTCAACTGCCAGTGAACATGCTGCGACGACCAGGAGTCTGCATAATCAATACAGCAAGCATTCTCTGCAATATGAAGGTCAGTTTCAGGACTTTCAAAATATGTTAAAATTTGTACTTTCTTAATTATCATTGCTAAACGTGGTCGCATAGCAGACACTATGTTGATTGTTGCATTGCCTTCCATTCGAAGTCTTTGACTCTTTCCAACATCGTTTGCTTTCATTACCTCCACATTGCTGAATGCATTGGTGGTTTTCCCAACATTTGGTGCGGCCTGTTAAACCCAGACAGCTCATAAATGCACCAAGGGCAAGCTGAACAATGTGTGCCGTGCATGGTATATGGTTTCCCAATGCAGCCAACTCCATTCTGAACGCCTAAAGGGTTGAGTGTATATCATAAGTCATTGAGTAATTTGAGGAAGCATTGTCGGGTGTAATTCCATGTAAACAGCCATTGGTTAGCTCAAAACGATCAAGAACTTCCTCCAAATATACAGCTAGCCGTGCTCCACTGTGTTGATAATTACCCGATCATCTGAATTTAGATTTTGAACAGGGATGAAGACAGGCCACCAACCTCATTGAATGCGAGTGGTACTCCTCGCAATGGCTGGTTTCGATGCATCAAGCAAGCAATAACTGATACTATCGCAAGTTCGTTCATTGATGTCCACCCGTGTGAAGCTTAGCTAACTTTATTTCACAACTGCAATTGTTTCTTAATTGCATTTACTACCACTGTGTAATCCCTCTGGAAAATGTTTCTCAGCGTAGTGGTGTATGGCAGCACCCAGTCGTGTCGTAGTACATTGTATGACCATGGTCGCTTCAGCTGTGATGTAGTGTACAATGGATTATCAGCCAACACAAATCCTATCGTAATGTTGCAATTCTAGGTGTCTTTGGGAAATAAGGTAGTATCAAACTCCTTCGCTGCTAGTTTGCAGCATTTTGTCAGTCAATTCAGTCGATATAAATAAATCCTAAATGTCAAATGTGAAATTCATTCGCGAACTTGCAATTGGACTTCCTCTACTTTCTTGTGTATTTAATAAGGCTAAATCTGCTCTATCGACTGCTGAACTAGTCAATTTGTTAACTTCTGACTCTGGTTATTTGTGTAACTTTTTGATATTCACTTTTGCCAGCAAGTATTTCACCATTGGGCTGGTCACATGTTCCGATCAATGGCAAAGAACCGGAGGACACAAAATACATATGATGCCAGGGCTGCTGGTCTTCTCCAGTCTGCAGTGCAAATAGAATCGCCACAACGGCGCATGTCTAGAATAATTCGAAGCAATAGGACGCTTCGAGCATGCATTCAATGAAGCTGCCCAAGCATGAAACATAATGTGCAATTTAAGGTCGTGCAAATTACGAATAAAGACAGGTTTATTGTTGGAAGGATTTTAACTTCTGGCAGGAATGTATTCTAAGATTTTGAGTCCAACATTGCAGTAGCACAGTGGACGCTGGGTTATTCAACTGGAGTGGGTGTCAAAAGTTATGTTAGAGTCAAGTAAACAGCTGGTTCCTAAATATTGACTTTAGAGCTACAAGCAAGACAAAAGTGAGACCTGTGAGACATAGAATGCATATTTGTACAGTTCAATACAGGGACATACAGTGAAGACTGACCGTTAATAACTCGATTTCGAAACTGTGCAGTGAAGTTTGTTGCTGTGCAGCTTACTGAGTGCCTACATAAACTGTGGATGCTCCATTTGTGCTCATCTTCAGGAGGTGGTTACAATATTGTCAGTATTGTTTTTGCACATCAAGGTGCCCAATGGTTCGATTATGAGTTAACTCAATTGCATCGCCCTTTGAGAATCCAACATTCCAGACCAACAATTGTGGAGGCTCAGTCGACGCTGATTTTTTGGCGGTAGAAGGGTTATCATCCCTAGCATTTCTGCCCATACTGGTAGCCAACACTTTGGTTATGGGATAACACTGCTGTATAGCTATTTGATTATCCAAAATGGAAGACCCAAAAACATTGACACTCTGTTGGTGATCATGTTTGGAATGCGGACGCGATATTGATGTTAACAGTGTTGCCTGGGAAAATGGCTGATTGGTTGTTTATTGGTTAGCATAGTTACATAGCCCTAATATTTGACAAAATCCCGGATACACAATGATTGATGCACTGTTGACCCTGGTTTTTAGGAGGTAGTAGCAATATCGTAACTTGGATTTCTGCACATAAAGGCGGCCAATGCTGGGATTGAGGGTAAATGCCACTGTACAGCCCAATCAATATCCATGATGCAAGACCAAAAATCCTTGATACTCTGATGATGCTTATTTCTAGGATGGGGTAAGGAATGTGTCCCTGGCCTGTTTACCAATAAGGATGGCCAATACTTCCGCTTCTAATTGAGATGAGTATGCAGTCCTGTGGTTAGTGAATGGGTAAGATAATACATTGTTGATGCCCCATTGATGCTTACCTTGGAGCTTACCTTAGAGACATTCTAACAGTCATTGAGTGCTCAACAATCAGATGCAAAATCCAGACAGTGATTATCAGCTGCCAGTATATTCTTTCCATGTATAATCATTTCAATCAAAATGCGTTGAGACCTGTCAGTTTCTGAGCCCCCACTCTACATGACATTTGATTCATGAATGAAGTAGGTTGATCACTTTTCAGCCCTTTCGGCTGGCAATTTATGGGAAAATAATTCATCAACTACTTTCAGGTATATATAGCATGTCCTCCCCACGATTCCTTGTCCAGCTCATTCTCACTGATTTCCATGGCATACCACAAACAGTTTTGATCATCTCGAACATCTGCAAGAGGTCTGAGAGGAGAGTAATGCAGTTGGATGCACGGGATACATACAGCATAACGGTTGTCATTCATCCCGGTTCAGGTTGTGCATTGACCGCTCATTCTATGTCTTGTATGACATCGCTGTCTCAAACTTTGTCAGTACATTTGGTGTCAAATTCAGGTTTTACTTTCCCATTTATCCAGAACAGGCAAGACAATATAAAGTTTGTTGGTCACCTATCAACCTGATTTGGAGTTTAGCACTTTCGCATGGCCTGTACAATCTTTGCACACACACTGACGTATTATGACGTCTCATGATTTGGTCACTAAAATACAGGCAATGCTGACACATAACAAAGTAGGTACACAAATTGCTTTTAGTTGTGATACGTTGGCGAGATTACCTATGTAGCTATCGATTTCTGTGGCTACATAGCAGCCGTCACCATGTCTTTGTCCGAATCTGATTTCGATATGGTAATTAGCTAGGGACACTACATGCTGGGGTGAAACCGGATGTGTTCAACAGGTTTCACATTCTCCGTTTATATCAACCCAGGTACCCCATCGGGTAAGAGAGATGCTATGTATATGTCTGGCTGTAATTTCCCAGAACCCAGCCTCTCTTCACAACTTCCTGATCAAGAAGTCCGTAGTGGCAATTGTGATTGTACGGGGATGATATGAAAAGTCAGCATAATCTCTCCAAATGTTGTCGGTGGTGGTGTGGCTGCAGTCATATCTGTTTGGGGTTTCACAACTGCTAAAATCTCTAATTTGGCCATCCGGTACTTCATACGTGTCTCAGGGAAGTACTCGGCCACATCCCCTCACTCTGGGTGTGTTAGTTCATCAAGCATCATATGCTTCTGCCGAAAACACTTCATGCAGTGCTGTAATATTTTAGAGATTGTGCCAATCACCCAGCCAGGTTTGTCATCTTCACTCAGCTTGCCCAGATCAGGATTTTCAGCAACATCTTCCTCGTGTTTCACGTCCTCCTTGGTGCCTGGACATGCATGTTCCCTCAGATTGTCTCAGATAGCAATCAACATATCCGCAAAAGTTCTTTCAGGCTCTTTAGTTGTTGATTATACCTGTTCAACATTTCTCATATCTTCCTGCTCTTGCACAATCGGTGTCTCTGCATCATGAACTTGCTTTACTGCCACAGTGCTCTCTGTATCGACATAATCGTTGATCAATTTCTTATTCTCTTCATTGCCTACAAAGTGCATTCCAGGCCATTTCTCCGCTGAAAGTTTCTGTTTAAATTGTATGCGGTGCAATGCTTCCCACAATCTGACGCTTTTTGCCGCCAAGCCACTGTTGCCTTCGTTCGCCTGATGATGTTGTTGGATGTATTGATAGGTCAATTTGCCATAGTTGCCTACCAGAAGTGCAATATGGTCCTATTTCAGAGCACTAACCGTTGTGTCATGTATTGACCTTATTGTTGGCCAAGATGTTGGATGTTGCAAGATATGAACCACATGGAGGCGAGCTGCGTCTTGTATGTCAAGGTTGGTAGGTTTAATCAACCTAAACGAAGCAAAATCTGCGTTTTGACTGCCACTTCATCGTGAATAGTCATGCTACCCTTACATCATGACTTGATTGTTATAGTGTGATTTATTTCGGATCCCGGCAATGTCTTGAGACAAAGATCATAAGACGTCCTTCCCATCAAAAAATATCCTGAGTATATCTATCAAACACGATATTTTAGCTCTCGTTCACTACAATGTATGTCTTTAAACAAACAGACACTATCGGACCGGGTTACATTTCATCACGGGATAGTTCGAATCACATGCAGCTATATTTAGCAGGATTGACCTTGAATACAACATGCCAGTTGGCTGCCATTCATTCCATCTTGACTTGTAGCTAACAATATATTCCTTGGGACTTCCCACTTCTTTTTGTGCTCATCTTTCTCACCTTTCAACAACACCAGGACAAGGCTTAACAAACACCCCAGCAAGATGTGACAGGATTTGGATTGAGCCGAACAACAGCCGCATCATCCAATTTGCCACCTACCGAGAGACAGCAGTAATGCTGTCACCAGTTCATTCTCTGCAACACAGCAATTGCAGCCACCAAAAATTTGACCCAAGACACACATTTAAAAATGGTACATGAAAACCAGAAGCAGCAAGAATAAGAAGCAGCATGCAGTCGGATGTAAGTATATTGATATCGAAGTTGATGGAAGTCAATGAAGAATACAATGTACTGCTGTGGTATGTTGAATGATGTGTAACTAATTGATTACTGCCGGTAATGGGAAACCGCCATGATTGACCAAGGCATTTGTCCATACAGTCAACAAAATCGAACATCATAATGCTGTCAGCGCTGGGAATTTTGCAGCCGAATTTCATGTCACACGTCCCCAGGTGTGGTTGAAACAGGCTTTTAAGTGCTTAAAGGAGGCTACAGAGTCGTACACGGTTGAGGTGCTAGGCACATCTCACTTTACCGGTGCAACTAATTTCTGGTAGGTTTTCAGCATTTCAGCTACCAGCGCAAGGCAAGGAGGTCAGGTACAGCTAGAATAGTCCAACATGTCCCTTGCCTTGAATCTGGCCAAAATGGCCAAAAGAGGGTTTTCCTGTGCCACAACAGAGGAAATGCAGCAACTAATCAAGTGAGCCCGAGTCTACCATGCAATCCGAATCTGTGCTTATGTGAAAGATGATGTAGGGACAATGTGTAATGATAAACAATGCCATTCAACAGAACACAGAACTATCCATGCAAAATGCCGAACTGATGGAGGCCAACCGGGAGTAGTGCAGAGTGTCTATTCCACTAGAAACAATCAAAATGAAAATCTTCGACATGACTGAACCACAATGGTACTGCACCAGAGCAACGGAGGTTGATATGTTCCACGACACGTTATGATCTAACTTCCAATCCCACACCCACTGATTTCCGCACGGAGATTATGACAACATCAAAGATGCTGCTAGCCTTCTCAGCACATGGAACAATCACCCAGACCCAGCACAGAGACAGAGTCAGATGACCGATCCAGTAGACTGGCTTGAAGCCCTACAGAGAGACTCAGATCCCTGTTAGAAAGACTTTGAGACCTTCACGGAAGAAATGGGAAAGATGTATGGTGACCAAGACCGCAAATTGAACGTGGCAATGAAGTGTTTAATCGACTGTCTCCATGGAGCAAATCAACCAGTCAGAGTCTACACCAATCGAATCAAGACAAAGTGGAGAGCAGCAGGATGGCTCCTGCAGGATAACAGGAAGATTTACAAAATCGCTTGCGGTGGACTATGACCAGGACTTAAGTCCAAGATCAAGCAGGTAACTGCAAAGAATGGAATATTTGACAGTACGGAAGAGCTCTCCGACCGAGCCGCCAATTCAAAAGTCAAGCCAGATGGCCAAAAGACTCAACAGCAGCAGCCAGATCAGCAGCACAAGCAGTGACAAGAATCATCTTAACGAGGCAGGAATCAAACGGGACTTCCAACCGTTCATATCAGGGCCGGTCATCGCACCAAAACCTGACAAGTCAAAGTCCGATATAGATTATACACGCACACCGGTGCTTTGGGTCTCGCCAGTGCTCTATGACACTCGGAAGTGGGAAGGAAAATGCTGACGCTGGGGGTCACCCACACATAAAACTTTCTGGTGCACAAAATATACACGTGCCAACTTGCCCCAAAACCTTCTTTCTCCAGGAGACAGAAACAAATCGAACGCCAATGCTCCTGTGACGGTCCTCAACCGCAAGACTAGCTTACCTTACTTGTTATCTAGGTTGGCGGGGGAGGATCGAGGAATCGGAGCTTCAATTACAGTCTTTGGGTACGAGGGTTTTGATGGGAACTATATGTGTGGACTCTGGCAACTGATGGTGGGCTCTGACAAGACCAGGGCGATAGCATGAGAAGCCTCTAACAAGATCACAGCGACTATACATGCAGACTCTGACCGCTGACAATGGGCTCTAACAAGACCGGGGCGACAGCATGTGGAGCCTCTGACAAGATAACAGCACTGACTACTCTGACAACTGACTGTGAGTTCTAACCAGACTGTGCAATTGCACAAGTAGCCTCTGCTGAACGATCCATAGTGCAGATCCAGCATACTAGATTACACTATGTCATGCACAAACACTCTTGCTATCACCCCGAGAGTACTCAGTTAGTACACCGAAGTAAAGGGGTAAGGTAGATGTACTACTGTAAGCTTACTGTGTATTACGTGTTTATTATTGACATTACGTATAATGTCTCTTGGCTGAATTCTATTGTCTGCCGTTATGGTTGTTTCTGGAGACTAACGGAGATTACATAGCTTACAGTAAATTACACAAGGTCAAATGTCGTTTTCCTGATGGATACACCTGATAGAACCAAGCTGAGGGCACATAGGCGGGTAGCTGTTGTGGAAAATGCGGGGAGTAATGCATATGGCAAAGCAACTGAATCGTACAACAAGTATCGCAAGAATTCACAACAACAGAATCCATGGGTTCAATTGCGGTCAGCATGCGACTTTCAACACGCTCCATGATTTAATTGGCAAACTAAAACCTAGATTGATCAACATCTGAGGCGTGGATTGGACAAGTTCAATAATGAATCATTTCAATCAGCAGATGCTCTACCAAAGCTACTCTCTGGACTCGATTTCAAGCTTGGCGATAACAGTTGGATTGAAGATTATTCGCACTTCTTTGGAACATTTTGCTACAGTGATATTTTCAAATTTATTCAGTTCCTCTGGAAAAATCTCCCATGCCAGGTGCACCTTGATTTTGAACAGGTGCACTGTGCTGACTCGGAAAGTCAGGGAATATACAGCTTGATCGTTACAGGAGATTGGTGGTGGGATACTTACGATCAGCTTCCTGCCTGAGCTACAATGTTGCCAGTTATTTGTGCATTTAACAAGAACCACCAGACAAAGTTGTCTGGCAACAAGCATGCCTGGCTGCTATATCTCACGGTTGGTAATATTCGACATGATATGTTCCGCACACTACACAATGTGCCACGATTCTCTTTGGGCTGATCCCGTGTGACCGAAAGGAGCCAACAATGCTAATAAGGCATGGCATTCTGGGGTTTAAAAAGTACTGTCCCACTCATAAATCTTGACATATCTGCCACCAGCTTGAAATCAAATTGTGCTGATGGATTCCAGAGACAATGTTACCCGATTTTGGCTGCCTGGGTTGGGGATTATCCAGAATACGTCATCGTTGCTTAAGTCTGATATGGCTGCTGCCCAATGTGTAAAATTCCTCAAGGTGTGCCGGTGGGGCATCCGACTTTTTGATCACTTGATAATCCAATAGTTCAGCATGTTTACTTGCAGCTTCTGGGCGAAAATATTATGGATGTTCTGCACACTCTTGGTGTTCCTCCAATCTGTAACCAGTTCTGGCACTACCCTCTCTGCGATGTATATCCCCTTTGGCACCCTGATGAATTACCTCAGCTGCTCCTGGGTTCAGTCAGAGGTTTGTTGCACTGGCTTTTCAAATGCCTGGATGCTAGAGTTGTCGAGGATCAATTTGATAATCGATTCACATCAGTATCACAATATCCAGGGCTCCAGCACTGCTGTAAACCATTTGATTCATTGAAAAGTGGCACCTGGCAGGGAAAAGAAATCCAGGGCATGATTAGAACACTGGCAGAGAATTGCGCTATAATTCTTGACTGCTTCCAGTGTGCCAGAAAAACTGCATCGGAATCAGCCTCTGATGAAACAGTGATGGGAGTAGTGCAGGCATTATGTGAATTCTATCTGCTTGTCAGCCAACACAATTACTCAAATCCATCCTTCACAGCACTAGACCATGCACAAAGGCATTTTTACAACAACAAGGGTGCGTTTGGAGAACATAAAATGTCGAAATCTGGGAAGGTCAAAGTGGATGAACTGTTGGTAACAGAATCCCATCAGTTACAACAACAAATGTTGCATAAAATCCGTGCTGCAAGTGACGTTCCGCTATATGGGGCTAGTGTTAGCAATGGGTATGGGTAACACGCCACCAGTTCGGGTTCGGACCACTAAAACAGTTCGGTTCAGTTCCATATCGGTCTGAAAACCCGACCCGCTGCATCGTCGTGGGCCAAGCTGTGACCCGTACCCGTCAACCCATGAGTTTGGCCAGATTTGGCTAGACCCATCGGTTCCAATCTCTGGTTCCCGATTTCGGGTTTTTCTATTTATAGTCGCATTCAGATATTCTATTGCTATTCACAAAATATTGACATTGGTATATCGTTGTCCTTTTCTGATGTATTGGCCGCTATTATAATCAATAACAAGTGAGAAATGCTCCCTGCCCCATCCTGAAAATGAGAGTCAACGGCACGTCAATTATTTTTGGTCTTGCATCTTGGGTAATCTGAGTGGCAATTGGATGCAGATGTTCATAAATGAGGTATAGGCTGCATTTATAAGCAAAAGAGAAAGTGACAAACTCCCTGCCCCATTTTGAAAATGAGCATCAATGGAGCATCAATCATTATTAGTCCCGTAAGTCAGATATGTGAAAAGTGAATTAGTCATTGTTATATGTATTCACAGTATTGGCTGCCTTTATTGGCAAAAGAGAGAGCTACACGCTCCCTGCCCCATCTTGTCATTGAGTGTCAATAGTGCGACAACATATATTCGTCTTGCATCTTGGGTAATCTAATTGGCGAATAATCGCAGACATCTATATACCAGGAATTGGCAGCCTTTATACGCAGATAGCAAGGGATGTTACTGCAACAGCCTTCCGGACAATCACAATTTAGTTCAATATCAACTTTGCGACTCAGTGATCATGAGCGTTTTAGCCTATATAACCAGTCACAACTCTGTATATAGCCATTAACGGCCACATTGCGCTTTGATTAACGATAATGCAAGTCTAAAAATTGTTGACGCTCTGTTGATGCTCATTTTCATGATCGGGCAGGGAGTGTGTTGCTTTTTTTTTGGCCTATAAAAGCGGCCGATACTATCAGTATGCATCAAAACGGCCAAGTCACTGCTGAATTACCCGACTTAAATAACAAAAAGTTGTTTACGCTCTGTTGACGCGTGGTTTCAGAATCGGGCAGGGATAGTATTGCTTTCTCTTTTGCCTTTAAAGGCAGCCTGTATGTCATTTATGAATTTTTGTGACCAATCGCCATGCAGAGTAACCATGATGCCAAGCCAAACATTGGTGATGCTCCGTTGGCACTAATTTTGCCACAGGCGTATGTGCAATATCGAACCATTCAATTTGGCATAGTATATCAATAATGGTCTTGTGGCAGCCGTTCTGTGCTGTTCATGTACGTTCTCCATTATTACTACACTGTTCTTTAATGATGCATATAAGTATGACATTTGAAATATACTTTAAAGTGTCCGCTAATTGTAGATGATGATAATACTCAAAAAGTCTGTTCCCTTCAGTCGACTCTCATCTTCACTGTCAGATTTACTCAAAAGGATGCTATTGTCTTCAAAATGGCTGGCAGCTGCATTACCACGCAGCTGATAGTGTACTAACCTCTGGATAGATCATTGTCAGTCAGCAAATCTGGAATATAATCTCTATCGCGCATGCCATCCTTCGCAAATGGATCAAGATTGAAAAATTGAGGGCTGAGAAGCGGAGAATGTATATACACATATCCGGGTGGAACATCTTCTGTTGCGCAACTCTCACTGTCCTCAGATGACACAGGTGGCGTTCTGGGCCGAGGTGGCATCCGTCGTGGTGGAGGTGCAACCCTGGCTTTGTGCCTCCAGCGTATCTGTAGATTCTCTGCTATACCATGTTGGCAAGGAAGGTAGCCATCTGTTTGATTTTCCCGAACCATTGCCAGGTATCTTTCTATTTCAGCCTTCACCTTGTTATGCCCGGGAAACAAAATACCCCGCTCATTCTCTTATCGGACTTCGGGGCAAGGTTTCTTAGTTAGTTGTTCTGTTTCCTCCATTGCGGCACGCACAAACCCTTCTTTGTCCATTTTGGCCATATTCAAGGCAAGATGCATGTCGGACTATTCAAGCTGTACCCGGTCTCCTTGTCTTGCCATAGTAGCTGACATGTTGAAAATCTACAAGAAATTAGTTACTGCTTCTAAACTGGGATTTGGGTATAACCTCAAACATGTATGACTCTGTAGTCTCCTCTAAGGTCTTCAAACCCTGTTTCGTCCATTCCCGGGGACATTTATCCTGAAATTCGTCTGCAAAAAGACCAGAACTGACAACATCGTGATGTTCAATTTTCCGGACTGTGCGCAGAAATGCCTTGGTTGACCATGGTGGTTTTCGGTTACGGGAAGTGATAAATTGGGCATGTAGCTCTCTACATACACCAGCTGTGCGTTATATTGTTACTGCACCATCGTCTACAGGGATATGGATTGACTCACATCCGATCACATGGTGCTTTATATTCTTGCTGAATCCGGTTTTATGTACCATTGTTAAATGTGGGTCCTGGGTCATATTGTCAGTGGATACAATTGCAGTGTCGCGGTGGACTAACTGGTGTCTGCAGTGCTTCTGTGTCTCACCGGGTGGCGCATTGGTTGAAGTTCCTGTCGTTTAGCTCGATTTGGCTCCAATCACTTCTGGGCGAAGTGTGTCTGGAGCCATGACTTGCTGTTGTGGTCAGGGGAGGAAGATGATTATGAAAAGAAGTAGGAAGTTGTGAAGATTATATAGTTAGCTACAAGTCAAAACGGATTCAATGACAGCCAACTTGCACCTTCAATTCACGGTGAATCCCGCTGCATATAGGTGAACTGCGTATATGTGCAGAGGATTCCAACGGTCCCGCGATTTGCAGTAAGTCAGTCAGATGTTACTTGTTTGTTTACAGTGATACATCGTGATGAACAACCACTGACATCTCGTTGTTGATAGATATGTAATGGACATTCTTCGATGGAAAGAACGTCTGGTGATGTTTGTCTCAAGCCATTGCCAGGATCTTACATGAATCACATGCTAACCATCAAGTCATAATGCACAGTTAGCATGACTATTCCCAATGAAGTGACGGTCAAAAAGCTGATTTTGCTTTGTTCAAATTGATCAAACCTACCAACTGTGACAGGAAAAACCCAGCTTGCCTCCATGTGTTCCATATTGTACAACATCCAACATCTCACCCAACCACAGGGCCAACACAAGATACAATGGTCAACACTCCGAAAAAAAACCAGTTGCCACTTCCGGCGGGCAAATACCGCAAATCGATGAACCATTGCAGACGACACCGTCATCATCTGAATGAAGGCAAGAGTTGCTTGGAGCCAGAAAAGGTCCGATCGTTGGAAGCATTGCGCAGCTTACGATCTAAAAAGAAGCTTTCGGTGCAGAAAAGATTGGATACTTACTTTTTAAGAAATGAAGAAAAAAAGAAATGAATGGTGGATTATGTGGATAGAGGGACCGCAGTGGCAAGAAAGCGAGTTCAACAAGCAGAGATAGCGATGATGCAAGAGCAGGAACGTATGGGAAATGTTGAAAAGGGATGATCGACAACCAGAAAGCCTCAAATAACATTTGAGGAGATGTTGAATCCTATCGGAGACAGTCTGAGCGATCTTGCAAGTTCCGAAGATGAGGAGGATGGGGAAGACGAGGATGATGATGAAGAAGATACAGAGCTTGGCAAGCTGAGCAAAGATGATGAACCTGGCTGGGTGATGGGCACCATCACCAAAACTGTAAAAAAACGCATGTAGAGCTTTTCCAGAAGTACATGAGGCTTGACAAACTGATGCAACCGGGATGGTGGGACGTAACCGACTGCTTCCGTGAGAAAGATTTGAAGGATGGGACGACTGAATTGAAGGTTCCGGCAGTTGTAAAGCCCCAAACAGAGATGACTGCAGCCAGGCTATCACCAACAACATTTGGAGAGCTTATGCAGGCACTCAATATCATCCCCGGACAACCACCAATGCCGCCAGTGATCTCTCGACAGGGAAGTCATCAAATGAGGCTGGGTTTGGAGAAACCTCAGGCCGACGATCACATAGTATCTCTGATGCCCAAAGCGGTGCCCGATTTATCACAGATGGAGATTGGGAAGCCAGTTCAACCTGTAAGCATTTACCCCTGCCTATAGCGTCCCTCGCTAATTACCATATAGAAATGTGATTCGGACGAAGACATTGTGACGGCTCCCGCATCACTGGAGGAGTAGATACCCAAATAGGTAAATTTGACGACGTATTTCGAGTAAATGCAATTGGTGAACCGATTTTGTTACGTGTCAGCTTTTGCCGGTTTTCAATGACCAAATTGTGTGATAGGATTATTCGTCAGTATGTGTCCAAGGGTCATATGGGCCATGCGAATATTCTGGACTCCAAATCAAGTTGATTGACGAACAACGAACTGTATTTGGGGTTGCCTGTTACGGTTGAATGATAAAGCGAAACTTAAATTTGAGATGAAAGTTACTAACAAACTTTAAGTCAGTGATGTCAGACGACTCATAGAAAGACCAGTCAAAGCACATTTGAATCCCGGAAAAATGATAGCCGTCAGGCTGCACTAATCCATGCAGCCAACTACATAACTCTTCGCTCAGACCTCCTGCACATGGTCAAGATATTGACCATTGCTTATGGTATGTCATGGAAGTCGAAGAGAATGAGCTGGATAAGGAATGGTGAGGGCGTTGGGCTATAAATAGCTAAAACTAGTGCATGGATTTTTATGCTGTAAATTGCCGGCTGAAAGCGTTGAAACGCGATGGACCTATGTCATTCATCATGCAACTGACGTGTATAGTGGTTGCTCAGAAACTGAGATGTCTCAAAGATCTTGGAATCAAATGATAATACATAGAAACGGTATACTGGCTGCCAATAGAGATTGTATGCATTTTTTGAACAATTATAGAGCACCCAATGACTGTTAGTATGTCTCCAACGTGAGCTTGAAATTGAGCGTCAACGGAGCTTCAACGATTTAAAGTCTTACCCATTCAGCAATCACATGGATGCATAGTCACATCCATCCAAAGAAGATGTATTGGCCATCTTGATAGGGAAATGGCTAGCCACACCCTCCTTGCCCCATTATAGAAATGAGCGTCAGCGGAGAGTCAACGATTTCTCGTCATACATCCTGGATAATCACTGGGCTGTGCAAGAGAATTTAGCCATAATCATAATATTGGCAGCCTTTATGGGCAAAAATGCTACAGATGATATCGCTACTACCTCCTCGAAATCAGCGTCAATGGAGCCTCAACGATGTTTGGCATTGCATCATGGAAAATCCATAGGGTTTCGCTGCAACATTGGCACATAATCGAACTATCGCACGCCTTTCTAGGTAAAACATGATTGCAACAACATTGCTACTATGTCCTGAAGATGAGTGTCAATGGAGCGCGAACGACTTTTCGCCTTGCATCATGCAAAATGCAATGGCTGTGCCGCGTCATTCAGCCATAATCGAACTAGCGGCCTTCTTTCTATGCGAAAATAGTTGCAACAGCATCGCTACTATGTCCTAAAAATGAGCGTCAAAGGAGTGTCAATGACATCTGGCCTTGCTTCATGGAAAATGCAAGGGTTGTGTGGCAAAATTAACCCATAATCGAACTATCGGCTGCCTTTCTAGGCAAAAATGCTTTCGAAGACGTCCTCACTATGCCCTAAAAATGAGTGTCAACTGAGCATCAACAATTTTAGGCCTTGAATCTTGGAAAATCAAAGGGCTATGTGACTACATTGATCCATAACCGAACAATCAGCCACCTCTCTAGGCAAAAATGCGTAGGAGAACATCACAACCATGTCCAAAAATAAACGTCAATGGAGCGTTAACTGAGCGTCAACGGAGCGTTAATGATTTTTGATCTTGCATCTTGGATAATCTAATGGCAATGGAATGCACATAACCCACAATGAACCTATCGGCAGCCATTATTGACAAAAATGCTAGTGATGATATTGAGTCAGGCTCCTATAATTGAGCGCCCACATCGCGTGAACAGTTTTGGTGGAGGCTCAGAACGCTACACAGCAATGAACTGCATTTTGCTATTCCTAAATCAAGTTTTACGTGGTAAGTCTTTGCAATCTGTTCTTGTATACAACTTTACAACTATGCATGCAATGTCTTACAGATTTGATTTTTGTGCTTGTAGTTGCAGAGTCATTTTTTAAGAACCTGCAGTCTGCTTTACTGTATTGTTACTTTTGGCAGTCTCTCGAGTCGGAGTACCCAGTTTTCTAATTCCTACCGCCATGTCTGATTGAAAATTTTTAAACACCTCATTGCTCGAGGTTATGATTTCGTCCAAATATGAACATGTCTTTATTCGTGATTTGAGCAACCTTACACAACCAATCATCTTCAAAGCTTGGTGGGCTTCAATGAATGAAGCCTCGAAGCGGCATATTGCTTGGAATAATTCCAGACAAGCGCAATCGTAGCGATTCTATTTACACTACGGAATAGAAGAGACCGGCAGCCCTGGCATCATATGTATTGTTTGTCATCAAGTTCTTCGCCATCCATCAGAACATGGAACCAGCTCAATGGGGAAACACTTGCTGGTAAAAGCTCACATTGCAAGGTTCAATCATAGGCGAAGACATGCCCAGCAGTGACAGCTGCAGCTTAGCCATGAATACCTGAGCCATCTCTCAGTGTCCGACTCACTGCAACGCAGATGTGAGGTGTACCCAAATGACTACCATATACCTGCACAAGCTGCAGCATTGCCATGAATCAGTGAGCCAATGTCTGATATTCTGACACAAGGATAGTGTTAGCAACAGATCCGGGTAACCCGCCAGCGGTTTGGTTTTTGACCGGTGGTTAGGTTCTGTTCGGTTCCAGACCTGTCCAAAAAACCGAACAGCGCTGTCTTGGCATGGTTGTGACCCGGACCGGACATAAACCCTCGGTTTTTTGGCCGGGTATATCATCCAGCAGAGCCACATTTTCGCGAACTCAGAACTTTGGCTCCAATTTAGTATTTGAGTTGTGATCGTATCACACTATGATATATACGTAAAAGATGCAGTTTTACATGCTCTTTAACCTCCTGTTCTCCAATTTGGAATCCGATCGCTACTCGTCGAGTTGCTGTGAGATAACTCCGACAAGACAGCGTTCTTCGAAGCGACACAACGAATAGTGATCGGATCGCAAATGGGAGAATGGCAGGTGACAGAGCGTCCAAAACTGCATCTTTTATGTATATATCATATTGTGAGATGATCACAACTCAAATACTTAATTGGAGCCAAAGATCTCAGTTTGCAAAAATGTGGAACCGGCCAAAAAACTGCGGGTTCAGTGCGGTTCGGTTTTTTGAAGGGGTAAAACCCATTGCAACAGTTCCAGTTCAGTTCCAACCCGGACCCGGCACCGAACCGCCAATTTGGAACCGTTGCTAACACTACGCAAGGACCAATTATCACATAAACTGTCTGGATTGCCAAATGGAATTGCCAATAATACAGTGACAGTTATAATGATATGTGCCCAGGCCTCCCTGGTACATCTCAACTTTGAGTATCTGCCACAAAAGGGTGTGGCACTGCGACAAATGAGCGAGCCATGTCTCATATTCTGACACAAGTAAACAATTTCGCTCAGAGTGTTTCATTGCCCAATTTGTTTGGCAAATATGTGTTGCTGGATCTGTCATAACGCGACTCAAAACATATGCCAATAATTCTCTGGTTCACTGGAAGTTTGATCATATGGGAGCAAAAGCTTCACCTTTGCCAGGGATCATGAAGCCGGTGTCTCATAGTGTGATACAGCTATTTAATATTGCCTTGAATAAATATATCCTACAATGGGATTGCCAAATCTGAAGTCTGCAATCTATCTGAACAGGACTCAAGACATAAGGCCAGGATTTTCCCGTGCCCCTAAAAATAGTTGAATTGTGCTCAATCATTACTTTAACTTCCAAATGCGTACATGGCCTCAGGTTTCCGGTGCACCTCATATTTTCTACTCACACATAATTTGTAACCCTTCACTGCATCATTCTCAATATTCAACTCATGGGATTTATCCTGAGATAGACCAGCCCTGGACCTTGAATTTTAGCTTATTAATTGACTTCATCTCTTATTAGTCATGAATAACAATAATCAAAAACACGAATGAAATCCCACTTGAGCAATTTCTCATTAAAGACACAACAACTCCACCAACAGAACTTTGGTTCACTTTAAAATGACAGAGAGAGAGGATTCATTTATGCAGTATTGAGTACCTTACAGATGACCTTTTTGAGTATTTGTATCAGTTGAAAAGATTATGTTGGTTGAATGTCTAAAGCAGTATATTTGAATGAAATATTCTTAACAGTGTAAGATGATGATTCATCTTATGAGAAAGAGTATCCATTCTCCATCAAGTACAACTTCTAGTCCTTAACAGACTCGCAAATCCAGGAAGTCATTGATGTCGTGGAGTTCGGTCGACTCATCAAACTGCGCAGAACGCTCGTTTTGGCAACTCCAGACAGTTGGTGGATATCACTGGCACAGTAATCGTAGCCAGCAGGACCCGTATTCGGAAACCATGTATGTGGTATTCTCGTTTGCGCTAACTGGACAGCTCATGCGAATGACAGCTGCCACTTGTTCAATACCCCCAACTTTTGAGTTATCATGTTGTGGTTTGCAGCTGTAAGATGTTCGCCAGTTCCGCCCACTTTGAGTGTGGTTACAAATACTGATGGGTTTTGGGAATCCTGGAATATGCGCTGCATTTGTGTGCAATCCTAATTACCGATTTCTGCATACATGTGGAATATATCCGCATGATCCGTGAAATACTTGGTTAGCTACCACTGTAAATGACAAACTTGGCCAGGAAGAGGATAAAATAGCACCGCCTTTTGTGGATGAGGTATACTGGGGAGAGCATATTCATGTGTCTCTAAATCCAGAAGGAGCGTCTCATATACTACATTGTCTTCGTCAGGTTTGGGATATTCCGCAGGGTCATTGACAAGCATTGGCAGAAATGTCTCACTGAACCATCAGGAAATCAGAGATTCTGCCCAAGTATCAAGTGGTCATTCATTAAACAAATGTCAAGATATGTGGTTGCAATCCTTTGCGTCTTCTGACACTAATGAAAAACATACTAGCCTCTGGCAATGAACCCTCTATGTTCCTGAAGCACCCTGTGAAGAGTAACTCTCCAGCAGGGCCTTCAGTTTTGCTTATGTGTCCTTGGTCAACTCAAGATCAATGACATCAGCAAAATGTAGAATGGTTCGGAAGCCATAACTCAACGACTCAGCTATTTTGAACCGCCATCCCGATCTTTCCAGAAGATCCCAGAAGCTCCCGAACAGGCTGAATGCAAAACAATGTGCTTCTCAGGTGCTCTGAGAGTACTTTCAGGTGCTCCTGAACGCTGCTGAAGCAGTGGAATAGAATACAAGAATATTATACATAGTAGGAAGTCATCTTCAGAATGGTATAAAATCATGCATTTAAGTTGGTAAAATTTCGGAGCTGCTGGGACTATGACACTTGTCTCCAATGCACTTCTGGTGCACCTGGAGCCAGATTCTCCGGGAGTGATAATATATAATGTCTATATTGAATACTACAATTCGATAAACTTATCCCACAGCTACACACCTGAATCAGGCATTCTGATCTGATCAATATACAGTCCAGTGGGTATCTAAATTGACATGAGTATTTACAGGCCCTAAGTTATCAATGCTGCCCGCTGCAGCATTCTCCCGCACCAAATGTGCCAGTCCAACAATTGCTCTAACAGGTACAATATACATCTAGTTCGTCTGGTTGACAACCCAGATGCACCTGTCAACACAATCAGCCCAATTATGAAGATCTTTGAACTTTGTTGGAATCACCGCCGCATATTATTGAACTTGAAGATGTAATACCCATTGTTGAGTCTTCGTGCACCTCTTAGAAAAGGTCCATATTGCATCCCTGGCTGGCAGGTGCTCCTGAAATTGGAAGATCTGATTCAGAGCAGTCCAGCTGAAGTAAAATACAGGTAAAGAAGGAATTCGTCCTTGGAAGGTGTTATCGAGGTCATTCTCTTCACATTGCATATACTGGAGCAAGATGTTATGAGCTTCAGGCATGATCCCTTGGTTGGCATTGGTATATTCTATCTTGCAATCAAGTCCCAGATGCTCAACAGATGTAGAGCAGTGAAATGGTTGACGGTAATACAACAGCCCATTCTGGAGTGAAATAAATATACTGTCGAAGAGTACATTGTTATCATATCCGAGCACGAGTCGACTAACTTTGTCTCCCCACTCCGCTTCAATTCACGTACGGAATAGCTGTCTAAAGTTGGGCATTCTGAAATCATCTGATGCATCTCTGAGTGAGGTTAATTTGATACTTCTGCATACACCGCGGACATGCGTTTCTCTCAAATGATATACCTGCTGCGATACAGGGTAGATAAAGGGCTCATCCCAAATTGTTTGCAGACGTAATAGATGGGCTCTACCTGTACTTCGCCGTTTCTCAGTAGCACACAGTAGGTTGAAAAGATTTGCAGAGTAATTATCATACCCGCCTTGGAGTGCAAGATATGACAGTGCCACCTGCATGTAGTCAAGACCGGTACACCCGTCATGGTGCTTAAGCATCTGTTAAATGTAATTGAATTTGTTCCTAGATCGATAGGCCTCTTGCACGTTGACGATATGTAGCTGTTCGGACAGATCAGTAGTGAAATTGTCACCAGAACCCATTCACCGAATTGACTCTGATATATGGCTCACAAGATGCATCTTTTGATCTCCAAAATAAATTACGCGCTGTTCGATGGTTTTCTGGAGCGCCTGAATGACGATTGTCCCCCACCAAGCTTCAAACTCGATCAAGCGGATGGAGAATTCCTCCATGATCCCCATCTGCACATTGGAGATGATGCCATAAATCTTGGTCCCAAGCTGGTTAGTCTCCCACTCTGTATCTGCCAAGCTCCAGGTTGTGGCTTCTGTCTCAGCATCAGATAGGCGGATCTGAAATTGCAGTGACATGTCAGCAGTCATGTTTGCCGCCCCGTAAGCCTCGTCTTCGGCGGCAGCTTTCCCTATCGCCAGTTCATGGGCAAATATGCTTCAGGGACTGGTTGCCATAGTCCCGACTTCCTGAAATAGTTGTCGCACATGATGTTGGAATAATTTATCGAAAAGCTATCTTTCAGCAGGCATCACTTGATGGATTTTGCGCTCCAATCGCTCAATTGCCTTCTGACAATGAGCATCTGACCAAGTGGTTGCTGCTTGTCGGGCTCAATTCAGGCACACCTGAAATTGGCTGCATTTTATTGTGGAAATCATTTTAGCCCAATACACAAGGGCCTCCATTGCAGCACAAATCTTATGAATGTTTTGTTTTCCGAACTAATGGGATTCCGTTGCCAACAGGTCATCGACTTTGGCCTTAGCAGACTGTGACATTTTCTGTTCTCGAACAATACCCTTCTTCTGGTAAAATCGCTGGAGTGCATCGGCTTGGTCTTTAAGAGATAGAGCCGACTGATTTTGTTGCCTAACAAGAAGAGAGAATTCACAGAATACCCGCACTGCTCCCATCAACATTTCATTGGAGGCTGTTTCCACCGCGGAGTTCCCGTCATTCTTGGAGCAGACAAGAATAGACACGCAATTCGCTGCCATTGTTCTGATCTTTCCACAGATATCTTTACCTTTCCAGTTGCCGCTTCTCAATGAATCAGATGGTTTGCAGAAGTGCTGGAGGCTGGTATATGGTGGCACCGATGTGAATCGATTGTCGAATTGATCCTTGACATTTCCAGCTTTCAGGTATTTGAGCAGCCAGTGCAATAAGTCTTCAACTAAACCCAAGAGCAGCTGATACAATTCATCAGGCTGCCAAAGGCGACAGACATTGCAGAGAGGGTATTGCCAGAACTGGTTGCAGATTGGGTGGACACCTAGAGTGTGCAGAGCATCAATATTGTTCTCCTCCAGCAGCTCCGAGTAAATATGCTGGTCTCTTGAGTCATTGAGAGATCGAAATATTCAGTGCCCCATCGGCGCACCTTTAGGAATTTCCGAGATAGGGCATGAGCCATATGAGACTTGAGCAACCATGACTTGTTCCAGATAATCCCCGACCCAGGCAGCCAACAGAGGGTAACATTGTCGCTGGAATTCATCTGCACAATCCCATTTCAAGCCTGGGCCAGTGATGTCAAGATGCCTTAGTAGAGACAGTACAGTTCCAACCGCAGAATGCCATACTTCCTCAATGTTTTTGGCACCTTTTGGGGGACATCGGATCAGCACGAGGAGGATCCAGACGCGCTTTTTCGGTGTCCAGCATATTTCTTATCAAATATTACCAAACCTGAGATACAGTGGCCAGGCATGCAGATCGCTCGAAAAAATTGTCAAGTGAATGTTGTCGGATGCTCAAATGACAGGCACAATTGTTTCTCCGGCGGGAAGTTGATCCTGTGTATCCCACCACCAGTCACCCGTGTTCGTCTCGCTGTAGATTCGATGACTCCCAGAGTCAGCAAGGTGCACCAGTTCAAAATCGAGGTGTGCCTGAAATAGGAGATGTGCTAGAAGGAACCGAATACATTTGGAAATATCCCTGTAGTATAACTTTCCGAAGATATGTGAGTCGTCTTCAATCCAAGTACCCTCGCCGAGTCCGAAATCGAGTTCAGAGGGGAGCTTTCGCAAGGCATCTGCTGATTGGAATGATTCGATTTTGAAGTTGCCCAGTCCACGCCTAAGATGTTGATCTATCGATGTTTTCGTTTGCTGGCTAAACGACTGAGCCTGCTGAAAGTCGTGTGCGGACCAAAATGGATGCCATCGATTCCATTGTTCTGAGTACTTGCAATGCTTGTTGTACAATCCAGTTACTTTGCCATATGTTTTCCCCCCCACATTTTCCACTCCAACTACCTGCCTATGAGCCTTTGTCTTTGTTGGATCAGGGGTACAGGTGAGATCAGGCTGCTGAGGGTCTATAGGTTCTTTGTTGGGAGTATCTTCAGGCGGTGGTGCACCCAGTACTTTACCTATAAGTAGATCATTAATTGACAGCTTGTCGATAGCCATTCAGGTGCACCTACTGTAGTCAAACCATGATGGCTCAGGGTGAGGGAAGCCGGCAGGTGGTAGAATCCCATTCGGTAATAGCCCTTCATTCATGGATATTCGGTGATAGTGTTGATAGTCAACTTCCAGTAGGTTGTCGTTGTATAATTTCTTTTTGCAGATAGAGCATTTAACATGTTTCCGGCGAATGTCGACCATCTTTGAGAAATGCTCAGTGTTCTGATGAATCTGGGTGATGCTTTAGGGGGTATGGTATGTTGCTGGATTTGAGCCTCAAGGAAATGTGTTTGAAAGTGAGCTAACTCAGGTAAGTGTATCACTTTCAAAGTTGCATCACACCCCACCAAATGTAGAGGACAGATTGAACAAAGTTACCGTACAATCAGTTTTCTTCACAAACAAGTATAATATCAATCAAATCCCGGACAATAATGCTGCAGATTATCTACTCACAATCATCAGCCGAGAAAGTTTCTTTTGTCATCACTTCAATCGACTTTGTTCATCATTCATCAGGTGCGACTACTACGATCAGCCTTATCATATACTACGTTATTGCGGCATTGTGCAGATTATGGCTATGCTCAAGCCTCAAGCACCAGATATCATCAGCTTACTACAATCAAATAGGTAAGTTTCCTAGCTGGCTGTATGCCCGCTCAATGATCGTTGAGAACTGCTAGGCTGGTAGAATGTTTTCTTCATTCACGATCCCGGACCAGTGGGTGGATCCTGAGGAGACAACGATGTTTACACGAGGAGCTCAAAAGGAAGCAATCACTGTTGCTGCTCAAGTAACAAGGCCTCATATTGAATGAAGTGCAGGTCGTACACATACATTTTGAGTATGAAATGCCTAGTCGTGCTAACCTTCCAACCGGATACAGTTCTTGTTGGGTTCCTGGAGATATCATGTCAAATCCCTTCGATGACCTTTATAGTCATGAACCGAATAAAGGTGAGCTTCGATACAAGATCCTACTATACGAATTTGAACATATGACAAAGGAAGGTGGGATGTGTGTGAGTATGATTTTTTTTCTCAGCCGGGTTTCATGGGATCAACGGTGCAGTGATACACCACAGTCCGTGACAAAGAAGATGGATATAAGAGGTCTTCATTCCACCGAAGGTCACTGCTACTTTCAATATTCTCAACTATACCCTGCTTCATTCGAAATTACGCATTGAATTGATATTTTGATTACTATCATCATATTTTTCACATATGATGTCAACGAATGGATATCCGCCACAGACAACCAATAATGCTCCAACGGGTTGGCTGTTTGACTCACAACAATGCCCAGATGACAATGTCGGAGCATCAGATAATAATGTTGAAAATATACCAAGCAAAGATACTCAATTCGGGCAACCCACAAATCAAATTCATCCTTCACTGGCGTATAGTTACCCACTCTCGCAGCCACTATTTCCAGGTGCTCACCAGTTCTACCACCATGCCCCATTCAACATGACACCAAGTTCACAACCAAGCACTGGTGCAACCCAAGGATATCCGAGTTATGGGCCATTGGGGCAAGCATATGATTGTGCCCATGGAGGTTATGGTGGACCTCAAATGTTCCCCCCTCAGCAATTCACACGACATGGTCTGTCACCTCCAGGCGCACTTCAAGTGACTCCAGCACCGCCTCAAATTAATGCAGTCATTGGGCCGACATCTTCCGCCTCTACTTCACCAGGAGAACTTCCCGGCGTGCCTGGGAGACACCCCATTAGCCTCCCAATGCAACAATTTCAGGCAGCTGCGGATCCGCGGAGAATGGATGTTGCAGGGATTGCGGATTTACCCCCATTACCACATACTTCCTACGACCAAGAAGATGCAGATTATGAGAGTGACGATTTGTCGGGTTTGGGTGGGGCCATAGGCAAAACCCCAATCAGCTTGAAGAAAACGGGATTCTCCTTAAAGCAATTTGCGAATTGGATGGGGTAGCCTAACTTTAGTGTCTTCAACAAGTTGAAGAAAGTATGGGTGGCTGGGTTTCTGCACAAGAAACATCGGTCCATAATCCGGGGACAGAACTGTTTGAAACAGCCGGGGGATGGGCCCCTGCACTGCAGGATGGCAGTTACACATTTTTTGGAGACTTTCGAGACATGTCTGCCTCTGGAAATTTTCGATAATGGTGAGTGGATTTGGCCACAGTGGGTTGAGATGTCTTTGAATAAATGTGCAAGTGAGGTATGGACGGTGAAGAAGAAGGGAAGACAAGGCAACAAGCGACTGGTGATGGATTTGGGAGAGCGTGCAGGCAAAAAGCGAGAGTTAACCTCCCAGAGTTGCCAAGTACAGCTTTCATGGTTGTGATTCATCGAGTGCCAAACAGCAACAATGACCAGACATCCAGGATGCAACTCCAAGCTTCGTGCCCAGATGTGAGGCACTGGGAGAAGCTGATTGATTTCATCGAAAAAAATGTGGCCCAAAAGTACCATACTGTCTGACTGCAATATACAAATGCAACTTGACGCAGGAACACTTGGACGAAGAGTATATGGGATTATACACACCGGGGCCAGTGATGAATGACCCTCTATATGATCAGCTTTGATACAGCAGTTCCGTTTCAAATGCCTTCAAGTTAAAACTGGGACACAATGTGAAACTATTGTTGGTAGAAATGAAGGCAGCTACAGGGAAGGATATTGCAGAGCACATAATCAGACCAGCCAACATAATCCCTGCTAGTCTGGTTACGGTCAGTTATGCCTCACCACTGATCAGTATACTTTCACTTCAACAGAATCCGATGAAAATGGAAGAGTGGCGAATGAGGAGGCAGCAGGCCGGAAAGAGACTGACAGTAGTATTAATGTAAGTTGTGATTGAGTGAATAGAATTGATTGTATTCCACATAGTCATTGGGTCCAAATGCTTGTCTGTGAAATACCTAACATTGTGATGAATTTCAGGAGCGCCGGAGTCTGATCCCATCAGCCCAACTTACCTCGGAGCAACTGGAAGAGATCATTGAGGACAACAAGAAGACCGACCAAGGTGCAAGAGAGGTTCGGGTGCACGTGGATGGCGAGGACGTCCTCGCTCCAGACAATACCTGTTCAGTATCGGGCAGTTTTTTCAACACAATCAGCAAAGAATTTGAACATGAGTATCTTGATAAGGCGGTCAGGCCGCTAAATACCCATCCGATTCACCAATTGACAGATTACTGTGTTCCAGGCCACAAGTATTCACTTTCAGGCCTGCCCAGAACCAAGTTTATGGTGCACCAGGTTTGGGCCATATGGTTTATCGTGAGGAGGTGGGTATGGGATGCTACTATGCGCGAAGCACTGTTGGCGGATGAAATGGGTCATGGAAAGATCTTCACCTCGGTTGCAGCGGCAATGCTTTGCAAATTGGTGACTGAGAAAGTTGTAATAGGGTTCCCACTGTCCATTTTATGAGGGAATACGCTTCCAGGGTGGGTTAATCTGGCACAAAACAACTTTCCTGGGATTATAGGTGATGAACAGGAGTGGTACCTGTTGTGTTGACCGAATTCAGGGCCCTGCCGCAATTCAGAGATCCAGTCAACTCCACTGCAGGGGCATCCAGCACTTACATCAGCATTTGAACCAATCCTGGTGGTAACAATGCCCGGAGTTGCAGAGACGTTCAAGAGTGTCATTGACGAGATGACATATGGAACTGATTTCAAACAGATTAACTTGTTGGATGCAGAAAATGCGAATCTCACCCAAGAGTATCTGAATACCTGTTTTGACGAGCCAGAATACTGATGGAATTTCCACCTTGTGTCATACGATTCTTTAACATCGAGAGCGAAACCATCAAGCAAAGGCCAACTCTCACATTGTTCATGGAGTTTTGGGATTTTTGATGAGTCTGATCGGAACAAGACAAAAAACATTGTGGGCTGGCGAACTGCGATCAATGTGAGAATTGGATTCAAACTTCTAGTCACTGAAATGCCGGGATTCCATGTACTCTATGACTGGTGTTTTCAGACATTGTCACTGTTTTCAGGTGTGCCTGAAGATCCAGAGGATGAGACTGGGATGGAAAAGCATGTCACCGATGCACTGTATTCTGCTGTGAAGAGTTGGATGCATGCCCTCCGGACTGAAGACGAGGACGCTCAACATGATGCGGCACACTCGGATGATCCAAATTGCAAAGCCCTGGACAATAAGCAGGTGGTCAGAATCAAAACTCGCGAATGGGAAACCACGTGTTCAGATCCCAAAGGAGAATGCACACCTTGTCGATCTCGAATGGACTGAAGAAGAGCATGCTAAACTAAAGACTGTTGTGGAAAGATACACTTCACAAGGTACTTCAGAAGTGTGGAGGGGACATAGATTGCGGCTGGCATGTTTCCAATTGGTATTGAGAGACACCGAAGATTGGAATGACATTACAGGTCAATGTTACAATGAATGGCCACTTGATACTTCGGTCGATTCTCTGATTTTCCGATGGCTGAGTGACACATTTCTGCCAATGCTTCTCCATGTAGCTGCGGAGTATCCCGAACCTGACAAAGACGAAGCATCAAATCAGGCGCTTCTGCATGAACCGGATCATGATTCAAGGGCATTGCCTCATCCACCTCCTCCTGAAAAGGCGGTGCTATTTCGTCCTCTGCCAGGCCAAGTTTGTCATTTGATGTGGTGGCTGAGATCGTTGTTTGGGGATGATTTTGATATTTTCAACATGTATGCGGAAATGGTCAATGAGGAGTGCACAGAAATGCAGCTCAAATTCCAAGATTCGCCAAATCCCTCAGTGTTTCTAACTATACCCACAGTGGGTGGGACAGGCCTCAATCTCACAGCAGCAAACCATGCAGTAATAACTCAGAAGTTCTGGGTATTGAATGATCAGCACCAGGTCTTTGCATGGGTTGTTCGACTCGGGCAAAACAGAGGCCCGCACACATGGCTCCTAATCACTGGGACTGGTGGTTATGATAATGGAGCGAGTGATCTCCACCAGCTCTCTGGAGTGGCACAAATGGGAGTCCTGCATGGCCTGATGAGCCGACCTAACATCATGACTTCGATGATATACTGCATGCTGAAGTGTCGGGCGGACCATACGACGCGGCTTGGGGAGTATGGAGAGGTTGTGCCGCCAGATCGTGAGGATCAATGACAATTATTAGGGCAGTGTAATTAACGTATGCCTCTTTAAACATTCAACCAATACAATTTCATCAACTTATGCAAAATAGTCAAATGGTATGGAGAATAAGGCGCTGTGGAGGAGTCCCGTAGTATTGGTTAGAGTTCGATTGCATTTTGTGTTAGATGATTATTGTAATGAATATGAGATGAAGTCAATAATCAACAGATATCTGGTAAACTGAACTATTGCGTCATTTGGACAATCCCATATGTGATCAAAACCAGGTGGGCCAGATTAATAGTCGACTAAGTCCAAATCTGCGGTGCCATATATTTCTCTTTGTGACAATCTGTCGAAGCTGAAGTTACTGTTCATCGTATATTGTCAGTGTGGGATTTTCGTACGTTCATCAGCGAATGGGATTCGAGTTTTCAGGCGCACCTGAGCCTCCAAGTGTGATTCAAATTATAGCTTACTTGTCTATTTCAGGAGCACCAGACACTAGAATTGCGAAAGATTTCGGGATATTCACTGAATCAACAATGTTGAATATTTTACAGTCAATTGCAAAAGAGAATCGCTTTCAACTTCTTGACTTTCCTGAAACATATCCCGCACAGTATACATCCAATCATCCAGGGATTGAAAGACTGTCTAAGCGATATCAAGTTGATGTATCGTATCCTGAGAGACAGCTCGCATATTCCAGACTTACCTGAAGAATTCGGCTGAGTATTTCCTTGCTCTGGAATGAAATGAAGGCACACCTCGGATCCACTCTCTTGTCGAGGTTGATGGTCTCAGATTTGACACTGCATGCATATTCTATTCAACGCCCAATTTTTACAAGCCGCCACTCATTACTAACATATGATCCCACTCTAGGCACCCCTCTGAACCGTGCATACCCACTTCGCATGACCCTTGAATGGTTCATTTTGCTCCATTCTAACCATGTTTCTTCCTTTCTGAATGCGTCGAATCTGTGGGTGCTAGCACACACAGAGTGTCCATCTTACAGACACTAAACTTTTAGGCGAGGCTCATTCCGCTCGGCCTGCAGCAAATATCTGAAGGTGTGGTTGATCGGTATGTGAAGGCCACTGCTAAACTGCAATAACTGTCATGCTCCGTGTCAACCCATCCGTTGGTGGAAGGTGTCCACCACACACACCATAGATACACAGCCCTGGGCGATAACTAACCACACTTAATTGATTTTTGATTAGGAGGTATGTTTCAATCTATACGTATCCAAGATCTTAAAATATCTTTTGTCGTTTGGGCCCAATAATCAAGCTGCAGCTTGAGAGAGTGAACCTCAAAAGACAGCTTCTGCTCAGCGACTCTGCATATGACCAGCGACTCCCGCTTACCACTATACCACACTTTCTCGAATAGGCTTAAATTCAAAACGCTTCTAATACAACTTTACCTACATTTTGACTAACTTGTATGTTTGGGCTGCCAAAAACCCATATCCTAAAATAGATTGTGTGAACTGATTTCCATCAAGAGAGCTCGAAGGGATGGAGAATCTGAATGCCAGTCTCTACTCAGCGGCTCAATCAGTGACTGGCAAGTTCCTGACTGAAGTTTGTAATAAATCATAAACAGACGATATCTGATTTCCTCCAATGTCCAATTCGAAGAGTGCATAAATAACAAATCGTGATGAAAACTCAAGCTAGGACAACCCAGTTTCTGAGAGTACATGTAACTGACAAAGTAAGGCGAGTCTCCAATCCCAGCCATTCCATTAGATTGGATCCTGCGTGCCTATTCAATGCTCGCTGCACCTCAATTAGCCGGAACTGCATGGTATTATTCGTCTTTCCCCTGTCAGATGAAGTCTCATGACGTATACCATATTGTTCCTATGTACTGCTTTCAACCCCAATATTTATGTTAAGTCAACATTGTAGCATTGAGACTCATAATGAGTTTGTGATTACATGATGTGGTGTTTACAAGATATTATGTGCAACATCCTATTGTGAGTGACAATTTATGGCCCATTTGCTAGCAATCTTGGCATTGACAACAACTGGAATCGATTCGGTTACCCCTGAGTCTGTATCGTACCTTTAACGTTCTTTCTCTATGTTGCATTTCACCTTTGTAAACCCAAATTCTCCGTCTCCTCTTACACTGACTGCATACATATTGTGACTTCAGCAGACTCAGACCACTGATAGTGAAGTTCTCCACACAATATTGCCTAATCGACCGCTAACTTTGCAGCAGAATTCTAACACAACAGACTATCATCACATAGGGTGAGCTTCTGACTGGTAGACCGCATTCGAAGATTTGTATTTATCAACTATCAGCAACACACTCAGTTTGAACCCATGTAACTGCAAGTGTTGCCACTCAGCAAGGTCCCAGCTCTATTCTCCGTCCAAGTTCTGCAAGATTCTTCAACACACCGATAATTGTGTGCCACGCCGTCAGCACTACTCATATGCTCCAACTAGACGCACATATACCCGAACTAGAGGCACAATGAACTACCTTTGGCGGAGTCATATGCAGGGGCGATCATGATCAACCCATTACTCAGGTAGTGTCTGAAGTTCTTCAGGTGTGTCGAGCTCTTTAGGTGCATCTGGTTGAATGCTGATATGTTGGCTGAAACCAACCTCCAATTCTTGCATCAATAGCCTACTTGGATACGAGTGCTAACATTTGGGAATTGGGGGCATGAAGAATCTATCTAATCTTGTGCACCTGATGCTTCTTATATGACAACAAAGAACTAGCATTGACATTAGAAATATGATCTGCCACCATGTCTTCCGGACTCTTTCCAGGCAGGCCTCAAGATTGCATCCTCCAGCGCAGAGCATCTCTTGTTCCAGGTGCGCATCGAATTGCATTCTCCTCGACCAAGTGTTCCTTTGTTGCTCCATTTTCCCATTATTCTACTAAACTTCATACTATATTTACCCTTATATACTTCTTTTTACATTCTCCAACTTCACTTCATCATCATCAACATGGAACCTACGACCAGCCAGGTGAGGAATCACTATGTGCAGAACAATCAAGAAGCCCACCTTGAGAGAGCACTTGCACGTGCATTGAACAAGACAGCCAATCTTCATTGCAGATCAATTGTTTGCACTTTCAACCCAGCCTTGGAGTATAGTGTTGGAGATTGCTAATATCCACACAATGATTCTTATGAAGCAGAATGACGACAATACCGATCGGGAGATCAGCGAGAACGAAAGTGAAGACCCTGGAGAGTCCACCTTGTCATCTGATATCAAACAAGACGATTTTGGACAACCAGCAGGAGGTCCTATATCTAGACCAGGCGCACTGCGATATAACAATATGAACAACAAGGGTTCCTCTACCAAAGGAACAGAGCCGTGCGGACACTGTCATTGCCATCACTTCACTTGCAAATCTGCGACATTCGGCTGGGGCCATCGCACCACCATTGCTCAAGTGGCAAAGTCAACCATCGACATATTATGCGAGTCTGATGTTGTACCAGCTCAGGCGATCCCACTTCTCAAGGCTGGTGGAGCCCAGCGTGTTCCTCAACCAGAGGCCAGCAGAGATCACAATGTTTATCAACACCAAATGGTGACTGTTGAGGTAGCGAAATAATTCATGGAGGCAATCGTATTCACAAAGACTCCCTCGCCAATCATTTCTGATGATAAATACTGGATGGTTGACAAAGCTTGGAAAATCGCGATTGAAGCCCAGGATCGTGAGCGAGCATTAGCAGGTGCTCCTGTTGGTACACCATCTGTGTGTTATTGCCCGGTGGTCCATCTCTTAAAATCGATCCGCAAACCCAAAAAGCTGCAAGTGTTCATTCTGGTTTCCACTCCTCGATTGGAGTTATGATGATACTAAACCCCAGAATTATACATAGTTAAAACAAAAGATTAGTAACATTCGAGGGCGTTTGGCAGACGGAGCACGTCGAACTATTCTCTGTAGTTACCTGTTGGATTTTGGATTAGAGACCGCACTTTGAATTGAAGCTAGGGAGCTCCTATTTGACGATGCTTAACTCTTGAAGGTCATTGATGATACGAAATCGTGGTAGACGCGGATGGAAGTGCTCGACTTGATCCATCATCAGTTTTTTTTCACTGCCAATAACTTGGGGTGACGACCGACCACATCGCAGTTCTTTCAACCACTCACACCGCACACGTTAGTGCTTGTTGCCGCAGCTACTCATTGTCCGCTGTCTTAGTATGCCACTGGAAAGAAGGTTACAGTTATATTTTCTGAAGATGAATATCGAGGTAAATTTTGTGCTTCCACAGTAATAGATTGTTTTACTGCAGAAGCTACTGCACTACACGTCAATTGCACATGGTGGGCTGCTTCATACCCCCCCCTCCCCAATGGTGCTTCTACACTAGAATAGGTGCTCCTCAATCCCTGTCGGCGCTTCTCAATCTGGATTCGCCCTTCGATATGTCATTCAGCGCACCTCAATTCCCTCTCCGACCTCGATTTGGAGCACCTCTATTTCACTCCTGACCCTTTCCATCCCTCCCCCCCTCTCCAATGGTACTCCGACGCTAGAATTGGCGCTCCTCAATCCCCTCTCCGACCTCGATTTAGACCCCCTCTATCAGGTTCCAGACTCTTTACATCCCTCCCCTTTCGGCGATGCTCAGCATGGATGGCTGCTCTGCTGGATAGGCACTCCTCAACCCCAGTGGGCCCTCTTTCGCCTGGCTTTGCTCCCCTCAATTACATTCCATACTCCTCTATCAACATCAGCACTCACCTTGCCCACCCTGCACTCCACACCAGGCACTCCTCCTTTCCTGGTGGCACATCTTTTTTTCCTCCAAATTCATCATTTTGCCTTTCAAACCCTGATTTGATTCACTGCGAGCAAACCTCTGAATTTGAACCATTTAAATATCACCAATCAATCCAAACGACACTGGAATTCAATTTCACCCACTCGCCAGGCCCGAATCATTCGGGAATACAAGGAGCGCCGCCAGCGTCTTCGCACCGTGGATGAATTGGGTATTCCTGTGTTTGTCAGCCCTGATGGGATGGGAGATTTAGTGGATGAAATTGAGACTATGTTCGATTGATATCATTCGATTGCTAAGTCGGGTTATTGCTTCAGTTTAACCTGCTTCCATTTTCGAATCACTCCCCATTTTCGTTGGTTCTCCATAATGTAGCAATGCAAACAGTAGAATGTTGAATGAGATGCTGGGTACAATAGTATGATTTAGAAGTTGATAATGAACAATAATCTATGCATCATACGTGGAGGGTATTATTATTGCTTTGGGTACATCAGGAGAATCTCAGATAACTCCTGCAGTCCTTCGAACGATTATCCATACTGACCCAGGCATCTCTCAAAGTTATTTTGGGATTCCCGCATTGGTTGGGCCACAATCCCAGGTGCTCCCAAACGTATCACAACCACTCCCATGGTGTTCCCGTACCTGATATCAGAGATCCTAGTTACTCCGAAGGCTGGCCGGAACACCCTCCTAGGGTCTGATTGTCTCCTTCAATTGACGCTTCCAAGTTTACACTCCTCCTCCTCTCACACACTCATGGAGGCTCCCAGCGACTGAATGACATTTTGCTGATGGAGGTGTGCATTCACATTCGGAGTGCGAACAAGGGGTTTTCCATTGGCAAGTTCCGATTCCGACCACCTTGTTATCTTCCAAGCCTTTACAATCCGTATTATACAGTCCAGCACATCCTGTTTATCTTCTTCATCTTCAGTCCAGATAGCATGCATCAATCTCTTCACTGCAGAATACAATGCATCTGCACCATGCTTTTCCATCACAGAATCAATCTCTGGATTTTCAGGTGTAACTGAGAACAGCCACATCACCTGATAACACCAGTCATAGAGTGAACAGAACTCTGACATAGCTGTGACTCAAGATTTGAATCAACTTTGCGCTTTCATTGCTATTTGCCACCCGACACTGTTTTTAGTCTTGTACCAATGGAACTCATCAAAAATACCCATACTCCATGCACAGTAGGAGAGTTAGCCATTTCTTGATTGTTTTGCTCTGGATGTTAAGGTATCTCATGACGCATTGTGGATATTCCATCAGTTTTCCGGCTGGTGAGCACTGCTGTTCGGATTCTTGTGGGTGAAATTCACATCTTCCACAAGCAACACGTTATTGTGTTTTGGAGTCAGTTCCATATGTCATCTCGGCGATGACAGTCTTGAACGTCTCCGCAACTTCAGCCATTGTCACCATCAGGATTGGTTCAAGCAATGATGTAAGCGCTGGATGCCCCTAAGGTGGAGTGTTCTGTATCTCTATAAGTCGGCGGCGCACTGAATTATGTCTCAGCAATGGATAATACTACTGTTCTTCACTGATAATCCTGCGACGGTCGTTCTGTGCCATATTCACCCACTCTTCAAGGGTACTCCCCCACAACATTCACAGTGGCAACCCCATTTCAACATTCTCTGTCAGAAGTTTGCATATCATTGCCGCTGCAGCTGATGTGAAAGTCATGCAAAAACCCAGTTCATCCGCCACCAGAGCTCCTGGCATATTTGAATCCCCAACCCACCTCCTCCCAATGAACCATGTAGTACAAACCTGGTGTGCCAGAATCTTGGTCCCAGGTAGGCCTGTGACCTTGGATGGTTGTGGCCTGGAACATGGTTATCTGTCAATTGGCGAATCGAATAGGTATTCAGCAGTGCGACCTCCTAATTCAGTTACTTGTGTTCAAATTTGTTCTTGATTGTATTAAAAACTGAATTCAATACTGAACTGGTATTTTCTGGATCGAGGACCTCCTCACCAGCCTCCACTTGCTCCTGAAACTCCCTTGCACCGTGGTAAGATTTCCTTTGGTCCTCAGTGATCACTGTCAGTTGATCTGATGTATGCTGGGCAGATGGGCTCCGACTCTGGCACTCCTGAAATCTATCACATTGTTAGGAATTTCACTCACAAGCAACCTTTGTAACAAATATATATATGGATGGAATACAATCAATTCCATTCTTTCAAGCAGAACTTACATTAATACATGTATCATTCTCATGCCCACCATCCTCCTCTCCCTCCTCTCATCCACCCTCATCAGAACCTTCCAAAGTCTATGTATTATCATCAGCTGTTGCGTACATCTAACCTTCACACAGCTAGCAGGAAATACCTTCGCTGGTCTCAATATGTGCTCTGCAATCTCCTTCGCTGTAGCTCATGTCATTTCCGTTGGTTGCGAAATGTTGTGTGTCGTGTTCAATAGAGCATGGTGATAACACTGTGGAGCGCCTGGAAATGGCTGCTGTGAAAGTGGGTAACCATTCCCATGCAGTGTATAATATTGATTGGAGTGTTTCCTAGATCAGCTGTCTTTGCCAGTGGCAGATTGTGAACCATTATACGAGGATCCTGAATTGTCATCACGGCATTATTGCATGCCAAATCGGCCACCCAGTAACACCATAATAGCTGTCTTCAATGGTGATTCTTTTGTCGATATGCTGTGGGAACACAGATCATGGTAATCCACTACAGATGCGCAATGTGATGTAGAATGAACCAGATTATGGTTGAGTATATTGCAGATAGCAGTGACCTTCGACATAATTAAAGGCTTCTTACATTCCATTCTGTCGTCATAAACTTTGTTGTTTTACTACACCTCTAATCAATGACACCAACCAGGTTCAGAAAAAGTAACCCTAATCACACACATCCCGCCTTTCTTTGTTATATGCTCCAATTCATATACTAGGAACTTGGATAGATGCTCACTTTCATATACTTTCATGACTTGTTAGATTATAGAAGGGTGATGTCATAACATTTCCTGGAACCCAACAGGAATGAGATTCAGTATAAATGTTAGTACGACTAGGAATATTACACATATGTTGTGTGTGTAAGACCTTGCAACCTCATTCAATAAGTGGCCTGTGAGTTGAGCAGCAATAGTGATGCTTCCGCTGGAGTTTCTTGTCTAAATATCATAGTCCTTTACAGGATCAATGCTCTAGTCAAGGATCATTACTGACGCAACTATCCAACCAGTCTATCAGTTCTCGATAATCATTGTGCAGGCATACAGCTAGCTAGGAAACTCATCTACTTATAGAATTATTACAACATGCCTTCATTGTCAGCTGCTCGGAGGTTCAAGCGCAGGTATATAACTCAGAATGCCGCAATGACATAGTTATAAGGCCCATGATAGGGAATGCAGTGATGGCAAAAGAGATCTTTTCTTCTCTGCTAACAATATTCAGCAGGCGATGGGTATTATTATTTTGCAGGATATCACATGTACATCCTAGCTTTTAAAGAAAACTGAATGTAAGGAGATTGGATTTTACCCCTCCCATGCATTTGGCAGGGTGCGATGCAGCTGTGAGTGTGATATTCTAACCTGAGTTATAGTTTGCCTCAGACCAATATCCCTGAGGATCTAAATACCCCCTGAAGTAGCATCGTGATGCATCCGGATAAGTATTCACTGTCTATTCCTCCAATATGGTAAACACCCGCTGGAAACATGTTAAGTATATTACCTGGAAAATGATATTATTTGACAAGAACAGACTCGCGGCTCACTAGCAAGAATATTGGTCAATATTGATGAACGAAAAGCTTCTACCAGACAGCAGTATGCCATCTGCATGACATCATTGACCTGAGCCATCATGGTTCTACCTCAGCTGGTGCACCTGAATGGCCATCGACAAGCTAGTCAACTAATTGTCAACCCATAGACAATTTACCTGGTGCACCACCACCTGACAATACTCCCTACAAATAAGGAATAGACCACCAGAAACCTGATCTGACATGTATGCCTGATCAAACAAAGATGATGGCTCATAGGCAAGTGGTTGGAGTGGAGAATCTGGGGGGGAAACCATCTTGCAAAGAAACAGGATTGTACAACAAGCATTGCAAGTACTCAGAACAATGGAATCCATGGCATTCAGTTTGGTTAGCATCAGACGTTGAACATTAGCCAGGAAATGAAAACGTAGATAGATCAGCATCCGAGGCGTGGATAGCACAATCCCAAAATGAAATGATTTCATTCAGCAGATGCTCTGTAAGAGCTGAACTCTGAACTCGATTTTGGGCTCAGCGATGATAGTTAGATTGAAGATCATTTGCTTATCTTCAGAGCATTATACTACCGGAATATGTTCAAATATATTTAGTTCCTTTTGGCACATCTCCAATGTCCGGCACACCCTGATTGCAAACTGGTGCACCACGCTGACTCAGAAAATCACCCAAAATACAGCAACATGAGAACCAGTAATTGGTGGTTGGGTATCCATGATCAGCTAGCTGCAGGAGCGACGATTGTGCCAGTCATTTGTGCATCTGACAAGACTCACTTGACCAAATTTTCAGGCGATCAGCATGTCTGGCCACTGTATCTCACCATTGTTAATACTGAAAAAGATAGCAGCACAGCTGGATTTTGGTTGGACTGATTCCTTGTCCCCCGCACAGTGCCAAAAATAGTGACGAGGCATGGCATTCCGCGGTTGATACTGCGCTGTCCCCACTCCAGAATCTTGACATATCTGGCTCTGGCTTGAAATGGAATTGTGCTGAGTGATTCCAGAGACAATGTTACCCTCTTTTGGCTGCCTGGGGTGGGCATTATTCAGAAAAAGCCATGACTGCTCAAGTCCCATATGGCTCATGTCCAATGTGTGAAATTCTTAATGGTGCGCTGATGGGGCATTTAACATTTCGACCACTTGATAACCCAAGAGATCAGCATGTTTAGTTAGAGCTTCCGGACGAAACTATTATTGATGTTTCATACACTGTTCATGTTCATGCAATCTGTAACCAGTTCTGATAATTCCCTCTCTGCAATGTCTATCAGCTTTGGCTGTCTGATGAATTGAATCAGCTGCTCTTCTGTTTAGTTAAAGACTTATTGCACTGGCTACTGACATACCTGGACGCTAGAAATGTAAAGAATTAATTTGATCATTGATTCACATCAGTACCAACAAATCCAGGCCTCCAGCGTTTCTCTAAAGTGTTCAATTCGATGAAAAGCCACTCCTGGCAGGGAAAAGAGATCTGGGGTATGCTCAGAACACTGGTAGAGAATTGTGCTTCAATTTTTGACTGCTCCATGGATGATGGGAAAACTCTGGCGGAAACAGCCTGTGATGAAATGGTAATGAAAGCAGTGCAAGAATTCTGTGAATTCTCTTGACTTGTAAGCCAACAAAATCACTCTGAATGTTCCCTCACAGCATTCAACAAGGTACTGAATCGATTTTACCACACCATGGGTGCCGCTTGAAGGGAGAAAATGTCGAACTGCACAAAGGCCAAATGGATGAGCAGTTGGCAACAGTATCCCATCAGTTACAAGACCAAAAGTTTCATAATATCCATGATGCAACGGATGTTCATCTGTATGGGACCGAAACGGTTTCTACAACAGAATAACTGCAATTTCCAGTGCACCTGAATGGAGCCTGACAAGTGCCAATGAAATAGTCAGATGCTGATTGGCAGTGGGCAACAGAGCAAGTGGAGTGCGAAATCCATAAGCTGACAGCAGTTAAATCCAAGCTTTTCGATTAATTCTAACAGCATGATGAGTACTGTTAGAAACAGTGCCGGGTTACCCGACTGCGGTCCGGGTTTGGAACCGGACCGCAAATGAAATCGCAGTGTTTCGGGCCACATTGGATCAAGACTGCGGTTCCATTTTGCTGGTTCGATAACTTTCAGTCCAATTCAGTTTTCGAATTCGCATTGTATTGCAACATAATCTTTATGTGAAATATGCGATTTGTTGCTCTCCTTTATTTGCCGTTCTCTGAGTTGCGATCAAATCAATATCTGTTGAGTTGCTGTGAAATAAAGCCGAAAATCGCGCCAAAATCCCCTGTTTTTCAAAGCGGCTTAATTAATATTGATCTGATCGCAAATTGGAGAAGGGGAGATAACAGAGAACATCACACTGCATATATCACGTATAGATTATGTTGCAATATGATGAGAACTCAGATGCTTAATTGCAGCGAGAAATGTTGATATTTGAGGAGCGGGTTTGCATGGAAACCTGTTGCAATGGTCCGGATTTGGTCCCAACCCGCAACCGGAACTGAACCCGCAATTTGGAACCTTTGCTCACACTAATCATGAGCAGCAACTATTGCAAGAAGTCGGGACTAACGCAACTGGTCCCAGAACCACATTCGCCAAGAAACTTCCTCAAACAAAGTCTGCTGTCGAAAAAGCAGATTATGAGCTGGTAGACATAATCGCCTACAAGCGTGTGGAATTTGTTGTTGGTCTATATGATGTTGATACTGTAGTCACCACCTGGAGTAATGCTGATATAGACCACATTGTGTGTCAGCTCCAGAGAGAAATTTATATTATCACGTCAAAAGACTAGATAAGATTCAAGTAGGAAATCTCCATCTGCATGATCAAATTAAATACTTGCTGGCAGGCAATCAGCATTCAGGAGCTTTGGAAAACCATCGAACCGCATGTAATCCATTTCAAATATCCCGAGACACATCTCATGAGCCATACATCCCAGTCCATTCGGCAAATGGGTTCTAGCGACCATGTCCCCACTGATATTTCTGAATGGCTACATATGGGCAATGTAAAGAAGGCATATTGATCTACAAACAAACTCAATTACATTCGACAGATGCTTAAGCACAATGACCAGTCTACCCATCTTTACTATATTGAAGAGACACTGTTGTATCCTACGCAGCAAGGCTCATACAATATTGACTCTGCAAAAGTATCCAACTCACTATCTGCTGCCGATAAATGGCAAAATTCTCACACAGCCCATCTTTTATGTGTTCAACATTCTCAGGACAACCCATTGGTCCGCCCAGCATCACCACCAGTACATCATTTGAGTGAAATTCATGTTCACAGAGTGTGCAGCAGAACTATATTAACCTCACTTCACAATGCACATGAAGATTTCAGAATTCCTGACATTGAACTGCAATTCTGTGCACAAATTGATGAGGACTGGGGACATGAAGTTAGTGGACAAGTGCTCAGATTTGATCAGAATGTACTCAATGACACTCTAGATATTACACTTCAGAATGGGCTGTTGTACTGCCGTCAACAATTGCACTATGCTACATCTGTTGAGTTTCAGGGACTGGATTGTGAGGTAGAATATCCCGACGCCAACCAAGGAATCATGCCTGAATCTCATAACATCTCGGTCAAATATATGGAAAGTGACCATGATGACACCTTCCAAGGCTGAGTTTCATTCTTTTCCAGTATAATACTTTAGCTGGACTTCTCAGAATCAGATCCTCCAGTTTTAGGAGTGCCTGCCCACTAGAAAAATGATATTGACCTTTTCTAAGAGGTGCAAAAAGACTCAACAATAGATAGTACATTCTGAAGCTGAAGAATATGCCGTGGTAAAACCAACAAAGTTCAAAGATCCACATGCTTGGGCTGATTGAGTTGACAAATGTATCTGACTTCTAAAACAGACAAATATGATGCACATTGTACCTGTCGAAGCAATTGTTGAACTGGCTCATTTGGCGCGAGACAATGCTGCATCAGATAGGATCGATAGGGTATGGCTTGGAAATTATCGTGCACATTTAGATACCTATTGGACTGTATATTAAGTTACAATGCCTGATTCAAGGTGTGCAGGAGGAAGATAGTTATTTGAATTGTACTGTGTGATGTAAACATTATAATAATCACTCCAGGAGAGTATGGATCTAGGTTCAAGATCCACCGAAATGGTCTTGGAGTCATGGCCAATACCCCCAATACTTCTAATTGCTCTGAAATTTGAACTACATAATAGTTTGATTTTGTAGCATTTTGAAGACAACTATACACTGTTCCGGATATTCTTGGATTTTGATCGACCGTTTCCGGAACATTGAGGAACACTGGTGATGTAGTTCTGGAGCACCTGAATGCAAATCACTTTGTACAGAGCCTATCTGAGAGTATCTGCGAGCATCTGGAAGGATAAGTGTGGCTGTTCAGAGTTGCTGAGTTGTTCAGTTGTGACTACCAAACCATTTAACATTTTGCTCATGTGGTTTCAGAATATTCAACCAGCCAGAGAGTGCAAATGCAAAACCGGATGCATTGTCCAGGTGTTCGGAGTATCGCCCAAATAAGGGGGCAGGTAGTATTGAAGATAACCAAAATCAACCTATCTACCAAGTTCTCAGACCTGACCAACTTATGTCAGTTGAGGGAGACTATGTTTGGTCATCAGCAGCGAGAGCTAAGGGCAAACACAGAATGGATTTGTCCCGACAGTCATGAGCGGAACCGATTATCTTGTTATTCCACACATTCACAGCCATACCTGTGATCTGATGGGATCAACACATGAACCAGAATGTAATCTTATGCAGTCAAGATGATGAAGATTGGATGAAAGTACATGACAGGCCATCAGAAGGAAAGGAGGACACCGATGTCACACTTCAGGATAAAGTTCTTTGGTATAAAGGAAGACTTTGGATTCACAAAAGCATCAATCACAGAAATATGACTCTACAAGTAGAACATGACTCGAAAGTAGCTGACCACATGGGCCAGGCAAAGACGATTGAACTTGTATGAAGAAACTTCCTCTCACCACAGATTGAGCCATAGATTCAAAACTATATCCAGTTATATCCTCATTGCAAAATGAACAATACAGCACATCATCTACGTGATGGACTACTGCAGCCATTGGAGCTTGCGTACAGACCTTGAGATGCAATATCCTTCACGTTTATTCTGGATCTGCCCTTATCCATTGGGCGCTCATCCATATGGGTAGTACTCAACGACTTCGCAACAATGTCACATTGTATTCCCCGTAAGGATGGGGAATAGAAAGTGCCAGACATAGTTCGCATATTCGTATGGGAGATATGCAGTCACAATGCAATACTATCGACAATTACCTTAGATCGAGTCACAAGGTTTATATTCATGATTTGGAAAGGCATCATAGACACATTAGGAATCAAATCCAAAATGTCATCACCTGTTCATCTACAAACAGATAGACAAACAGAAAGAATAAACAAAACATTCCAGTTTTACCTCCGAAAATACTACAATTATGGCTGGGATAATTGGGAAGAAATTTTGGCAATGACAGAGTATGCCTACAACAACTCCCTCCATTCCACGGTCAACATGACACCATCCGTTGCAAAATTTAGCTATCACCCTGGAACATTTTTGCCAAATGCAGAACCCTCACAGAATCCTACCTCTCAGAATAACATTCAATCGATGACAAGTGTTCACCAGCTCTGTCGTCAGGAACTCAAAACAGCTAACAAATCAATGAGAAAGTAGCACGATTAGAGAGTCAAACCTGCGCTAGTATCCCAACCACATGATTTGGTTGTGCTAAATGGAAAGAATCTCAAAACCAGGAAACCATCAAGGAAGTTGGACGCCAAACTCCTTGGTCCATTTAAAGTCATGATAGTTGTGTCACCTACAGCACTTAAGCTAGAATTACCCTCACAACGGCAAATACATAATTCATTTCATCTATCTTTAATCGAGCCATTGTCCATTGCTAGCAATGCTATTGGATATTCACCCGACCTCAATACCATTGTAATAGACAAATCTGAATTGGAATCTAATGTCAAAGAATATCAATATCTGACAGGATATGAGGTAAAAGAATTCATGGGCACTCAATTCAGTAAGGAACAATAGAGGATCATTTATCTAATCAAATCGAAAAGTTATCCAGAAGTGGCTGATTGGACAGAGGAACCTTATGAGAATATTTATGATAAAAAGCTACCAAAGGAATTTCATCAACGGAATCCCCAGGCTGTGAGGCATCAAAAGTTATGGGTTGAACTTGTACCTTTTCTCCTAGGGAATATAGTTGTACCTGGAGGTTTTAATGGCACGCAATTGACTGATGGATAAGGATATCATTTGGCAGAAAGCTGCACGCTCACCAGGATTAGAAGAAGAAAGATAAGATTGACAAAGACCGGGCAGGAGAAGAAGGTAGTATTACATCTTTAGGATTGGTCACTGGTCCGAAGTCATAGAGAATCACTCAATGACGCTGTCATGTGGCGCTCAATTAACGTTCATCAATTATAGGCCAGCACTATTGCCACACCAATGATCACTAGGAACAAATCCCTCAACCACATTATCACCACCCACCCTCAAATATTGTCATAATTGGAATGGTGTGTCAATCCAATGCAAACACACATTGCCATATTTTCAATGGATTAACATACAGAATAACACTGCTTATCATCACATTCTATATGAAGCATCTCTCGATTGGCATCAGCTATGGCCAGTGGAATGGGGACAGTGGAGCAGAATATGAAGCCAAGCTGTTGAATGGTACAAAGAGGTAGATGGTCCGAAAGACAACAGTCCAAGGGATACCAATCTGTCTGGAGATATGTATCAGATGGATATTGTTGGTCTGGAAAGACTAGGGGATTGAAAGGATACCATTTGCTTAGAGGAAGTTCATGCTGACTGGATATCAGAGCAGGGAGATTGGAGGACAAGAGCATAGTGAGCAGTTATCTAGAAATACGTGTAGTTAGAATTTGCAGTTAGAGGGCAGAGGGAAGGTGGATAAAAACCTTTCAATTCTCCACAGATATAGAGGGCAACCTTCTCATGATGGAGATCAAGCCTGATCAATTTATTCAGATTGGAAAGCTATTCTAAATTTGTTCTGTTCTAATTACTTTCTGCGCCTGAGTGAAACTTCAAAGTGAACCTACGATTACATCTTATATAGGTCTAATTGCAAGTCTGATAGTGAGACAAGATACAGGGATACGTAGCGGGTAAACTTCTAGTTTGGCGTATCTTGGAGTCTATCCCTCCCACATTACAGAAACTGGCTTCTGTATTAGCAGTTGATCTGAACATACGGGAAGCATGCTGGTAGAATTGGATGTGGCTTCGCTGCTAGCATAGAATCTGTTTTTACTATACACTAGCAAGAGGCTTTAGATCAGGCTTCCCCAGGAGCAAGCTGGTAGTGGTAGATCCAGCTTTGCTGGTTGTGGGGATCCTGACTTCACCAGTAGCTGTGTCACAGGCTTTGCTAGTAGCAGTGGATCTATAATCGCTGGAAGCACACTGGTTGGGTTGGATGTGGCTTTGCTGGTAGCTGAGAATCTGGACTTGCTATGAGCTTGAAAGAAGCATTGGATCTGGCTTTGCCAGGAGCAATCTGGTAGCAGTAGATCCAACTTTACTGGTAGGGGTAACACTGGCTTTGATATTAGCAGTTGATCTGAACACAGTGGAAGCACACTGGTAGTGGTGGATGTAGCTTCCCTGGTAGCAGAGAATCTGGACTCCTAATGAGCTAGCATAATGATGTAGATCTGGCTTCACTGGGAGCAGGATGGTAGTGGTGGATTAGACTTCACAGCTGGCAGTGGATTTTGTTTCACCAGTCATAGTGGATCCAACATTGCATGTAGTAGCTGATTTGGCTTTGCTAGGAGTTGGCTGTTATGGGTTCAATATAGCTTATGGAGGAATGTTATAACATTCGAATGACCAATTGTGATAATAGTGATGGTTGTGGAGGTGATGGCGGTGGTGATGATGGTAATGGTAGCCATTTATAAAAATGCAGATGAGAAAATGGTATCCAGTGTGGGAAATATACTTCATTCTGAAAACAATTATTGCACACAGTGATATATTGTAACCTTCCTATTGCACTTCCATAATACTTCTATAAATGTTCAAAAGTATGGCATGGAACAATAATTTAGAGTTGGCAACTGTAATATAGCAGTAACAGCCATAGTAATTGTGGGTGATGGTAGTGCAGAAGCATTTCCTGACACCATAGTCAGGATTGGGATAGAGGGGATTACTGCCAGTGATATAATATTGGATAGTCCCATACAAGGATATCTATAAAGTAACAATGGTTCACTTCATGGTGTATATGATGCAGAGGTTGACAGGAAGTGCACTACGAGCTGTGCGAGTGAACATATGGGTATTGTGCAGTCTTTAGTCAATTGTCACTTTTGCCAATAGTGTGTGTTCCACCTTACAAACAAGCTCATACAAAACTGGGTGTTTCTTGGTTCAACTACGGTAAATTATTCCAGAAACAACTGGCCTGGTAACAGTTTTCTGTGCATCATATTTAAAGTAGATACAAATATGAGTTTCCAGAGCACCATTTTGGATACACTTATCTGATGTTAGCAACAGTTTGGACTGTCGCTTTGCGTCCAGGTCCAGGTTGGAACTGAATTGTTGCCAAATTGGTAGTCTGGGACGTCAACACACTGGAACTCTCAATTCGGGTAAGATTCAGTTGAAATCTCCCAATCCATCTGAATTGCCTGGGTCTTCAGTATGTTGTCCATCTGGTCCATCTGTAGATTCATATAATGCTCTTGCTATTGCAGTGTGATAAAAGTATTGGATCAAAATCGGTTATTCAACATTATGCAATTATATTTTGACTGCTTTCCATATTCCAACATCAATAATTTTGGAATCCATGTTTTTCCTTTTATGATTTGTATTTTCAATTATTAGGGCAGTGAATAGTATAGTTACAAGCTAAAATAACCACATGATGCCTTCATTACCAAATATTCAAGACAAAAGATTCTTGACGCTCCATTGACGTAAATTTTAAATGGGGTGACAAAGATATCGTGCACTGTTTGGGCTGAAAAGACCGCCAGTATGTTGTATATGAATTATTGCCACAAAGCAACACTTAGATTACCAAAAATACACTACCAAAAATCATTGAGGTTCCGTTGACATTCGGTTTCAGGATGGTGTAGAGAGCCTGCTACTGTTCTGTTTGCCCATAAAGGCGGCCAGTGCCTCATTCATGGATATCTGCAACCAATTGCCACTTAGATAACCGAAGATGAAAAGCCATAAATTATTGATGCTCCATTGACGCTCATTTTGAGAATATGGCAATGTCCATGTCGCTTTTTCTGTTGCCTATAAAACCTGCCATAACATTCAGTATGCCCAACAACTACCAGATCACTCTGCAATTACCTGATTTAAAGACAACCAATCATTGACACTCATTTGCAAGATGGGGTAACAAAGATACGATGTATTGTGTTGCCTCAAGAGGCTGCCAATACATCATGTATGAATTAGTACCACAAATTCACACTTAGATAACCCAAAATGCAAAGCCAAAAATCATCGACACTCGATTGATGCTGATTTTCAAAATTGGGCAGTGACTGTGTCATCTGCCATTTGCCCTATACACGCAACCAATACCTCGGTTATGCTAAACAGCAACCAATTCAGTTAACAATTACCTTGCTTACAGAACCAAAGATTGTTAACACTCAATTGATGCTAATTATGAAGTATTGCTTTGTCAAAATCTGCGGCCATTGATAATTGTAGGAATAATCATTTGAACTGATTGGTTGCCTTTAAGGAAGATTGAGAATCAGCCCTTTGCCAAAGCCAAGCCAGGTATTCAGCTTGTACAGGTCGCTCTCATTGTACAAAAATTGGGATCCCTTGCGAAACCATTCATTCTGCCACCAATACGTCTGTTGATGAACACATATCTGCATGCGACTGCTCAATCTTCTCCCATAATATTTCTCTAAGTGAAATTCTTGGTCAAGCAACATATAGAATCTGTTGAAAACATATTGACCCGTTCTGTCCAACTTTTTTGTATGTCCTTTACCACTCAGTATTTCGATTGAAGTGGCCTTCATCAACCCCTGTTCAGCCTGTGTCATCGACCTCCGTGTTGGCCGAATCAATGTAGGAACCTTTGGTGTGGCACTCACATCCCACAGCCCTGGGGTTTCTGGAACCTCAATGCTATTGTCATGCTAAATATCAGATTCGTCATCTGCCTACCAGTCGTCATCACTTGTGGTTGAATTATCCAGCGCACCATTCCAGTCAAGCCAATGATCACGATCAGAAAAGCATTCCAGTGCACTATGCTCATCACTTTCGACTGGTTGACAGTTAATTCATTTGATTTGGCGGATATTCAATACTTGAGTTGATTCTCCAGGAAGGTCATTTGCGGACAAAGCAGATGGCAACGGTGATCATTCTGATAATATATATGCTGCCGTACCATCTTGTTGAAAATTTGACCAGGATGGTTTGATAATCTATTTAGTATCTGAAATGTATCCTACAGCTGTCATTTGGATGATTTGGGCATTAGATTGCTTCTGTGTAGCACATAGGTTTTGGTTGCCCTGCCACATCTCCAAAACGTTCTGGACCTTGGCCATTCTGTGAAATTTTCTTTCCTCTGCCTCTTTCTTCCATTAGAAGTTGTTTTCAGTTTGCAGTGTATCCAATGCTATGTAATCGTCTGCCATTATTCTGGTATTGGCATCAACCAACTGCCTAACTACGACTTTTTTGCGAATGGTCTCACCAGTGGTTTTAGACTGTCTACATCCAATAACATCTCACCCATGGGAAAAACAGGCCTCCACTCCGACACCATGTGGTATGATAGAGAATATATCACGTGCCACATTGGAGATATCGGTGTACATTGAGTGTGTCGCCTCATGTTGACACCACCAGTCGGTGATTTCCAGTTACCAATGTGTATTGCAACCCCCATGTGATCAGAGTGGTAATCATTCAGAATGGGATTAACTTACCACCAGCTTTTTGGTGTTTCAGGCGGTGAATTCAGATAGAGCCTAACAGCAGTCAATAAGTGTGCTGCCCGATTGCTTTGTCAGGGTGTCGTTTCAGCCATGCTTTGAGGTGATAAGTATTCTTCATCATTGCTTGACTAATCATATGGATCAAAAGACGATTGACCAAATCCAGAAGCCTTTCTGAGGGGAAAAGCTTGCTGCCTGGAACCTTTTCAGGATTAATGATGGACCTTCATCAATTTTTATCAAGGTATTAGTTCGCCACCTACCTCAGAAATAGCTCATGATATTGGGTAGTGTAAGGAGTCGGCACTTCAGGATGAATATCTATTCCCATGTCCCACTTCTGAAATGATCGTAACGTACAGAAAGCATTAAAGGTATGTGATGAATCAAGCAGAATACCGGTTGTTGTAGTTACTGCAGCATAACATTTAGATAGCTTCTGTCGCGCAAACCTTACTGTGAAGAATAAGTTTTTCTTGCATTGAGTCTTCTTCTTATCTGAAGCTCGCATAATGCCATCTATATGATGGAACAGGTTATTGTAGACATTGATAACGTAATGCAGATTGATTATATATGGTTTTCACATCCACAGCATCCAGTATCAGAATGCCATGAACAATTCCATGATGTACTTGACGATGGTCCATTCCACAGGTGTTGGGCTGAGTGACCGGTAGTCGGTGTAATTTGGCTTCTTGAGCCACTCGCAGGTGAATTCTCGTCATTGGAATGCTCACTCAATCAACTCCATTGTCAAATTCCACATTGTCTTCACTTTGATAATCAGTAGTACTGCGATGTGTTTGTTAGCAATTTAACAAGCAGTGAACTCATTTGGACGACCAGGTGTCACAGTAATCAATACAGCAAGCATTCTCTGCTATATGAAGGTCAGTTCCAGATTTTGCAAAATGTCTTCAAATACATACTTTCTCAATTATCTTTCCCATACGTGGTCTCATAGCCAACACCTTGTTGATTCTTGCATTGTCCTCTTTTTGCTGTCTTCGGCTCTTCCCAATGACTGTGCTTTCGTTCTCTCCATATTGCTGATCGCACTGATGGGCTTCCCAATACTTGGTGCATCCTGTTACACCTAGTCTGCTCTTGAACGCACCGAAAGCAAGCTGAATGACTTCGCCATGCAGGGTATGAGATTTCTCAATGCAGGCTACTCTATTCCGGAGGCCTCAAGGGTTGATTGTAGTTCCCTAGTTATCAAGTAATTTGAGGAAGCATTATCAGTCATAAATCTAAGGAAAAGGCCATCAGTAAGCTCAAAACAATCAAGAACTTCCTTGAAATGTATTACTAGCCTCGCTCCGGTATGTTGATCCTTGACCGATTATCACCAATTACCATTTGAAATAGGAAAACAGCAGCCTATCAACCTCGTTGATAGCAAGTGGTACTTCTTGCAATGCTCAATTTTGGTCCATATTGCAAGCTATGAAGAATGTTATGGAACATTTTTTTGTTGATGTCCACCTGTCCAAAGCTGAGCAAACTGTATTTCTTGATGTCAATTGTTTCCTAATCGCATCCACTTTCAGTGAGGATTCCCTCTGGCAAATATTGCTAAGGGTTCTGGGTGATGGAAGCAGCTGTTTGCTATGTAATGCATTATATGCCCGTTATAGCTTCCGGTTTGATATTGTATTTGATGGAATATGAGCAAAAACAAATCCTAGCATGATGTAGCAATTGGAGGTGTCTTGGTGAAATTCAGCAGTTATGATATCCTTTCCTGCCAGTTTGGAGTATTGTATCTTTTAATTGTATGGATATAGATAAGATCTAACTGATGAATATGGATTTCCTCTGCGAACTGACTATTGTAATTCCTTGACTACCCTGTCTCTTCAGTATAGCCAAAGCTGTTTCATCAACAGTTGTGTTTGTCAATTCTCAATTTTCTGACTCTGTGAATTCTTTTCACTTTGCAATGTCTGCTTTTGCCAGAAAGTGTTTCCCCCCTAAGCTGGTCCCATGTTCTGATGGATGGCAAAGGACTTGATGACAAATAATACGTATGATGCCAGGGTTGCCAGTCCCCTCATTTCCGCAGTGCAAATAGAATCGCCACCTAGTCACATATCTGGAATTGTTCCAAGCAGTACAACGCTTCGAGCCCACATTGATAGATCCCTACCGTCTATCAAATATGATTTGCAAACCAAGGTCACTCAAATCGCAAATCAAGACATGTTCATTTTTGGATGATATTATCATCTCCAGCAATGAGGTATTTGAAGATTGGGAATTCAACATGGTGGTAGGAATTTGAAAGTTGGGTAATTCAAGTTGAGAGACGGTCAAATGTAATATTACTATTAAGTAGAATACTGGTTCTGAGATATTGACACTAGAGCTACATACTAAACAACAGTAAGACCTGTGAGACCTTACATGCATAGTTGTGAAATGGTATACAAGGACATATGGAAAAGACTGACCGTTAAAAACTCCATTCAGGGATGATGCAAGGCACTTCATTACTGTAAAGCTCAGTGAGCCCCACAACAGCTGTTGCTGCTCCGCTGACACCAATTTTGATGAGGTAGTAGCGGTGTTGTTACTCGCATTGTGACACATAAAGGAGGCCAACAGTGTGATTATGAGTTAATGTGAATGCACAGCAATTATATTATGCAAGTTGCGAAACCAAAAATCATTTACACCCCATTGACGCTCCATTGATGTACCATTGAGAATCCATTGACACTCTGTTGTCGCTCATTTTGAGCACATAGTGGCAATGACATCTAAGGCATATTTGTCTAGACGGGCAACTGATAGTGTGGCTATGGAATAGTGTGCTCGAAATGCCCTTTGATTATGCAGGTTGCAAGGCCTACACTCGTTGATGCTTGATTGACGCTCAAATTTAGGATGGGCCACTGACCATGTCGCTGGCCATTTTAGCTATAACACCGGCCCATACATTTCGTTTGGAACCATGTAACAATGCAATCCATAGATTGCCGAATACATCTGATATACAATTGTTGACGCTCCATTAACACTTACATTGAACATGTCCAAACAGTTATCGTACTGTGAGTTATTATATGCAAAGAATTGTATAGTCATAATTGACAGCCAATCTAGCGTTTCTCTGTAATATCATTTGCATCCAGAAGCCTTGTAGCCTCTCAAGTTCTGATAAACCACTATCCACATTATCTGAGGGATGAATAATGTAGCTCTCTCACATTCCGGCGCTTTTGGCTGGCAATTTATGGTATGTAGGTTATTCCACCACGATTTGATTAATATAGCCATACTTGCACACCATTCCTTATCAAGCTCCATCTCCTCAATTTCCATGACAGACCTTAAGCAATTTTCATGACCTCAACCATGTGAATCTGATCTGTGCCGAGAGTTATGTAGTTGGATACATGGATGAATGCTCCATGACGGTCGTCATGCAAGCCTATTCATACTGTGCATTGACTGCTTCTTCTATGACTTGTATGACATCACTATCCTAAGTTTTGTTTTTAACCATTGTCACTGATTTAGTTTTTGCTTTCGCACTTAACAGTAATCCGCCAGACAATATTGAGTATATTTGACATTTCACAGCCTGGTTTTAAGTATAGTGCATTAGCATGGTGATTATGACCCTTGCACATTCACAGAAAAATTTTCATGTCTCACAATTTGGATACTGAAATCATGCAAATGGTGACATGTATCAAAATTGGAACTGGAATATCTCTTCTACTAGAGATGACATTAAAAATAGCAATTTGCATCTCTATTCCTCGGGCGACATTCAAGCCATCGCCATCTCTTTATCCAAATCCGGATTCTATATGGTCATTACCTTGGGAGGCAATATGCAGCGGTAACTGCTTTTGGGTTCAACAGGTTTCCATTTTGTACTCTGTGACAAATCAAGCTTCATGTCCGGCGAATGAGACAATATGCATTTGTTTGTATGTGACTTCCTTTCACTTAGCCTCATATGACTATGTCCTGTTTGAGAAGTCCCTTGCGGCATTTGCGATTTTCCAGGGAAAATCCCAACAGACTCCTTTAGCTCTCCAAATAATATTGGAGCAGGTTCTGCTGCTACTTGTTCTCTTTTCGGACTTACGACTGCTGGAACCTTGAATTTGGTTGTTCTGTACTTTATATCTCCTTCATGGAAGGTGTTAGCCCTGTCCCCCCATCCGGGGTGTATCAATTCCTGAAGCCACATCTGCTTCCGTCGAATTCTCCATACGCTGCTGTTCCAGTTTGGATATTGTGCCCACCATCCAGTCCGGTTCATCATCTTTGCTCAGTTGGTTCAGCTCTGAAAGTTCATGGTCCTCATCATCCCCGGCATCCTGATCGTTGGAACTTTCAGGATCACTCAGACCGTCTCCAATAGCAATCATTATCATCTCAAATTTATTTTCTGGCCCTCATGTCGTCAATCCTGCATTTGCAGCAGTTATTATTTCTTCCTGCTACTGCTTAATCGATGTCTCTGCATCTTCAACTCGCTTTCTTACCACAGCGGTTTCTGTCTAAGCATAATCCTCTATCCATTTCGCTTTCTCTTCATTGCTTGGAAAATGCATATCTCTTCCTATCTCCCCCGCCAGCAACTGTTTGAATTGGAAGCAGTGCAATGCCCCAAAGGCTCGGATATTTTCCCCTTCCAAGTAGATTAGCAATGGTTCCAGACTATTACTTTGGGTCCGGGTCCTGGTCCAAACTGAACTATTGCCAAATTGGCGGTCCATGTTGTAAATATACACAACCGTCAACTCGGGTACAGTTCAATGGAATACTCCCAACCTGTCCGAATTGGCCGGGTTGTCAGCCGGTTGCCCAGCGTGCCCACCTGTAGATTTATATAAGGCTCTTGTTGTTGCAGTTTGTAAATAGTATCTTATCTAAATTGCGTTTTCAACAACCAATAATCCGTTTTTGCATGTTTTGCAGTTTGCAATATCGATTCATTTGGAATCTGTGTTTTACCATTGCTATAGTGTATTTTTGCCTATCAGGGAGGTCAGTAATGGCAGTATGAGTGCGAAAATCTGCGTGATGCCTTGATTACCAAATATGCAAGAACTAAAACTGTTGACACTCCGTTGAGGCTCATTTTCAGAATGCAGCACAGAGCATGTCGTTGTTTCTGCCAGTGAAGGCAGCCAATATCTGATAAATGGATGACAGCAACCAATTGAAACATAAATTACCCAAGATGCAAAGGTAAAAATTGTTGAGGCTCCATTGATGCTCATTCTCAGAATGGGGCGGTGACCATGTTGCTGTCTGTTTTGCCTATAAAAGCTGCCAACTCAATGGTTATGCATAATAGTGACCAAATCACTGTTAATTTACCGTACTTCCAAAACCACAAATTGTTGACGCTCCATTGATGCTCATTTGAATGTACTGTCCATTCAACATGTGCTGCCATTGATAATAGGTTTCATCATGATTTGAACTTATGGGTTGTCTTTCTGACAGATTACGACTCGGCCCTGTGGCAAAGCCCAGCGCAGTAACATTCTTGCGCTGTTTGCTCTCACAAGACAAAGTTGATATATCCTGTCAAAATATTCATTGCGTCTGCTATACATTGATTTATCCACCGATATTCACAAGTTACTACTCACCATTTGCCCATACTATCTCTCTAACTGTAACTCTTGGTCAAGATACATAAAGAAGCTGGTTAAACATTGACGTATTCGGTCCTACTTTTTCATCACTCCCATATTCCTCCTCTTTTTGATTGCATTGACCGTCAGCAACACCTTTTCAGACTGTCATCAGCAAAATGGATTTTAGTCACTCGAAGCCTCCGGGAGTGTCTGATAGGTTGTGGAGTGTAAACTTAGATGCGTCAATTTCACGAGAGTATCAGACCCTTGGACGGCATTCCTGCCGGCTTTCAGAGTAACTGAGATCACCAGCAACAAGCCTGGGAGCACCGACGACAAGCCTGGGAGCACCTGGGAGCACTGGCGACAAAGCTTGGAGTGCTGGCAACCAGTCTGGGAGCACCTCAAATCATAGTAGAGCAGTCTGGGAAAAACAGCATCTTCTTTGGTAATGCTGCTGGTGTGCCAGGAAATCATAGCTACTACTTATCATTCAACGATTTTTAAATCTCATGTATTGAGTTTGCATTCTCATCTATGTATCTACATCACTGCCCATCTACACACGGTATATCTGGACTGGCTGCAAGCGGTGCTTGAGAGAAGTTCGAGGTGCCACTGAAAATGAGGATTGAGTGAGCTCAGGAATACACTCCGGTGCCATGATCGAGCGAGTTTGGAGATTCACCTGGAGGCGGTTATCGAGCGTATTTAGAGATACACTTGGAGGCCGTGATCGAGTGAACTAAGAGATGCACACCGAGATCGTGATCGAGAGATTGTGTAGATGCACTTCAAGGCCATGATCGTGCGTACTTGGAAGCCGTGATGAAGCGAGTTTGAAGATACAGTTGGAGGGTGTGATTGAGCGAGTTTGGGAACGCACTTGGAAGCCGTGATTGTGCAAGTTGGGTAATACACTTGGAGGCTGTGACTGAGCGAGTTTGGAGATGCACTTGGAGGCTGCAATCGAGCGAGTTTGGAAGAGTACTGGGTGGCAGTCGATGGACGGCTCGCAGGGTGAAGGGACTCTTTCCATCAGTTAGTTAGCACCCAACTGTGGCAAGGTGACATGGCGACTTTACCTTTGAGTTCTCCTGGAGAGCTGGCTGATGGCAGTCGATTGTGTAGGGAGGTATGCCAGAAGCTGAAACTACATTCAGGGGTCAACTCGTAATTACGAAAATGAAGGGAAGATGAACAATCTTGGGTGTATGCTGTACTCGGTGTATGTTGTACTCAGTGTCAACTCATGTTCATGAAATGGAGAGATAGGGAGGAATGACTTAACTGTGTGTTCTGCGATGATGGTACAGTTGTGGACGAGAAGGAGAGAGATGGGGGATGAAGATACAGATGAGAACCATGTGGAGGATATGAGCGGATATGAGAAATCAGTGGTACAACTTGCCTGATTGGGCTTAGAAGACCTCGTATCCGTGTTATCACATGCTGGATCGGGACTGACACCTGCTGCATCGGGGATAGTCAATTGACTTGCCCACGAAATTCTCTTCAGTCCCAGTTTCTCATCATGATTTCCCCCATACCCTCTCACAGCTCTCTTTCTTGTGCGGAACTCTACGATCACCTAGGAACACATGGTGAAGTCATTGCTCTCCATTTCTTGATGCCATGATCAATAGTTAACCCTGAGTACAGCATACACTGAGTACTATATCCACCATGTACTACATCATCCCACGATCGACTGGCTCCCGCTCCCAGCCAGTCTCTGATCACTCAACAGACCACGTGGTAATCAATTCTCCATATTCGCAAAATTACAAGTTAACCAATCATCAGAGTCTCAGCTCCTGTTGCGCCTCCCTCCCGAACTACCGCCTCCACCCTGACCGCCTCCTATTACCCCACCAATCTCGCTTCATCACAGCCTCCCAGTGCATCTCCAAACTCGCTCGATCACAGCCTCCAAGGGTATCCCTAAACCCGTAAGATTACAGCCTCAAAGTTCGCACGATGATGGCCTCCAAGTGCATCTCCAAACTTGCTTGATCACCGTCTCCAAACTCCCTCGATTACGGCCTCCAAGTATATCTGCATACTTGCACAATTATGACCTCCAAGTGCATCTCCAAACTCGATTGATTATGGTCTCCAAGTTTGCACGATCACGGCCTCCAAGTGTATCTCCAAACTCGCCCAATCATGGTATTGGAGTGGATCTCCAAACTTACTCAACCACCATCTCAAAGTGCATTACCACACTCGCTCCATTACAGCCCTCAAGTGTATCCCGGAACTCGCACTGTTACGGCCTCCAAGTTCATCTCCAAACTTACTCGATTACAACCACCAAGTATATATCCAAACTAGCTCGATTACGGCCTTGGAGTGCATTTTTAAGTTCACTTCATCATGGTGTGGTGAAAATGTGGAGCTAGAACACAGACAGCCGATCATCAACACTGCACCGCACATCGTATGGCATCTGATGAGAATTCGTGAACAAGAGATTTTCTAGTTTCAGCAGCGTAGGAAGAGGGTGAGTGCATATGAAGGTATACCCGGCCATGATGAAGCACACCAATTACAAGGAAGTATGAACACTTGGCAAGAGTGGGTGAGGATCCACACAACTGGCGTGGATCTATGAAAGCTCAGCAAGATTCCATGAGACCAAGAGCTGGGAAAGACACAGTGTGTATTTCGTATATTAAGATGATGTCTATCTACCCCGGGGTCTTCCAACTATATACTGACTGTCGCTGAGTCCATCTCCGTTATCCTTGTATCTCCGTATGTATATATATTTAGAGAGTTAAATAATACACACCCTATTATGATGTAGCGAATCTTGTGACTGTAACAGACCAATATGATCAATGAAATGCCTTGTGGTTATGGAACTGTAAGAACTGCTGCTGTGAGAATAGAGCACCAAGTTTCCTGCCGAGTTTGTGCAGAGGTTCTAGCTGTTCTGGAAGTCGACTGCAGACCTGCGTATTGGTCTCCGCAGCTCCAAAATTTGACTATCCTGATAGCAAAATTTCGTAGCATCCTGAATACACCTCCATTACTGCAGATGCATTCAGGAGCACGTCACAATGCTCAGGGAGAGTCTGAAAGCACATCGCAAAGCGCCAGGGGGGGCTGGGAGCATCTGGAAGTACATAGAAGTACTGCAGAGGGCTACAGGAGTGTCTGGGTGGTGTGCATATGGCTTCCAGACCGAATTAATTCTGCTGATAGTCGCTTTGACTTCTGTTTAGGCAGAATCAATCCTGGAACATTTGGCACGGCACTCACATCCCCGTCCTCTGGGCATTCCAGATCCTAGATTCCATTGTCTTGCTTGATATCAGATTCAACGTCTGCCACACAATTCTCTTTGGTGTCATTTGGATTAACGAAGTCCTGATCCCAGTTAAGCCAATTTTCGGTGTCCAAAATGCTTTCAGGTGCACTATTCTCATCACAGTCGACTGGATGGTGGTTGATTCTTCTGATTTGGCAGACATTTAATATTTCAGTTCATCATCCAGGGAGGTCCTTTGCAGACAAAGCTGGTGGCAAAAAAGATCTTTTTGACAATTTGAATGCAGCTGCACCATCATGTTGAAAGAGTGACCAGAATGCTTTGACGATTTCTTCCATATCCGAAATGTATCCAATGGCTGTCAGATGATTGTTTTGAGCGCGAGATTCCTCCAGGGTAGCATATAGGTTTTGGCTGCCCTACCACATCTCCAAAAAGTAGTGGACTTTTGGCCATTTTGTACAATTTCCTTTCCTCCACCTCATTCTTCATTTCTGAGTCATTTTCTGTGTTCACCATACCCAATGCTGCGTCAGCATCTGCCAAAATCCCGTTATTGGCTCGAGCAAACTGCCTCACGACGACTTCTTCCTGTAGGGTCTCGCCTTTGGTTTTTGACTGCCTCCAGCTGATCACATCCCGGCCAAGGGAAAACCTGGCCTCCACTCTGACACCATGTGGTATGATATCGAATATGTTGCGCGCCGGATTGGAGAGATTGGTGTAATTTAAGTGCATTTCCTCCTGTTGGCGCCACCACTCAGTTATGATTGGTATCCAAAATGTACTGCTAATCTCCATTGGATCGGAGTCGTAATCATTTAGATTTGGATTTATTTCCCCCCAGTTCTTTGGTGTTTCAGTCCGTGAATTGACATAGAGCCTGGGGGCTGTCAATAAACATGCTGCGTCATCGCTTCGTCCGGATGTCGTTTCAGCCACATTATTCGGTATCACATATTCTTCATCATCACTAGACAAATCATATGCATTAAAGGATGATTGACCAGATCGTGAAACCATTGCCGAGGGGATGACATTGTTGTTCGGTACACATTCAGGTTTGTTCACCTGCGAATGTGAAAGTTTGGCACAGTATCAATTCTCCACATACTTCAGAAACACCTCTTGGTATTGGGTAGTATAGGATGTCTTGCCTTCAGGAGTAAGATCCATTCCAATGTCCCACTTCATCAGCAAAATGTAAATCAGTCTGGAAGGAACACGCAATTCTTCCAGCCATTCTGAGCAATCTCACCAGTGCTTCCAAGTACTTCTAGACACTCCCAGACCCTCCTGGAGCTGAGCAATGTGCTCTCAGACTCAGCAAGAGCATTTACAGGATGCTACGAGATTTGACTGATAGGATAGTCAAATTTTGGAGCTCATGAGACCTCTGGGCAGATCTGTGGGAGACTTCAAGAGGAGCCGAGACCGCTGTGCAGCACTGCAGGAGACTTGGTGCCGTATTCTCACCGCAGTGGTTTTTACATAACCCCAAGGCAGTTCATCTTATCATATTCGTCATTGTTACAGTCTCAAGATTCGCTACATCATAATATAGCATACATTATCTAAGTCGCTGAATATATAAACATATGGTCAATCTGGCCATAGATGTAGGGGACAATGGGTAGCAGGTGGGAGCTCTGCCATCTTACTGGCTCGCCCGGAGGCGCAGGGGGTGTTTAAGGATCTGTCATACTGTAATTAGAGTGAATATAGTATGACTGAAACAAAATCTGGCCGTAGATGGTAGTTGAGCATAATTGGAGAAGCACCTGGACACGTCTATTGAGAGAACTTAGAGATGCACCACTTTGGAGGCTGTTGTGGTGAAACGATGGAGCTAGTAGGCACAGAGCCCACGATCAATACTCGGCTGCACTTCTCACGACATCCAAACGAAATTCATCAGTCAGAGCGCTTGTGGTTAGAGAAGAGTAGGAATTGGGTGAGAAGATATCATTCTACCCGGTGTTGAGAATCCATGCAATTGCATGGATTCACAAAATCTTGGACCTAGCGAGTGAGACCAAAAGTTGGAAAAGATAGAGTGTGCATTTTCATTGTATGATAAGACAAGATAGAAATGAGATGATGTCTATATACTCCGGAGACTGCCAAATATATACACCCCATCACTCTGTCTACCTCCGTTACCCCTGTATCTCCGTACACCCGCCGTCCCTCCTTAAATATGTATTTGGAGGCTGTGATCAAGCGAGTTTAGAGATGCACTTGGAGGCTGTGATCGTGCAAACTTGGAGGCCATAATAGTGCGAGTATAGAAACACACTTGGAGGCTGTAATCAAGCGAGTTTGGAGATGAACTTGGAGGCAGTGATCGTGCGAACTTGGAGGCCGTAATAGTGCGAGTTGGGAGATGCACTTGGACGCAGTGATCGAGCGAGTTTGGAGATGCACTTGGAGGCTGTGCTCGAGCAACTTTGGAGATGCACTTGGAGACTGTGCTAGAGAGAGTTTGGAGATGAACATGGAGGCCATGATCGTACGAACTTGGAGGCCGTAATTGTGTGTGTTTAGAGATACATATGGAGGCTTTGATCGAGCCAGTGTGCAGATGAAATTGGAGGCCAGGATTGAGCGGGATTGGAGGAGTACTGGGAGGCGGTTAATCTGGAGGTGGTAGTTCAGGAGGAAGGGGCAACGGGAGCTGTGATTCCATTTATTGGTTAACTCCTAATTGTGGGAATGTAGAGAATTGATTATAACATGGTCTGCCGAAAGACTGGCTGGAAGCGGGAGACAGTCGATCCTGAGATGATGCAGTGCGCGGTGTATGCAGTACTGCATTTATGCTGTCCTTGGTGTATGCTGTACTCGGTGTTAACTCTTGATCTTGGCATGGAGAGCGATAACTTAACCTCGTGTTCTTAAGTGATGGTTGAGTTGAGGACGAGAAAGAGAGAGATGAGAGGAGATGGGGCAAGTCATCATGAGAAACTGGGACTTAAGAGAATTTCCTGTGCAAGTCAATTGACCATCCCCGATACAGCAGGTACCAGCCCCGATCTGGGGTGTATTATCAATGATACGAGGTCTTCCCAACCCAATCATGTAAGTCGTACCCCTGATTTCACATATCGGCTCGTATCCTCCACATCGTCCTCATCTTCATCACACATCTCTCTTATTCTTGTCCACAACTCTACAATCATTGCAGAAAACAAAGTTAAGTCATCCCTCTCTATCTCACCATGTCATAATCAGGTGTTGACACTGAGTACGCCATACACCGAGTACAGCATACACCATGTACAGCATACCCGGAGTACATCATCCACCCAAGAGAGTTTGTCTTCCCTTCATTCACATGATTACGAGTTGACCCCTGAATTTACCTTCAGCTTCCTGCATCCCTCCCTACACAATCGGCCGCTATCAGCGAGCTCTTCATGAGAGACCAAAGGTAGAGTCACCTTGCCACATTCCCATGGTTGCAAGTTAACTAACTGATGAAAAGAGTCTCAGCGCCCGGCGCGCCATCCATCAACTGCCTCTAAGTACTTATCCAAACTCGCACGATTACACCCTCCAAATTCGCACGATCACGGTCTCCAACTGTATCTCTAAACTCCCTCGATCACGCGCTCCCAGTTCCCACTATCGTGGCCTGCAAATGCATATCACCAAACTAGCTTGATCACGCCCTCTTATGGCATCTGCAAAGTCGCTCGATCACGTCTTCCGCATGCATCTCGAAACTCGCTCGATCACGTCTTCCGAGTGTATCTCCAAACTAGCTCAATTACAGCCTCCGAGTGCATCTACCAACTTGCTCGATTACGATCTTGGAGAGCATATCTCCAAACTTGCTCGATCACGTCCTCCAAGTGTATCTCCAAACCCACTCAATTACGGCCTCCAAGTACATCTACAAACTCGATCGATCACGATCTTGGAGTGCCTCTCTAAGTTCACTCAACCACTGCCTCCAAGTGTTTCTCCAAACATGTTCGATTACCACCTCCAAGTGCATCTCCAAACTTGCTCGATCACGGCCTCGGAGTGTATCTCTGAGTTTACTCGATCGTCATTTTCAGATGCACCTCGAATTGCTCCAAAGCACCGTCTGCAGCCAGTCCAGATATACCATGTGTAGATGGGTATCTATATAGATACATAGATACATAGATGATAATACTAACTGAATACATGAGTTTTAAAAATTGTTGAACAATAAGTAGTAGCTATGATATCCAGGCGCACCAGCAGCATTCTCAAAGAAGATGTTCTTTTTCTCAGAGTGCTCTACTGTGATTCGAGGTGCTCCCAGACATGTGGCCGGCGCTTCCACACTTGCCGCCGGCGCCCCCTGGTGCGCCCAGCCTTGTGGTCGGCATACCCAGGTTTGTCTCCGGTGCTCCAAGGTGTTCCCAAACCTCTGACAATCACTCCCATTGGACTTTTGTACAAGTCATCAGAGATCCCAGTTACTCTAAAGGCCGGCCAGAATGCCCTTCTAAGGTCTGATACTTTCCTGAAATTGACACATCTAAGTTTACACTCCACATCCTCTCAGACACTCCTGGAGGCTTCCAGTGACTACAATACATTTTGCTGATGTTTCTAAATAATTGCAACTTGCCGAAAGAATCCAGGATATGAGCTCATATGGAAAGCATACCCATTGATCGAGTCGCTTGAGTGTAATCTTTGGAAAGCTTCTGTCGAGCTAACTTCACGGCAAAGAAGATGTCTTCCTTCCACAGAGTCTTCATCTTAGCCAAAGTTTATAATGCCATCCATATGATCGAACATGTTGTTATAGACTGTGATAACGTGATGCAATGTGGCTGTATGCATCTTTGACATCCACTGGGTCCAATATCGGAATGTTCTCAAATTTTCCATTACATACTTTACAATGGTCCATCCATCGTGAGTTTTGAAGAGGGGCCGGTAACATCTGCAGTTTGTACTTTGTAGCTACTCGTGGGTGCATTGTCGTGATGGATAGGCCTGCTGAAGCCACTCAAGGGTCGCATTCCAAAGTGTCTTCACATCCATATTTAGTAGTACTGCAATACGGACTTTGGCTTTTTGACAGTCAATAAACTTGTTTCAACGAGCAGGTATCAGTGTATACAATACAGCGAGCATTCTTTGCTTCATGAAGGTCAGTTTCAGGACTTTCAAAATATGTTGAAATATGGACTTTCTCAATTATCTTTGCTAAACCTGGTCTGATGGCCAACACTTTATTGATCGTGGCATTGCCCTCTTTTCGAAGTCTTTGACTCTTCCCAATATCTATGCTTTCATTCTCTCCAAATTGCTGATCATGCTCATGTGTTTCCCAAGACTTGGTGTGGCCTTTCACACCCAGACTGCTCATGGATGCACCTGACGGCAGCTGTATGATGTGCACCATGAATGGTATGTGGTTCCTCAATACCGGCCAGTCAATTCTGGTGTTCTCAAGTGTTGATTGCAGCTCACGTGACATCCAGTAATTCGTAGAAGCATTATCAGTTGTAATTCCAAGAAATCTGCAGTCGGTAACCTGGAAACAATCAAGCATGTCCTTCAAATGCACGGATAGCCTTGCTCCAGTATCTTGGCCCTTGACCTATCATCCTTAATTAGCTTTTGAAAGCAGAAAAGAACAGGGGATCAACCTCATCAAAAGCAAGTTGTACTTCACAAAGTGCGCAATTTCGATCCAGATTGTAAGCAATGACCGATGATATGGTGAGTTTGTTGGTTGATATCCATCCATCCAACGCTAAATTAACTTTATTTCATGACGGCAATTGCTTTTCAATTGCATCTACGGTTAGTGCAGATTGCCTCTGGGAAATGTTGTCAAGGCTTATATCGGATGGCAGCACAAGGTTGCTTGGTAATGCTGCATATGACCATTTTAGCTCGAGATTTGATACAGCATACTATGAAATATGAGCCGAAACAAATCCTAACATGAGGTAGTAATTCCACGTGTCATGAGGAATTTCAGAAGTTTCAATGTCCTGAGCTGCCACTTTAGAACATTTTATCTGTCGTTTCGATCAATCTGAATTACGGGGAATGTTAAATGTGAATTTGCTCTGCACACTTACTATTGTAATTCCTCAACTTCATTGCCACTTCAGGATTGCCAAAGCTGTTTCATCGACAGTTGAACTAGTCAGTTCGATACCTTCTGACTCTGTTATCGCGTTTAACATTGCGATGTGAGCTTTTGCCAGCCAGTTTGTCCCCGTTGTGCTGCTCCATGTTCTGATGGATGGCGAAGAACTTGATGACAAATGATACATATGATTGTAATCCTGCTGGTCTCCTCAATTCCGCAGTGCAAATAAAATCGCCATGATGATGCCTGTCTAGAATTATTCCAACCAGTTGGACGTTTCGAGCCTACATTGAATGAAGGCCACCAAGCATTGAAGATGATTAGTAAAGTAAGGTCGCTCAAATCACGAATAAAGACGCGTTTATTTTTGGAAGAGATTATAACCTCTAGCACGGATGTATTGAAAGATTTTGAATCCGACATGGTGGTAGGAAATATAATGCTGGGTAATCCGACTTGAGAGACTGCCAAAAGTAATGTTATGGTAAAGCAGAATGCCAGTTCTCGAATATTGACTCTAGAGCTACCAGCAATGAAATCAGCTCTGTGAGACATTGCATTCATAATTGAGAAGTTGTATACAAGGACATATTGAAATGACTGACCGCGTAAAACTCAATTTAGGAATAGCACAATGCAAATTAGTGCTCTGTAGCTTTCTGAGCCTCCACCAAAATTATTGATGCTCCGTGGGCGCTCAATTGTAGGAGGCAGATGCTATATTGTCAGTAGCATTTTTGCTGATAAAAGCTGCAGATGGGTTGATTGTGGGTTTGCTGCATTCCATTGCCCATAGAGTATCCAAGATGCAAGATTGAACATCGTTGACGCTCTGTTGAAGATCATTTCAGGAAATAGTTACGATGTTGTTGCAAGTGTTTTTCCCTAGAAAGACGGCGATTGTATGATTATGGATAAATGAGGTCGCACAGACCAATTAGTTTTGAAGGTGCAAGGCCTAAAATTGTTGATGCACCGTAGACGCACATTTTCAGGGGATAGTTACGATGTCCTCGAAAGCATTTTGCTTCAAAAGGCGGCCAATAGTTGGATTATAGCTTGAAGTTGTGCCTCAGCCCCTTAATTATCGAAGATGCAAGGCATAAAATAGTTGACACTCCATTGACGCTAATACTTAGGACATAGTGATGATGTTGTCACAAAGTTTGTTGACTAGAAAGGTGACCCCTTGTCCGATTATGGATAAATGTAGTCATGTAGCCTATTTTCTTTCGAAGATGCAGGGCATAAAATTGTTGACGCTCCGGTGAAGGTTATTTTTGGGGCATAGTAACGATGTCGTCGAAACCATTTCTGCCTGGAAGGGCAGCCGATTGTCGGATTATGGATTCATGTTGTGGCTCAGCACCTTAATTATCCCTGATGCAAGGTCTAAAATCGTTGACGCTTCGTTGACACTCATATTTATGACATTGCAGTGATGTTGTTGTAACCATTTCTGCGTAAGAATGCGGCCGATAGTACTATTATGAATTATCATCGCTGCTCAACCCTTGGATTTTCCAAAATGCAAGGCCATAAGTTGTTGACACTCCGTTGACGCTCATTTTTAGGACATAGTAGCATTGTTATCGCAACTATATTTGACAAGAAAGGCGGCCAATAATTCGATTATGACTTAATGTGGCCGCACAGCCCTTAGAATCATCCAAGATGCAAAGCCACCTATCATTGAAGCTCGGTTAATGCTCACATTAATCACATCGTAGCAGCCTTCGTACACTCCATAATTGTAGGCAATGAATCGTATATGCATTATTGACATCCAATATTGCATTTCTAAGTATTATCATTTGCATCCAGGATTGTTGTTACCTCTCAATGTATGATCAACCTCTGTCCATGTTAACTGAGTGAGAGATGACGTAGCCCTATCACATTACTGCACTTCCAGCTGGCAATTTACGGCATGTAGATCATTTCACTAGTTTTTGGTATATATGGCTCGACTTCCTCACCATTCGTCATCCAGCTCCTTCTCCTCAATTTCCATGACAAACCATAAGCTATTTCAAATATCTCAATGATGTGCACCAGGTCTGTGCGGAAAGATGTGCAGTTGGATATATGGATCAATACAGCATGACGGTCCTCATTCAGACAGATTCATGTTGAGCACTGACCACTCTTTCTATAACTTGTATGACATCACTCACTTACATTTTGTTAGTATATTTTGTCACTAATATAGCTTTTGTTTTCTCGATTTACCGTAATCGGCAAACAGAAATCAAACGTGTTGGCCTTCTTACAGCCTGATTAGGATTCTAGACCATTTGCAAGGTGCATTTGACCCTTGCACATGCACAGACGAATTATCATGTCTCACAATTTGGTGACTGACATCAATAAAAAGCTGACTTGTAGCCAAATTGGTACACAAATTGCATTTCACAGAGATATGACTTTAAAAACACCAATTTGCCTCGTTCTTCCCCTACTGACGCGGGAGCTGTCACCATCACTTTGTCAGAATCTGATTTCTATATGGTGAATAGCTGGGGAGACTATTTGCAGGGGTACACGCTTACAGGTTCAACTGGCTTTGCTATCAGCAAACATGATGAATTGGGTTGTCCGGAGAGCACAACTCCAGGTATGCTCATGCTCGACTATGGCGTCGCAGAACCTAGCCTCATGTGACTACTTCCTTGTCAAGTAGTCCCTTGCAGCACATCAGCAAAATGTATTTTAGTCATTGGAAGCATCCAGGAGTGTCTGAGAGGATGTGGAGTGTAAACTTAGATGCGTCAATTTCAGGAGGGTATCAGACCCTTGGAGGGCATTTCTGCTGGCCTTCAGAGGAACTGGGAGCGCCAGCAACAAGCCTCGGAGCGCGGAACGCAAGCCTGGGAGCACCTGGGAGCGCCAGGGACAAGTCTGGGAGCACCTCGAATCACAGTAGAGCAGTCTGAGAAAAACAACATCTTCTTTGGCAATGCTGCTGGTGTGACAGGAAATCATAGCTACTACTTATCGTTCAACGATTTGTAAAACTCATATATTCAGTTTGTATTCTCATCAATGTATCTATATAGTAACCCATCTACACACGGTATACCTGGACGGCCTGCAGGCGGTGCTAGACAGCAATTCGAGGTGTGCCTGACAATGACGATCGTGTGAACTCAGTGATACACTCTGCAGCCATGATTGAGCCAGTTTGGAGATATACTTGGTGGCCATGATCGTGCAAACTTGGAGGCCAAGATCGCGTGAGTTTGGACACTCACTTCGAGGATGAAATGGAGCGAGTTTGGAGATGCACCTGGAGGCCATGATCAAGCGAGTGTGGAGATACACTTGGAGGCCGTGATTGAGTGAAATTGGATGAGTGCTTGGAGGTAGTCAAGGGACGGCGCACCTGGTGCTGAGACTCGATTCATCAGTTAGTTAACTTGCAACCGTGGGAATGTGACAACGTGACCTTTCCTTTGAGCTCTCATGGAGAGCTGGCTGATGGCAGTCGATGGTGTAGGGAGGCACACCGGAAGCTGAAGCTACATTCATGGATCAACTCGTAATCATGAGAATCAAGTGAAGACAAACAACCTTGCATAGATGCTTTAATCGGTGTATGCTCTACTCGGTGTATGCTGTACTCGGTGTATGCTGTACTCGGTGTATGCTGTACTCGGTGTATGCTGTACTCGGTGTATGCTGTACTCGGTGTATGCTGTACTCGGTGTATGCTGTACTCGGTGTATACAGTACCTGGTTTATGCTGTACTTGGTGTCAACTCATGATCATGGCATGGAGAGATAGAGAGGGATGACTTGGCTTTGTGTTCTGCAATGATGGTAGAGTTGTGCACGACAAAGAGAGAGATGGGGATGAAGATGAAAACAATGTGGAGGATACGAGCGGATATGAGACATCAGGGGTATGACTTGGGTGAATGGGTTCGGAAGACCTCATATTGGTGTTATTATACGCCGGATCGGGACTGGTACCTGCTGTATCGGGGATTGTAAATTGACTCGCACATGAAATTCTCTTCAGTCCCAGTTTCTCATGATGCTTTGTCCCATCTCTTTTCAGCTCTCTGTTTCTTGTCCTTAATTCTACTATCACTTAAGCACACGAAGTTTAGTCATCCCTCTCTATCTCTCCATGCCGTGATCAAGAGTTAACACCGAGTACAGCATACACCGAGTACAGCATTCACTGAGTCCTGCACACAGCACGTACTGTATCATCCCAACACCGACTGTCTCCCGCTCCCAGTCAGTCTCTCATTTCTCAGCCGACCATGTTGTACTCACAATTCTCTACATTTCCAGATTTACAAGTTAACCAATCAATAGAGTTTCAGCTCCGATGGCGGCTCCCTCCTGAACTAGCGCCTCCAGGATTGACCGCCTCCAAGTACTGCCCCAATCTCGCTGGATCATGGCCTCCAAGTGCATCTCTCAACTGGTTCGATCAAGATCTCTGAATGCATCTCTAAGTTCACTCCGTCGCGGCCTCCAAGTGTATCTCCAAACTCGGTCGATAACACCCTCCAACTGTATCTCCAATCTCTCCCGATTATGGCCTCCAAGTTCGCAAGATCACGGCCTTCCAAGTACATTTCCACACTCGCTCAATCACGGACTCGGAGTGCATCTCTAAGTTCATCCGCTCACGGTGTGGTGAAATGCTGGAGCTTGGACGGTAGACAGCCCATCATCAACTCTCAGCCGCACCTCGCATGATATCCAAAGAGAATTGTTGAAAAAGAGCGGTTCTTGCTCGAGGAGCATAGGAAGAGGGTGAGAGGATATGAAGGGATACCTGGCCATGATGAACCGCACACATTGCGTGGATCTACGAAAGCTCAGCAAGAGTGCAGGCTACCAAGTGCTGGGAAAGATACAGTGTGTATATTGTTTATTGAGATGATGTCTATCTACCCCGGGGTATTCCAAATATATGCTGCCTGTCGCTGAGTCCATCTCCATTATCCCTGTATCTACATATGTATATTTATAGAGAGACTTAGATAATACATGCAACATTATGATGTAGTGAATCTTGTGACTGTAACAGACCAATATGATCAATGAAATGCCTTGTGGTTATGGAACTGTAAGAACCACTGGTGTGACAATACGGCACCAAGTCTCCCGCAGAGCTTGTGCAGAGGTCTTAGGTGCTCTCAAAGTCTGCCGCAGACCTGCGCAGAGGTCTCAGCAGCTCCAAAATTTGACTATCCTAATAGTCAAATTTTGTACCATCCAGAATGCACCTCCATCACTCCAGGTGCTTTCAGGAGCATGGGAGAATGCTGTTGCAGAGTCCGGGATCACTTTGCAAAGCTCCAGGGGGGGCTGGGAGCATCTGGAAGTACTTAGAAGCACTGGCGAGGGCTGCCGGAGTGTGTGGGAGGTTTGTGTATGGCTTCTGGACCAAATTACATTTTGCTGGTTGATTTGCAATATTCTGGGGACAATGTCAAGACACTCCATGAGCTCCCCAAATGTTGTCTGTGCAGGTGAGACTGCATTATCATCCGTTTGCGGTTGAACGACTGCTGGAACCGTCAATTAGCATGTGCCATACTTCTTATCCCATTCACAGAGGTCGTCGGCTGCATACTACCATTCCGGTTCTGTCAATTCGTCAAGGTTCATCAGCTTCTGCTGAAACCTCTCGTTGCGCTGCTGCACCGTTTTGGTGATTGTCCCCATCACCCAGCTGGGTTCATCATCTTCGCTCAGCTGGCTCTGCTCTGTCTCTTCATCATCCTCATCTTCCCCATCCACCCCATCATTGGAACTTGCAATATCGCTCAAACTGTCTCCGATTGCAACTATCATCTCATGAAACATTCTTATGGTCTCTGTGGTTGTCAATCCCACATATTCAGCTGCCTCAGTATCTTCCTGCTGATGCCTAATCGCTGCCTCTGCATTTTCAACTAGCTTTCTTGCCCCAGCGGTGTCTTTCTGAACACCATTCGCGATCCATTTCACGTGCTCTTTATACATTAAGAAGTACATTTCTCGTCGTTTCTCGGCTGCAAGCATCTTTTTGGATCTCAAGCTGCGCAATGCCCGAAGGGCTTGGACTCTGTCTGCTTCCTAGCTGCTCTTCACTTCATAGGCTTGATGACGTTGTTGGGTGGACCGCATTGTCCATTTGCCATATTTGCCCGCCAGCAGTGGTGAAATGTTCTTCTTCGGATAATTAACCATTCTAGTTTCTGTTGACTTTGTTGTTAGGTGAGATGTTGGATGTTGCAAGTTATGGACAATATGGAGGCAAGCTGCGTCTTTTATTTCAAGGTGGGTACGTTTACTCATCTTGAACAATGTAAAATCACACTTATGACAGTCAATAAAATGGGAATCGTTAAGCTAACTGTACAACATGACTTGATTGTTAGCATCAGTTTCATGTAATATCCTGGAGATTATGTGAGCCAAACATCAGCAGACATCCTTTCCCTCAAACAATGTCCTATAAATATCTGACAATTTTGCGATGTCAGCTGTCGTACACCGCAATGTATCCCTGTTAACAAACAGACCACATCCGACCAACATATTGCAAATCGCAAGGCGGTGGGATACCCCTGCAACATGCCGCCATACTCAGCAGGCTTCATCTTTTGTATAATTATAATGTTATCAGCTACTTATTCCATTCGGACATGAAGCTGACTATAAAGTCCTCATGGCTTCCCACTTCTTTTTGTTCTCATCTTCTTGTCCTATTCCACACTAGAAAATTATGCATACACAACCACCTCAGCCAGGTGTTAGCAGATCTGAATGCAGCCGATTGGCAGGCGCTACATCCAATACGACAAACATTGGCAAACAGCAAGAACGCAGACACCAGTTATTCCACCACAACATGGCAAATGTATCCACCAAACATATGACCCAGAATGCACAGTTAAAAATCGTCCGTAAGACTGGAAGCAGCAAGAATAAGAAGGAGCATGGAGTTGGATCTGAGTTTGTCCATATCGAGGTAAATGGCCATCAATGAATCATATGACATAAATCGGGTATCCGCAAAGAGCTACGTGACCAATTTATTGCTACCCGTAGTGGAAAACCTCCATGGTCGTCACAGGCAGTTGTCTGCACAGTCTGCAAAATCAAACATCATGATGTCATCAGCTCTGCGATTGTTGTGGATGAATTTCCTAATGAGCATCCCCGCAAGTGGAGGAAACAGGTCTTAATCACGTTAGAGGAGGCTATGGAAGAGTATATGGCAGAGGAACTAGCCAAATCTCATTGTTAGAAGTAGCAACTAATGTCTGGTAGGGTTTCAACAAGTCTGCTACCATGGCAAGGAAATGAGGTCAGGTACAGCTGGAACAGTCCCACATGTGCCTGAGCTTGAATACGGCCAAAATGCCAAAGAAATGGTTTTGGTGTGCCGCTATTGAGGAAACGAAATATCTGATCAAGAAACCTACCAGCATGGTCTGAGAAGAGAAGAAGCGGTGTTTTCAGTTTCCTGGCGATACAACGGTGAAGGCTGCGATACAAAGACACTCAGCTATGCCTCGCTAAAACCAGACGTCCAGATGCCTTTCTTGCCAAAATGGCACTGCAAAGAATCCACCGACACACTGGAGAGGCACAGGTACAGGTGCACCTCCAATCAACCGACATACACAACCGACTCCAGAGCCGACGCCACCTCTGCCAGCCATGCCATCCGCCACAACTGGCAACAATTCTAGAGCACAATGTTCCCACATGGTCAATTAGCCGGCTGGATATACTTAATGACATACATCTCATCCCTGTGCTGAATTTTCCAATCTTGATGCATCTGCCTAGGGTAGCCAGAATAATTCAGATTTTGATCCAGATACGCTGACTGATGAAGGAACATTCACTGGTTAGTATGCTATCTGTTGTGTGGTAATGCAGCTAACATCCATTTTGAAGTCTGGAGCAGCCAATTGAGCGAACCAGCAAGTGATGACAAGCATTGATCGAAAGGCTTGGGATTTTGGAGCTTATTATCATATATTTATATGTATTATTAATCACCAATGTCACAATCAAGAAGAAAGTAAATGAAAACATTAGGAAGACTGACAAAACAATGTAAATGATAGACTATGCCAAATCGAATGACTGCATATTGTGGATACACCCGTGGCAAAATGAGCATCAATGAAGCGTCAACAGTTTCATGTCATGTAAGTCTGGTGATCAAAAATTGCTTCAGCTGTGGTTATACATAATCAATGTATTGGTCGGCTTTCTAAGCAAATATTATCACGACACACTCCCTACCATATCTTGAAAATGAGTGTCAACGGAGCGTCATCGATTTTTGGTCATGGGTCCTTGGTAATCACACCACCGATAGGTTGCAGTCAGTCATAAACGAATTTTTGGCCACATTTATAGGCAAAACTGATTGCTGCACCATCCCTGCCTGAACTTGAATATGAGCATCAACAAAGCGTCAATGATTTTTGGTCATGCGTCCTGGGTATTCACACCACCGATTGGTTGCAGACAGTCATAAAGAAATTTCCGGCTGCTTGTATCAGCAAAACAGATTACAGCACTATCCTGTACCAACTTTAAAATGAGTGTCAACAGACCGTCAACGATTTTTGGACATGCATCCTGGGTAATCTCACTACAGATACATCGTAGACAGTCATAAAGGGATTTTTGGCCGCCATTTTTGGCAGAACAGATTGCAATACCCTCCCTGCGCCATTATGAAAATGAGCGTCAACAGAGCGTCAACAATTGTTGGTTATGTATCTTGGGTAATCTGGGGGGTGACAGGTTTCAAATAGTCATAAACAGAGTATTGGCTGCCTTGATAGGCAAAAGAGAAAGTAAACCACTCCCTGCCCCATCATGAATATGAGCGTCAACAGAGTGTCAACAAATGCTGGCATTCCATCATGGTTAATCACAGCGCGTAGTGGCCGTTATGGTCGAAATACATCGTTTTGACTGTTTTTATACACTAAAAAGCTCAACAATACTTAGTGGTAGCTCTGTAAATAAAATAAGTTGTTACTGTCCTGGAGGATGTGGCGGGAATATCCCATTCATATCTGCCAATAAACGCTGTCATATTGTTTTCTATAGATGCTTGATATCAAGCACCACTAATATTAGCAAAGATGCAGGACCAATAATTGTTAATGCCCAGTTGATGCTCATTTTCAGCATGTGGCAGGGCGCGTGAGTCTGTGAGTTTTGCTCATTAAGATGGGCAACACATCAATAACAAACCGTGAGGTACTAATGTCAATATTTTACGATTATCAGTAGTATATCTGACTGCGACCATAAATGTGAAACCTGAAACGCAGAACTGAAGATTGGAACTGACGGGAATAGCAATACGCTGGGAAATCCGTGGGTTGACGGGTACGGGTCCAGGTTTGACCCACTAAGAGTCGGCAGGTCAGGTTTTTGTACAGGTCTGAAACTGAACTGACTCGTTTTTGCGGTTCAAACCTGGACCACTTGCGGGTTACCCGGACCAATTCCCAACGCTACTTCCGAGCCCCTCTTGCCTCCATTTGCTTCATGACATCATATTTTGAATTGCTTTGTTGTTTTGCTGTATTTGCCTACTGGAAGTGGCAAAAAGATCATTTTTGGTGCATTGGCTGTTGTAGTATGTATTAACTACGATGTTGAGGAAGATGTTGGATGTTGCACGATATGGACAATATGGTGGCAAGCTGCATTGTTTATGTCAAGGTTGGTATGTTTGATCAACTTGAACAAACCAAAGTCTGCATTTTGACTGTCAGTAAAATCTGAATAGTAATGCTAACCATACAATATAACACAATTTTTAGTCTTAGTTTCATGTGAGATCCCTTCGATTTCAGCAGACAAAGATAACCTGACATCATTTCCCTTGAAGAATGATGAGTTAATTACGGACAATCAAGTGCTTTCAGCTGTTGAAAACCTATATTGATCGCTCGAAACAAACCAACAACATCGGACCGACTTACTGCACATTGTGGGACAGTGTGACACCCCTACAACCTGCAGCCAGATGCAGCAGGATTTATCATGGGTAGAATGTGCAAGTTGGCTGTAATTTATTCCATTTTGACTTGAAGCAAACTATATGTTCCTCAGGACTTTCGACTTCTTTCATTATCATCTTTCTCTCCTATTCCACAACATCAAATCATGGCAACAGAAACACCTCAGCAGGGTGAGAGTGGAGCCAAAATGAGCCAATCGACGGGCGATTCAACCAATGCATCACTCGCTGGCACCCAGCAACAACATAGACACCAGAAAGTCCACCACTGAGCTGCCAATACAGCCACTGATGATATGACTTCAGATGAACTTATCAAAATCATCTGCAAATCAGGACTCAGCAAGAATATGAAGCAGCGTGCAATTCGATGTGATTATATCCATATCGAGGTAAACAGTCGTCAACTAACCATATACCATACAATGTGTATATGTGGAAAGCTACATAACCAATTGATCACTGCCTGTCACCGGAAACCTCCATGGTTGACCAAAGCATTGATCCCCACAATCCGCAAAATCAAACATCATGTTGTTGTCAGTGCTAGAATGTTTGCGGATGATTATCGTGATAAGCATCCCCGAGAGTGCACAAAACACACTTTAGTCACCTGAGAGGTGGCTGTGGAAGCAAATATGGTTCAGGTAGTTGCCAAATCTCATTGTTAGAGGCAGCAATGAATTTCTTATATGTTTTCAACTTGTCTGCTACTATGGCAAGGCAATGATGTCACGTCCGGCTGGAACAGTCTAACATGTGCCTCTTCTTGATTATGGCCAAAATGGCCACGAGAAGGTGTTTGAGCGCGGCAATAGAGAAGACGCAATACCTGATTATGAAATCTCGCACTCAAGTCTGTCAAGAGAAGAAGTGGGGAGTTGAGTTTTCTGTGTATGAAAAGGTGAAGGCTGCGATACTAAGACACCTGGCTATGCTTCAGCAAAACCTCACAAACGGATACCTTCCTTGCCAAACTGGCACCAGAAGCAACCTGCAGACACATTGGAGGCGCAAGGGCACGGATGCACATTTGTCCTACTGACAATGACAACATACACCAGAACCGATGCCATCTCTGTCTCAAATGCCACCTGCACCTCCCAGTGACAATGAGGGAGCTCAAAGGTCTCAAATTGTGAATTTGGCACCCGGATATGTGTATTCAAATGCTTCTGTTCGCTGCACTCAATTGTTCCATCTTGATGTATATGCCTAGGATAACCATCACGATACAGATCATAATCCAGATATGGTGACAGATGAATGAACATCCACTGGTTAGTACATTACCCACTGTGTGGTAAAGCAGCTAACATGTATTATAAAGACTAGAGCAGCCTATTGAGCGAATCTGATGGTGAGCATAAGCACTCACAGAAAGCAATGGGATTTTTGAGTATATTATTATCTACAATTAGGGGATACTTTAAAGTATATTTTAAAGAAAATATCTATATGTATTATTACAGAACAATGTAGTGATCAAGGAAAATATCAACGGAAACGATAAAAAGGCTGCCAAAACCATGTTAGTCATATATTATACCAAATCAGCTGATTGCATATTGTGGACAAGCCCATGGCACAATGTGCGTCAATGGAGTGTCAACAATTGTAGGTCTTCGAAGCTGAGTAATTAAAAATGTATTTGGTCATAGGTATACATAATCAAAGCATTGTCCGCCTTCGTAGGCAAAAATTTCAGCAAATCCCGCCCTATCCCATCCTGAAAATTGGTGTCAACATAGAGTCAACAATTTTTGGTCTTGCATCATGGGTAATCTGACAGGCGACAGGTTGTATACATCTATAAAGCAATTATCCGCAACCTTTATTGGCAAAACATATAGTGATACCTTCCCAGCCCCATCTTGGAAATGATCGTCAACCGAGTATCAAGGATTATTGGTCTCGTATCCTCGGTAATCTGAGTAATGCTGGATAATAAACATCCATAAACATGGAGTTGGCAACCTTTATTGGCAGATGAGCAAGTGATACTCCCATTACAGCCTCCAGGACCATAACAACTGACTTCCTTTACAAAGCTACTACTAAGTGTTGATGACCATTTCAGTATTCACAAACAGTCGAAATGATGTATATAAGCAATAATGCCCATGTCGTACTGGGATTGACCATGATGAATGGCCAACAATTGTTTATACTCCGATGACACTCATTTTCAACATGGGGCAGGAAGAATTTCGCTTTTTCTGTTTCATCTCAAGGCTTCCAATGGATTGTTTCTGACTCCCTACAACCTATCCCGTGCAGTTTCAGTAAGCGGTCTAGAAAACCCACCCGCAGCCCGTATTCTGACCACAAACACATTCCAGGTCAGTTCTAGACCATTCTAAAAACCTGACGCACTGCTTCTTGGTGGGCCAATTCGAAACTCATACCTGTCAACCTATGGGGGTTTTGCCGTATTTTGCAAAACCTGTCTGTTCCAATTACCAGTTCCGGTTTTCGGGTTGTTCAATATATGCTCCCATTCAGATATCCTACTGCTAAGCGCAATATATTGACTTTGGTACGTCATTGTCCTTTTCAAATGTGTTGGCTGCCTTTACAATCAAAAACAACAGAGACAGGTTCCCTGCCCCATCCTGAAAATGAGAGTCAACAGCCCATCAATAATAGTTGGTCTTGCATCTTGCGTAAACTGAGTGGCAATTGGATGCAGACATTCATACATGAGGTATAGGCCACAGTTATAAGCAAAAGAGAAAGCGACAGGCTCCCTGCACCATTCCAAAACTAAGCATCCAACGAGTGTCAACAATGTTTGGTCTTGCATCAAGGTTGATCTGAGTGAGAATTGGTTGCAGCCATTCATAAATGATGTATAGGCTGCCTTTGTAGGCAAATGAGAAAGCGCCACGCTCTCTGCCCGATTCTGACAATGAGCGTCAACAGAGCATCAACAATTGTCGGTCTTGAAAGGCAGGTAATTGATCAGAGACTTGGTTGTTCTAATGCGTACTGAAAGTATTATCAGCAAAATGTAATATGATTCAGAAGTCATAACTCAACAACATAGCTATTCTGAACCACCACAGCGATCCTTCCACAAGCTCCCAGAAGCTCTTGAACAGGATGAATGCAAAATACTATGCTTCCCAGGTGCTCTGAGAGTACTTTCATGTGCTCCTCAACACTTCTGAAGTAGCGGAACAGAATACAAGAATATTCTACAGAGTATAATGTCATCTTCAGAATGCTATGAAATCAAACCGTTAAGTTGGAAACATTTCAGAGCTACTGAGACTACGACACTCATCTCCAGGACAATGCTGGTGCACCTGGAGCCAGACACTCTGGGAGTGATAATATATAATGCATACATCGCATAGTATAATTCGATAAACTATCTCACAGCTACACACCTGAATCAGGTATTCTAATACAATCAATATACAGTCCAGTAGGTATCTTAATCAACATGATTATTTACACGCCGTATAATATCAATGCCGCCCAATGCAGCATTCTCCGGCACTGAATGTACTGGTCCAACTGTTGCACCAATGGGTACATTATACATTCTTTTCTTTTGTTTGACAACCCAGATGAACCTGTCAACACAATCAGCCCAATAATCATGATCATTGTACTTTGTTGGAATCACCACCACATAGTCTTGAGCTTGAGAACCTAATACCCATTGTTGACTTTTCTTGCACCTCTTAGAAATGGTCAATAACGCTTTCTCGGCTGGCAGGTGCTCCTGAAATCGGTGGATCAGATTCCCTGGAGTCCAGCGGAACCATAATACAGGAAAAGATGGATTTCGTCCTTGGAAGGTATTATCGATGTCATTCTCTTAACTTTGCATATACAGAACCCAGATGTTATGAAATTCTGGCATAATACATTGGTTGGCATTGGTAATTTCTACCTTGCAATCAAGTCCCAGACACTCAACAGAAGTAGGGTTGTGAAATGGGTAACAGTAATATAACAGCCTATTCTGGAGTTCAATAAATATAGTGTCTATGAGTACATTCAGATCATATATGAGCACAAGTCCAGAAACTTCGTGTTCCCAGTCGTCTTCAATTTGTGTATGGAATAGCTGCCCAAAGTTGGGAATTCTCAAATCTTTTGATCCATCTCTGAGAGAGGTTAATGTCATACGTCTGCATACTCCGCAGATAGGCGTTTCTCTCGAATGATATACCAGCTGTGATTCAGGGCGGATAAAGGGCCCGTCCTCAATTCTTTGGAGATGTAATAGATAGACTCTGCATGTACTTCGCCGTTTATTGGTAGGGGACTGAAGGTTGAAAACCGTTCTGAAGTCAACATCATGCCAGCCTTGGAGTGCAAGATAGTGTCTCCTGCATATAGTCAAGACCGGTACACCGGTCATTGTGCTTATGCATCTGTCGAATGTAATTGACTTTGTTGCTAGATCGATATCCATCTTCCATGTTGGCAATCTGTGGCCATTTGGAAATATCAGTTGTAAAATTGTCACCGGAACCCATTTGCTGATCTGACTGTGATATCTGGCTAGTACTAGCAACCACTACGGACTGTCACTTCGGGTTCAGGTCCGGGTCAGAACCAAATCATTGCCAAATTGGCTGTCCAGATTGGAAATACACTCTAACAATTAATTCAGATACGGTTCAATCGAAATTTCCCAACCCGTCTGAATTGGGCAAGTTGTCAGAGGGTCACCCACCGGGTACATCTAAAGATTCATATACTGCTCTTGTTTTTGCGGTGTGATAATAGTATATTATCAAAATCGGGTATTCAGCGGCCAATAAGCATTTTTGCATGTTTTGCAGTTTGCGATATGGATTATTTTGGAATTCGTATTTTCCGTTGTATGTATTGTATTTTAGCCTTGAAAGGCGGTCAGTAGTTCTGTTATGAGCTCACGTATCCACGCAATGCCTTGAATACCTAATATGCAAGACTCAAAAGAGATGATGCTCCGCTGATGCTCATTGTCATAATGGGGTAATGCATATGTCATGTAATGTTTCCGACAAAAAGGCTGCCAGGACATCGTATATTTATTATTGCCACAATGTGACACTGATATTACCCATAGTGTTAGCAACAGTTCCGGATGGTCACTTCGGGTCCTGGTCTGGGTTCAACCCGAACCGCGGCCAAATTGGCAGTCTGGGTTGTCAATAAAGCGAAGCTATCAACTCAGGTACAGTTCGCTGGTAAACTCCCAATACGTCCGAATTGGGCGGGTTGTCAGCGTGTTGCCCAGCGGGTCCATCTATAGATTCTTATAAGGCTCTTGTTCTTGCAGTTTGTTAATAGTATCTTATCTAAATTGCATTTTCAACAACCAATAAACCTTTTTTGGATATTTTGCAGTGTGCAATATCGATTAATTTGGAATCTGTGTTTTACCTTTAGTATAGTGTATTTTTACCTATCAAGGCGTTCAATCATTCGGTTATGTGCGCGAAGATCTACGCAATACCTTCATACAAAATATCTATGACCTAGAACTGTTGACGCTCTGTTGACGGTCATCTTCAGGATGCCGCAGAGAGCATGTTGCTGTTGTTTTTGCCCCTAAAGGCTGCCAACATCTCATAAATGGATGTCTGCAACCAATCAGAATATAAATTACGAAAGATGTAAAGTTACAAATCGTTGACGCTCTGTTGACACTTATTCTCAGAATGGGGCGGTGACTGTGTTGCAGTGTCTTTTTGCCTATAAAGTCTGCCAATATGTTGGTTATGCGTAACAGCAATCAGATGACTGTTCAATTACCATACTTACAAGACGACAAATTGTTGACACTCAATTGATGCTCAGTCTGAGAATGGGGCAGTGACTATGTTGCTGTCTCTTTTGCCTATAGAAGGTGCCATTACATTGGTTATGCTTAACAGCGACCAGATCACTGTTCAATAACCGTACTTACAAGACTACAACACATTGACGCTCTGTTGACGCTCAGTCTTAGAATGGGGCAGTTACCATGTTGTTGTATCTTTTGCCTATAAATGTTGTCAGTATGTCAGTTATGCATCACAGCGTCCAAATCACAGTTCAATTACTGTACTTACAGGATTAGAAATTGTTGACGCTCTGTCGACGCTTATTTTGATGAATTGTCCATTAAACATCAGCTGCCATCGATTATTGTTTTCATCATGATTTCAACTTATCAGTTGTCTTCCAGGCAGATTGAGACTCTGCCCTTTCGCAAAGCCGAGTGCAGTAACATTCTTGCGCTGTCCACTGTCACATGACTAAAATTTATATATCTTGCCAAAAGATTCATTGCACCTGCTACACATCTATTTATGAACCAATATTTCCAAGCTACTGCTCACCATTGGCCCATACCATATCTCTAACTAAAACTTTCGGCCAAGCTACATCAAGAAGCTGGTGAGACAGTGACGCATTCTGTCCGTGTTTGTCTTCACTCCCTTATTCCTCCTCGATTCAATTGCATTATCCGTCACCAACGCCTTTGCAGCCTGTCTCTTTGACTTCTGTGTTGACAGAATCAATCCTGGAACATTTAGTGTGGCGCTTTCATTCCACTGCTCTGGGCATTCCCAATCCTCAAAGCCATTGCCTTGCTCTATATCTGATTCACCATCTGCCGCACAATCCTCTTTGCTGTCATTTGGATTATCCAAGTCGCCATTCCAGTTTCGCCAATTTTTAGTGTCCGAAATGCTTCCAGGTGTGCTATCCTCATCACTTTCAAATGGATGATGATTGATTCTTCGGATTTGGTGGAGAATCAATAGTTGAGTGTGTCCTCCAGGGAGATCCTTTCCAGACAACGCAAGTGGCGAAGGTGATCATTCTGCCTGTTTAAATGCAGCCACACCATCATATTGAAAGTGTGATCAGGATGCTTTGACGATCTCTTCCGTATCCAAAATGTATCCTACGGCTGTCATATGCTTGTTTTGAGGGCGAGATTCCTTCGTGGTAGCACGGAGGTTTTGGATGCCCTGCCACATGTCCAAAAAGTCGTGGACCTTGGCCATTCTTTGCAAAGTCCGTCCCTCCGCCTCTTTCTTCATTTCGGAGTTGTTATCTGTGTCGGTCGTATCCAATGCTGGGTCATCGCCCGCCAAAATCCCATTCGTTGCATGAGCGAACTGCCTTACAACTACTTATTCGTGAAGAGTCTCGCCTGTGGTTTTTGACTGCGTACAACGGATAACATCTTGCCCAAGAGAAAAACTGGACTCCACTCCGACACAATGTGGGATGATTGAGAAAATGTCGCACACCATATTGGGGAGATTGGGGTACTTTGAGTGCATTTCCTCTTGCTGGCGCCACCAGTTGGTTATGTCCGGAATCCAAAATGTCCTGCTAATCTCCATTGGGTCGGAGTGGTGATCATTGAGATTTGAATCAATTTGCCCCCAGATATTTGTTGCTTCAGGTAGTGAATTGGAAAACAGCCTGGCGGCAGTTAATAAGCGTGCAGCGGGATCGCTTTTTCCAGGTGTCGATTTAGTCACATTGTTAGGCATTAAGTATTGTTCATCAGCGCTGGACGAATCATATGAATCCAAGGATGATTGAGCGGGTTCTTAAGCCATTGCAGAGGGAACGAGATTGTTGCTCATTATGATTTCCGGTTTATTGACTGGCACATGTTGATGTTTGGCACAGTATTAATTCTCCACATACTTTAGAAACGCCTCTTGGTATTGGGTTTTATAGGATGTCTCGTCTTCAGGTTTGATATCAATTCTGTTGTCCCACTTCCGTATTGATTGCAACTTCCTGAAAAGATTGAGGATCTATGTAGAAATCGGAAGCATACCCGTCGTTGGAGTCACTTCAGCGTAATATTGGGACAGCATCTGTCGAGCTAACTTCACGGCGATGAACAAGTCTTCCTTCCATTGAGTCTTCTTCTTAGCCACAGCTCACATAACACCATCCATATGATCAAACATGTCATTGTATACTGTGATTACGTGATGCAATGTGACTGTATGCCCCTTCGACATCCACATGGTGCAATATTCGAGTCGCCTCACAACTTCCATTAAGTACATAGCAATCGTCCATTCATCCTGGGTTGTGAAGAGTGGCCGATAATTACTGTATTTTGGATTTTGGAGCAACTCACAGGCAAATTCTCGTAATTGGTAGGCCCGCTCAAGCAACACCAGTGTCAAGTTCCAAGGTGTCTTCACATCCACAATAGGTTGTACCGCGATGGGGACATTGGCTTCTTGACAGTCGATCAACTGATTTCGACGACCAGCTGTCATCATGCTCAATACAGCTAGCATTCTCTGCTATTTAAAGATCAGTTTCAGGACTTTCAAAATATGTTAAAATACGTACTTTCTCAATTATCATAGCTAGATCTGGTCTCATGGCCGACACCTTATTGACTCTAGCATTGCCCTCTCTTGAAAGTCTTTGACTCTTCCCAATGTCTATGCTTTTAGTGTATCTAAATTGCTGATCTCGCTCATCAGCTTCCCAAGACTTGGTGCGGCCGTTCACACCCAGACTGGTCATGAAAGCACCCAAAGCCAGCTGTATGACGTGCACCATGCATGGTATGGGGTTCCTCAATGAAGGCCACTCGATTCTGGGGGCATCAAGTGTTAATTGTAGTTTGCGTGTCATCGAGTAATTTGAGGAAGCATTATCAGTCGAAATTGCATGCAAACGGCTGTTCCCAAGTTCAAAATAATCACACATGTCCTTCGAATATCTGGCTAGTATTGCTCTGGTGTGTTGGCCCACAACCTATCATCCATAATTAGCTTTCGAAAGCGGAAAGGAATAGGCGATCAACCTCATCAAAAGCTAGTTGTACTTCACTCAAATCCCTATTTCGATCTATATAGTACGCAATGACGGATGTTATGGCCCGTTTGTTTGTAGATGAACATCCGTCCAAAGCTAAACTAACTTTATTTTGTAACAGCAATTGCTTCTTAATTGCATCCACAGTCAGTGCACATGTCCTCCAGCAAATGTTGCTAATGGTTGTGGCGGAACGCAGCACTAGGCCACTTTGTATGGCTTTATATGGCAGTCCCAGCTCGTGATTTGATATAGAGTTCCATGCATTGTGAGCCAAAACAAATCCTGACATGAGGTAGCAATTCCACATGTCTTGGTGAAATTCGGAAGTTTCAAAATCCTTTGCTGCCAGTTTAGAGCATTTTGGCTGTCATTTCGATCAATATGGATCAAGCTGAATGTCAAATATGAATTTCCTCTGTGAACTTACAATTGTAATTCCTCGACTTCCTTGCCACTTCAGGATTGCCAAAGCAATTTCATCGACCTTTGAACTAGTGAATTCAGTAAATTCTGACTTTGTTGATTTGTCTAACATTGCGATGTGAGCTTTTGCTGGAAAGTGTTTCCCCAGTGAGCTGGTCCCATGTTCTGATCGATGGCGAAGAACTTGATGACAAACAATACATATGATTCCAGGGCTGTCAATCTTCTCAATTTCATAATCCAAATAAAATCACCATGAAGAGACATGTGTAGAATTATTCCACCCAATAAGACGTTTCGAGCCTACATTCGTTGAAGCCCACCAAGTGTTGAAGACAGTTTGTAATGTAAGGTCACTTAAATCACGAATGAAGACACGTTCATTTTTGGAAGAGATTATTACATCTAGCAGTGAGGTATTGAAAGATTTTGAATCTGACATGGTGGTAGAAAGAAGAAAGCTGGGTAATCCGACTCGAACGATTGCCAAAACTATCACTATAGCACAGTCGACTGCGGGTTCTCAACTATTCACTGTAGAGCCAAAAACAAAAAAAATCACATCTGTGAAATATTGCATGTATATTTGTGAAGTAGAATACGACTACATATTGAAAAGACTGACCGCATAAATCTCAGTTTGGGACCAGTGCAATGCACATCTTTGCTGTGTAGCTTGCAGAACCTCCACAAAGATTGTTGATGATCTGTGGGCGCTCAATTGTAGAAGGCGGACGTGATATGCTACCTAGTATTGTTGCCAACATCGGCTGCCGATGGGTTGATTGTGGGTTAGCTTTGTTCCATTGCCCTTATATGATCAAAGATGCAATATCAGAAATCTTTGATGCTCTGTTGATGCTCATTTTAGGACCTAGTAACATTGTTGCCCCATGCATTTTTGCACAGAAAGGGGACCAATAGTTTGATTATGGAATGATGTGAGCGCACCGCCCGTTAATTTTTGAACATGGAAGCCCATAAATTGTTGACCTTCCAATGACGCTCATTCTTAGGGCATAGTTATGATGTCATGGATAGCATTTTTGCCTAGAAAGGCAGCTCATAGCTCCATTATGGATTCACGTTGTCGCAAAGCCCCTTGACTTTCCATGATGTAAGGACCAAAATTGTTGACGCACTGTTGACCCTCATATTTAGGACAATGCGGTGATGTTGTAGGTATCATTTTTGCCTAGGACAGCGGCCTATAGTTCTCTCATGGGTTGATGTCGCCGCACAGCCCTGGGATTCTCGGAGATGCAAGGCAAAAAGTTGTTGACGCTCTGTTGATGTTCATTTTCAGGACAATATAGCAATGTTCCTGCAACCATTTTTGCGTAGAAAGGCGGCCAATAGTACAATTATGAGTCAATGTCGCCACCCAGCCCTTTGGATTTTCCAAGATTCAAGGGCAAAAATCGTTGACACTCAGTTGAGACTCATTTTTAGGATGGGGCAAGGAGAGTGTCGTTTGTCTTTTTTGCTATAACGCCTACCGATACATTTAGAATATGACAATGCAGCCCTTTGTTTGCCATGTGTGTAAGAGTAAATAGCGTTGACACTCTGTTCACACTCACATTACTTACATCAAAACAGTCTTGGTTCACTCAATATGTATATGTAACAAATCTTATACTCATTATTGTCTTCCAATACTGCGTTTCTGAGTATAATCATTTGCATCCAGGAGCTTTGTTACATCGCAATTTTTGATCAACCTCTATCCGCGTAATCTGAGCAAGAAATAACATGGCCAAATCACATTCCTGCGTTTTTGGCCGGCACTTTATGGCATGTAGATCATTTCACTATTTCTTGATCAATATACCTCAACATCCTCACCTTACCTCATCTAGCTGCTTCTCCTCAACATCCATGGCATACCATAAGCAATTTCAAATATTCCAACTGTCTGCACAAGGTCTGTGCGGAGAATTATGCCATTGAATGCATGGATGAATGCAGCATAGCAGTCATGATTCCGACAGAATTGTATTGGCTATGGACCGCTTCTTCTACCACTCGTACTGTCACGGTTCAAGAATATATGAAGGTACTTAGAAATTATGATGGGATGTCCGTGATGGCGTGGGAGGAATTGTGTTACGGAAAGGCAGAGAGGTTGAGAGACGCGGGGAATAAGATGAGGTGGTGGCGGGATAGTTTGTTACGTTAAGAATGTGGTCTGAGGTGTTGCGACGTCAGATGATGTGGTGTGGTTGTATTGATAAGGAGTTATGGTGATAGTGTGTAAGATCATGGGATGAGATTCGGATGTTACATCCAAGCATGAGGAATGGTTCGAGGGTGGCAGACAAAACTGTATTTAAAGAGAGTGTTGTTGGCGTTGGAGGGTTTCCTTTTCTTCTCTCTTTACTCGTTCTCTCGTATAGCAAAGCAATTTACGACTTTGAAACAGCTTCAACTCGTGTCTTGTCTTGATCTCCCTGAAACGAATATCGAACTTCTTGTTTGGTATTCTGATATCACATTATTGTTATCAGTATCACCTACGTCTTACCCTGCCCGTTACACTAAAACGAATCCTACCATAACGTACCTAATATTGAATGTACCTATATCCCTCGACTGGGTGTAAGTATTGTTTTGAACCTTGCACTGTTTCTTGTTGGGTTGACTTAGCACCCAACGGTCGTTGGATACACGTTCGCGACGATTGCGTCGACTAATTCTTACGACTTACCGGATTAGATATCTGTCAGCACCCCCACAGATCCCAATATTCGAATGAACAAGTACAACAGTAACTGAACTTCCCGAACAAATTAGTTTAATCTTGCTGGAACCCGTTGCCTCGTTTTTGAACCAAAACCTTTGAACGCCTTCGACAGTATTGAAATCATTCTTACAGCAACCTTCAAGGAAGAACCCCTCGAAGCCTACTTTTGTGAACAGTCAACTGTTCCCTCTCCTTGGAATACTTACTGGACAGACGCAGCCAGAGAGGTCGGCGGACTCGATATTAACGATCCTGTATTCGGACCACACTGGACCAGATACTCAGGAGCGCATTCTTCGTTTCCCTGCGATCATGAAGAACCTTGCGACTGCGAAGAACTTAACTGTGTCGGAACCCATTCGACAGTAGGACATGCAGCAGCGGTAGCAACAACAGCGAAGTCTTTAGGGATTCCTCTGATTGTGATAGTACCTCCGACACCGAATTCCTCCGAGATCGACGCATATAATTGGCATTGGTAGATGTGCTTGATCCGCTGCCATGTCAGGATCAACGGAACCCCGAGCGGCCCTGGTGTCCATCGAAGACCAGGGGACCATCATGGCACTCATCGATCTCGACAAGGACAACATATGGTCCGAACAACTGAGGGAGGCGTTCGTACAAACACAGGAGGTATTGATGCGGGTGGCACACTACTCCCAACCCATCCGAGAGGTGCAGATGGTGTGCGAGCACCCACAACAAATTATCGATCTGCAGCGGCAGATCACAGACCTGCAGACAAAGCAATTCCTGCCCCCGCAGTACGATCATACCGAGCTGGAACAACAAATACAGACTCTGATGACCGAACGGGACGAAGCCAGGGGGAGACCCGCAGCCGCAGGAACAGACGAGGAGCTACAGCAGGAACTGGAGGAGATGAACCGGGACGCATGGCAATCTGGAGAGGAAGCCCGCAGTTTGAGGACGCAGTTGGCGAACACCTTGATGTTGGCAGCCAGGGCAGCCCCGGCTGCTCCCCAGGCCCCGGAAGACTGAGGCCAGAAATTCCCCGACTCCCCGGACTTTTCAGGGTCGGATCGAACTCAGTTGAGAGGCTGGATTGCTCAACTCCGGATGGTAATACAACACAAACCCGCCAGCTTTCCCGACGAACAGGCAAAGATGCGGTATGCATTCAATCACCTGAGAGCAGTAGCCTTGGGCCAGATTTTACCACACGTCCGGGAGGACGGAACAATAGGGCTGGAAGACCTACCAGCTTTTATACAACTCCTGGAAGCAGCTTTTGGGGACCCCGAGTGAGTAGCCACCGCCGAACGGAAAATGCGGTAAATTAAACAACAGAACCGCGAGTTCTCTCAGTACTATGCTGAGTTTCAAGTTATTGCTGCCGATTTGGATTGGAATCCATCGGCCTTACAAAATGCTCCGAGGATGGGGTTGTCCGAAAAAATGAAGGATTCCTCTACCTACAGTGACATGCCTGATGACCTTCCCGCGTTTGTAATGGTTTGCCAGAAACGGGAGAATCAGATCCGCCAATGACAGGCAGAGAAAGCTGCACACAATACGGGTGGGGGGATAGGTTTCGCTTCCCCAAGGCCTCCTCCACCCCTGAAGGCGCCGGTGATAGCCCCCACCGGAACGGTTGCCGGATATACAGGACCTGCACCCATGGATCCTAGTGCAGGCAGGAGGAGGATCTCGGCAGAAGAAAGGGCAAAAAGGTTTGCAGATGGGAGGTGTTTATACTGTGGTGGGTTTAACCACAGGGCAGCGGAATGTGCGGCGAGGATGAAGGCTGAGACTTTCAAGGCGGCTGGAGAGGAAATTGACGAAGTAGGAACCAAGGAAGGTTCCGAGGAATCGGCAAAAGACTAGGTCAACCCAAGCAGGATGGCGCTTTGGTTGACGGGAAAAGTTTTGTTTTGAATGCTTTGAAATGTTTTGGAATTTCGCGATGATCAGTTAGCAAGGTGGAGGTATTGAATGGATCAATGGAAGGAAAACATTTGGTTATAACCTGTACATTGACCGTGAACAACCAAGAGATACCAACACATGCACTGATCGATTGCGGAGCTACTGGCATTGCATTTATGGATCAAGATTTCTCTCGCCATCATCAGATACCCCTTCAGGAGCTCAGGGAAAAGAAACAAGTAGAGGTCATCGACGGAAGACCTATTGAATCAGGGAACATTACACATATTGCTAAAGTTGGCATGAAGATACAAGGCCATGGAGAACAGCTGCCAATGTTCATTACGAAGTTGGGACATTATCCCATTGCTCTCGAAATCCGCTGGTTAAGACTACACGACGTCGCGGTATGATTTGCATCAAATATAGTTACGTTTGGCTCACAATCCTGCAGCACATATTGCCATGATCCACACATTACGGTTGAGGGAGTAACAGAAGAACCTCCGGAACCGGTATATCAGATTAAGGATAGATTTGAACCTCAGATACGATCACAAAGGCCGTTCCGAGGAAATATTGTTATGTTAACTGGATCGACCTTTTTCCAAACGGTCAAGAAAGGAAGACTTACAGTATTTAAAGAATCACTTTATGATAGTAATCAGGCTATAGAGGCAAAAGATCTCAAGGAACGTCCCCTGGAGGAGATTGTTCCCGAACAGTATCATGAGTTCCTTTCCCTGTTTAGTAAGGTATTGGCAGATCGGTTACCACCGCATAGACCCGCTATTGATCATGAGGTATGCCAGAAGGAGGAAGAAACACCAACATGGGGACCATTATATTCGATGTCAAGGACGGAGTTGGTAGTCCTAAAGGAGTGCCTGGAGAAGAATATGTCGAAAGGCGTTTATTCGTCAATCGTTGTCACCTTTTGCAGCCCCGGCCCTGTTTGAAAAGAAACCTGATAGGGGACTACGGTTTTGTATTGACTATCGAGATATTAACAGTAAAACGATAAAAAATCGGTATCCTCTCCCCTTAATAAAACAAATGCTAAATCTTTTGGGAAAAGCTAGAGTATATACAAAGTTCGATGTGCGAGGGGCTTATAATCTGCTTCAAGTAAGTGAACGGGACGGACATAAATTGGCTTTTGGAACAAGATATGGGCTATTTGAACCTACAGTTATGCAGTTTGGGACAACAAATGCACCAGCGGACTTCCAAGGCTATATCAATAATGCTATAAGGGAAGATCTCGATGAGTTTGCATCAGCATATCTGGACGACGTCCTAATTTATAGTGATTCTGAAGAAACGCATGTTGGGTATGTCAAGTGGATTATGCAACTGTTGCTCGAGGCAGGCTTGTATTTGAAGCCAGAGAAATGTGAATTCCATAAAGAAACAGTAAGATATTTGGGGTTAATTATCTCAACAAAGGGCATCTCTATGGATGAGGATAAAGTGGAAACCGTATGAAATTGGAGCCAGGAGAGGAAGACTCCGAACGGACGACTTAGTAACCTCTTTGAAGTACAACAATTTCTTGGGTTTTGCAATTATTATCAACGGTTTATTTCAAAGTATTCTGAGAAAGCGGAACCCCTTACCAGGCTAACAAAGAAGAATGAACCATTCGTATGGGAATCAGAGCAACAATTGGCCTTTGAAATCATGATTACTGCATTTACAACAGCACCGGCACTTCGTCATTTTGATCATGAGAGGGAAGTTATTATTGAAACAGATGCGTCTGATTATGTGTCTGCAGGGGTGTTATCTCAACGAGATGATGAGGGAGTGTTACACCCCATGGCATATTTTTCGAAGAAACATTCACCTGCAGAGTGCAATTATGATATATACGATAAGGAACTTATGGCAATTATAAAAGCACTTGAAGAATGGAGACCTGAGTGCGAGGGTGCCGCGTATCCATTGCAGTTGATAACTGATCATAAGAACCTCGAGTATTTTATGACAAAGAAACTCCTGAATCGCAGACAGGCACGTTGGTCAGAGTTTTTAACACGTTTTGATTATGAGATAGTCTGTAGGCCAGGGAAATCGAACGGAAAAGCAGATGCATTGACAAGAAGGCCTGGAGACCTCCCTGAGGGTGGGGATGAAAGATTAAAAAATATGGAACAGGTGGTTCTAAAGCCGCAGAACCTACCGAAAGAATTGCATTCGTTGGCGGACAGTCCGCCCGCCCAGGGCCGTCTCTCCATTTCCAATCTTATGATGGAAGCATATGAGACTGATTCTTTACAAGGGAGAATACTGGAAGCCATACATACGAATGGTAGTTTGAAGGATATTACAGTAACAGAATGCACCGAACAAGATGGAAAAATTTGGTACCGAGGGAAGTGTTATGTTCCAGAGAATGACCAATTACGGTTACGATTGATATAGGAACATCATGATACTGCACTTGCTGGACACCCAGGTAGGGCAAAGACGATTGACCTTTTGGACAGACAATACTATTGGAAGGATATGCGGAAACAGGTGGATCAGTATATATGTAACTGCCATAGCCGCGAGCGATCCCAGAGCTCTCGATATTCTACCTCTGGGGTTCTTCAACCGTTGCCAGTTCCTGATAAACCGTGGGAGGATATTTCAATGGATTCTGTTGTAGGGTTACCAGAGTGCGAGGGTTTTGATGAAATCTGGGTAGTAGTGGATAGACTATCCAAAATGCGACATTTTATTCCCTGCCATACAACGATTGATGCTGTTGGGATGGCTAAGTTGTTTTTACGGGAGATCGTATGTCTCCATGGGCTACAAGTGACAATCATCTCGGATCGAGGCCCCCAGTTTGTTTCAACCTTCTGGGGCCAGGTATGTAGCCGCCTAGGGATTGATCGGCGAATGTCAACAGCATTTCATCCTCAGACGGATGGCCAAACTGAACGAATGAATGCCATTATGGAACAGTACCTGCGAGTGTTTGTTAATCATCAACAGGATGATTGGGTACAGTGGCTCCCTCTGGCTGAGTTTGCTGCGAATAATGGAGTATCGGAGACAACTAAGTATACTCCTTTCTTTGCGGTTCAAGGAACGCATCCTCGGATGTCATTCGCAGGAGAACCAACGATGGAACAGGATCATCGACGCCTGAATGCTGACCAGGTTCAAGCTACGATGCAACAGATTCATGAGCACCTCCGGGTGGAGATGAGACGTAGTCAAGCAGTACAGAAAGAGGGTACAAACCGGACTTGAATTCCTGCACCGAATATACAGGAAGGGAGCCAGGTCTGGCTGGATGCTCGACATCTATGAACCAGTCGACCCACTCGGAAGTTGGATTGGAAGAGATTGGGACCGTATCGGGTTCTATGTAGGATATTCCCATATTCTTATGAATTGGAATTCCCCGCGTCAATACAAATACATCGGGTCCAACCAGTTTCCCTCTTGGATCCCGTGGTGGATGATCCTGTTGCTGGACAACGAATAGAACCTCCCCCCCCGGTAGAGGTCGATGGTGAGGAGGAGTATCAGGTATCTAGTGTTGAGAATAGTAGCATGTGCCGGAGTCAGTTACAGTATTTGATACGGTGGACCGGGTATGCTTCGTTACCTTGGGAACCTGCGAAGTTGGTAGATGGCCTACAGGCGGTTGAAGAGTTCCATCAACGATACCCACAGAAGCCGGGACCGCTGGAGAGTGTTCTCCGAGGACCTCGAACCTAGGAGGGGGATACTGTCACGGTTCAAGAATATAAGAAGGTACTTAGGAATTATGATGGGATGTCCGCAATGGTATGGGAGGAATTGTATTACGGAAACGCGGAGACGTTGGGAGATGTGGGGAATGAGATGAGGTGGTGGCGGGATAATTTGTTATGATAAGAATGTGGTCTGAGGTGTTGCGACGTCGGATGATGTGGCGTGGTTGTATTGATAAGGAGTTATGGTGATGGTGTGTAAGATCATGGGATGAGATTCGGATGGTACATCCAAGCATGAGGAATGGTTCCAGGGTGGCAGACGAAACTGTATATAAAGAGAGTGTTGTTGGCGTTGGAAGATTTCCTTTTCTTCTCTCTTTACTCGTTCTCTTGTATAGCAAAGCAAGTTACGACTTTGAAACAGCTTCGACTCTTGTCTTGTCTTGATCTCCCTGACACGAATATCGAACTTCTTGTTTGGTTTTCTGATATCACATTATTGTTACCAGTATCACCTACGTCCGGCCCTGCCCATTACATGTACGACATGGGTCACTTAAATTTTGTTTGTACATTTCGTCACTAATTTAGCTGTTGCGTTCTCACTTCACTGTAACCTGCACACAGAAATCAAACACGATGGCCGTCTGACAGCCTGATTTGGATTGAAGAACTTTTGAATGGTGTGTTCGACCCTCGTACATGTACAGACGAATTATCATGTCTCACAATTTGGTCACTACAATCAAGAATATACCCACACATAGCAAAATTGGTACACACATTACTTTTCACTGAGATATGAGGTCAAAAATACCAATTTGACTCTCTATTGCTCCACAGACACAGGAGCCATCACCATGTCTTCGTCCGAATCTGATATTAATATGGTGATTAGCTGGGCAGGTCATCTGCAGGGGTAATAGCTTATGAGTTCAACAGAATTTGCAGTGTCAATGGGTGATGAATGAGGTTTCGCGGCTGGCGCACGACCAGATGTACTTGTATTCGACTGCGGTTTGCTAGAACCCGAAAAGGAACTCAATACCTTTCAACATGTCCATGTAGTATAATGTTCTGAAGACGTGTGATTCATCATCAGTCCAAATAGCATCACCAAGCCCAAAATCAAGTCCGGAGAAAAGCTTTTGTAGGGCATCTGCTGATCGGAATGATTTGATTTTGAGGTTGTTCAGTTGTGATGTTTATCTATCCTGATTTTTGTTTGCTGGCTAAATGACTGAGCCTGCTGACAGTCATATGCAGACTGAAATTGATGCCATGGATTCCATTGTTCTGAGTACTTGTAATGCTTGTTGTACAATCCAGTTGCTTTGCCGTACGCTTTCCCCCACACATTTTCCACTCTTATTTCCTGCCTATAAGATCTTGTCTTGGTGGAATCAGAGGTACAGGTGAGAGCAGGCTGCTGAAGATCTGGAGTTTCTTTGTCGGGAGTATCTTTGGGTGATGGTGCAGCTGGTATATTGACGCTGAGTAGAACATTAATTGAAAGCTTGTCGATGGCCTTCTGGTGCACCTACTGTAGCCAAATCATGATGGCTCAGGGTGATCCCAGTCTGCAGGTGGTAGAATCCCATTGGGCAATAGCCATTCATTCATGGATATTGGGTGATATTATGGATTGTGAGCTTGCGGTCAGTTGTCATTGAATAATGTCTGTTGGCAGATAAAGCATTCTACATATTTCCAGCGAGTGTTGACCATATTTGGGAAATGCTCAGTGTTCTGACGAATCTCGATACTGCTTCAAAGGGTACGATTAATTGCTGGATTTGAAGCTCAGGGATGTTTTTATGAATGCGAGCTAATTCCGGTTAGCATATCACTTTCAAAGCCATATCGCACCCTACCAAATATGAAGGAGGGGTAAAAGAAAGTCACCTCACGATCAGTTTTCTTCACACAATATTATAATATCAATCAAATCCCACACAATAGTACTGCACATTATATACAAACAGTGGTAGGCAGAGAAAGTTTCATTTGTCATCACTGTGATCAACGTTTAATACTATTCAACAGGTGCAACTACGATTTGGCCTTATCGTACAGTTCGATATTGCTTCATTCTGCAGTTTAGGTCTATACTTGAGTGTTAAGGACAGGATAGCATCAGCTTAATACACTAAATAGGTATGTATCCTAGCTGGCTGTATGCCTGCTCAATGATAATTGGGAACATGATACGCTGGTAGAATGTTTCCTTCAGTAATACTCCTGGACTAGTTGGTGGATTCTGAGGAGATAACAATGCTTACACAAGGAGCTCAGAAAAAACCAATTACTGTTGCTGCTTGACTAACAGGACTCATATTGAACGAAGTAGTAGGTCGTAAACACACATTTCGAGTGTACAATACGTAGCCCTGCAAACCTTCCAACCAGATACAGTTCTTGTTAGTTTCATGGAGATATCATGTTGTATCCCTTCTATGACCTATACAGTCATGAACCAAACACGGGTGAGCTTCTATCCAAGATCCTAGTGTACCACTTCAAGCATATAGTAAAGAAAGGCAGAATGTTTGCGATTATGATTTGTGTTTCTCAGCCAGGTATCATGGGATCAAAGGTGCTGCGAAACACCTCAGTTCCTGACAAATATAATGGATATAAGAGGCCTTAATTCCGCCACAGGTTACTGTTACCTTTAATATTCTCAACTATACTACGCTTCATTCATTATCCCCAATTGAATTGATAATTTATTTACCATTATCTTTTGTTCCCATATAATGTCAACCAATGGATCTCCACCAAAGGCAACAAATATGGCTCCAACCGGTGGGCTGTTTGGCTCCCAACACTACCCAGATGACAATATCGGAGCATCAGTTGATAATACTGGAATTATACTAATCAAAGACACCCAATTTGGGTGACCCACAATTCAACTTCATCCACCAGCGGGGAAAAGTTACCAGCCTTCGCAGCCACCATTTCCGGGCGCTCCCCAGTTGTGACACTCTGCTCTATTCTCCATGACACCAAGATGACAACTACGCTCTGCTGTAACCCAATGATATTCGAGTTATGGCCTATTGTAGCAAGGATACTATTTCCCCTGAGGAAGTTATGGTGGACCTCAAATGTTCCCCCCTCAGCTATCCACAGCGCAGGGCCCTTCATTTCAAGGTGCACCTCGAGTCCCTTCAGCACCCACTGGAAACGATCCAGTCATTCAGCTGACGTATTCCGCCGGTACTCTGTACAGGCAACTTCCGGCACACCCGGGAGACCCCCCATCAGGTTCACATAGAAATGAGTTCTGTCGGCGGTAGAACCACACATGACAGATGTTGCAGGGATTGCACATTTGCCCCTGTTACCAAATTTATCTCATGATGAATTTGATGCAGATTCTGAGAGCAACAATTCATTAAACTTGGGTGGTGCCAAAGGCACAGCCCCAATCAGCTTGAATCACATGGAACTCTCCTTGAAACAATATGCCAACAGGATGGGGCAGCCCAACTAGAGTACCTTCAAGGAGTGGAAGAAAGTATGGGTGGCTGAATTCCTGGAGGAGAGGCATATATCCATTATCCTGGGACAGAACCGTTTAGAACAGCTGCGAGACAAACCCCAGCACGGGGAGACAGTGGCTGCAGATATTTTGGACACTTTGGAAAACTGGCTGCCTTTTGGAAATTTTTAATACTGCCAAATCGATTTGGCTACAATGGATTGCAATGTTTTTGCTAAAAAGTTCAACCCAGATTTGGAAGGCAAGGATGAAGGGAAGGCAATGTATGAAGCCACCAGTGATACATTGGGGAGAGCACACGGCCAAAAAAGGGAGAGCTAACTGCCTAGAGTTGCGAAATACCACTTTCATTGTTGCGATTCGTCAAGTGCCGAATGGCAACAATGACCAGACATCCAGCAACCAACTCTAAGCTGCATATTGAGAGGTGAGGCACTGGGAGGAGCTGATTGATTTCATCAAAAAAAATTGTGCCCTGAAAGTATCAAACTGTCTGACTGCGATATGGAGTTGCAGCTTGACGCAGGAAGAATTGAATGAACAGTATATGGGATTATACGCAGCTGTGCCAATGATGAATAACACCCTATATAGTCAGATTTCATACAACAGTTCCCTTTCAAAAGCCATCAAGTTGAAACTGGGACGCAATTTGAAACTATTTTTGGTAGAAATGAACACAACTACAGGGAAGGATATTGCAGAGCATGTACTCAGACCGGCCAAGGTAATTCCTGCTAGCCTTGCTCCAGTTAGTTATGCCCCACTGCTAATCAGTATCTGTAGACTTCAGATGGATCTGATGAAAATCAACGAGTGGTTGATGAGGAGGCAGGTGGGATTGAGATTGAAAGTATTGATGTAAGTTGTGATTGAGCGAATAGAATTGATGATATTCCACATATAATTGGGTCCATATTCTTGTCAGTAAAATACCAAACATCACGCTATATTTCAGGAGTGCCTGAGTATGAGCCCATCTGTCCAACTTACCTCAGAGCAACTGAAAGAGATGATGGAGGATGAAAAGAAGTCATACCAAGGTGCAAGAAAGGTTCAGGAGCAAGTGGATGGCAAGGAGGTCCTCAATCCAGATATTTCCAGATCAGAATTAGGCACTGATCTCAACTCAATCCACAATGAGTTTGATCATGACTGTCCTGACAAAGAAGTCAGGCTGCTGAGGGCATATCGTATTCGCCAATCAACAGATGACTGTGTTCCAGGCCACAGATATTCAATTTCAGGCCTGCCCGGAATAAAGTTTCAGATGCATGATACTTGGGCCATCTGGTTCATCGCGATGAGATGGGTTTGGGATGCTGATATGCCAGGAATACGGATGACGAATAAAAGCAGTCTTGAAAAGACTTTCACATCGTTTCCTGTGACAAAGCTTTGCAAATTAGTGACTGAGTAAGTTGTAATGGGGTTGCCACTGTCCATTTTATGGGGGAATACCGTTGAAGAGTGGGTAATTTTCGCACAGAATGCCTTTCCTGGCATTGTCAGTGAAGAACAGGAGTGGTATCCTCTCCAGGGATTGAATTCTGTGCCCCGCCACCTGTTAGAGATACCGACAACTCCACCCCATTGGCATCCAGCACATATATTGACCCTTCAACCAATTATGGTGGTCACAATGCCTGGGGTAGCAAAGGCCTTGAAGAGTGTCATCGACAAGATGACACATGCAACCAATTTCAAATGTGTCCACATGTTGCACACCAAAAACGCCTATTTCACCCAGTATCATCTGAACACCTGTATCAATGAGTCGGAAAACCAACCGGATCTCCACCTTCTGTTGTATGATACCTTAACATCCAGAGCAAAACCGTCAAGCAATGGCCAACACTCACACTGCTCATGGAGTTTTGGGATTTTGTATAACTCTTATTGGTAGAAGACAAATGATAGTGTGGACTGGCGAATTGCAACGAATGCGAGAATTGGAGTCAAACTTCAAGTCACTTCAATGCTGGGATTCCATTCTGTCTATGACTGGTGTTATCGAACAATGTGGCTGTGTTCAGGTGTGCCTAAACATCCAGAGGATGATACTGTAATGGAGAAGCACAGTGTGGATGCACTGTATTCCACTGGGAAGAGTTTGATACATACCATCCTGACAGAAGAAATGACACTCAACAGGATGCAGTACACCGGATGATCCAAATCGCAAAGTACTGGAAGATCAGGAAGTGGTCACAATCGACATTCACGAATGGGAAATGACATCTTCGGACAACAAAGGACAATGCACACCTTGTTGATCTCAGATGGACTGAGGATGAGTCAGCTAAACTAAACACCCTTGTGGAAAGTTACACTTCACAGGGTGCTTAAGGAGCATGGAGAGTACATAGATTGCAGATGGCATGTTTCTGCTTGGTAGTGGGAGACACCTAGGTTTGGAATGACATTTCTGGACAATGGTACAACGAATTGCCACTCTATACTTGGGTGGATTCTCCGAATTTCCGATGGCTGAGAGACATGTTTCTGCCAATGCCTGACAACAAACCTGCATAGTATCCTGAACATGACAAAGGCAAACCATCCAATGAGGTGCTCCTGCATCAACCTAAAAGTAATGAATGGGTCTTGCCTCGTTCACATTCTCCTTGAATTGCTGTGCTATTCTGTCTGCTACCACACCAACTTCGTCATTTGATGTGGTGGTTCACAAAGTCTTTTGCAGATCATTTCAGTATTTTCTACATGTATGCAGACATGGGCAATGATGACTGCACAGAAATGCAGCTCAAATTCCAAGATTCGTCAAGTTCCCCTATGTTTGTAACAACACCAAGTGCGGGTGTGACAGACCTCAATGTCACAGCACCGAATCATGTGGTAATAACTCAGAAGTTTTGGGTATCAAATGAGCAGTGCCAGGCGTGGTGTTGGCGATGGGTCTAGGTAACCTGCCAGCGGTCTGGGTTTGGACTGCAGAAACAGGTCGGTTCGGCTCCAGACCAGTCCAAAAACCTGACCCGCTGCATCTTGGCAGGCTAAATCTGGACCCATTCCCATCAACCCCTGGGTTTTCCTGGGTTTCGCTGAATCCGTCAGTTCCAGGTTGCTGTTCAGTGTTTCAGGTTTCACTATTTATCATCACAGTCAGTTATGTGATTGAAAATCGCAAAATATTAACATTGGTATGTGACTGTGTGTTGTTGATGTATTCGCCGCTATAATGATCAACACGAACAGAGACACCCGCCCTCCCACATCTTGCAGATGAGTGTGAACGGAATGTCAATGATTGTTTGTTGTGTATCTTGGGCAATCTGGGGGGCAACAGATTGCCTATGTTCATAAACGAAGTATTGGCCACCTTTATTGGTAAAAGAGATAGTGAAACGCTCCATACCCCAGTTTGAAAATGAATGTCAATGGAGCATCAATGATTATTGGTTTTCCATCTTTGGTAATATAAGTGGCACTTGCTCACAACCATCCATAAACCAGGATATTCCAGTATTTATAGGGAAATATATACAGCATATGCATGCAACATTCTCTGGGCCAATCACAACTTATATCTTTCACACAGCGACCACTATGTGTTCTTGAGCCTTTTGATGTACAAAAACAGTGAAAACAATTTATACAGACAATAATGGCCAAATCACGCTGTGTTTAACCATAATGCAAGGCCAACAATTGTTGACGCTCCATGGATGCTCAGTTTTAACAATGGGCAGCGAGCATGTTGCTGCCTGTTTTTGCTATGATGGCGGCCAATACCTTGTATATGACTGTCTACATCCTGTTGCCCTACACATTGCTCAAAATACATGACCAACAATAGTTAACGATCCGTTGACGCTCATTATCATGATTGGGCAGGGAGCGTATTGCAATCCGTTTTGCCTAGAAACATGGCCAGAAATTCATTTTTGACTATCTGGAACCTATCGGCAGTCTGAGTACCCAGAATGCAATACCAAAAATCGTTGACGCTCCGTTGACACCCATTTTGATGTATTCAATACTCAATATCTGCTGCCATCGACAATTGTATAAATTATTATCTTCACTTATTGGTTGCGTTTCTGTCCGATTGAGCCTCAGTCCGTTGGCATAGCTGAGTCCAGTAATATTCTTGCATGGGCTTCTGTCATTCTCCCAAAATTGATATATCCTTCTGAATATTACATTTCGCCAGCTATAATTTTATTTATGCACAACTATCCTGATGTGATTGCTCACAATTCTCACATCATCTTTCTCTAAGTCAAATTCTTGGTCAAGCAACATATTGAACCTGGTGAAAACATATTGACCCTATCTGTCCTACTTTTTCTTATTTCCCTTACTCCTCATTGTTTCCATTGCACTGACACTCATCAACCCCTTTTCAGCCTGTGTCATTGACCTCCATGTTGGTTGAATCAATCCAGGAACATTTGGTCCGGCACTGACGATGCGGTGCACTGGGTTTTCTGAAGCCTTGATGCCATTGCCTAGCTCTAGATCCAATTGAGTGTCTTCATCGCAGTTGTCTTTCCTGTTGGTCAGATTATCCAAATCACCAATCCAGTTAAGCCAAGTTTCGGTGTCAAAAATGCCTTCCTGTGTGTTATCTGTACCACTTTCTGCTGCATGATGGTCGATTGTTCTGATTTGACGGACATTAAATACTTCAGTTTGTCCTCCTGGGAGGTCCTTTCATGACAAAGCTGGAGGCAAAAGTGATCATTCTGACATGTTAAATGCAGCCACACCATCATGTTGAAAATTTGACCAGGATGCTACAATGATTTCTTCAGTATCTGAAATGTATCCTATCGCTGTCATTTGCTTGTTTTGAGCACGAGATTCCTTCTGTGTTACATATCGATTATGGCAGCCCTGCCATATCTCCAACAAGTAGTGGACCTTGGCCATTCTGTGCACTATTCTTGCGTCTGCCAGTGTCTTCAATTCCAAGTCATTTTCAGTTTTGGCTGGTTCCTGAACTGCGCAATTGCCCGCCAGTATTTCGCTATTGACTGGAGTAAGCTGTCTTACAACAACTTTTTCTCGAAGCATCTCGCGAGTAGTTTTAGACTGTCTCCGGCTAATCACATCTCGCCCAAGGAAGAAACTGGCATCTACTCCAACACCATGTGGTATAATAGAGAATAAGTCGCAAGCCACATTGGAGAGATCGGCATACTTCAAGTGTGTTTCCTCTTGCTGACGGCACTGGTCGGTGATATCTGTTATCCAAAATGTAGTGCAAATCTACATGGGATCGGATTGGTAATCATTACGATTTGGATTAACTTGCCCCCAGTTCTTTGGTGATTCAGAAGGTGAATTTAAATAGAGCCTCAGGGCTGTCAGTAAGCGTGCTGCGCGTTCGTTTCTTCCGGGGGTCGTTTCAGCTACACTTGGAGGAGTTAAGTGTTTTTCATCATCGCTGTACAAATCATCTGGATCAAAAATAGATTGTCCGAATCTAGCAACCTTTACAGATGGTAAGATATTGCTCTTTGGAACATGTTCAGGTTTAATGACAGACATTCATCGATATTTGCCACTGGATTCGTTCTCCACATTGTGCAGAAAGGCCTACTGGTATTGGGTAGTATAAGAAGTCTTGTCCTCATGATTAATATCCATCGCCTTGTCCCACTTCCTACCTGAATGCAACCTCTGGATAGAATCGAGAAGACGTGCTGAATGGAGAAGCAGACTGTTTGTTGGAGTGACTTCAGCACAAAATTAAGACAACATCTGCCACGCAACCTTCACAGTGTAGTATAAGTCTTCCTTGCATTGAGTCTTCATCTTAGCCAAACGATGCATAACACCATTCGCATGATCAAATATACCATTTTGACAGTGATGACCTGATGGAAAGTAACTGTATGCCTTTTTGACATCCAGAGGGACCAGTATCAGAAAGGCCTTAACACTTCCATCATGTACTTGACAATGGTCCATTCATCCTGTGTTGCTAAGAGTGGCCGGTGATCGCTGGATTTTGTACGCTTCAGCCACTCGCAGATGAATTCTCGTAATTGGTATGCTTACTCACACAACTCCAGTGTTTAATTCCACCATGTTTTCACATCCATAATAGGTAGTACTGCAATTCATACTTTGGCTTTTTGAAAGTCAATGAACTCATTTCAATGACCAGGTGTCAGTGTAATTAATCCTGCATATATTCTCTACTATATAATAGTCAGTTTCAGGTCTTTCAAAATGTCTTGAAATATGTACTTTCTCAAAGATCAATGCCAAACCCAGTCGCATAGCTGACACCATGTTGATTCTAGTGTTGTCCTCTGTTTGTTGTCTTTGCCAGTTCCCAATATCTCTGATTTACTTCTGCCCTAATAACTGATTGCACTCATGGGCTTCCCAAGATATAGTGCGGCCTGTACACCGAGACTGCTTTTGAACGCACCCAATTGTTGAGCTGATTGGGAGTACGGATATCACTATGCCAAGGGCTATGATGTAACTTGCCTCTTTTGTAGTTAGCACCATTAGTCATCGATCGACCTTATGTCGATGCGACATGTCTCGTTACACGATACAATAGACACCTTGGCATACGCCCGCGCACACTCGACTACTCGAGCACATGCCACCGTGCAACAGGTTATGAGCCCTCGCGTTTAAAAAGGGAACCGACGATCAATTTCTTCCATTTTCGTTTGTCGAGTGGAAGTCAACATTGTCACAGAGAAGCGTCTCCACAAGCGAAGCAATTACCCCGCACCCTGCCATATTTCTGACGGCAGCTGCTGGACGTCACCAGTACAGTCTGAGAGACTACGATACAAGATTAGGATCGTGCAAGATGAGTTCGACGACGATCACAATCACCAAGTTCAATGGCACGAACTATGCACAATGGGCAACCGAGATGGCACTACTTCTCGAGCAGAAGCAAGTGTATGGTATCATCAAAGGATACGACGACAAGCCGGAAGAGCCAGCAGCAAACGCGACCGCTACAGAGAAGGCCGCTTTCAAAGACTGGATGAATCGCCATGGTGTTGCCAGATCGACTATCCTGCTCGGCATGGAACCGAGGATACAAGCGGAATATACGGTCGTCGACGATGCGAAGACGCTTTGGGAGAAGCTAGCATCAGCCTACAAGTCAAAGCTAAAGCTCAACATCTTCGAGATTAGGGAAGACCTTTGGAGCATCAAGCTACAGGACTGCGGAGATGTCGACAATTACGCATCGCGGATCGATCGGAAAGTCAAGGATTACAATCTCTGCGCAGGACCAACGACTACCGACACCGATGCGTCTGCAAAGACAATCGCCAAGATGAGTGAGCAAGAGCACATCTTCTACCTCCTTCGCGGGATCCCAAGGAACGACGAGTGGAAAGTCTTCCTGGAGCTCATGATGGACAAAAACGCCACGATGACCGCCACCCCCGATGAGATCGTCACCAAGCTCGTCGAAAAGGAAGCTGCAATCAAGAGAGAGAAAGGGCTCGCTCCAGAAGCTCTGCTCTTTGCAAAGAAAGGTGGTGGTAATGGCGGTAAAGCCGGTAAAGGCGGCAGAAGTCCAAGGAGGGATAAGAGAGATGACAAGAGAGATGATAAGAGAGATAATAAGGGAGACAAAGAGAAGGATTTCCGGAAGTGCTTTCATTGCCACCGGCGAGGGCATACCACCGAGAACTGCTTGAGCAAGCAACGCGGCGATCCTCCAAAGTCTGCCGACACTGCAGCAAAAGCATCGACTGAGACTACTTCGACTCTCACGACTTCGATCGAGAACTATTGGATGGTGGCCAGCTCAAGTGCTTCATCCAGTGATTGGTTCATCGATTGCGGATGCACGACTCACATCTCCGGCCATCGATCAATGTTCATCACCTACACCGAATATCCTCCGAATACGAAGAAGGTGAAGGGATACAATGGGGTCACATCGTTTGCATCCGGATATGGAAGTGTTAGGTTGACTTGCCAGCTGCCAGATGGAAAGACGGAAACGATCATACTCCAAGAAGTGGTGCATTTGCCGGGGTCGTTCAATCTCATCTCACAGTCTCAGATCATGGACAAGGACGTCAAAGTTGAACCGGTGAATCACTACGGTCTCAACCTCTACAATCGCCATGGCAAGTTGATTGCCACTGCACCTCAGGTCGATGGGCTATTCGTTCTGGATCGCGTTCTGGATCGAGCTCCGGAATCGACCGAATACACCGATATCGACGACAGCTGCCTGCTGGCACTTAAGACGACTGGGCATGCATCTCGGCACGATGCAGAGAAGCGGATGTTATGGCACCGCCGCCTGGCACACGTCGGTCTCAAGGCTTTGGAGATCTTGCCGAAGGTCGTCACCGATGCTCCGAAGATGACCGGGAAGTGCGATTGCGAGAGCTGCATCAAGTGCAAATTAGTTCGGAAGCCCTTTACTCCCACGACCTCCCGTGCCACTGAGCCTCTGCAGCTCGTGCACTCGGACATATGCGGTCCCCTGGAAACAGCCATCGGAGGAGGTCGATATATGCTGCTCTTCATCGACGACGCCACGAGGCATACGGATGAGTACATATTGAAGTACAAGTCGGAAGCCCTTGAGAAATTCAAAGAATGGAAGGCTCTTAGAGAAAAGGAGTCGGGCAAGCAAGTGAAGCGATTTCGTACAGATGGAGGCGGTGAGTACACCTCCAAGAAATTCGCAGAATACCTAAAATCAGAGGGCATACTAAAGGAAACGACTACGCCCTACACTCCTCAGTCTAATGGAGTTGTCGAACGGGCGAACCGCACGATCATGGAGCGCGTACGATGCATGCTGGACGATGCCGGACTTTCGAAGAAGTACTGGGCCTTTGCAGTCTCAGTGGCGGTCTATCTCAAGAACCGCACTCCGACGCGATCGGTAGTCGGCAAGACTCCGTACGAGGCCTGGCATGGGAGGAAGCCATCTTTAAAGCATCTCCGTGTGTTCGGATGCTTGGCTTTCGTCCACGTTCCGAAAGAGAAACGAAAGAAGCTGGATTACAGAGCCACTCCCGGCATATTCGTTGGATACAGCATATCGACTAAACAGTACTTCGTATACGATCCATTGGCCAAGACGCTTCACCGCTCCAGAGATGTGGTATTCAGAGAAGGAAAGCGGTACACAGCACCGAATGCTGCAGACGAAGCGATCTTGAACGAGCACTTCTACAGAGATGTCATCGAGGAACCCAAACCCATAGAGAAGCAACCAACCGAACGTCAAACGGAGGAGTCATTGGACGACGAATCACCTCCGAAGCCGAAGAAGAAGTCACGAGAATTGGCTGGCCTTGAGACGTCACTTGGAGATGCATGGAAGCCGCCGGCCGAAGGTAGTCGCCGAAACCGCGCTGGCAAGTTGGCCGAGTCTGCACAATTGGCTCTCGAAGATGAGGAATTTGAGGATATGATTCCCATCTACGCTGCAGCTGCGATCTCCAATAATCACGATCACGAGGATGGCATCGACGATCCAAAGTCTTACAAAGCAGCAACCGAGTCTCCGCTCGCCGAGAAATGGGATACGGCGATGAAAGAAGAGTTAGATGCAATTGGTCAGCATCAAGTCTTTGGAGATTTCGTGGAGCTTCCGGAAGGGAGAAAGGCTTTGCCAAGTCACTGGGTATACAAGATCAAGCGCGATGGAGCAGGCAATGTGCAGCGGTTCAAGGCCAGGCTAGTCTGTGGAGGAAATCACCAAATCGAAGGCATCGACTACCAGGCTACGTATGCACCGACTGCTCGCTTGGGCCACGTCAGGCTGGCACTCGCGATCGCCGCCAAGTACGATCTCGAGATCCATCAAATGGACGTATGCACGGCTTTCTTGGGAGTTGACTTGGAGGAAGAGATCTATATGCACCCGCCGCAGGGATATTTTCGTTTGGTCCAAACAGGGAGATTAACAAAGACTTCGCGGAAGATGGTACTCCGCTTGAGAAAGTCTCTTTATGGCCTGAAGCAGTCCTCGCACGTTTGGTACGGCACTTTTAAGGACTTCGTGATCTCGATTGGATTCGTGGCATCACGTGTCGACGGAGGACTGTTTGTGCTCCACGATAAGGATCAAGACATAGTCGTCGCCGCAGTCGTTCTGTACGTCGATGATCTCCTCATCATTGCTAACGAGGGCTTGATTGGGCAGATCAAGGACCAGATGAAGAAGAGATTCCGGATGCATGATCTCGGGAGTGTCTCCTTCTATCTCGGCATGAACATCGAACGCAATCGGGAGCATCACACGATCGACATCCATCAGCACAGCTACATTCGGACGATCTTGGCGAAGTTCAGAATGGACGAGTCCAGGCCAGTTGCCACGCCAATGGCGATGAAGCTTCACAAGAGGAAGCCCGACGAAGAAGCCTGCGATCCGACCATATACCAATCGATGATCGGAAGCCTTATGTACGCGATGACCGCCACTCGGCCCGATATTGCATATGCCATCGGAGTTCTCAGCCGGTACAATCACGACCCGAGCAATGAGCATATGGTAGCTCTCAAGCGCGTGTTTCGGTACCTGAACGGCACGAAGGACTGGCGACTGCGCTTCGGAGGAGCACTCGGAGGAGCACTTGGAGAAAGTACACTCGAAGGAGAAGGCGCACTTAGATGTTATGTCGATTCGGACTATGCTGGATGCCCGGATGACTATAAATCGACAAGTGGACTGGTCATCACCTTCGGAGGAGCGGTCGACTGGAGATCGAGAAAACAGAAGTCGACTGCCCAGTCCACGACCGATGCCGAATACTATGCCTTTGGAGTAGGCTGTATGAGACTCACACAGATCTCGCATCTCTTGAACGAGCTCGGCATCCCGACGATCCCTCACGTGTTCTCCGATTCACAGTCACTGATCGCGAGCATCAAGAACAGAATCTACCGCGGAACTGCAGTTGCACACATTGCGACCAAGTACTATCTTGCTGCAGATATGGCTAGAGACGGAGAGATCGACTTGAGCTACGTACCGACTGCTGAGATGCTCGCCGACTGCTTCACCAAGCCACTGCCGAAGCCCGCCTTCTTGAAGCAGTGTGCTGCGATGGGAATGATCGGGAATGGCCTCGGAAATGGCCTCGGTACAATTGGAAATGGTCTCGGGAATGGTCACGGAAATGGTATCGGAATTGGAAATGGAAAAGGCATCGGGAATGCCGTCGGAAAGTAAATTGATTGGGCACGTTTGTTTCGAGGAGATCCACGTTGTTTGATTGGCTCCTCTTCTCCTTTGTTTACTGTTTTTTGTTTGAAACGGACGTGATAGCCGTCCTGGAGGAGTGTTGAGCTGATTGGAAGTACGGATATCACTATGCCAAGGACTATGATGTAACTTGCCTCTTTTGTAGTTAGCACCATTAGTCATCGATCGACCTTATGTCGATGCGACATGTCTCGTTACACGATACAATAGACAACTTCACATACGCCGGCGCACATTCGACTACTCGAGCACACGCCACCGTACAACACCAATCCAAGCTGAATGACATCCACTATGCATCGTATGTGGTTTCTATTAGCAGGTAACCCACTTCAGGATGCCTCATTGGTTGATTATAGTTCCTGAGTCATCTAGCAATTTGAACATGCATTATCAGTGATAATTGCTACTAAATAACTGTCGGTAAGCTTGAAACAATCCAGAACCTCCTTCAAATGTTTGGTTAGTATTGCTCAAGTATGTTGACCCTTGACCAATTATTCTTAATTAACATTCAAAATACGAAAAAGAATGGGCTATCAACCTCGTGGATTGCAAGTTGTACTTCTTGCAATGTGCAACTTCGATCAATACAGTAAGCTATAACTGATTTTATTGCTAATTTCTTCGTTGATGTCCACCCATCTGAAGCTAAGCTAACTTTGTTTGCTGATGGCAATTCCTTCTTAATTGCATCCACTGTCAGTGAGTATTCCCTTCTGCAACTATTGCTAAGGGTACAGGCAGATGGCAGCACCAGCGCACCACGTAATGCATTAAATGACCATTGTAGCTCGCTGTTTGATATTCCATTCCATGGAATATAAACCGAAACAAATCGGAATATATCGTTGCATTTCCAGGTATCTCGGTGAAATTCGGCAGTTAGATAGTCCATTATGGCCAGTTTGAAGTGTTCTGTCTGTCAATTGTGTTAATATAGGTATGAGTGAACCATCCAATTGGAATGTCTTTTGCAAACTTGCTATTATAATTCCAAGACTACCTAGTCTCTTCAATATTGCCAGAGCGGTTTCATCGACAGTTGTACTTGTCAATTTAGAAACTTCCAACTCGGTTAATTCATTTAACCTTGCAATGTGTGATTTTGCCACTAAGTGTCTCCCCATGGATCTGGTCACATGTACTGATGGATGGCGAAGAAGTTGATGACAAATAATACATTTGATGATAGGGCGGTAGGTCTCCTCAATTCCGCAGTGCAAATGGAATTGCCACGAAGCCACATGTCAAGAATTATTCCAAACAATACGATGATATGAGCCCACATTCATTGAAGCCCACTAATGGTGGAATATGAGTTGTAAGGTCAGGTCGCTGCAATCGCGAATCAGGACATCGTCACGTTTCGAGAATATCACAACCTCTAGAAACATGATATTTATAGATTCAGAATCCAACATGGTTGTAGAAAGTTGGAAGCTGTGTAATTCCTGTTGAGTGACTGTTAAATGTTACATTATTTTTAAGTAGAATCCTGGTGCTTAAATGATGACTCTTGAGCTACACGATAGACAAATATATGACCTGTGAGACATTGCAGGCATAATTGGGAAGTTGTATACGGGGTCATGCTGACAACACTAACCATTCAACAGGCCATTTAGGAATGACGCAAGTCATTTCATTGCTGTGAAGCTTGCTGACCCCTACAACACTTGTCGCTGCACCACTGATACATATTTTTAGAGGGTAGTAGTGGAATCGTTGCTGGCAAATTTGCCAACAAAGGCTGCCAGTACATTGATACCATGTTTATGTTGCGACACAACTTTGGGATATTTCAAGATGCAACGCCAGAAATCGTTGACGCGCTGTTGACGCTTATTTTTAGGATATAGTAGCGATGTTGTCACAACCATGTTGCCTAGAAAGGCGGCTGATAGTTAGTGTTAGTAACGGGTCCAGGTAAGAATATTGAAAAGGGTTCGGTTCGGGTCCAGAACTGTCTAAAAATCCGACCCGCTGCGTCTTGGTGGGTCAAACGCAGACCCATTCCCATCAACCCATAGGTCTTGCCAGGTTTGGCTTGACCCATTGGTACCAATCTCTGGTTCTGTATTTCAGGCTTGTCTATTTATGGTCGCATTTAGATATCCTACTGCTAACTGCAAAATGTTAACTTTAGTATGTCATTGTCCTTTTCGGATTTATCGGCCACCTGTATAAACAAAACGAAGAGAGACACGCTCCCTGCCACATCCTGAACATGACAGTCAACGGTGGGTCAATGATTTTTGGTCTTGCATCCTGGGTAATCTAGGTGGTGATTGAATGCAGATGATCATAAATTTGGTATTGGCCGCATTTCAAAGCAAAAGAGAAAGTGACACACTTGCTGCCCTATTTTGAAAATGAGCGTCAACGGAGTGTCAACAATTTTGAGTCATGTATGTCAGGTAATTGAAGAGTGATTTGGTCTTTGTTATGCATAAGCGTAGTATTGACAGTCTATATAAGCCAAAGAGAAAGTGACACGCTCCCTGCCTGATCGTGAAAGTGAGCATCACTTCAGCGCCAAGGACTTTTGGCTTGCATGATGGTTAATCAAAGCGCGAGGTGGCTGCTAATGTCTATTTACAGAGCTTGGTCCGATTTTATTGGCTAAAACATTCACGATTACTGAGTTGCAGCTTTGAGAACGAATTATATTGTGAGTGTGCAGGAGGCTGTTGCGCGATCATCTCTTGCTTATTAGCCTATAAAGGCTGCCAGATGCTTGTTTAAAGCTGACTGTGATTATTCGTGACCTTGATTACCCAAGATGCAAGACCATAAATCATAGTCGCTCTGTTGATGCTCATTGTTAAGATGGGGCAGGGAGAGTGTAGCATTCTGTTTTGCCTATAATGGCAGCAAATACAATGATTATAGATAACAACAACTAATTCACATTGTAATAATCTGACTTATAGGACAAACAATCGTTAACACTCCATTCATGCTCATTTTGCCACTGGCGTATCTGCATCATGCAACCATTCACTTTGGCATATAGTATCAATATCTATGTTTTGGCAGTCGTTCTATGCTATCCTTGTACGTTTTCCTTTATCACTACATTGTTCTTGAATTTTGTATATAAATATATCCTTTGAAATATACTCCAAAGTGTCCACTAAATGTAGATAATAATAATACCCAGAATCCCATTCCTTTCAATCAATGCTCATCTTCACTGTCAGATTCGCTCACATGGCTGCTCTCATCTTCAAAATCAAAGTTAGAAGTATTGCTACCTAGTAGATAGTGTATTTAACAAATCTGCAGAGAAATCTTTATTGCGCTTGCTATCCTTGGTATGTGCATTAGGATTGAAAAATTGAGTGTTGGGAAGCGGAGAATGTATATACACACACCTGGATGGCATACCTTCAGTTTCATCACTTTCCATTGCCTCAGTGTCACTAGGTGGCGCAGGAGGCATTCCGGGTGAAGGTGCCGCCGGTTTTAGTGGAGATACACTGGGTTCTTTGCGCCTCTGGAGTGACTCCGGATTCTGTCCTGTGCCATTTTGACATGCAAAGCTGCCGTCTGTATGATTTTTATATACCATTGCCCGGTATCTTTCTATCGCAGCCTTCACCCTTTTATGCCCAGGATGCTCACCTCCACGCTTCTTCTCATCTCTGAATTCAGCGCGAGGTTGGTTGATTAGTTGTTGCGTATTCTTTATTGTGGCGCGCGGAAAACCTCCTTTGGCCTTTTGGGCCATATTTAAGGCAAGACACATATTGGACGGTTCCAGCTGTACCCAACCTCCTCACCTCACCATAGCAGCAGACATGTTGAAATCCTACAAGAAATTGGTTGCTGCATCCAAAAGGAAGATTCGGCTATTACCTCAACCATATACGACTCTGTAGCCTCCTCTATGTTCTTTGAAACCTCTTTTGTTCACTCCTGGGAACCATTATCACGAAATTCGGCCGCGAACATCCCCACGCTGATGATATCTTGATGTTTCGTTTTGCTGACTGTGCGGAAAAACGCCTTTGTTGACCACGGAGGATTGCAATTGCGGGCAGTGAGGAATTGGTCACAGAGCTCGCTACGTACACCAGCTGTACGTTATATTATTTGTTGACTGCATACTTTATCCCTATGGAGCTACTTGCTTCCGATTGCATGCTGCTTCCTATGATTGCTGCTTTCCATTTTACATCCTTTTGTTGAAATGTGCTTCATGGGTCATATTGTCCATAGCTGCAATTGCAGCGTCACGGTAGACTAACTAGTGTCTGTGTTGCTGCTGCACCTTAGCAAGAGCCGAATTTGATGAAGCGTCCGTAGTTCAGCTTGATTCGGATTCAATCACACCGGGCCGAGGTGTTTCTGCAGTATTGACTTGCTTTTGTGGAAATGGTAAAGAAGATGATCTCGAAAAGTGAGAAGTTCTAAGGAATATATAGTACTGTACAAGTCACAATGGAATGAGTGACAATCAACTTGAAAATTCTGCTCAAGATATATCCTGCTGCGAATAGCTGCAAGTTGCAGGGGATTCCAAATGTCTGGCAATTTGCAGTAAGTCTGTCTGATGTTGTTAGTTTGTTAGCAGGGATACATTATAGTGAACAACAGCTGAAATCTCAATTTTGATGAAAATAAGAATGAAATTCTTCGACGGAATGGATGTCTGGTGATGTTTTCCTCAACACATCGCCAGAATCTTACATGTAACACATGCTAACCATCGAGTCATGACACATGGTTCTCATTACTATTCCGATTGAAATGAAAGTCAAAACGCAGATTTTGCTAGGTTCAAGTTGATCAAATGTACGAATGTTGACATAAATGACTCAGGTTGCCTCCATGTGGTCCATGCCTTCTATCATCCAACATCTCGCCCAACAACAACGTCAGCAGAAGATACGATGGTCAATGCTCCGAATAAGAACATTTCGCCCCATCCGGGGGGTAAGTGCGGCAACTCAACAAAGCAGTCCACATGCCGACATCATCAAGCGAATGAAGCCAAGTGGGGCTTGGGGGCAAAATGATTCCGAGCATTCGGATTATTGCGCATGTTACGATCTAAAGAGAAGCTTTCGGCAGAGAAAAGACGTGAAACGGACATATTAAGCAATGAAGAGTAATAGAAATGGATTGAGGATTATTCAGAGAAAGTAACCGCTGTGGCCACAAAGCGAGTTCAAGTTGCAGAGACAGGGATTAAGCAAGCGTAGGAAGATATGAGTACTGCTGAAAATGCGGCAGCTCCAACAAGAAAGCCCGAAAAATCATTTAACGAGATGTTGAATGCAATCGGAGACAGTTCGAGCAATCTTGTATGTTCCAACGATGAGCAGGATGGGGAAGACGAGGAACATGATGAAGAAGATACAGAACTCGGCAAGCTGACTGATAATGATGAACCTGGCTGGGTGATGGGCACAATCTCCAAAACAGGACAGCACTGCATGGAGAGATTTCGACGGAAGCAGATGAGGCTTGATGAATTGACCCAACCGGGATGGGGGGATGCAGCCAACCTCTTCTATGAGAGAGATATGAAGGATGGGACAGCTGAATTGAAGTTTCCAGCAGTTGTCAAGCCCGAAATAGACATGACTGCAGCCACACCATCTCTGACAACATTTGGAGAGCTTATGCAGACTCTTGACATCGTCTGGAGACAGTCGCAAATCCCGGCAGTGACTTCTCAACCAGGAAGTACTCAAATGAGGCTGGGGTCAGTGTAACCACAGTCACACAAATTCATACCGGTTCTCACGCCCGACATTGCGCCTGACTTAATGCCAATTGAGAATGCAAAGCCTAATCAACCCATAAGCATTTACCCACGTATATAGCATCCCAAGTTAGTTACCATATAGAAATTGGATATGGACAAAGTTATAGTGACAGCTCCTGTGTTGCTGGAGGAATAGAGAGCAAAATCGATAATTCTGATGACCTATCTCTTGTAAACACAATTTGTGTACCGATTTTCCTCCATGTTAGCTGTTGCTCGATTTCATTGACCAAATTGTGAGATATGATATTTCATCACTGTGTGTGCAAGGGTCTTGTGGGCCATGGGACATTTCAAGACTCCAACTCTGGTGGATAGACGGCCAGCGAACTTGATATCTACTTGCCTGTTAAGGTTACATTAGAAAGCAAAACCTAAAATAGAGACAAAATTTTGTAACAAAATTCAAGTCAGTGATGTCATACAAGTCACAGAAGGAGCGGTCAGTGCGCTGTCAGAATATGGATGAATGGCAGCAGTCATGCTGCATCAGTCCAGGCTGCGGACTGCATAACTGTCCTCTCAAACCTGATGCACATGGTCGAGATTTTGAAAATTGCTTATTGTACCTCATACACATCATGGGAAATGAGCTGGAAAAAGATACAACAGGAAGTAAGGCTCTATATGTCTAAAAGTAGTACATAGATCTGTATGCCGTGAACTGCCGGCTGGAAGCACTACAATGCAATGGAGCTACATCATTGATTGGATGAATAATGTGAATAGTGGTGACTCAGACAATGATTGGCCTCGATGCTTTTGGATGCAACTGACTATTCTTAGAAACGGAATATTGGCCATCAATGATGGCTATGAATTTCATGCAAAATTATTGCACACAGAATGACTGTTGGAATATCTCTAACATGAGCGTCAATGGAGCGTCAACGATTATAGTCTGATCATTTCAGCAATCACAGGGTTGCATGGTCAGATCCATCTAAAGAGGAGTTTTTGACCGGCTTTAACTGTAAACAGGCAAGCGACATGATCGTTGCCCCATCCTAGCAATCAGCGTCAACGGAGTGTCAACATTTTCTGGTCTTGCTTCTTGGATACTGACAGGGCTGTGGGACAGAGTCAAGCCATTATCACTGTATCAGCCGCCTTTGAGAGCAGAACGCCAGCCACAATATCACTACCACCTCCTAAAAATGAGTGTCAACAATTTGTGGTCTTGCATCTCAGATAATTCAATGGCTGTGCCACACCATACACCCATAATCACAATATTGGCCGCCTGTATAGGCAAAAATGTTATTGACAAGTTCGATACTGCCTCCCAAAAATGAGCGTCAACGGAGTGTGGATGATTCTTGGGCTTGCATCTTGCATACTCAGATGACAATGCACCAGCAGTAACCTATATTCATACTATCGGCTGCCTTTATAGGCAAAAATCATAGTGATGATATCGCAACCACCTTGTCTTTGTATGTCCTTGTATACAACTCCACAAGTATGCATGCAATGTCTCACAGGTCTAACCATTGTCTTGCTTGTAGCGCTAAAATCAATATTTGAGAACCAGCATTCTACCTGACTATACTGTATGTTTTCACAGTTATTCAGGTCGAATTACCCAGATTTCAATTTCCTACCACAATGTCAGATTCAGAATCGTTAAATACCTAGTGGCTAGAGGTTATGATATCTTCAATAATGAACGTTTCTTTATTCGTGATTTAAGTGACCTTACATTACAAATCATATTTGATGGTTGGTGGGCATCTACAAATGGAGACTCGAAGTGGCCTATTGCTTCAAATAATTCTAGACCTGCACCTTCATGGCGATTCTATTCACACTGTGGAATTGAGGAGACTGGCAGCCCTGGCATCATATGGATCCTATGCCATCAAGTTCTTCGTCATCCATCAGAATATGGGATCAGCTCAATGGGCAAATAGTTGATGGCAGAAGCGCATATCGGAAAGTTAAACGAATTAACAGAGTCAAAAGTAACCGAATTTCCTAGGTCAACGGTCGATGAAACAGCTGCGGCCATACTCCTGAGGCAAGGAAGTCAAGGTATTCCTATTGTAAGTTCAGAAACGATATTCATATTCAACATTTAGGTTTTAAGTATACTTGCCTAATTGAGAGACAAAATGCTCTAAACTGACAGCAAAGGATTTTCACAATGCCGAATTTCACCAAGACACCTGCAATCGCTACCTCATGTTAGGATTTATTTTTGCTCATTATCTGTGGAACACGATATCAAACCTAAAGCTATGATGTTCATTTAATGAATTACGAAGTGAGTTGGCATTACCATCAGCCAGCACATTGAGCAACATTTACCGGAGGGAATACACTCTGACAGTGGATGCAATTAAGAAGCAATTGCCATCGAGAAATAAAGTTTGTTTACATTTAGACGGATGCACATCAACAAACAAATTGGCAAATAAGTCGGTCATTACCTACTATATGGTCGAAATTGGTCTTTGCGAGAAGTATAACTGGTATTCGATGGGGATGATAGCCCTTTGTATTCCTATTACGAAAGCTCATTAAGGATTACAGGTCAATGGTCAACATACTGGAACACAGCTAGCTGGGCATTTCAGAGAAGTTCTTGTTCATTTTAAGCAGACTAACTGACGTTTACATGGAATTACAACAGGCAATTGGTCATCAAATTACTCGATGACTCATGGATTACAATCTACCCTGAGGCCTCCGGAATGAAGTGGCCCACATTGAAAAACCACATACCATGCATGGCGCCCGTCATTCAGCTTGCTTCCTGTGTATTCATGAACAGTCTAGGTGTACAATGCCGCACCAAGTCTTGGGAAGCCCATAAGCGCAATCAGCAATTTGAAAAGAATGAAAGCACAGACATTGGGAAGAGTCAAAGACTTCGAAATGAGAGCAATGCTAGAATCAACAATGCGTCTGCCATGAGACCAGGTTTAGCAAAAATATTAGAGAAAGTACGTATTTCAACATATTCCGAAAGTCCTGAAACTGACCTTCATATGGTAGAAAATGCTTCATGTATCGATTATGCTGATACCTGGTCGTCAAAACAAGTTCATTGATTGTCAAAAAGGCAAAGTACAAATTGCAGTTCTACCAATTATGGATGTGAAGACGTGGTGGAATTTGATACTGGAGTTGCTGGAGCAAGCCTTCTGATTATGCAAATTCACCCACGGCTGGCTTAAGAATTTAAAATACAGCGATTACCGGCCACTCTTCACAATACAAGATGAATGGACCATTGTGAAGTATGTCATGGAAGTTTTATGACCAATCCAGTACTGGACCCTGTGGATGTCGAAAAGGTATACCGTTACTCGGTGTCACGTCATCACTGTTTACCATGACATGTTCGGTCGTATGGATGGTGTCATGTGAGCTTTGGCCAAGAAGATGATACAATGGGAGGAAGACTTATACTTTGCAGCGAAGTTTGCTTGGCAGAAGCTGTTCATATATTATACTGAAATTACTTCTACGACTGGCATTTTTCTGATTTCAACACATATCCTTGACCCTTTCCGGAAGTTGGGATTGCATACAAAGTGGGGCAAGTGAATGGATATTCATCCTGAAGACGAGACTTCTTATACTACTCAATTCCAGGAGGCCATTCTACAGTATGTGGAGTGTGAATACTGTGCTAATCATAGGTGTATGCTGGCCACCCAACCCGAAGGTGTACTGAACAACAATCTTGTCTCCTCTGCAATGGCTTCTAGATCTGGACAATCTTCTTATGCTCCATATAATTTGTCCATTGACAATGAAGAATACTTCATGCCTAAAGATGTGGCTGAAACGACACCTGGACGAAGCGATTGTGCAGCACACTTATTGACAGCTGCAATGCTCTATTTGAATTCAACTCCTTTATTACCACAGAACTGGGGGCAAGTTAATCCATGTCTTAATGATTACCACTCCAACCCAATGGTGATTAGTAGTACATTTTAGTTACCAGATATCACCGACTGATGGCTCCAGTATGGAGAAACGCAGTCAAAGTCCGCCGATCTCTCCAACGTACCACGCGAGATATTCTCTATCCTACCTTATGGAGTCGGACTGGAGGCCAATTCTTCCCCCGGGCAAGATGTGATCGGGTGGAGGCAGTCACAAACCCCAGGTGAGACTCTTTGCAAAAATGCTGTAGTAAGGATGTTCACTCGAGCCAATAACGGATTTCTGGCTAGCAACAACCCTGCATTGGATAGAACCAGTACTGAAAACAACATGGAGAGGAAGAGAAAGGCAGAGCAAACGAAGTTGCACCGAACGGCCAAGGTCAATGAATTTTTGGAAATGTGGTAGGGTAGCCAAATCCTATGTGCTACACAGATGGAATCTCGCACTCAAAACAAGCTGATGACTGCCATAACATAAATTTCAGATACTAAACAGATCGTCAAACCATCCTGGTCGAACTTTCACCAGTATGGTGCAGCTTCATTTGAATTATCGGAAAAATCACCTTTGCAACCAGCTTTGTCTGCAAAGAACATCCCTGGAGGACGACCTCAAGTATTAAATGTCCACCAATTCAAACATATCGACCGCCATCCTGACCAAGGTGCTGTTGATAGTTCACCTGAAAGCATTTCAGATACTGAAATTTGGGTTAACTGGAATGGAGAATTGGATAGTCCAAATGTCAGCGAAGACAACTGGGAGGCACACAATGAATTAGATATAGAACTGGACAATGGCAGTGAGGATCCCAAAACGCTGGAGCAGAGGATTGTGAGTGCCACACCGGATGTTCAGGGATTGATTCGGTCTATATGACTGCCAAAGAAGAAGGCTGAAAAGGTGTTGATGATGGTCAATATAATGGGAACTTCAAGGAATAAAGTGATTAGGGAAAAGTAGGGCACAGTGCGTCACTGTATTATCACCATGTTTATTTTGTAGTTTGACCGAGAATTTCAGTGAGAGAAATATTATGGGAGAATACTGAGCAGTCGCGGGAGAATGTTGGTTGATAAACAAAGATATAGCGGACAATATGAATCATTTGGCAAGATATATAAATTTTAACAGGATGAGAGCGACCAGTGCTAGAATATTGCTGGGCTCAGCTTTGCCACAGAGCCAAGTCCCAATCAGGCTGAACGGCAACCATTAAGTTCAAATACTTATAAATGCAATTATTAATGGCAGCAGATCATGACTAGACAGTACATTGAAATGAGTGTCAATGGAGCATCAACGATTTGTAGTCTTGTGAGTACGGTAATTGAAAAGTGACTTGGTTGGTGCAATTCATAAGCAATGTACTGGCAGCCTTTCTTAGCAAAAGAGCAGATGACATAGTCACTGCCCCATTCTGAAAATGAGTGTCGACGGAGCGTCAACAATTTTTGGCTGTGCATCATGGATGACCTAAGTGGTGATTAGTTGCAGCCATTCATAAACGAGGTATTGGCTGCCTTCGAAGTCAAAAATGATACCAACATGCTCCCTGCCCCATCCTGAAAATGAGTGTCAGCAGAGTGTCAAGAATTTTTACTACTGTAAGTAGGGTAAGTGAAAAGTGACCTGGTCGCTGCTATGCATAACCAACATACTGGTAGACTTTCTTGGCAAAAGAGTAAACGACACGGTCACTGCCCCATTCAGAAAATGAGTGTCAACAATTTTTGGGTGTATATTTTGTGGAACCTAAGTGGTGATTGGTTTCAGCCATTCAGATACTATGTATTTGCTGCCTTCTGAGTCAAAAATATCAGTGACTCAATGCCTGCCCCATCCTGAAAATGAGCATCAACTGAGCATTAAAAAATTTTGATGTTGGATCTTGGTAATATAACAGGCAATTGCTTGCAAACATCCAAAAATCTGGTAGTGGCCGCCTTTAAAGCCAAAATCAAAAGTGACATGCTCTTTGCCCCATCCTGAAAATGAGCGTCAATGGAGTGTCAACGATATTTTGGCTTGCATCTTGGGTAATCTAACTGGTGATTGGTTGCAAACCTGCATAAATAAGATATTGACTACCTTTAAGGGCAAAAACCATTGCAGCATACTTCCAGCCCCATCCTGAAAATGATCATCACTGGAGTCTCAAAGATTTTTGGTCTTGCATCTTGGCTAATCTAAGTGTCGCAATGTGGCAATAATTCATATAGAATGTCGTGGCAGCCTTTTCATTTGAAATAGTGCTTGATACATACATTACCCCACAATGAAACTGAGCGTCAATGGAGCATCAACAATTATTGGTCTTGCATATTGGGTAATCAAGGCTTTGCGTGGATAAATGAGCTTATAACAGAACTACCGACGGCCTTGATAGCCAAAAATACAATGTATAACAGAAAACACACGGATTCCATAATAATCAATATTGCAGACTGCAAAACATCCAAAAAGAGATTATTGGCTGTCGAATACCTAATTGTAATAATATACTATTATCCAACTGTAAAAACCAGAACATTATATAAATCTACGGATGGACCTGCTGGGCAACCCACTGACAACCTGCCCAATTCAGACAGGTTGGGAGATTTTCATCGAACTGTATTCGAATTGACGGTTCGGGTATAATGACAGCCTGAAATGCCAATTTGTCAACAGTTTGGTTCCGACCCGGACCAGCACCCGAACTGACTGTCCAGGACCATTGCAATCACTATCGATTGTTCAGTTATTCGTGTATCTCGCCTGACAGCCCTTGTATTTTCGAACATGCAATGCCAAAAGGGTTGATGCTCCGTCGAAGCTTATTTTTAGGACACTGTAGTGATGTTGTCACAACCAATTCTGTCTAGAACGGTGGCCGATAGTTCAATTATGTATTCATGTCCCTGTATAGCCCCTGGATATTCCAAGATGCAAAGCTAGATATTGTTGAGACTCAGTTGACACTCAATTGTTAGATGGGGCAACGACTGTGTCATTTGCCTTGTTACTTATAATGCCGACCAATACATATACTGTGGCTGGAGGTGACAATGCAGCCCTTTGATTTTGAAATTTATAAGACTGAAAATTGATGATGTTCCATGAAAGCACATTTTTGCAATGGGGCAATTAGCATATCCTTGGCCATTTTGGCTATAATGCCGACCAATCAATGTACTGAGGATGGATGCGACAATGCAGCCCATTGATTGTGGAATGTGTAAAACTAAAGATCGTTGATGCTCAGTTGATGCTCACATTGAACACATTGAAGTATCCTTCGTACACTCAATCATTGTATACAACAAATCGCATACTACTTATCGACATCCAGTATTGGATTTCTTAGTATTATCGTTGCCATACACAAGCGGTGGGGCCTCCCAATATCTGATCAACATCCATCCACGTTATCTGGGTGAGAGATGATGTGGCTTTATCTCAACCCAGCGCTTTCGGCCGGCAATATGTGCCATGTAGATTATTTCACTAGTTTTTGATTACTATGGCTCGACTTCCTCACCTGTCCTCATCCAGCTCTTTCTCCTCCATGTCCATGACATACCAGCAGCAATTGTAAATCTCTTAACCATGTCCACCAGGTCTGTGCGGAGAGTTGTACAGTTGGATGCTGGGTGTATGTGGCATGAAGGTCATTGTTCAGCCCGATTTGTATTGACCATGGACCACTTCTTCTATGACTGGTATGATATCACTCATTTAACCATTCTTAGTATATTTTGTCACTAATAAAGCTTTTGCTCTCTCACTTAACAGTATTTGGGAAATAGAAATCTTGCTTATTGCCTATCTTACAACCTGATTGCGGTCCTAGAACATTCGCATGGTGCGTTCGTACCTGGCACATACACAGACAAATTATCATATCTTGAAACTTGGTCACTGAAATCAGAAAATAGCTGGCACATAGCAAAATAGGCACACAAATTGCTTTTCACCAAGATATAATGTCAAAAATATCAATTTGCCTATGTAGTTATTCAATGACGCCGGTGCCATCACCATGTCTTTTTCCGAATCTGATTCCTATATGGTGATATGCTGGGGAGGTGATCTGCAGGGGTGATAGCTTACGGGTCCAACAGGGTTCACTTTCTGATTGGATAATCAATTGGGCTCTGTGGTGGGTGCAAGACCGGCTATTACAGTGTGCAACTGTGGCTTCCCAGAGCCAAGCCATACATGACAACTTCCTGGTCGAGAAGTACCTTGCGGCATTTGCGATATTCCTGGGACAATATCAACAAAGTCTATAAGCTCACCCAATGTTGTGGGTGCAGGTGCAGCTGCATCATCATTTATTTGGAGTTTAGTGACTTTCCGAACCCTCGATTTGGATGTGCTGTTCTTCTTATCACTTTCCATGAAGTCGTCTGCTGCATCTCCCCATCCCAGTTGCTTCAATTCATCAAGCTTCATCTGCTTCGGCCAAAACCTCCCTATGCGCTACTTTACTGTCTTCATATTTGGGCCCATCACACAGCCAGGTTCGTCATCTTCGCTCAGCTTGCCCTACACTGACTCTTCGTCATCCTGATCATCCCCATCCTCCCCATCATCGGAACTTCCATGATCGGCCAAACTGTCTCCAATAGTAATCATTATTTTCTGACGTGGCTTATTGGGCTCTGTAGTTGTCAATCCGGAGTTTTCAGCTGTCCCCGGATCTTCCTGCTCCTGCCCAATTGCTGCCTGTGTATCTTCAACTCGCTTTCTTGCACCAGCAGTCACTCTATCAACATACTCCTCAATCCATTTCTCTTTCTCTTCATTGTTTAAGAAGTTCATTTCTCGTCGTTGCTCGGCCACAAGCTTCATTTTGAATCGCAATCTGCGCAATACCCCAACGGCTTAGACTCTTTTTGCTTCCAAGCCGCTCTTGCCTTGATTTGCTTGATGATGTCATCACATGGAACGTTTAGTCAATTTGACGTGTTTGCCTGCCAGAAGTAATGAAAAGTTCTATTTCAGGGCATTGACAATTCTAGTTTGAATCAACTTTATTGCTGAGCAAGATGTTGGATGTTGCCAGATATGGACAATTTGGAGGCAAGCTGTGTCTTTTATGTCAAGATTGGTATGTTTAATCAACTTGAACAAAGCAAAATCTGCCTTTTGACTATCAATAAAATGGAAATCGTTAGGCTAATCATACAATATGAATTCAGTGTTTGCATCAGTCTCATGTATTATCCGAGCGATTTTTTAAGACAAACATCTGCAGCCATCATTTCCCTCGAAGACTGTACTATTGATATCTGGCAATTATGAGATTTCGGCTGTTGTACACTTCAAGGTATCCCTGTAAACAAACAAACAACATCAGACCAACTTATTGCAAACCGCAGGACAGTAGGAACCCCCTGTAACATTCAGCCATACGCAGCAGAATTCATCCTGAGTATAACATACAAATTGGCTGCTACATATTCCATTGTGACATGAAGCTGACTATATATTCCTCAGGACTTCTAACTTCTTTTCAGTATTATCTTCCTCGCCTATTCCACACCACCAAATCATGGATACACCAACACCTCAGTCAGGTGACAGCGCAGCCAAATCGAGACCATCGACAGGCGCTTCATCCAATATGTCACTGATTGGCACACAGCAAGAATGCAGACACCAGTTAGTCCACAGCAATGCTGCCAATGCAGCCACCAGAAGTATGACCCAGGATATACAATTTAAAATCATCCATAAGACCAGAAGCAGCAAAAATACAAAGCAGCATGCAATTGGATGTGAGTATATTCATACTGGGGTGAACAGCCATCAATTAACAGTATAACATACAGCGAGTGTAAGTTGTAAGCTATGTGACAAATTTAGCACTGCCCGCAGCAGGAAACCTCCATGGTCGACCAACCCATTTGTCTGCACAGTTCGCAAAATTGACCATTATGATGTTGTCCGCGCTGGGATAGTCACAAACAAATTTGGTTATCTGCATCCCCAGGAGTGGACTGAACAGCGTTGAATCATCTTAGAGGAGGCCATGGAAGGGTATATCATTGAGGTAATATCCCAATCTCATTGTTAGAAGCAGCAACTAATTTCTTATAGGTTTTCAACATGTCAGCTACTATGGCAAAGCAAGGAGGTCAGGTACAGCTGGGACAGTCGGACATGCGCCTGGCCTTCAACATGACCAAAATGGTGACCAGTGGGTTTTCGCGCGCCACAATTGAACAAATACAATCATTAATCAGGAAATCTCGCGCTAAAGTCCGAGAAGCGATGTAGTGGGGTGTTTAGTTTCCTGCGCATAAAAAGGTGAAGGCTGCAATGAAAAGACTCCAGGTTATGGTTCATCAAAACCACATGGACGGATGCCTTCCTTTGCAACATATCACCGCAACGAATCCACAGCCATGCTGCAGACTCAAAGAATCAGCTGCACATCCACCCAACTGATGCAGACAGCTGACTTCTGAGCCGATACCACCTCTGCCCAAAACACCACCACTGCCTAGAACGCCACCTGTGCCACCTAGTAACAATGCAGGAGTTCGAAGTTCCCAAATCCACAATTTGCCAGCCGGATATGCATATTCACATACTTCTCTTATCTGCACTGAATTTTCTGCTCTTGATGCATATGCCCCAGATTGCCAGCATGATACAGATTTTGATCCAGATATGCTACCTGATGAAGGAACTTCCACTGCTTAGTACACTATCTACTGTGTCGTAATGCAGCTAACATCCATGTTGATGACCAGAGCAGCCTATTGAGAAAACCTGCAAGTGATGACAAGCATTGATCGAAAAGAAGAGGATATTGGAGTGTATTATTATCTACAATTAGAGGATACTGTAAAGTATATTTTAAAGAATGAATTTATATGCATTATTAAAGAACAATGTAGTGATCAAGGAGAAAGCAAACGAAAATGCAACAAAGGCTGCCAAAACAATATAAATCATATATTACAACAATTCAAATAATTTCATATTGCGAATACACCTGTGCCAAATTGGGTATCACCAAAGCATCAACAATTTTCGGTTATGTAAATCCGGTAACTGAATGTTTATTTGGTTGTGGTTTTATATTATCAAAGTATTAGCTGCCTTTATAGGCAAAAATTGTAGCCACATGCTCTCTACCTCATCTTGAAAATGAACGTCAACAGAGTATCAACAATTTTTGGTCTTATATGCATGGTAATTGAAAACTGATTTAATCGCTTTGTAGCATAAGCGTGGAATTAGATGCCTTCATAAGCAAAATATCCAGCAACACAGGCACTGCCCCATTCTGAAAATGAACGTCAACCAAGCATCAACAATTTTTGCCTTTTCATTTTGGCTTATCAAAGTGTTGATTTGTGGTAATAATTCATATATAATGTATTGGGGGCCTTTTCAGGCAAAACAATGCCTCAGATGTTCGTTACCTCATTATGAATATGAGCGTCCCTGGAGTGTCAATGATTTTTAGTCTCCTAAGTCAGATAATTACAAAGTGATCTAGGACTGGTTAGGTATAATAAATGTAATGGCAGCCTTTATTGGCGCACAAGAAAGTGATACGGTCATTGCCCCATTCAGAACATGAGCGTCATCTGAGTGTCAACAATTGTTGGATTTCCATCTTGGGTTATCTCAGTGGCGATTGGTTGCAGACATCCATAAATAAGTTATTACCTGCCTGTAGAGTCAAAAGAAAGAGTAGCACGCTTGCTGCCCCATCCTGAAAATGAGTAACCACAGAGCCTCAATGATTTCTGGTCTTGCATCTTCAGTAATCTATGTGTAGCTCTACGGCAATCATTCATAGATTATGTAGTGGAGGCCTTTCAACTTCAACAATGCACAATATCTTCATTACACCATCTTGAAAATGAGCGTTCATGGAGCATCAACCATTGTTGGTCTTCTATACTGGGTAATCAAGGCATCGCGCGGATACACGAGATTATAACAGCACTATCAACTACCATTGTACTTCTAAATAGAAAACACAGAAGGAACAACATTGATTCCAAAATAACTGATGTCACAACTTGCAAAGTAATCAAAATTGTATTTCTGGACGTTAATCATGTGATTTTGATCAAATACAATTATCAGACAGCAAAAGCAATGGCATTATATGAATCCACAGATGGGCCCACTGGACAACCCGCTGACAACCTTACCCAATTCAGACAGGTTGAGAGATGTACATCTAACCGTACCCAAATTGACAGTTCGGGTATATTGACAACCCAGACCACATCTGTGGTGACGGTTCGGTTTCGACCCAGACCTTGACCCAAAGCGCCAGTCCAGAACTGTTGCTAACACTCGCCAGGGATTTGCATGAGTTGTGCAACCGGGGCAAAACAGAGTTCCACACATGGCTATTGAACACTGGACCCAACGGTTATTATAACAGAGTGACTGATCTCCACCAGCTCTCTGGAGTGGCTCATAATGAGAGTCCTGCATCGTCTGATGAGCCGACTGAACAGCACAACGTCAATAATATACCGGATTCTGGAGTTCTGTGACCAGCATAGAAAGCACCATACTGAGCAAGGAGACTTTGTGTGATCAGATCGTGAGGATAAATGATGATTATCATGGCAGCGAAATCAATGTATACCTCTTTAAATATTCACCTAACACAATCTCACCAACTAATGCAAAATAGTCAAATGGTATGGAGAATAAGACACAATTGAGGAGTCCTGGAGTATTGGTTAGAGTTCAGTTGCAATTTGTGTTAGTTGATTTTAGTGATAAATATGAGATGAATTCAATGGTAAACAGATATCTGATAAACTGAACCATAGCCTCATTCGGATGAACCAATATATGTGATGAAATGCAGGTGCACCAGATTAAAGGTGGACTAAGTCAGATCCGGTGGTGCCATATATTCTCTTGTGAGAATCTGTTGAAGCTGCAGTCACTGCCCAACTTCATTCAATATTGTCCATGTGGAATTGTCATACCAAAATCTCCAAATGGGATCCGAGTTTTGAGGTGCATCTGAACCCCCAAGTTTGATTACAATTATTTTTTGCAAGTCTATTTTATGCGCACTGGATACTATAGTCATGAAAGATTTCAGGACATTCACTGAATCAACAATGTTGAATAATTTACGGTCAATTGCACTAGATAATTGCTGTCAACTTCTCGACTCTCCTGAGAAAGATCCAGCACAGTATATTTCTAATCATCTAGCAATAAAAAGACTGTCTACATGATATCAAGTTGTTGTATGGTATCCTAAAACATGGCTTGCATATTTCAGGCTTTCCAAAATAATACAGCTGAGTGTTTCCTCGCTTAAAAATAAAGTTCAGGTGCTTTTAATTTTTTTGACATTTTTATATTTAATTCAATAACAGTATATACTGTACTTGAGTAGGTCAAGTTATAGGTAATGACACCTTACACTACTAATAAAATAATTCAGGGCTTTAATGTACACCACTGATCCACTCTCCTGTTGAGTGTGATGGTCTTAAATCTGACACCGCATGCATATTCTATTCGACTGCCAATTTAAACAAGCCACCACTCATTCTTAACATATGATCCCATTCCATGTACACCTCTGAACCATGTATACCCACTTCACTTTACCATTGAATGATTCATTTTGCTCCATTCCAAGTATATTTTCTTCCTTCCTCAATGCCTTGAATCTGTGGCTGCCAGCAAATACTCAGTGACATCTTTCAAACACTGAATATTTAGGTCCAGGTGCAGCTCATCCCACACGGCCTCAACCAATATCTGAATCCATACTTGATCAGTGTGTGAAGGCCACCGCCTAATACCATAACTATCATGCTCCGTGTCACCCTATCATTTGGAGGAAGGTGTCCACCACACACTTACCACAGATGTACAGCCCTGGGTGATCAGTTACCATACTTAACTGGATTTTGACTAGGTAGTATGTTCAGACCTTATATTTCCAAGATCCTAAAATACCTTCAGTCGTTTGGGCTCCATAATCTATCTGCACCTTGAGAGAGTGAACCTCAAATGACAGTTTCTGCTCAGGGATTCTGCATATGACCGGCAACTCCTGCTGACTGGTATGCCACGCTTCCTCGAATAGGCATATATTCACAACACTTTTAATGCAGACTTAACTACATTTTGGCCAATTTGGATATTTTGGCTACCAAAAAAACTGTATCTTAAAATAGATTATATGAACCAATTTCCATCAAGAGAGCTCAATAAGATAGAATCTGAATGCCAGTCCTTGCCCAGCATCTCGATGGGTGACCAGCAAGCTTTCACCGACTGCAAAGCCCAAATTGCTGGATTTCGTGACAAATCATAAACAGACAATATCTGAATTCCACCAATGTCCAATTCCAAGAGTGCATGAAGAACAAATCATGCTGAAGGCTCGAGTTAAGAACAGGCAGTTGCTGAAAGTACAACTAAGTGTAAAAGTAAGATGAGCCAGCAATCCCAGCAATTACATTAGATTGAATTCTGCATGCTGACTCAATGCACGCTGCACCTGAATTGGCCAGAACTGCATGTTGTTATTGGTCTTTCCGCTGTCAGATTCAGCTTCATGATGCATTCAAATTGTTCTTATGTACTGCTTTCAACTACAATATTTATGTTAAGTCACCATTGTAGCATTGAGACTTATAATGAGTTTACAATTAAGTGATGCAGTGTTAACAAGATATTATACACAACCTGCTAATGTAAGTGACTATTTATCACACATTCGCGAGCAATCTTGGCATCGACGAGAACTGGAATCGAATATAGTACGCCTGAATCTTTATTGTACGTTTACTATTCATTCTCTATGTTGAATCTCTTCTTTGTAAACCCAAATTCTCCGTTTTCTCTTATACTGACTGCATACATATTGTGAATTCAGTAGACTCAGACCACTGAAAGGGATGTTCTGCACACGACATTGCATAATCAACTGCTAACTTTGCTGCAGAATTCTAAAACAACAGAATATTATGAAAATAGAGTGTCCTTTCAACTGGTATACTGCATTAGCAGATTCATAATTATCCACTATCAGCAACCAACCCAGTTTGGACCCATGTAACTTCAACCAGTGCCACTCACCAGAGTCCCAACTCTATCCTCTGTCTAAGTTATGCAAGATTCATCAACACACCAAATAATTCTGTGCCATGCGGTCACCACTCATATGCTCAAACTACACGCATAATGAACTACCCCTGGCAGAGTCATATGCAGGGATGACTATGATCAACCCATTTCTCAGTAGTCAATGTGTCAGACCCTAAGAGTTCGTTAGGGAAACAACCACGTTAATGTCTCCAATTCTTCAGGTGGGTCTGGTTCGATTCTAACTATGTTGACATTAACTAACCACAAATTCTTCTATCAATGCTGTACTTGAATACAAGTGCTAACAATCAGAAATTGGGGGCATGAAGAATCCATCTAGTATGGTGCACTTGACGCTTCCTCAATCACAACAATGAACTATCATCAGCAATATAGTTATGTACCACCAACAGATCTTCCGGACACTGTGCAGACACACCTCGAATTGCATTCTCCTCAGCTGAGCATTGCTTTTTCCAGCGATGCCTCAAATCGCATTTTCCGCGACCATGTGTTACTTTGATGCCCTATTTTCTGCTTAATCTATTAAAGTTCGTAGTATAATTACCCTTACATACTTCTGTGAATATTCCCCAACCTCACTTTATCAAACATGGAACCTATGGCCAGCCAGGTGAGGAATCACTATTCGCAGAAGAATCAAGAAGCATACTATGAGAGAGCACTTGCACATACTTGCAAGAAGATACCCAATCATCATTGTGAATCAAATGTTTGAACTTCCAACCCAGCTTTCGAGTAAAGTATTGGCGATAGCTAATGTCCACGGAATATTTCTCATAAAGCAGGATGATGAGGATACCGATCAGGAGATCAGCAATGATGAATGTGAACACCCTCAAGAGTGCACCTTGCTATCCGATATTGAAGAAGACGATTTGGACAACCAGCAGGAGGTCCTACATCTGGACCAGATGCACCATGATAAGATATTTCACAATACATGGGTTCCTCTGCGAAAGAAATGGAGCCGTGCCAATACTGTAGTTCTCTACACTCCACTTCCAAATCTGCGACATCCGGCTGGGGCCATAGCACCATCATCACTCAAAAGCCAAAAGTCAACCATTAACATATCTCATGATCTTGACATTGTACAGGTGCTCCCACTTCCCAAGGCTGGTGGAGACCAGAATGCTCCTCAACCAAAGACCTGTGGAGATCACAACATTCCTCAATACCACAATGCTACATTTGAAGTAGCGAAATGGTTCATGAAGGCAATCGTATTCACAAATACTCACTGGCCAATCAGTTCCAATCACATGTACACAATAGTTGACGAAGCTTGGAAACTCGCCATTAAAGCCCAGAATTGTCAGCGGGCATTAGCAGGTGCCCTTGTAGGTACACCATCTATATGTCAATTGACCAGTGGTCCATTGCTTAAAATCAATCTGCAAATGCGAAACCCTGTATGTGCATATTCTAATTTCTGCTCCTTCATTGGACTTATAATGATACTAGACGCCAAAAATATACATAGTTAAAACTAAAGATTAGTACCATTCGAGGGCATTTGCAAAATGGAGCTTGTTCAACTATTTTCTGTAGTTACCGATTGAATTTAACTAGAGAGACTGAGCTTCGAATCCGGGTTCAGGAGCTCCTGTTTGTGGATGCTTCTGTCTTGAAGGTCATCAATGATAACATATCATGGTTTGTTGTTGTTTGTTGTTTAATCATACTGTATTGACTCTAATTGGATTATGACAGGACCCTGATATCCCCTCCGCCTCTGGGCGAGCCGGCTAGATGGCGGAGCTCCCCCCCCCGCTACCCTTAGATATCATGGTTTACGTGCATGGAAGTGCTTGACTTAATCTACTATCAATTTTTCTTCACTCCCAATAGCATGGGGCAGCAACCGACCACATTGCAGTTCTTTCAACCTCTCACAACGTAGATGTTAGTGCTTCTGGCCGCAGCTATTTATTGTGCGCTGTCTGAGTACACCACTGGAAAGATGTGTACACTTAGATTTTCTCAAGACGGATATCGAGGCAAATTTTGCCCTTCCATGGTGATAGATTATATTACTGCAGAAGCCATTGCACTCATCAATTATACCTGGTGGGGCTGCTTCATACTCCCACCCCCCCAATGGTGCTGCTTGGCTATAATAGGTGCTCCCCAATCCCTGTTGGCGCTCCACAGTCTGGATTGGCGGTTCGATATTTTATTCACTGCTCCCTACTGCCTTGTCTGTCCATGCTCCTCCTCCAGGGTAGGCGCTTCTGAATCCTCTCCTCAATCTCAATTAGGAGTGCCTCTATTTTATTTCCAACTCTTTACCTCCCTCCCCTGTCAGTGTTGCTCAGCATGGGTTGTCTGCTCCACCGCATATGCGCGTCTCAATCCCTATTGGTGCTCCTTGGGCTGGATTTGCGCCCCTCAATTTCATTCTGCACTCGTCCATCACCATCAGCACTCCCCTTGCCCACCTCGCACTCCACATCTGGTACTCCTCCTTTCGTTGTGGCACACCTCTGTTTTTCCTGAATTCATCATTGTGCCTTTCAAATTTCATTTCGATTCACTGCAACCTAATCTCAATTCCACCCTTTTAGATATCCCAGATGAAGCCAAACGACTTTAGAATTCTATATCACCCACTTGCAAGGCCCAAATTATTGGGACATACAATGCGCACCTCCAGCTTCTGTGGGCCATTGTTGAATTGTATATTCCTGTGTTTGTCAGCCCTGATAGTCTGGGAGATTTAGTGGATGACTTTGAGACAATGTTTGATTGATATCATTCTGATCGCTTAGTCGGGTTGTTGTTTCGGTTTTACCTACTTTTATTGTTGAATTAATCACCACTTTCGTTGGTTCTCCTTAATGTAGCGATGCATACAGTAGAATGTTGCATGAGATGCGGTGTACTATAGTATGAGTTAGAAGTTGATAATGAATAATACTCTATGCATTATACGTAGAGCGCGTTCTTATTGCTCGTGTACATCCAAAAAATCTCAAAACACACCTACAATCCTTCAAATGGATATCGATACAGACCCAGACATCTCTCAGAGTTAGTTTTGGATTCCTGCATTGGTTGTGTGACAGTTTCAGGTGCTTTCAAAGTTTTCACAACCGCTCCCATGGTGCTCCCAGACCAGTTATCAGAGTTCCCAGTTCCTCAGCAGGCTGGCGAGAATGCCCTCCTAGGGTCTGATTCTCCCCTGCAATTGGCCCTTCAAAGTTTACACTCTGCCTCTTCTGACACACTCCTGGAGGATCCCAGTGACTGAAATACATTTTGCAGATATATTGGCCGCCTTCATGGGCAAAATCGACAGCTATCAGATCGCTACTATCTCCCAAAAATGAGCATCAATGGAGCGTCAACAATTGTTAGTCTTGTAAGTCAGGTAATTGAAGAGTGACTTTGTCATTGTTATATATAAGCACAGCACTGGCCGCCTGAATAGGCCAAATAGAATGCGATATACTCCGTGCCTGATCTTGAGAATGAGCGTCAATGGAGCATCAACAATTTTTAGTCTTGTAAGTCAGGTAATTAAAGAGTGACTTTGTCATTGTAATATATAAGCACAGTACAGGCCAGCTTTATAGGCCGAAGAGAAAGCGACACGCTCTCTGCCAGATCATGTGAATTAGTGCTAAAGGAGCGTCAATGATTTTTGGCCTTGCATCATGGTTAATCAAAGTGCAATGTAACCATTGACAACAATATACAAAGTTGTAACTGGTTTGATAGGCTAAAACATTCAAGATCACTGAGTTGCAGCGAGGAAAATGAATAAAGTTGTGATTGTCCGGAAGGCTGTCGTGGAAACATTGCTTGCTTATCGGCCTATCAAAGCTGCCAACTCTCAGTATGTAGATGTCTGTAATCATTTGCCATTTTGATTACCCAAGATGCAAGACCAATAATCGTTGTTGCTCCATTGACACTCATTGTCAGGATGGGGCAGGGAGCATGTCGCTGTCTCTTTTGCCTATACAGGCAGCCAATACTTTGATTATGTATAACAATGTCTAATTCACTGTTTAATTTCCTTACTTACAGGACCGAAAATTATTGACACTCTGTTGACGCTCATTTTGCCCTGGGCGTATCTGCAACATACAACCATTCACTTTGGTATAGTATATCAGTAATGGTCTTGTGGCAGCCGTTATATCCTGTTCATGTACGTTCTCCTTTATCACTACATTGTTCTTGAATAAGGCATATAAATATATTCTTTAAACTATACTTCAAAGTGTCCACTAATTGTAGATAATGATAATACTCAATAATCCCATTCCTTTCTATCAATTCTTGTCTGCAATGTCAGCTTTACTCAAAAGGCTGCTTTCATATGCAAAATCGATGACCGCTGCATTACCATGGAGCAGATAGTGTACTAACAAGTGGATGGTCCTTCATTAGTCAGTAAATCCGGAATAAAATCTTAATCACACTTGCGATTCTTGGCATATATATCATAAGTGATAACTTTACCACTGGGAAGAGAAGTATGTATAGACACATATCCGGGTGGCACACTGTCTACTTCCAAGCTTTGACTTCCCTCACTCCCACCAGGTTGTGCAGGTTGCGTTCAAGACAGATGTGGCGCCGGTTCTGGTGAAGGTGCACCTGAATCTTTACGTCTCCCCCATGTCTGTAGAGACTTTGCTGTTCCATATTGACAAGGAGGGCAGCCATCTGTTTGATTGTCACGAACCATTGCCAGTGTCTTTCTATCACAGGCTTCACCTATTTATCCCCAGGAAACCCAACATCCCACTTCTTCTCTTCTCGCACTTCAGTGTGAGTAGTTGATGAGTTATTGCTTTTTCTACATTGCGGCACGTAAAAACCCTCCTTTGGCCATTTTGTCCATATTTAAGGCAAGGCACATGTCGGACTGTTCTAGCTGTACCTGACCTCCTTGCCTTGCCATTGTAGCTGAGATGTTAAAAACTTACAAGAAATCAGTTTTTGCTTCTAGAGTGAGATCCAGCAATTACCTCAACCATATATGACTCCATAGCCTCCTCTATGGTCTCCAAAGTCTGTTTTGTCCACACATGGGGACATTTATCACAAAATTTGTCCACCAAAATCCAGGAGCTGATAACATCATGATGTTCGATGTCACGGACTGTGCGGACAAATTCCTTGGCCGACCATGGAGGTTTCCCATGATGGGTAGCAATCAATTTTTCACATAGTGCGCAACATACCCCAGCTGTACATTTAATAGTTAGTTGACTGCCATCTACATCAACAAGGATATACTCACATCCAATTGCATGCTGCTTCTGATTGTTGCTTCTTCTGGTTTATGAACCCAGTGTAAACATATGTCATGGGTCATGTTGTCGGTGGCTGCGATTGCAGTGTCATGGTGGACTCACTCGTATCAGCATTGCAGCTGTGTTTCAGTATGTGCCCAATTGGACGAAGCACCTGTCGTTTGGCTCGATTCAGATTCAACCATGCCTGGCTGAGGTTTCTGTGGTGCCATGTCTCGCTGTTGTGGAAATGTGAGGAAGATGATAACAAAAAGAAGTGGAAAGTTCTGAGGAATATATAGTTAGCTACAAGTCAAAATGGAATGAGTGACAGCCAACTTGCGCGTTCTATACAAGATGAATCTTGCTGCGTACATCAGCAACGACTCTAGTATCTGTTAAAAACACCTGGGTGTTGCGGACGGCTCTGATGGCTCTGACGGAACCTCGTACCTTCTGAAAGAATATTACAAGCTTCCTGTCGCACAGGTGGCGGGTCGCGTTACATACCTACCCCCATTACTTTGCGCCCGGAATGTGCTGACATATACGCAACATCAGAATGTCATGTGTGTTACACGGTTCGCAGCGGCTGCAGTTATGCTGTAGCCGTTTACACAACTCCTGGCAATGTTTATGTCTTTCTCCGGCTGAGTGCGACATTTTACTTCTCTGCTATTGCTATATATCTGATGCCGCACTCTCCCCATATATGTTTAGCTTTGAGAAGTTGTCACTTACTAAATACAGTTGTCACTTCGGATACATCGCTTGCCGTTGCATTTGCTTCGCCATCATTGTATTTTACAGGTCTGAAATATACTGTCCAATCTTCACACTCTCTAGTACTATGCTCTCAGTCCTCCACATTTTGTGTTAATCTATCATCGGCTTGCGATACTTCTTCCTCCTCATCCACATCCGCATCGTTGCCATCCTCGCCCTCATATCTGTCAAGATCATTGGTTCCCAGATCAAACATCACAAGTTCAGTCACTGCCAAATGTTACCGGCTGGCAGTGGGGTTGGCATTGCACTCATAGTTCTCGTCACCTTCATCTTTGTAATCCCCACTGTGCCCTGCCATTCCAAAATGGTGTTGGTCTTCTATGAAATTGTTGTCTATCGGGATGTTTGGGTCAATGCTTCCGATCTCAGGCTTCTCAAGCACCACTTTAGAGGTCATATAGTGAAGAAGAATAGCATTGTCAACACACGCTGCTTCAACACTGATGACCACAGCAGGCTTTTCGTTCTCTGCCTGTTGGATCAGACACTTGACTGTAGCCAGAGTATGTTAAAACACCCTCTGTTGGTTGCTCTCCGGTAGTAGGTTCCAGGTATTGATCAAGAATACATACGTGTCTGCAACGCCAGGTGAGGTTAACAACTTGTGACCCATAGCAGCGCAGCAGGGTGCGTGCTTACCACCATCACACTTGTAGTTGAAGTAGTTTGAGCAATCAGGTCTGTCTGGTTTCAGCTTTGGCGTGGAAGCTTTCGGATGAACACTTTTATTCTTTTGCTACTCCTGGAGAGCATGGCGCAATGTGGTGCAGGTAAACATGCTCAGTGGCGAGGGTATATGACCATCCTTGTCGTCAATCATGGAATTATGATATCTATCAGCATACTTACCGCGGGTATTCTCCCGACAATAAAATTTGATGTAAATGAACTGTGGGATTGCGTCCGCCAGGAAGTAAAGTGGATGCTGGGCATTCGTTACCAGCTTTCGACTCTCTCTGTGTTGGATTTGAACTGTGTGCACTACTTTCCACATTCTCTGCTACAGGAAAAAGATACTTCTTGCCTGCCAGAAGGGAATCACTGTATTCCAAATGCTCTGTATCGGATTCAAAACAGGTGGACATCAAAATTCACTGCTATGTTGTCCCTTGCTGGTTGAATAAAATGGGATTTAACCTTATCGACTTGTGCTCGAACCTGGTACCGGTTTGAGCATGCAATATTCAACATGGGCTATAGCTTCAGCATACCACTCTCAGGATCTCCTTTGTGCGTGCCTCAAATACTGAGAACCAAATATTCTTTTGCTACATAGTGGTGTTCCAGTACATCTCTATTATCTGCCAGTGTGGGGTTTCATTTAATGCTTTTGCAACACATCAAGTTGTATAACTTACCATCCTCAAGTTGCTTGCACTCATGAACCACCGTCTGTTCCGCATGTATAGCTCCAGGAGCCTACCCATCAAAAATTCAAGACCCGTCATTTCTGAGTGACCAACTGGCTGGATGCTGGGACTCCTGGAGACCACTGATTGAGGTGTAGACACCGCCTGCAGTTGCAATTGCCACTGCGTCTGTCTCTGATTCTTTCACAGTGGATTTGTAATGATAGCACGCGCATCTAGAGTAGGGATTGGGGTAGGCAGGTTATCAAAACCACTGAGAGGAGTGGGAGTGCTAGGATTGCCGGATGTGGAGCTGGATACAACACAACACATTCAGTCTGTCTGTAAGGTTGCTCCGGGTGCTGGTGTGTTATGACTGCTTGTACCTGGCACAGCGGTTGGAGTACTTATTGACCGTCGCTGTGTATTGGATGGGGTGGAAGTCACACATTGGGTGATATCTGCAACGCGAGAATTGTTCAGCGAAGATGTGGGGGTGGAATTCTGAGCTTGGATTGTAGAGATTGTGGAACAGGTTCCTTGAGAGGAATCCCTCTCGCCAGCCGGTACAGATACACGTCTCGTAGGAGGAGGAACTTGAGAATTCCCCGATGGCCCACCCTTTTGTTGATTCTGACAATTAGCAAGGCATCGAACATTTTGTACGACCGGAGTTGTGTCAGGGTTAGTGTTAGCAACGGTTCAATTTTTGGACCGTTTCTACTATAGCGGTTCCAAGAAAACCCGGAACCGGCCGGTTCCGTCCCGGTTTTTACGTTACGGTTCCCTCAATTAAGTCCACCAATATTGATCAGATAATTTAGTGCTTGGTATGTGAAATATGCAGCTTTGCAGGGCGCATCTTTTGGTGCTCTCCAATGTTCAATATCTTTAAAACTTAGCAAGTGGCTTTGAAAATACAGTCATTTTTGGCCTGAAAACGATGTTTTTGAGCCACCACTTGCTGAGGTTTGAAGATATCGAAAATCCGAGTCGACCAAAAGATGCGCCATGCAAAGCTGCATATTTCATGTACGAAGCTCAAAATTGTCTGATTAATATTGGTGGACTTAATTGGGTAGTTCGCTTAAAAAATTGTCGATTTTTGATGTGGTAAGGCCATTGCTACGCAGACCTATAAAACCGGCCTGTTCCAAATATGGAACCGTTGCTAACACTAGTCAGGGTGAGTGCTTTGTGAAGCCATAGTCCGACATAGATGTTCCATATTAAGAATGTCGGAATAGTTTACTCTATATGCAGATGGAACAGCAGGCAAAGTAGACTCCGACTTGAGGAACCAGGGAGGGATTCCACAAAAATGGGAGGCTCAGTGTAGACTGTGTTACACTCTGAACCATGACTATACTCGGGGACGAGATGCTTTCAAAAGCAATCATTTATGGGGTTAGTGTTAGCAATGGGTCCGGGTAACCCGTCAGCGGTCCAGGTTCGGACCGCGAAAGCCATTCAATTCTGTTCCAAGCCCGTACAAAAACCCGACCCGCTGCATCTCGGTGGGCCGAACCCGCACCCATGCCTGTCAACCCGTGGGATTTCATGGGTTTCGCTCAACCTGGCGGTTGCAATCTCCGGTTCCGGTATTTGGGCTTTTCTATTTATGGTCCCATTTAGACATCCTACAGCTAATTGCAAAATATTGACATTGGTATATCGTTGTCCTTTTCTGATGTATTGGCTGCCTTTATAACCAAAAACTAGTGAGACACACTCTGTGCCCCATTCTGAAAATGAGAGTCAACGGCGAGTCAATGATTTCTGGTCTTGCATCCTGGGTAATATGAGTGGCAATTGGATGCAGATGTTCATAAATGAGGTATAGGCTGCATTTATAAGCAAAACAGAAAGTGACACACTCCCTGCCCCATTGTGAAAATGTGCGTCGATGGTGCGTCAACAATGTTTGGCATTGCATCATACTTACTCTGCATGGCAATTGGTTGCAGACATTCATAAATGACGTACAGGCTGCCTTTATAGGCAAAAGAGGAAGTGATACGCTCACTGCCCGATTCTGAAACTGAGTGTCAACCGAATGTCAACGATTTTTGGTCTTGTAAGTCAGGTAATTGATCAGAGACTTTGCCGTTTTAATGCATACTGAAAGTTTTGGCCACCTTGATAGACCAAGAAGAGAGCAACACGCTCTCTGCCTGATCATGAAAATGAGCGTCAATGGAGCGTCCATGATTTTTGGCCTTCCATCATGGTTAATTAAAGCACTCTGTGAGCATTAATGGCTGTATAAAAAGTTGTGACACGTGATATAGGCTAAACCGCTAAAGATCACTGAGTCACAGCTTTCAAAATGAACTAAACTGAGATTGTCCGGGAGGCTGTCATGGGAACATCGCTTGCTTATCTGCCTATAAAGGCTGGCAATTGCCGGTATATAGATGTCTGCGGTCATTCACCAATTAGATTACCCAAGATACATAACCAAAAATTGTTCTCGCTCTAATGACACTCAATGACAAGATGGGGCAGGAAGCGTGTAGCTCTCTCTTCTGGCAATGAAGGAAGCGAACACTGTGACTATATATAACAACGACTAATTCACTTTTCACTTACCTGACTTACCGGATCAATAATTGTTGATGCTCCACAGATGCTGATTTTGCCACTGGCATATCTGCAATATGGAACCATTCACTTTGGCATAGTGAATCAATAATGGTCTTGTGGCAACCGTTCTGTGCTGTTTATGTGCGTTCTCCTTTATGACTACATTGTTCTTTAAAGATGTATATAAATATACCCTTTGAAATATACTTCAAAGTGTCTGCTAATTATAGATAATAATAATACTGAAAAATCCTGTTCGGTTGAGTCAACTCTCATCTTCGCTGTCAGGTTCAGTCAAAAGGCTGCTTTCGTCTAAAAAATGGCTCTCAGCTGCATTACCACACAGCTGATAGTGTAGTAACCTGTGGATGGAACTTTATCAGTCACCAAATCTGGATTAATATCTTTCTCACCCATGCGATCCTTGGCATATGAATCAAGATCCAAAAATCGAGCGCTGGGAAGCGGAGTATGTTTATACACATATCCAGGTGGCACACCTTCTGTTTTGGAGCTTTCAGTTCTCTCACTGTCATCAGGTGGTACAGGTGGCATTCTGGGCCAAGGTGGCGCTCGTCATGGTGTTGGTCCATCCGTGCCTTTGCGCCTGCAGCGTGTCTGTTGATTCTCTGCTGTACCATTTGGGCAAGGAAGACAGCTGTCCGTTTGATTTTCACAAACCATTGTCTGGTGTCATTCTATCGCCGCCTTCTCCTTGTTATGTCTGGGAAACACAACACCCCACTTCTTCTCTTCTCGGAGTTCGGCACGAGGTTTCTTGATTAGTTGTTGCATTTCCCCTATTGCGGCGCGCGAAAACCCTCCTTTGGCCATTTTGGCCATATTCAAGGCAAGACACATGTCGGACTGTTCAAGCTGTACCCGACCTCCTTGTCTTGCCATATTAGTCGACATGTTGAAAACCTACAACAAATTAGTTGCTGCTTCTAAAGTGAGATTTGGCAATTACCTCAACCATATATGACTCCATAGCCTCCTCAAAGGTCTTTAAAGCCTGTTTCATCCAATCTCAGGGACGTTTATCACGAAATCCATCTCCAAAAATCCTACAACAGATAACATCCTGTTTCTCAATTTCGCGGACTGTGTGGACAAATACCTTGTTCGACCATAGAGGTTTCCCGTTACGGGCAGCGATAACTTGGTCACGTAGCTCTCTACGTACCCTAGCTGTGTGTTATATTGTTAGTTGGCCGTCATCTACATGGCCATGGATTGACTCACCTCCGATCGCATGCTGCTTCCTATTCTTGCTGCTTCCGGTTGTACCTACCGTTATTAAATGTGTGTTCTGCATAATATTTTCGGTGGCAACAATTGCAGTGTCACAGTGGACCAACTGCTGTCTGTATTGCTGCTGTGTCTCACCTGGTGGCGTATTGGTTGAAGGGCCTGTCATTCAGCTCGATTCGGCTCCAATCGCACCTGGTTGCAATGTTTCTGGAGCCTTGACTTGCTGTTGTGGAATGTTGAGGAAGATGATCACGAAATGAAGTGGGAAGTCCTGAAGATTATATAGTTAGCTCCAAGTCAAAATGGAATGAATGACAGCCAGCTCGCACCTTCAATTCAAGCTGAATCGTGCTGCGTATCGCAGCACTGAGTATAGCTGCAGGGGATTCCAACGGTCCACCGAGCTGCAGTAAGTTGGTCCGATGTTGTTGGTTTGTCTACAGGGAGACATTGTGATGAACGACAGCTGATATCTCATCTTTGAATAGATATAAAAGGACATTCTTCAACGGAAAGGACGTCTGGTGATGTTTGTCTCAACCCATCGCAGGAATCTTCCATGAATCACACGCTAACCATCAATTTATAATGTACAGTTAGCATGATTATTCCCAATGAAGTGATGGTCAAAACGCTAATTTTGCTTTGTTCAAATTGATCAAACCTACCAACCTTGACATAAAGGAGGCAGCTTGCCTCCATGTGGTCCATATCTTGCAACATCCAACATCTCGCCCAACAACAAGGTCAACACAAGATACAATGGTCAGTGCTTCGAAAACAAACATTTCGCCACTTCTGGCGGGCAAATATGGCAAATCGATGAAGCAATCCACATGACGACGTCATCAACCGAATAAATGCAAGAGTGGCTGGGAGGAAGAAAGGATCCGAACATTGGAAGCATTGTGCAGCTTATGATCTAAAAAGGAGCTTTCAGCAAAGAAAAGATGGGACACGCACTTTCTAAGCAATGAAGACACAGCGAAATGGATCAATGATTATGTGCATAGAGAGACTGCAGTGGAAAGAAAGCGAGTTCAAGACACAGAGACAGCGATGATTCAATAGCAGGAACATATACGAAATGTTCAAAAGACACGATCAACCACCACAAAGCCTGGAACTGCATTTGAGGAAATGTTGAATGCTATCAGAGGCAGTCTGAGCGATCTTGCAAGTTCGGATAATGAGGAGGATGGGGAAGACGAGGATGATGATGAAGAAGATACAGAGCTTGCCCAGCTGAGCGAAGATGATGAACCTGCCTAAGTGATGGGCACAATCTCCAAAACAGTACAACACCGCATGGAGAGCTTTCGGTAGAAGCAGATACGGCTTGACGAACTGACGCAACCGGGTTGGCGGAATGCGGCCGACTACTTCCATGTGAGAGATGTGAAATATGGGACGACTTAATTGTAGGTTCCGGCAGTTGTGAAGCCCCAAACAGACATGATTACAGCCACACCATCACCGACAACATTTGGAGACCTTATGCAGGCTCATGATATCGTCGCCGGACAATCACAAATACCGCAAGTGAGGTCTCAACCGGGAAGTGGTTGAATGAGGCTAGGTTCGCAGCAACCTCAGGCTGACTATCACATAGTATCTCTCATGCCCAACGCGGTGCACGATTAGTTACAGATGGATATTGTAAAGCCAGTTCAACCCGTAAGCTTTTACCCCTGCATATAGCGTCCCTAGCTCATTGCCATATAGAAATCAGATTCAGACAAAGACCTGGTGACGGCTGCTGCGTCACCAGAGGAATGGATAGCCAAATGGGTATTTTTGACGACTTATCTCAAGTAAAAGTAATTTGTACCTACTTTGTGACTTGACAGCTTCTCCTGAATGTCGGTGACCAAATTGTGAGACTGGATTATTTGTCAGTGTGTGTGCAAGGGTTGTACAGGCCATGCTGATATTCTAGTCTCCAAATCATGTTGATTGACAAACAATGAACTGCATATAGTATTGCCTGTTACAGTTAAATGATACAGCAAAACCTAAATTTGAGACGAAATTTACTTGCAAAGTTTGAGTTAGTGATGTCATATGACTGATAGACGGAGTGGTCAAATCACATCCGAAACCCAGATAAATAACAGCCGTCAGGCTGCATTATTCCATGCATCCAACTACATAACTCTCCGCTCAAACCTCCTGCACATGATCAAGAAATTGAAAATGCTTATTGTACGTCACGGAATTTGAAGAGAATAAGCCAGATAAGAAATGGTGAAGATGTTGGGCTATCAATATCCAAAACTAGTGCATGGATGTTTATGCCATAAATTGCCGGCCAAAAGCACTGAAACGCGATGAACCTATGTCATTCATCATGCAAATGATGCGTATTGTGGTGGCTCAGAAACTGAGATGTCTCGAAGATCTTGGATTCAAATGATGATACATAGACACGGTAAACTGGCTGGCAATAGAGACTGTATTCATTTTTTGTACAATTGTTAAGCTCCCAATGAATGATAGTATGTCTCTAAGCTGAGCTCAAAGGTGAGTGTCAACGGAGCGTCCACAATATATAGTATTACCCATTCAGCGATCAAACGGCTGCATAGTCGCATTCATCCAATGAAGAAGTGTTGGCCATCTCAATAGGTAAAATGGTAAACTATGCGCTTCTTCGCCCCATCATAGAAATAAGCGTCAACGGAGTGTCAACGATTTCTGGTTTTGCATCCTGGATAATCACTGGGCTGGGCAATGGCATTTAGCCATAATCACAATATTGGTGGCCTTTATAGGCAAAAATGCTAGAGACAATATCGCTACTACCTCTGAAAAATGAGCGTCAACAGAGCGCCAACGATTACTGGTCTTGCATCTTGGTTAATCTCAGGGCTATGGAACGACGTTAACCCATCATCATTCTATTGGCCGCCTTCATTGGCAAAAATGCTACAAAAGATATGGCTGATACCACCTAGAAATGAGCATCAACGGAGCGTCAACGATTTGTGGCATTACATTATGGAAAATGCAGAGGGCTTCGCTCTAACATTAACTCAAAATCGAACTATCGGCTGCCTTCCGAGTCAAAAATGATTGCGACAAGATCACTACCATGTCCCAAAAATGACCATCAACAGAGTGTCAATGACCCATGGCCTTGCATTTTGCAAAGTGCAAGGGCTGTGCGGTGACATTAACCCATAATCGAACTTTCAGCTGCCATCCTAGGGAAAAACGCTTTCGACGACATTGTCACTATGTCTTAAAAATGAGCGTCAACGGAGTGTCAACAATTTTAGGCCTTGTATTTTGGAAATTCAAGGGGCTGTATGACCACATTTATCCATAATCAAACCATCGGCAGCATTTCTGGGCAAAAATACATATGACTACATCGTAACTATTTCCTAAAATAACCGTCAACAGAGCATCAATACTGCATCAAAGTAGCATCAAAGGAGCATCAACAGAGCATCAATGGAGCATCAACAGAGCATCACCAGAGCATCAATGGAGTGTCAACGATTTTTGATCTTGCATTTTGGATAATCAAACGGCAATGGAACGCAGTTTATCCACAATGAATCTATTGGCAGTCTTTATTGGCAAAAATGTTATTTACAATATCACGACCGCCTCCTACAATTGAGCGTCCACAGAGCGTCAACATTTTTTCTGGAGACTCGGTACGCTAGACCGCAATGAACTGCATTGCATTGTTCCCAAATGGAGTTTTATGTGGTCAGTCTTTTCAATATGTCCTTGTATACAACTTTCCAAATATGCCTGCAATATCTCACAAATCTGATTTTTTTGCTTGTAGCTCTAGAGTCAAGATATAAGAACCTGCATTATGCTTTACTATAACATTACTTTTGGCAGTCTCTCCAGTCGAATTACCCAGCTTTCTAATTCCTCCCACCACGTGGGATTCGAAATCTTTGAACACGTCATTGCGAGAGGATACGATCACTTCCAAAAATGAAAATGTCTTTATTCGTGATTTGAGTATTCTTACGTTACAAATCATCTTTGATGCTTGTTTGGCTTGGATGAATGTAGGCTCAAAACGTCCTATTGCTTGGAATAATTCAAGCCATGCGTCGTCATGGTGATTATATGTACATTGTGGAATTGAGGAGACCGGCAGCCCTGCAATCATATGTATTGTTTGTTATCAAGTTCTTCCCCATCCATCAGAACATGGGACCAGCTGAACTGGGGAAACACTTGCTGGCAAAACTGCACATCGCAAAGATAAACAAATTAACTGAGTCGGAAGTTACCAAATTGACTAGTTCAACGGTCGATGAAACAACTTTAGCCATACTGAAGAGACAAGGAATTCGTGGAATTCCAATTGTAAGTTCGCAAAGGAAATCCACATTTGATGTTAGGTTGTATTTATATTGACTGAATTGACAGACATAATGCTCCAAACTAGCAGCAAAGGACTTTGATACTGCCAAATTTCACCAAGACACCTGGAATTGCTACCTCATATTAGGATTTGTTTCAGCTCAGATTCCAGGGAACGGTATATCAAACTTAGAGCTAGGACAGTCATACAACCCATTACAAAGCGAGTTGGTGCTGCCATCCACCAGCATGCTGAGTAACATTTGCTGGAGGAAATACACACTGACAGTGAATGCAATTAAGACGCAATTGCCTTCAAGAAATAGAGTTAGTTCAGCTTTGGACGGGTGGACATCAACAAACAAACTAGCCATTAAGTCAGTCATTGCGTACTATATCGATATAAATTGGGCACTGCATGAAGTACAACTCACTTTCGATGAGGTCGATAGCCAATTCTTTTCCTTGTTCCATAGCTAATTAAGAATACTAGGTCAAGGATCAACATACTGCAGCACGGCTGGCCAAACATTTGAAGGATGTTCTTGATTGTTTTGAGCTTACCAACAGCCCTTTACTTTGATTTACAACTGATAACGCTTCCTCAAATTACTCAATGACTTGAGAATTACAATCAACCCTTCAGGCCTCCGGAATCGAGTGGCTTGCATTGAGAAACCACATACCATTCATGACGCAGGTCATTCAGCTTGCTCTAGCTGCATTCATAAGCAGTCTGCATGTGAAAGCCCGCACCAAGTCTTGGGAAGCACATCAGTGCGATCAGCAATTTGGAGAGTATGAAAGTATTGATGTTGGGAAGACTCAAAGACTTCCAAAAGAGGGCAATACAAGAATCAACAAAGTGCCTGCCATGACGCCAGGTTTAGTAAAGATAATTGCGAAAGTACGTATTTCAACATATTTTGAAAGTCCTGAAACTGACCTTCATATAGCGGAGAATGCTTCCTCTATTGTTTATGCTGACACCTGCTCGTCAAAACGAGATTATTGACTGTCAAAAAGACAAAGTACGAATTGCGGTACTACCCATTATGGATGTGAACACAGAGTGGAATTCTACACTGGAGTTGCTAGAGCGGGCCAACTGATTACAAGACTTCACCAGCGAGTGGCTTAAGAATGCAAAATACAGCTATTACAGACCAATCTCCACAACACAGAATGAATGGACTATCGTCAAGTATGACAGGGAAGTTTTAAGGTCATTCCGGTACTGGACGCTGTGGAAGTCTACAAGGCATATGGTTACTCTGCATCACGTTATCACTGTATATAACGACATGTTCCATCATATGGATGGCGTTATGTGAGCTTTGGCCAAGACGAAGACTCAATGGAAGCAAGACTTATACTCTGCTGTGAGGTTTGCATGCCCGAAGCTGTCCAAACATTATACTGAAGTTACTCCTACAATGGGTATGCTTCTTATAACAGCACATATCCTTGATTCTTTCCGGAAGTTGCGATCGTTCAGGAAGTGGGACAAGGGAATGGATGTTCATCCTCAGGACAAGACTTGTTATACTACTCAATACCAGGAGGTATTTCTGAAGTATATGGAGAATGAATACTGCGCCACACATTGACGTTTGCCCGTTACTAAACCTGAAAGCGTAGTACACAACAATCTTTTCTCTTCCGCAATGGCTTCAAGATCTGGTCAATCTTCTTATGATGTATATGATTTATCCAGCGATGCTGAAGAATGCTTAATGTCGAAAAATCTGGCTGAAACGACGCCAGGGCAAAGCAATCGCACAGCATGCTTACTGACCACCGCAAGGTTCAATTCGCATTCACCGCCTGAATTCCCACTGAACTGCAGGCAGAATAATCCAAATCATAATGATTACCACTCCGACCCTATGGAGATTAGCAGTACATTTTGGATCCCAGATATCATGGACTGGTTGTGACAGCAAGAGTAAACACACTCATAGTAAGCCGATCTCTCTAATGTGGCACGCGACATATTCTCTATCATACCACACGGTGTTGGCATGGAGGCCAGTTCTTCTCTGCGGCAAGATGTGATTGGCTCGAGGCAGGCAAAACCCACAGGCGAGACCCTTCGCAAAAAGGTTGTAGTGAGGCAGTTTGCTGGAGCCAACAAAGAGTTATTGGCAGGTGATTACCCAGTATTGGATACGACAAATACAGATAACGACTTGGAAATGAAGTGAGAGGCAGAGCAAAACAAATTGCACAGAATGGCCAAGGTCCATGACTTTTTGGAGATGTGGCACAGCAGCTAGAACCTACATGATACGCAGAAGGCATCCCACGCTGAAAACATGCATATGACGGCAATAGGATTCATTTCACATACCCAACAGATCGGCAACTCATTCTGGTCAAACTTTCAACAAAGTGGTGTGGCTGCATTTAAATTGTCAGAATGATCACCTGTGCCACCAGCTTTGTCTGCAAAGGACCTCTCTGGAGGATAGACACAAGTATTGAATGTTCGCTGAATCATACGAATTGACCGCCGTCCTGCCGAAGTTGATGAGGACAGTTCACCAGAAAGCATTTCGGACACCGAAAATTGGCTTGACTGGAATGGGGACTTGGATAATCCAAATAACAGCAAAGCCGACTGGGAGGCGCACAACGAAACCGAGATAGAGCTAGACAATAGCATCAGGGATTTGGAAACCCCAGAGTAGCGGGATGTGAGTGCCGTTCAAAATATTCCCAGATTGATTTGGCCAACAGGGAGGTTAAAGAAAAGGGCTGAAAAGGTGTTGATGAAGGTTGGTACAATGGAAATGAGGAGGAATAAGGAAATCAAGAAAAAGTAGGACAGAATGAGTCAATGTATATTCAGCAGATTCTTTATGTAGTTTGACCAAGAATTTCATTTGGAGAAATATTATGGGAGAATATTAAGCAGTCACTTGTGAATATTGGTTAATAAACAGAAGTATAACGGGCAAACTACATTATTTGGCTAGACAGATAGATTTTAATAGGATGAGAGTGACAAGTGCAAGAAGATTACTGGGCTCGGCTTTGCCAATGGGCCGAGTCTCGATCTGGCTGAAAGGCAACCAATAATGGCAAATAATTATGAACGCAATTATTGATGGTGGCAGATCTTGAATGGACAATACATTAAAATGAGTTTCAACGGAGCATCAACGATTATGGGTCTTGTAAGTACGGTAATTGACCATTGATTTGGTTGCTCCTATGCATAACCGATGTATTGGCTGGCTTTATTGACAAAATAGTCAACAGTACAGTCACTGCCCCATTCTGAAAATGCGCAACAACAAAGTGTGCAATGATTGTTGGCTTTGCATCTTGGATTACCGAGGTGGTGATTTGTTACAACCGTCCACAAATTAGGTATTGGCTGCCTTGAATGGCAAAAACAGATGCAACATGCTCCCTGCCCCATCCTGAAAATGAACATCAGCGGAGTGTCAACCATTTTTGGTCTTCCATCTTGGGTAATCTACCTTGCAATCTGTTTCAAACATGCATAAACGAGATATTGGCTGCCTTTTCAGGCAAAAACACCAGCAACACACTTCCTGCCGCATCCTGAAAATGAGCGTCAATAGAGGGTCACCAATTGTTGGTCCTGCATCTTGGCTAAGATAACCGTCGGATTGTGGCAATAATTCATATACGATGTTCTGGTACCCTTTTCATCTAAAACAGAGCCTGGCATCTGCATTACGCCATCATGAAAATGAGCATCAACGGAGTATCAACAATTTTTGGTCTTGCATATTCAGTAATCAAGGCATTGCGCAGATACATGAGCGCTGAGCAGAACCACTGACTGCCTTTCCAGGCTAAAATACAACATATAACAGGAATAATACAGATTCCATAATAATCGATACCGCAACATGCAAAACCAGCTTATAGGCTTCTGAATACCCGATTTTGATAATATACTGTTATCAAACTGCAAAAACAAGAGCATTATATGAATGTTTAGATGAACCCGCTGGGCGACCCGCTGACAACCCGCCTAATTCAGACGGGTTGGGAGATAGCCATTGAACCGTACCTGAATTAACAGTTCGGGTGTATTGACAACCCAGACCACCAATTTGGTGACAGTTCAGTTCCGACAAGGACCCAGACCCGAAGCAATGGTCCAGAACCATTGCTAACACTACCCGGTGTTCGCTGCCATTAGATTAATCGCAGCATTGACATTCACTGTTACCGTGACATCTGAAGGTATATTCGCAACGCTTGAACAGTAATTATGCCTGATTGGCGCAGTTATCATAGTACTGCACTCATTCATGCCACAATACTTTGCACCATCGATTATGTATATCTTCCGCTTCCCAGTAGAAATGCCCCAGTGGGAGATCAAATAGCATCGCGAAGCGAACAATGACATATTCTCTATCCTATGACATCAGCTGCTTGTGCTTTTTCCACCGCCAGTCATGTTCATAGCCATGTTGGATGGTTGCACTGTTGGGATGACCTGCAAACTACTCAGTTTGCTGCAGGATGCACGCTGTCTGGGTCGTAAAAGTGGCATGTGATGTAAATGCGACCCCCGGTGTCGTAACTTTTCCTCTCCGCATGTACTAAATCTTGTCTGGAGGCTTCTCGTTCATGAGGTGTCTGGTGGTTGTGCAACCTGAATGCTGGGCCGTTCTGTGTTTGTGAACCAACAAAACAAGTTGACCCAACAAATCGCAGAAACTCAAGTATATATATCCCTTCTTCCCGCCTACATTTTCTTTCTCTTTTCCTCCCATATTAAACACAGCGCCACCATCCTGAACTCTCTCAACATTATGCGACTTGGACAAAACAATGACTCTCGTTCCAAAACACCCGCGATAACCTACACATCTTTGTACATTCCCTCTGGGCTTTCTTCCGCTACATGCAACTGTATCATAATGCTAATGCCTCGGATGTAGATTAATCTCAGCTCACACCAAGGCCACCAAAGGGCAGCCACGAAGAAAAGGGGAAGGCAACTGGTAGGGCAAAAATGCCAACGACAGTAATAAATCAATGCCTGTCGTTCGATCGGGACCAAATAAAGGGATTCATCTCAGAATACATCCATGGACTCATACGGATTTACAATGTTTGATCGTCAACGATGGGAGGGCATGGGACCTCATATGTATTACAATCTTTCTTGATCCAGTCACGACTCGCAACTTTTCCCAATTTGAGCTAGTGTAACAGCACCGCACGAGTAGGTGTTCACATTTTCGGGAGTGTTAGGCATCCTTCTGCTTCTATATGTGGCAAATGTTCGACAAAACCCGTGACCAAATGCACAATTGGAAGTTGGACAACCCCCCTGCTTTCGGGGATCGAATCCATCGCTCCAATCTGCAGACAACCAGCTCAGGGAAGGTTAAACACCCCAGCATGTGTTACCCTTTGTACAGTAGTGATGATCTCTGGGAAAATATTGAGCTGCCAAGCTGCTGGCATTACAAGCCAGGCTACTTCCTGGCCATTGGACGACTGAATTGGGATGATATAATCAACGAGGATCATGATGATGAGAACTGGGCAAATCCCGGAGGGCCAAGAGGTGGACGGAGCCTGCCTCGCGATGGCTATGACAATGATGATGGCGAGAGTGAGGAGGACATGGAGGGTGGAGAGAAAGGGACCGGGAAAGGGAAGGGAACCAAGGATGGAAATGGAAAAGGAAATGGGAAAGGGAATGGGAAAATGAAGAGGAAGGAGAAGGCAACAGAGGAAGAGAAGGGGAAGGGGAAGAGAAATGGTAAAGGGAAAGGTGTTGTTAAACAAACCCCAGGGGGAGACAATATCTCTTGTGCCGTTGCTTCACAGTTGCAAAAGGAAATGTATCAGGCAGATTCGGACACAAAGGGCTGACTGGAGTGGGTATATTTAGAGCCGGAAGCATCACCCACTGTGGCAATTTCCTCAGATCATGATCCTGAATCTACTGAAGAGTCGGACGGTGAATATGAGTTCAAACATGATGCCAATGTGGATAGGTGTATGGAGGATAATGTGGACGCACTTTACAGCGTTGATTTTGACGGCGATGTGGATATGGCATGGGATGGCAATAATAAGGAGGAGTAAGATGAAGTGGAGGATGATGATGAGGAGGAAGATGAGGAAGAGGAGGATGAGGCTGAGGAGGAGGATGAAGATGGGGATAATGGCAAAGAACCTCGGACGATTGGCGAGGGAGAAATTATAAATACATCGGCATGTGATTTTCATACCAGGGGAGATAATCAGCCAGTTGTACGACCTGAGCATGGTCAGGAGATGCGCAAGCACACCCCACGGCCACAACATCATGCACCTACCGCATGGTCACAAACCCCGGAGCTTCACCCACAACCACCAACTCGGGAGACTTATCCCCTCAGTGGGCTGGAGTTTTTGGGGCTTGTAATGCCTCAAAATCGTCGCCTTGCGGTTCCAACTTGGCGAGAAGTGGAGGCAGCCGGAAAGATCTCACCTGTGGATGTGAATCAGCAGCTGCGCGGCCAATCAGCAGGTGGCGATAGTCTCCCCAATGTCCCTTTCCCCATATTTCTCTGTGTTATGTCCCTCTCCCTGAGGCTCTCCCAGATTGCTCGGTAGGCGAGTAGTAAACCAGTCCTAGTGTTGCAGAGGAGGCAATGGTTGTTGCATTCGGGTTAGGGTCGGATTCTTGTCTTGTGCGTTTCCTTTGTTCTAATGTACTTTTCTCAGGCAGTAATTTTTACACACGTCCCAAGGTTTTTGGATTGCTCAGGATTTATTTGAATTCTGGGTTTTGTATTGGTTGTATTTTATTCATAGTATTATGACACATCGCACATGCAGCCTTTGTGCAACTCCTGGCATGTACGGAACCTTCTTGTGGTGGTGTTGAGGCCCAATAAATTTCTCAAGTTAGCTGAAAGTATGGTATGCTTACACCCACACCAGGTTGCTCAAGCCCACCACCAACTTTCGTCCCTTTCTACAGTGTATGCTCCACTCCTTGCGTATCATCGACAATGCCAGAGAAGACCAAGTAGGATTGCCCTGGATTTTCATGTCGAAAGATGTTCACCTCAGACAGCTGGCAATTTAATCCTATCAAATTAAACCATCCTGAACACCTTCAAGTTGCACCTCGGAAGAATCGCACTATTCGCAGCGCGCCCCGATGCGTTGAACCCACTCAGCATCGTTGATTCAACTTTAACAAGGACTCAGTCGAAGTCTTGGACCCGTTTCTCTACCTTGAACACATTGAAAATATCACAGACTCATAGTCTCAACCACCGCCACCTCCTCTGCGGCGGACAGAAACATACCCCGGCGCCGGCGCTCCACTGAGCGATTACATTGCTGAGCCATGTGAATGCAACACTCATGGTTGCCTTCAAAAGAACCTACAAAACAATTCCTCCTACCTGTTTGCGACACATGAACAGTAGAAAAGTATCCTGTGTGGGATCAAGAAGATGGGCAACGTAGTTTGACAGCATGCTGAAGGAAGAAAACACCACTCTCTGTTTCCCAAGCTTCAAAAACAGTGATGGCATCCAGAAGCTCATTGCTAGCATGCCAGATGATCAGACTCTCAGAGAGTGGGAACCACAAACTCGCAAGGATATGAGATGGAATGACAATCACCAACACCCTATCAAATAATGGAGTCCAGACATCATCGAAACCATGAGATGGTTGATATGGCAGCCAGCCTACGCCGAGCATCTCATTTACACCCCTCAGCATTGCTTTAACAGCAATATGCCACCGAAACGCCTCTATACCAATATGCACACTGTGGACTGGTGGTGGGAGACTCAGATAAGGAGAGATACTCAAGGATAATGATATGCTAATCGACATTCAGTTAGCGCTCGGAGTGGCGGATGCACTGGTTCCCTTGTTCTTCATGTCCAATGGAACACATCTCTCGAATTTTGCTAGCGACATGGAACAGTGGCCTGGCTATATGACAATTGGCAATCTATCTTCGGAGATCCGCCAGATACCCTCAATGCACAGCGTTGCAATGGTTGCTCTCCCGCTGATTCCGATCAACTACCACAAGACTCCACTGTTGTGGCTAGATGAGCAGTGGGGAACAAACCGCGAAGTGCTGAACAAGATTCTCTAGCGGGTACTTCAACCTCTCACCTTTAAACAAAATCCCAGCGCCAAGAGCAGCTATTACAACGTGCTATGTGCGGATGGCAATGGCACGCGTTGCAATACGGCTTTAGCAGCATGGCATGCTGATTACCCTGAGTATAGCAACCTACATCACCTTGAGCGGCATGTCTGTTTTTGATGTCAGTGTCCAAGGGACAAACTTGGAGATTATGTGCCTCCTGCCAAGCAACACCCCCGAGGTGATCACAACCTGTATAAAACGCTGAGTGATGGCAACACCAGGGCAGCAGATGCCGAACTCTCATTGCTCCATATTCACCTGGGATTCAGCATTTTTCAAGATATTCCCAGTGTCATGAGGGACATCCCAAAGCCCGACCTCCTCCATACAATGCAGATCGGCATGCATTACCACTTCCAGAAGTGGATTTTCCACTTCATGAAGACACACAAACCGTTCAACAAGTACAATGCAATCTGGTTATCTATGCTTGCTTACCACCACTTTACACCAAAAAATCAGCCATATGAGGAAGTTTCTCAATTGAATGGGAATGAGATAAAGGAAATGAGCTGATACCTGCTTGGAGTGGTAAGCCAGTCTCCATGAGGTGGAAGCCCCACTCAGCATCCCATATTCAATCACGCAATTGAGTGGACTCCGGCATCTTTAGAATTCTATATGTATGCTCGATATCAATCCCACAATGATGCAACATTGAGCTATATGAAGGATGCGATGGGTCCACGTTACACCTTCAAAGATGTTATCTTACTCGGACAAGACAGCAAAAAGGTGATGGCCAAAGCCAATGCCCTGAGAACATAACTTGTAAAAATGCGAAAGGTAGATGAGGAAACAAATGCTGAAACTTGGAAGCTGTCCAAGATGCGGCATGAACTGAACGCCTGGCGGAATTATATCAGCCACAAGATAGATTTTTCAAAGGAGTTAGATGCCGACTTCAACTTTCTAAACATTCACTTGATGTCTCATTGGGTCAAACAGATTCGTCAGCACGGAACCTTCCAACTGTATTCTGCTGAGAAACATGAACAAGCACAACAAATGAACCTTAAGGACGGTTCGAATGCCTCCAGTCACAATCTCAACTGTGCCGCAAGTAATCGTCTTTCAGTATCGAATTCTCTGCTTCGAAATCAGAGAGCTCAATCTCCAAGCCCCCACTCGGCATTGGGAGAACAGTGCTGCCGCCTGCACAGTCCTCCCTTCCGGTGCTGATCTGCCTGCCCACCTGAGGTCCCAGGCAAATTGGAAGCATGAATTCCTGGGATGCCAAAACCGCCGTGATGGAAAGCATCCTGACACTTTGATCAAAGACTTCAGAGCATTACTTGACAATACGCAAGACACAATGCACCCCGTGGGAATATACAGCCGCATGCAGGAGTTTATCAAGCATAAGGGTCGTAACAAGACGTATATGTCGGAAGAACGACTGCACTCAATGGAGCTCTGTGTTTACCATGGTATTAAGGTTCAAGGTGAGGGTTTAGAAGGTAAACGCATATCTCAGATGTGTCGATGCACAAGAAGGCTGAGCTGGTGCAGAGGGGATTGACATAATGACTAGGTGTGGGTAAAGCAATGCCCGGAGAGGTGTTATGGCACCCTGATTGGGTGTCTCCCATCGCAACTGCAACTACTAATCAAAAACAAGCTCCTAAATGAGGATGGAGCTTTCGTTGAGTACTGGTTAGCACTGGTGCTCACCACAATACCTGAATACTTGGGTAACTTGGATTCCGGCTCGAAATTTGTACAAGTGAAAAAAGTACCTGCAGCCACTGTATTGCAACTTTTCAGTGTGGGAAACGTTGTCAGCTGCACATATGTAATTCCAGAGATTCTAACTGGTTGTAACACAGGAGACAGACGGAACGAGCAATGGATTTGCAATAGCCACATAGATCTGGCGACTTGAAATGATGTGTATAATTGGTAAAGAGATGATTGCATTTTGCGCACAGGTAGAAGGAACACGAGCAGAAATTTTCACAGCTTCACCAATCTCATTGCAATCCCAATGCAAGCGCATACGAAATGAACCCATTCCAACGTATGGTCACAGTTTGCCACAATGCCAGAGTGGTCATTCACATTAAGAGACTGACAGTGCGAGAAGAAACGGTGAAACTGCGATTGGAGGGGGATGTGCAACATGATGTGTGGTATTGACACCAGGTGCAGAGTAATCCACCGCCAGGGTGTCTCTGACGGCTCTGACGGAGTGCGTCCACTCTGATAGAGTCATTACACCTGCACAGAACTTTGTTTTGCTAATATATAGCTGCAGGTGTTCCGAACATTCCTGCAATTTCCTGCAAGTCTGTCCGATGTTATTTGTGTGATTACAGCAATACATCGTCATGAATGACAGCTGAAATCTTGTGTTTGATAGATATAAACAGGATATTCTTTGACGGAAAGGAACTCTGGTTATGTTTTTCTCAAGTCATTGTAGGAATCTTACATGAATCACATGCTAACCATCAAGTAATGATATACGGTTAGCATGGCCATTTGCAATGAAGTGATGGTCAAAACACAGATTTTGCATTGTTCAGGTTGATCAAACCTACCAACCTTGACATAAAAAATGCAGCTTGCCTCCATGTGGTCCATATCTTACAACATCCATCCTCTTGCCCAACAAAATGGTCGACACAAGATTCAATGGTTAATGCTCTGAATAAGAACCTTTCAGCACTTCTGCCCAGGAAATACGGCAAATCACCCAAGCAATCCACACTACGATGTCATCAAGCAAATAAAGGCAACAGTGGCTTGGAGACAGAAATTGTTCAAGTATTGGAAGAATTGTGCAGCTTATGATCTAAATTCATGCTTTTGGCGGAGAAAAGACAGGGAACACACTTCTTAAGAAACGAAGAGAAGAAGAAATCGATTGTGGATTTTGTGGATACAGAGACTGCTGTCTCAAGAAAGCAAGTTTAAGACGCAGAGACAGCAATTTTGCAAGAGCAGGAAGATATGAGAACTGCTGAAAAGGCACGATCAACAACCAAAAAGCCTCAAAAAACATTTGAGGATATATTGAATGTTATCAGAGAGAGTCTGAGCGATAATGCATGTTCCGACAACCAGGATGATGGGGAAGAGGAGGAAGATGAAAAAGAAGATACGAAGATAATGAACCTGGCTAGGTGATGGGCACACTCTCCAAAATGGTACAGTACTACACGGAGAGTTTTCGGCAGAAACAGATGACGCTTGACAAACTGACGCAACCAGGATGTGGGAACCTGGCCAACTACTTCCCTGAGAGAGATATGAAGTACAGGACGGCCAAACCGAAAGTTCCGGCAGTTTGAAAGCCCCAGAGAGACATGACTCAGTGCAGCCACACCATCACCGACAACATTTGGAGAGCTTATGCAGACTCTTGATGATATCCCCGGACAATCACAAATGCCGCAAGTGACTACATGACCAGGATGTAGTCATATGAGACTGGGTTCGGAGAAACCTCAGTGACAGAAATACATAGCATCTCTCCTGCCCAATGTGGTGCCCAATTAATTACACATTCAGAATATGAAGTGTGTTGAACCCGTAAGCTTTTAACTCTGCATATCGCATCCCTAGGTAATTACGATATAGAAATCTGTCCCAGACAAAGACATGGTGATGGCTCCTGTATCAGAGGCGGAATTGACAGCCAAATTGTTAACTTTGACAACGTATCTGTAGTGAATGCAAATTGTGTACCTATTCTATTACATGACAGTTTTTTCTGCATTTCAGTGACCAAATTGTGAAACATAATGATTTGCCAGTATGTAGGCAAGGGTTATACAGGCCACGCGAAAATACTGGACTCCAAATCGGGTTGATAGATGGCCAACAAACTTTATATCGTCCTGCATGTTATGGTAAAATGAAAAAGCAAAACAGCAATTTGAGACGAAATTTACTTACAAACTTGAAGTCAGTGATATTATACAACTCCTAGAAGGAGAGGTCAATTTGCAACCTGAACCCGAATGAATGACAACCGTCATTCTGAATTAATCCATACATCCAACTGCATAACTCTACGCTCAGACCTTCTGCAGATAGTTCAAATTATCAACATTGCTTATGGTACATCGTCGCAATCGATGATAATCAGCGCAATAAGACACAGTGAGGAAATTGGGTTATATATATCTGAAACCAGTGGATGAATTAGTATGCCATAAATTGCCAGCCAAAATTGCTGAAATTCAATAAACCTACATCATTCATCTTTCAGTTAACGTGTATAGTGGTGGCTCAGAAACTGAGATGTCTCGAAGCTTTTGGATGCAAATGATTATACATAGAAACAATATGTTGGCTGTCAATAATGACTGTATGGGTATTGCATACAACTGTTGAGGACCCAATGACTGAAAGTACATCTGTAAGGTGAGCTGTAAGGTGAGCGTCAACAGTGCATCAACAATTTATTGTCTTACCTAGTGTTAGCAACGGTTCCAGTTTTGGACCCGGCCGGTTTTATAGGTCTGCGTGGCAACGGCCTTACCCCATCAAAAATCGACGATTTTTTAAGCGCACCATCGCATTATGGCTACAAATATTAATGGGAGAGTTTAATGTTTGGTACATAAAATATGTAGCTTCGTACGGCGCATCTTTTGGCCGTCTCCGATTTTCGTTATCTTCAAATCTCAGCAAGCGGTAGCCCAAAAACCTCGTTTTTCGGCCGAAAATGGCAATAATTTCAAAGCTGCTTGCTGAGTTTTGAAGATATCAAAAATCGGAGACAGCCAAAAGATGCGCCGTCCAAAGCTGCATATTTCATATACCAAACACTAAATTATGTGATGAATATTCATGGACTTAATTGAGGGAACCGTTTGGTACAAACCCGGACCGAACCGGCTGGGGCCGGGTTTTGTTGGAACCGCTATATTAGAAACGGTCCCAAAACGGAACCGTTGCTAACACTAGTCTTACCCATTCAGTATTCAAAGGGCTGCATAGTCGCATCCATCCAAAGAGGAAGTATTGGCCGTCTTTATAGGTAAAAACGCAAGCGACACACTCCTTGCCCAATCATAGAAATGAACGGCAATGGAGCGTCAACGATTTTTCGTCTTGCATCTTGCATAATCACTGGGCTGTGCAACAGCATTTAACCATAATCACAGTATTGGCTGCCTTAATGGGCAAAAATGCTACTAACAATATGGCTACTACCTCCTAAAAATGAGCGTCAACGGAGCATCGACAATTTTGAGTCTGGCATTTTGAATAATCTATGGGCCATGGAACGGCATTAACCCATAATCAACCTATCAGCTGCCTTCATAGGCAAAAATGCTACCAACAATATTGCATCTGCCTCCTAAAAATGAGCGTCAACAGAGAGTCAACATTTTTCAGTTTTGCATCTTGGATAATCAAATGGCTATGCAGCGGTGTTATGCCACAATGAAAATATTGGCCACCTTTATGGGCAAAAATGCTGGTGACCATATTGCTACTACCTCGATAAAATGAGCGTCAACGCAGTGTCAACGATTTTTGGTCTCGTATCATAGATAATCAAAGGGCAATGCAATGGCGTTTACCCATAGTTGAACTATTGGCTGCCTTCACTGGCAAAGATGCTGGTGATGATATCGCAACTGCATCCTAAAAATGAGAGCAAACAGCACATCAACAGTTTTTGTGGGGGCTCAGTAAGCTGCACAGCAATGAACTGCACTGAACAGTTCCTAAATAGTGTTATTAATGGTCAGTCTTTTCTGTATATCCCCGTATTCAACTTCATCAATATGCATGCCATTTCTCACAGATCTGACTTTTGTCTTACTTGTAGCTGAACAGTCAATATTTAAGAACCAGCTCTTTACTCTACGATAACATAACTTTTGGCAGCCACTCAAGTCAAATTGCCCATCTTTCACTTTCCTACTGTAATGTCTGATTCAAAATCTTTTAATACCACATTGCTACAGGTTATGATATTGTCCAAAAAGGAAGGTGTCTTTATTTATGATTTGAGCGACCTTACATTACAAATCATCTTTGATGCTTGGTGGGCTTCGATGAATGTAGGCTTGAAGCATCCTATTACTTGGAATCCTTCTAGACATACCCCTTTGTGGCGATTCTATTTACAGCGCGGAATTGAGGAGACTGGTAGCCCTGGCATCATATGTATCGTGTGTCATCATGTTCTTTGCCATCCATCAGAATATGGTACCAGCTCAATGGGGAAACACTTGCTGCCAAATATACGGATTGCAAAGTTAAACAAATTAACAGAGTCGGAAGTTACCGAATTGAGTAGTTCAACAGTGGAAGGAACAGTTTTGGATATACTGAAGAGACAAGAAAGTCGAGGAATTCCATTTGTAAGTTCACAAAGGAAAGTCACATTTCACATGTAGGTTTTATTTGTATTGACTGAATTGACAGACAAAACATTCCAAACTGGCAGCGAAGGACTTTGATGCAGCCAAATTTCACAAAGACACTTGCAATTGCTACCTCATATTAGATTCATTGCAGCTCATATTCCATGGAACTCTATATCATACCTAGAGCTACGACTGTCATACAATGCACTACAAACTGAGTTGGTGCTACCATCCGCCAGCACACTAAGCAATCTTTGCCATAGGGAATACACACTGACAGTGGATGTGATTAAGAAGCAAGTGCCGTTAGGAAATAAAGTTAGTTGAACTTTAGACGGGTGGACATCGACAAACGAACTTGCCATACCGTCGGTTGTTGCTTACTATGTGGATCAAAACTGGTCATTGTAAGAAGTATAACTTACATTATATTGGGCTTGACAGCCTACTCTTTTCCATGTTCGAAAGCTAAATATGGATGATACGTCATGGGTCAACATACTGGTGCACAGCTAGCCATATATTTGAAGGAAGTTTATGATTGTTTTGAGCTTACCGATGGCCGGTTAGTTGAAGTTACAACTGATAATGCTTCTTGAATTACTTGATGACTAGCCAATTGCAATAAACCCTTGAGGCCTCGGAAATCGAAGGGCCTGCATCAAGAAACCACATACCATGCATGGCACACATTATGCGGCTTGCTTTAGGTGCATTCACAAGCAGTCTGATTGCAACAGACTGCACCAAGTCGTTTTGAAGCCCATGAGTGTGATCAACAATTTGGAGTGAATGAAACCACAGTCATTGGGAAGAGTGAAAGACTTCAAAAGGAGGGCAACGCTAGTATCATCAACGTATCTTCTATGAGACCAGGTTTAGCAAAGATAATTGAGATAGTACGTATTTCAACATATTTTGAAAGTGCTGAAACTAACCTTCATATAGCAGACAATGCTTGCTGTATTGATTACGCTGACACCTGGTCATTGAAACGACTTTATTGACTGTCAAAAAGCCAAAGTGCGAATCGCAGTACTACCTATTCTGGATGTGAAGACACAGTGGAATTCGATACTGCAGTTGCCTGAGCAAACCTGCCCATTACACGAATTCACCCGCAAGTGGCTCGAAAATCCAAGATACAGTGATCACTGGCCACTCTTTACAACACATGATGAATGAACTATCGTTGAGTATGTCTTGGAAGTTTTAAGGCCATTCCAGTACTGCATGCTATGGATGTCAAAATATTATATGGTTACTCTGCATCACATTATCACTGTCTACAATAACATCTTCAATCATATGGATGGCGTTGTGCGAGTTTTAGCTAAGAAGAAGACCCTACGGACGGAAGACTTATACTTTGCTGTGTAGTTTGTGGGCCAGAAGCTATCCAAATAATATACTGAAGTTACTTCTACGACAGGTATGCATCTCATTTCAGCATTTCTTCTTCCTCCTTTCCCGATGTTGCGATTGTTTAGGAAGTGGGACAAGGGAATGGTAATTGATCCTGAAAATGAGACATCCTATACTACTCACTAACAGGAGGCAGTTCTGAAGTATGCAGATAATGAATACTGCCCCAAACATCAATGTTTGCCTGTCACCAAACCCCAAAGCATACCAAGCAACGATCTGATCTCTTCTGTAATGGTTTCAAGATCTGGTCGATTTTGTTATGATCCATATGATTTGTCCAGTGATGATAAAGAATACTTAATGCCGAATAATGTGGCCGAAACGACACCCGGATAAAGTGATTACACAGCACACTTTCTGACAGCCCCAAGGCTCTACATGAATTCACCACCTGAATTACGACAGGACTGGGGGCAATTATCTCTGAATCATAACGAATACCACTCCGACCATATGGAGATTAGCAATACGTCTTGGATCCCAGATGTTGCACACTGGTGGCATCAGCAATGGGAAACACACCCAAAGTATACCGATCTCTCCAATGTGGCATGCAACATATTCTCTATCATACCACATGTTCTCTGAGTAGAGGCCAATGGTTTCCTTGGGCGAGATGTGATCAGCTGAAGGCAGTCAAAATCCACAGGCGAGACCATTTGCGAAAAAGTCATTGTAAGGCAATTTACTTGAATCTTTAACAGTTTATTGGCAGGTAATAACCCAGCATTGGATACGACGAATAGTGATAATGACTTGGAAATGAAGAGAAGGATGGAGCAAAAGATATTGCATAGAATGGCCAAGGTCCACAGCTTTATGGAGATGTGGCAGGGCAGCCAAAACCTACATAAAACACAGAAGGAATCTCACGCTCACAACGAGCAAATGACTGTTGTAGGATACATTTTTGATACCGAAGAGATGGTTGAAGTGTCCAGGTCCAACATTCAATATGATGGTGTGGCTGCATTCAAATTGCCGGAAAGATCACCTGTGCTACCAGCTTTCTCTGCAAAGGATCTTCCAGAAGGATCTACTCAATTGTTGAATGTCCACCAAATCAAACAAATCAACCACAATCCTGCCAAAAGTGATGACAATAACACACCTGAAAGCATATCCAACAACAAAAATTTGGCTTGACTGGAATTGGGTCTTGGATAATCCACATGACAGCAAAGATGACTGGAAGGCAGACAATGAATGCGACATAGAGCTAGACATTAGCATTGAAAATTCAGAAACCCCACAGCAGCAGGATGTGAGTGCCATACCAAATGTTTCTGAATTGATTTGGCCAACACAGAGGTCAAAGACAATGGCTGAAAAAGTGTTGATGATGGTCAGTACAATGGAAACGAGGAGCAATAAGGCAATCAAGAACAAGTAAGACAGAATAAGTCAATTTATTTTCACCAGGTTCTTTACATAGTTTGACCGAGAATTTAATTTAGGGTAATATTATGGGAGAATATGGAGCAGTCGCTTGTAAATATTGGTTAATAAACAGAACAATAGCAGGCATACTGAATGAATTGGCAAGATGTATAAAGTTTAATACAATGAGAGCGATCAGTGCAAGAAGATTACTTGGCTCGGCTTTGCCAAATGGCCAAGTCTGGATCAGGCAGAAAGGCATCCAATAATCTTAAATTATTATGTATGCAATTATTGATTGCAGCAGAGTGTCAATTGTCAATACAGTAAAATGAGCGTCAACGGAGCATCAACAATTTCCGGACTTGTAAGTACGGTAATTGAAAAGTTATTTGGTCCCTACTATACATAACCAATGTATTGGTAGGCTTTATAGGCCAAATAGCAAACGACACGGTCGCTGTCCCATTCTGAAAATGTGCATCAATGGAGCGTCAATCATTTTTGCCTATACATCTTGGGTAACCTAAGTGGGAATTGGTTGCAGCCATCCGTAATTGAGATATTGGCTGCCTGGAAAGGCAAAAACAATAGTGACACACTCCCTCTCCCATCCTGAAAATGAGCAACAATGGAGCGTCAATGATGTCTGGTATTGCATCTTGGTAATCTAAGTGGCGGTTGCTTGCAAATATTTATAAATGAGGTATTGGCTGCCTTTAAAGGCAACAAGAGAAGCGACACGCTCCCTGTCCCATCCTGAAAATGATTGTGATTGGAGCATCAACAATGTTTGGTCTCACATCGTGGCTAATCTAAGTGTCGCTTTGTGGCAATAATACATCTACGATGTTCTGGCAGCCTTTTCATCCATAACAGTGCATGACATATGCAGTTTCCCATCAGGCAAATGAGCATCAATGAAGCGTCAACAGTTTTTGACCTTCCATATGGGGTAATCATGGCATTGCGTGGATACATGAGCTCATAACAGAACTATTAACCGCCTTTCAAGGCTAAAATGCAACATATAATGGGAAAAACACGGATTCCAAAATAATCAGTATCACAAACTGCAAAATCAAATACAGATTATTGGCCGCTGAATACGTGATTTTGATAATATACAATTATCAATCTGCAAATTCAAGAACAGTATATCAATCTTCAGATGGTCCCGCCAGGCGACCTGCTGACAACCTGCCCAATTCAAATGGGTTAAGGAATTTACATCGAACTGTATCTGAATTGACAGTTCAGATGTATGGACACCCTGGACCACCAATTTCACAACAGTTCAGTTTTCACCCCAACCCGGACCCATAGCAACGGTCCAGAACTTTTGCTAACACTAATTGCCCATCAGTTTACCCAGAATACATGACCAACAAATATTGATGCTCTGTTGATGCTTATTTTCATGATGCAGTAGGAAGCAAATCTCAATTTGTTTTGATCATTAAGGCAGCCAATACGTCCAAAACAGACAGCAATATACCAAAGTCAATATTTTGTAATTAGCAGTAGTATATCTGAATGCGACAATAAATAGTGAAACCCAAAATGCAGAACCAGACATTCAAACTGACGGGTCGTGCTAAACTTGGCAAACCTGTGGGTTGCGGATACAGGTCCCGTTTTGCCCCGCCAAGAGGCAGCAGATTAGGTTTTTGAACCAGTCTGGAACGGAACAGATGCATTTTGCAGTCCCAACCTGAATGACTGGCAGGTTACCTGAACCTGTTGCTAACACTACATTTATCCGACATTTTTGTAGTTGTATATAGTATTCTATTCCAACAATGGACAAGTATTCTGCCAGAAATGCCAAAAACAGCTTTTAGCTATCCATATAATGAGAATCTACAAGATCAATACTAGAGATTGAAAGGCACCTGCTACCACATATTGGATTCCAAATACAGTAATTAATAATAAAACTGTATTACTGATCATGTATATAATGTATATGAGTTTGATAGATTAATATGTAAATACAATTAATGGAAAACTGACCAAATTGATTTTATGTATAAATTGTTCTAATAGTCCAATTAGAATGGCAATCAGTGGAATATTTATACAGACTGTAATAATCAACCATAAGACTTGACCTGATCTGGATGACTCCATGAGGGGCCTCTGACAAGATCACAATGGCTCTACATGTAAACTTCCATAGCTGATACTAGGCTCTGACAAGACAAGTAGGAGAGTATGAAAAACCAATGGCAGAATCATGATACCTATACTTGTGGACTCTGACACCTCACAGCAAACTCTAACAAGACTAGGTCGATATCTTGCATAACTACCAATATGATTTAGCTATCTTTGTGTTTTCTAGTAGCTGACAGTTGGCTCTGACGAGACCAGGGTAATAACATACTAAACCTCAGACAAGATCATTTAGACTACACGGACAGCCAACTGTGAGTTGTAACCTAACAGTGAAAGTGCGTATGAAGCCTCAGCAAAATAACTGATGGTATAAATCTGGTATATTTGATCACATTATGTCTTGCCCAAACACTTTCACAATTGCCGCAAGACTATTTATTAAGTATATCAAATTTAAGGGGTAATGTAGCACTACTACTGTAGGGTTAACATGTATTACACATTTATTATACATATTATGTATGACAGCTTCAGCCTGATATCAATTATCAGCTTTAGTATTTATTACTGAAGACTACCAGGAGTTATATAGCTTATGGTAAATTACAAATTGCAATATAACTTTTTCCTGATATAGTTTACAAGATACTCTTTTATTTGCTTGTTTCTCTTTTAATTTCATCTAATATTCAACAAAAGATTTACAATCAAGTATAGTGGCTTCGATTGTACTTAATACTATTGATGCTTTTAGGTGCAATTAGCACTACTAGTATTTTATATTGGGTAAATTATTTCTACTTAATAGTTATATACATATTATATATCATCAGGTAAATATGTTCTACCAGATGCCTAGGTATATGTTACATACCATCTGGTAAATCTTTTCTTCCTAATGCCTCGATACATGCTATATACAATTCTGTAGATCCATTCATCCTGACTGTAAGGTACATATATATTGAGTAATAGCTTATAACTCAAATATAGAAACCAACCAGTTTACAACCATTATCAGTATGTGACCAACAATAATACAGAATCTATCTGTATACAATATAACTACTCTGCACTACAGAGCTTCAAATTCCACCAAGAATTGGTGTCGTTAAGAGTTGACTGCTAAGGAAAACAACAAGTGCTATCTATCTCAACAACCACCAGCCCAAATCTGCCAAGACTGATATTAATTGTCAGCTAGCATACCATATATACTCTGATGGTATTACCAGTGCATTCCATTTACAATTGGTGATGAAACAGGGGAGGTCACAAAGTGGGCAAAAATCTGCCAGCTTCATGGGCTCTCACTCAGATTTTCATCACACTCAATGTTGCATATACAGGTCTCAGCCGGAGATGAGTCTCGTATGGCCGCGGCGGAGATGTCATGTATGGCCGGAGCAGAAATGTCTTGTATGGCCGCAGCGGAGATATCTTGTATGGGCAGAGAGGAGGATGTCCTGTATAGCCGGAGATGACTATTGACTCTGATATGGGCTGATGGCATTCAGCCGTACTTGCACTCTCATTTATATTGGCCTTGTGGCCCTCTGAGATAGAACACAATTAAGCTTCTAGAAATCAGTATTTCAATAGGTTATGAGCCTGGTTATCGCTACTATCTAAATTCTCACAATCTTTCCTACAATCTCCTTCACAATCTTCAAAAAGAGTCTCAAGAACCCTAAACCTTGTCACGGTAGCCACAGCCGCATATACAGCACTAAAACTCAACACCATCACAAGCCATCTCCACAATCTCATGATGACTTCCGCCGAAACCGCCTTCAACAAGAGAAGGTGGGGCGACATCCATAAGCTCACTCATACCAACTATGAAGATTGGAAAGACGACATGATACTCATCCTGTCAGCCATGACAGCATACGCAATCGTCACCAGAGAAGATCGCGAACCGCAGCCACTTGATTTCGACCGCGATGACACCTATGATGATTGGAAGGCCAAAGAAGCTGAGGATGCGTCTATAATCAGACATTCCTGTTCCCCCGAAGTACGACGCATCGTCAAAGGTATAAGAAATCCTCACGAAATGTGGAACACACTAGAAACCAGTTTGGACACTGCCGGATCCTATATCGGCAGATAGGACATTCTTCTTCTGTTCCGTGCTTGCCGACTTAAGGAGGATGAACCACCTAAAGCATACTTCACCAAGCTTAGTAACTACCGCATACAAGTGGGCCATACTGACGATGCAATCACCGATTGAGATTTCCGCACGCAAATATTCACATCACTGCCATCTCAGTATGCGATGATATGAATGGTCCTAAAGCATTGAAGGCCCTTACCTACACCCGAAGAAGCCATGCATGACCACCTAGAAGAAGAAACCACAGCTAGTCTTACCAAGGAACTCGGAGATGCATCCATGGGGGCCGCCTTTTTCTCCCAACGTGCCAGCTACCATGGTCGAGGTCAAGGCCGAGGGCGCGGTGGACACGGTGGACGCGGTGGACGTGGTGGACGCGGTGGATGCGGTGGACGCGGTGCACGCAGTGGACGCAGTGGACGCAGTGGACGCAGTGGACGCAGTGGACGCAGTGGACGCAGTGGACGCAGTGGACGCAGTGGACATGGTGGAAGTGGTGGAAGCGAAATCAGCCATGAGAGTAAGTGCACCTATTGCAAAAATGACAGCCATACTACAGATGCATGCAGAAAGCGGAAACGCGCTCCGGAGGGAGGAAACAACGATGAGCGTATTTGCTTCCAGTGTGGGCTCCCAGGCCAGGTCAAATTCGACTGCATCTCCTACAAACGTATAAAAGAGTGGTGGAAAGTGAAGAAAGCCACTGCTACAGCAGCTCTCGCTACGACCGGAGACTGCGATCCCCTCTGACTAACTGCTTATGCTGTCGCCACCACCGCAGCCACCACTGCGGCTCCGAATTGGGTCATTGATTCCGGAGTGTTACACCACATGAGCAATGACCATAGCAGCTTCTCAACGTTCAGAAAGCTCTCACTGCCATTAGTAATTGAGCTCGGAGACAGCAATTCAGTCACCACCACACATTACGGCTTCGTCGACATCATACAGGGTGGTCAAGTCGAAACTGTCCATACTCCTACTTTTCGACTTTCCTTTGTGTCGATCAACCGATTGGATTTGTGCAGGCATATGACTATGTTTCGGAACAGAAAATGCTCCATAACCTCGCCATCTTCCTGCAACCTCGCCAGAAAACTGATCAATGGTATATGTATCATACTCCCCGCAACTGCACTACTATCATCAACTACCAAGAAAAAGACAAAGAGAGACAGCTCACTCCCTATCGCCGAGCCTACAATCAAGCATACAATCGAGCCTGCAATCGAGCCTACAATCGAGCCTACAATCGAGCCTACAATCGAGCCTACAATCGAGCCTACAATCGAGCCTACAATCGAGCCTACAATCGAGTCATCAAAAGCACCTATTGCAGCCAAAACTAAGTCCACTGGAAAGTCTCTCACAATCCCAGAGTCATGAATATGGCACCGACGACTAGCCCATATAAATCCTATCGCCAGGAAGTCTCTGATTGATGGATATACACACGATGATTCTTTGTGCCCAATCTGCATCCAGGCCAAGCACAAGCAAAGGTTTATTAGAGTGCCAGTCAAGCGCACTACGAAGCCATTTAAACTTGTACATTCAGATGTGTGCGGTCCCTTCTCTACACCGACCTTCGGAGACAATCGATACTATATACTATTCATCGACGACTACACGAGGTACACATCCATATGGCTGTTCCCAAATATGAAAGCTGAGACCTGCACCTCCGCCTACCAGTCATTCCAGGCCCCAGTAGACTTAATGGGATACGAGATCAAGCGATTCCGGTGCAATAATGGACGGGGAGAATACGACAATAAGACCTTTCGATATGTCCTCGCGGCCCGCAGTACTACATACGAGCCATGCTCTCCATACGCCCACCATACGAACAGTGTTGCCAAACAAATGATCCGTACAATCACTGAACAAGCCCGAGTTATGATGATTGACTCCCAGGCTCCCATTTAGCTCTGGGGAGAAGCAGTCAATACTACAGTCTATCTTCATCAAAGATTACCAAATGAAGGCCTGAAAAGAAAAGATGATCGCGATGGCTATAAAGCACCGTACGAAACATCATACGACATGCTGCATGGATTTGACAAACTGATGCATGATGCTGATGGCAACGAAATATCGTATCACGCCTCACTCCACCGCCTTCGTCGATTTAGATGCTACACTAACAGACTCATCCCTGAAGTCCAACGCCGAGGCAAATTCGGCCTGAGATCAAAGTCCTGCATGATGGTGGGCTACACACATGACTCAAAGACATTGTGGAGGATATGGGACCCCGAATTTCAGAGAGTGAAAGCCCAATCAGAAGTCGTCTTCGACGAAGAAAGAAATGCACACATGTCATGCCAGCATGAAAGCAATGAGATCGACATATTTGGATTACCACAAGATGAGGAATATGTCAACGAAACAGATACCGGAGATGAGCCTCTCCGAGGACAAGATAGTCAACCTACGATAGGTAAGAGATCCAAATCTCGCATGCATGAAGCTCCAGATGAAGAAGCTGAAAACGCCAGCAGCCGGCGCCTCCACTGCGAGGATCAGACTGCCCAGCGTTCGGCAGCAGATGCAGAAAACATCGCCCACAGCCGGCGCCTCCACAGAGAGGATCAGACTGCCCGGCATTCGGCAGCAGCAATCAAGAAATCAAGCCAAGTACCGCAAGCAGCTCCAGTTCCAAATTCAGCTTCAGCTCCGCCAATAGGGAATCATGTTACAAAAAGTCAAGGTAAAGCCTCCGCAGAAGAATTAACAGCATCTGCAACAGATGCATTTACCTACACCGAAGCTATGGAAAGCCCTCAACGAAAACGTTGGAAAAGAGCCATGGAGGAAGAAAGCACGTCAATCCTGCTCAATAACACTTTCTCAGCTCTCAACTCCCGGGAAGCACAGCAACTGAAAGTTAGGCCGATTGGCTCGAAGTGGGTTTACAAGACTAAACACAATCCTGACAGATCTATATGGTACAAAGCATGGCTAGTCATAAAGGGATATGAGCAGACGGATTTTGGTGAGACTTATGCCCCTGTTGGGAAACTAACTACGTTTCAGTATCTCATCTCTCTCATTGCGAGCTATGGATAGAATGTGGACCACTTGGATGTACTTACTGCCTTCCTAAACCCCAAAATCGACGATGACGACATCTATATGACGTTGCCAAAAGGATGGCCAGAGGGCCTCAACGCACCAAAGATCATTGTCGGACTCAGGAAACCTCTCTATGGCCTTGAACAAGCTCCATGGCTATGGCACGACGATATCAATGCCGTTCTACTCTCTCTTGGGTTCACACAGTCTTCAGCCGACCCCAACCTCCATCTCTGCAGCAATGGTATTCTAATACTTCTGTATGACGACGATATCTCCATGTCATATCCGGAGACCGCCGCCAAAGCTGCAATCAAGGTAAAGGCAAAACTCTCAGAGAAATATAAGATCACAAACCTCGGCCCGGCACACCAATTCCTCGGCTTTGAAATCCACCACGATGATATTGGTACCGGAATCAGTCTCGGTCGGAAATCCAGTATTACCGCAATTCTCAGACGATTCGGCATGGAGCACACTCATGATGTCTCGACGCCCATAGATCCCAATGTAAAATTGGACTTGGCCGAGGATAGGGGGGAGAAGGAATTGAATGATATCACAGACTATCAAGCAGTTGTGGGATCACTAATGTATGCAGCACTTACAACTCAGCCAGATATCTCGTATACGGTCGCTGCTCTTTCTCGTTACAATTCGCGGCCATTCACCAGCCATATGACCGCTGCTAAAAGAGTCCTTCAGTATCTCAAATCTACAGCCGATTTTCGACTACACTTCAACAGCAATGGCATCGGCATCGACATCAGCAATAGTCTCGTAGGATACTCGGATTCCGATTGGGCCAATGACAGCGCCGACCACCAGTCTCAAGGAGGCCATGTGTTTCCCGCCAGCAATGGAGCTATCTCGTGGCAGTCTCGAAAACAAAGTCTCATAGCCATGTCAACTCTCGAAGCCGAATTCATCGCCTGTTCGGAGGCCTCCAGAGAAGCAAAATGGTTACTACAATTGCAAAAGGATATTCACAGTTCTAAGAAAGACTCACCACCGCTGCCAATCAACTGCGATAATCAGGGTGCTCTCACTCTTATCACCACAGGAAATATCAAAGCTTGAACTAAGCATATGGACGTTTGCTATCACAACAGTCGAAACCTGCATAGACGACGAATAGTCAACTACTCCTGCGAACACACGAACGAGAATGTGGCAGGCATACTAACCAAGGCCTTAACGAAGGATAAGCATGAGAAATTCACAAAGGCGATGGGGCTATGGTAATAGAGGTTGGATTTAAGGTTGGATTTAAGGTTGTTTCACTTTTCCTTTTGGGCACGCGGATTTCCTTGTCTATCTATGGATGGCCATCCTCAGGCTACGGTAGTACTCTTTCCCTGCTCACTCTAGCAGGGTTTTAAGGAGGCTACTATGGAAATCACAAGTTGCGCATCATGTTTGTTTGTTTGTTTGTTTTCTTGCTCCACAGAGCGTAGCATGAGGGGGGAGTGTTGCATATACAGGTCTCAGCGAGAGATGAGTCTCGTATGGCCAGAGCGGAGATGTCTTGTATGGCCGGAGCGGAGATGTCTTGTATGGCTGGAGCGGATATGTCTTGTATGGCCGGACCGGAGGTGTCTCGTATGGCTGCAGACGGTGATGTCTTGAATGGCCGGAGATGACTGTTGACTCTGATACGGGCTGATGGCATTCAGCCATACTTGCACTCTCATAAATATTTGCCTTCTGGCCCTCTAAGATAGAACTAGTGTTAGCAACGGGTCCGGGTAACCCGCCAGCGGTCCGGGTTTGGACGCCAAAAACGGATCAGTTCGGTTCCAGACCCGGCCAAAAAACCGACCAGCTGACTCTTGGCAGGCCAAACCCGGAGCCGTACCCGTCAACCAGCGGGTTTCGCCGGGTTTGGCTAGACCCGTCGGTTCCAATCTCTGGTTGTGCATTTCGGGTTTCACATTGACGGTCGCATTCAGATATGCTACTGTGAATCGTAAAATATTGACATCGGTACTGCACGCTTCATTTTCGATGTAATAGCCACCTTGATGTGCAAACCAAGCATACTCACGCGCCCAACCACATCCTGAAAATGAGCGTCAACAGAGCATCAACGATATTTGGTCTTGCATCTTCGGTAATATGAGTGGTGCTTGATCACAAGCATCCATAAAGAAGGATATGGCAGCCTTTATAGGCAGATATGTACAGTATATTCTAGCCACATCCTCCGGGACAGTAACAACTTATTTCATTTACAGAGCTACCACTAAGTATTCTTGAGCCTTTTAGCATATAATAACAGTCAAAACGATGTATATAGACAATAACCGCCACATCACGCTGTGATCAACCATGATGGAAGGCCAACAATTGTTGACACTCTGTTGACGCGCATTTTGACACGCATTTTGAAGATGGGGCAGGAAGCGTTTCACTTTCATTTTTGCCTATAAAGGCAGCCAATAATCAGTTTATGACAATGTGCAACCTGTCGCCCCGCAGATTACCCATGATACCTGACCAACAATCGTTGATGCTCCGTTGATGCTCATTTTCATGATTGGGCAGTGAGGGTATTGCACTCTGTTTTGCCTAGAAAGGAAGCCAAAAATTCCTTTATGACTGGCTACAACCTATGGAAGGTGTGATTTCCCAGGACACATAACCAAAAATCGTTGACTCTCTGTTGACGCTCATTTTCATGATGGGGCAGGGAGGGTATTGCAATCTGTTTGCCTATAAAGGCAGGCAAAAATTACTTTATGACTTACTACAACCTATCGGAGGTGTGATTTCCCAAGATGCATGACCAAAAATTGTTGACGCTCCGTTGACGCTCATTTTCATGATAGGGCAGGGAGGGTATTGCTATCTGTTTTGCCTATAAAGGCCAGCAAAAATTCCTTTATGACTAAGTACAACCTATCGGAGGTGTGATTTCCCAGGACGCATGACCAAAAATGGTTGACGCTCCGTTGACGCTGATTTTCATGATGGGGCAGGGAGGGTATTGCAATCTGTTTTGTCTATAAAGACAGGCAAAAATCTCTTTATGACTTACTACAACCTATCAGAGGTGTGATTTCCCAAGATGCATGACCAAAAATCATTGACGCTCCGTTGATGCTTATTTTCATGATGGGGCAGGGAGGGTATTGCAATCTGTTTTGCCTATTAAGGCCAGCAAAAATACCTTTATGACTAAGTACAACCTATCGGAGGTGTGATTTCCCAGGATGCATGACCAAAAATCGTTGACGCTCCGTTGACGCTCATTTGGCCATGGCTGTATCCACAATATGCAATCAATTAATTTGGCACAGTCCATCATTCACATTGTTTTGGCTGCTTTTCTGGCGTTTTCATTTACTTTCTTCTTGATCACTACATTGTGCTTTGATAATACATAGATATATATACTAATAATCCCCAAAATCCCGTGTCTTTCGGTCACTGCTCGTCATCAGTTGCAGGATCGCTCAATCCGCTGCTTTTGTCTTCAAAATGAATGTTAGCCGCATTACCACGCAACAGATAGTGTACTAACCTTCACCAGTCAGCATATCTGGATCAAAATCGGTATCGTGCTGGGTATCCTCATCATCATCGAAAAATTCCGCACCGGGAAGAGCTGTATGCAAAGACATATATCCGGCCTGCAAATGCACGATTTCGGAAGGTTCAGCTCCCGAAGTGTTGCCGGTTGGGGCGGGTGGGCCGGTGGCGTGCCGGGCGGATGTGGAGTCGGCTTTGGAGTCCGCACTCTGCGTCGGACGGGTGGAGGTGCACCTGTTCCTTTGAGTCTCCAGCGTGTCTGCGAATTCTTTGTGGTGCCATTTTGGCAATGAAGGCAGCCGGATGTTTGGTTTTGACCAAGCATTGCCAGGTGTCTTTGTATCGCAGCCTTCACCTTGTTATGCCCAGGAAACTCAACACCCCGCTTCTTCTCTTCTCGGACCTCAGCGCGTAGTTTCTTAATAAGATATTTCGTTTGTTCTATTGCGGCAAGCGAAAAGCCTTCTTTGGCCATTTTGGCCGTATTCAACGCCAGGCGCATGTCGGACTGTTCCAGCTGTACCCGACCTCCTTGCCTTGCCATAGTTGCAGACATGTTCAAAACCTACAAGCCATTAGTTGCTGCTTGTAACAATGAAATTCGACTGTTACCTCTACCATATGCACTTCTGTAGCCTCCTCTAAGGTGATTAACGCCAGTTTCGCCCACTCTCGGGGATTCTTATCAGGAAATTCATCTGCGAAGATCCCAGCGCGGACAACATCATGATGTTCAATTTCACAAACTGTGCGGACAAATGCCTTTGTCGACCATGGAGGTTTCCCGTTACGGGCAGCAATAAATTCGTTACATAGCTCTCTACGGACACCCGCTGTATGTTATACAGTTAATTGACCGCCAATTGCCTCAATATGGATACACTAACATCCCACCGTATGCTGCTTCTTATTTTTCCTGCTTCCAGTCTTGCGGATGATTTTTAAATGTGTATCCTGGGTCATATATTTGGTGGCTGCATTGGCAGTGTCGCGGTGAACTACCTTGTGTCTGCACTCTTGTTGTGTGCCAAGAATTTCCGTATTGGAGGTAGCGCCCGCCAATCTGCCGGTATTCGATCCGCTCTCACCTGGTGGAGGTGGTTGTGTATCCATGATGTGCTGGTGTGGAATAGGAGAGGAAGATAATAACGAGAGGAAGTGGGAAGCCCTGAGGACTATATAGTTAGCTTCATGTCACAATGGAATAAGTAGCAGCCAAGATGATCGTTATGCTCAAGATGAATCCTACTGAGTATGGCTGCAAGTTGCAGGGGTTTCCCACTGCCCCGCAATTTGCAAAGAGTCGGTCTGATGTTGTTTGTTTGTTAACAGGGATAAATTACGGTGTAAGACCCCCAGAATCGCTCAATTGCTACACATTAATAGGATGCATTTCGCGGGAAAGGACGTGTGCTGATGTTTGTCCCAAATAATCCCCGGGATATTACATGAAAATGACGCTAACAATCAAGTCACATCGTACAGTTATCGTCTGAATTCCTGATTCCTTGACAGTCGAGAGGCAGATTTCGCTTTGTTCAAGATGAGCCAACGTACCAACCTTGACATAAAAGACGCAGCTTGCCTCCATATTGTCCATAACTTGCAACATCCAACATCTCACCAAACAACAAAGTCCACGCAAACTACAATGGTCAATGCTCCGAAAAAGAACTTTCCGCCACTCCCGGCAGGCAGATACGGTAAATCGACAAAGCGGTCAACCCAACGATGTCATCAAGCGAATGAAGGCAAGAGTGGGTTGGAGGCAGAGAGAGTACGAGCCCTTGGGGCATTGCGCAGCTTGGGATCCAAAAAGATGCTTGTGGCGGAAAAGCGACGAGAAACGCACTTCTTAAACAATGAAGAGAAAGAGAAATGGATTGAGGAATATGTTGAGAGAGAAACCGCTGGGGCAAGAAAGCAAGTTGAAGATGCAGAGGCAGCGGTTCAACAAGAGCAGGACGATATGACGCATGCTGAATTCGCGGGATTGATGTCCAGAGAGCCCGAACAGACGTTTGAGGAGATGCTGGTTGCTATTGGAGACAGTCTGAGTGATCTTGCAAGTTCCGACGATGGGGAGGATGGGGAAGACAAGGATGATGAAGAGACTGTGCAGGGCAAGCTGAGCGATGATGACGAACCTGGCTGGGTGATGGGCACAATCACCAAAACGGTACAGCAGTGCATTTAGAGCTTTCGGCAGAAGCAGATGAAGCTCGACGAACTGACTCAACCCGGATGGGAGGATGCAGCTGACTACTTCCATGAACAAGATGAGAAGTACGGCACATCCGAATTGAGGGTTCCGGCAGTCATTCAGCCGCAAACGAATGATGACACTCCGGCACCTCCGCTGACAACATTTTGTGAGCTTATGGTGAATCTTTAAATTGTCCCCGGAATATCGCAAAGGCCGCAAGGGACTTCTCAACCAGGAAGTAGTCATATCAGGCTAGGTTCGGTGAAGCCGCAGTCAAAATCGAGCATAGCGAGTGGTGAGCCAGCTGCGGAGCCCGATTCGTCCACGCTACTGAAAGCGAAGCCAGTTGAACCAGTAAGCTTTTACCCCTGCATATAGCCTCCCGCTAATTACCATATAGGTATCGGATTCCAACAAAGAGATGGTGACGGCTCCTGCGCCTGCGGAAGAATAGATATGCAAAGTGTAATTGTTGACGTCTGATCGCGGTGAAACGCTAGGTGTTTACCAATTTTGCTACGTGTCAGCTATTTCTTGATTTCAGTGACCGAATTGTGAGACATGATAATTCGTCTGTGCATGTGCAAGGGTCGAATGCACCATGTGAATGTTCTAAATTCCAAATTGCACTGTAAGACGGCCCAAACATTCAGTTTCCTTTTGCATGTGACTGTTAAGCGACCAAGCAAAAGCAATATTAGTGACAAAATATGCTAACAAAATTTAAGTGACTGATGTCATACTTGTCATAGAAAGAGCGGTCAGTGCGCACGACAAATCAATCTGAACGACAACCATGATGCTGAATTCATCCATGTATCCAACTGCATAACTCTCCGCACAGACCTGGTGCACATGGTTGAGATATTTGAAAATGCTTGTGGTACGTGATGGAAATTGAGGAGAAGGAGCTGGATAAGGAATGGTAAGGAAGTCTAGCTATATTTACTAAAAACAAGTGAAATGATCTACATGCCGTCAATTGCCAGCCAAAAGCGCGAGAATGTAATAGGCCACGTCATTTCTCACTCAGATAGCGTACATAGCAGTTGATCAGAAATTGAGAGGTAACAAAACTCCTAGATGCAAACGATAATACATACAAACGTAATACTGGAAGTCAAAAATGGGTATATGATTTGTTGCATACAATTATTGAGTGTACAAAGGCTGTTTCGATGTGATTAATGTGAGCGTCAACAGAGTGTCAACGATTTTAAGTCATACAGATTCGGCAATCAATGGGCTGCATTGTCATATCGGTCCAAAGTGAATGTATAAGTCGGCGATATTGCGAAAAAAGCAAATGACTCGCTCGTTGCCACATCCTAAAAATGAGCATCAACAGAGCGTCAACCATGTTTAGCATTGCGTCATGAAACATCCAGTAGGCTGTGCGGGTACAGTAAGTCACAATCGAACTATCGGCTGCCTTTCAATACAACAATGGTGGTAGCAACATTTCTACTATGTCCTAAAAATGAGCGTCAACAGAGCGTCAATGACTTTTGGCCTTGCATCTTGGAATATGCATGGGCTGTGCAGCGACGTTACTCCATAATCGCGCTATCGGCCGCCTTTCTAGGCAAAAACTCTTGCAACAACATCGCTACTATGTCCTAAAAATAAGTGTCAACGGAGCGTCAACGACTTTTAGCCTTGTATCATGGAGAATCCTAGGGCTTTCCGGCGACATTGTGCCATAAACAGATTACTGGCTGCCTTTCTACACGAAAACAGTTGCGACAACACCGCAACTATGTCCTAAAAATGAGCGTCAACGGAGCGTCAACGACTTTTAGCCTTGTATCATGGAGAATCCTAGGGCTTTCCGGCGACATTGTGTCATAATCAGATTATCGGCTGCCTTTCTAGGCGAAAACGATTGCGACGACACCGCTACTATATCCTAAAAATGAGCGACAACGGAGCGTCAACGACTTTTGGCCATGCATCTTGGACAATCCGATGGCAGTGCAGCGACATTAACACATAATTGGACTATCGGCCGTCTTTCTAGGCAAAAATGCTTTTGACGACATCGTCACTATGCCCTAAAAATGAGTGTCAACGGAGTGTCAATGATTTGAGGCCTTCTATCTTGCAAAATCAAGGGGCTGTGCAACTTCAATAATCCATAATCGCACTATCGGCCGCCTTTCTAGGCAAATATGCTTAGGACAAGATCGTAACCATGTCCCAAAATGAGCGTCAACGGAGTGTCAACGATTTTTGCACTGGCATCTTCGATAATCTTACCAGAATGGAATGCAGATAAACCACAATGAACCTATCGGCAGCCATTATTGGCAAAAATGCAAGTGACGATATCGCGTCCGCCTCCTACAATTGAGTGCCCACAGTGCGTCAAGGCTCCGAACGCTACACAGCAATAAACTGCATTATGCTGTTCCTAAATGGAGTTTTATGCGGTCAGTCGTTGCAATCCGTTCTTGTATTCAACTTCACAAATATGCATGCAATGTCTTACAGATCTGATTATTTTCCTTGTAGCTGTAGAGTCAATATTTAAGAACCCGCAGTCTGCTTCACTGTATCATTATTTTCAGCAGTCTTTCGAGTCATATTACCCAGCTTCTTAATTTCTACCGCTATGTCGGCTACAAATCTTTGAACACCTCATTACTCGAGGTTATGATCTCTTCCAAGAATGAACGTGTCTTTATTCGCGATTTGAGCGACCTTACTTTGCAAATCATCTTCGATGCATGGTGGGCTTCAATGAATGTAGGCTCGAAGCGGCCTATTACTTGAAATGCTTCTAGACATGCGCCTTCGTGGCGATTCTATTTACACTGTGAACTGAGGAGTCCGGCAGCCCTGGTATCATATGTATCATTTGCCATCAAGTTCTTCGCCATCCATCAGAACATGGGACAAGCCCAATGGCGAAACACTTGCTGGCAAAAGCTCACATCGCAAAGTTAAACGAATTAACAGAGTCAGAGGTCACTGAATTTACTAGTTCAACGGTCGATGAAACAGCTTTGGCCATTTTAATGAGGCAAGGAAGTCGAGGAATCACAATAGTAAGTTTGCAGAGGAAAATCATATTTGATATCCAGTTTAATCCATATTGACCGAAATGACAGACAAAACGTTCCAAACTGGCAGCTCAGGACTTTGAAACTTCCGAATTTCACCAAGACACATGGAATCGCTATCTCATGTTAGGATTTGTTTCGGCACATATTCCATCGAACGCTATATCAAATCTTGAGCTACGGCGGTCATATAAGGCATTATGCGATGACCTAGTGCTGCCATCTGCTACGACTCTTAGTAACATTTGCCGGAGGGAATATGCACTGACAGTGGATGCAATTAACAAGCAATTGCCGGTACGAAATAAAGTGAGTTTAGCTTTGGATGGATGGACATCAACAAACAAATTGGCCATAATGTCGGTTATTGCTTACTATATGGATCAAAATTGGGCATTGCGTGAAGTTCAACTCGCTTTCGATGAGGTTGATCGCATGTTCTATTCCCGTTTCGAAAGCTAATTCAGGATGATAGGTCAAGGGCCAACATACTGGAGCAAGGCTAGCTGTACATTTGAAGAACGTGGTTGATCGTTTTGAGCTTACCGACAGCCGTTTGCTTGGTATTACAACTGATAATGCTTCCTCAAATTACTCAATGACACGCGAGCTGCAATCAACACTTGAGGCCTCTGGAATCGAGTGGCCGGCATTGAGAAACCACATACCATGCATGGCGCATGTCATACAGCTCGCTTTAGGTGCATTCATTAGCAGTCTCAGTGTGAAAGGCCGCACCAAGTCTTGGGAAGCCCATGAGCGCGATCAGCAATTTGCAGAGAATGAAAGCATAGATGTTGGGAAGAGTCAAAGACTTCGAAAAGAGGGCAATGCTAGAATCAATAAGGTGTCGGCCATGAAACCAGGTTTAGGAAAGATAATTGAGAAAGTACGTATTTCATGATATTTTGAAAGTCCTGAAGCTGACCTTCATATAGCAGAGTATGCTTGCTGTATTAATTACGCTAACACCTGGTCGCCGAAACAGATTTATTGACTGTCAAAAAGCCAAAGTCCGCATTGCAGTACTTCCGATGATGGATGTGAAGACACGTTGGAACTCTACACTGGAGTTGCTCAAGCACACCTACCGGTTACGGGAATTCACAAGCGAGTGGCTTCAAAACTCAAAATACAGTGAATACCGGCCGCTATTCACAACTCAGGATGAATGGACGATTGTCAAGTATGTCATGGAAGTATTGAGGCCATTTCGATATTGGACCCTTTGGATGTCAAAGAGGCATACAGTCACATTGCATCACGTTATCACAGTATACAATAACATGTTCGATCACATGGATGATGTGATGCGAGCTTTGGCCAAGAAGAATACTCAATGGAAGGAAGACTTGTTCTTTGCGGTGAAGTTAGCTCGACAGAAGCTTTCCAAATACTACGCCAAAGTGACTCCAACGACGGGCATGCTTCTTATTTCCGCACACATCCTCGATCCTTTCCGCAATTTGCGATCATTTAGAAAGTGGAACACGGGAATGGATATTAATCCTGAGGACAAGACATCCTACACAACACAATACCAGGAGGCCTTTCTGAAGTATGTGGAGAATGAATACTGCGCCAAACATCGACATGTACCGGTCAATACACTCGAAACTGTACTGAGCAGCAATCTCGTCCCCTCCGCAACGGCTTCAGGGTCCTATCAATCATCCTTTGATCCATATGATTCATGCAATGATGATGAGGAATACTTAATGCCTAACAATGTGGCTGAGACGACTCCCGGACGAAGGGATCGCGCAGCCCGCGTATTGACCGCCACCAGGCTCTATTTGAATTCGCCGCCTGAAGCACCAAAGAACTGGGGACAAATTAATCCAAATCTCAATGATTACCACTCCGACCCAATGGAGATTATCAGTACATTTTGGATACCGGACGTAACCGATTGGGGGCGCCAACAGGGGGAAACGCACTCAAAGTATGCCGATCTCTCCAATGTGGCGCACGACATATTCTCTATCATACCACATGGTGTCGGAGTGGAGGCCAGTTTTTCCCTTGGCCGAGATGTTATTGGCTGGAGGCAGTCAAAAACCACAGCCGAGACCCTTCACGAAAAAGTCGTTGTAAGGCAGTTTGCTCAAGCCAATAATGGGATTTTGGCAGGCACTTACCCGGAATTGGATACCACAAACACAGAAAACGACTCGGAAATGAAGAAAGAGGCTGAGGAAAGGAAATTGCACAGAATAGTGAAGGTTCACGACTTTTTGGAGATGTGGCAAGGCAGCCAAAACCTACATGCTACCCAGATGGAATCACACGCTCAAAACATGCAGATGACTGCTGTAGGATACATTTCGGACACGGAAGAGATCGTCAAAGCATCCTGGTTACTCTTTCAACATGATGGTGCCACTGCATTTAAATTGTCAGAAAGATCACCTTTGCCACCAGCTTTGTCTGCAAAGGACCTCCCTGGAGGAAGAACTCAAATCTTAAATGTTCGCCGAATCTGGAGAATCAACCGTCATCCAGTAGAAAGCGACAAGGATAGCGCACCGGAAAGCATTTCGGACACCGGTGATTAGCTTAACTGGAATGCCGACTTGGATAATCCAAATGACAGCGAAGATGATTACGCAGCAGACGATGAATCTGATATAGAGCAAAACAATGGCATCGAGGATTCGGAATGCCCAGAGCAGCAGGATGTGAGCGCTGCGCCAAATGTGCCAGGATTGGTTCGGCCGACACGGAAGTCAAAGAGACAGGTTGAAAAGGTGTTAGTGACGGTCAATGCGGTTGAAACGCGGAAAAATAAAGGAGGGAAGTAAAAGTAGGACAGAATGTGTCAATGGTTCACCAGCTTTATGTAGCTTGACCGAGAGTTTCAGTTAGAGATATATTATGGGCGAATGGTAAGAAGTAGCTTGTGAATATCGGTTCATAAATAGATGTATAGCAGGCGCAATGAATCTTTTGGCATGATACATCATTTTTAGTCGTGTGAGAGTGAACAGTGCAACATAGTTACGCTGCTCGGATTTGCCACCGGGCCAAGTCTCAATCAGGCAGAAAGACAACCAATAAAGTCAAATCAGGATGAAAACAATTATCGAAGGCAGCAGATGTTGAATGGACAATACTTTAAAATGAGCGTCAATGGAGTGTCAACGATTTGTGGTCTTGTAAGTACGGTAATTCACCAGTGACTTGGTCGTTGTTATGCATAATGGACGTATTTGCCGCCTTTATTGGCAAAAGAGATAGCAACACAGTCACCGCCCCATTCTTAGCATGAGCATCAACGGAGCGTCAACATTTTGTGGTCTTGTAAGTATGGTAATTCACAAGTGACTTGGTCATTGTTATGCATAACGGACGTATTGGCCACTTTTATTGGCAAAAGAGATAGCAACATGGTCACTGCCCCATTCTTAGCATGAGCGTCAACGGAGCGTCAATGATTTGTGGTCTTGTACGTACAGTAATTCACCAGTGACTTGGTCGTCGTTATGCATAACGGACGTATTGGCTGCTTTTATTGGCCAAAGAGATAGCAACACGGTCACTGCCTCATTCTTAGCATGAGCGTCAATGGAGTGTCAATGATTTGTGGTCTTGTAAGTAGGGTAATTCACCAGTGACTTGGTCGTTGTTATGCATAACGGATGTATTGGCCGCTTTTATTGGCAAAAGAAATAGCAACACGGTCATCGCCCCATTCTTAGCATGAGCGTCAATAGAGCGTCAATGATTTTTAGCTTTGCATCTGGAGTAAGTTATGTTCCGATTGGTTGTGGATATCCATTTATGAGATATTGGCAGCCTTTACTGGCAAAAACAACAGCGACATGCTCTCTGCAGCATCATGAAAATGAGCGTCAACGGAGCGTCAACAGTTTTAGGACTTGCATATTTTGTAATCAAGGCATCGCGCGGATCTTTGCGTGCATAACTGTATTATTGACCGCCTTGCTAGGCAAAAATACCATATATTGAAGGTGAAATACAGATACCAAATTACTCGATATTGCAAACTGCTCATCAAGCAAAAGCACATTGTTGGTAGCTGAAAACGCGATTTTGATAAGATACTATCAACACACTGCAAATTCAAGAGCCTTATATGAATCTATAGATGGACCCGCTGGGCGACCCGCTGACAACCCGCCCAATTCAGACGGGTTGGGAGTTTTCCATGGAACCATACCCGAGTGGGCAGTTCAGGTTTATTGACGACCCAGACTGCCAATTTGGCAACGGTTCAGTTTGGACCCGGACCTGGACCCGATGTGACGGTCCAGAACCGTTGCTAACACTAGATAGAACACAATTAAGCTTCTAGAAATCAGTATTTCAATACTCAATGTTGAAATACTGACTGCTAGAAGCTTAATTGTATTCTATCTAAGAGGGCTACAAGGCCAATATATATGAGAGTGCAAGTACGGCTGAATGCCATCAGCCTGTATCAGAGTCAACAGTCGTCTCCGGCCATACAAGACATCACCGTCTCCAGCCATACGAGACACCTCCGCTCCAGCCATACAAGACATCTCCGTTCCGGCCATACAAGACATCTCCGCTCCGGCCATACGAGACTCATCTCCGGCTGATACCTGTATATGCAACACTCAAAATTGGATGGTTTGACTTGATTTTTAGATTGACATGTAGGCCTTGGAGTTGTCTATTGTACTGCTGTCTCTGATATTCTCTTCATTGTGTGGTTGTTGAGCAATTTGCAATTTTGAAAAAATTTCTGGGATTTGCAAGGTGCCCCGCTAGCAGCTTGTTAGGTGTGAGCGCTAGGCGTGCCCACGCCCCTAATAAGGCGCCTGGGCTGTATGCATGAGGTGGCTTATAGGCTTAAGTAGTTCTTGGCGTGTAGCTATCCCACTGTACTTCAACATCCTTCAGCCTTCTCCAACACCTACTCCCAACATCGCCAATTATGGCAACCTTCAACCAACAAGCTGAGCAGGTTCCCATGCCAGATCTTAACGACCCAGCTGGTGCAACAGCCACTGCAATAGCTACTTCACAAACCATTTCCGCAGGTCGGCAAATCCTTTCCGCGTCGTTGCCAGGATAGTATTGACAAAACATCCCAGACGAGGTTGCCCTCTACGACCGACAGATCCGACTATGGGGAATGGAGGCACAAGCACGGTTTACACCATGAACCCAGCTCCTGAAGCATCCAAACTGATAATTCCACCAGGATGCGCAATGCAAACATCCTCATCATCAATATGCGTGCCCTTGCCAACGAAGTCGCAAAAAATCTTGTTCTCGCTGGTATAGGATCGCTGACTGTCCTTGATCCTGATGTTGTGGTAGAAGATGACTTGGGCGCGCAATTCTTCGTTTCGGAGGAACACGTTGGTATAAATGTCCGTTTAGCGCATCTACTTGTGGGTGTCTTTCGTTTCATGGGCTTACGGGAATGTACACCTGCAGAGAGCCAAAGCTGTAGTGCCAGCCATACAACGGCTGAATCCTCGCGTTCCCATCCATGCCGATACCGAGAAGATTCAAGACAAATCGCCAGAGTTCTTCAAGAAGTTTGATATTGTCATTGCTACGGATTTGGACCTAGATAGCATGGTTAGTAGATCAGGATCATGCGGTGGGGCTTTACTAACTCACGGCAGCTTCTTATAAACGATGCTACCCGCAAGGGGAACGTCCGCTTCTATGCTGCCGCTACATACGGACTTTACGGATTCATCTTTGCCGATCTCATCTTGCACCAGTTCGTCGTGAAGCGTATAAAGTCTAACGTCACGACCCAAACTGGACGAGAAACCCGCACCCGTAGCATTATTACCACAACAGAAACAAAGGAAGGCAATACGATCTGGGAGTTTGTTACGAAAGAGGAGACTTACTGCCCTCTGTCTGAAGCTATCCATTCCGAGGTCGATAACAAGTGGCGGCCAAGAAAACGCAAGATGATGCCATCGATCCTTCCAGGCATCAAAGCATTATGGAAGTTTCAGCAGAAGTTTGGACGCTTGCCGGAGTCGACGAGAGAGGATTTTGCCGAGTTCACGCGGATCATGACGGAGGCGGATCGCGAACTTGCGCTTCCGGAGGAGCTTGTCAAAGCCGAATTCATCAGGTCTACATCCGATTCCCATCCCACTCCAAGTTGTCCTGTACTAATGTATATAATAAGACCGTTTGTGGAAAATGCTTCGGCTGAGTTGTCGCCTGTTGCAGCTGTCCTCGGTGGCCTCCTTGCACAAGACGCAATCAATGTGCTAGGCAAGATGGAGCAACCGATCCAGAATCTTTTGGTGTTTGATGGGGACATCAGTGCAGCGCCGATTGTTGTCCTAGCTCTACAGCGCGAAGACCAGTAGGTGATCTCGTATACCAGCCCCTTCCTAAGGCGCAGCGAGCGTCAAAGTCTAGGCACGAGATCACTCAGTAGGGTATTCCTCAATTGAAGTGCGGTATTGGGTTTTAGGGGGTACAATATTTCATGGCGTATTATTCTTAACGGCGATATAGGTTGTATCTTTTAGCGGTTTTCATATCGGGATTCTTAGTGCGGTCATGTCATTTCTGTCGGTGGATCATCCTGGGCACCTACCTGTATGTTTATGAAAAGACTAGAATAGTCGCGAAGGCTGTATTTTACACATTATCCACATAATCCCAGATCTCGAAATCAGTCGCTTCTACCCCCGATTTATGAGCTGTGAGTTGCGTGATGATCCACATACGTCAATTCTGCCTTAATATCAGTCGTGACAAGGCCGAAAAAGAGGTTTTTGGCCCTAATCCCTAATCATACTATGTTGTACCTTGTTTCTTCGTACTAAGTAGGCCAGGTTCGAGTTGCCCATTAGAGAGGTTGCAGTAAAGATGAAGGCGGGTGTGGATGGGAGGCGCAATGCCATTGCTGAGGGGAAGGGAGAGGAGGGAAGCATCACGGTGACTTTACACTTTACAGACTTGAGTGCGGAGCTCAAACAGTGTGCAGTGCGTGAGATTCTTCAGTGTAATTATGGCCGCCTACAGATCCGGATTCCACACAACCCATCAGCCAATCTCTTTATCCACCAACTAATGGTAGCATGACCAACACCGCCCACTCCCCCCACTGTCCCAAAATCTCGTCACTTCCCAGCACAGTCGCAAACGCATCCTCTAATTCTCTCAACACAACATTTACCAAATGGAGGAAAGCAAAACAGAAAATGAAACGGAATAACGAAACAAAAAATCAAAACGGAAAAATGTTCTTATCGCCCTGTATAGGTTCCAAGGTTCTTAACAATCGCAAGCCTCAGAGATTATGACGGCGAAGTCTTCTGATGGATGGCAGTGAAGGGTGGGTAATCTATGAGCGGGTTCGCTGAATACGGGAAGTAAATATTCCATTTGATTCTATGATATACGTACTGACCATGGCCGCGGCGGCTTAGATTGACCGATATCTAGACACCATCCGGGCCTACAATTCTTGTACCCAACTATAACTCACTGGATGCCCCCTCTTCGTCTTCTCTTCCCGAGTCTACCCTTCCATTATTGGAGTCGTCTGACCCGTGAGCCGTTTGTGTGGTGGTTAGTTAATTACTAGTAGTGGTGTGCGTGTTGAAATACTGATTGCTAGAAGCTTGTATTCTAAAGTACAGGTACAATCATGATCTTATATACGGCGTGCAGAGTATGCCTTTGCACGCATGCATGCGCACTCAGCTGGCATCTCCAGCTGAGTCTGGAATGACCATCATCTTAGAGAGATTATGCATCAGCCCAAAGAAGCCATACGTCAGGGAGATAAACCATATATGCAACACTCCCCCCTCTTGCTACGCTCTGTGGAGCAAGAAAGACAAACAATAAACAAATAAACAAACAAACAAACTTGTGATGCCCATAGTAGCCTCCTTAAACCCCTGCATGACAAGTGAGCAGGGAAAGAGTACTACCGTAGCCTGAGGATGGCCATCCATATAAACAAAGAAATCCGTCTTCCCAAAAGACAAGTGAAACAACCTTAAATCAAATGTTAAATTGACCTCCAATTACCATAAACCCATTGCTTTCATGAACTTCATATGTTTATCTTTAGTAAGTGCTTTTGTGAGTATATCTGCCACATTTTTGTCTGTGTGTATGTAGGAGTAGTTGACTATTCGTTGTTCATGCAGATCTCGACTGTTGTGATAGCAAACGTCGATGTATTTAGTTCGAGCTTTGATGATTCCCATGGTGATAAGGATGAGAGCACCCTGATTATCGCAGTTGATTGGCAGCGGTGGTGAGTTTTTCTGAGAACCGTGGATATCTTTTTGCAATTGTAGTAACAATTTCACTGCTCTAGAGACCTCCGAGCAGGTGATGAACTCAGCCTTGAGAGTTGACATGGTGATGAGACTCTGTGTTTGAGACTGCCACAAGATAGCTTCATTACTGGTGACAAACACATGACCTCCCTGAGACTTGTGCTCCATACTATAATTGGCCCAATTGGAATCTGAGTACACTACGAGACTATTGCCAATGTCAATGCCAATGCCATTGCCATTGCTGTTGAAGTGTAGTCGAAAATTGGCTGTAGATTTGAGATACTGAAGGACTCTTTTAGCAGCGGTCATATGGCTGGTGAATAGCCGCAAATTGTAACGAGAAAGAGCAGCAACCGCATACGTGATATCTGGCCGAGTTGCAAGTGCTGCGTACATTAGTGATCCCACGACTGCTTGATAGTCTGTGATATCTTCCAATTCATTCTCCCCCCAATCCTCAGCCAAGTCCAATGGTACATTGGAATCCATGGGTGTCGAGACATCATGAGTATGCTCCATGCCGAATCTTGTGAGGATTGTGGTGATATAGCCTTTCTGTCCGAGACTGACCCCAGTACCATCAGAGTGAATCTCTATGCTGAGGAATTGGCATACTGGACCGAGGTTTGCTATCTTGTATTTCTCAGCGAGTTTCGCTTTGACTTCGATCGCAGCTTTGGCGGCAGCCTTTGTATATCACATGGAGATATTGTTAACATACAGAAGTATCATAATGTTGTCACTGCGAAGATAGTGGTTAGGATCGGTAAGGGATTGAGTGTACCCAAGAGAGAGTAGAAATGCGTTAATATCACCGTGCCATAACTGTGGAGCTTAATTAAGACCATAGAGAGCTTTCCTGAGTCTGACGACGATCCTTGAAGCGTGGGAGCCATCTGGCCATGCTGCGGGTAGAGTCATATAGATATTGTCATGGTCGATTTTGGGATTTAGGAAGGTGGTAACTGCATCTAAATGGTCTATATTCCACCTAGTTTCATATTTTCCGATGAGAGAGATGAGATACCGGAAGGTAGTAAGCTTCCCAAAGGGGGTATATGTCTCACCGAAATCCATCTGTTCATATCCTGTTATGACTAGCCATGTATTTTACTGTGTGGACCCATCAGGATTGTGTTTAGTCATGTAAACCTACTTAGAGCCAATCGGCTCAACTTGCAGTTGCCAGGCTTCCCGGGAGTTGAGAGCGGAGAAGGTGTTCTTGACCAGAATCAATGTGCTTTCTTCCTCCATGGCATATTTCCAGTGATCTCATTGAGGGCTTTCCATAGCTTCAGCATAGGTGAATGGATCTGCTGCGGATGCCATTAATGCTTCTGCAGAGGCTTTATCTTGACTTCTTTTGACAAGACTAGCTATTGGCTGTGCTGGAGATGCTGGCGGTGCTTGGCTTGATTTCTTGATTGCTGCTGCCAAACGTGGGACAGTCTGATCTTCTCTGCGGAGGCACCGGCTAGGGGCGATTGTTTATGCAACTGCTGCAGAGCACTGCGCAGTCTGATCATCTCGACACAGGTGCCGGCTGGGGGAATTTTCTGCATTTACTGCCGAATACTGAGCAGTCTGATTCTCTTGGTGGAGGTGCCGGCTGTGGGCATATTCTGCTTCCTCGTCAGGAGCTTCATGCATGTGAGATGTAAATCTCTTACCTAACTATGTAGGTTGGCAATGTTATCTCCAGAGAGGCTCATCTCCGGTATCTGTTTCTTTGACATATTGCTCATCTTCTGGTACTCCAAGCATGTCGATCTCATCCCTTTCATGGTGACACAACATATTTACATTCCTTTCTTCGTAGAACATAACTGCTGGTTGGGTTTTTACCCTCGAAGAATTCGGGGTCCTATATCCTCCACAACGTCTTTGGGTCGTATGTGTAGCCTACCATCATGCAGGGCTTTAATCTCATGCCAAATATGCCTCGGCATAATACTTCGAGGATGAGTCTGCTGCCATAACATCCAATACGTCGTCTGTTGGGGAGAGAAGGATAAAACAATATCTTGTTGCCGTTGATATCGTACAAAGGAATTCCAAATCCATCCAGCATCTCGTATGACATTTCATACGGTGCTTGATAGCCATCGTGGTTACTTCTTTTCTGGCCTTCATTTGGCGATCTCTGTTGGAGATAGACTGTGGAATTAACTGCTTCTCCCCAGAACTGAATGGGAGCCTGAAAGTCAATCATCATTGCCCAGGCCTTTTCAGTGATTGTACGAATCATGCGTTTGGCAACACCATTCTTATGGTGAGCGAATGGAGGGCATGGCTCATATGTTGTGCTGCGAGGCACAAAAACATATCAGAAGGTCTTATTGTCATATTCTCCTCATCCATTATCGCACTGACATCGCTTGGTCTTGTATCCCATTGAGTCTACCTGGGCCTGGAATTACTGGTAGGCGGAGGTGCAGATCTCTGCTTTCTTATTCGGGAGCAGCCACACAGATGTGAACTTTGTATCATCGTTCTTGAATAATATATAATATTGATTGTCTCCGAAGGTCATTATAGAAAAGGGACTGCACACTTCTGAATGTACAAGTTCAAATGGTTTCATAGTGCGCTTGACTGGCACTTTAAAGAACCTTCACTTGTGCTTGGCTTGGATACAGACTGTGCATATAGAATCATGGTGTATATATCCATCGATTAGAGATTTCTTGGTGGTAGAATTCATATGAACTAGTCATCAGTGCCATATTCTTGATTCTAAGATTGTGAGAGACTCTCGAGTGGACTTAATTTTGGCAGTCAAAGATGCACATAGAACAGAGAGAGCAGGTAGATTCATAAATGCAATCCTAGGTGTCTTTGAAGACTCAATTGTTGGCTCGATTGCAGGTTTGGTCATAGGTTCTACGATTAAGGGTTCTGTGATTAGTGCTCTTGATAGTGAGCTTTCTCTTTTTCTGTTTCTCCATTTCTTGGTAGTGGATGATAGGAGTGCGGTCGCAGGGACTATGATTTATATGCCATTGATTAGCTTTCTGGCGAGAGTGCAGGAAGATGGCAAAGTTATGAAGCATTTTCTGTCTCGAAATATTTTCGTATACCCCCCAAATCCCCCTGGTTCATCGATAGAAGGGAAAGTCCAAAAGTAGGAGTATGGAAATCTTTGACTTAATAGCCCTGTATAACGTAGATGAGACCATAATGAGTTGCAGTGACTGAATTGTTGTCTCCAAGTTCAATTACTATAGAAAGAGAGAGTGTTTTGAACGTTGAGATGTTGCTTCGGTCATTGTACATGTGGTGTAACGATCCGGAATCAATGACCCACTTCTGAGCCGCGGCAGCGGTGGTGGCGAGAGCAGATGCGGTAATTCAAAAGGGATCGCAGTCTCCAGTCGTTGCGCGAGCTTCTGTAGCAGTTGCTTTCTTCACTTTCCCCCACTCCTTTATACATTTATAGGAGACACAATTGACTTTGATATGGCCTGGTTGCCCGTGCTGGAAGCAGATGCGCTCATCTTTTCCTCCATTGTTTCCTCCCTCCTGAGCGCATTTCCACTTCCTGCATGCATCTGTAGTATGGCTGTCAATTTTGCGATAGGTGCACTTACTCTCTTGGCTGTATCCGGTTCCACTGCTTCGTCCACTACGTCCACTGCATCCACCCCATCCACGGTCTTTGCCTAAACCACGATAGCTGCCACGTTTGGAAGTAATGGCGACCCCACTAGATGCATCTCCGAGTTCCTTGGTGAGGCTGGCTGGAGTTTCTTCTTCCAGGCGATCATGCATGGCTTCTTCGGATCTAGATAAGGGCCTTCTATGCTTTAGAACCATTAATATCATCGCATACTGTGTTGGCTATAATGTGAATATTTGTGTGGGAACATCTCGATTGGTGATTGTATCTTCGGTATGGTCCAGTTGTATGTGGTAGTTACTGAGCTTGGTGAAGTATGCATTAAGTGAAATGTCCTCTTTAGGTTGGCATGCACGGAACTGGCGAACAATGTTTTGTCTGCCAATATAGGATCAGGCAGTGTCCAGACTGGTTTCTAGTGTGTTCCACATTTTGTGATGATTTCTTATACTTTTAACGATGCACCATACTTCAGAGCGTCGGGAAAACCTTTGGTGCAACCGTAATCGACATATTATATCCCTGTTACCAGTGTGTTATGGTTGCTTCCTATAGATTATGACTGCCTACCCAGTACTTTGGCCATTAGAGAGGAGTTATTTGAATGTTATGCGGGTGTTATCATATGTAATATCGAATTACAGAATGAAGCAAATTTCTCATACTGCATGCATTCCATCAACCCCCTTTTTTCAATCGTCATCTCCACCACCACCACCACCATCACCATCACCGCCATTACCATCACCACCATTACCATTACCATCACCACCATCAAAATCACCAGCATCACAATCACCAGCATCGGGTATTTTACTCTTCGATTATTCTTCCATGAACTTTATATAACACCACCCTACCAGCAAAGCCCGATCCACCACTACCAGCTTGCTCCCAGCGAGGCCACTTGCACCCCTACCAGCGAAGCCCGATCCACTGCTACCAGCGAAGCCAGATCCACCACTAGTATTAGCAACGGTTCTGGACCGTCACTTCGGGTTTGGGTCCGGGTCCAAGTCCGGATCCAGGTCCAAACCGAACTGGTACCAGATTGGCGGTCCGGATTGTCAATAAACCCAAACTGTCGATTTGGGTACGGTTCAATGGACATCTCCCTACCCATCTGAATTGGGCGGGTTCTCAGCGGGTTGTACAGTGGGTCCATCTGTAAGTACATATAACATCCTTGCCTTTGCTATTTGATTATAGTACTCAATCAAAATCGATTATTCGACATCCAGGAATCACATTTTGCATGTTGTGCATGTTGCGAGATCGACAATATTTTAATTCACATTTTTGTTTTAATGATTTGTATTTTTGACCATGGAGAAGGTCAATAGTTCAAATATAAGCTCAAATATCCATGCGATGCCTTCATTACCCGATCTGCATCACCAGCAAATGATGACCCTCAGGTGACACTGGGTTGACAGATATAGGCAGAATGGCGCTGTGACCGTGTCACTTTCTCTTTTGCGCATACTGGGTGGCAATACATTGGTTATGGATAGCAGCGAGCAAATCACTTACCAATTACCTTATTTACACGTCCAAAAATTGTGGAGGCTCCATTGACACTTGAGGTGTGGTGGCATTGATACAGACCATATTGCCTATAAAGGCTGCCAATACTTCAATTATGGGTAAATGCCGTAGCACAGCCCTTGGATTATTCAAGATGCAATACCCAAAATTGTTGACGCTCTGTTGACGCTCATTTTCAGACTGGGGCTGTGACCATGTCACTTTCTCTTTTGCTCATAATGGCTGCCAATATGTTGATTATGCGTAAATGCCATAGCACAGCCCTTGGATTTTACAAGATGCAACGCCCAAAATCGTTGACACTCTGTTGACACTCTGTTGACGCGGTGTTGATGCTCTGTTGATGCTCTGTTGATGCTCTGTTGATGCTCTGTTGATGCTCATTTTGTGGTGTAGCAGTATAGACACACACAATATTACCTATAAAGGCTGCCAATACTTCGATTATGGGTAAATGCCATAGCACAGCCCTTGGATTATACAAGATGCAACACACAAAATCGTTGACGCTCTGTTGACGGTCATTTTCAGACTGGGGCTCTGACCATGTCGCGATCTCTTTTGTTCATAACAGCTACCAATACATTGATTATGAGTATATGCTGTAGCAGAGCCCTTGGATTGTACAAGATGCAACACCCAAAATCATTAACACTCTGTTGACACTCTGTTGATGCTGTGTTGATGCTGTGTTGATGCTGTGTTGATGCTCTGTTGACACTCTGTTGACGCTCTGTTGACGCTCTGTTAACGCTCTGTTGACGCTCTGTTGATGCTCTGTTGACGCTCTGTTGACGCTATGTTGACGCTCTGTTGACGCTCTGTTGATGCCCTGTTGATGCTCATTTTGAGGTGTAGCAGTATCGACACACACGATATTGCCTATAAAGCATGCCAATACTTCGATTATGGGTAAATGTCGTAGCACAGCCCTTGGATTATACAAGATGCAACACCCAAAATCGTTCATGCTCTGTTGATGCTCTGTTGACGCTCTGTTGACACTCTGTTGACGCTCTGTTGACGCTCTGTTGACGCTCTGTTGACGCTCTGTTGACGCTCTGTTGACGCTCTGTTGACGCTCTGTTGACGCTCTGTTGACGCTCTGTTGACGCTCTGTTGACGCTGTTTTGATGCTCTGTTGACGGTGATCTCTTCGTGTAGTGACAACGACATTAACTACATTACCTATACAGATGGCCAATACTTTGATTATGTATAAAAGCCGTAGCTTAGCCCTTGCCTTATACCAGATGCAACACCCAAAATTGTTGACACTCTGTTTGTACTCTGTTGATGCTCTGTTGACACTCATTTTTAGGTGTCGCAACATCGATATTTACCATATTGACTATAAAAGAGCCCAATTCTCTGATTATGGGTACAAGCCGTAGCACAGCCGTTGGATTATTCAAGATGCAACACCCAAAATGAATGACTCTCTGTTGACACTCATATTCAGAATGGGGCTGTAACCATGTCGCTTTCTCTTTTGCCCATAAAGGCTGCCAATACATTGATTATGGATAACAGTGAGCAAATAGCTTCCCAATTGACTTACTTACAAGACCAAAAATCGTTGACGCTCCATTGACGCTCATTTTCAGAATGCAGCTGTTACCGTGTCGATTTCTCTTTTACCTATAAAGGCTGCCGATACATTGGTTATGGATAACAGCGAGCAAATCGCTTTCCAAGTAACTTACTTACACGACAAAAAATCGTTGACGCGCCATTGACGCTCAGTATCAGAAAATGGCCATTATCGTGTCGCAGTCTCTTTTGCCTATAAAGGCTGCCAATCTGTTGATTTTGAATAACAGCGAGCAAATCACTTCCCAACTAAGTTGCTTACAAGTTCAAAAATCATTCACGCTCCATTGACGCTCATTTTGAGAATGGGGCTGTTACCGTATCGCTTTCTCTTTCGGCTATAAAGGCTTCCAATATTGTGGTTATGCATAACTGCGAGCAAATCGCTCCCCAATTAACATACATACAAAACCAAAAATCATTGGTTCTCTGAGCGATGGATAACGTAGCGCTGTGACATTCCAGCGCTTTCAGCTGGCAATTCACTGCATGTAGATCCATACACTAATTTTTCATTAATATAGTCCAACTTGCTCACTTTGCCATATCCAGGTCGATCTCCTCGATTTCCATGACCTACCATAAGCAATTTTCACACTGCTTACTATGTGCACCCGGTCTGAACGCGGAGTGATGTAGTTGGATAAATGGATAAATGCAACATGATGGTGGTCATTCATACAGATTCACGTTGCGCATTGACCACTCCTTCTCTGACTCGTATGTCATCACTAAGTGAAACTTTGTTTGTAAATTTGATCTCGAGTTTAGATTGCGCGTTCTCACTTATCTGTAAGAGGCAGGACGATATCGCGTTGATCAATTGTCAATCAACTCGGTTTGGAGTCTAGAATGTTCGTATGGCCCATATGACCCTTGCACATGCACAGACGATTTATCATGTCTCACAATGTAGTCACTCAAACCAAATAAATTCTGACACATATCAAAATAGATACACCAATTAATTTTATGGAGATATGTCGTCAATAATAGTATATTGTGCAGTTAGTATACAGATGACCTACGAGCCAATACAATAAGTTCATATGAATCCATTTCCTGTATGGTAAGTAGGTAGGGAGGAAATATGCAGGGGTAAAAGCTTCGGGGTTTAACAGGCTTCGATTTCTTCATAGGTGACAAATTGGGTATCGCGTAGGTTGTGAAAGCTGATATGTATATGTGAGACGGTGGTTTCCCATATGCTAATCTCATATAGCTACATTATGCTCGTGATGTTCCTTGTGGCATTGCGATTTTCCGCTGACACTATCATGTATCTCCATCAGCTCTCCAAATGTTGTCGGCTCTGTCGCAGGTGCAAACTGATCCATTTGCAGCTTAATGACTGCCTTGACTATCAATATGGTTGTTCTGGACCTCAAATCTTACTAATGATGCAAGAGATAATATCGTTCACACTCAACTTCAGGATGTAGCAGGGAGCATATCTCTCCTTGTTTTGAATATAAAGGCAGCCAATGAAATAAATAAAGTGAATTATGTACCAAAGTTAATATTTTGCACATAACAGTAACATATCTGACTGCGACCATAAATAGAAAAACCCAAAAACGAGACCCGGAGATTGGAACCGACGGGTCTAGCCAAACCCAGCAAAACCCGCAGGTTGACAGGTATGAGTATGGGTTTCGCCCGCCAAGAAGCACCGGGTTGGGTTTTTGGGTGGTTCAGAAACCGAACCGAACCATTTCTCCAGTCCAAACCCGGACAGCTGATGGGTTACCCGGACACATTGCAAACACTATCCACCACTACCAGCTTACTCCGAGCGAAGCCAAATTGTCAGACAGGTGGTAGTGATCACTCCACTGCTACCAGTGTGAACCCAGCGAAGCCAGATTATAGGAGAAATGAGAGTGAGCATGCCACTGCTACCAGCTTGCTACAAGCAAAGCCAGACGCTCCACTGCTACCAGCAAAGCCAGATCCACCGCTAACACCTTGCTCCCAGCGAAGCCAGATTGTCAGAGAGGTGAGAGTGAGCATTCCACTGCTACTAGCATGCTCCCAGCGAAGCCAGATTGCCAGAGAGGTGAGAGTGTCCATTCCACCGCTACCAACGTGTTCCCAGCGAACCCAGATTGTCATAGAGAAGGGAGTGATCATTCCACCGCTACCAGCGTAATCCCAGCGAAGTCAGATTGCCAGAGAGATGAGAGTGAGCATTCCACCCCTACCAGCTTGCTCCAAGCGAAGCCAAACTCTCCACTGCTACCAGCAAAGCCAGATCCACCACTAACAGCTTGCTCCAAGAAAAGCCAGATTGTCAGAGAGGTGAAAGTGAGCATTCCACCGCTCCCAGCTTGTTCTACGAGAAGCCAGACTCTCCACTGCTACCAGCAAAGCCGGATCCACTGCTAACAGCTTGCTCCCAGCGAAGCCAGATTTTCAGAGAGGTGAGAGTGACCATTCCACTGCTGCCAGCTTGCTCCCAGCGAAGCCAGATTGCCAGAGAGGTGAGAGTGACCATTCCACTGCTACCAGCTTGCTCCAAGTGAAGCCAGACTCTCCACTGCTACCAGCAAAGCCAGATCCACCGCTACAAGCATGCTCCCAGCGAATCCAGATCCACTGCTACCAGCGAAGCCAGATCCACTGCTAACAGCTTGCTCCCAGCGAAGCCTGATTGACAGAGAGGTGAGAGTGATCATGTCAGAGCAGCGAGACAAAGCAGATCAGAGATTGGAAAGTGAATATGTCACAGTTGTTTGAGTGAGCATGAAAGAGTTGTGGGAGTGAGCTTGTTGGAGTCATGAGAGTCAGAGTATACGGATGTCAGTAGTAAATAAATAACTCTTGAATATATAGTATAATCCGTAAATTGCAGTATATAATACATGCGCTACAGGTACATTACAGTAATAATTCAGTTATGCTATCGGTATATTACAGGTGTATGATCATGGGTTACCAAAAACAGCTCTGGGGTAATTTGCATTATTTGGTGTTATTGGTATTACAGGAGGTTACGGTAGGCCATATAGCCTGTGGTAGATTACACATAACAGAATATGTTTTTCCTGACGGGGAACAGGAAAGTCAAATTATAGATGCAGCCTCGGCTTCCTTGGACTTCCAATCATCATAGTTGTCATCGTAGTCGAAATCAAGTGGCTGTGGTTCAGGATCCTCTCTGGTGACGATTACGTATAGTCTCATGGCTGACAGGATGAGTATCATATTGTCTTTCCATTCGTCATAGTTGTCGTGAGTGAGGTTAGGGATGTCAACCCACCTGGTCATGTTAAAGGCAGGTTCGGAGGAAGTCATTGTGAGATTGTGGAGATGGCTCGTGATGGTGTTCAGTTTTAGTGCTGTTTATGCAGCTGTTGCTATGGCGACAAGGTTTAGGGTTCTTGAGGCTCTTTTTGGAGATTGTAAATGCGATCATAGGAAAGATCATGGGATTTTAGATTGTAGCGATATCCGGGCTCATAACCTGTTGAAATACTAATTGCTAGAAGCTTGTATTCTAAAGTACAGGTACAATCATGATCTTATATACGGCATGTAGAGTATGCCTTTGCACACATGCATGCGCACTCAGCTGGCATCTCCAGCTGAGTCTGGAATGACCATCATCTTAGAGAGATTATGCATCAGCCCAAAGAAGCCATACGTCAGGGAGATAAACCATATATGCAACAGTGCGGATCGTTATATACACGAGTGCGCATTGGTGATAGCTCCGCAATATCCCCGCTGCCGTTTTCGGATGGCGCCGAGATTGGCGAAGCTAGATACTCATGTACGATAAACCAGTAGTTTATCTAGTGTATCTGTGTATCTTATTGTTCCACTGCATATCAAGCATCGAATGAGCTCCCGTTCTTCTCTGGCGACAAAACCGAGTACACCAAAAATAAGCCATAGAATCGGTGCAGCCATCAATAGAAGCATCTGGAGTCACAATGACTTAAGAAGGGGGGAATGGTATTCTAAGGGTCGCGTTGATGTGCTTTGTCGAGGCAAATGGCATGTGGTTACTGGTACCGGCTTGATGGTTGTTGCTTGAGCCATGATTGTCGTGTGCCAACTCCCAATACCAAAAATTTGGTATATATGTTCAGCACTCATGTATTTCGACACGGCAAAATCAGGATAAAAAAGTCCGTCTATCACCTCTCCCTAATAACATCTCCAAGAAACATCAAGATAAAGTACATAACAGCATCAAAATCGCCATTTCAGAATAACAAAAAACAAAAACATCGCTAAATTAACAAAAGTGCTATCGAACCGCCCTTATTCCTCCTCACTCTCACTATCCTCCTCTTCCTCTTCTTGTCTATCTCCATATAATTCCCTAATACTCTTCGGTGCGCCACCTGCCAGCGGTGGGGGTACCAACCTCGGCATATCATCGTCTTCATCACTCACATCGTCGTCTTCTAACACCAGACCCAGCCCCACTGCATGTGAATGATCATCCCCACTCCCCAGTGCCTCTTCTAGCTCCTTTCCAATATCAAAATCAAAGTCAGGCTCGTCTGCCTCTTCCTCGACAGCTTGTGCTGGCGTTGGTGCTGCCATTTGTGTTGTGGGTGGTGGGGCTGGGGGAACATCTTCGTCTTCGTCGGAGAAATCAACCTCTTCATCGTCGCTATCCAGCATGGGCTCGGGGTCGGGTAGCACAATCTCTTCCACTGGAGGGGGAGGTGGTGGAGGCGGAGGCGGTGGAGGAGCAGCTTTTTTCTTTGGTGGGGCACGGGGCTTAGGTGCAGCTTTCGCCTTTGGTTTGGGAGCAGCTTTCTTTTTCGCTGGTGGGGGAGGCGGAGGCAGCGGTGGGGCAGCAACTTCCATCATCTCGTCGTCGCTTTCGCCAGGCGCATCCATATCTGAGTCATCCTCAACCAACTGCGGCGGCGGCACAGCATCAGGAATGATAATATCGGCGTCCTCTCCTGCACCTTCCTCCGGTTCTGGAATATCGACAACGTCTCTACCAGCTCTCTTCAGCGCGCCCAGGCGTTTCTGCCGTTTCTCCTCAGCCAAACTTGTCCTCCCCAGGAAATTCCTGTAGTCATAGATACCACCTGTTGTTTCCTCTTCTTCATCATCGGTCCCACTCCCGGCTGACGACTCCGCCTTATCACCGTCGTTGACCTTGAGCGCAGGATGCAGCTTGGTGTATACCTCTGCATTGAATATAAACCCGGCATCCAGTCGCTCAAGCGTAAATGACTTCGTATCGGGATGGTAAAGGAGGAAGTGTTGTGCTTTCTGTGAGGGAATGGAGGTAGTCGCTGAGTACACCACTTCCCGCGGCACGGTTTTCCCTCCATTCTGTGCGGTAGGGGCGAAGGTGAGGTTGTAGCCTGATGGGGTATGCGTGAGTGTGGGGGAGGATGGGTTTAGGACTATCGTAGGAGGCTTGTGGTTGTCTGGAAAGCGTTGATTAGCTAGCTAGGGTGGGAGGGGAAAGCTCGCTGACCGACATTTGAGTGAGCTGAAGCCGCTCGAAGACCGAGTAAGGGAGTCACCAAGGGTTATTTGGTATTCGGCATGACGGTCGACGCGGATTGAGGGGGCGGCGGGTGCGGGTGGTGGCATTGTGTGCGTGTGGAGTGTTTGCAGTGAGCAGTGGTGTGGATGGAGGTTGGGACACATTCCCGGCCCTTGTCTCGAGCCTAGACGGAAATGGAGTCACGTGCTTAGTAGTTATCGAGTAAATATCGCTTTCATCCGCCACATGTCTTATAATGGCGGCAACTAATGCCGAGGGCAATCAACTAGACCTCAGCTGCTAGAATGATGAACCGCCGTCGCTCGCTCAGGTTCGTGTCTAAGTGCGCTCCATCACTGTCTTCAAGTGCACTCGAACGCAGTCTCCAAGGGATGAGCGGAAAATCCTCGCTCGAGCGCGAACTCATTTTTCCCGATGGAGGGTTCTGCTTTACGAGAGCAGCGTTTGGGAATAGTTCGTGTTTTCCTTTGGTTCTTTAGTTTTTCGGCGTGGGTACACTTGGCTGTAGTTTGTTTTATAGCTCTAATGTATAATTTGTGGCAGGGTTTCTCCGAGGCCATCTAGGCATTACTATGGCTAGTGGTGAGTCTTAATTGTGAATGGTCCACATATGGTGTCCTTGTGCTTCACATATTTCGAATATTTGTTAAAACGGGTTCAGACAAAGGTAGTATTTGAAGACTTCCTGCTGGCCGGGGCTCGGTAGGGTGAGAGATCCGTACGGGGTTGAAGCATTTCATATCCAGCCGTACCGGTGGGATGAGGATTATTTTTTGGTGACTACATAAGCGACCAAAAAGCTGCGCACTCCACCTCCGAAACACCGAACACAAACACCACAACAATGGCCATACCTTCCTTGAGATTTGTAGATTCACTTGAGATTTGTGGACTTCCCAATCATTCAGACCAACCGCCGAGATCCGACCAGTCTCATCCCTTCTGCTTCTGATCTGACGTGCGGTATTATGCTGAACAATATTTCATATTACAAATCTGAGCTTCAATATTTCATATCTAGCGAGATAAATCCTGTCCCGTCATTCAGAATCCATTTCTGACTACATGAAGAAAACGGGGTATTCTATAAAGCGGATTGCAGTTTGAAGTTACTAATCGTCAAGGAACCGTTCCCTAACCGTTCCCTAACCGTTCCCTAAAATTTCCAAATGCTTCTCAGACAATTTGACGTCGTCAATCATTCCATAGGATAACGAGATATTCAGTCAGCAAAACACCCCACATTTTCACTTAGATACTCTAATCTTTCCCCACAGATGTGATCGTGCTTCTCCGCTTGAGCCTACACCCCTATCCCCCTAGTCACACTCGCTTAGGACGAGGTCCAGTAATGCTGTTCGCCAATATCCTCCGATGCAGCGTCGAGCGTCGGGTAACGTTCATAGCCACTTTAACCGCGACAGCTAAGCGAACGAACGATGACGCGCGGTCATCTAGGGAGCTACTAAACCACCTAGGCACTTCAACCTCAGCCTCTCAAACTAGCCCACATACCCACAACCATAACTATGAGCGGGATCATAGAATGGGCCTTCGGCAAACGCCAGACCCCCGCCGAGCGTCTCAAAAAGGTCTGTGCTTCCCTTCCTTTTTGAAAATACAGAATTAACATGTCTCACCTTGCAGCATCAACGAGCCCTTGAGAAGGCGCAGCGCGAGTTGGACAGGGAACGCATAAAGCTTGAAGGTCAGGAGAAGAAACTTATTGCGGATATCAAGAGATCTGCAAAGAATGGCCAGATGGGTGCTTGCAAGATCCAGGCGAAGGACCTGGTACGGACGCGAAGGTCAGTCAGCATTCCCTCACTCATCTATTCGCCCTTCCGTGGGTCGGAAACACCCAAGTCTGGTATTACCGGGCCTCGTCCCCTACCTGTTGCACCCAAGCTCACCGGCGCAATTTGCAGGTACATCCAAAAATTCGCGCAAATGAAGACGCAGCTCCAGGCCGTTTCCCTGCGCATCCAGACGGTTCGCTCGAACGAACAGATGATGCAGTCGATGAAGGGCGCCACTGGGCTGCTGTCCAGTATGAACCGATCCATGAACCTGCCGGCACTGCAACGTATCGCTATGGAGTTCGAGAAGGAGAACGACATTATGGATCAGCGCCAGGAAATGATGGATGATGCTATCGACGATGTGACGGGACTGGATGATGAGGAGGAGACAGATGAGGTTGTCAACCAGGTGCTAGATGAGATTGGGGTGGATTTGAACCAAGCTCTTGGAGAGACTCCTACCGGGTTGCCCAAGAATGCGGTTTCGGAAGGGAAGGTTGCTCAGGCCATTGGTGCGGAAGATGATGATTTGCAGTCACGGCTGGATAACCTTCGCCGTTGATTGGCCGCGGTTTATGTTGCTGCTCTGTTATACAGTGTTCGGTAACTGGTGTTGGTATGGGAGTTTCTGGCATTTTTTTGGCTTGGGCTATCCACTGCATTCTGTATCACTGTTATCTGTGTATACACAGCATTCTTATTTACGACCTAGTAAACACCATCGCATCTATTCTCAGTTCATGTACAGTTTTGGGCGCCTTCCCTCCGCTTTCGCAGCGTTTTTCCTTATTTCGGAAAGCACTGTGGACTTTCTAGCTATTGCAGCGTCGTTCCTTTCACAGCCTTTTACAGCCTTTCTCGTGAATGTTCTAGCTTTCCTCCCCTTTCGCAGGGGTTTCTTTCGCCAGTCTCCTTTCGCAGCATTTTGCAACTGGTCTCCTTTCGCATCGTGTAATGTGCAATGGATCTCGTTTCAAATTTACACTGGGCACGATTGTGTGTACAGCAGGATAATATTCACTATCTACCTTTCTACGTATCTACGTATCTACCAATCTATCGACAGCGACCCTTAGTTCACCGGCAGCTGGCTGACGACGGCGCTCAAGTGCCTTCGAGAAGTACTTGGAGGTGCACTTGGAGGTGAACTTGAGACCAAAAGCTTCCTGCGAGTTCTAGTTCACTTCTGAGCACGAATATGACTAGAATTGCTACCACAGGACGTAGAGTTGTGCAATCCAGGGAACCTACGATGTAAAGTACAGTTGGGAGAACCTAGAGTTTACCGCTTTCAAAGTGGCCCCCGAAGATGTCAACTCATTTCAGGCTTTCATGCCGGTGAAAGCTGGAAATCGCGCTTAGATTTTTGGCGATGAAGATAATAGAAGCCCCTAGCGCCGCTGTCCATCCCAAAAGCAGGCAATAAAATATACACAAAGCCTCCAAAAGAGAACTATCTCAAGTGCCAATAGCACTATCATTACCGCACGACAATGAATAACGTCCTTTGCTGTCTTTTCACTGCAAGAACTTGCTCGGTAAGCAAAACACCGCACTCTCCTTCCTTCCCTATTCATCAGCAGAGCAAGACAGACGTCCTATCCTGGCAGCTCCTTAAGCATTCCCCAAATACTATCCCAGCTCCTCTCGACAAACTTTGGCCGACAGTTGTGACAAACCCTGTACCCGCAGCTTCCGCATCGATACACCCACCCGAACCAATGTGCCTTCCTGCAGTGCTGGCAGCAGGTATCGGGAATGCGTACCCGGGTAACGAGGGAGTGCGTGCAGATTATACGCGTGTGGTGATGTCGCGAAGCTGGGGATGGCGTGTATAGCTGTGCGATTGCGATTGCTAGTGGTCGATCGAGGTGGGGGTCTGGGTACTCTTCTGAGTGTAGTTTTGGTGGTGGGGTGGGGATGAATATTGATGATGATGATGATGATGATGATGATGATGATGATGATGATGATGATGATGATGATGATGATGATGATGAGGAGGAGGAGGAGGAAGCTGTACTGGAGCTTGTCTCCATCGTGGAGGTTGATGAGGATGTTTCCATAGCGATCTATCTTTGGTGCGAGGTAGGTGGAAGCTATGAGCCAGTTGTAAATAAGTGTAGAACAGCAAAGGGAAGCACACGGTGCAATTGAATAGGTGGCAAAGGTTGCTAGTGAAAGGGCAAGTGTGCCATGGAGCTGTGTCGTAGGTTGCGATAGCTGTTGTCGATGTTGGAAGTAAAAACTTAACGTTAGCTTTATTATTATTGAATTGACGGGTTCCACACCTCCACGCCTTGTCACTCGACTGCTATCAAAATCACTGTTCATCACTCACAGCCGGATGCTCCGGATCGGAGCTAATATAGCTGGTATCCGGATAATCTATTTCTATCTAAGTGTAAAGTACACCTCTCCACAGCCTCCCTAACATTCGCCGCCTCCAACTCCCGCTCCTCGGCCTCCCGTATCAACTTCTTCACCTGCCTCACTCTCCCGGTTCAAATGCTGCCCAAATATACCTCCACATATGCGCGCACCTTCTCCGCAAACCCCTCCCGCTCAGACACCTTATTTACGAACCCGCACTGCACGAGCTCATCGCAGGGGATGCGGTGACTTAGGATCAGCGCCTCATTCGCCTTCGCTATCCCCATCCGCCGCACACTCATAACTTGGCCCGCCCTCGGTGACTAGTCCCAGTGAGGCGAACGGCGTGAGGATAAATGATTGTGGTGTGATGTAGATGAAGTCTGTGAATGCGACCAGAACCACGGAGAGACCTAGTTACTGCGGGGCCATTGAGTGTTGCAACCAGGACCTTGGAGTGCGTGAAGAACATGCGGATCAGGTCGAAGTTGCTGGCGCCAAACAACTTGAAGTAGAAGCGCCGAGATTCCTCCTAGGAGCCGTCGCTTTCTGGGGTTTCGCCTGTGGAATTTACGTCTGTGCCGCTGTGAGCGGTTAGTGGAAGGTTGGAGGGGAGACGGGCGCGGAGAAGTAGCGCTCTGTGCTGGTTAGGACCATTATTGTCACCTCTGGCATCTCGGCGACTTGGCGTATGAACTTGCCGAGCAGGAAGTAGAGGTCGATGTTGAGGGCACTGAATCTTTCGGGGAAGTTAAAGGAGAGCGGAGGAGAGAGGGCAAGGGCAAGGGCACCGGGGAAAGAAAATGGCAGCTAGAAGGAGAATGATAGCGAGAGGGAAGGCGAAAGAGTTAGAATGTAGAGTATAGTATGTCTTGATAAGGGCCGGAAAAGACGATTCCTTGCGCATAATGACGGGTCCTTGGCGCCCGCTTTTCCGATCCACACTCAGGCTTTTCCATTGGTAACTGTAAGCTGGCCCAAACTCACGGATTAGGATGTTCTGTTCATGCAGGTCAGGTCGTCTATGGGGCGGAATAGCCAGGTTAGTTTGAGGGTGGTGTGTAGATTGGACCCAATCGAATACTGTAATCGACTTTCTTGGCCACGAATCAACAATCAAACTCGGTACCCTTATAATATTTAGTCTTGTCAGGCTAAAGAGTTCTAGTTAGCTCTCTAATGATAGGCGTCCAAAGTCCTTCATAGTTGTTGGTCGGTTTCCATAACAGTGTAAACTACAGTCACCATCCCAGTAAGACGTATGAAAATGCCCACCACCCACGGATGGATGGATCTATAGATTCAGCCAGAACGCATGGCCATTCCACCTTTCTCAATGCAGCAGCTTTGGTCTTCATCATGCAGCTGTATATTGTGCTACAAAAAAATTAAGATCCCGCTCAAACCCCCACATATTAGACATACATAACCTGCAACTGGGTATCAATCTAAAAAAACAAATAAAAAACTACAAAAACTACACCCCACATCCTCTCCGTCGAATCCTCCAAACCCCCAACCCCCTCCTCTTCACAACCCTCTTCACCGTCCCTACCACTCCATCATCTCCAAAATCCAGATCGTCCATATTCAGATGCCACTTGGTACTCCACACCATTTCCAAGCGAAACGGCAGTTCTGATGCATCAAGCAATGGGTCTAGTTTGGTCGCCGACAATGGCGCAGCCAGATACCCCACCTTGTTGACGCCGCAATCCGCACCCTCCTCAAGGGCGGACAGCAGCGTCGTGACAGGCGCGCCCATGAGGTTCGTCGTATGGACCTGCGCCGAAAGAGGGCCCAGGAGCCAGGTAGGGGGGCTGTAGGTCTTCCAGTAGATCACATCTGTCGCGTTGGTGGTGGATAAGAACATCTGTGCGGGCACTACCCCGGCTTGATGGTACATGCCAAAGAATATTCCAGCCACGGTGTTGAAGAGCACCCACAGCGCGATAAACACATTCCTCCACCTTCCCAGCGGGAGAGTGGCAGATGCAAGTAGAAGCGGCACTACTGGGAGTAAGAAACGGGCTTCCTGGTGTGGCAATATTGAGAGTATAAATATTCCTCCGAGTGCAGCGAGGACGGGGGTAGTAGTGAGCTTGCTAACGGGGATGAAGAGCGGTTTTAGCGGGTAAAGGAAGAAGAAAGGGCCTAGGAGTTGTGGGATGTTGACGAAGAGGTGGGTCCACCGGGGGTGAAGACCATGGAGGGCAAGGTTTGAGGAGTCGCTGTTGTAGAGGAGATTGTTAAGAGGGGTTATTACGGCATTCGAAAGGCTAACCACTGGGGAGTAGTGCACCGTGTCAATGTAGATGGCGAGGGCAGAGGTGAGGAGTGCGGAAAGGATGAGGGAGAGAATATTGAGAGGGTTGCGAAGCCAGGATAGAAGTAGTCGGTAGGCGGGAAGGATCAAGAAGGCTGGGAAAGTGATGCGGTTGAATATTCCAAAGACTACTGTGAAGCCGAGGATGGCGGAAGAGAGCCAGGCTGTAGTCTGCACTTAATGTCATTTACATGTCTTATTTTGAGGAAAGTATCTCGGTCGCACCTTGGACGCGAATATCCGTTCAATCAAAACCAATGCCCAAAGAACGGCAATAGTTTCGATGGAATTCGAAAATGTATGGGTCTGATACGCCCATGTTACATAGCTGCTGGCCAGAAGTGTGAGGCTGATTCGTCTTTGGTGGGGAGCTGTAAGTTCCCGCAACGCCCAATCCTCTGTATCAGTGTAAGCATTTCGTTGTTCCTCAATGCAAACATGCACAAAACTCCTTGTTCCAGAAATCTCAGGGTTAACATACCAAGGACAAAGGAGAGAAGAAAGAACAAAATCCGCCAGAAGTAGAAAATAACAAAGGGTTTTGGTGGTTCAGCTCCGGGGATGATGATAGTGTCAAGGAATTTTAAGGGCAGCCCATAGACAAGCCACAAAGGAAAGTAGCTCCGAATGGGTGCTACGGAGGTGAATTCCCATGTCTTGTGAGTCGACCAGTTGAAGACATGACCTGTACGGAGTTGAGTAAGCAAACCATACGAGTCTTGAAGGATACAGGTAGAGCAGGCGGCCCAAGAAGACTGAGACGTCGGCAAGAGAAGGTGGGGAGCCGTGCAGGGGAGGGTTCGGGGATTGCGCTGCGATGCAGGGACATCAATCACACCACACGTACCAGTAATGACTTCAGGTCCTTGGAAATGTTCGTCGGGATGGATGTACGAGGGTGAGAGGGCAAAATATAACCTCACTGCCAAAAGGAAGAGGTAAATGCGCCGCCACATGGTCTGAGTGAGATGAGAATATCCCACAGTTCACTGTGATGTTCAAGTTGGTGATGTGGAAGACAGCAGCGCTATGGGTAAGGGGTAGCCTACTAAAACGATTGGTTGCAACGGCCAACTGGTTTGAAATGTTCTCACTCGTTACAATAATCCGACGCGCTAGGGAGAGATTAGACAGTTATCGTTGGCATCATTCTGTAGCTAAAGATCCACTTTGGCTTGTTCGTGTACAAGGACAGACTAAGAAGCTCCAAAAATAAGCGCAACGATTGATTGAAAACATGTCCCGCAAAATCTCATGTATCGGTGCCATTGTTAGAAGTAGCTGAGTCACTACTTCGTCCAGAAGCTGTGATATCATACTCGTAGCGATATTGGGACGCCTTTGTAAAGTGGAAAGAGCCCTGCGGCTAACATTGTGACAGCTTTCGTTAAGATGGCATGCAAGGCGAAGCCGATTTAGTAAAGCAGTTTGCCACAATTATTGGAACCTCCCTTGCAGAGGTTGTAGTTTGATATGGAGAGCTTTACATGTGTCACAGCATTGACGGATCAAAGTAAGATAAGAAGATGAGTATTCTTTCAGGAATTTTGCCGCGATTCTTCTCAAGCTCTAACTGCCGTTGTATAACTAGCGCAGAATTCTCAAGTAGGCGTGCCGCTGGATGTTTTGAAGTGATGGCAGCGCTAGGATCTTCGGGGACATAGACTGGTGTGGAGGGAGAGTTGTAATATAGACTGGTGTGGAGGGAGAGTTGTAATGCAGGACGAGTGTTTCCTGAGTGCTAGATGCGGGCGAAGGAGCTCATTGCTGGCCTTAGTAGCATTATCTGGGATTCCGGTCGGCTGAGGGCGGCGTCCGATGGTGTTGCGAGGCCTGGTAGTTCCTCTTGACGATCGCAAGGAGGAAAGTAAACGGGATATGATGGCTGGTTGGAGGACTTTCGGTGTTGCGGAAAACGACATTATTGGTAATGTCGATGAATCAAACTGAGGTATTATCAATGTTTGGCGTCTTGGCACACTTATAACCCTGCCTCTGTTGAATTCGTCCGAAGCAACGCCACAGTAGCTTATCCTTACCTACTTCTAAATAGCTACCTAATCTTTAACCCCGATTATGTCGTTCACCGTTGCTAACAAGCGCCTTTTGAAAGAGTACAAGGAGCTTATTAGAGAAGCACCTGATGGGATTTGCGCCGGCCCTATCGACGAGGACAATCTACTCGAATGGGAGTGCTTCATACGCGGTCCGGATGATACCCCTTTCGAAGGCGGAGTGTTCCCTGCGACCCTCAGCTTTCCTAAGGTACGCCTCGGGTTGGATTCGTGAGGGTGTGACTGTACTAAGTAGCGGCAACAGGACTATCCTCTGAACCCTCCAAAGATGAAGTTTACCTGCGAAATGTTCCACCCGAATATCTACAAAGACGGCACGGTCTGCATATCGATTCTGCATTCCCCGGGCGATGATCCAAACCAGTACGAGGATGCAAGCGAGAGGTGGTCACCAATCCAGAGCGTGGAGAAGATTTTGATCAGCGTTATGAGCATGCTGGCTGAGCCGAACGATGAGAGTGGTGCCAACATTGACGCTTCGAAGATATGGCGGGATAATAGGAAAGAATATGAGAGACGAGTCCGAATTTGTACGAGAAAGATTCTTGGGTTGTAATGGAGAGTGAAGTCGGGGCTATAGTCGAACGCAAGCGTTTTACTTGATCTTTTGGAGCAGATGGATGCCACCGTGTTGAGTGGTCATGTTGGTGTTAGCTGGAGTTATGTGTACACTACTAGGCCGTTCAATTATCATATTTAACACCAACTTACAGTTCCACAGCACTTTCGGGAATACTAGCACGACTCCTAAGCCTTCTCGCAAAGAACCGCATCATCGGCATAGCTTCTTCAGTATTCCTTATCATACCATCTTCCTTCCTTCCACGCCATTTGACAACTTCGACAAATTCAAGAACATTCCGGACTCGAGCTTCAACTTCTTCAGTAATTGCCGAATTCTTCTCAGCACCCATCAGCATGACCGGCGTCTTCGCCTTCTGACTCAGCGAAGGCGCATCGTTTGGCAACGGCCCTCCGAGAGAGACAACTCCGCCGTATTCGCCATCCGCGACCCCCGCCGGAAGCCGAGACGCAATATCCAAAGCCACCATTCCTCCCTGCCTAAACCCTAGAAAGAAAATAGCCCTTCGCTTCCAACCACATTTGTTCAGTAAGGTATGGTCAATAATTGTGTTCAAGAGTTCGTGTGCCTTGGTAAACTGGGCTTCCATGTCCAGACTGCCAGTAGACGAGTCGAAGATAAGGTCGTCGCCCCAGTGAAAGCCATTTTCGTTGAATGGAAGCGTTGATGGCCCCCGGATAGCCAGGCATGCTGTCTCCGGAAAGTTGAACTTCTTGCCCAGACCGGCGAAGGGAATGTGGGTATCGCCTAATCCGTGAAGAAGAATCAAGATATTCGAGACCGGCTTCGTCTCATCCTGCTGAGGGATGATGGTAACGATCAGATCTTGAGGGAAATCTGAAACTTCGGGGATACGTGGTTGGGCCATTGAAATCGTAGTTGCTGTGAATTCATAAAGCCAGGAGCAGCGGGGGAGGGGTCCAACTTGCAGATGAACCCTGCATCACGTGTCGATGATAGCGTTACCCGCTCACAAGGTGGGCTCGATCTTGAGACCAACAGTTTTTTTCCTAGCTCAGCTCTCCATCGCAATGGCCTCGCAAACATCCCGACAGGCCTCGTCCTTGCTATCGCTCTCTCTACGGTCACGGTTACTCAATTTCACACCGAACAGGTCAATTTTACCCTCGTCGCGGCGGTGCGTCCACGAGGAACAGCAGAAAGAAAAAAAAACCTACGAGCGGCAACCCACCCGACTATCCTATACACATACAAAGCGTTTCCAGAATGCACGTCCTCAGCCACGAGCGCCGGTATCTGTACGAGTACGCAAGCACTTTGCGGTGAACGATGACCCGAAGGTGTTGGATGCTATGTACGCAAAGCTTTTCGGCAAGGACTTGGGATTGTCTGGGGATGTCAAGTGGCAGGCCGTTACGCACAAGTCGTTTGACCACGGGAGACAGCCGTTCAATTCTAAATTGAGGTTTTTGGGTACGAGGCCCTTGTTGGGTTCGACGTTGGGTGTACATGTGTGCGGATCTACCAAGATCTACTATTCCGGGCATCAGAGGTGGATGTTGACATTGTGTTTTGATCATAGGCAAAAGGCTCCTTCAGATGCAAGCATCTTTCCATCTTCTATCATCCCAGTCAAAGGCGGCAAAGGTACCAAAACCCTCAACCTACAAATCTCTGGAAGGAGCACAATACCAGAACCCGGAGCCATTTATCCATGAAGACTACAAGAACATCGATGCTGTAACTCGGTCCAATATTGATGCTGCTATCAGTGAGGAAGTTCTCATGCCCATAATCAGAAAGTCAGGCTTGGCCAATGCAATGCGGTGGAAACCAGCAGACGTAAGCCATATGGAATTGAGTTGCAAATACTGCATTTCGTTAACCTGGATATAGGATTCCGACTTAACACGTTCTGGTGAGGAAACTATCGCCATCGAATGCCTTCATGCGATTATTGGCGCAGTGGCTTTGCAGAAGGGCGGGGATGTAGCGGTGCAGTTTATTCGGGAAACGATCTTGAAGACTACATCATGAGAGGAGAAAAGACGAAGAGGTAAACTCTGCATAACAGTACCCTGCAAGTGACCGACCCGTGTACCATATGTATATCCTTTTCGGTGTATAGAATAGACGTATACGCTCAAGTATAGCTAGAAATAGGTTCAAAACCCCGGCGAACATATACAAGATCTGGCCTGGTGGCCAGCATAGGGTACATCGAATCAACAATGCTTCGATAGAGTGTAGCATCCTGTTGAGAGAGAAGCACTCCAGTATCTTCTCTGAACTTCGTAGCGGTGCTGATAGAATGGCTGGAGGTGAACTGAAACCGTCGAAAGATCTCCTCAGTGTAGCACTCCTGTGAGAGGTGACGGCCTGCCTCATCTCGAGTGGCTGTAATCCCAAGAAAGTAGAAGAGAGGGCCAAGGTCAGATATTTCGAAGTATGTATTCAACTGCTCCTTGCTCGACTTAATAGCTTCTGGTTTGCCAGGAGAATGAGGTCATCCACATAGACCATCGAAGTAGACCCAGTGGTCAGCTTCTGCCCGCTGCAAGCTACGCTCGCTGAAGAACTTATGGAGAGTCTGATTAAGTATTCGACAAGATTTCTTGAGACCATACAACGTCTTGTGCAACTAGAAGACAACCTCCTCATCAGCTTGAGATTCCCTCGAAACTCCTAGTGGAAGCTCTATATATGGACCCCTTATCACCACCCAGATCCTGAATAAGAAATGCTGTCTTGATGACCAAATGGTGGATTGCAAAGCCCTTCGATACAGCAAGGACTACTATACCAAACCCTGCGGTTGGGATCGCGTCTGACATCTTTTTTAAATGGGACAAGGTCTGCCTGACAAGTTTATAAATGTGGGTGGGATTAACCTGACTGACGGGGAAGGGTACTGAGACGGAGTCTGGGCCGTGTGAAGCCCTAAAGCCCTAATACTGTACTCAGCGTGCCAGTGCCAGCAGATGCAGTTTCAATAGCGTAGAAGAAGGAGTGCAGCTAGAACCAGTGGTGGACTGAGTCCTCTTCGCGTGTGCTCGCGTCTTCAGGTTAACGATCGGACGCTCCTGTTCCGACAAACAACCACAGTTTTAGGTGAAGCGCGATCTGAATAATGGTAAAGCTGGAGAGTGTATTCACTGACTTCCACCTCAGATTCCCCATGTTGACACCTTGGACTCACAGCGAAGTTTAATTCCATAGCAGGAGCGTCCGATCCTTTAGCCCCCAGGCCTGAGTAGCTAGTTCTTTAATCTACTTGCATTTCACCGGAATCTACACACTGGACTAACATCTTTCCCGCACCAGACAAATTGAGCTAACACTGACAACCTGTTGAGAAATAGGGGAAACGGGCTCTGCCATACTCTAGATAGAGTGAATGCAGTATGATTAAAGCAAAACAAACTAACCTGTTGAGAAACCTGAGACAGACACCCACTGACAACTGACATCCCAACCACTGTACTCAGTACAATACATACATAATATGAAAAAGGACAAAGGAGATCTCGGTTCGTACGTTTTTTTCGGCATGGCTGCTTTGTTGGCTGAGTAGCAAGCCGATTTCACGGGTGAAGTTGTTGAGTTGCAAGAGGGGAGCGGGAAATGAGCGAAACCTCTTGCTGGCGCGGTGCCAAAGGATCATACATATCAACTGTTACTTTTCTTTGCCCACTGCGGCTTGGATTATTGGCGGCAAGAGAGTAGTTTCCAACTTGCAAGCCGAAAGAAGTGATCTTTTCATTGTCGCGGGCATATTTTCATGAACACTCTGTGGGTGTGCGCCCGGACGGGGGCGGTTCTAGGCTCTTATTTCGAGCCTTCTTTCCAACGAGTACTTTAGGTATCTGATATAGTCTGTCAGAGGGCTTGGTAAGGATTTTTGTGGTAGCCTGGCAGCAGTAAAGGCCGGACGACAGACTATCTGATGGTGCCCTCATAGCTAAAAGCAAGGGTAAACCATGCTCAGAATCATTGCTGCGCCAACATACACCCAAAAGGATGGTGGATGGTGGGAAATCGGTGATGTACACGGTGGTATATACCCGGATGTTTCGGATCTCCGGCGAACGGTGGGAGCTACGAGTGACACGACATGACCAGAACATGGAAACGAGACGAAGGCAGAGAGGAAACGCCGTGGGTAAATTAATCGCCTGAAAAAACTTCTCACACAAACAACAATGTTGACAACAATGGGACACCATCCGTAAGACCAGGTCTATCGATAAACCATAACGTGCGCTCAACAAGGACATAAACACTAACAATCCGGGTCAGCGGTGTTCAACCTTGGGGTCACTCAAGAGCTAACATACCTCGCAACAATCGATACAGCAATCACAAGCAGCGCAACAGCATAGTCCGGCGAGACTATATTTGACGGTATCGTCAGCACACATGCCGATAGTGGAGGAAAAAAACAGGCTTACATTCCAGCGAGAAAACCACGCTCTTTGTTGGGAGCACTACGTTCCTCCGGTGCTGGCTGCTGGTAGTACATGGGTTGCTGTGGTTGGCCGTACGCCTGTGGAGGTTGCGTTACGTAGCCTTGGTTCGACATTTTTGCTAGTTTTGTTGGTTCTGGAGGTGTGGGTGGAGGTGGGAGTGCTAGTAGTGTTTGTAGCGGTTTCGATTTGCGTAGGAAGACGGTATCAAAGACTTTGGAAGCGAAGGTAGTGATAAGGGAGAGGAATAAAAGCTGAGTGATAGTGCAGGGCGAAGGTAGCTGTGCGGGGAGGGTGCGTCTTGATATCATCCTTTCAGATTGAGAGGCCACGACATGCGGCATATGCTGCCTCTTCGCGACTGAGCGCACACACGCTACGTCACGGATCATTAAAGCTTACGCGTTTGCATGTACCGGGGAAGCACGGATAACGCGGAGACGAGGATGATTAGTAAATTAGGAATCTGCTCCGAACCTGTCCAATGAGATACACAGCCTCAACGGCGCTCCCCAAATGCTTGTCTGTTTTAGAGTCTCAGCGTGTACCTGGAGCCATTACTTCCAATGAAAGCCCTGCAGATGAATTGTGAATTGGTTGATATGTGATAACTTGGATGAAGGCTGTGCTCAAGGCCTCAACCCCTAACCCTGGCCAGAGGAAGACCCAATTTGCTCCGCAGATGACCATGCGCAGGTCCATATTGGGTCATTAATTGATTGATTGATTGTGCTGGAAAATATTGCCCTGCATTGTCCATATGATCCCGGGTATGCCGAGCAACCAACTGGCTGTGCATCTACTCCATTCAGTCGCGGTGCTGTATTCCATGTGGCTCCTCGGGGATGCGGCGGCTGCAATGTCTGCAAGATCCCCGTGTACTTTCAGCCGAGATGATGCGGATTAACGGTGGAGCGATCGAAAACCCTCGGAATCCGAACTGCGTCGAGAGCTGTAGTTGATGTCGTAGTGGTGGTGGTGTAACCAAACAGGGCTCAGGTTACACATTGAGCCGCATTGCAGCGAGGAGCCACCTGTCCTCATCTTCCATAGCTCCAACATAACCCGTCCCCCCATTCGACGACGATGCACTCCACCTTAGTCCGTGTCCAAAATGTCTTTGGATTCTTCACAACAGTAGCCTTCGTCGTCGGTCTCTTCACCGCGCTTAGCGTCCTGCTGTATCCGCCCTCTCCCACCGCAACTGTCGACGTCGCCTCCGTGAAAGTCATCAAGGGCCGTCCACAATACTACTCCTCGAGACAGCAGGAATATGCATTCATCACCTTCGATCTCGATGCCGATCTGGAAAGCTTGTATAATTGGAACACTAAGCAAGTGTTTTGTTGGCTGAGCGTGGTTTATGGCGGCGGGAGGGGATCGAAACATGTAAGCGACCGAGCGCGCGCCTACCTTCCTCCCCCCGACACCCGTTAATGAAGCACCCCATAGTCCGATAACGAAGCGATAATCTGGGATGCTATACTGCCGAGCGTTAAAACCTCGCGCCTCAGTCTGCGTAGCGAGAAGGCGAAATATACGATTAATGATATTGCCGGGCGCTTCTTGGAACGGAATGCGACGGTGAGGTTCGGATGGAATGTCCAACCGCATGTTGGCGCACTTACGTGGGGCACTGTAGAGGTTAAGGATGTGGATGTGGTGGATTCCGACTTGGAGACGGGCCGGGGTAGGAAGAGAGGTGAGGGGTGGAGCTTCACGTTCCCGCCCGTTGGAGGGAGGAAGAAGGTTCCAGCTGAGAAGAGCAAAGCATAGAGGAGGAGGGGTAGACGATTAGTCTCGTTCACAGCCCCTCGTAGATCAATTGTTCCGCGTGTGCGTGTTGCTTGACAGAACGAGAATATCTCTAGCCGCGATGCTTCGGGTCCCAGTAGGCCCTCGACGACGTCGAGTGCTGAAACTGCGTCGTAATGTGCGTAAATGTAGAGTTACGCCGTATTCCCATTTTGTAATTGGCCAAAACTCACAATATTAAACCTCATCTAACAGCATCCGTTTCGTGCCACCACGTCAGTGCGGCAGATCGAGATCGACCTCTAAATTTTGATCCCAGCTGCAGCCCAGTGCAACCTATCACAGGTGAGCCATGGGTGGGTGTGGTGTGGGTTAGGGATCTACTGATATGCACTTCACATCACTCACAGATGTTACCCTGGAACCCTGCTTCAGTCTGACACACTGCGGGTTTGACAGCTATGGGGTACATTCAATGAGATAGCTTCGGCCGTTCCTATGATGACGAGAGCAAATGGAAGTTGTGGTGAGACAAAGCCTCTCATCTAACAAGGAGATTTATCCAATCTTGCTAGCGCCCGGCACAACCATATGCTGAACTAGCCTCGCATAAGCTTATATCGCACAGGCGGCAAAATTATGGAAAGAGGCGGCCGATAACCTTAAGCACTTAGTAAGTACAAGCTTTGGTGGCGGCTTCGCCGCTCCTTGGGATACTCGAACCAGATAAATATCTAAGAGAGCACCTACTTGAAAGCTCGATTGAGAGAGCGCTTCAGGTGAATAGCTTTTTTCCGTGGAAGCTTGGGTCTACCAGTGACAGAAGCTTTGACGTTAACATAGCCAACCTCTCGTCTAAGTGCTCCCACTATCACCATCACCGTGACAATCACACAGAAAGAGTTGTGACCAGCATGGGCAGCCCATGACCGAATATGTGCGCATACAAATGTCCAAAATCGATAGGAATCAGGCTGTAGATTCCGCTGGAAAACTGAGTCGGAGATCTGCTCTCCCCAAGAACTAACTGTTCATTGTTGCCGAAGGAGAGGTGGCTGGGATTGTCAATACTATGGCAGTGAGATATCGTGAGATTCCGCAAATAAAATCGTATCTACCGACATCATGGTTACAGGTACTACTCCCTACCTGCCACTCTGCTGGTCGGTGCATCCAACTGCGCCTAACTCCAAGCTCCCAAGTGCACTCGACTCCGTGCTCCCGGGAGAGGTCTACTCCTACCCGTTTCAATAATATAACATTATCTGGTGCTTGAGAACGGCTAGGGCCGATTTATGATCTGAGAGTCCCGACCATTTAGGGTACATCATGTAGATCATTTGTGTCAAATAAGTGTCTCAATCGGAGGAATATTCATGGAGTTGGCATGGAGTTGACTCGGATGGGATTCTCCCTTGTATAACTATCCACCATCCCATGTCAACTCCCATCAATTAAAGTCTGAGTAAGATGCTTGTTTGACGTCAAATGATCTACTCAATGTACTGTAAATTGACCCGCTCGAAGATTGTGAATCCGCGCGGCCGTTCTCGAGAGGCGCCTAGTATTGTTTTTGGCGGACTGCATCTGGGGGCATGCAGTCAAGTGCTGCAGATATCGACCGCTGTTGGGAGTATGGACTCGTAGCCGAGTGCGCCTAGGAGCATGAAGTCAGTGCGCTTGGGGTATGGAGTCAAGGGCATCTAGGAGCATAGAGTCGAGTGCGCTTGGGAGCTTCGAGTCAAGTGCATCTGAATCACCAACATTCCAATGTTCCAATGACATCCCATAGTCTCGTTCCCAGCCTCTCAGAGAGGTTAGTGCCATAGTAAATACTTAGTATTAAGCAGAGCCACCAACGGCAAAAAGGAACAGGAGGCTATGTGTGATAGATGAGGCTGGTCATAATCTCGGGCTCGGTAGTTGTATTTCGCTGGGTACACAGTAGGGGCGGGGCCAGCGGGAGATACCGGTGGACACTGGCAGCATGCCTGGGGGAGGAAGCCTCGGCATCAACTGCGGCGATGCCTGTAACTCAGTCAAATGATGTCCCATTTGCCTTGAAATTAAAATGCAAAAAGTGTTCTAAATGCTCCCAAATTTGAGCACAATTAGGGCATGTTTCAATGCTCATAGTTGGAATGCCACTGGTTTTTGGACCGAATACCATGCTACAACAGCTGTAGGCTGTTCACCTACAAAAAGCACAAGTGCTTCATTTTGGCAAACAGTTAACTATAGTACTCAGTATAGTAGTTAGTCTACGCATGATGCCGTCCAATTTGGGCTACTTTTAGGGAAGATACGGCAGGTAGTATGAGTGTAGATCATGAAGTATCACTCACACAAAGAACGAATGATGTTGCGGAGTCACCACAACGTTACCCACCACTAACAAAATCAAAGTTACCTTTGCCACATTGCAGGCCGCACAGCACTAATTTATAATTCTTACCTACTTTGAATATATATTATCGAGTGGGTGGGTATTGTAAACACCATTTCCAGCGCTTCGATGACATTCCAAGGTATAAGTGCTAGAGGATGCGTCTAGCAACGCTTAACGGAAACGCGACGTCAGAGATATTCGTGCGTTACATAGTTTTCATTGTCAGTCAGATCACTCGTGTTGAAAACAGTGCGGTCACATTACTTATAGTCTTGGTATACGGCATGACTACGGCTAGCTTTCAGTTTTATGTTCATTCCCCTTCCTTCCTTCCTTCCTTCTCTCCCTTCCTTCTCTCCCTTCCTCTCACTACCATCACCCAACCGTGGTATTGCACGCCATTACTTCTTGGCCCATCAATGGGTCCCCTATTCATTGATCGGTCTTGATAATCCTAAAACGGGTATGCGTATCCCGAAATTTATCTTATTTTTGCTGCCTTTCCCTCTTCCTCGCTGCTTTCCCTGCTTCCTTCCTTCTTCTTTCCCCGTTGCTTTCCTGCTACTCCTCAAACAAGGCAATCATGCTGACTACGGCCTATCGATCACTAGAATCACACTTGACTCTACTCCTCATTGCTCGGCACCGCAATGTCCGCAAGAAACATCGACACCAACACTCCTCATTTGGAAACCCACCGCCGCCGCTGCCCCCTACATATGCCGAAGTTCTCGAGTATAGTCAACAAGAGGTCTTGGATTGGCTTACGAGAGTGAACTTTCTGACAAAGTTCAATTCTGCCATCCAGCAAAAGTTTCAGAACTTCGGCCTCACTGGCCGACTGGCAGCAGTGTTCCTAAGCGGCCCGGCCTGGCTGGCCTGCATGAAGCTGGCCGCCGCCAAGGTTTGAGGCCAGGCCAGTCCAACCCGTGGGCGGCCTCGGATATCTGAAAGACTACAGGCTTTTTTGCAGCGTAGGCTTTTAGTATGACGGCTCGGCCTACGCTAAGGGTGGCCGGTGATATCGTCCGGGGACTCTACGTTGCAGTGAACCGTCCAATTCCGGCTCTCGTGATCGGGCCGCTCCAGCTTGAAGCTGGTGAAGTGGTATGTCATACGCCCTTCATCCTCGTCTCATATCTTGTGCATTGGTTACTTACTTATGGTCAAGAAACCAGGCCACCCAAGCCGGTCACGAACTTTGCGTCACTGGCGTCTCCACTTTCGAGATCTCCATAACCATCATCAGAAGCGGAATCTATCCTCCAGTTGGCATACTCCCGTTGCATCACTGTCACGACCCCCGGAAATCATTTGCCAACTCGCTCTTATGGATACTCTACCTAGTACCGTCATATGACCGATCCTCAAGCCTCGCAACAGTACAAACTGGTACGGAATCAAGTACAGAACTGTCCTGCACTGTGTAATACCAACTGCTTAAACCCTCAAACTGTACCAGACCTATATACTAGTATACCGAACTGGTTTGTACTAGTAAACCGCATCAACCAACTGTTTGCCGGTACTGGTATTTGTTGGTATACCGGTACATACCAGTATACTGTTGCGAGGCTTGCCGATATTCCTCTTCGGACATAGGTTCGTGGTGTCTCTAGTCCAGAAGTTCTTTGCAAAGGGGACGTAAGGTAGTTAATTAAGATTTAGGACATCTCTTTAGGACACTAGAAAGGACTCCCGCAAAAGAAATGCTGCAAAACGTTTTCTACAAGCGGTATACCCTTGACTGGTTCATTCACGGCAAACCTGCCTCTCGTGTATACCGAGGTTAAGAGGTAAGGTAGATATATTGGGGAAGAAGGGTAGCGGAAGGGGATCTCCCCCACCTAGCCGGCCATTCGGAGGGGGGGAACGGGCTCTGCCATAGTCTAGATAGAGTGAATGCAGTATGATTAAAACAAAAAACAAGGTAGATATACTAGTATACCCCGGAAAGCATACTGGCCATCTCCACTCGTGTAGATCTCCTAGTGTCCATACTTTCGGGCTGCCCGTACCTTGCATTTCGCGCACTGCAGCACTGAGACACTGCAGCATCCCCTAAAAGTAAGCCTCTATATCATGCGATAAATCTGTTTCACTATCATCCATCCACCGTCAGCCTCTGCAAACCACAATATGCGGTCGTAGGCTCCACTCACATTCTAAACTATCCTGCGCCGTCTCTGGCAGCTCCTCGATCATGACGCCCGGCCTGCCAGCAACCCTCGAAAATGGCGGGATCACGGTGTTAGGCGCGACTACCGTCCCTTCTTCGATACGCACGCAATCTTTGATGATAGAAAATTTCCCCTGCCCACTCTTAGTTCAGTGTGCGAGAATAGTCAGGCCAATAAAAGAATTGCTACAATAACAGATCCCGCACCAATGTACACAAAGCTCCCCACCATGGCAGCCTCCACTACCGCGCCTTCGCCGATAAAAACATGGTCTCCAAGCTTCATCGGATAGAAGCTAAACATTCTGATCCCCCAGTCAACGATATCGTCTCATCGGTGAGTGGGATAAAACTCACCCCCGATGCGTCTTCCCCGGTGGCCTCAACACGCTACTCCGCGCAAAAAAAACAATACCTCCCTACAGCGATAGCAACATTTCCGTGTTGTCCTGACGCGCCGGTACGTCGTAGATCTCCGCGAATCGTGCAATCTGCTTGGATGATGGTTTTCCCGCCAAGAATGATGTTTTGCGAACCAAGGATGTTGAATTTTCGGGAAACCTTGTTACCGGTGTCTGTTTCGATGTATTCGCCCTTGACTTGTTTTGGCGGCATGGTTGGTTGGTGGGGACCAAGTCTTAGAGAAAGAGAGCTGTGGGGAGAGCTTGGGTTGACGCGGTGAGGGTGGGGATTTGACAGGGATATGGCAACATTCCAGCTAATGCACCCAAGTCAATCTTTCATGAACCCGGGCGCTCGGCTAATTAAAGTAAGCAAGATGGGGTGTCATGGGTTTGCCAGACATGTTTCAACCTATGGCACTGGTATGACTTAGGTGTATATCTAGATGTGCCTGTCTCGACGTCGGTGTGATGCATTGATATTCACATAACATCACTCGATACATGTTTACGCCCTTGTTTCTCAGTTCCTGCAGTCGGTCCGCGCGGGGGTCAACCCTAACTACCGTATCCCCATATGATAAAGCAATCAGCGCTACAGGTGGAACGGTATATCAATTGGTTCGGAGAATTGCTGTGCGATCTGCGTTGCCACTATGCACATCCACTCCTCCATTGAGGAACCTCTGGATCCGCTCCCAAGCCAGTATATTGCTGCCTCCAGAACGGTGGACAAAGAAGACAAAAGTGTGGCTCTCACATCGTCAAACTCCGGGCCGCTTTCAAAGTTCGCGTGAATCTCAGAAAGCACCGTCAACTTTTCAGCTTTCCTCCGCTTCCGCAGCGTCGTGGCCTTTACGGCCGTGAATTTTTTAGCCTGGGTTCACCAACAGATGGGTGGAGACGGTTCTTGAGTGCACTTGGAAACAGGAGCTGGCTGGAGACGATGTTTAAGTGCGTTTGGAAATAGGTATTTGGAGATGGTGTTCGAGTGTACTTGGAGAAGGCACTCGAGTGCACCTAGAGGCATACTTGGAGATTAGAGGTGCACTTGGAGGGTCCGAGCGATCTGATCCGACTCGAGGCAACTCGACGAGTTGTGCAATCTGTGGCAAACACTAGTTCCTGGGCGGTGTATTTTTTCGTCTCTTTGTGTGAACCTCAGAAATGTTCGACTTCAAATATTTCTCTTGTCTCCATGACAGGATGTAGGGTTGCTAGCGGGCTACCGAGCGGCTTAACTACCGTATAAACCGCGTAGCAAAGGAATAGACGGTGCCGAGTTTAATTTATACTTTCTTACAAATCAAGTCGAGTGATATTAAATCAGCTCAAGCAGTCTACATCTACAAACTCGGGCATTTCTTATTGCTGCTTCGGTGGCCTACACCTTGATAACGAGAGTAAGTAGGAGGGCTTCGCTTTTTTGTTACACTGGCAGTTGGCAGCGACGCTTTTTGGCTCTTCCTCTGCTGGCGGAGATTCATGAGCCCGGAGTTGGACAAAATCTGGCAGCGTGACTGCTGGGTGCCCAGTAACGAGTCAAATTGAAGACCTTGGCTGATCAACTGCGGAAATCTTATTTGCGTATAGGTAGCCTGAGTATGAATGAAGAGAATTCAATGATTGAGGTTGATCAAAGTTAACCCACTTCGCTATAGAGCTCTTTCAACCAGTGAACCTTGATTAAACTCGGCGCCGTCTGTTCCTTTGCTGCGCGGTTTATACGGTAACATCTTTCTTCGCTTATCGCAATCATGGCATGCCAACTCCGCTCAGTCTCGCAGCTTCACGCCGTTCGGCTTCATCGATCTGCTCTACTAAGACACACCCCGTCGTCACTTCCGCGAAGCTCGTTCTTTTCTCTCCGATTTGCTAATATCGCGCATCGTCTATCTCAGGGTCCGAAAGTGCTGGTCCTTCCACTTCGCGTCGTTCCTCCGTAAAATCCAACACTATCTTAACAGCCATTGGGGCTTCGGTACTTGTAAGTGGAGGGTTGCTTAACTATAGGAACGTAATACTTGTAATACTGATCGAAGTTGCTATAGTCAGTTGGAGGCAGCATTGTCTATTTCCGTTACAAATATTCATCCCTCGCCAGTGAAAAGGTGGATTTAGTAACCGAGAACAAATGTGCTGCCTTTCGCTCTCTTGAGGAAGGATACGGAACAAACCACTTCATTACAAATATCATTCCATGCAATGAGGTTGTCAACCAGCTTATGCTTACCCTCACGCCATCCGCGGATCCGACCGGGTACCGTATCATTGTGGGAGAAAATGGCACAGGAAAGACCAGTCTGATACAGCTCATTCTCCACAAGCTCAATAAGCCCAAAGGCACTCTTTTTGTAGATTACTCCTTGGTAACATCGCAAAATTTAAAGGAGTTTACCGCTGCCTTTAAGAAGGTAATAGACTACAAGCATACTGGCAACGAAAAGGATCCAGAATTAATTACACTCCTCAATTGTTTCAGAGATGCCGCTATACAGTTCAGGGAGGTCCCGGAAAGATCCCGGTTTTAATACTCGACAATGTCAACAGACTTGCTGAAAACCAGCCGGAACTTCTTGACTCACTCCTAGGCCATGCAAAGGACAATACACAGTTGTATTCGTTTCCAGTGAAGGCACTGTGCCAGATCGTATGAGAAGTGAGTCTTTTCCCACATAATTTTCGTAGCTCTATGCATTCTTGCCAAGAGACAGCCAGAAGCGCGTGGTCGAGACTTCAGAAAATCCATAGAATCGGTGATGTGACACATGATGAAGCCATCGAGTATCTCACCCTTGTGGGCTTGGTAAAGAAGACTGTGAAAAGGTTTATGATCTTATTGGTGGCCGTATGATAGATCTTAGAATCGCTGCAACCGAGTTGGGAAGAGGCGGCACGCCTTATGAAGGTACACATATTCGTTCTCTTATTTAGATTGGTGGTATTCCTGACAGCATCTGCAGATTTTCGCCATGATATCTTTAACAAGGCTAAAATAGATCTTGAGAAAGTTGGAATCAATCGCCGCCGCACCGGTGGCGAGAGCACAAAGGGCGCAGAAGTTATCAAGGAGCTGATCAAGAAGGGACATCTTAGTCAAGCTAAGTATGAGGACTTGGTGAACGACGATGAAGTTGCTAAACGGCTGCTATGTGGAAATGTGTTCGCAATGGATATCAAAACTAGCACAGTCACCTTTCAGTCAACTACGATGAAAAACTACTGTCAAGAGCATCTGGAGATCTGGGGTGGTATGAGTAGCTGGAGGCTATTTAAAGGACTGTAATATGGCCTTGTCTATCCACAACACCGCGTACCAGAGCTATACGCTTCATACATCGGGATTCATAGATAGCACTAGAGGCATTAGGGACTACATTATTATCAGTAGGGGATTGAGCTATCATGTACTACTAGCTTTTGGGTAGCCTCTTTACTATGAAGTACTTGGCAATCTCACCTATCGATTTTTACTGCCAGTCTTAGTAGCCCACTGCCTCAAATTCAATTTTTAATCAACTCCCGTCGTCTCCATCCAATTCCATGATTTGTAAACACCTGCACGAGTAAGCGGCGTCGAAAGCGAAGTGATCAGTGTGATGTACAGCAAAGGCTTGGGACCGCTTGGTTTTAGTATGACATTTTCTACCTATGTTAGTAAGCAAGTTTGGGGATCGAATTGAGCAGTCATAACGAAGACGTTTTCAGAACGATGGAGGAACTTGATGAGCAATGGTGCGATGTTAGATTAAAAATCCTAATTCAAGCATCAACCGGGAACCGGAAACCCGGAACTCGGAAACTCGGAAACTCGGGCTTGTCGTGCGCTAATCTGGGCGGCAGCTAGACCCAAAATAGTTAGTTACGCGAAGCGATGCCCTAGAATAATGACGATCAACCAACCTCACCACAACATACCGGTACTGTCTGATCATCACTACTGAACAGTTTCTGCCTTCTGAGTACTAATATGACCTCTCTAATCAGCTTCCAAACATGGATTGACCTCGTTGCTAATGCCTTCTCTTCATCCGGCAACACTGAGTTATTCGACGGGTTCCCTGGTGTACAGCCATCGGACTATGAGACTTCCACTGCCAAGAGGGACCGGACGTTAAAACACTTGCTCAGGGCAAACCATCACAACTATGCGGTTATGTATAATAATCAACAGTTTCACAATCATCTTCCACATGTGCGTGCAATCCGATGGCTCCAGTTACCAAGTTTATTAAGTCATTCTAGGTTTTGGGGTCGGCATACTTGATGGGCGTACCGTCGGAGCACCTACAGGCACTGTATGACGAAGATAGCATTGAGCTGGATGCTTGGGAGGATTCACCGCAGGAGATTACTCGAGATGATTGGAGGGACTATCTAGGGGATAAATCGTATAATTTCTAACCCCTCTTCAACAGTATGAAGGCATTGTGCTCAAGAGAAACCTTAGATATCAGCGCGCATACCTGGATTTCTTTGAAGATGAGCTAGTGAGGATGGATTACGACTGGAAGAAAGTTGTAGCCCAGTATATGCTCGTTGGATCGGAGCCCCTGATCCACGGAGCGATTGGTGGGTGTAAGTTGAAGTCGCCTGGGTCTGTTGGAACGAAGAGTCTAACCGAGCAGTGGGACACCCATTGATACATTTAGGAGTAGGCTATTCCTTCTGTGGTGAGGGGATGTATAAGCTTAAGCGATTTTAGTATGCGTTTGAACTTAACAACCGTGAGATTGCAATGGAGGGTCAGTTAATACCAGGGGCACGCATCTGTTTCGCTAATACAATTAACTGCAGCATTGGTACTGGCGGCCACTAACTATAATTTTCTTCATCGATACATTGATGTTGGGCCCACATATACGGCATCCAATCTACTGGAAACACCAGAGATGTCGCCACGACCAATCGAGATTCTCGAAGAGATACATAACGACTCGCGGTTTGATGGAATTTTCGACAGGCCAGGAGTCAGTAACATTTCTCGTCTCTTTGAGCTTCGCGAAGAGGCTATAGTCGGATATTACCACAAGCCATCGTTATCAGGTAATCGCATTGGTGCCCGTGGCAGATATAGTGATCTAATGATCTCGAAGATATAACATTTTCTCATCGCGAGCTGACGAAGCTGGCTACTCTTCTGCTCTGTACTACGCATGAGCCAGGCAAACCACAGTACGACTTTTTCATCTGTCACCTTCTGACCACAGCATATGCGCTTCGCACGCTTTTACCTGAGCTGCCCCGCCAGGTTGCACCCGCATTGGTTCGAGCACACTGGCTTTTGTTTGTTATCGTCTACTGTATTCAATTGCGGCCTAAAATCAAACCGGAGTTAATCGATAACGTGGATGTTGGCGGGAAGTCCTGGGATGACATTATTGTGGAGGCATTGCGTAAAAAGAAGGCTAGAGGGAATGTAGAAGATACGCACTACATCAAAGGTAGGGATTTTGTGAGAGCTCAGAGCCGAAACCTCACTTACTCCGCAACAGTTGTAAGAACGCTGAAGGAGACGGCAAGATTGTGGCAGGATGAAGATACGTTTTATAGGAAAGCGGCGATAAAATTTGTCTCTGAGTTTGAGGATTGGTCGGGTTTTGGGAGGGCGGAGGAGAGAGAGGGTCCGAAGCTCTGACAGCAGGAGTGTTAACTATAGCAGAGACGGGGCGGGAGTCAATACATCGTGGGCCTGTTGCATGCCAAATCGTTTAAGAATGGAAGTGATAAAGGCTTTCTGGCCGAAACTGGTTCCGGTGCCATCGCTGTTTCGTTGAATCTCAATGCTGAGGAATTGCCGTGCTGGGCTGAGATTCGTGATCTTGTACTTTTCTGAGAGCTTCGCCTTGACCTCGATCGCGGCTTTGGTAGCAGCCTCCGTACGCGGGTATATGATAGAGATGTCGTCTACATACAGAAGGATGAGAATACCATTGCCGCGGATGTAGAGGTTAGGGTCGGCTAGTGATTGTATGAACCCGAGGAAGAGCAGGAAGGCGTTGATATCTTCGGGGCCATTTTGAAAGCGCCGGGATATCCCTAGCTTTCAGGCGGACGACTTGGCTTTTGAGCTTTTTAGCAGACGAGGCTGCAGATCAACATTGGGCTCACCGGGCAGGTCTTTGGGTTTTCCGGCACGGTAGCTTAAGTTCTCTGGGGGGGAAGCCTGGTCATACTTTGACTCGTGCTCTGGTGTGCATAAAGGGTTAGATGCGTAGGAAGCTCTGGGAGTATACTCTGCGCGATTTCAATTGTCCTATCTATCTATATATCTATCGACGGCAACTCTGGGTTACTGAGAGCAGGTTTAAGATAAAACTAAAGTACACTTAGAGACGGGAGCGGACTAGAGATAGTACTCAGGACCAGAGCTGGCTGGGAATGGTCGCTCAGTGAAGGGAGATTCAGTCCGGGGTATATATATTCGCACCACGCAGAGATAGATGGGAACGTAAATACTAAGTGGAGCAGGTTCCTCATGATAATGAGGCGAGGGAGATTGCAGAACAGGGAGCAGAATGGGTAGAAGAGCATATGCGGAAGTAAGTTGACATGATAACCACTTGGGGTGATACATTGCTGATTCCAAAAACAGGGAAGGATATGACGGTGTACTGGTGTTGGAGTTGAATAGACTTTTCAACAGGGGTACAAGCGTGGAAACGAGTCTAGCGTTGCATATATGTAGGAGATTTCTGGGTGCTGCATATAAAGTTTAATCTGGATTTCTTTAAATCATGAAGCTTCGAAAAAAAAGCGCACATTAATGGCTGAACACAACTGAAACTCCGGCGCCGAGTGACATCCGTGATGCGGAATTTGCGTGCGGTCTTGGTAAACGCGTTGTCCAACTTAACGCGACTTTCCCTCTCACTCACGCGTATCTAACGTCAACATCACCATATTACCACAATGTTTCGTCAAAACCAAGACCAACAGAAAAAGCCCCGTATTAACGATGGGAAACACCATTTCAGGGGTGTTGCAAATTTTGAATCAGTTTCTTACCCGCACCGTCTAAACTTCTACACGACGCCTCCTACCTCCGAAGTGACGCTCGACCAATTTGAGCAATGGGCCATCCACCGTCTCCAAGGTACATTGCTTCCCATACTGTCCTCGGTTATCATGCTCATACCCTATTTTGTGTAGTCCTAGGAGAAATTGAGTCCTGTCTCTACCGTAACAAATCTCCTGACGAACTCAAAGCTGCCCTCGCTGCTGAACTAGAGAGGCGATCCCTCCACCTCGAATCCAATTCCACGAATTCCTCAAAGCTACACGAGCAGCGACAAAAAGATCACTACTCACATTTCATCTTAAGACTCGCTTTTGCTCGCTCCGAAGATCTGCGAAGGAGGTTATCAAAGGCAGAGACTATCCTATTTAAATACCGGTTTGAAAGCGATGATGGAAGTGAGCGCACTAAGTTTATTACTAGCCTGGATCTGAACTGGGAGATTGTTTTGAGCAAGGAGAGGAATGTACTTTCAAAGCAACTGTTGGCTGCGGCGGGTGGGAAGCAGCTCGAGGAAAGTTACTATAAGGTGGATTGGGAGCGAGTGCCAGATCTGGTGGGACGTCGCGAGGTGCTGCTGAGAGGCGGTAAGGCGTATGTGCCGTCTTCACAAATTGTTTCCATCGTGGTTGCAGAGTTTACATCACGCCTTGATAAAGCACTGGAACTTACCGCGCGCGCCCTTCCACGTCTCGACGAAGACGACCGGCTCATACCTATCCTGAACCACCTCTCACTCGGGTTCATGGCACCGGAATACACACCGTCTTCGGACCCCTCCATACTGTCCGGGGAACCCGTCACCGCCGGCGCAATCGACGGCCTCAGCCAACACTTCCCCGCGTGCATGCTAAACCTCCACCGTACTCTGCGGCAGGAGAAGCATCTTAAACACTTTGGCCGGCTGCAATACACGCTCTTCCTCAAAGGCGTCGGTCTCTCAGTTGAAGAAGCACTCACTTTCTGGCGCACCGCATTCTCAACCACTCCCGAAGACAAATTCAACAAGGACTACCGCTACAATGTGCGACACGCCTACGGGCTTGAAGGTGGCAGGAAGGGGTACCGCGCCAAATCCTGCCAGCAGATCTTACTCGAGCACCCACCGGGAACCGGCGAGGCTCACGGCTGTCCCTATCGCCACTTCTCGCTCGACAACTTGAACGTGCTCCTCGCGCGGCAGATGGATATAACCGACCCCGCTGTTCTCAGAGGCGTAAAACAAGACGTTGAGGCGACAAAATATCATATGGCATGTAATCGAGTGTTTGAGTACGCGCATAGGGAGGAATTGAAGAGGGAGAAGGAAAAGGAGCGCTCGGGTCCTGCGCCTGTGTTTGTAACTATGACCCATCCGAATGAGTACTTTGTAAGGAGTTGGGAATTGAAGAATCCGGAGGCGGTTGGAGTCGCGGCAGTGGGAGGTGGAGCGGGGACTAGGAGGGCGGGTGAGAGGGTGGAGGTGGATATGATTGGAAGTACTGGTGACGGAGAAATGATGCTGTAGAGTGTTTATGAGGGTGCGAGAGATTGATATCACGGTTGATGCTTTTGTTTTCTTGTAGGATATGCGGTTTCGGTTATTATTTCGCCCTTTGGATGGCGTATTCGTTTGGCTAGAGCTAGAGCTAGAGTGCTATTCCTTCATTTGTGGAATATTTACGAGTGAGGTGCAGTGGATGATAAAGTGAGGTGGTGCAATGAGGGTGAGGTTCTAAGGGTTTACCAAGCAGTTCATCACACATAAGCTCCTCAACATCAAACCATTCCCCCGAACAAGAGATCTGCACCTGCACTGCAGAACCAGCACAGGCCACCTTTATCTTCACCTCCCATCTTCCGTCTCATGGCTTATCGGAACCACTTCGAAAACCAAATCTTCCACAATCACGACCTCCACCACAACCACAATCATTTGCCGCTCTTTCTAAACGATGACTACGGCCTAGTAGCAAGCCCAGAGGATGATCCCGAAACACCGTCCTACCCTTCGGAGTCCGACCCCACTGCCTCAGACTCTCCTTCCCCCTCCACTACCGCCTCAGCCTCAACTATCTCTTCTTCATCTTCTCCTTCGGCTTCGTCGACTGAATCATCCGAACAAGCCTCACCGCACCAACCATCGTCGCCTCAAGATCACTTCCGAAACTTCTACGGCGCAAACCTTCCTCCGAGCCCACTACACCATTACTACACGGCTGTCTACCCTCCTCCCCCACAGCCACCACCACCATCACGACCACTCTCGCGACCGATGGTTCAAACCCGCGCGTCGTCGCGACCCCCCGCTGCATCTTCTAGTCGGAATAGTAACGGTAGCACTCGCACGACTCGAGGATTCCCACCATCAAGGCATGGCTCGTCTTCCGCTTCCGCAGCACCCATACAAAGAAACTCACTTCCGGTACGCCAGAACAAACCAACCCCGATAGTCGACCTCACTTCATTAACGCCTGGAGAGTCACGAACTACCGCCTCATCCAGCCACCCTTCACGCAAGAGGCGACGAACAGATGGCGACACGCCTACGATCTTGCTGGAGGATGATGACGAAACCGCTGACGAAACGGACGAATACGAGCGGATCGAAAGCTCCCCGGTCCCGCAAAAGCCGATACCGGTACCGGAAGAGAAGCCCAAAAAGCTCGCAGGTATGGCTTGCATCATCTGCATGGAAGACGAGCCTGTGGATTTGAGTGTCACTCCTTGCGGTAAGTGTTTTTGCACCGGCATGTGGTTGCTCGGTGATGCTGACCTTTCGGCTGAACAGGACATATGTTCTGTAATAAGTGTTTGTATGGAGCTATAAAGGCGACCTTGTCGGCACCGCACAAGGTGCACGGAAAGTGCCCAGTCTGTAGAGGGAAAGTGGCGATCAAGGATATTGTTGTGCTGGAGATCAAACAGAGGTCGAAAGGCAAAGAACGGGCTCACTGATCACCACCGTTTTTGCTACCTGCACGGACTTGATTACACCCATTTCTTTTTTCCATTTGCATTTCCTAGGTTATTCTTAGTGTTAGGAGATATGAGTAGTCAGGACAAATTGAGTGTAGTGCAAAACTGTATGGAGCTGTTGGCGTTCTTTGTGATGATTCTATTGTAGTTTTTGATATTCCTTTCTTATACTTTGTGTATTAACTATGTCCGTTCTATTCTTTTGATGAAACAAAATGCACTCTTAACTCAAGCCTTCCGCACTAGTGCTGCATTTCAACTTTATTGATCTCACGTTTAGCCGCCAAGTCCATTTCACTCCCAAATCCAACCTCACCGCAACAATGCCGCAACTCGCCATGCCCCCCGCACCGCCGGGCTTCTACAACCCACCAGGAACCAACATCTTCACCCCCGACCCCTCCTCAACCAGTACCTTCACGCCCTCCCCGCCTGAGCCGGCTCCCCCGACCGAACTCACATGCCTCATAACCGTCGGCGCAACCGCTCCTTTCCGCGCCCTCGTCTTTGCCGCACTCACCCCCACATTCCTTTCAGCCCTCAAAACCCACAACTTCCGCCGGCTACTAATTCAGGCTGGCACGACCTTCTCCGACCCCGAGTTCCAGTCCTCACTTTCTTCCGCCTCCACCGACGAGCTAGTGATCTTGGCATTTGACTTCCATCCTACCCTCGCGACAACGCATATCAGCGCCGCGGAGGTGGTGGTGTCACATGCGGGGGCCGGGAGCATTCTGGACGCGCTGAGGTGGGGGAAGAAGTTGGTGGTTGTTGAGAATACTGCGTTGATGGCGGGACATCAAAGGGAGCTTATTGAGGAGTTGCAGGGGCAAGGGTATTTACTGGAGGGGCGTGTGGAGGAGTTGGGGAAGGTGGTGGAGAAGGTTATGGTGGTAGAGAGGGTAAAGGGGATGGGGACGGGGGGTAAAGGCATTGTGGGGGTACTGGAGGAAGAGATGGGGATTATGAAGGAGGGTTGAGTGACGGTTGGTGGATGGGATGCTTCATATGAAGCATTGGAGGGAGAGGAAGCAAGATTCAGTAGTGTAGGGGTATCATGGGCGCTTGCCATCGGCAGTTCTGCGCCCGACCCGGGTTCAAATCCCGGCTGAATCAGTCCTCTTTCGTGTTTGTTTACGGGTACGGATATCTTTTTACGCTGGCTGGCTTTTGGGGCAAGAAGGGTGGGTCTGAGGATTAGTCTGTTATTGGCTTTTGTGACAGACTACCTGAGGATGCATTGTAGATCACCGCTCACCTGGAAGTGTAGGTATGGCTGATAGAAAGAAGTTTCGTCTCGATCTCATCATGACGCTCTCAACAGTCACTGGCGGGTTTCTGTACACTTTCCTAGACCTGCCCTCTCTACCTTCACATCCTCATCGTTTCCTATAGACATAAATAGCTGGCTATAGACTGACGGTTGCACTTGGTGGTCTTAAGTGATGTAGAATTTTCCACGACACGAGACGCGATCAAATTCTCAAGAGAAATGAATGATTGCCCATGCACGTGTCAAGCTCACTCCACATCTGCCGTACATCCGTCCCCACATCCGCACTCCGCACACAATGTCAATCCTCATAATCGGCTCCATAAACACTGACCTAATCACAACCACCCCCCCGCCTCCCCCTCCCAGCAAAACCCTCACCTCTACCTCCTTCACTACCACGCCAGGGGCGAAGGAGAGTGGAGTTTGCCGGGAGAGCGCCGGGGGTGGCGGTTAGGAACTGTGGTGCAATGGCGGGGGTGGCGGTTAGGAAATGTGGTGCGATGGCAGGGGTGCTGTAGAAGAAGGAGGTTGAGGTATGGAAATGTGTTTATAAATACCGTATATAGATGTATTTAGACATCCTAGTAGACATGTACGTCCATTCTGGATTGTTATCTGGGTATACAATTTCCTCAACCTGCGCTGAGTGAGGATCTGTGAAGGTTAGTGGCAAGCACTCGAGTACCCAAGTGAGTCAGACCTTTAAATCAAAAGCAATGTTATCAGATATCAATACCATTCATCGCCCATCTACTCTATGCAAAACAGCAAACAGTCCAAACCCTCTACAACTCTTGCTCCAATTCCAAAAACCTCTCCTCTTCCCGCCAACTCTCCTCCACCACATTCTCCCCAGCAAACATAGCATTCAACCACATCCCCATCCTCCACCCGGCAATCGCAATCTGCGTCTCCACAATCTTCACAGCGCCGTCATAATACGTCCCATTCAACTCGCTCCCCGCAAAGCCCTCAGGATACGTCTCGGGCAACACATACTGACACATCCAGGTATTCGTCTCCGTCGCCCAAGACAGCGCACATTCCTCGGCACGGTTAACATCGACACACCCACCCCACTGTGCTGTAACATTCCCCCAGGTGCCTCTCATAATCCGCTCATACAGACTATCCGCCCACCCAACCGCATGGCGAATAGTGTTCCCGCCGATCAGTGTTTCCGGGATCGAGCTATCCCACACATGGTGGAGATTTGTGTGCCTCCCGCCGAATACCACGTCGATCGAGTTCCCGCCGCGTAGCAAGTTCTCGGTGTGAAGCGGCTGGTGGATATCACCTACTTTCCGTCAACAACGTCCGGGGCGGGGAGTGTTGGGCATACCTAGGAAATGCACAACCCACTTCAACGACATCTGCCTTTCCCCCCAGTCCAGCCCCACATCTTTAACGCGCTGCGTATGGTTCGCGATCGCACTGACAATGCACCCCTGCCCACCACAGTCGCGCGCATCGATTCAGTGCCACGGCGCGGAGTAGCGGCCGTATGCGGTGTGCGCGAAGTAGTCGGCCCAGGTGGAGGCCGTCACGAGGGACTGCGGTTTCAGCAGCTGCCGGATTTGACGGGCGGCATCGCGCTCCAGGAAGCGGGAGGCTACGAGTGCCGTTATGCGGTGGCCGAGCATGCCCCAGCTCCAGGCTGGGGTGAGGAGGGTTAGGAGTAGTATGAGGTGGGGTGTGTGCATTGTGGGTGTATTGTGGAAAGGAGGGGAGGTGGGGGAGGTGGGGGAGGTGGTGTTATGATATGAAGTATTTCCATATCCAGCTGTACAGGTGGACAGGGGTTATTTTTGGTACATAAGCGACCAAAAGAATGCGCCAAAAGCCGCGTACTCCACCTCTGAAACACTGAGCACAAATACCATAATAACGGCTATATCTTCCTTGGGATTTGTGCATTCGCTTGAGATTTGTGGACTTCTCAATCATTCGGACCAACCGCCGAGAGCCGGCCAGTCTCATCCCTACTGCTTCTGATCTGACGTGTGATATGTGATATTGTGCTGAGCAATACTTCATATTACAAATCTGAGCGGAGTCTGGGGGAAGCTCCCAGGAGAAGGCTAGAGGCAGGTTAGGCATGCCAGCGCCCAAACTGCCTACAGCCTCGAGCTCTGATTTTTTTACTGCTACGTAGAAACTTCTCAGCAACTTGTTGGATGAGTGTCTAGTGGAGACTAGCAATCGTATCCGGGGCAATGTTGGTATACGCAGTTAGGGCTCAGGGTTGGCCTGTGCCAGCCGATTATTACACCCGTGGCTTCTTACCCGAAGACATCATTCATACTCGCTACTATGTTGCGTCTTATTTCTTCGGCTACGGCCTCAGTTTTCTCTTGAGTGTGTCCCAACACTGCGAGAGTACCTAAGGGCCCAAACAATTGGTGTGATGCACAGTTTTACCACTGAAGGTTCGCTAGACGTCATGATCACTGGCTGAAATAAAAGGGCAACAGATTAGGTCAAACATTCGCCAGAATTCATCTATAGGGGTTCTACCTGATAAGTTGTCCATTCAGTCACTTGCCATCGTACAGTGTCGAGTGCGATCATATGTCTCGAAACCCCCATTCCAAACGACAAAAATATATGGAATAGAGTTTATTCCAGTGCATATTCAAATGTACCAGTACAATCACATGCGCGGTAAGGCACTATCTCTGATGCCTCGATTTTGCACATTTGCGCAGCCCCGCTGCAACTCAGGTAAACAACCCATGTCACCCCACATGTAACGGTCCTGCCTATTTGCTTCGCGTTGGAGATCAGCGTCGATTCGTGGGGTTTTCCTCCATTTTGTGTGTGGGTTTCCTTTTGAATCTCAGTTGTCACGATACGTTAACCTTTTGAAGTTGAGGAAACGTCGTCATATGCTGGATTCACTCTGAAGTCCCGGAACGTCGTCATACATTAGATCTGCGCTGCACGGCCGGCATCAAGTGGCAGCCAACGGCTTTTGATTTCTTGAAAATTACTAAGTACCTCACCTCCACCTCTCCACCTCTCCACCTCTCCACCTCTCCACCTCCTTGGCACGCCCACCCACGAATCCACCGTGCAACTAAGTGCGGGAGCGGCCGGTGAGGAAGAGCACACGGCCACGACTAGACCACCGCACTCATTCCGACGAGCAACGGACGACCGCCTAGAGCACGCCTCACGACTGCTGCGACAACTGCGACACCATGGTGAAGTTCTACGAGAACACGTTCAGCTACGAGTGGGTTCCTCCTGTGGTCTTCCCCGTCAGCGAGCTAACCAAGCGCCAGCTACCAATGGCCCGCCGTAACCCTCGCCTACTTCCTTCGCTACCCGAAGTACTTACCCGCTCCCGCACCACCCCCCCACTGCTAACACCCCCAGCCCGTACTCCACCCACGTCGTCTCCACCGACACGCTGCACACGCGCATCGACCCCTCCACCGGCAGCCTCCACATCACCCGCCTCCACCTCAAGCGCGGCAAGCTCCCCGCCTCCGTCGCCCGCTTCATCCCAAAGATCAAGGAATCCTACATCCTTGAAAACAGCATCGTCGACACCCGCAGCCAGACGCTCTCCACCGAGAACCGCAACCTCGACTGGGACGGCGTGCTCTCCGTCGTCGAGAACCAGGTCTATTCCCCCGCTGCCGCCGCGGACCGGACGGATGTCAAGACCGTTGTGCGATTCGAGTCGAAGCTTGGTTCTGTGCGGCGGCAGGCGGAGGAGGGGACGGAGCGTAGGGGTTGGCTCGGGGGTTGGGGCGCCGGAAGTGTTCAGAGGAGTATTGAGCTGGTGGGAAAGAGTAGGATGAGGGATGGACTCGCTCGTAGTAGAGAGGGTATGAAGATTGTCCTGGAGCAGCTGAGGGAGAGGGGCTTTGTTGGGGTGGTGAAGGAGCAGCGGCAGGGCGGGTGGGAGAGATGGCGGAAGGTGTGGCGGGGCGAGGGAAAGGTGGAAGAGGCCTAGCCGACGCTTTATCCCTAGCTCACTGATGTGCGGAGGACACCAACTTCATTGTACAATTTCTGACTGGAACGGCGTTGTGGGTGCTTTTGGGTGGCGAATGCCTCGCGAGACCTGCTCGTTTGTATAATCTCCCTCTCCTTATTTCCTTGGCTTGCACGTTTATTGTATGGCTAGCCGACTTTCTTTTCGCTTCCTGTGTTTTTATATATTGAACCAAATACAATTGAACCAAGCTTAAGACCACACAGCCGAGTCGTAAGGTGGATCTCACTTCCGTCTAGACCAGACACGAACAGTAATTGAAACTTTTATTTGCATTCACCTCCCATAAAAGTACACTACAAATGAGCTGAGAGAATAGCTGCAAGCCCGCTCTTTTGATCACCGCATGTCTACTGCGGCCATAAAAAAACCCCTTTGTACACATCCCTTCATCTCCACATTTACCGCAAACCCAACAAAATATTGGCTCCACCACCGCTCTGTCCCTCTCCCCTAGCACCACCGGGAAGATACGAGACATTCGGATTCGAGCCAAGAGTCTGGGCAATCTCCTTCGCAGCTTCAATCCTTCTAATCTGGATCAACCCATCACCAGCTTTATCAACAGCCCTCGAGATAGTCTCAGCACTCTCGGCCTCCCCCTCGGCACGGATGACATTTGCCTGACGCTCCTGCTCCGCACGCTCGACAATGAAGCGGGCACGCTCGGCATCCTGCTGCGCGATCTGCTTCTGCTCAACAGCCTTGGTGAATTCGCGCCCGAACGTCATGTGCGTGATCGATACGTCCTCGAGCATGATGTTGAACTCCTGCGCGCGCTTCAGCAGCTCGCTCCGGATCAGGCTCGAGACTTGCTCGCGCTGCGTGATGAGCTCTGCGGCATCGAAGCGCGCGACAATGGCTTTTAACACCTCGTTGCCGATCGAGGGCAGCACGCGCTCGTCGTAGTCTTGCCCCAGGTTCTGAACGTGTTAGTGTGGCATGAAGGTGGGGGGGGGAGTATACTTGGTATATCTTGGGGAGTTTTTTGACTTCGGGCCGGTGCAGGACTCGCAGCGTCAGGGAGACCATTTGTAGATCTTTCGAACCGGTCGTGGTCGAGATGTTGCGTGGCTTGGTGCGCACGTCGTAGATTATTGCGCGTTGCAGCCAGGGGACTAGGAAGTGCGTGCCTTCGTTGATGACCTGCAGTACGGTAATTAGCGTTGTTGGTGAGAGGGTGGTGGGGAGCGAACAGTGTCTTTGACACCGCTTAGACGGTCGAAGATTACGGCTCGGTTGCCGCCCTTGACGTCGTAAAGTGACATTTGCACCAGTGAGACGCCGATGGCGGCTGGGACGGCCATCTTGGAGATGAAGGAGAGGGCTCTTCCGCTTGCCATGGTTGTTGTTGGGGTTGATGGTTGGGGATAGCTGGGATGTGGGATGGTGGTAAGTTGGGAGGTTAATTGATCGTTGTCGTCGTTTCTGGATCTGCCAAGCCCCACTGAGTAAGCGGGGGTTTATCCGCGAAGCGACGAATTGAAGCCGTCTTGGACCCCAAATTCTACTTCATTTCGAAACCTCCGCAACCGCAGCTACAACACACCTGCCTCAGTCTCGCGCAAACTTCATCCACCGCCTACATCCTCCAATTCACACACATAGAAGCAATAATGAGCGCACTCACCGGACCCGGAAAGACCCCCGGAGTGTAATACTACCCCCCCCAGCATATCCAAACCATCCCATTGGCATTGTGTGGCACAGGTACATGGGCAGGTGGGGCAACATCGGCTCACTCCCGCAGATGGGCGTAACTCGTACACATTGTCTTCCAACCGCCAGCGACCCGGCCATGGAGACGCTTCAGGGGCTCCGTGCGCTATGTTTTCCCTCCTTTTGTGGCGTACTACTTCGTTATGGATTGGGGTGAGATGAGGTTTGTTTCTGTTTTTACTTGAGGATGGAGTACGGAAGAGGGCTGATGATTCTTAGGAACTTTTTTTGGATTGTAAGGGGGCGTGCGCTGTATGAGGAGGAGGGATAGGTGGGGTTTTGGTTGGGGAAGGGATGTGGTGGTGGGGTTGGAAAGGTGCATACTCGCACTTGGAGGTGGACTTGGGGACGGCCAATCTGGGCTAGCTGGAGACACTCGGGAGGAGCTGGCTGGACACGGTCGATCTCGGCAGGCTGGCGACTAGTGGAGTCGCCACCCGCAAACCTGGCAAAAACGACCCCACCAAACTGAAATCATCGCACCATATCGCTGCTCAGCTGCATGGGCAAGGTGGTCGAGAAGGTGGTCGCGGAGATGCTGTCTGACGAAGTTGAGAGGAAAGGGTTATTGGGTGATGGACAGTTTGGGAGCAGAAAGAAGATCGGCGGTAGATGCTGTAGCTATCAGCAAGGCAACTGATGGAGATCTCGTGGGGTGGACGGAGAGCTTCCGCTCAGGCAGGACTGGAGATGGTGCTCGAAGGAAACACAATGGGGGAGCAGCCAGTGGAAGCTGGTATTCCGCAGGGGTCACCAGTATCGCCGATACTATTCGCAATCTTTGCCGCTGGACTGATTGTGCAAGTGGAGCGGAAAGTAGGAGGAGCCGAAGGTCCCTCCTTCGTGGACGATCTCGGGTGGGTGGTACCGGGGGGAGATATCAATCAGTGGCTAGAAAGCTCGAACGGTGCGCAGTGGAGAGTGTTGAGTGGGCGTTTCGATGAGGACTGCAGTTCGACATGGCGAAGACGGGCGATCCTTTTCACAAGGAGACGAGGCCACATGAAGTACGGGGTAGTGCCAGAGTGTCAGCAGTTCAAATAGCCTGTGTACAAGTAGTAGCACGTACGGGAATGAGCTCTGGTGGGACCCAAACGAAACAGGCGGCGGGACGACCTTCAGCTCCTCCTCAATCGATAGGCCCGATCGACTCTAGGGCCCTGCCTACAACCCCTCGAGGACCACTGATACGCGAGTCGGGACTTACTCCTGCGGAAGTGCTCCTGACTCTAGGCAGCCGAGATTCGTAGCAAGGCTAGCAAATACACCGGAAGGGACGAAAATGAAGGAGCTGCACAATATTCCCACTACGATCAACAGTACTCATCGATGAGAGTAATCAAGGAAGAACGCAAACGCAGCAGAACAACTGAGACTATGAGCTGGCCCAGCCTTGAAGAACCGGCGGCAAGAATGATAATGGAGCAGAAGGATGTAGCTAAGAGGTACGCAGAAAGGTGGATGGAAGAGGAGCATACGAACTTCCACACGTGGTGGACCGACGGATCCTGATCAGATGATGGAAGAGTGGGAGCAGTAGTCCTATGCAGCAATGGTAAATGTAGCTGCAGAAGGCAGCTATCTCCGTAAGGGGCGCATGGAGATGCTCGACGCCGAGTTGTGGGCGATATGGATTGCACTCAAAGAGACGGCAAAGAGAGTGGAGAGACTGCAGGTGCAATGGGTACAAAAACGGCGATCTTCAGTGACTCTCAGGCAGTAGTTCGGCGAACAGCACACTTGGAGATATGCCCTTGGCAGCAATTGGCAAGATGGATCAACAAAGAAGCTCGGGCCGTCATGCATCGAAACGGAGATTCGATGGATTCTAGGGCACTCCGGTATCCCTGGGAATGAAGAAGCTGATCGGCAAGCGAACGCGGCTTGCGAAGGTTGTGGGAGCATAGTGCGTGAGCGAGCGTACATCTTAGCAGCGAACAGAGCTAGAAGGATCACCGAACAGCGAGCAGTGGCAAAAATACAGTAACAGGACGAGCGATGCAGCAAACACTACAGGTACAGGGTTGGAAAGGGATCCGGGAAGGCTGGAAGTCAGAGGCCCATCCCGATGAGCAGCAAGAAGTCACCAGACACGTACTATCAGATGAAATGCGGGAATGCACCGACAGCGACGTATCAAGCAATTTGGGCAACGGGAAGATGATCAGTGCTGGTGGTAGTGCGGGTGGTAGTGCGGGCAGGTGTGCCAGACTCGGGAGCACCTCGTCCGCCACTGCAAGAGATGGAAAAACGAACAGCGAGAGCATTTGGAGAGTAGTTGGGCGGGCAACGGGCTGGAAGGCGCGAAAATATCGGCACGTGCAGATATCAGAGCTATTTTTCGTGGAGATATGCAATCAGGCAGTGATGGACTTCCTTGCAGCCACGGAGGTGGGGAAGTTCCTACGTCGCTGAGCAGAGCTTAGCATCGGTTTTTCTCTTTCATTTTCTTTTTTATGGTCGCACTTTTGCTTTCATTTCTTGAAGGGAAGAAGGGTAGGGAAGAGAATCTCCCACCTAGCCGGCCATCCGGAGGGGGAGGGAAGCGGGCACTGCCATACTCTAGATAGAGTGATGTAGTATGATTGAAACAAACAAAGCTGGCTGGCGACGGGTGCTCAGGAGCTTGGATGGAGACGGTCGGTCTGTGCTAGCTGGGAGCTGAAACTCTGTTTAGGGTTAACTTGTAATCATGGGGATGTAAGGAGAGTAGACTTAACTTTGTGCGCCGAGAGAGCTGACTGGAGACGGCGGATCTGGGCTGGCCGAGAGATGGCTGGAGACGGTGCTTGGATGCTGGCTGATGATTGTATTCAGTGTTAACTCACGATCCTGCCGTGGGCAAGGTTTACTTAACTTCATGTTCTCAGGTGCTGGTAGAGTAGTGGACGAGATAGAGCTGAGGGATGAAAATGAGTCAATAATCTATGCTTTTTCTCATATCGTACACACTTCTATCTCCACAGCCCTCATTCCACCGTCACCGCATCCAACTCCCGCCGCAACTGCTTCCCCTCCTTCCGTCCCAAGTCCTCCAACATATCCGCAACCTTCCACATCCCCCTCTCATCCCCCCACTGCGCAATAACCTGCATCCCTACGCCCTCGACAACGGGTACACTTACCGCCGGCAGCCCCGCCATACTCGCGGGGACCGTCAACACATCACCCGCATATCTCTCGACCTGATCCATCTCGCCGACCTTCTCGAGCTGCGGCGGTTCTCCCAGCGCCGTCGGAACCACAATCGCGTCTACACCGTCGTACTTCCACACGCCATCGCCGAAAAGGCAATTCGGCATAGCAAAGACTCTATCGAAATCCCGCTGCACAAGGCGACGCACCCGCTGCGCTTGCTGGAAGTAGTTCCCCATTGCCTCGGAAGAGAGTGTGTATGCGCCAAGGAGTATTCGGCGGCGGACTTCGTCGCCGAAGCCGGTGTCGCGCGTGGGCGCAAAGAGTATGTGTTCCTTGTCGCTGCGGTCGGAGGGGTCGCGGTGGCCGTAGCGTAGGCCGTCGTAGCGTGCGAGGTTCGACGAGGCTTCGGCGGGCGCTAGGATGTAGTATGCTGGCAGCGCGGCCTTGGTGGAGGGGAGAGAGATGGGGACGATTTCGGCGTCGTTGGCGGCGAGGTACTCAAGGGTGCGTTCCCAGATGTTGCGGATTTGCGGGGTAAGCTCTGCGACATTATATTCAATCGGTAGGCCGACTCGTAACCGGCGCGCGGTCTTGGAGGCTGCGAGATGGTGGAGTTCATCGAGGCGTTGGCCGACACGGCGGCGCGTCTCTTGTGAGATGCTCGTGGGATCGTTGGGGTCATGGAGGTTGAGATATTCTATGGCGGTGAGTACCGAGCTTAATGCAGGGAGGAGTACTAGTAGAACGGACTGAAGACGTTTTTGACGTCCACGCTGGAGCGCCCAAGGATTCCGACTGTGTCCAACGAGTTTGCGTATGCCACCACGCCCCACCGGGAGAGCAGGCCGTAGGAAGGCTTGAAACCGATAACGCCGCAGTAGGAAGCGGGGAGGCGGACAGAGCCACCGGTGTCAGTACCTAACGCCCTGAAGTCGTCAGAAGGAGCCGATGTGAGGGGGTAGAATATATACATGTCGCACATCCCAGCAGCAACGGCCGCCGCACTCCCGCCGGAGCTTCCGCCGGCCGAAAGCGGCTCCATATTCAGCGACCCCGGTTTCCTGACCGTGCCATATATTGAAAACGTTGAATGCGAGCTAACCATGTCAGTCACCGCACTTTCGTCATGACGGCGGAGATCGCAAACCCCATTCCAAATTCATCCATATTCGTTTTCCCCATGATGATGCATCCCGCGTCTTTCAGCTGCTTCACAACCGTAGCTTCAAAGGGCGACACATACTCTGCGGCGCAGACTCAGACACCTTCCTTTCTTGCTTCTTCCTTCTCAATGGTAGAGCGAACCTCGTAACATCTCGCTCGCGCAGCTGGTTGGGAGGTCGGAGGTGCAGATGTTGTCTTTTATTGCGATGAGGCGACCATCGAGGAATGATATCTTCGCGCCTGCATCTGGTCAGTGTTGTCATGAGGGAGAGTGTAATGGGAGCAGACGTTCGCGGCTGCGAAGCTCAGCGGCATGTGCTTCGTCTAGCAGTTTTTCATTGCGGTGTAGGGCGGTGAAGGCATTGAGGTACGAGCATCTATAGACATTATTGAGGGCAATTTTGGCAGCCCTGTAGATACCGACATCGTAGGAGTATATTCTGAGGATTTCGGGAATCGTCCGTGATGCTGGTAACATGGTGGAGATGTGCTTGCCTGCAATTGTGGGCGGCGCTCTCAAGAATTGTTTAACTGCAACTTAGTTACCCGGCTACTCTATCCATGACGGGTTCTTATCGGTTATCTTGATCCCCGTTGCTCCCATCCTCTCATAGCACGATGACAAGCCCGAAAACACTCAATTTCGTCCGCGGGGTTCGTCCCCCACTCATTTCTCAAACACGATTAACCCCGCGCCCTAGGTCTGGACCTCCTTCCTCAACTCCAGCGGTCTGGAACCGAGGCTTCTACAAAACCTCAGCATCACCGCTGCCTCTCCCGGGCGTGTACACTTCACACTTCCTATCGAGCAGCATCACACCAACCGGCTATCAATCCTCCACGGGGGGACGATTGCATCTATGGTGGATTTAGGGGGAAGCCTTGCGGTCGCCTCGCGCGGACTGTATTCTACGGGGGTGTCTACAGATCTCAATGTCACATACCTCTCGGCTGGCGGGAAGGTAGGCGACAAGATCACGGCGGAGGTGCATTGCGATAAGTTTGGGAAGACGCTGGCATACACAAGTATTGTGTTCCGCAATGCGGCGGGGGAGACGTTTGCTAGGGGGAGCCATACCAAATATGTTGTGCAGGCGTGGAAGGATGAGAAGAATATTGTAGAGGAGGTAAAGAAGGAGGCGCAGGCGTTGAAGGACGGCGCGAATGTGCTATAGAGAGGGGGGAATGTGGATAGATTGTAGATATGTTTGTTAGATACCTTTTGATAGATGCATGGTGATTCAGGACGTTGTACTTTAGGAATGGCGAATTCTATTGTCAGATGATGCTACTTGCACTTGTATCCAGGTACCGCCATTCGACCGATACGATGGCTGCATGAAGTTTGTAGTTTGTTTTGTTCGTCGAGTAACCTCGTCTCTATTACTAATCCAATTATTGAAGATGTCGAGTCCGAGGTTTACGGTTACCAATCAACATCAGTTGTGTAACCGTTTCTATGGCGGCACGTTCTCGGATGCGGGGCAGCTTACCTCCAAACTCCGACCATGAGGATTAACAATCAATTCCAACATCTTCTTTCCCCACCTTTGAGAAGGTATTTATTTATACCAAACCTCTCCTTTCCTATCAATCCCAAACCTCCTACAACACTCTAAGATGACTCGCGTTTTGCTCACTGGTATGCCAAAACTCAATTTATGAGCTTTGCAGATCAGGTGCTGACAGCCATGTTCTGATAGGTGCTTCCGGCTTCATTGCCAGTTCGTCATCCTCACCTTCCCCGAGTGCTCACCACGACTAACACTACAGCTCGACAGCCCACATCCTCGATATCCTCCTCGACCACGGGTCAGTCTTCCTATCCACTCCAATTGCATTCGCTAACCTCAGCTGCAGACATTCAGTTCGCCTCACCGTTCGTAGCTCCGAAAAGGGCGAGAAGCTCATCAACGCACATCCCGAGCACAAAGACAAGCTTGACTACGTCATAGTCTCCGACATTGCGTCCCCTGGGGCCTTCGACGAGGCTGTACAAAGCGACCCTCCTTTCACCGCCGTGATCCAGTACCACCCCTTCACAACCCCTTCCCGCAAACCGCGCTAATTCCCTCCAGCACTGCCTCTCCATTCCACTTCAATATCACCGACACCAAAAAAGACCTCCTCGACCCCGCAATCCAAGGAACCACGGGCGTGCTCCATGCAATCAAAAAGTACGCACCCACCGTCACCCGCGTAGTGATCACCTCCTCCTTCGCATCCATAATCGATCCCTCCAAAGGCAACTGGCCAGGAAAAGTCTACAGCGAGGCGGACTGGAATCCGGTTACAATCGAAGAGGCGGATCGCGATCCAAGCACTGGCTACCGGGCCTCTAAGACGCTGGCCGAGAAGGCGGCGTGGAAGTTTGTGGAGGAGGAGAAACCAAACTTCGATATTGCCACCATCAACCCCCCGCTGGTATGTCAAGAGTCGGAGGGGAACATAGTACAGTGCTGATGTGGCCGGAGTAGGTGTTTGGACCCGTGAAGTCGTATATCTCGACACTTGACAAGATCAGTGAGTAATTGTCCTTGTATGCAGTGGGCCGTTGCTGACGCCAGAGTAGATACGTCCAACCAGAAGTTTAAAAATATGCTGGAAGGCCAGTACAAAGAGAAGCTGCCGCCAAACGGCGGCTCTATCTGGGTAGATGTACGCGATGTAGCTGCTGCGCACGTAGCCGCATTTGAGAAGCCGGAGGCGGGCAGAAAGCGCTTCTTCCTCGTGGAGGGAAGCTACTTCAGTACATTCCCAGATACCTCCCGGGAGTGTGAGAAGGAGACTGACGCGTTCCAGGCAACCAGCAAATCGTCGATATAATCGTCAAGAACTTTCCTGAGTACAAAGATAAGTTCCCGGCGACGCGGGAGCCGAACGATGGGTTTGGCGAGGAGGGCAAGGTGTATGCCGTTGATAACTCGAGGAGCAAGGAGGTGCTTGGGATTAAGTACCATAGCTTGAAGGATTGTGTTGTCGATGTGGTAAAGAGCTTGAAGGAGCTGGGGTTGTAGAGTAGGCAGATGTAGGTAGATGCAGATATAGAATTTTGAACGCTCCATCAGGTTTTGTTCTTCATCGTGTGTGTTTACTGGTGACGAAAGCTCGAAGAACTTTGGATAGTAAGCTTCGCTCAGTGAAGCGCCTGAAGCCAACACGAATGGTGAGACGATAGATAAGTGCTTAAGTAGAGAGAGGAAGAGAGAGGAAGAGAGAGGGATAAGAGAGGGTGCTCATACAGACAGCCACACGCCCAGATGAGAAGAGCATTCCCTATTTATATAATATACTAGCACTTGAGGCGGCTTCGCTGTCCTTAGGGGGATTGGAACCAGAGATTAATATGGTTTGCCTGTAATTAATGGAGAGCCAAGCCATTGCTTCCACCAGACAAGAGGGAGAGATATAGGTGCTCATGCGAATCTGGGGTTTGTAGTTGACATTGCAGAACAGTGAAGTAGTTGCTATTCGTCTTCTTCTTCCCCAGCAATGCCGCAACCAGTGCCTGCACACCTTCATCATCATTCTCCTGTCGCAGTTTACAAATATCCACCCACTCTTTGATAACCACGGCAACCTCTCTTGACGAACCTCCAGCCTTTATCTCCTTCACGAGATTATAGGTCGGGATAGGAGCAATTTTTTGGGAAGTACCAGCTCATCACTATGTCGCTATGGGGCGACTCGGGATTGGCGGCGGGGTCATTTTTGCGATATTGAAGTTGCGGAGTGTTGACGTTGAAAGAAAGTTTTAGCGGCGGGTGTGACGTCGGTGGTGCAATTTTTGGGCGATAGAGAGAGCAATTCTAACACCTAGGCCGGGAACCCGTGCTCGTCTATGCCCGCACCTAAGTCCGTCTTCTTGCCTTCCTACTGCCCTCGTTTCGTCTTTTGGGCTGTGAAAATCGAAGTCGGAGAGAGAATCATTGAGGTCACGTGCGCGGCTGATGCATTGAGTGCAGAACCCTGCCGTCGATCCCCACTAGCAACGTTCACGATGAAGGCATGCGGGCGTTGATCAGACATCATTGGCCCATTTTCCCAGCCGAGTGCGGAAAGTTGGTGCGATAGCCGGATGATCTCGGCCGATTTGTGTACGCGTGTACCGCTGCAAAAATCTCGAACGACTACCCGGAGTTGGAGGGAGGTGAGAAGGAATACTCCCTAAACTTGCTGCAGTATTTTAAAGATAGCTCTCGAGCGTACTTGGAGGTGTACTTGGAGACAGCGCTTAGGTGTAGTTGGAGGTGGCTTGGAGGCCGCACTCGGGTTCACTTGAAGCTATATACAGCAATCAAGCCTTCGCTATCTTCGACTGTTTCTTCAAGCTCTGCACCAGACTCTGCAACTCATCCTTTTTTCCGTCCTTCGTATTCTTTTTCCTTTCTGCTATCTCCCATCCTCCTCATCAGGCGCTGCATCATTTCCACTTCTTGTGGCAGACTGCTTCTGAATCTCTTCCATCAGCTTCTGCATGCCTTCAGTCTTCACGAACTGCAGATTTGTAGGATCAATCGCAACGCCATGGTGCTTAAAATGGCAGCGAAACGAGGATCCTTGACGTCCATCTCGAAGCCAGTGGTCGTGAGATGGGCACTTTTGACCATGTATAGGGCTGAAATCTAGAATCAGATCTCCATGTCCTACCAGCTTGCGGACCTGTTTCCAAGCCACCGTAAAGCTCTCGAATTTATCCCCATCTATGGTTTTGTCTTCTCAAACCTACTCGCAGCTATAAAATCGTTTCAAATGTCCGACCAAGCTGCCTACGACTAGCGCCGCTGGTGGAGTGTAACATGATACTGAATCTGAACCTGGAAGACCATACGGGTTTGATGTGCGGGAAGTTTGGTGGAAAGTATCCGTGGGGAAATATGAGAATCAGTGGTAGGAGTACAAGTAGCAGGAGGACCGGCAGACTGTTTGGGCCTCTCCCGTTAGTACATTAGCGGTGCATTACTACTTGATTACGCCGCGCTGATATACGTCGCGCCGTTCTTTAGTGCTAGGTACCATCCCAGTCCACGTCTTCCTATGCACCTTTGCCAAGTTTCAGTGTGCATTATGGGAGCTGAGCGTGAATAGGTGGGTCAGGGATGCGGAAAATTTGGGTTGAGGCTTAGAAGCTTAATTTTGGGAGGACTTGGCGGAAACTTTAGTTGTTTGCTTATTTCAGCCTCAAATGAATATTCGAAATGAAAGCAAAATACATGCTTCTTATCTCTCAGTTAAGAATGAAGTCCACTGATCTCAAGTGAAAGTAGCCGTGAGGGCGCCGGCACCCTCATGTATGGGGGAAGGTATGGGAATGGGTGAATGGTACTCGCTCTTTCGCTGTTTACTCGTGGTAAGTGCGTTTCCGTGCTCGTTTCGCCTGTGATACGCGGAATTACTCGAACAACGTGACCGCTATCGAACCACATGATATGTTAATGTAATCCAATTTTCCCTGCGTACATTCTGTCTTGCTACTTGATATGAAAAGTTTTATACTAAATGCAAACTCTCTAAAATCTAGATTGCATTTTACCTGGTACTGCATGTTGCGTCCCTATATCTGTGAGGTACTTTATATTGCTAGCATCCGATCTTCTGCTGCCTGACCCGAGTACTTTAAAATTGCAGGGGTCCAAAGCTTCTTGGCCTTGACATTCCACCTCTCTCACACAAGAAGAAAACTATCAATGACGCTTACCGCTGATTAAACCAAACCAAACGACAAGCTAGCCGTCTCCCAACCATCACTGCTAACTGTCGCCTTTCAACAAGATGACGACACCGGAAAACCCATACTACAACCTCTACCAGCGTTCCTCGTACCTTTCTCTCTCGCTCTATCTAGTATGTAGAGCAGGGTCTGACAGAGATAGGATAGGAGTAGCGCTCATCGATGCACTCGATGGTTTAATCTCGGAGGGCCGTATCACGCCGCAGCTGGCTATAAAAATCGTCAACAACTTTGATAAACATGTCGCCGTGGTGTTGTCGGAGAAGGTCAAGGCGAACTTGACGTTTAAGGTGTGTCCGTGGAGAGGATTTGTTGGGCACAGTGGGAGGCTAAGAGGGACTGATAGGGCAACCTCGGTACATACAACTTTTGCGATGATGTGTGGAGTTTCCTCATCAAAAATGTCACCTTCAAATTTCAGCATCAGGGCGAAAATATACCCAGCGTGACGACCGATAAGATTGAGATTATCTCTTGCAACTCGAAGCGGCCTGGTGAGGTGTAGAGAGAGGATGGATAGACCATCGCTTGTCTGTTTCTCTTCGTTTTGTCGTTACAACCTCGTGTGTTTTTGCACAGATGGGTTTCAATGTTGCAAGAGCTGCTATGTCTGGCGGGACAGATCTTGCTAAGAAAAACTTACCTCTATCTCTATCTAGTAAATGAGTAAGTGTTGAATATTGATGAGGTATGTAGGTAAATCGCGACCTCTCCTCCATGAAACCCTTCTTTGGCGTCAAAAAACGTCTACGTCATCTACAAACTCCACATACTCTTAAACCCATGGCGGCACATACCTTGGTCCCGACAAAACACGGTACGAGCATCAACACAGCGGCCTAGAGAAGCGGAGACAATCTACCTTCCCCTGCGGAAAAGACCTCAATGCCCCGGATATATATATCTCGCTGATATCGTTCGTAACGTATATCCTCCTCTTAGCACTACTGTATGGGCTCTTGGGAACATTCCATCCCGAGCTGTTGGGCTATACCGCATTCTCAGCGCTGGGAGCAGTTGTGTTTGAGCTTGTCTATCTGGATCTTGGATGCTACCTATTGAGTATTAGCAACTCGTAGCTGTTGGATTTGGTAACGTACAGCGGGTACAAGTTTGTTGGAATCATCATCTCAATCCTAGCCACACCTCGCTATTTGAGCGTGGATAGCTAAGCTAGATCGTATTTGCGTACTGCTACTTAGCGCAGGCGTTTTTCTTGGTGAATTACCCCCAGCATTCCCCAACCGTCAAGTGGCTGACCAGAGCGTAGTTGAGGAGCTTGAAGTGCGTGCTGCTACCGGAGTCAGATGGCTCGGCAGATAGCATGGCGAATGTCTACTTGACGGCACCAAGACGAGGAAGCGGAGGATGTGGTTTTCGTTTGGATATTCGTATTTGGGGCAGTTCTTTTCATGTTGGCGCTGACTTCTGGTGCGGGAGAGGCGAAGGCGAAGGTTTAATACGTGTGAGGCATTCGCTACGACGATTACCTTTTGGTATGGTGTATTCTTAGGCTGGGTTTTCAAGGGAATGAGGTGGATTGTGGAATATACTCGTTTCACTATCATACCACCTAAGAGGGATGCACCAGCCAATCTTGTTAGTTCCGGAGGCGGAGCGGCTGTGGAGAGACGGCGTAGGAGAACTGGACTGTTTGACAAGAGAAGTAGATTCTATTTGTAGACAAGAAGTGGAGGAGAGAAAGGGGGCGCCTGGCCGGATAATGTGAGTCTATACGCTGATGTTAAAGGTACCGATCACTGTTAACACATGGTAGCTTTGCGTCTTGGGTCTTCCGAGAGCCGATCTCCGAATAATCTGTCTCTAGCTCCACAAACCCTAACGCACTCTATGGCCCAGAACTCGCTCTCCAATAGTGCTCGGAAGTAGCGTTGCACAGAGACGAGGCGGCTCGAGCCGCTATTTGAGTAGGCTCAATATTGTTGAAATAGTGATGATAGAAAAGCTTGATTGTTTCTAACTACGAGGGAGTTTGTGTGCTCTTATATACGGCATTCAGAGTATGCCTTATATGCATGCATGCGCACTCAGCTGGCATCTCCAGCTGAGCCCTGAATGATCGTCATCATGATGAGATCATGATCTCCATGAGCCCAGCTGAAGCCCATAAGCCTTACAAAGGGAGGCGGTCCAAATATGCAACAGAGATGTCTCGGGGTCGTGTGAGTGATATATTATGATCTGTCTGGGTGAGAACGGTGAAAATGTTGATGCAACACATCTTTACTGACGTTCGAGTCAGTTGCACACTACAAATACCATCGAGTCAATGGCTAGAACCAGTGCCTAACCATGGCCACAGTTTAACTACAGATTCCACCTAAATAACAACTACGTGGGGGAATTTTAAGCCTTCGTAGAGCAGGAAATTAATTATATGCATGTAGCTCGAGGCCTCGAGCACTATCACTCTAATTTCTTGAGGCTACGAACTCTATTTGGTGATGAGATGGGACCGCTCGAGCCCAAGTCAATGCTCGTCTTATCTCGTCTCGTGTGCAACACTACTCGGCAGCGTGGCGAGGCCCCTGCAACACATGTATCCAGATGCTGTATATGTCCGGCATCTGCTTGCTTCTTGTGGGCGGATTCGAGTGGTTGCATAAAAAGTTTGGCAGTAAGCCGTCTTAGGTGGCGGTGGAGATTTAGATATGATGAGGGATAGCTTCCTAGTCACATGGCTTGGTTTACGGCGGTGTTTGGGGACCTCTTTTGTATTATATGAGCTAGTTTACTTACCTACTTGTACTCTATATAAGCGTTTGAAGTGCAGTTCCAGAAAGCTAACATCAACGGCTTTTGTAACGACCATATCGGGCCAAGAGGAGGTCCCTAGGAAGCATTTGACTTCGCGGAGTAATTCGTACTTGATAACCGTATCCCGTCTAGTATTTGCTTTTATAGGTCTTTAGATAGTAGCTCGAGTCTTGCCGAATGAGAGGGAGTTAAACAACTAAAGCGGTCTAGATTGTTAAGCACTCCCCCAATATTGCCAGGTCATGCCGAAATATATGTATACAGCTCAGGAAACACTGCGAAATATTAGCAACGAAGCCTCACCCTGTACCAAGACTGATTTGATTTGATGCATTCTTGTAGGAGATTTGAGTGAGGAATCGCAGTGCCTTGTTAGTTTTATTTTCTAGCTTCTTTCGTTGTCACATTCTAATACCGTTTAGGGGAACGGTGAGGCGTTGACAGACAATTCGCTCGATGTCGATTTAGGTTGATTGAATACAGATGCCACAATATCAGGTGCGCATTGTACGACTACTGGAACTACGTTGCCGTACCTTACCATTTGCAGCTATAGGAAAAACGACATCACGTATCCAGCGTGATGCATTTCTTAGACTATGGGAAGTTCTCGAACCCAGGAGCAGATCTACTTGTGTCTTGAAGAACTTCCTCCGTGATTCGCAGAGGCTCGGGGAAATCCATGACAGTATGCTGACCACGAGAAAATAATCGAATCCGTTACATAACATGATAACAGACTTCCCCGCGTATGGTGCAAGGACAGCACTGTCCACATTATCATGGTCATCCATACTGCCGTAGAGACTCTAAACCCGTCCTAATGAAAGTTCTCAGTGTTCCCAAACGGCCCGGCCGACCGCCTAGCGATTTACCGGCCACACACGGGCTAATCCGGCAGTGCTCAAAAAAGCCGCCGGCGACCTGACATCTGTTTCAGAAGCCGGAGGTATTTGTGAATTTCTGTGAATGCCAGCGGTATTTACAGCGTTTATAAATGCCAAGTGAAAAGCTGCCAATTCTTAATCCGGCCCGGCAGTATATCAGAATCCCGTAAATCGACCAGGCAGGGCGAAGGAGAAGGAAGGCAAGTCGGGGTCTGGCACCTGGACATGGTGGACGGACGGATCGCGAACGGACGATGAGAGAGTGGGAGCCGCAGCGGTGTGTCTAAACGGAGACGGCTGGACGGTATTCCGAAGCTACCTTGGCACGGGGCGAATGGAGGTATTCGACGCTGAACTATGGGCGATCGGAGTCGCACTTCGGAAGTCCGTTGCGAAAGCGGAGGCATTGCGAGCACACGGAGTCACGACAGTGGCGGTCTTCAGTGATTCGCAGGCAGCCATCAGACGGACGGCGCACCTGGACCCAGGGCCAGGGCAGCAGCTAGCAAGAGCAATTAACGAGCATGCTAGGGCCCTCCACGCCCAGGGCATCGACGTCGTGATCCACTGGGTCCCGGGACACTCAGGCATCCCCGGGAACGAAGAGGCTGACCGCCAGGCAAACAAGGCACGAGAAGGTCGAGGGTACACAGTACGTGAGCGTATATATACTTCGGCCGCGAATAGAGCTAGACGAATCTCGGAAGGAAGAACGGCGGCGAAGGCAAAGTGGGAGGCCGAGAGGTGCTCCAAGCACTACGGCTATAGGCTGAAGGGCAAAGCCGGAAGCAAGAGACCCGTCCCAATGACAAGCGTGAAGTCACTGGCTGCGAGGTTCTATAGACTGAAGAGCGGGCATGCCCCGACTGGAGCGTACCTAAAACGGTTTGGGCACCGAGAGGACGACATATGCTGGTGGTGCAGAGGGGGTGCAGTACAGACGCGGGAGCATCTCTTCCGCCACTGCAGCCGATGGAAAGACCAGCAGAAGACACTCTGGAAGACAGTGGGAAAGGCCACAGGCTGGAAAGCGGGCAGATGCCGACATGTGCAGATTTCTGAGCTGTTTTCCATGGAGATATGCGACCAAGCGGTGATGGACTTCCTGGCAGCCACTGACGTCTGGAAGTTCCCGCCCAGGCAAGCGGAGGAGCGCGGGCAGGAGGAGCGCGGGCAGGAGGAGAGCGGACAGGAGGAGCGTGAGTAAGGGTGTTTGGAGCGGGGGTGGTCTCTCTTTTCGTTGATCTCTCTTTTGTTCTGCTCAATCTTTTGCTTTGCTTTTCATTTGTCAAAGGGGACGATGGGTAGCAGGTGGGAGCTCCGCCATCTAGCCGGCTCGCCCGGAGGCGGAGGTGGTGTATCTAGACTCTGTCATACTCTAATTAGAGTGAATACAGTATGAATAAAACAAAAAAAATCGACCAGGCTTCTGTCATGCCGTGCCAGTTTGGCTGATTGGGAACACTGAATGTTCTCAAAGCTCGAACAACATGCTTGTGTCAGAGTTAGTAACTAACAGGAAGCTGGCATCAGGATTGCAACCATAGAGAGAAGATATTTGAACCTCTAACTGAACTGCTTGGATAACTGCAGCATACTCAGTTAATGATTCTACTAGTCTGGATGATCTCGGTCTGGGGTAGGGCTCAGTCTGGTCTAGACTGGGATTAGACCGGTCTGAGCTGGACTATGACACGGTTTTTGCAGTACTGGTCCGGACTGGTCTACTCCCGGACTACTGGAATCATTGTACTCAGGGCTACGAGAGACTCTGAGGCTGTTCCAATTGGCGGTGATAAGTGAAGAAATCCAGCCAAACTTCTAGTAGAGTATGGTACCGCATCGTCACTGATCTCTGCCTCTTTACTCACTGTTACTGATTCTCCAGGATTCAACAGCAAATTCTTTGCTCACTACGGCGGCTGTCGATGCTTCCGTTGCATACGGACCCGGAAATCTCACACCGGTTGACGTATCTACCTTCGCGCTTAAAAATATCTTGTGATTTAGACAGCCGAGCTCTCTGAATAGCTTTATGCTATTGTTATTATTCATCGAATAGTTATACACATGGTTGTCAGCTCGAAGCATTCTCATTGGTTGACTAGTGGTACGTACCATCTTGCTGTGGCTGATCTGTGGCTGAATGTGGCAAATGCCTATCCCCTACACGCTTGGTCCCTGCAATCGGCTACCGCTCCCCTTAAGCAAACTAGGCCGTATTAGGCTACCGAGTGATACCAAAAGCATGCTTCGCATTATACAGTTCATCAGACATCACGTCCAGACTCCGCCGCAGCACCTGCCACAGAATCTGCCTAGGGCCCACTCTCATAACTAGAGTCTCAGCCTGGTAGTGCTGATGTATCATTGTTCAGTGAAATGAAATGAAATGAAACATCGCAAAGTCACTTTACACAGCCTTAACAGTTGATCACTCATACATGAGGTCAGCTCCGCCAATCAGAATCCTTGTAACTTGGTGATTACATATGCCAAAATCGTGCGGTAGCTAATTTGCAGAAACCGAGCGTGTAGGGGATAATCAAACTGAATTCAATCTAAAATCGCCAGTCCACGACTTTGTTTCTGGTTATATAGTGCATGGAATGTGCATAACTATGCCATCTTTCACCTCCAAGTCTCAGATTTACGATATCTCCAATATTGAGTGAGCAGTTGTGGATAAAGAGAATTATCAGTGCATTTTTGTACAGCCGCACCGTGGCTATTATCGATATCGTAAAACAGAGACCAGCAAGCAAAATTGACCTGCACACTTGGGAGACGCACTTGGGAAGAGCATTTGCAATTGCAGGAAAGCGGACTTCTGAAGCGGACTTGTGAGTGACGGAAAGCAAAGAGGATATGAACATTTTCAGATCCTGAATTTGCCATGCTGCTCATAAGCGGCTTGCAAATTTTGGATTTTTGGAGCAGGTTGGAGCCAAGTATACCTGGGAGCATGCAGATGAGCCAGCTGGCTAGAGGTGGTAACTCTGGGCTGGGCGAGCTGGAGACGGATCCCGCCCCAAAAGGCGGCAAAGCCGCCACCGCATCTTGTTATGCGTATATACACATAAATGTGTCTTTATCGATTCTAATTAGCCGGAATTCTGTAGCTAGGTGACTAATTGTAGTAAAGTACTTGAGCCCGAATTCAAATCCAAAACCGCCCACCCAATTAAGTCCACGAGTTTAGCCCTGGTTACATTTCATGTATAGAACACTTTGTGATAGGAGCAAAACTCGCAGACTTGATTGGACTTGAATTGATTGAGGTAGCCGAGGAGAAGGCAGGTGATAGAGACTCACCAAGAGCTGGAGAGATACACCCATTGGGAATTGGCTGGGAGACAGTCTACCCAGGCCACATTGTGGTGGGGCAATCAGTTTCTCACCATCACTGGCTGGAAGATGCTAAGTACATTTGAGAGTGACGGGAAGCGGACTAGGAGGATATCAAAGTTAAGCAGGCTTGACGATATGGAACATAGACTAGGGGTTGGTAGAGATGGACATACCGGAGGTGATAACTCTGGGCTAGTTTGGTGGAGACGGTCTATCTGGATCACCTCAAAAGGGGCGAAGCTGCTACCGTATCTTGTAGAACTAACGCTTTCTTAGCCGGTCACGTGTGTATTGAGGGAAGCGAATGATTTATTTCGGGAGAGTAGTATACCTTCCATGAGAACGTTGAACGACCGCCTCGAGGAACAGTCTACAAATTCTCTTCCAGCGTTAGGATCAACGGATATTTGATATCGATCGTTTTTGAACTGAACGAAAGCTGGGAAGCTCCATATCAAGACCTAGAATTATCGCTTTCAAGAACACAGTATCTGAAGCGCAAAATAATTTCTCAAACTCTTTTGTGAGCACACCGCTTTTGATCACAGCTTTAATTCGACCCTGACTCCTGGCTTTATGTCTTGCCGGTATACTTGTCGGAAGGTAAATGGTGCTTTCGTCAGGGTTATCACAGAGTTGGATTCATTCAGTACTTCGAACTATGACAGGTATTGGCGTCTGGGAAGGTGTAGACATACTGTACCGGCCACTGAGGTTCGGACACTATCTGTTGCTGACAGGTAATCTCATTTTGGACGGCTAGTGCTGACAGCTCCAGAAGAGATGGACAAGGTTATGATAATGGTGAAAACGTTCTCAATTCGTGGCGTGTCAAAAGAAGTGCGGGAAGAACGGGTGTTTTAAATGTAGAGTATAGCACAGAATTAAACTTGAGGTGCTGACAACTTTTACTGCTTGGACACTGGCTTGCTGACGCTGACAGGCATAAAAACAGCTGGACAGACACCCCGTGCTGACTACTGACGTCCTAACCTCAGTGGCCGGTACAGTACCACCTGCATACAATAATCAGCCACCGCGCCCCCGTTGCTTCCCAATCTGAATACGCACCTTTGTTGTGAACTATCACGTGTTCACTGTATATATACTCTCCAGGCTCAATTATACCGTCGTTTTCATATGTACTTGGAAATTAATGAGTTCGATTGGATATTTGGACGTGTATGGTTGATGAGAACCGTCTGTCTGTCCTACCGCGATGCGCCCAGAACCTGGTATGCTATCTGGACTATCTCTAGGAGTTACGGTCGATAGATATCCATCCGGTCCGCAGAATCCGTCCAGTCTAGGTGACCTTGAAAGTGGCACAATAATTGGGACTTTTTTGCAAGCCAGACAAGTCGAGTCTGCAATCCTCCCTGACACTTTCAAAGCCTCGGTGGTGCGTATTTCGCTGGCTGGGATAAGAGTAGATCCAATTCCATCTCGGGTGGTACTACGAGTATGTTGCCGAAAAACTGTTGCTGTAGGCTTGTCCGAATAGCTGTGCTGACTGGGAGCGCCCTTTTTTGTTTTTGTTTTAATCATACTGTATTCACTCTACTTAGAGTATGACAGTCCCTTAATCCCCCCCGCCTCCGGGCTGGCCGGCTAGATGGCGGAGCTCCACTCCTACTACCCGTCGTCCCCTTCTGATAGAAGAAAGAAAGAAAGCAAGCGTCTGAAAAACGGTCAAAATAAAATACAAAGGAAAAGGGATGAAATCAAGGAGAGCCTGCCGGCTCTTATTCCTCCGCCCGTTGCCCGCCGGCTCTTACCCCTCCGTCCATTTTGGGCGGGAACTTCCCGACATCAGTAGCCGCCAGGAAGTCCTGGGAGCGCCCTTCATAGGTCGGCACAACCTGGTGTGCAAACGTAATTATACTCAGTTTGCTGGTTCCTGTTGGGTACCCAGGTTAGACTATCTACCAACCCTGGGTTGCAAACTTATAGAAACATGAATAACCCTTCTCGCCTTTCCTGCCCGCCACCCTTTCCTAGATTCCCAGTCTTGCCTGCTGGTCCACCTTTACGCCCGTCAACACGCCAGTCGACAGCCGATAATAGATTGGTATGTCGATAACGATATCCACAACCCCGGTGGCTCCTCCGAACCCCTGTGCTTTATAACGGTTATTGGTTCTAGCTACAATATCGGCTAGGATATATGGCGCTTACTTCCCGCCTCTGCCGCCGGTAACGCCGTTTTGTTTGTTTTAATCATTCTGCATGCACTCTAACTAGAGTATGACAGTACCCCGTTAACGCCCTTCTGGGATGGTTAGAACACGCGTTAAATACTACAAATTTTGGAAGCTTACCGTTGCTCCGAGAAACTCCGTCGCGTCGGCTCCATCTACTCCTGATCTCACAGAAGTACAACCGCACAACGAATGGTTTGTCGTGTTTAGCCTGTAGCCACTCGCAAGCTCACAGCTAGACAATCAATTGTGCCTCACTCACTATCCTACCCGTCACCTCCCATATTCCTCGAGGCACTATTGCCTCCGCAAGCTGTAAGCTGTACTACTCGACCTCGTGTCTATAATATTGATCCCAAGGCATTGGCTGGTGTCAATTCCACTCCGTCAGACTCTCCAGCGCTAGTCTGTAGGGCATTAACTCCTTTGCGCCATTTTTCCAGCTCCGGTCTAATAGTCCACACTTCACGCGTAAATAGATGCAAGAAAATTCCCACTACTAAGGTAGTCCTCGAAGTCTCAGCGACAGCTTCTGCTATCTCGCCAGAACGGTCATCGACAGAGATAACAACTTTGGAATTCTGAGTTTCTGAGCCGAGCATAGGGAGGGCTATGGATGAAAGTGCATTGGAGTGTGAATAGTGGTAGAAGTCGTAAGATATCTAATTTAAGTCTATCTGCCCATTTTCCACCCCCGTCGCCGTGCAGAATTCCCTGTGAGATATCTCGCTTGCGGTGACCTTCCTGCATGTAATCGCTTCTTACAACCTTTTCAGTTGTTCACGGTACACCTAAAAACTGTGCGCACCCGGCATGATATACGCACTTTGACGCCGCCAAAGGCGGGGTATCGTTTCTTATCGTACCGACACATAAGTTTGTTGTCTCCAACTGCGTCGAATTCTTCAGCCCCAAGCCTTGTTTTGTTGCCTAGCAGATTTTCGACCAACAAAATCTATTTCTGTCACATGAAAGAGCCTCATGAAATGAAGCTGTCTTGAACATCAGAAAAATGCCGGCCTATTGGTCGCTGTCGTGACACGTACCCCGCATTTGGGCCAAATACCCAGACACAACATGCCGAATTCTCTTCGCCGGTTGTCCCGTTCAATCCATTAATACACATGTACAAAATGCGATCGTCCAATTTGAGCCTTGTAGTCTATCTTGCCAGCAAAGACAACCCACCCATCTATTCTGCCTTAGATTTTGCCCAGGATTTCAATTTGGACCATCGTTTTATCACTCAATTATGAGAGCTCCGGGTGGGAATTTGAAACCTTTCGACCACCACTATGGATGTCAAAGCAACACTCTACGAAGCGCTCGCACGCCATCGTGAGGATATTCACTTACAGCAAACTTTACGTGAGAGCAGTCTCCCGCGGAAAGGAAAGAACCCAGCAACAGAGAACGACCATGATGATGAGCAGCAGCGACGACACCATCTTGAAGCACTTGAGCTTTGTTTATCAGCCGTCCCAGAAATGGTCTCAATAGTCAACAATGGTCAACTGTCCCCAAAATCGCCAACACCACCTCCTCCACCTCCTGCACAACCTGCACAACCTGCATCTCTATCATCATTCCATGCACAATCTCCCGTTTTTGATCCAAGCCCTGGGTTCTTCGCAGATGATGACGACGAGCCATATGTGAATCCTTTCACCGGCCAAATGGTGTATCCTAAGACCAAATACTCCGCAGGCCCATCAGGAACGCAATCCTACTCTCCCGCTAGGCGTGATACTTTCTCCCAGGTAATGAAATCCCCATTCTTCGAAGCTTCACGCTGCTGAGTCATCTAGCATACGGACTCAAATAATTATTCACCAGCTACTTGGTCTTCAACATCATTTACTCAACCCATAAATCCAACAAACTTGCCATTAGCAAGGGCCCAAACCAACTTGGATTATACATACCCAGGAGAATTAACTAGTAATCTCCCTTCGATAGGCCAGGGCCCATTGTCATTTGCCCACAATGCAAATAAATCAGCAAGAACCCAACCCGACATTGGCTATACGTATCAGAGATATCCAGAAGAATCAACTAGTAATCTTTCACCGATAAACCAAGGCCCAGTGTCGGATGCCTATAAGAACTCTCTGGTAAACGGGTCGTCATGGGATCCGCTTTCTTCGACCGATAGCCTTGGAACAGAACGAGCTGAGAAGAAGCTATCAAAGACCAAGCCTTGGGGACTGCTTTCGGGTCTTCGCGGGGGTCTATTGCGGAAATCAGATACGGAGGTTATTATGGAGTCGACCGATCCGTTGCCACTGCTTCAACATCCTCCAGCACCGCCATTCCCACCGAAAAGAAACACAAGTGCCCGACGAAACCGGTCCAATGTACAGGCCAAAAAAAAGGAGCAGCAAAATCCGAGCGGTGGCCTTCATAACCCAGGCATTCTTCGAACAGTACAAGGTCTTCCAATCATGCGTCATGCTTAGGAAGCACTGTTGACTTCTTTCAAGCAGCTTTTCTGGAACCGACGATGTTGCAGCCATCAGTGCCCCCTAAAGTACCTCCTAAAGTACCTCCTAGAGCACCCCCTAGAGCCCTAGCTGCCAAACCGCCACCACTCAGGTTGCTTGCCGTTCAACAACCTCCAACACAACCCCCGCAGCCGCCTCGAGCTAACAAAAGTGGCCCTTCAATTAACCCCACACCGGCATATGCGTCAGTGTTCGGCGCCCACTGGGCCGGCATAGACCATAATGTTACGCCTGCACACTCACGTCCTCCGACATATAATGAGCCCCTTACGCGGAGGCCAAATTTTACCCCCGAGACACCTGTGTACAGCAAGCCAGAACAACAAACCTTGCCCCAGTACCCAGTTTCCAAAGAGGTACCACCACCCAACAAAAATGTCAACCAAAACGAACAAAGCCGAACCCGCTCGCAGCAGTTGAGCCAGCAGGAAGCCCAACGGTTGCAACTCGAAGCGGACCACGCTCTCGCGGCCCAACTCGAGGCTGAAGATAGTGTGCGTAGTGGCTGGCTACCGACTGCTGGTGGTGTCGATGGGCTTGACCTCGCTCAAATACTTGGAGATGATGGTGGCGACCAAGATATGACCAGTTTTTTCGAGGAACAACAAAGCCTTCTAGTAGCATATTCTTTGCAGGCTCAGGAATTCGGACCGCGTAGCGAGGACCTCGAACATGCGTGGTGGTTGCAACAGCGCGAGAATGAGTATAACCGACAGATCGAAGAACAGGCCGAATTTGCCCGAAAAATTCAGGAGCAATTGGCTGAAGAGGATAGAAAGTTCTTAGAAAATTTGAGAAAGGAGGAGGCGGAAAAGGAAGCAGAACGAAAAAGACAAGAGGCGGAACGCAAAAGAAGAGAGGAGGAGGAACGCAAAAGAAGAGAACGAATGGCCGATTGCATTGTCTGCGGGGAGGAGTTTGAGAAGACTGCCATGTTAATCACCGCATGCAATCACGCTTACTGCACAGGTGCGGAATGTCTGCAAGGTATGTTCTCGCCGCTTATACCGCACTGATTGGCTATCTAACCTTAAGACAAATGAAGCCCCATTTAAACTAGCCTTAAAAGCGAAAGAACCATTCAAATGCTGCGGCCGCCGAGTTGATATCGGTCTCGTGGCTCAACATTTCGATTCTAGCTTCGTCACATCCTATACTTTACTACAGCTCGAACGCGATACTCCCAACCCCCTTTACTGCTCGGCGGCTAGATGTTCGGTCTTTATTATACCGTCCGAAATACGGGGCGATGTGGGCACGTGCAGTACGTGTAAAGCAACAACCTGCCGACATTGCCGCAAAGTAGCACACAGTGGTATTTGCAGTGCGGATAAGGAAGGACAGGAACTGCGATCTCTTGCAAATAAAAAGGGCTGGAAGGAGTGTCCTCGGTGCCACGCAATGGTGGAGCGCCGATCAGGTTGCCTTCATATGACTTGCACATGCAGCGGGGAATTTTGTTACAATTGCGGAAAATTGTACAGTGAATGCCCTGGATCCTGCAGTCGGACGGCATAGAGGGTAAGAAGTATGTACAAGGGCAGTGTGAGGTGGGCGATGGGTTTACTTTTCAGTTATAGCGTAAATGTGTACATAAGTTTTCTATATAGCACAGGTGCACTCGCAGTTGGGAAGAGAATGAACAGGGAGTTAAATGAATCTGAATACCATCTTGATTTGAGCTGGGTTTTCATGGATTGCGATAATCTGAGTGATTATTCATGATGCTCATCTACTCGTCGGATTTTCAAGTCTCTTGACACTCCACCTCATGCATGCGGCACAGGCGCCTTATTAGGGGTGGGCAGGCCCAGCGCCCACGCCTACCAAGGCGGCGCTAGCGGGGTAGACGTGCGCCACCCCCAGCCACGATCCTCGCCACATTAAAAATGTGGGTCTAGACGATTATGGTAAGCGAACTCCCTATTAGGAATAGTATGTCTAGTCGTTGGCTTGGCGCGGCTTGGCGACACCCGCAAAACTATAAACCCCCATACGTTAGCATATAATCATACCAAATCACTCGAACTTTCACTAGCATGATCTGATTGAATGGCAGAAAAGGTGGGACGAGCCAGTTGACCCTGCAGAAGTTGAGGCAGAGGCTGTGATATGGAAAGGGACGCCCGGTTGGGCAAAGTGTAAAGTGCCAAAGCGGTTTGTCTTTTTGACCCGTGTTTGTAAATAGATTCAACTGATCATCGGCAAAAGTGCAAATCGACTATAGGCTGCGCTACGCGTACATGCGCGCACACGCAGCTCATAGATCTCACGATGCCTCACGGTCATGGTGTTGACAATTGCAGCCTTAGATTCTACAGGAAAGGTAGAAAATTGGATCTTGGGGAGAGCAGATCTCCGACTCAGATTTTCCAGCGGAATCTGCTACCCGCTTCCCATCGATTGTGGGCGTATGTGTGCACATTCGGTCCGGGGCTGATGGTGATGATGGCGATGGTGATGGTGTTGGTGATGGTGATCATAGTACTTAGACAAGTAGGTTGGCTACGTCAACGTCAGCATCAAAGCTTCCACAGACTTAGAGCCTTACAAACTCAGAGTTTTCCATTGGCCAAAAGCTTCCCGTGGAAAACTCTATACCTCCCGAAGCGCGGTTCTCTCAAACGCGGCTCTCTCAAGGGCGGCTCTCAAGCAGGTTATCAAGCAGGCTATCAAGCAGGCTTTCAAGCAGGCTCTCAGGCGCCAGCGGGCTCTCAAGCGGACTCCCAGCGATAGTTGTACAGTACCGGTATAACAGCGAAGACTGCAGGCAGTAAAGACAGGTATAGGTCCATCTCCGGCCGCCAGCCGTATATAGTTCCATAGGCCCACGCGCACATCTCTATGAATCGATTATAGATGACTATAGACTGCGCGTCGCGCAGGAGTCCACGGGAAGCTTGCTATGAGCTGCGTGTGTGCGCGTAGCGCAGCCCATAGTCGATTTGCACTTTTGCCGATGCTTGGAGTCATAGTTATACTGGTTATCCCTAGTATTAATTGATTAAACTAAAGTTGAAATAGAGATCGACTAAAAATGTATATAATGAAGACTCCCAAAATAGACAGTGGACATATTAACCTAAACTACAATGCTGTCTCAACCTATGAATAATGCTCTGGCATCTTTATAATCCACTTCCCAATGAAACTGGCACAAACTGCAATGGCTTCTACCAAGTCGAGTCCGCTCAGGCCATCTAAGTCATCAAGGATTTTCTTGAGATCTGTTACTGTACTCTTATCGCAAGCGTTCTTTGGCCGTGGCAATGCCTTTCCAGTTGTCAAGTCCCATGTTCCAACAAAGAGTAAATTCCCGTTAGAAGTCTTTGTCAGAATGTCTTCCTTGAGCCACTTGACCTTGGTATTACGGCAAAAGTCCTTATGTGGTCAACATACGTCAATGAGATGCAGATGGCTAGATACTTACCCGCACTTGTTTCTGGAGCTTCTCATCAGGCTCAGCATTGCCTATAATCTTGCGGACTTCCTTCATCATTTTCCTGACGATGATATCGCATTGTGGTCGTTCATCAGGACCAAAAACCCCGAACCATTTGTACTCCACCATTATCGACTGCATTTTTTTGCGTGCCCCGGAGGGCCAGTCGTTTCTCGTACGTTGTCCAACCTGTATTCAGAGGTCAGTAGTAGTCAACCTAGGATCATAAATGATGTCGTACTTTTGCTAGTTCCTCAATATCAGAATCGCTAAAGTTGCCAACACCATCATCCTCATCGCTATAACCAGAGCCATTTATTGTTTGGTCCACCTCTTCATCCTCATCTCTCTGGGAGCAGTCCTCATCAGCGGGATCTGGTTCTGCCCATCGATATTTGTCTGCCGAACGCTGCTTTCTCGTGAACACGCTGGCAGTAGTAATCCTGTGAGTGACATGCGTCAGATCTACCAATATAATTACGTATTTGTGGATTATAATATTATATGGCCTGCTACCTCATATTCCCACGATTTTGTGCAGCTTGTTGGTTCGCTAATACACGGGAGCGTGATGGCCGGATATTCTTGGTGACCTTTGTACGCTGCCGATTCTGTGTAGGTGCCATAATGATTAAGGAGATAGACTGTTGATAATGGGGGTGACAGTGTAATTGTAGTGCTAGCGGTGGTGATGAAGTTGTCGCGAGGTCGCGTGTCTCTCAATGGCGCGACTACCACCGTATGCATGAGGTGTGACACCCAATTATAAATGCCCTTGGCAATACACTAAACATCAAAGTTGGGTGACTATTCCCTGAGATGTAATCTTATCAGCGTCATCTAATCATGAACAGGGGTGCCCGAAGACTTGACGAGAACTCCATTTACTGTAGTTACCCATCAACGAGGAAAGTACAATTTATTAGGCTGACAGTTTTTTCCGATTTCCGAATGCTCAAGAGCAAAAACGCACCCAAAACTTTTTAGTACACTCCCTCCTGACAGCTGACGTACTTCCCCCGATGACGGGAACAGTAGTGTAGTACGTACCCGTAGAATCTTGGAAATAAGGCTTGCGGTTTCTATTCTAAAACTAGTAGAGATTCAGATAGGGTCTGTCAGATAGCTTTGGTTGAACTCGTTATCCCTTGTTGTGTAAAGTAGAATAGCTATGTGTTCCGACCACGAACTGGTCAGTTTATGCGAGCTCTACCCATTTAAAGTTATTAAAACTTGCAGGAGTTACTTGATAGTTAGCAAGTAGTTGGCTCAACAACCCACCTCGAATTCAGCATGGAACAATCTCCGGGCCCTTGTCAAGTCACCGCTACTATCTATGTATTATTTCACAGTCTTCCTCGCCTTCCTGTATTACGACTACCCACCGGTCACTTTATATACACGAAGTCGTGGCCTTCTGCGTAGTGATAGGTTACCGAGCATTGAAGTTTAAGGAGCAGCTAGGATGCCAAGTATACATATCACAGGTTTTACACCGTCTTTATTGCATCTGCGTGAGAATGAGTAATGTTGCTCTTGCCTGGTGGGATTAAATCTCGTAGTTTGACAAGTTCGGATGCTGGATTTCCAGTTTGTGAACCCCGTGTACGTAAGTATTTAATAAGTGTCAATCCACCGATAGCGCTCTTAGGCAGCATCATCATCACTAGTATTACATTCTCTCCGCCTTGATTTAGGCTACGTTCATTATCACAACCCTCGTTGGTTCATCAGTTTCAGCACGCGATGTCTTATTTTCACTCTTATTTTCGCTCTTTGATGGGGTCACTCCTGATGACTTCCAGCCGGGGACGGATATGATAGCTGAGTTTTGAGAAGGGCCGTTGGCTCAAGAGGTTTGAGATGGAGTTGTCTCATACACTAAGAGAGGTTGTTTAAGAATTCGACACAATTGTTTGAAAAGGAGTCTATTTTAAGGGTTTTTGTTATACGATATTACGGTTTATATTCGGACAGGATTTAAGCCATTAAAGTTAATGTTGGATTTGATTGGGGGGGGGGCCTAGGTTTCCTGCGTGACTAACAGTGTTAATCATATTTCCTCACTCTAGATCCGCGGGAGAGTATAACCCGGATAGTCATTTTCCAGTCACTTCCACGCCGTCACTTCTGACTATCCGAGTTTCGGTCATTTTCATTAAGGCTAGCATCAGATACATAAGACCGCTCCAACTCAGACTTCAGTGCTGTTTTAATCAAGACTATTCAGCAGTCCACCTTTGCCAGAGCGTCCCTGCATGTTTGTACCACCCTGCCAATCCCGGTCTCTGACAGTAGCACTATTTCCCCATCTCCAGCCCGTACAAGCCCTGCGACCACCTAGTATACAAGAACCACCTCTAGAGCTATACTCCGTTGCGGTATTCCCCTGTATACATTTGCCAGTCGCAGTACTCAAACTTCCAGTAGCTGCATCAAGGTAGCGGTTCAAACAGTGTTAGCTCTTGATCCCTGTCCCTTCGTTCTGCTATTTCGAACGATGTAAGAGCACGAGCTTTACTGCTACCCTTCTTTTCTTTCTTCCAACCAGCACTGTTTTTGAACGGGAGGTTAAGTAGGTAAATGCAGGTATGTGATGCCAAAGAATACGCATACTACATTTCTTTCTTCAATAGTTTTTGCTCACTATCACCACTGCAAAGCCCCGAGAAAATACATAGTCCTGTACCCGTATATTCCCTTCAGTTGATGTAAAACATTTGACCTTTATTAACAACTGTATATTTCGCTGTGACATGGCAGATATCACTTTTTGAATAGATTCAACTAAGAAGATATGAGGACGGCTGTCACAAATGTGGGGGAATTATCACTAGCAGCAGTAGTCAAAATAGGTTGTTCGGGGAATACGAGTTGACATAGTTTGTAGGGTGTTTAGTACTAAATATCAACCAAACCAAAAGTCTCTAGAAATTAGTTTCTTATGAAGGATTCCTGGTGGCCAAACTGTCTTCTCCAGACTCTACTAGCACCCCCCGGACCCTCCCCCCCAAAACATCTCTGCTCTTTGCTTTTACTATACAAGTTTGAGTTCTGTGTGATGGCAACAACATAGCTGATTATTTCTGGTGAACATTATAAAGGGATAAATGAAACTCGGAGTCAGAAGTGACGGTGTGGAAATGATTACAAAAAGTGACTGTCCGGAGTTGAGCCGGAGTATAAACTTGTCTCTCCTGCCTAGTCCTAGGTAGATTTTTGTTTATTTGTAATCATATTGTATTCGGCGGCCATGACATACATTTCCTCCATTTCCCTGCCACTTCTCGAAACCAAAGGAAACAAGCAAAGTCATGACCTCCATCCATTACCCAAATAAAACTTCATCCCCTATAATAAACCGACCAGGACTCTACGCCTCGTCCTCTGAGCTCTTAGCCTCCGGTAACCCTGCCCACATCCGTAACAGAAAGAAAATCTATCAACGCCTGTGTACATTTTTCTTAATCAAACATGGTCCCAGGTGGATGTGGTAATATATATCACATGCAACTTTGGGTAAAATCCGGTTTGAGTTCCACCAGAAACAGCATAGCAGGCGTGCACTTGACTTCTGGCTTAGCATCTCCCCCCTGGTCAACACCCTGACAGCAAGATCGATTACCTGAAAAGGAACGTCTAAATATTTATTGCCTGCCCCGAGTAAAATAGTCATGATTTTTCGGCCAACCAGCGACGACTGTCGTTCAATCAACATTTAAGAATCTAGAGCTCGATGGCCTCAAACTTTATTCCAGCACTATATTTCCAGATCTCCCTGCTATATATTGGACCCTCAGTCTATAATTTCTTCAGATATCACCCGGATGGCCGGTCCAGCGTCCGTTAACGCTAAATTCCAGAGAATATATACGTCTCCTTCATTTTATCCTATTAAAATATATACTACAGACCCCCCCCCCCTCAACACCGTAATATACAGTCAATTGCAACAAAGTCAGCCGCTACCCTAGTCAAGTCCAACTGGCCCCCATACCCTGCCCCCACGACATTTTCGTATACCCACCCCTCGTATTTGAGACAACAGGTAAGAACGACTTTCAAACCCAATGCGTTGCAAATCAGCATACGTCATAGAAATCTATCACCCGAGCTCCGAGCGGAAGAAGGGGTTTAGCCGCGGGACAAGCGCAGTCTTGACGTCACGACATGTTCCTCACTTGCGATAAATTATTTTTCAGGTAAAATTTCCAGAGCCAGAATAGGGTAAATGCCGGTGCAAGATTGATGAACGAGTGTAAACATGCCGAATTTACTTTCCATACCCCCAGTAAAAAGACTTATAGCAAACTGTTGTGAAAGAATGAAGAGGAAGCTAAAACGATAGCCCAAAATTATTCAGAAAAAGGCATAACACGGAAGCAATTGTGCTGGATTAGGAAATCTAGGATGTGTCAAAGGCAAGAAAAGGCTTCGAGATAAACAGTTTTCCGTCCAACCAACCGCTGCGCTCAATCCTCCTATATCGACATCCTGGAAGCCGGGCCACACATTTTGGTCCCGAATGGGAGCACGAAGGCTAACGGCGAGGTGCTGACGGGACGTCTGCACCCCGACTCCGCAAATGATTGAGGAACTCTTGCGAAGCAGCGTCTAAAGTTACATAAGCAATGAATATACAACCCCATGTCGACTCACTGCCAGTATGAAGGCATCAACCTACCTAATTGGTTGGGAGCAGCGCCTTCTTGGACGTGGACCACATTCGATTTTGCCTCTAGTAAGGTTGTTCCACCACCGGTACCGTTCATTGTTCCGGCATTTGAGGACAGCATCCGCCTTCCACCTTCCACTCTAAAAAGACTCACGCCCAGTCTATAACTCCCCGGTCGGTTGATGGTGATGTCTGGAAATAAAACATAACTTCCTTGGAGTTGGCTGAGTGGAACCCCGTGAGAAGGTGCGGTGCAAGGTTCGTTCAATAAGTCCAGTGACATGGACAAACGGCCTGACAATATGTACATATCAGGCGGTGCTAACGGTGGTGGGTTACCGCTTTCTCGATAAAGTGCAGCTTGAGCGAACAATCCACTCAGTTCGTCTTCTCCGGGGATCTCATGCCCCGATGCGTCATAAATATGCACTCGGACAACCAACGGCGGATATAAAGGAACCCCTGCTTTTGCAACAGCAGGTGGCTGAACCGCCACCTCAAGCGAATATGTTCTCTGTGAATTCATCCTCCCTCTAAAATAGCGTCGATACTATCCAGCGCTTCGAATCCTGGAAACGTCGGTACGTTCTCAGATATAGAGAGTTGCAACGTTGACTTGGGTTTCGGTCGTTCGTGGCCCAGGCCTTCGGCTCCAACGGCGCTTGTTTCGATTGTTGGATTGGTTGCTGGTCTAATATGAGGACACAAACTTGCCGACAGGCGAGGTAACGGTGCTTAATATGTGCCGCCTTGTTTGCTTCTACCCCCTGGAGACCCTACTTTTGGACTTAATACGAGTTAGCAACACGAACTCAACAGACGAAAATTGGAACATGCACAGAAACCGCTTAAACGAAGAGGGCAACAGTAAGAACAATAGAAGAAATGGTTCCTGTTAACAATGTATCAAACGTTTGGTATCGTACAACAAATCTCAACAGCAAGTCTTTTAGCACCCCGTGCACCGCAACAGATACGGCAGCAGGGAATCCAGTGAGCTGGTAGTGGTAGGAGTGGTAGGAGTGGTAGAGTAGTCGAATTTTCTTCCTCTTGCTGTATGAAGGTGCCAGGCACAACATCTTCAAGGACGTAGTAGACCCTATTATACCTCTACTTGCAGGGGATACCACTGTGCAAGGGGATCGATGCCTGAACTGCTGTTTGCACGACCCATGATGTACATCGGAGGCGTTCTGGCGTTGCAATCCTTCGAAATCATATCAAACGCTATTTCTGTTGATACCGACATATCATATGCACTAAATTCCGAGAAAGGTGAACCGACCACCTAATGAACCATTTCAACCCGGCTAGAAGGTTTGGAAACCGTTTCCCCGCAGCAAGTTTCGGGACTAGTACCAACACTGGCTTCCTCGGGACATAAAACGCGTTAGGAGCTGCAGAATTCCGGAGAGAAAGTGGGCGGGGTGGAGCACCTGTGCACCTGTACAAAAGCGTACCGACCCGCTATGTGCAGTCAATCTAGGAGAAACCTTTGGGATCCTTGGAACAATGCAACTCCTGAATTCTGGGCGGAGAACCGGTGGCATGGTAAACACCGTTGCTTTTTCGTCAATTGACTACAGTCGTAGAACCCGAAAACAAGCTTGAAATGTAAGACGTGCAGTCTGTCGGCCATGGTTGATCTGTCGTTCGTCACAAGAGCTCCGTTCCGAGCCCTAGAGCAGCGGGAGTGGTATATACACCGAACAGCGGCCGCCAGCAACCCATGTACAAAGGCGGGGTTGGAGTTGGGGTCAGAACGAAGTGAAAGATTGCTTCTTTCTCGAACTTGAAAGCCTCAAGCAGGAGAAAACTCAAGCAAATATGGATGATACCGCCCACCTGCACAAAGGTTATGAAGAGCGCAGGTATTATGACCAAAACAGCTTTTCATCATACACAGCATACAGAAAGAGAGAAGCAAAGGAAAAGCAAAAGCAGTAAGACCTTTTGACACTGTAATCCTGCCCCTTGCAGCAGATAAAGAATGGTCGGGTTTGATAGATTAACCCCGGTATCGTTATATGTAACCGGCTAAAATCTGACTGCCGTAGGTAATCGTAACACAGAAGAAATTCGTAGGAAGAAGATGGATAACTGTGACTTGCAGACCAGTTCTGTGTAGGTTAGCATGGCATCGTATTATACAAAAGCACTCGAAACAGAGCTCCAAGACAGTTGAATCACCAAATCTGGAACAAACCTCCGGTACTTTTCTCTTAAATGCAAATGTAATCGATATCTGCAGGGGACGAGATATTGAGTAATTGTCTCCAATGGTGCGGAGTTGCGATCCCCGCCTTGTCCAGATCTTTAATTGGGTTATCTTCGTCAATTGCAGAGGGAAAGAAACGATCGACGCCGTAATTTTTCTTTCAACCAGTAATCTGTATGCAATAGATCAACAAGAATGAATGAATGAAGAGAATTATTGCAAAATTCAACCAGTGGGTGTGGGTGATGAGGCATATGAGGGCTGCTATGGCGACACTCATATATGCCAATAGGAGCCCACCGCTTAAGGACCTCAAACTTCTCCACTCCCATGACGCCAGTACGCCCGCTAGCCGTCGGCACACAGATTAGGTGGCGTAAACTTTCGAGCACAGCATCAGAGCATGAGACAAGCAAAGTCCGCTGAATGTCCTGTCTGACCCGAGAACCTGGGATCCTCTCAGAGCTGCAAGTCTTTGCATGCATCCCACACATGCAAGGTCCCGGAACACGCGTTCATGTCTCCCCAACCGTCTTCCTGGTCAATAAGCGAGTCATCAATCGGGCGCGGGCCCACCCCCGATTTGTAAATGTCAATTCTCCTCACATCGGCCGCAGAAGGAAAAGTCGGCACAATTTTCCTTGATTAGTTCTTCGTTTGAAATTAAACTCTCGATGCAGCCACTAAGTCTGTGTTGACAACCCAATGGGAGAGAAAACCGACCAAGACGGCTTGAATAGATCTGGTTAAGGCCGATTGAGTTGGCCGCCTGTACGCTTTCCTAGATTCCCGAGCGTTTCGGCATCATGATCATGGGAAAGATGGCCAGCACAGCTGCAAGGCGCAGACGCGGATTCAGCCGCTCCTGGCGAGTTCAGGTGTCATGGCTCCTGGTGGTACTATGTTTCCAGGTAGCTGATACAGTAACAACCCTGACTTTGGGTACCGAGAGTTGGTTTACAAACGTAACCAGCTCATCCCAGCAGTCGAAACGAGACATCAACTCCGGGACGAGATCTCGGCATTGCCACCCATCCCAAGGATCTATTTTAAGATTTAACCTTTCAGCGCAATCATTGGCTGGCTAGCCACGAGGTTGCCAGATCTCGATATGTTTTATCATTACATACCCAGGTATATACTGCGTTATAAAACCTTCATTATTACGACTCCGCCTCCACCTTGAAGCTTTGACATGGCCTGTTGGACTTCAGCTGACGATTTTGACTAATTGGTGGAAGCACAGCATACTTTGAATCATCGAACTACGCAACGTGCATGAGTTGATTGGAAATGCTGCTAAGAGACATTGCCAATTAGGGCACTTCTGGCTGCGTTCCAATAGTTATGTGGTCCCGAAGGCCTATATCGGCATTTCCTCGCAATGAAATAATGACAATATCTCTCTAACCAGGGAGTCCAAGCATGAAAAATAGAAAGTGCACATACGTGATCACAATAGTTCAGAGTTATTGCATAAAGACAAATACCATTCTAGCGGACCTCACTACTGTGTTTAGGTTTGCAGCTGTTTCGGACTGTGCGATGCTCCGCTCCGACGGTGCTTAGGCTATAGGGGACAATGGACTATAGTTAATATGGCTTGCCGTGAGCGTATGAATGTACATATAATCCCGAGGCACACTGGCAGTAGCAAGAAACACTTGCCGCTATGAGTTGCCCACACATATACTTAGCTGCGGCGGATATATTACAGGCGATTTCACGGTTGTGTGTAACGTCAAACGGCATGTCAACCAACGGCCCTAAATCGCAAGATCCCGGATCAACCTGCAGGTAGATAGTAAGTGCATTAGGTTGTCTGCATTCGGTTCCAGGGTAGAGTTCATATCGAAGAGTTGGTCGTACGGACGCCTTGACAATGGCTCGGAATGCCAAATGCATATGCATCTAAATTGTACTGCGGGCCTCGAAAGAAGCAACTTCTAGAAATTATAATTGCCCGAGCTCGAAAATTTCCTGGAGATTTCAATTTACTTGAAACCCGATGCGATTTTGAGCTCCGGTAGTCTGGGTGCTCCTCAGGTGACTCGTTACGTAGGTGTCTTCAAACATGTGCTCCCGGGCGAGAAGTACCTTGTAGAGGGCGCCACAGCTCCACGCTGAACGAACTTGCCAGATCATACTAACGGACCAACTCCCGAACTTCTATCTCTTTTCAGACACTCCAAGGCAGAAAATCTTCATCGTGAACCCAGGCTAACGCCCAGAGGATGGTAGCTATAGTTAACACTATTAAATATGCATATCTACTCGGAGTACCCACAAAGTGATAGATAAGACCTAAAGAACCCCCGCCGAACTTCTGCAGGCAAATACCCTGTACTCTAGCTCTTTCGTCGTCATTTTTAACATTGAAAATTTGAATTCCAACCGGAAGAAAGACATCCCACATCTGGGCGCCCCCCCACCTACGGGTGGGGTACAACAGGTTTGTTTGAATGACGGTGAAGCTAGTTGTACTCCAGAGAGCCATAATAACCATCCAGATGGTGCTATGAGGAACTACGTAAGTGACGGGTCGTTGTTTCGGTAGGCTGAATAGAACATTGTCGTATTGCCCTATTTGTGACATTTCGCCATGACCCAGGCTTTCATCTCCAACGAATAGTTGCAGTCATGCCCTCATGATATCTACCAAATGAAGATAGGGCGAAAACGATGTTACCGGTCTGCGAGGGTGCTAGTCTATAAGAATACCCTCTGGATCATTCTCCGGCACGCTATGCACCCGGCCGCCTCAAAAAACTGTCTTACCCCCAAGAGTCGCCGCTGGCCTGGCGGTATCCTGCTGTTTACAAACTTGAACCTCCAAACGATCCGCTGGTACGATGTAGTTCATGGATCCTCGTAGCTTACTTTAGTCTTTACTGCAGCAGAAACATCCCAAGTAAATCAGTCAAACTGCGGCCTAAGCTAGTTGTTCCAATCTCGAACCCAGCCCGCCTGCTTACCATACTTCTTTCCATCGATATCTCGTGGTTGAGCATGTTTCAGCGCTGGCAATTCATTGGTTCAGACGGTTACCGGAGACCTTCCACGAGTGTAAGCGAGTTGCGATCCAATGATGCTTTGTGCTTCTATTCGAGCTGGAGGCGGCAATGCATGAAAATGTACAGTAAAATGGCGTTTACGACAACTGACCTCCTTTCTCCTCCCTCCCCCGCCATGAGCGAAATATCCCTGGCTTAGTGTCGAACTACCCTGCCCCCACGTCCGATCTTTGCACAGCCCAAATCCCGAGTGCGTGGTTATGGTCGAAATCGGGTTGGTAAGCTCTTCTGGTACGATTTGTCGATTGATAGAGTCATCCAGCTCAATTCCTGCACCCCACTACTGTCATCAAACCAATGCATCGTGCCAAATTGGTTTACAGCCTACCGAAAGGCATCATATGCATGTTTGGAGTCTAGCTGGAGAGAAAGGGCGCTGCGAGCAATACACATCAGGGGGTCACGTGTTTTCAAGTCTTAACTCCAGCTTCGATCAAAGTCCATCTCCAACTTCCACCAAATCGAGAAGGCTTTGCTCTATACTTACCTGAAACTCCTCCTTCACGCCGTTATATACTCCACCAAATCTACGCTCATAGCCAGCACTCGTAACGTGATCCGGATCACTGATAGATCGCTAGAATTTTCAGAGGCAATAGACTTGATGTGCGTGCAAAACAGTAGCTGACAGAATGTATCTAGATTCGGTTGAACTTCAAGTCGAAGGAACAGGGCTGTTAATAAACGCCTGCCATGTCGCCAACTGCTACCGATTTACAGATCCGCTACGATCATCCTCCTAAGTTTGACACAGACCGTCCCTATGGGAATCGTACACACTACTGTATCGTTGCTGGTAACTAGTAATACTGGAATGACTACTCCCCTAGTCTTCAACCACCCGCTACACGATGTGTCCTAGTAGATTCGCCTATCAGTTTTACAAATGATAACCGCTCCTAAAAACCATTAAGCGTTCCCCACCAACGAGTGTGCGATCGGAGGCTCTAAATCGAGAAAGAACCTAAGTTCTTTACATTAGGGGGAATGACTGCTTTTGAAAGCCCTTGGGTTTATAATTCCTGTTACCCTAGCACCATGACAACCTGGATGAGGAGTTCTGACGAGCCCGATGCAGCCGATGCTTCACCTCTGTCGGAGAGCTACCACTTCTCAATACTCTAATGTTAGAGGGATATGGCAAGAGCAATAACAAAGACTGAAGGTATTGTGTTTCGATTTCTGCAAGCCGCGTTTACATGTTCCTGACGTAGAGTAGGATAGGAAAATAACAATAGAGCGTGTACCCATACGCTCTCCGCATATTATTTATCACCTATTCCTTCATTGGATATCGTCCCAGTTGCGTCTCTTCTCTCATATCAACCACTCCTCCTTCATTCGGCGCCTCCAGCAACATAGCTTCGGGAGTCTTATAAGGTGACCCAAAACACAAGCTTAAAACTTAAGATGGACCTTGACGATATATATCTTTCCAGAAATGTGCTATTGACTCTGGTCTTGTCTTATAACGAGCGTTTGTTCTATCTCTAGATGTTAAACCGAATGATATACTGTGAGTAGCCCCCACATCCCCGCACCCACCATCGCCCAAGTTCGACGACTGATTACTCTCCCCAGGTTTGGAATTGCAGCATTGGAAGCATCCTACTTGTTGCCACTACCACGTTCTTCGACATCGTGCTCCTGACATTGGATTCCGAACTTTTGGGGCACACAACTTACATTCATCGGGTTCTACCGGGGAGTTTAATCCCTAGAAAGACGCGAATCGCGGTAGAGGTCCAACTCCAGATAAGCCGTTTTATTATCAACCTGAAATAGTTGCTCTCGTTCCCTGGATATCGGTATCCATCATATATGGGTGTTTACAGCCAGCAAACGGGCTTGTTTGCGGGGGCAACCTCAAAGAATATCATTCGATCACTCGGTTCCATATTCATCATTGGTCGCTTCATAAAGTATCACCTATGTCTGAATGCTCGATCTATCTCGCGGCAACACCTTCCTAGAGAACTCACACCTTCTCCGCAAGCTATTTATTCCTCCCAATTATCGGTCATAAAATACGAGCCGACGATCCCACCACCACAGCCAACCGGTGCAGGCACGGCCGGCGGTCTCTGATATCTCGATAAGGCCTCCCCTCACTATCGATTCGTTTATGCATCGTATCTGCACGGGCTTCCCATCGATCGAGTTTCGGCGACTCTCTGACACAAAATTCCCATGCCGACTACCGACCTTATATCGCCCATCCAACTGATTAAGGATTGGACCGAAACAATCTGATCGCCAGAGATGGCGGATCATTAGATTTCTCGGCTTTAAGTGGTGCCACGTACGTGTGAGACTCACATTGGTGTGGTAGTCACGTGAAGGGCGTCCGAGACACATCGTATGCTGTGTGACCACATATATTTTCAGTTTGTTATTGCCGTTTGCATGAAAGGTATCCAGCGATTGAAGTGTGGAATTGCAGCCGTTGACGGTCGCAGGACGGTATCTGCCCAAAACATTCTGCAATTTGAGGCTACATACTTATCTACTGGTACTTACTGACACAAGCTTTTTATTTTGTCGTTACCGCCGGAACCGACTGCTAGGGTCCCTCATGGATTGTTTCTCCTGGTTGGGCGCCCTTGCATTATTCGTTGACCACCCTACCGGTGACTTTCAATCGATAATCTGCATGAGATCGGCGGAGGAAGTAAACAGATGCGTCAAGTTGCAACCGGAATATCTATTCGTTCACCGGGTCGAGATTCCCACGCTTATATTTACCCCAAATTGAAACCAGCGTTTGGCGCCCATTCGTCGGCATCCCGAGAGTGATAAACGCAATGCATATCGGGTTGTCACGGGCCAAGACGTCGTAAGGGTGGCCCGATATCGTCAAGGGTATAACTACTATTTTGAGCCCCGTTTCAGCCTTGCAGGCATGAGTCAGAATATTCAGAAGCCGTCTGATCCGGGGAAACTTTTGACAAGGGTCCACAACCTTAAACTCAATTCAGTTCCAGTCTGCCTTGTCTACGTTTCCTGACGTGAAAGACGTCTTATCGTCTTATCGTATCGTGGGTAGATTAGTTTTCTTCTGAACTTCATGGTTCTTTCAGGATTTGAATCTTTCGGAATTTGACAATGAACTTCGCGGTGTGGTTTGGAAGGGTGGTTGTTGTATGTGGTACGATACAAACTGGGTACTATATTTGCATGAGGTCTGATAGGTTTCTACACGCTTTGTACTCTAGGCAGACATCCTGACTGGGATGGTGACGCATATGCATCTGCAACCGATTATCTGCTGAGTCGAACGAGGAGGGAGATGGTGAGGGATGGTGTGCGCGAACAACGGTTATTTAAATTCTGATAGCCCTTCCTCGCGAAGATTTTTTGTTCGGAAAACAAATTCAACTGTCAAGCCAAAACACGCTCGAAACCCACTCAAATAAAAAACCCCATCACACATACATCATGTCACACCCCCGCGAAGACCCAGTCGGTTACTCAAGCATCCCGCCGACAACCACAAACAACACCAGCGACGACGTCGACCGCATCGTCGAATCGCCCCCTTCTCCAGATGTGGGCAGACCTTTCTTTGAACCACTGTCTCAGCGACAGCGTACGGACTCAGGTTCCTTCGAAGAACCGCGACCACTTCAGCGTACCGAAACAAACCACCCAGCCCCACCAACTTCCATCGGTATTACACGCACAAACACTCTACAAAAGTACGGAAGACACAGCACGCAGTGGTTGTTCAAGGGCTTCTCGGTGCGGAGGGATATCTTCAGGATGAAGCTGGACGAGGATCAATAATGATCATGCACACACTACGATACGACTTTTACGAATGAGATGTGGAATGATGACGGGGCTATGATAAGATGTTTGTATACTAGTTTTTTTTGGCATAGGAAGAGGTGTTATCAGTTCATAGTTACGCATCAGGATTTCTTTTGTTTTTCTTCTTGTAGATAAATTTTTATTTTATTATCTTGTCAGTATTCTAGCGGGACATGAGAGTGTATATTTTTTCAATTCTGCGAGTGTGAAAGCTGGTATTTTTTTTTGGCTGTGCAATACTGAGATCTTGCTCCATCTCCACCTTAAAACTGCCCTTCCGTGTCCAAGCTAGATGGTTACACATGACTATGCTTGGATCTACTTACGTGTGTTACTAAGTTGCTTTGTAAGAATTATCGCGATAAGCCTCTTGGCTTGTCTTGAAGGGAGCCCTGAGCTGAAGAATGCTTGGGAATCAAGAGACACCGAGCGCTTGGCTGCAATATGTGACGTTCATGTTTGCGAACGAGGTGCGTGATTGCAGAAGAAATTGGAGGAGGTGAATTCATGCATGCAAGACTTACGGTTGACAGAATGTTGCTCACGAGCTACTGTAGGAGAGAGGTCATGGAATGTAATGCGAGGGCTCGAGTGGATTGCTGCAAAACACCCCACAAATTTCTCAAACCCAACCATTTTGTCGTCGCAATCCTGTACTGTCAGTGGTGGCGTCGAATCTTTTAAGGCCTAGGCCAACCCCACGTTTCCGAGAATACGGTAGCTTTGGGGAGAATAGCTGCTTCGGACGGAGGACAGAGGAATATGATGCACTCCACTGCTACTGGCGCGGCAGGTGCTCGGGATACACAGGAACGTCCTTTTCTTTTGTATGGCCCCGGATCTAGAGTAACGGTTTGCTCCTGTGTATGTTCATTCGGTGGGTGGGGTGCTTTACGTGAGAAATGAGGATGGCATATCCGCGAACAACGGGATTCAGTGGGTGCATATTGCTGCGTCCCATGACGTCCGCCCGGGCAGTCTACGGACGGCCCGCCCTATCATACAAATCCTGGGGAGTCCGGGCCTCCAGATGATCTGAGCCACAAATGGCATGCGAAACACCTCGTGCAGTGGCAATGGCAGATGGTTCACCGGCAGTCTAGGTCGTTATCGCGCAGTAGGGAATCTAGTTGGTATGTTCTGACCTCATTAGTGCCAATGCTCCCTCTTGTACTTAGGTCATCGCGCAGCAACAAATTCCTCCATGCATCATCACGCAGAAAATCATGATCATTGAAACCCTTGCACCCTTGCCAACTGCGTAGGAATCCAATGTCCCGGGGTGTGGTTTGCCGTAGAGTTTGGATTGATTCGTATTTTTTATAGTGTGTGCAGGATACTTAGGCGATTTGATACGACCAAGGAATCGATTGGGGCTGCTACGCTCCATGATATATGTTGTGCAGACTAGTAGACGGTGTCATTTGAAATTCGCGATGTCTTGGTCAATCGGTGAAAGCTCTGAAGCATGCAGGTTGAAGGTACCCCAGTTCCTGCGGGCCACGCATGGTAAGGAGCCTGAGGCAACAAGGCAGCAAAAAAGGGCCAGAGAATACCTAGGCATACAAATAATTTGATTGCAGTCGTTACTTTACGAGGTAGGACTTCTCCTATGGAGCCAAAGTGCCGGACAATTACTGTTATGATGTGACGAACGAGTTCTGAAACGCTTCATATACATCGCAAGCTACTGTAAGTCTGTGTACGCCAAAGGATGCCAGATTAATATATAGTCATATGAGTAGGTGAATCTTTACGTATTTCTCTAAATCACGACTAGTCACTCGTTGATCGTTGATCGGGACCGAAAAATTGTAGGAAATGCATGACCCCACGATGCGTAGAGGGGGAACAAGGACAAAGGACAAAGGTGACCCACATACAGTACCGTCTGGGTCCGTTTTAGATGTGGCTATAGCTTTCTGAATCGGTGAGACCGAACTTGTGGTGACTTTGACTGGGGTAAAAAACACTAAATTAGGCATACATGCACATACAAAGGCGTACGTCAGGGTGCATATCTAGACCAAATGTCATTATATGCCTGCGCCCGCGTGTCATTTTATGTCATGTACGAACAAGGCTTCGGATTCTGGTAATCATAGTCTTCATGCTATCTGCAATCTAGCATACGTACATAGTGTCTATGCGAGGGAGTTAGGCGGTGTTGATCTGCTGCAGAGGCGTTTGTGGACTCTTTTCCATGGTCTTGGACGTTGGATGTACATTGTACATACCACACATCCCGAGACTAAGCTCCGAGATTACTTCCCTAACACACTAAAGTAATGGCATTGGCGCACAAAGAAGCATATGTCATATTCACTTCCAATCCCAATGATTCATGTTAGGTAGGAAAGAAAAAGTACCGGGGGAGAGGATGTACCTTGCGGATAGCCGCATTATTCGGGTTCTGCACATACTCACCAAGTCCGGAGATACAACAGCAGAGGTTATGCTAACGGTCGGTGTTGGTCAGTGGGTCTATGTACCATTTCTTACATAGTACCAGGAATACGCACAATCTCACCGGCGAACAAGATTCACCAGAGGTTAGATTGACTATGCTACCATACGTTTCCACCGCGTAAGGCTCGGACCTGTGCAAATACTCGCCCAAGCTCGTCCGAGGGTTTTTAGGCGCCAAAGAAGTTTGTCCTCCGCGAGTTCCCCTAGGTAATCTGGGTACGAGCCTTGATATTGTTCAAGGTGCCCGAATCCAACATTGGTCCATCATTCACCCCCAGCACAAGATCCGCAGCAAAATCACCCCAGAATCGAACCACATCCATGAAACTTTTGTCTCGCCGAAAGGTTATTACACGTGAAGCCGCATACGTCGCCACCAATGTTCGCATTGGGTCAGGCGGGAAGTTAACTACATTTGACGTCAGAGGAGAGGGAGAGTAGGTAGCTCGGGGTGAAATGCAGACCTTTTGAATGTTGTGTCTCCTGATTCCGCTCTTGTTCTCCAACAATGCCCTCGTCGCCTCCCTCGTCGCCTCCCCTTGGCTCTTCCGCGCATTCCACCGGGGTTGCTGCACTTTCTGCCACGTCTTCACCCCCCTCATGATCTTCCGTACCGCCATACACAACCTCTACTAACCGTGCCACTTCTTTCCCAGAAGGCGCAAATGACCCCTGGTACATTCCCTGTAGTAAATCCGCGAACTTCTCCAGTGCCATCTCTTTCAGAGCTTCCATGCAAAGTTTCTGCGCCAACACATAAACCCCCGCATTAACAACACACTGCGTCCATTTCTCCTCATCAACCATATTGTAAGAGTTGAGATAGAGGAACTGAATACACATCTTCCACGCATCCACCGTATCCACCGCTGAATCAAGCGTGACCGAGTTCTCCGCAATCTCGCGAGTAGGGATCCGCGTTCCAAAGAGAGTGGTGAAGTATGGACACTTGCTCTGCAGCACTGATTTGTGGAGGTTGAATTCCTTCTTCTCTGGGCCGATCAGCAGCTGGAATGTCGAGGAGGTGAACTGGCTGTTGGTGTATCTGTGGGTTAGTCATTGAATGTTCAAATAAGAGAAAAGGCGGTGATACTCTGCAAAATCATTGGTGGAGGCTTTTAATGTTATTGCTGGTTCAGAAGAGCTAGAGCTAGAGCCAGCGAGAGCGAGGGATTCGGTGAGAGTGAGGGATTCGGTGAGAGTGAGGGATTCGATATCTTCAAAAGCCTCCCCGCAGCTAGTACAACCGCCGTAGTCGTTGATACTGTAGGAACCACAGTGCCTGCAGCTTGCCATTTTGTGATGTCTGAACTAGTCTTGTAAGTCAGCTCGTAGTGAGGAAGATGGTTGTCACGACAAAACATGAATATGGATTAACACAAAATATGACAAAAGGGCGATGGAGATAAAGCTTTGAGTCAAACAATAAACAACACTTTGGAGGGCGGGGGTGGCTGGGGTAGGCTAGGGAACGTGCATGAGCCGGCCAACGAACGGGAATACAGGCAAACACTCGTCACACAGGCGCTCACTCGGCTTTTGCCGGCTCGAGTTGTCACTCATTTCGGGTCCTAGCGGGCAGCCCACCCATCCTTAAGAATTATTAACCCCATCCACAGAGCCTCAGCCTTCCAAGCTCTCATTTTATACTGGTCACTGGTATTGTAGTGCCGATATTATCAACCCAGATCCTTCTGCCTTCGTTTCGCGAAATCTGAAAGAAGCGGAACACTGAAATACTAACAAGCACAAGGTCGCCTGCTCAGGACTGATTGGTACTTGATGAATCATATGTGATATCCGTTTGCGTGTAGGGTTGCGTTAAGGCGAGATCAAGAGGCACATGATCGCTTGGAATTTGGAAACTTCCTTGAAGGATGCTGATGTTGTCAACCATTGAATGGAGAGAGAAGAGAAAGTACGTGCGGTAGTTTATACACACAGAGACTGGTGAGTTTCAGGGTACACCCTCGACAGTCACAGATAAGTATGCATAGATAAGATAGAATGAAATATGCAGAAAGATCATGCATAAGAATGCAGTAATTCACGGATATTATGCAGTTCTGCCTGCGTCTTCGCGCGCTAGATTTCTCCTGGTCAAGGGATATGTCACATACGAAGTCTTCGCTGATATTCTTTATTTCTCGCTGCCAAACCTTACACTAATGTTTAACAATCCTTGCGAAGACCAGCAGGCGTACGTACGTCGGAACCCCGCACTACCATCTCTCCCGGAAAACTCCCCCTTCTCAACCACGCTCAATTACCATCGCGTTCGGATTAGCAACACAGCAGTTGGGTCTGGTCTGAGCGGTCTCCTGCCACATTCACCCATTGCCATCCGTCTTCACCCGGATCACTCCCGTGGCGGAAAATGCCGAAATTTTGTTTTGAGCGCATATGCCGTGGGTTCTAGTTGAGCTGTAATATCACTAGTTTCCTCTATTTGTGTTCCGAGATTCTTCCAATATGCCTAGTCTGTCAGACAGTTTGGATACGGCATGGGTTTACGCGTTAGCCAAAAGAAATAGACGTCTACTATTCTCGGTTTTCAGCACACTGGAGATTTAGAAACGAGGTTAGGGTTTTCACAGAAGTTGCGCTAGAGTTAGCGTGACATTAGTGCGACACCGTCATATTTTGATGTTCTATTTACCACGACACCACCAACCATGTCGGTACGCACCTCAATCTTTAACCCCGACCTCCCGCTTGCGTCCTCTGTTCCTCGCTCCTCCACTTCCACCCCTACCCCAACCACAAACCCCAATTCTCCATCAACCTCCGATTACCACACCGCCGCCTCAGCGTCCCATATACTATCTGATGATGACGACGAAGAGTTTTACGGTAGTAGTTCAGGCGGCGAGAACACGCGCCACCGCTGGGGTGATACGGAAGACACCAAGACGTCGGTGAAGCCATTCTTTGGCATCATCAGAGCGCTGGACTGGGATTCGCATCAGAATATCGGAAACCACCTATTGCAGGCACATGTGCTCAAGAAGCTGCATCCGCATGGAGCCTTCATGTCTCAGGAGTGGAAGAGGAAGAAAGGGCAAGATTTGGATGATGATGAGGTGGTGGATCCGGCTATTGCGAACCGGAAACGGTTCATCACTAAGCAGTGGACTGCGTGGCCGTTACCCGCACACCGCGTGCCAAGGGAGAAGGAACATCTGCCCAGGAATGTTTTCTTCCAGCAGAGGAGACGGATAAATGATCAGAAGACTTTTGCAAAGAGACAGGAGGGAAAACAGGCGCCAAGCGAGATGTTAGAGCAAGTCCTAACAGCGGTGGTGTTGAGGAAGGCGAAGGAGCGGATTCGTGTGAGAAATAATCCTGCGTTAAAACCGGCATACGATGATGAGGAGAGTGAGAGGTTGGTAAAACCGGTGGTGAGGGATGTTATTGCGAGACTGGATACTCTGCTGCTGGGGCTGCACCAGGAGAGGGAACATTATGTCAAACGGCTCATTCCGAGTACGGAGGGAGGAGACTCGAAGAGGAAGTGGGACCGCGTTAAAATTATGCCGAAGTTGGGAGATGAACTGCCTACATCGCCGGATACTACTGCTGCAAGGCCGATGCCAGACCATTCGGACTCGGAGGAAGAGAGGGTCCCGAAAAAGAAGAAACGGAATATTGCGACGCCAGAAGAATACGCGGTGCGTCTAAAGGACCGGATGACTATGCTGACGCTACGAGATTGGAGTCATGTGATGGGGATGGCAGCTATTAAAGGGTGGGATCAAGAGCCGCTGCAAAAGGCGGCTAAGGAATGTGTGGAATTGTTTGATCGGGATATGAAGTTTCGCACATTGGGTATCGGGGCGGGGAATGCGGGGAGGACGGGGATTGTGTGGAGTGCGAAGGAGGGGCTGCGGGAAGATCCGAGTAGTTTTAAGGAAGAAGGTAATTATTTGGAGCCAGTCAAGGTTAGCTGGGGTGGGAAGAAGAGAAGGGCACAAGAGGCAAAGGAGAGAAGGAGGAGGAAGCTGGAGGAGATGAGGAGGAAGGCTAGGGAGGAGGAGGACGAGGAAGATGAGGAAAGAAATGGTAACAGTGATGGGGATGAGGGCGGTGAGGGCGGTGAGGGCGGGAATAATAGTGATGGAGACGGGGACGATGCGATAAGTGAAGCAGAAGACGAAGATGATGCAGTGGGTGATTAAGAAGGAACACATTAGTGTTTTAGTCTGCTACGATATTCATATGTCAGCACTCGTATCACCAAATTCAGTATGTGGATTTACCTAGTTGGCATCATTCATCGTCCAGTACCAAGCAAACGACGTCGTCTCACGGGGGTTCGGAACAAAGATCAACCAGTTGTTTTTGTGTCCCCCTTAAAACCCTATATTGAAAAAGCACAGCTCATGGAACACTGCTCCTGGTTTGAGGTCATTTTACACGCTGCCAGCAGCAGCGGCAGAATGAAACACAAGCACTGCATTGTGTGGATATATCCAATTTAAGATTCTCATGCGTCTCCGGCAGACCGTTGGCGATCTGAAGTGGTAAACCTTGCCTGCTGCGATGTAAAGATCGTTGCAAATGTCTCACGTATTCCTGTCCCAGTATATATATCATACGATTGGTAAGGATATCGCGCGTACAACAGGACAAACACCGGTGAGCGGTCTACGGCTGAACGTGGTGCCATTCTTCATAATCTCCTTCTGTCTCTCTTTGCTCTCTTTGCCGGATGTTAAACGGTAGTTGTGTAGATTTCAACGGGTAGCTGCAGATCTTAGTCTGGGGCCGCCGCATACATAGCGCAGCCTGCACCCCAGACTTACTGCATATATGAAGTGGATAACTTCCCTCCATCAATCGTAATTGACAACTGTCTGCACACTTTTTTTTACACCACCCGATTTTCCCCACATTTTTTGCGATGCGTGTTGCCGAAAAGTCAGATTTAGCTCCGGCGAGAGATTGAGCACATACCTTAGTACGTTCTTTTCGTATCCCCCCCCCCCCTCAAGTGTACCACGTTCGAGACTACCCCCTTCAATATCTCCTTCTGAATGGGAGAGTGCAGCTGGGCTTATTTTTTTCTCGCCAAGACAGGGTTGTTTGCTGCAACTGCACGTCCCTCAGATTCAACACTTACTACCTCTTATTAATCTCGCGCTCGCTGAATGCATGACCTCTTTGAGTGCTGGTTCATACGCAGGAACATGTAACCCTATGTATGTCTCTTATACATACCTCTCGTTACTACTTTTCAACTGACACTCCCCCGCTTTTGTAGGGCAGACTGCATCTACGTAGATTTCCCAACTACGTATGTATAGCCAACGACCCTATGGGAATATATGATCAGTGGGACAATACCACTGATAGACAGAACGGCGAGACAATTAGGCGAGACCACCCAGCTACTGCATGAGCTGCTGCGTGCGCGCCCTTGGTGGCTTTTCCTCCGTTCACATCTCTCCACGTCACTGCCGGAAAAGCTGTCATGCACACGATTGCATGGCTGATGAATCAAGGTGGCTTTTGCAGGCACGCGGTGGGAGTCTCGGTCGCGAAGAGGAGGGGGTGGTGGTGGTGGTGGTGTATCGCCCTACAGGAAGTATCGAGATAAGTGGTGAGGCTACATTCCGTTCACTCCGGTCAGACCTTCCTCTGCATACGAGACCAGGCTGCGAACGATAGATACGGATAAACTGTGTGGGATATATTCGCCCTTGGGGATCTCAGCACATTTGTTTGGTCGGGGGGGTTAGAGATGGGGTGTAGTGAGCTGGAGATGGAGTGTAGCAGTATCAGGGGATTGGTGGGATACGTCGACGTATGTTTATTGACTTAGCCGCGATAAACAAGTTTGCTGTACTGTCATGTCTTGCAGTGATGAAAAGCGTACAGCTTACTTAATTTAAGTATATATATCCACGCATAGATATGCTAGTCTAAGTTCCGCTAGGAACCGACCAGTGAACATTGGCTAAACAAATGAAACCCGTTTGACTCGGTGCGGAAGCAAATCTGGATAGAAATAGAGTTTCGTCGTTGATGATATCTTCGCCCGTTCGGGCCGTCACGAACCGTTCTACCAAAGTCTATCGAAAGGAAGAGGGGGGGATATGGGATTCGCAATGCCGATGATGGGTGGACAAGTAAGTCACAGAAAACCCCTACTCTACTCGCATATATTAATAACTAGTCTAGTTGGTACTTGTTTGTGAGAGACCATCGCGTGATTCTAGAATCTCGAGATATGTCAAGGGGCAGTACTTAGTATGTATCGTGACATCTGTACAACTGTCCAATCCGCCAGCGCCAAGGCCAAAGCAGTTAAGTACTTATGTAGATGATACAACTTAGCCAAGAGATACCCGAATCTTCACACCATCGATAATCGATTAGACATCGCAGCCCGGAATCCATAGTCTGGATGTCAACACCGATCTTGCATGAGCTCATGGTTCGCAGTGAGGTGGTGATGCTTCAGTTAGCTGCTCGGATTTGTTGTCCCACAATGAATTGTGTCTCGGAGGCGCAGTTTTTGGCCTCAGGTCAAAGGGATCCCACATCCTTATTCGAACCCACACAATCCAGAAGCACCGTGTTGTTAATGACCGTCACGTCAGGCTATGGTGAGGATGTGAGTGGGTGGAGGAATAAGAGACTGGGTTGGTTGTCCTTCCGAAGAGCAAAAAAAAAACATCGTCATCATCGCCCTCCATTAATATTCATTGGCTGGATTGTGGGTGAGGGGTTATAGAATGAAGAGGAAAGGAGAGAGGGAGAAGTGACGTCGCAGCCGTTTTGGTCTCGCATAATTATGATAAAGTCATTTTGCAAGGCTTATCTGTTTCGACAGTAAATGATAGAAACAGAAAGAGCTCTTTTCATGCTCATTCCGTGTATGTATGAAATCTTGGGCGGATGTCCAAGAAGCCTTAATGCCCGAGGGCGAAGCACACATACATTGCAGCAAGTGCCAATAACCAACCAATAATCCCATCGAAAGGAATGGTTATGCGTACGCTGCAGAGCCTAGAACCAACACTTCAGGGCGTCCCCGCTGAACACAGTGAGGTGCAAGTCCCAGAGCAATGGCGAACGTCAAAATGATCACGAAGCTATCGATCGTGGCACTACTACCACTATCTACACCAACCCGTTATACGGTACGCGAACTTTGCATCAGAGACGTGGAGTTGGGTAGAATATTTAACGGAGCTAATAGAGAAATGGATATCTAGAATCCAGACTAGTTTGAAGGTTGATCCGGTGGATAGCTAGTGCTATGAAGTACGAGGCTAGAAACAGAGTGCTGAGCTATGATTAAGCCCATGTATGTACATGTACACGGGGTAATGCAAAACTCCAACCGAGGAGATGTGAGAGTTGAGATTTGCTATTGGCGACAGTACAGAGTTCGTACTGACAATTGTGGTTGCGAATGAGCGTTGCAAAGTAGGGTTCACTGCACAAACCACGCTTTAAGGTATACCTATGAGTGGCTATTGCGCGATAGGGCACTCAAGTATATCGACGATCGCATGTACATTACATATCTTTAGTTTGAATCGCATATCTGTAAACGAATCAATTGAAACGTTGGGCACTGCCGATGAAGGATATCGGGTCCTCACTTGCTCGCTCACTCGCACCACGTCGTTCGTCCTGACCTTGTGGAGTAAGCATTGCCGCTGTCATCCCGAACCAGAACCTTGATTCTGTTTCGCTGTTGGTTGTCATTGGCACCAGATAAAACACCAACCGCTTGGATCACACGTGGTTGGCTGAACCAAATCGCCAGTCACTCATCGCTTCCGCCATCTCATCATCGTGTCGATCCCCAACCTCCGTTAGCCTAAGAATCCGAAACCTTTGGAAAACAGCGCATCACAAATCGGCACACAGTTGGTACACATTCTGGTGGACGAGCGGCGACCACAACGAGGCTGGCGGGCTGGGCTGGGCTGGGGACAGGGCTGGGGTTATAGAGTAGAGTACATATGTACGGTGGTCGCAGTGAAGTCCTGATTTAAATCCACTAGCCTCGGACGCTTGGAGTAGTGCTCCGCGGGGATGGTGGGAATCGCAACAACGCGTCCATAAAAGGCCATGACAGACCATGACAGGTGACAATCTGCAACAGCAGTTGTTACTTTATTCAAAGCTGAAAGATACCGGACCTGCAAGCGTTATGCATGGATGAACTTGCAAGCATGGTATACTCTTTCCTGCCCTCGCGAACCGCGGCGGCCGAGATATGTATTGTATCGAGATCATGCTTGGCTTATCCCACGCCCCTGCTGCTGGCCGCCCAGATAATTTTGTTGAGAAGGAGAAACTGCAGTTTGTTAGATGCGGAACGATACATATGCACGCCTTCCATTCAAGCTCGCCTCCACATCCCACTAGTACCCGTACATACATGTAACGTGGGATGTGTCGATGTTGGTACTCCAGTCAATGCCACTGACGTGGCTGGTGTTGCGGGCTTGTTGAGGCGAGGCGAGGCGGGCAAGCGGCAGTTCTGAGAGTTCATCCCAGTGTGTACACTGGGGAACGGGGACGCTTTGATCCACTAACCCCGGTGATGCACGGTGTGGACAGGAGAGGACACGCGTTGCGATGTACCAAAAAAGAAACTGTAGGTTTGTGCATTGCCGACTTAAGCCGTCAATTGTTGTTGCCGTCGTTGGTCGTTGTTGTTGGTTTTTCTATACTTTCGCGATGTCGGTCGCGTCTTTCATTGCGGCGGTTTCGTGCCTTGCAGAAGTCGCCAACTCACGAGACAAACGGTGTTCGGCTGCTAACGGAGGATGTTTTCTTCCAGAAGCCTTCTTCCCCTTCTAGCCAGACGTATGCGGCATCTCCAAGCCGGGCACCTCCCTTGTAAGGAAGGAGGTACAGACGCTGGTTGGTTGATGGAAATACAGGGCGCCGTTTAACGTGACCAAAAAAAGAATTCTCATGATGTTGCGCTTTCGACAGAGATGGGGGGTTCCGCCTCTTGATAGGACGAGACTCAACTAAGATTCTTCCTGTCACCCTTTGGTTCCGCCGACCGGACTTGTCCCATTTCTTTTACTGCGCGCGGTCTTCTGACCTATTCCACTTGAGCCGAATGGCGGACAAAGAGGAAAAGCGGGAGTTCGTGCATTCCGGAGACCCGAATGGAGTCGGGAAACTGGGGTTCGCAACGATCCGTGAGAGAGCTTATGTATTTTTGGTTAGCAAGCGTAAAGACCAAGACATCGAAGTTAGGGTTTGATCGGTTTCCAGCACTGGTGAGATGCACCTCGATACCCCTTGAGTTAGGATGAACGACATATCGTGGGGCATTGATTCCCTTGTAGACGCCGTCAATGCCGCCAATAATCTACCTGCCACAATCGACTAAACAAACTTACAAACTCTCAGCGGTGCGACGACCAATCCTGTGCCTAATTAGTCTCGTAGGAGTTGTGCTATGGTTGAATGGATGTGGGTGCAGGTCATGCTGACGAAGACTGGTGTTTGACGAATTGTGGTTATGCGATTGTCAAGGAAGAACGATGGAGATCATAGAACGACACCCTTACTCGCCGTCGCCCATCATACCCACTTGCCATCCACACATACTTTTCCGGACTTTGCCACCATTTCCAACCGACGCTTGCCACGTCGACAGGACAGGCGGATGTGAGCAAGTTAGAACGGCAAGATCTGTCCAAACTTGTTCGGGTTGAGTGAGTGACCTGTAGGATATAGTTGCGCCTGGACCCCCGCCGGGAGAAGAGTCCTGGAGAGCTGCTGCTGCGTAAATCAATCCGCCGGTAGACATGTGTAGTAGAGGGGGAGGGTATGCACTTTAGCTCTAATGGATTTGCTGCAGTGGATCTGGCAGGTAGTAGTACTACTTACTTTAGGTCTCTGCTCTACTCTATTTCAGGCTACACTGGTCCAAGTCACAGCTCACTTTGACGGCGAATCGGTTGTGGGGCATTGGTTGGCTGGGGTGCAATATCATTCGTAGCACCATTTAATCTTGCTGCCCTGCGTGATCTAATAACCGACGAAAACGAGAAATCGTGAGGGAGCCAATTGTAAGGAGTGTGGTAGGGTTGCTGTTGCTGGGGAGATCCAAACCTGAAGCATGTCACATCAGAGTAACAGGTACCTCCGAGTCGTTGACAGCCCGACAGCTCGACAGACGAAACAGCATAGCCAGCTGGGAAAGAGTTGCGCGAGTGGACGAGGCGAGTGAGGCGAGTGGACGGGGGAGGAGGAGACGTATGAGGCATGTAGTCGGAGGTAAGTAGCAGGTTTTTGTTTCCCCATAGTGTGGTTGTAGCACAAACCACGGCATCCCACTTCGCTGTGCACCACTCCACCACCACTCTTGCTTTTATTTCTTTATATACACCCACGCTCCCCACACCACAAAACCTCCACCCTGCCAACCGTCATCGTCGTTATCCTCCACAACAAGTTACAATCACCACTACAGCTACTACCACTTCTACCTGCGCTGCACGCAGTCCCGCCCATCAATACCACAGCTACCAAATCTGTCGACTGCGATTGGGTCGATCTTGTATCTTCAATTGAGAGTCATCGTCTTTGTGTAGACTCGCCTAGTTATCAACTATTCTTTGTCGGTTCTCACTTGCAGAGTGTCGTCGTCGTATAAGAAGTAATTGGCCGCCCCCTCATCCATCATTTTCCTCCCACACCAACACAACACGATCCAATACTATCCACTACCCCGCTTGCGTCCTATCGAACACGATACAGTACTGACACCCCGCATCAGAGCGACGGCAGTGTACAATACCTTATATAAATACGCCTCATCAGTCGCCAAATCTCGTCGGAAATCCCTCTTGTTTTGTTGCAGCACCGGTTGCTTGTACAACTAGGATTTCCATTGCGGTTACGATCCACACCTAGATTTCGCTATCTCAGTAGGCCCGACACAATATAGCAGCAGTGTCTCTCACCTCTACCCATCCGTCAAAATGTTGTCGTCGTCAGATAGCCACCAACCCTACGTTGAGGACTATGATTCGACTATTTCCGAGGTAGTACCTTTAACTCGCCGAGCTGCCACAAATCGGAAATCTGGTCTTTCAAACGAGACCTCAATGAGCTCAAGTTATGACGGAGTCTCAGATTCCGGATATTCATCGACGAATACCCCAAACAATGAGACGCCTCCGTTACAATCAACAACTCCCGCACCGCCAACCCCCGCCCCAACTTCAACAGCTCGACAAGACGCGTTTAAGCGAGCTTCAACGCCCGGAATTCCAAGGCCGAGTAGCAAGGCATTCAATCGATCATCCTCCGCAGTGCCGCGGAATATTCCTAATGCAAAGCCACGAGAGAGATCTCCAACGATGCCATCAACTGGAGGTGCTGACGAATGTGATTGTGCCGACTGCAAAAAAGATACCGCCAAAGCATCGCCGAGCTCGCCGAGCATTCTCAGCAGTGGGGCGTGGCCACTTCACTCATCATACCATGGATCTGGATCCTACACGAAGTCTCCGCCGTGGTCTAGCTATAAATACCCAAAGAACGGATACGACGGATACGACGGATACGACGGATACGGGACAGCCCCCGATAGTATCGCGACGGACTCTAGTCGGAGCAGTGATAAGAAGAGGACTTCAATGCCACCTCCTCCACGACCATTATCAACCTTCAGTGGTGGTAGTGGCTCGTCCTATTCAACTGGATATGGGAACTATTTTGCACACCCCCCTACTTCGGCTCCGGCGCCACCCACACCGTCTTCAACGTGTCCACCGACTGCATTCTCTGCATACGCCCCACCTCCATTGAATACAAACATACCACCTTCTCCGGGTCCCACTTCTGCATACTCCCCTTATGGTCCACCATCATCAGTGCCAACTTATTCAAGCTCGTATAGCCACAGCCATGATGCTTGGGGCCGAACCACCACACCGATATCGCCTAGTTCTTCGTATCCAGATTACAACTCCATGCCACCTCCTCCACCAATAATCACAGGCAGCAGCAGCAACGGCGGCAGCAGTAACCGTCGCAGTAGTATGCGAGCACAAGCAAATGCTGGAGCAGCATTCCATGAGTTTGACGATTATACATCCTATCCCCTCCAGCAGCCTCCATCACGCCGTTCAAGCCGTGTCTTGAGTGGAGAACGTCCTCCATCATGGGCGCAAGCCACGTATCAAGATGGATTAGACCGCAGTGTGTCTGTACCGCCTGGAGGAAATGTTCATGAGTCCTCACGACGAAAAACTGCCACCCCTGGCCCCGCACCTAGCCGCCGACGTGAAAGTGGACACTCCCAGAGCAGTTCAGGCCATTATTCCAGCAGACTTGGCCCCTCAGCACTATCTCGGGCTATGGAATCATGTGCTATTGCCGATGACCCTCCGATGCGCAGCCACTCAAGGTCTCATTCCGATTATTATCCCAACCATGTCCCCAGTCACGGACAGCTCACCCGCCGCGATCATGGTACCTTAATGCAGCCTACCAACAGCGACTCTGGATCCTCGAGATCCAGTGGCTCTCACCATGATAGGGAAGAGTTGGTCCAAATGACTGTGCCGGACTCGGATGGTGAAACTTTAACGATGAGATATCCTGCGGGAATCCCCGTGAAGCTGCAACTGAATGGTGGGGCCCACAAAACTATCGCCTTCGGGCAGCCTAAAGAGAAGAATGAGAATATTGAGTGTAGTATAGCGTACAGATATGTTCAGCAGAGGCAGCAGCAGTTGCATGCACAGTTGCATTACGGCGCACTAGAACACGGAAGTCGCAAGACTAGCTCGGGCGATTACACCTACCGGCCCACCACTTATGGTCGTCGGGCAACGATGAGCGGCGCGGGGTTGTAAGGTATGATGATTGGGAAGGGGGCGTTTATCGGGAAGGCCCTAGGGGTTCTTATATATCTGTGGCTACTTTTTTCCTTTTTTTGGTGTTTGGAAGACTCATGGTTGACGGGTATCACGACGGATGGATGGATGACTCTTAACCATGGTTACACTTGGAGCGGCAATCTCGATTTCATTGTTGGCGAAACGGTTTATTTTCCTTCGGTTGGCATCTTTATTTTGCAAACCTTCCGCTTCATTCAATATTATATCGGCGTACATACTTTTTTATTTCTTTCTGCTGTTCTTTATTTCGTGGGTTTTGCGAATAGCATTCGCAATCACGGAAGCGTATCTCTTAATCTAGTTACGTTTCCTCCTCCTCAAAGACTGGCCTTTATGTTACTGTTCCTTTCTGTTTGTTTGATTTCATACAACTTGTTGGGTTGGGCTGCTGAAAGAGATGGACGCATGCCTACCTACCGACGGATGGAGTCTTAATAATTCGATGACGAAATTCACGGATTACTTTTCGCACCATGGGCCGACGAAACGGGGGTAGCAACCTGTTTGACGCCTTTTTTTTTTTGGTTTTTGTGTAATTGAAAACCGCTGTGGTCAACTTTTAATACTCTCTACATTCGCTTTGAGTTTTTTTGGGTATTTTTCGATCTTGTTTTTTTGACGTTCCTTCACGACTCTTTTTCTTGATTGGATACTTACGTAATGATTGTGCTCTCTGGGGAGGAGATGGGACTCTGCTCATGATTGATTTACTTGAGTTGCGATGTGTTTACGAATTCTCTTTGCTCGTTCGTTACACGACGTTATTGTTGGGATTTGGGGTTTCTCATGTCGGAGGATGGTTACTACGGAACTGGATGATGGGTGGGGGGATGGTGGGGGATCCTATGGACAGGATTTGGATGGGAGTTTGAGGCTGGAAGGGTATTGGTATTGGTATTGGTATTTTAATATGTAAGTAACTGTATGTAACTTAGATATACCATCAAAGACATCGGGAGTACAATTGAGATGTTGATAATAGTATTTTGCACTGTGAAGCTTCTCCCCCCCCGGAGAAAACTTGCGCTCAACTCCCAGTTCCGGACAGAAGTTCTCCTTGTTATGAAGTACCTATTGACGCCTCGAACTCAAATCGCGCCGCCTCGTTTTCCTGTTTCCCTCAGCCCTGCATAACGCCTGCCTTACCACCTGCTATTATTATGTTTGTTTACTTGTTTACAGCCATCCAAACCGGAAATCACTTCCACCACCACCAACCCTATCCCCGTGATAACGCGTTTATCCGTCCAACCGGCAATTCTTCCAACGCTTTTGCCGTGTGTGGATCTTGCACGGGGCATCGCAGATCGAAAATAGTCAAATGATCGGGCACGGTGCGGTTTTTGTTTTTTTGGGCAGATGCGCGTTTGCTTCGCTGTTCGTGGAGGGCCGTCGGAGATGCATGGCGGGGATACAGCGTGCGACTGGCTGTGGGGGTTATTGTGGAGGCTATTGTGGAGGCATGGGTTGTCACTCGAGTGTGATATTACGCATGTGTACGAAGAGAAAAAGAAGGTTATTAGAGTTAGTATATTGGGTCGCGTGTTCGTACTGGTACTTTTATAAGACACCACTTGGGGGGAAGGTATAGAGATGGGTCGGTTATTGTTTCGGGAAGATCGGGGGAGATCGGAGACGAGAGTAGATGAAACAATCAATGCGTGGCGAGTTGGCGGTGATGATGATGTGGACCAGCGCCGTTGAAACAACAGTGAGTATTGTACCAGCTGATGGTGCTTGCTGGCCACGACACTCACCGGCAGGATGAGCGTCTGTGAAATGTTTCGCACAGAAACTGCCGGGAATAGGTAAAGACGCCTGGTTTAACACGGTCGGTATAAGATAGACTCTGGGCGGCCACTATCACTACATGATGAGGTACAAAAAGCCAGGCGTTGTACACATAGATTCGATATCCGGCATATCACGCCCGCACTGCCGCCGGGAGTTTCGAAAATTCGCTTCGTTCATTTATGTGCCTTCAAATTAGCCAATTCAACGCACGATGATGGAACGTGCCCAGTTTTCTTCTCCCATAACATCCCCCGTGTACTGTGTTCATCCCCATCCCACGCGTACGGTAACGAACACCGGTTTCCCGCACTTATGCCGCTCCCGCGCTGCTATTCCCAGACGTGACCCCGAGAAGAGACTGGATGTTCCCATCCAATCTCCGATGCCACGTAGGTTTCATAAACAATTGTGACCTGGGGGATGCGGAGGTGACATGTGATTACGATGTGTCGTTGGTGAAAGAAGATAGGCACGAGAAACCCGCCCAGTTGGATGCGAAGGTATCATATGTCGCGCTTTCGTGCTGAGTGAAGTCTGAGACGGTTTCTCATTTGGAGCCATCAGAGACGTCGCGAACCACCACCACCACTGAATAGGCTGTCTCTGCGATTCGTTCGTTTAGCTGACTGCCGGATCTTCTCTTTTAGCGGCGTCACCCAAGAACGGACGAAACAAGGTTTGCTTCTCGAGCGCGTGCTTTAGCTCTGGAAACTGTGAGCCATCCATAGATGGATTGACTGGTTGTTTGTTCCTCTCCGCCCCCCGCTTATCTGTTAGTAGGTACCCGGCTGGGATTCCCCTATCAACCTTTTTATTGCCGTGCATACTCCTATCACTCGATTAAACCCTAGAATATGTGTGTAATGTGATTTAACGTGTGCGCGCGACTTAAGGTGGTGGTGTGCAGTTTTTATAGTGGAGTGACGTGGTGGGATCTGATCCCATCCCATCATATATGAGTAGCAAGACGTCTCCGATCGAGCACGATCGGTGCGGAAAACCGGTTCTAAGAATCTCAGATTTGCAACGGAATCTAGGAAAAGATTAATAATTCCTTTTTCTTAATTTTGTCGACGTTCCCGACCTTCCGAAGTCCCTCCTTCCTAACCGATCCGACGAACAATCCGTGGCCAGTCAATTCGCGGGTTCCTATTTTCTCTCTGAACTTCCGAGGGATGACAGAGGGCGAGGGCGAGGAATGTTTGAGGTGGTGGTGGTATTGGCGCGGCATGAGATTCTGTGTTGTTCGTGATGGCTGGTGAACCGTGGGTGCACATTGGATAAGTGTCTAGGTTGTCCAGGCGTCGAAATTCATGCCTTACCAGCGCACTTGCCGGAGGAGACTGGGCGTTTTAAGGCGCAGAAGGTGGGTATGTGCTGCTTTGCTGTTGATACCAAGCAGCAGGGGTTGGAAGCTTTGCTGTCAAGAAGGTGAAGAACTGAGGGTGGGACCTGGAGGTTGTCTGGTCTGCCTTGGACTGCTCGCTGTTGATGTGGTAAGCTTGCTTTGGGGGGTCTTCATTGAGTGTGTATATGGCCTCCATATATTCCGGCGAGGTGCAATGTTTGGGTGTAGTGTTGTTTGTTTGTTTTCCACCCTCCTCCCCCAGGACGACGACTATCGCGATATATATAGACCAAAACCCACTACCCCCCAAGATTCTTGTATGTATGAGCATGTTTTTTTGTGTGTGTTTTTCCTGGGGTTTGAAACTTGAAACGCACCCAGCTAACATTCACAATCAGATATTTACATAACACAAGAAGAGTTCATGGGAATCGGGGAATTGCCTCAAGTATCGGTATCGAACTGCGGGGAACCGGAAAGAACCCACCAAACAAATACTCTATACGCAAACTGCTTTCTTTGGGGTTTTGTGTGGGGGGTGGCTGGGCTGTTTCCCGGCGGAATGATTTTGTGATGGTTGGATGGAGAAGGCAACTAGGAAATTCCGCAGACGGCCGGGCCGTGGCGGGAGAGATCAAAAGCTTGGTTTCGCTAGTTTTTTATCAATCAGGCATTTTGGTACTACGTTTTAACTGATTGTGCGATAGTTATGGGATATCTTTAGAATGGGGCTGGGAAGCAAGGCTTCCAGGGGTATGTTTTGTACCGGCCATCTTCATTCCCAGCAATACGCCACGCCACGCGCCCAAAATCATGCGAGAGCATTCGCAATTGCTGATCGACCTGCCACATTGTTTATGCATGTTCTAGATATCCAGGCCGCGGTAGGAACGCCCACGCACACCTCACACAAACCAACGTGCAACAGCCCAGCCCCCATCCGACGAAATCTCCACAAAGCCGATCGGCTAACCGTTAACAGTACCTGGTACGCTTGAGTCAATGCTGTCGGCAAAGGGTGGCGGCATCCAATTGCAACATTGTTGGCAGCCCCCCTATTATTGTTTCCATAAATGTTTTTTTTCTTTCCGCACGGATTAGTGATTACGCGTATGGAAGTCCCAGCGCCACCGCAAGATTTTAGTTTATCGAGGAGGCAGGGGGTAGATGAGAGGGAGGCAAAAAATTACACATTGTATATAAAGGGACCGTCCCCCAAAGAGTTTGGGGTTCTTCAGGCTCGTCACTCGTTATCCATCGAAACCTCGTTCATTGCAATTTACTCTCGACTACCTATAATAATCTTCGTCGTCGTTTCGTACACCTTTTCCACCACCTTCAAACAACAAAATCAAAATGCAATTTTCAATTGTCTCTGTCCTTGCGTTCTCCGCCGTTGCTCTCGGCGCCTCCTCCGCCCCTTACGCTGCCTCTTCGGCCCCGGCTTCCTATGAGGTCCCCTCCGCGGTGTACTCGTCCACCCCCGTCGCTGAGACCCCCTACCCTACTTCGTCGGTCTACTCCTCTGTCGCCAGTGCGTCGAGCTACCCAAGCCCGTCTAGCAACTCCACCGAAAACCCCAAGCCGTCTGGGTCTGCAGTTCCCTCGGCGGTTCCGGAAGGAAAGGCTGGAATGGTTCTCCCAGGAATGTTGAGTGTTTTGGCAGTGGTTGCTGCGGGTATGGTGGTTATGTAATTGGGTTTTGGTGGGAGAGGACGGGGGAGAGGAGAGGAGAGGAGGGGAGGGAAATAGTAATTGTGGTTAACACGCTTAATTTTAATGGGATTAGAAGTTGGCGGTGATTGTAACCTTCTACCAAGTACCAAACAAGCTTTGGGGATTTCTTTACTGAGCTTTGTGCTGTGGAGAGACGTGGAGGTCATACGTGAGCATTCGGTATGATGTCAATGTATAGCATCTAAAACAATTAAGCCATGTTGCTGCAATATCACTATTAAACTCTTCTATGAATGTTTGTGAAATTCAGCCCCTGACGGCCCGTCCCGCATTGTGTTTGTGGACACCAATTGATCCACCGCATCCAAGATTCCCTTTCCGCTGAGAACCAACAAAGTGATACGTACCTGCCTGGCATGCCTGCCGAGTCTGGAAGTGTATGTTGTCTCCGATGCAGGTTTCTGCCTTCAGCCCTCGCTTCTGTGGGATCTGTTTGGAGCTGATTGCACGTAATCATTCCTGGACAGATTGCATGCGAGGCGTCTATTCGATAAGGTGTCTACGGACCTACGATCCGGAATAATGAAATATTATACTGATGATGATGATGCCTAAGCCTCGAAAGTGGCTTTGAGTTCACAACTTCAGGGGTCGTGCAGCACAGATAATGCAGTCCGTAGGGTAGGAACTCGCCCCTTCCTCATGCCCCCCCCTCGCATAAGAGTAATCGGGGGGGTGGAATGTGCAGAATGTGGGATGCGTGCCCTGAAGTTCGCAGAGTACGTACCTAATAGTCTACAGCAATCCCATGTTTGAGAGCATAGTGATAGGGGAGTAACACGGCCCGCTGACATGAAACGAAGTGGACAAGGAGGTCAGCGGGTAGAATGCCCAACGTCTTTATACCCGGTGAGTACTTATATACATATGTAAACAGAAACAGAAGCGAAACAATGGTTGTCTTCAATAAAGGCCACTATTGTGGGATACTGGGTGGATCTACAGTCGATCACACTGGTAATTAATTCCCGAACGCCTATGGATGGCCCCTTGACCGTTTTCACAATCAGAAAATTGATTGGTTTGGGAGGTCCACAGGGATAGCCGTATGTCCGTAAGTTCCGCAGAGTAGAAATCTTCTGCTGCCTACAAAGCACGTTGCCCCGGGCGGTTTACTTGTAACACTCTAGCGATCTGCATTAATATCCGTCCATGGTTAACTACCCCCATGCTTATTTGTGGGAGAGGGGGGTCTGTTGGTTTCATATCCGGATGGCTATGAGGAATCAGGATAATGGATATAAAGGGTTAGATGGGCTACTAGGACAGCCTAGAAAGTGGGACAGACTCATGAAAATCGGTGCTTCGACATCTTGGGCTAACCTACTGTACCGAGAGATGAGCAATGAACGACTGCAAAAAATGACCGATTTTGCATTCAAATAAGCGCCCGATGACGACTTTAGGGAACTAAATCAAAATAACACTTACTACAGACACATGGATGGGTACGAGTGATACCCGGTATGCTAGTGCTAGACTATGGGTGGAGGGACTGATGTAGCATTAGATTAACACCGAAGAGGTATGGGGCTGTCGGGACGGGTTCAGACTCGGGATAGAGAGAAAGTCAGGAGCCGGCACAAAGGCGTGTATGGCAGTGACTGTTTCGTTGCTGTGCATACTGCTCGAATGATAAAATAGCCATCCTTGACCAGCGAACCAAACCCAAATGACACTCCAAGCTGCATACCAGAGTTGATGATTGATGACGTTATTCATCTCTCGATAGAGTAGTTGCCTGGTTCAGGATTCACATATTCTCACTCGGATCCCACAGAGCTTTCCTTCCTTCGTACTTGTTGAAAGCCCGCTGTGAAGGCGTACATGAGATCCTGATATCTGTAGTAAGTCACAGCCCGCGTCCACTCGGTTTCGTCCTCGATCCCATCAGTCCCACCTCTGCAGCACATGTATCTACAAAGCTCCGGTCAAACCAGCACGCCATCCTCACGCAGCAGCAGTAGTAGCAGCAGTCTCCTTCCTCTTCTTCGCCTTCTTCTTCTTCCGATCCCGCTTCTTCAGACTCCCCATATTAGCTTTACAAACGTCGGCATAGCGCGCAAAGAACGCTTCGAGATCTTTCGGATCGACGATGGTCGCGATCTTGAGCCTTTTCGAGTGGTCGGTTTTGCCGTTCGTTGCGCGGACCAGGAGGGACGAGGGTGCAGCATCAGCGGTAAGAAGCGGGTTTACTGCGTGCGTGTATTAGCGGGCGGTAGACGGTTGGAGGGATGGAAACGAACAAGGCTTCTGAGTAAGGAAGATGGTGTTTTTGTGGGCGCTTGTTGCTGCAGCAAGGAGCTCAGTGAGCTTGGTAAAGAACTGGGGACGGCGTGTGTTAGTTGGCTGTGGAATGCGACTGGGGGAGAATGGTACCTCGTCGTTCGTGAGGCGGACTTGCGACATGGTCGTGGTGGTGTGGTGGTTTTGAGGCTCGGAGGATGGAACTAGTTTGGGATGGGGATCGGAGGCGGGAGCGGGGAAATAGATGCGATGCGGCTCAAGCGACTGAGATTGATACACTGCCCTCCACAGAATGCTCGTGAAACATGCCCACGGAGGCGACACGGGTGTGTTTTGGTGTCACCGCGAGGGGAGGGCGGAGGGTTCCCGGAAAGGGGCAGAGCAAGCAGCAAGAGGAATGGTCAGAACACCAATCACCAAACGAGTCATCGAAATCCTGCTCCCAGCATCGCCATCTTTGCGGCGTTGCCCACACAGTTGGCACACGCACACGCTGGGTAGAGTGCGCAAGAATGAATGAGTGAATGAATGAATCAGGCAGAACCTCAGCCGTTGCTGAATAAAGACGAAGTCGTGAATCATTCTACCCGAGTTCTACATCCATCTCTCCCTGCTTTCTACCATCTTCAAACGGGATCCCTTCTTCGCTCCAGCGCCTGCGATCGTTGTTCTTTGGCTCTGATATTGGAATCTAGCACACTTCAGGGCGGTTGTCGCTGTCGCTAAAAAAAGTTCTATATACAAGGCTCCCTTGAGCCTGAGCTTTGACAACCTCGTCCCTTTGTCAATAATCAAACCCTTTGTATGACGCCTAATCAGTCCCAGCCCTCCGGCAATTCGCCAGTTTCTCAGGTACAGGTACAACAGGAGGGCGCAATACTTTCTTCCTCAGCTCCACGCGACGAGTTGTCACTGTTCGCTTCCACCTCATCCACATCCCACAACGACAACGACACGCCTGCATCATCACCACCACAAGCACAAGTACAACTACTCGCAGTAGATCCTTCCAGAACTGCCCTTAAACGAAAACTATTCGACACTGGCCACAATACCGACGATCCCCCTGTTCGTCGATCTCCTTGTTCCTTCAACAACAGCCGCAGTACTTCTCCTGCACCCTCTCCATCGTCTGAAGCTACCACCTTTACTGCTCCTTCCCCATCTACCTTCACCTCGCCAAACACTCCCTGTGGCGGCCGAGATTGTGACGTAGGATCTGAGGACGACTATTTTTTGCACACCACATTCAATAGGGCTACCGCCGCTACGTTACTCCGTGCTACCCCACCACTTGCCACGATTCAAATCGATTCTAACGACGACCACCACCACAACGATCTCGACATGACCACGACACCGGTTGCAGACCACGATGCCGCCTCTACAGCGACAACCCCGATCCCTCCGACCGTCGAGGCGGCTTCGTTCCTGGGACCTTCGAATCCCATAAGCAAAGAACCATCCTCCCGATCCCAGTCCCCTGCCAAACGATTAAAGTCAGAAGAGCCTCCGAATACAACTCTTGACGACACTCCAGAACCGATGGACGAAGACACCATGACTACTGACACCACGACCACCGACACCACGACCACCGACGCCACGACCACCGACGCCACGACCACCGACGCCAAGACCACCGACACCATGGCTACAGACACCGTGGCCACAACCACCACCACCATCACCGATACCGATGCCACTGAGGTGACAAGAAATAGGGAGGATTCGGTAGAGATGATGGATGCCATCCCTCCACCGGAGACCGCTGGCTCTGTTATTACGGCCGCTGAAGATGTGTTTGCGGATGTGTCTGCAGATGTGTCTGCAGATGCGTCTGCGGATGCGCCTATGGATATGACTGTTGATGTGTCTACGGATGTGTCTGCGGATATGACTGCGGATGTGTCTACGGATGTGTCTACGGATGTGTCTACGGATGTGTCTGCGGATGTGTCTGCGGATGTGTCTGCGGATGTGTCTGCGGATGTGTCTGCAGATTCGTCGACGGCTGCTTCTGCCACTCAACCTTCTACTGCAGCTACCTCGACTGCTGCTTCGGTACTTACCCCGCCACCTCCACCTATCGAAGAACAGGTTGAAATGGTATTCAAAAGCAAGTACACGCCTCTGACTGAGGGCGAGATAATGTACATGATTTCCGGGACCTGGTTAAAGCGTTTTATGGCACAGCTTCCCGAGTACCAGGCAGAGTTGGCGAAAGAGGAGCTTGAGAGAGAGGTCGGACCCATCGACAACTCGGACATCGTCGATACTACACAATTAGAGGAAATTGAGAAGAGGAAATCGGATGATAGTAGTATGTCTGCACCTCTGGAAGACGCGGAGAATAACAATACGGAGATGGAGAACGCTGCTGACTGTCAAACCCCAGGGTCTATCAGTTCTGCAAGCTCGAGTTCTGCAGATGACATCAATGCCGAGAACTTCATACCCATCAAGAATTTGCAACTGGGAGAGGACTTTGAGGCCTTGCCACAGGACGTATGGAATAGCCTTGTTTCTTGGTATGGGTTGGCCAAAGACTCTCAAGTCATCAGGAGGAAGGTTGTAAATACCAGCGAAGAACGGGGCCCTGTGGTGAACCTTCAGATCGAGCTTCACCCACCTATGTTTACGATATATCGCCTGCGGGACCCTGCATCCAACGTGACCAAAGAGGGTCTATCCAAAGAAAAGCAGTTGAGGCCAAAGAAGGTTGTGGGTGAAAAGGCGGAGGGGTTTCAGAAATTTTTGAAGAAAGTCAAGAGCTTGGCTGGTATAGAAAGTGGTCGGAAGGTTCGGCTTTGGATGTTGAAAACCGAACCATCAACTGAAGAGTCTACTGAGAAAGCTGCAAAAAAGCCTGCAAAGGATACGGCGGGAACACTTAAACGGATGATTCTCGACTTGCATGTATTTTCGGCAGAGAATCCTGAGCTCATCTCTATCCAAGACCAAAGCACTAACCCCAATTACAACGGTAACTTGCGCCTTGGGACTGCTGGACTCGCCTGTGGAGGGCCGATTGTGATAGAAGAACAATCGTCCAACGGAGAGTGGATCAGCGAGTCCCCGACTAAAACTGCTACCAAGTTCGGGGAGATGGTTACGGTTGCAAAGAACGGCTTAAAGAGTGCAACAACAAGCAAGAAGAAGCTCCCAACTACATCAACCCCGCAAAGTTCTAGTTCGGTCAAGATTGTAGTTTCGAAGCCGGCGCCGCCGGCGGTGTTCGCCACGAGAGGTCGCGAGAGGAACCCAAGGCCTCTGGGAACGTGTGGACTCAGCAACTTGGGAAATACTTGTTACATGAACTCCGCCTTACAGTGTCTGCGTTCAGTTGAGGAGCTGTCAAAATACTTCCTTTGTAAGAATGTCATCGTTGCTATTGGCTTGGGAGAGTTACTGACCAGAAAGTAGCTCGTGAATACGAGAAGGAGCTAAACCCCGAAAATCCCCTGGCGCATCATGGAAAGGTGGCAAAAGCGTATGCTGGCTTGTTGAAGATGATGTTTGCGTCGCATAGTCCAGTGTCTGTTGCACCAAGAGAATTCAAAACCATTGTTGGAAGATTTGGGCCTTCCTTTTCCGGTTACCAACAGCAGGACTCACAAGAGTTCTTGGCATTCCTTTTGGATGGCATGCATGAGGACTTGAACAGAATCATGAAGAAGCCATACGTCGAGAAACCGGATTCTACTGATGATATGGTTGGTAATGATGAGGCAATCAAGAAACTTGCAGAGCAACATTGGGAGATCTATAAAGGGCGGAACGACTCGGCTGTTGCGGACCTCTTTGGAGGATTGTATAAAAGCACACTTGTTTGCCCAGAATGCTCAAAGGTCAGCATTACGTTTGATCCGTTTATGGACTTGACGTTGCCGCTGCCGATAGAGTCTTATTGGAGCAAGGAAGTGTCCTGGTTCCCTAAGGACTTCACTGGCACACATTCCACACCAGTTCGGGTGGCAGTGGAGCTGCCAAAGCAGACGAACATAGCTACGCTGAAGGAGCACCTGGGTAAGAAGTTTGGGGCCGACCCGAAAAAGGTAAAACAAACCTCTATTTTGGGTGAGTTTGAATAGAAGTTGACAAGTGCACAGATAATGGTTTCGGAAGTCTACAGGTATAAATTCTATAAGCACTTCGAGGACACTATGTTAGTATCTGAGATTCAACAAAACGATGACTTGGTGGTGTATGAGTTGGAGGATGTTCCAACAAGCTGGCCAGGCCCTAAGACAAAGACGAAATCCATGCTTTACTTTGATGACCCTCCCGAAGACCTGGCGGACTCGGAGCGACTTCTAGTCCCTGTCTATCTGAAGCGAGAGCAGAGGGGCAATCGCAGATATGCCACCATGGATGATTCATTTAGCGTTCCTTTCTTTACCGTTTTGAACAGAGATGAGCAATATGATTACGAAGCGATTGTGGAGAATCTCGTTCAAAAAATCCAGCTCCTTACCACCAGAAACCTGTATGACGACCCCCTCGAGGCCGAAGAAGAACCGGAATTGGAAGGTCCCGAGGAACTTGTCAATGCTTCTGAGGTTAAGGAAATTCAGGATGAGGAAAAAGACGGATTTGTGGATGTTTCGATGAGGGATGCTGTGTCGACGACTGCATCGGAGGACGCAGAGACAGCCCTTGTCGCAGAAACCGGTCAACGAAGGGTGCCCCCCCAGACTACAAACTTATTTACGATCAAGATCAGCAAACGGAAGGAATCTGCTCGGCTCCCAGCCGGATGGAATGCTCCAGATGGAGACATTGAGCTTGCTTCCCGTCTGCAACCCAGCCGGAATAGGACTCCAAGCCCTCCACCCCAACAGCCATCTGCATTGTTTAGCAGCCTCGTTTCCGCTGGAAACTCTGGTCATCGGTCACCTGCAAGTCAGGCTTCGGATGATGAATGCTTCCACGATGCCATAGAGCCACCAGAGCCAAATGATGATACAATGGAGGTCTCCAGTGATGAGGAGCTTGGTACGGCGTACTCCAATGCCACATTAAATGTTTTCCCTCCCTCTACTAATACCCATTACTATGACGTGAGCAACAACTCGCCGGCGAATATCTTTAGTTCTCCATCGCGCTCTCCAGCACTATCTGTCAACAATGGTCCTTTGGTTCGTCTTGGCGAGGCAATCGTTATTGAGTTTAACGAGGATGGCTATCAAACCACTTTTGGTGGCAACCATCCAGATGATTTCCGCGGATCATTCACATTATGGCCTCTCCTTCGGGACCCCGAGTTGACCCGCCGGAGACAATTGAGGGCCGCGAAAGAAAAGAGGGGTACTCACTTGGAGGACTGTCTCGATGAGTTTGCGAAGGAGGAAGTGCTCAGTGCCGAGGATCCGTGGTATTGTCCGAGATGTAAGGAGCACAGACGAGCAAGCAAGAAATTTGAACTCTGGAAATGCCCGGATATTTTGGTGATCCATCTTAAGCGCTTTTCGAACTCGAGGAGTTTCAGAGACAAAATTGATGCGCATATTATATGCCCCACTGAGGGGTTGGATCTTGGGGGCCGTGTTGGTGTTACAGATGGGAAGGAGCAGATTTACGATCTTATTGCAGTAGATAATCATTATGGTGGATTGGGAGGCGGTCATTATACGGCATATGTAAGGAATTGGATGGATGGAAAGTGGTATTACTGCGATGGTTCCTCTCCCCCCCCCCGCTCCCCGGATCCTCCCCAGATCACTCGATACTGATACATCGCAGATTCAAGCGTAAGGGAAGCAAACGCAAATTCCATCGTCACCCCCGCCGCATATCTCCTTTTCTACAGACGTCGCTCCAGCAAGCCCCTCGGTGGTTCTGAATTTGAACGCATCATGGCGGCGCTCGATAATGGTCCAGCATCGGAGGAGGAAGAGGATGAACAACCGCCACCTTCTAGGGAAGCAACGCCGTCTCCTACCCCGGGTACCGCAATCGGACCTCTAATCGGACCTCTAATCGGACCTATCGCCCTGTCAAGGACTGGGTTCGAAGTTATTCAACATTCCGTTGGAAATTCCACACTGTGGGGAAATAGTATAGCACCCAAGGATGAGGATGACGGGGACAAGATTGAGCCGTTGGGTGGGGGTGTCAGCCTAGAGGAACTCCAGCAGACTGATGAGGGCATAGGAGCCGAACAGGATTTACAGGTTGAACAAGATATGTACGATGGCTTGTTTGTTCCGAGTGAGTCGGCTGTCGAGGAGAAGGTGGAGGAGGTCAGAGTGGTCGAGGGTGAGGGATTACAGGGGTCGGAGTAAAAAATTAGGTGGATCATACTTTAGACTACTGCTGCTAGTTACTTGCTTATTGGGGTTTATACATATTTTTTCTAAGGGGATAAATGGTATTTGCAAGTACATGATATCGTTGGTGTTGCGAGGTTGGGGTCATGAGATCGAGTGATATAGTTTTAAGTATTTATTATGGCATCAACCTAAACCTTCTCTTGTGTTATAAGTACGCTGTGGCCGTAAACCGTGAATTCACTACATCCTACATCTAACATTTGAATGTTTTCGTGGGGCGCATCGGGCAGTTGATTGAGGAGGAATTTGCTAATAAAGCTTGATATTGAGCTTGAAAAAGTGGTTTAAGGAAAACTGGCGACGAGCACTGTCTGAGCTCTTTTCCCGTCCGAATGCATCCAAATTTTTTCAGGACAGTTGTGAGGCCAATGTGGATATTCCGTTTTTCTAGCTCACCCAGGGGCTTGAGGGTGGGACTGGCGGCAGAGTGAGAGGATGGGAAGGGGTGGATGAGAAGATGGGGTGCGGGAGTGTTGCGTTTTAGCTAATGGCTGTCGGGGCTCTGGGGCATGGGCTTTGTGAGTGTAGTTGACGGGGGATAGCAGGCTTGATATCCACATCTTGTCTCACCTTTTGAGCTTCGGGATTGGAAAAATTGCAGTTTGCGGTGGCGAGCGTCGAGTGAGCGCTTAACGAGTTAACAATCTCTGAGGCAACAAGTTAACAATTCCTCAGGTCACCGTAACGTTGGTTAACAACGACTGAGGCTACTAACCATGGTGTAGGGTACTGTACTGTTCTTGTACTAATCGCTAGCTAGAATTGTCCAAGGAGCTTTAATGATAGTGCAAACTGCATGCTCTTGGAAATTGTGCAACGAAAACCTTAAGATCGTCGGCAGCTAGCTCTCAACAAGCCCGTGAGCACGGTCTCCAGCGGGCTTCCAAGCACCATCTTTAAGCGCACGTGAATACCGTCTCTAAATGTACTCGAGCACCGTGTCTGAGTACCGTCTACAAGTGCACCCGAGCACCATCTCCCGCCAGCTTTCGAACACCATCTCCAAGTACACTTAAGCACCGTTTTGTTACAAGTGCACCTGAGTACCGTCACCAGCCAGCCCCTATCTCAAACTTGCAACTAAGCACCGTCTCCAGCTCCTGGCGTGCCGGGAGTCATTGTCTCTGGCTAGCTCTAGGATACGAGTGAGATTGGCTTTGATATAGAGGTAGAGAGATGCTGTTAAAGGCTGCGAGAGGGTAGAAAGGAGACACGCTGCGAAAGTTCATGGTGCTTTCCGAAGTTGGCGTGATCTTTAAAAGCGGCCGTCGAGTTCGGCGATGCTGGTAATAGTGTTAGATTTGGAAATTATTAGCTCCACTTGTTGTGATATATGGTGGTTGGCTGTATGGTTAATGGCTTGAGCAGTGGCTAACTAAAGTTGTTAGTTTGGCTTGATAGATTGTTAAACTCGTTAAGCGCACACTCGACGCTCGCGGCTCTGAATTATGACAGGGGTAGTGGTGGCGGTGGTGGTGGTGGTGGTGGTGTTTTGATCATTCTGCATGCACTCTAACTAGAGTATGGCAGTACCTAATTCCCCTCCCCCTCCGGACAAGGTGGTGGTGGTTGGCCCGTTCCGGTACGACCCCGATATTTTGGACATTATCAACTTGCCCTTGCGGAGCATCCAGAGCCCATTCTATCGACATCATGACTGTGGAAGTCTAACTATCTAGTGCTCTTTATTGAGGTCCAAAGGGAGAAATCCATAAAACTTAACTACAGGCCCAAAGGACCAAATTTCGCTGCTGGCCCCAAGGACTAAATCCATGAAACTTCGCTGCACCCAAAAAATAACTTTACCTATAAACTCTGAAAGAACTATAACTTTGTCCAAATGACCAATAACTTTGGCTCCATTTCTAAGTCTGCCCTATTTTCGCGATGAAGGTCATTGTTCAAGTTGCCGGTAACCATCACCACCACCACCCCACAATTTAGGCGGTCCTTGTATCGAATTTACAATTTATTTTTCGATATTGGGATATAAATATTTTGGTGGGGTGCAAGATGAGGTTTTAGCACTTAGACACCTATAAGCTACCGTCCAAAGTGAGTTTTTATCAACCTCTGTACTAGCACTATTTTCTGATGGCTTTGTTTGCTGGTCTGTGCAACCTACTACAGAGCTAGCTCTAATAGATACCTTTGTTGTATGTATCTAATTGCCTATGTAGAGTATCCTGCACGCACTACAAATTGACAGATTCGCGTGGATTTCTATACCCTGATATTTCAGGCAAACCACGGATCCTTACGAAAGGACGAACTCGTCTCGCCCGCCCTCTCTTTCGCTCGAGCCTTCCCTCATATATTACAACTCTAAGGAACGCCAAGAGCGCATAGACCACCCACCCACTACCGGAGGTATCAAAAATAGCTCCAACTCTAATACCACTTCCACGATTTTGCACATTCCCGTATACCCGTCTTCCTGCTGGTACGTAGAGCCCATAGTACTCTATAAACAATGTAGTTATGACAACTCCAAGGATAGTGTCCTCACGGTCCTCTCACTGATTCTAGCCGGCCATCATCCACCCCTATTGCTGTTTCTGCAGAGTTAGGTCCCCCACGGATAAATTCACAGGCGTATAACAACTTGCAGCGCGATGACGGGAAATCCAATGTATATTTGCTCGCTATGGTTTCCAAACCCAAAAGAACTAAATGAAAATGACATGAATATCCCACGAAAACCTGCGAAAACCATACCTAACCTCTTCAAAGTGAAACCTCTCCCAGAAACTTTAATACCTAATCTCCACTGCCCTTGCTCTCTACTGCCGGTACCATCTCTTGTGTTTCTTCAACTACATTCAGCCACGCAGCCTTCCGAGCCTCCCCTGCAGACGGTCTACTTCCCGCATCTTTCTTCATCAGGCTTTTTATAAATTCGACTCCAAATTCACTGACATGCTGCGCCTCTAGATGCTGTGTAGGAAACTCTGCCGATCCAAATGCGTAGTGCCAAAGGCCTGGGCCTGTAAATAGTGTCTGGCCTGTTAGAATCTTATGCACAACGCATCCGAGGGACCAAATATCAACAGCATTTGTGTATTCGGGGTGTGCGTGAATATAGACTTCTGGTGCCGTATACTGCATAGCCCCGCAGGATGTTCGAAGCGCCGTATCGTTGTTTTGCACACGTTTGGAAATTCCGAAGTCGCCAATCTTGACAAGTATAGGGGAAAGAGATGCTACAAATATATTCTAGATAGGCATTAATTAGCGGGCCACACTTCGCTCAGTTGACGGGGAGAAGTTCTCATGTAGAATTTGTTACCTCAGGCCGCAAGTCCCGATGCGTGATCCCAAGATTGTGCATAATAACCAGCCCCTTGAGGAGTTGGGTGGTGATGAGTATAGCATCGACTTCCGTCCATGGCCTCCTAAGGTGCTTCCCAAGGTCACCGTGCTGAATGCACTCCATCACAATAGAAACAGAGTCATCATCTTCGAACGATTCCAAAAACTGGACAAAGTGCTGAGAGTACTATGTGGATAATTAGCGGAATGATAGGTTTCGATGAATCAGAGAATACTTCTTTCAGAGCAGTAAAATTCATTATCTCCCCTGTCCACCTTCCAGGAGATAGACGTGCATCCCGTTTTGATATAACCTTCACCGCTCTCACCGATTTGTTTATCGAATGCGTTTCGCGCCACACAATTCCAAATCCTCCTCGCCCAAGTTCCTGATCTCGCACCCAAGTATCATTCGACTTTGCTCAGGGGTGGTTAGTCTCCATGGTCAGCCCATTCGATGTGAAGCATCCACTTACACCCTAGAAGTCGCCAGGCACGAGGATGTCAGCCCCATGCTCCGCACTCGGCATCTCGGGCATCCACTTACCAGCTAGAAGTCGCCAGGCACGAGGGTGTCAGCCCCATGCTCCGCACTCGGCATCTCGGGCATCCACTTACCAGCTAGAAGTCGCCAGGCACGAGGATATCAGTCCCATGCTCCGCACTCGGCATCTCGGGCATCCACTTACTTCCTAAAAGTCGCCAGGCACGAGGATGTCAGTCCCATGCTCCGCACTCGGCATCTCGGGCATCCACTTACTTCCTAGAAGTCGCCAGGCACGAGGATGTCAGTCCCATGCTCCGCACTCGGCATCTCGGGTATCCACTTACTTCCTAGAAGCCGCCAGGCACGAGGATGTCAGCCCCATGCTCCGCACTCGGCATCTCGGGCATCCACTTACAATCTAGAAGTCGCCAGGCACGAGGATGTCAGTCCCATGCTCCGCACTCGACATCTCGGGTATCCACTTACTTCCTAGAAGTCGCCAGGCACGAGGATGTCAGCCCCATGCTCCGCACTCGGCATCTCGGGCATCCACTTACTTCCTAGAAGTCGCCAGGCACGAGGATGTCAGTCCCATGCTCCGCACTCGGCATCTCGGGCATCCGCTTACTTCCTAGAAGTCGCCAGGCACGAGCATGTCAGTCCCATGCTCCGCACTCGACATCTCGGGTATCCACTTACTTCCTAGAAGTCGCCAGGCACGAGGATGTCAGTCCCATGCTCCGCACTCGGCATCTCGGGCATCCACTTACATTCTAGAAGTCGCCAGGCACGAGGATGTCAGTCCCATGCTCCGCACTCGGCATCTCGGGCATCCACTTACACGCTAGAAGTCGCCAGGCACGAGGATGTCAGCCCCATGCTCCGCACTCGGCATCTCGGGCATCCACTTACCCACTAGAAGTCCCCAGGCACGAGGATGTCAGTCCCATGCTCCGCACTCGGCATCTCGAGCGTCTCGGGCATCCACTTACAAACTAGAAGTCGCCAGATACAAGATTGATTAGCCCTCCAATTCAGTTTTGAACCTAAGGGGCCTGCAAACCATGGTAATTATATATATCTTAGTTCCCACTTTAAGATGCTGTATACAAAATTAATCGATCGACCGTGATGTCGCCAGAATTTGCTCGCACGAAATGGAGAAGAAAATGTTCAGGTAAACGAGCTCCCCCGCAAGTTGCATGGGTGGTCTAGGTGTGGCAAGATGTGATTGGTCAGTGTTTGTGCGTATCTTGGCAGGCATTTTACTACAGCTTGTGGCACCGGACGGTGATGTCAAACTATCCCCCCTCTTGTATCCTTCTCAAGTACTCTAGGGTGCGCTTGGGAACCAGCCGTGGCTGTCTTTGCAGGCTCAGTTTGAGGAGCGGATGAAACTCTGGGGACGAGAGCATCTTCACGAAACGCCTTTTAAGCTCATAACTTAATCACAGATAAGTTTGTAGAAATAACTTCAGATATTTTGCCTATGTAACAATCAAACCCTGATGACACATCCTGAGAGAAATAATGTGACCTTCCAGGCCAAATAATAGAGTACTAGCTAACTACTTGAAGTGCAAACACTTAGTTTGTATGTATTGAAATTTACAAGCACCGGTGGCGGCTTCGCGGCCCCTACAGTGACGTGAATCTGCCGGGCCGTTCTCGAGCGGTGGCCAATTTGTGTTTTTGGAGTGGGCTTGGATCCGGGAGTATGCAGTCGAGTGCAGCTGACATCGACCGCAGCTGGGAACATGGATTCGAGTGCACTTGGGGGTATGGAGTCAAGTATACCTGAAAGCTTGGAATCGAGTGCGCATGTGCTAAGACTAGTGCATTTGTGACTGTGCAGTCGAGTACAACTGCGAGTCGACTACGGCTGGGAGTATAACGTACCGGAATTCTATATCTATCGCGTACTTCAGTATGAAATGTGTATATGGGACCCACTACCATATCAAGTTGCATAGTAGCGCCTTCACTCATTACATCTCAACCAACACTAATATTGAGTGAGCGGTTGTGGGTAACAGTATTTTTGGTGTGTCTTTGTACAGCCCACTCTGCGAATATTAGAGTTATCGTAAATTGGAGACCTGGAAGTGAAAGAGGGCCTGTTTATGCATACTTTGATACAGAACACTTTGTGATCGGACTAAACTCGTGGACTTAATTGGGAGGACGTTTCTGGGTTTGATTTTAGGGTGTATTTTGCCGCATCCAGCCACAGTATGTAGAGAATGCTTCGAGCGCACAAACCATTGATTTTGTTGTAATCATTCTGTTTCACCCGCTTGCGGGTATGACATACATCTTCCTACAATTCCCCACTACTCCCCTTCCAACAAAGGAAAAATTCATGTTGTAGCCCCCCCCCACTAAGCATAGAAACTATGTATATATACATAAAATTATGACATCGACCCAAATCATCTCTTGTGTTATAAGTACGTTGTGGCCGTAGGTTGTGGATTGTCTGACATCTAACATTTGAATGTTTGTGTGGGGCGTATCGGGCAGTTCATCAAGGAATTTTGCCCAGTGAAGCCTGATATTGAGAGGAGAAATGCCGACGAGCTCTGAACTGAGCCCTTTCCTCGTCGCCAAATGTCTCCAAATCCTTTTCAGGATAATTGTGAGGCTACATAGATATTTCGTTTTCAAGCTCACCCGGGGGGCAGGGTGATAGATAGGATGGGAAGGGGATGGATGAGAAGATCGGGTTTATTTGTTTTAATCATATTGCATTCAGCCGCTCGCGGCTATGGCATACTATCTTTCAACCCTCGCCAAACAATGAATCGAAATCCATTAAACATTATGGTTCCCCACCCCCTACCTCTCGTCCCTATGAGAAGGTGGGGTGCGGGAGTGTAGTGTTTTAGCTGGCGGCTCTGCAGCGTTGGTTTTGGGATGTAGTTGGTGCGGGCACAGTGTGGCAGCGGTGAACATCTAAGTGGCCACCACCACGTAAGTCTTGTCTGGCCATTCGAGATTTGGGATTGGAAACATTCCGGTTGGCGGTAGGAAGCTATAGGTATTTGCTAAATTAACATGATTCTCTAGGGACCGCGGACTAAAAGAATGGACACTGTAGGGTTCGAACCTGCACCCAGTACCTGGTGTTTACAAACTACAACATATACTAAAGGATCAGTTGTTGTACGTCGTATGCACCTGTTAAACGGCACTTATGCACGATAGAGTATTCTAAGAACTAACAGAATAAAACAACCCATCTAAGGTTTCTAGCCTAGCCTGCGACATTGGTGTTTATAGCATTGCTATGATAAGCGGTCAGTCTTGTTGTTCTGTGTGGCCCCGTGTTGGTGATGGCCGCAGAGGCTGGCCGGTGACATCCACGGCCTTCCTTCAGTAATATCTGCTGCCTTCGGTCTCTGCCGCTGGCCTCCGGTGAGAGACTGAAAGTGGATTGGTAGTTTGCTGCTTTCACTCTGGTGCTCGAATGTAACTTGTGTTTCTGATCGAGACGTGCAGAGTATACTCGAATTCATGTGAATGGACTGGGCTATGACTTGGGGATGTAGAGTAGCACCTCACAGTGCGTTAACGGGCAATCCTATGTATTATACCGAGCGCAATGCCTCGGACGTTACGTACGCCGTATGGTTGGAATAACCAGCGTTTTTGTTACAGTCACAGTAAGGCTGCATGAGGGTTACTTTATTCAAATCTCTTGTTGTCACATCTAACTTTCAACCAGGGCCATCTGAATGAGCAGCCGTCAAACATTGTAGGTAGTAGGAAACGACTTCAACTTTCGTTTAGAGCTAAAATAGGGGGTGACACAACAGCTTGTTAATAAGAAAAGGGGAACTGAAAGAACATGATATGAACATCCTGTAAACATCCGGCAATTATCACCGTCGACTCCCCAAGTGAAACCTCTTTCAGAAACGCAACCTCCCTAGAAACCTCCGATACCCAGTCTCCACGCCCTGCGTTTCTTCAAATCCATTTAGCCACCCAGACTTTCGAGCCTGCTCTGCAGATGGCCGACTTCCCGCATCTTTCTTCATCAAACATTGTATAAATTCCATTCCAGAAATGCTGACGCCCTTCGCCTTTAGATGTTCTATAGGGAACTCTGCCGGTCCAAACGCATAGTTCCAAAGGCCTGGGCCTGTAAATGGTGTCCGGCTGGTTAGAATCTTATGCAAAACGCACCCGAGAGACCAGATGTCAACGGTATTTGTGTATTCGGGATGTCCGTGAATATAGACTTCTGGTGCCGTATACTCCATAGCCCCGCAGGATGTTCGAAGCGCCGTATCATTATTCTGCACACGTTTCGAAATTCCGAAGTCGCCAAGCTTGACCCGGATAGGCGAGAGTGAGGTTACAAATATATTCTGTATAGGTATTAATTGACGGTGATACTTGAACAGAACGATCAGTGCACAGATCTGCGAACTAACCTCTGGCCGCAAGTCACGGTGTGTGATCCCGAGACTGTGCATAATGATCAATCCTTCAAGCAATTGGATAGTGATGTTCTGAGTGTCGATTTCCGCCCAGGGACCCGTGAGGTGTTTTCCAAGGTCCCCATGCTGAACGTACTCCATCGCAATGGAAATAGAGTGCTCATCGTCGAATGAATCAAAAAACTGGACGAAGTACTGAGGGTACTATCATGGGTAATAATTAGGGGAGTGGTAAGTGTCGACGAATGAGGTAGTACTTCTTTCAGAGCAGTGCAATTCAATATCTCCCGTGCCCACATTCCTGGAGAAAGACGTGGGTCATGTTTCGATATAACCTTCACCGCTCTCACTTCATGGGTTGAAACACATGTCTCGCGCCACACAATTCCAAATCCTCCTCGCCCAAGTTCTTTGCTGTCTCGCACCCACGTTTGTTTCGGCTGCGCACAGGGGCGTGGTCAGTCACCGTAGTCAGCTCATTCGATATAATAATCCACTAACATCCTAAGGGTCGCCGGGCACGAAAGTCAGTCCTAATGCTTGAACTCCGCATCTCAAGCATTTCACTTACTCGCTAGAAGCCGCCAGCCATGAACGTCAATCATCATGCTCTGTACTCGATACCCCGGGCATCTCGGGCATCCACTTACTGACTAGAAGTCACCAGACACGAGAATGTCAGTCTTCATGCTCTGCACTCAATATCTCGGACATTCACTTACAGGCTAGAAAGTTGCCAGACATGAGAATATCAGACATCATGCTCTGCGTTCGACATCTAAGGTATCCACTTACATGCTAGAAGTCACCAGATATTGAGCATATCAGCCCTCATGCTCTGTGATCGAAATATTGGCCATCTACTTACAGGCTAGAAGTCACCAGGCACGGGCATGTCAGACTTCATGCTCTACACTCGATATCTCGGACATCCACTTACAGGCTAGATGTAGCCAGCCACAAGCGTCAGTCCTCATGCTCTGTACTCGGTATGTCGGGCATCTACTTACAATCTAGATGTAGCCAAGCACTAAAGTTAATCCTTATGATCTGCACTCAGTATCTCGGGCCCGGGCATCATCTTACATCCTAGATGTCGCCAGGCACTAAAGTCAATCTTCATGCTCTGCACTCGGTATCTCGGGCCCGGGCATCCACTTACACCCTAGATGTCGCCAGGCACTAAAGTCAATCCTCATGATCTGCACTCGGTATCTCGGTATCTAGGTATCCACTTACAGACTAGAAATTGCCAGACACAAACGTCAGTATTCATGCTCTGCACTCGATATCTCGGGCATCCACTTACATGCTAGATATCGCCAGGCACGAAAGTCAATCCTCATGATATGCACTCGATATCCCGGGCATCCACTTACAATCTAGATGTCGCCAGGCATGAAAGTCAATCTTCATGCTCTGCACTCGATATCTCGGGCATCCACTTACACGCTAGATGTCGCCAGGCATGAAAGTCAATCTTCATGATCTGCACTCGGTATCTCGGTATCCACTTACAGACTAGAAATTGCCACACACAAACGTCAGTATTCATGCTCTGCATTTGATATCTCGGGCATCTACTTACACTCTAGATGTCGCCAGGCATGAAAGTCAATCTTCATGCTCCGCACTCGGTATCTCGGGCATCCACTTACAGGCTAGAAGTCGCCAGGCACTAAAGTCAATCCTCATGATCTGCACTTGATATCCCGGGCATCTACTTACAAGCTAGAAGTCGCCAGGCACTAAAGTCAACCCTCATGATCTGCACTCGGTATCTCGGTATCTCGGTATCTCGGTATCTCGGTATTCACTTACAGACTAGAAATTGCCAGACACAAACGTCAGTATTCATGCTCTGCACTCGATATCTCGGGCATCCACTTACACGCTAGATGTCGCCAGGCATGAAAGTCAATCTTCATGATCTGCACTCGGTATCTCGGTATCCACTTACAGACTAGAAATTGCCAGACACAAACATCAGTATTCATGCTTTGCACTCGATATCTCGGGCATCCACTTACAGTCTAGAAGTCGCCAGGCACTAAAGTCAATCCTCATGATCTGCACTTGATATCCCGGGCATCTACTTACATCCTAGATGTCGCCAGGCACTAAAGTCAATCCTCATGATCTGCACTCGGTATCTCGGGCATCCACTTACACGCTAGATGTCGCCAGGCACTAAAGTTAATCTTCATGCTCTGCACTCGGTATCTCGGGCATCCACTTACAAGCTAGATGTCGCCAGGCACTAAAGTCAATCCTCATGATCTGCACTCGGTATCTCGGGCATCCACTTACATCCTAGATGTCGCCAGGCACGAAAGTCAATCCTCATGATCTGCACTCGGTATCTCGGGCATCCACTTACACGCTAGATGTCGCCAGGCACTAAAGTTAATCTTCATGCTCTGCACTCGGTATCTCGGGCATCCACTTACAATCTAGATGTCGCCAGGCACTAAAGTCAATCCTCATGATCTGCACTCGGTATCTCGGGCATCCACTTACATCCTAGATGTCGCCAGGCACTAAAGTCAACCCTCATGATCTGCACTCGGTATCTCGGGCATCCACTTACACGCTAGATGTCGCCAGGCACTAAAGTTAATCTTCATGCTCTGCACTCGATATCTCGGGCATCCACTTACACGCTAGATATCGCCAAGCACGAAAGTCAATCCTCATGATATGCACTCGATATCCCGGGCATCCACTCACCATCAGCTAGAAGTCGTCAGCCACAAGCGTCAGTCCTCATGCTCTGCACTTAGTATCTCGGACATCCACTTACAGCCTAGGAGTTGCCGGACAGGAGCATGTCAATGCTCATGATCTGCGTTCGACATCTCGAGCATCTACTTACTGACTAGAAGTCGCCAAACGAACGCGTTAATCTGCATGGTTCAACATCTTAAACATTCACTTACATATAAATTCTAGAAGTCGAGTTTGGTTAGCTATGACATAACTATTTAAACTTTGAATAGGAGATATGCCCTATCGGTTGTATCTATGTTCTATCTCAGTTTGCACTTCAAGAGGTTGGTGGACAAAACTAATCGATCGACCGCGATCTTGTCGGTATTTGCTCTCACAAAATGGAGAAGGAAGTGCTCAATTCTTTGTATTACTAGCTTCCCCGCACGTTAGGATGTGGCAAGGAGTGATTGGCTAGTGTTGTAAGTAGTTTTCTTGGCGGGGCTGGTCAAATTATAATCAGCCACTTTTCAAGCTGTCAGGCAAGCGTTTTGAGGAATGACTTGTTCTCGTGCTTGGAGCTTTCATTAGCATGATCGTTAAGCTTAGCCATGTATGGAGCTTACGGGGAAGGCAGGGCGCAAAGCGGGCTTTTTACGAGCGACGAAAAACTCTGGGAAGAGCAAAACCCTTCAGGGAATGTCTCTTAAGCTACATAATGGCTCTCTTGATAATACCCTCCTACTGTACTTGCTTAAGTAGTAAGTACCCCTGTAGATAACTTTGTAAAAATAACCAAATATTTTGCTTTCTCGACCATGCAAACACCACACTCGAACGAAGGATGGGAATACTACACTGAAACACCTACCAATAAATATTAGACGGCGCTTACTAGTTATGGAATCAATGCAATGGCTTACCGTTCTAAGTAACTTAAACAGACCACACTCAAACTGAGATCTCTTCCAACTTCATCAAAACCTATTCTCGTTAACAGCTGAATCGTGATACCTGAAATCATGGTGGCTTACTTTCTCTATATACCGCAATCCTACTTGGATTCCATCCTCATCTAGGGATTCGATGCTTGCGTAGTCACTGGCTGGGCCATTCGTGCGGATATATCATGCCAGTGTCCGAGGAGAACGGAAAGTGGAATACCCTTAACCCATCAACTTTCAGTAAACTTTAGATACTTCGAGTAGATCAACAAATCCTTACGACGGAAAATTCACATCTCAACTTGCCCTCGCTTTTCACATGCTACACTATAACTCTGGGGGCGCCAAGAATGCACAGACCACCTGCTACCAAAAAATAGCTCTGATTCTATTCCCACTTCCACAAGTCTACGATCCTACTGTTCTGCGGTGGCGTTCCTGTATATGTATAAACTGCATACCGGCAACTTGAGACTTGAGTATGAAGGACCGCCTTCCTGATGGTACGTACAGTCCATCGCCGCAGCTTTCAAAGATCGCGCGAATTTCAGAAAGCACCCTAAAATTTCCCGGCCTTCCACCGCTTTCATAGCTTTCACCACTTTCCTGACACTAAGCTCAAATCTTTCTTAAAATTCGCTTATATTTCTGATCTATCTATTGACAGCACTTTGGTTCACTGGGAGTTGGCTGGAGACTGAGCCCAAGTGCACTTGGAGAAGGCGCACGGGCACACTTAAAGAAGGTGCACGGGTACTCTTGGAGATGGTACTCAGGCGCACTTGGAGACGGAGCGAGCTGGAAATGGAATTTAGGTGCACTTGGACTTGGAGATGGTACTCGAGCGTACTTGGAGATAGTTCTCAGGTGCACTTGGAGATAGCAATTGGAGGCTGGCTAGATATGGTCGATCTGAGCTGGTGAGGGAGCATACTGGACTCATCGGGAACGGCTCTCAACTATTAAGATTCGGTTGGACGATTCCAGCTAGCGACTAGTCTGTGGGTCTATCTTTGCGGACTATTAGTAACTTGAGCACTGTCTCCAGCCCACTCCCATTTGGGTCATCTTCCTAGTGCACTATACTCGAATGCATCTGTATGGGTTACCGTAGGAGTTATGTGTAGAACTACTGGATCGCAAAGTTAAACCTTGAGCATGTGGTGCGAAATCGTGCCTACGGGAACGGCCAGGCTTCTTCAGTCCAAAACAACCCCAAAATGTGGCATTAGAGACTGTGGGCCTCGGCGAATCTAAGTGAGAATTCCCACTCTGAACGCTGGTGTTTAAGGCCGCTTATTTTAAATCTATAGTTGAGGGAACGGAAACTATTACAGGGTCATGAGATCTTATACGGCTGCGGTTTGCGTTCGGACCTTGTCATTTCACAATTGTACGGAACAGTGATCGTGATAATTTCGGGTGTGGGTATAGAGTATGGGAATTCACGTCTAGCTCGATGACGGTCTCAGAGGGTTGGTACTGACAGTTAAAGGCCTGGCTGTGATCTCATTGTTTGTTCTCACTATACTAAGAAACGTACGCTTCTGGAGTTCCATAGCTACACTGGGGTTAGTCAAGCAACACCGCTGCCGCATTTCTTGATTTCCTGCAAGCGATGTATTATTCTTGAAACATCCAGTCGAGCATTCTTCCAGTGCCAATTGACACAATCAATTACGTTGTAACTTTGCTGAAGCGCGTAGAAGTAGGATCCATCTAAGCAGGAAGGAAAATTGAATATAACCCATAAACCTTCAGTAAACTTCAGATACTTCAGGCAGACCACAGATCCTTAGAACGGGAAGAATTCACATCTTAATCCGCCCTTGCTTTCGTACCAACCTTCCTTCCCAAACTATACCGTAGTTGTAACTCTGGGGAGCGCCAGTAGTGTACTAACTACCCGCTACTTATAGCATCAACTTCCGCTAGTCTACGAGCATTTAACTCTACACTAACATTCCCGTATATATATGAACTGCATGTCGGTAACTTGGGTATAAAGGGCAGACTTCCTGCTAGTACATAGAGCCCATAACTGCTCTACACATACTAAGCATCCATATTGTACTTATGGCGACTCGGGGTTAGGGTCTGTTTCGACTTTTCGTCCCACTGATGTTGCCAGTTATTCGTGAGGTTCTCAAGTATTAGGCCGCTGAAAATACCCAACCCTCAAACAATAGGTGAATATGGGCGCTTACTTAAGAGAAACGAGCCTGCCTATACCCCAATATTCCTGCCCCTCACTTTATGTCCCCCGGTAAAGTTTAGGGCCCTATGTATTATCATTAAAGCTGTCGAGCAACATCTTACAGCGCGATTATGGGCAATCAATACACCAGCTAGCACTCATCCACGATTTCCCACCGAATGAACATGAAATCCCGCATCCCAGTACATTCTGTGAAAACCACGTAGACCTTCCAAATGGAACTTTCTCAATACCTAATCTGAACCCGCGCTCTCTACCTCTATGTAGTCCCAATCGGTTTCTACGTCATCTTTATTCAGCCATTTATCCCTCCGAGCCTGTTCTGCAGTCAATCGAGATCCTGCATGTACCTTCATCAAACGATTGATGAATCTCGCACCGGATACACTAATACGCTTCGCCTTTAGATGCTGCAAAGGAAATTCGCTCAATCCATCTGCATAACGCCAAAATTCCGTGGTCGTAAATGGTGTCTGGCCGGTTAGGATCTTATGCACAACACATCCGAGAGACCAGATGTCAACAGCATTCGTGTACTTGGGAGGTTCACTATCATTGGTGGGATAGACTTCTGGCGCCATGTATGCAGCAGTCCCACAGTATGTTCGAAGCTCCGTATCATTATTCTGCACACGTTTGGAAATTCCGAAGTCGCCAAGCTTGACGTGCAACGGAAGAAGCGATGCCACAAATATATTCTGCTCAGGTGTTAATTAGTGGTCATATTTCATTCGGTCTTTGGGGAATAATTCCCCATGTAGAGCCTTGAGAACAAACCTCCGGTCGCAAATCGCGATGTGTAATCCCAAGACGGTGCATAATGATCAATCCCTCAAGCAGTTGGATGGTGATGATTTGAGTGTCTGGTTCCCCCCAAGGTTCCCTAAGTTGTTTCACAAGGTCGCCGTGCTGAATGAACTCCATAGCAATAGTGACGAAGTGCTCATCTTGGAATGATTCCAAAAACTGGACGAAGTACCGAGGGTACTACCATATGAATAATAAGTAGTGGGAATGATATACATCGATGAATGAGAAGATACCCCTTTCAAAGCTGTAAAAGTGGCTATCTCCTGTGTCCACCTTGTAGGAGTGAGACGTGGATGCTGTTTCGATATAACCTTCACCGCTCGAACCGAAGGGCTGCCCGCACATTCCTCGCGCCACACAATTCCAAATGCCCCTCGCCCAAGTTCATTGTTATCTCGCACCCACGTTCTAGGTGGCGTACTACCCAACTGCGTACAGGAGCGTGGTCGGTCTCTATGTTCTGCACATTCGATATAAGGCATCCACTTACAGGCTAGAAGTAGCAAGACACGAAAATCAGTCTTCATGCTCTGCGCTCGGGTATCTCGGACATTAACTTACTCGCTAGAAGTCATCAGACGTGAGCATTTCAGCCTGTATACTTTGCACTCGATATCTTGGGCGCCAACTTACCCACTAGAAGTCGCTCGTATCAGTCCATATGCTTTACACTCGACATTTCGGGCATCAACTTACAGGCTAGAAGTCGCCAGTCACAAACGTTAGTCGACATGCTTCGGACTCAATGTCTTGAGCATCAACTTACTTCCTAAAAATTGCCAGTCACGGACATCAGTCTTCATGCTCTACACTCGACATCTCGGGCATCAACTTACATCCTAAAAGTTGCCAGTCACAAACATGTCTATGTTAATGCTCTGCACTCGATAGCTCGGGCATCCACTTACCGGCTAGAAGTTCCAGACACGAGCACGTCAGTCCTCATGTTCTCACTTGATATCTCGGGCATCCACTTACCTCCTGGAAATCGCCAATCACGCACGTCAGTTGACATGCTAAACGCTCAGGCATCGGGTATCCACTTACAACCTAGAAGTCACCAATCGCAGATGTGTCAATTCATATGTTCTGCACTCAATATCTCCGGCGTATCGGGCATCAGGCATCCACTTACAGCCTAGAAGTCGCCAATCATGAACGTGTCAATTCATATGCTCTGTACTCAATACCTCCAGCGTATCGGGCATCCACTTACCAACTAGAAATCGCCAGTCACGAACATTAGCCAGTATGCTCTCACTTGACATCTCGGTCACTCACTTACGGCCTAAAAATCGCCAGACACGAGCTTGTCAGTGTTCATTCACTGCGCTCGACATTTCAAACATCCACTTACTCGCTAGAAGTCGTCAGTCGCCAGTCACGAACATCAGTCCTTGTGCCCCGCACCCGACATTCGCGGACATTCACTTACATCCTGAAGTCTCCTGTTAGCGTCACGTCAAGCATGTATCTGGGGGCATCTGCAAACCATGATCAGTTGTATATCAGTTCTCAATTCAAGACGCTGGTGGGAACTAATCAATCGACCGCGATATTGTCGGGGTATTTGCTCTCACGAAATGGAGAAGAGAGTGGTCAGATCAACTAGCTTCCCCACAAGGCTGCGCATGGTCTGGATGTGGCAGGAGTGACTTGGCGGGCATTTACTGTATTGTAGGGTAGTACCAGATAGTAATCCATACCTTCTTGTACAGTCGCGGTAAAAGTCACAATTCAACGAGTAACCCCATCAAGTCAACTACACCCTTAAGAAAGCCGCAAGAGCTTGGAAATCACAAGATAATGCTTAAGAGATTGATCTTGGATCTTAAGTCCATCATGACTTGGATAAATTGTTGTGTCTGTAGATTTTGTGGTGGTTGTGGTGGTTGTGGTTGTAGTTTTCGCGTATCTCGTCGCTTTTTTTACCGCCACTGTACCGTTCATTGTACCATAGACAAGTACTTTATGTGCACTCGCGATCGCAAGCTTAGTTTAATAAGCAAGCTCACGAGCGACGAGAAACTCTAAGACAACATCTTCTGGGAATGCCTCTTAAGCTCTAAATACTTAACTTTTAACTCTTAATAACAGTATAAGTATGCAAAAACAACTCCAGATGTTTTATACATGTATCAAAATTCCGAAGTTACACCCCGTTTCGGGTTGTTTGCCATCCTTCCAGGCAAAGCGATACCACACTAAGCACTGTAACTACCTCGTATGGGTGTATTGTGTGAACAAGTGCCACGCTGCCAGACATACTAGACTATCATTCTACTCTTTAGAGTATACTGGCACGCTTGTTAGCCACGGAACCATTGCAACAGGCTTCGGCTAGTGTTTACTGTTCTTAACTAGCAGACAGTACTTATACTGAGATTTCCTCTAATTTCAGCAGAACCTATACTCGTCAATAGCAGAACCGGAATATACGAGGACGCGCTTACTTTCTCTATATACCGGACTCCTACCAGGATTCCATCCTCATCCAGAAACTCGCTTTCATGGCCAAAGTCGTTATCTCCTCCATCCAGGCACTTCAGGCATGAAACCACAGCCTCTGTATACTTTGACCCCATCTTATTTGGCAGTCTTTGTTTTGCCATATGGACTAGCTGTCCCTTGAGAATATATGCTTTCTCTCTTTGCCGTGTGGTTGGGGGGTATTTGGAGATATCCAAAATCGGAGCAAGTGTGAAGCTTCCATTCTCTGCGTCTGGAAGAACGAAAGAGTCCCATAAACCGATCTCCAGGAGGCAAACTCCAAGACTGTAGATATCATGCTGCATCCTATATAACTCCTCGGGAAATAGCCCCTGTCGGGCGGGATGCCGATAGAGATCTTTCTCCCATTCCGAATCCCCGGTCAGATATGTATTCCCATCCTCCGGCCGGAATTTCTCAAAGCCCACAAGAAATGGCACACCCAAAGTCGAACCGTCTTTTTCAGTTTGAAACACAATTATAGTTTCGGGCCGAATATTTTTGTGGACGAAATTGGCGGTGTGAACAAACAGTACTGACCTAGCTAGCTGTGTGGCAAGCTGAAAGCAATCACCAAGTGGATATGGACGTCCTGTAATCAAGAGTTCCCGAAGGCTCTGGGGCGTGTGGAGGGAGTCCGGAATGCTGAAAACGAACTGGAATCGCTCGATTTTGCCAGGGGGATTGCAAATTTTGATAACCCCACGACAAGCAAGGATACCGAACTTCATAGGCTCCACCGCTGAGAGGATACGCGCAAGATTTCGAACATTTTTTGTCACTGCGGCCAAGTTCTCGAACGGGTCGGGGATGAGATTATCGATGAAAATAGTATATCCGGTCTGGCACTCCTTTGCGAGTTCGCCGGAAGAGTAAAGGACTGGTATTCTCCCTTCCAGTAATTCGAATTCCTTCATAAAAATTGGCGCGCACTTTTCCTCTCTCTTTTCGCCAGATCCACACTCGATGGCGTTCCTTAGGCCCCTCAGTGTTGATACTGATCCACTCTGACTGGCATTCTGGTCGGTTAATTGACGATCGACCGCGGGGTTCCGGACGAGGGCAAGTAGGAACCACGATGTCTCCAGCATGCTGTGCCACTCCTTTAAGTCTGCAAGTACTCTATCGAGAGACTTTTTAACTCCCATAGCAAACTTCAATTTGTTCACGCCACCCTTTTTGCAGAGCACCCTGTCCAATGAGACCGTCTTTGGGTCTTCTTTACTGCCAATCACACTATCGATAGCTACCGTTGCTTCTTGAAGTTTGACCTGGAGTCTTTGAAATAACGTATTGAGGTGAAGTTGAAGCTTCTCTTCTAGGAGCTGGAGATGCGATAGATTGCGTAGGACTTCCGCCTCCATCTCTATCATCCTCCAGTAGTGCTGAACGCGGATAATTGCTTCTCCGAGCTCGGTATCGGAATCTTTGTAGGCTTCGTACTTGGCAAGAACGTTTTGGCCAATCCTACATGCTTGATTAGCAGGCATGACAGTATTAGCCCCACCCAGATTTTGGAGGTTTACTTGAGACATAAGTCCGCAGCAGTGACTATGCTCAGTACTGTTCCAGGATCCATATTTATTAACTTTGGCGAAGGAGGCGCTATTGCTTGGTGAGTTGGTGAGGAGAATATTGTCGTACTCTGGGTGAGGCTTGGGGTAGAGGTACATTTGGAAAAACAAAGCTGCCGCATAACTAGTTGCCAAATCGGATCTTGACCGTCTCAGCCAATCACAAGCAGAGTAGGTAATCGTCGTTGACATTTCGACTAAGTCACAGCAAAAGTCTCCCTAGCGGAGAACTACGAGATAGACTGGATTATTATCTCTTAATCGTAGAGCGAGATATCCGCTCCTGAAGCTGAGAGTTTGCGAACTATGAATACCCCGCGATCTATTCATACTTCTGCTGTTCATAAGGAGTGTTATACCCGGTACATGCCTTTGGAGTAGCAACAGCTAGTTAAAGCTACAATTGTATGGAATGGAGAAATGTACAAAACTGGGAAAGTACACTTCGGTGCGGGGAGAGGCAGAGTTACGTCCCTCCCGTTAATGCTCCATACATAAAATGGCTAGGTGGCACGTGCGTAAAGGAATTGATCTGATGGCACCACAGCCCGGATACTGCAGCGGGTATACCACAAAATCAGATTACCCTCTCCCCCTCTCCCTCCTCCTACCTCAAAACTCCAAATATCGAATGTAATATACCTAATAATTATCATTAAAACTTCGTTAAAAAATTAATGCCGTAGCTGGGATGCATGTCTCAAGTTGAGTTCTCTCACCACTTAAGCTTCTCCCTGCTCTGGTATGTAACTAGTTACTAAAGAGTATCCAGGCAGTTCTACCTTGACGAAGGCTCACAGATATGAAAATCGAGAGGTTTTGTACATTAAGAATGTTCCGCCATTTTGCCTTCAGACTTTGCGTTGGAGTCAGAGCAAGGAACTTTGAGCAGAAATTATGGCCGCAATTTTGAGTTTTTGGTACATTGAAACTTACGTGTATACGTAGTTACTGTCAACATGTCCCAAAAATTCTGCCACAGGCCAAGATCTTAAGTATGATATCTATCGTCAACCTGAAATATTTTGCTGCCTATAGTTAGTGCCATATAGGATACTTTATCATGGAAGCACCATCTGGCTGGCGAATCAACACCACCTTTGTTGTTACGATCTCAGACTGGCGCGACTGCGAATCTGATAACCACTCGGACTTCTATTCTGAGGGCTGGCGGGAAGGCTATCTATTGAAAGGCGGAGGCCTATCCAACTAACTTAGCTTGCCAAGTGCCAGGCCTTTGCCCTGAAGCCACACCTTAATCCAACCTCCCACAACTAACCCCCGCTTCATGGATTAAGTGAGAAAAAAGCTCCGAAAGAAACTCCAAACCCGAGAAGAAAATCAACTGCACAGGCTCCATCACTCAGTTAAGGTTATGCATACTCCACTCACTTTGTAAACGTCCGAGAGGAATTGTATTCAAAACCGATGACTTAAAGAGTACTTCAGTTTCAAGCTGGTGAAAGGTGAAAGACAGGTCGTGGGGAAAAAGTGCTGTAGATGAATGTTGAGATAACGCAGGTCCACAGGTAGAAAGTGGCGCATGGCGGGAAAATGGTTGAATGAGAGAAGGTGAAATGTGAGGTGACGGCGGAGGAGAGAAGTGCTTTAACTCTCGAAGATATCGGTGAACCGATACGGAGGGGTCCGGGTAGATGCGTGTGGATCGAATAGGATCGATGGAATATGTTCCGGATGACTGGTGAATATGTCCTACATGATAAATCGAGTAGCTTGAAAACGAAGTCAATTAAGTACGTACAAAAAAGTGACGAAAGTAGTCCAAAAGATCTCCGCAATAAATGTCAAGTATAGTAACAGGACACAACTACTTAAATTTGAAGCTTACGTCTATCTCAAACCTGGTTCGCCTCCAAGCTCAGTTTTTGTGAACATATTTACTAGTCGCCACTTCATCAATATCTTCCAACCTAGTGACAAGTCTCTAGTGATTAGAGATTATCTACGATTTGTTTTAGGTATGCTGTCGACATGGCGTCACTAGGTACCGATCGAGCCTCTAATCTTCGCCGTGAATGTTCTGTAGCGGATCAACTTTCTGCGCACCGAGTTCGAGCAAGGTCTCTAACGCGTGATCTTGATAATATTCCATTGCTAAGAGCACGGGGTCGAAGTTGTTGTTTGTTGTTTATTCATACTGTATTCACTCTTACTAGAGTATGACAGACGGGGTCGAAGTTCTGGTTGGCGTTGTTTGGAGGAATACCGACTTCAACGAGGAAGCGTACAACTGGCGAGAGGCTATTGATGGCGGCGTTATAGGGAGCATCTTCGCCACCAACAGTATAGGGCGCGTTGATGTCTGCTTCATTTTTGTAGTAGAAACCGTAGCATATGTAACTGGCCCGTTTTTTGCGGCCTCCCAGAGAGTTTCGGCTATCGTTCTTCTTCCTTTCATTTTGACGCCATTGATATCGGCACCATTATCAAAGAGCACCTACAAGGCTTCTTCGTGTCCATTCCTAACAGCAATAATCATGGCATGTAGCGAGCTAGAGCGCGGGAAAACATCCGGGTTTTGTTAGGTGCTTCGCCGTCCTCCTTTTCACGTCAACACCAGCTTTGAGCACCATCCGTACGATCGCTTCATGACCGTAGTATGATGCTTCCAAGAAGATATGGCGTTTCAGCCCTAGCAGAGAAGTCGGAGACTGTTCGGTCTTTTGGGTAAGGAGCAGCGCTACTAATTCTGCATGTCCGCCGCGAGTTGCCGTGAAGATATTCACGTATCTGGGCTGTAGCAGCATGCGTACAATGTGATCATGGCCTGGTGCTCATGCGGCTGTGTAGATGTACAGTACACGTGTAGTATAACATGAACATGCAAGCTTACTTTCCAAATGTCCAACGGAGATTCTTCGATAGGTCCTTGCGACTGTATAGCAGCTGAGTAACCTGTTACCCAACGCTTGTCAATTATTTATCAACTATAAATACGTACGTACATTGTTATCCCAGACCACAATCTGAATTAGCTATACCACAGATATTATGAGGGCTACTTGGTCGTATGGCAAGATGAAGTTCCGTTTGTCTGTAGAAGATTTATTGCTGATTGTGGTAACTTTATGAACGGTGCCAAGCTTCCCTTCTTCGAGATTGTCGCCAGTCGTGGGTTAGTTAAGGAAGTGGGAAAAGGAAACAGGGGATCTCATGGTAGCTTGGGCAAGAGCTGCTGGCGACGGTTGAAAGGGCTCATCTTGATAAATGTACTCGGCGAGTTCGAGATAGCCATAACACAGCAAAGAGCAGTGCCTTCAGGACCTTCCTAGGCTCTGTCAACATCCATTGTCTGAATGCTCAAGGATCATCACAAAAAGATGGACGATAAGACTATCAAGAAAATCACATTCCTAAAACAGGTCAAGGGCTTTAAGAGTGCACTGATTCTTCTGGGACGATGAATGTTGAGGAGCATGCGCAATACCACCGGACGGAATTGGATAATTTTTCTAACGCATTGAGGTTTATTGATGGCTTGAGTACGATCGATACTGCAAGACTGCAAGATTGTTTTGAACAAAACTGATTGCAATACTTTTTGGCATCTCATCAATAGCAAATATCTGGATATTAGATCGACGATTTGTCCTCCGAATTGCAGATATCTCCAGCGAAAAGGTATATCAAAAATTTACTCCCATCACACTCAATTCACGCCAAGCGTGCACAGACCACCTGGACACCCTCTAGCTCGCCTACCAATCCCTGCAACTGCTAAAAAATATCTCTAATCCCACCTCCCCATCAACATCACCGCAACCCACCACCACAACAATGTCAGCAATCGGCACCCTCGTCTTCTGCGCCGACTGCGGAAACCTCGTTGACCGCGCCCCAGGCTCCTCAAAGCTCGTCTGCGAAATGTGTCATGCCATCGTTACTGGTTGTTTCCCCTCCCCCAATTCCTCACATCCTCCCCGCCCCCACTGTCTTTGCGGCATCTAGGAATGAAAGCTGATAACAACAGACACAAGCAAAAAAACGGTAACCACCTCCTCCTCTGCGAACACATTCCCATCTGCACTACGACTACGACGGTCAGCAGTGCAATCGATCGCCGCAGAAGATCTGCACACCGAGGCGAAAATCAGTCAGACGTGCCCCGAGTGTGGGAACGAGGAGATGTGGTTTTTTACGCTGCAGTTGAGAGGAGCTGATGAAGGTGTATGTTTGCCCCCTTCAACACTACTACCCAACCCAGAGAGAGGAGGGGCTGAAGGGTGATAGGCTACGGTGTTCTATCGGTGCGAGTGTGGACATCGGTTTAATACCAACAATTAGTGGGGAGGGCTGGAAAAGAGGGAGGGAAGGCGTTTGGCGATATAATTTTTTGTTTTAGGAGTTTTTTTACATAGAGATTTAACATCCGCATTCCCATCCATATTCGTCTATTCCCCAAATAAAAATAACACATCCACATACGGCAGAATACGACGCCATAGAGAAAGCTATAATACAACCACCACCCCTTCCGACTACTTCTTCTGAAAGAAACTCATAATATTCCCTTGTCCCGGTGCCTTCCCCTTCCCACCCTTCTTCACCGCCGGCGGCGGCGGCGCAGCAGCAGCAGGTTTCGCCTTTGGCGGCGGTTCCGGTTCGTCTTCCGAGCAACTTTCCCAGGTAGTCTCCATTTTGGTGACGAGATATCCGTCCTCGTCTTTTGAGGTGACTTTCTTTGTGACCTTTTTCTTTGCGCGCCTTCTTCTAGGTTGAGGTGGTGGTGGTTCGGGGGACTCGGATTTCTTTAGTGACGGCGGCGGAGGGGAGGAGGCTTTCTTTTTGCTTGGTGGAGGATGTGGCTCCGACTCTTCGTCGGATTCCATCATTGCCTCGAGCTCTTGCTGCTTTGCTTTCCTTTTTCGGCTTTCTTCGGCAATGTCTGGTGCTGGGATCGCGAGTTCGGAGGGTTTGTCGTCAGTGTCTGAGTCTTCGGAGTCGGTTTGCATTTTTACTGCTATTGGCTCTGGGGTGTGTTAGCGTGTATGTTAAGACCCGAGGAGAAGATGTGTGTACCGGGTGCTGGACTATGAGTGAAGGAATTAGATTGCGACTCGACCTTCTTGTCCTTCGCCTTCCGGTTCGCCGCATTCCAATTCGAGAAGAAGTCCTTTTGCGTCTTCTTTGCTGCAGCTGCAGCTGCGGTAGCTTTCTCCCCTGTAGGCTCCTTGGTAGACTCCACTTTGACCTTGGCCTCAGTCTCGGGGGACTCCTCCTTCTTCGGCTTTGAATCTTCCCTTTTCAGCTTTGGTTCCGCTTTCGGTTTCTTTGCAAACATTGCGGCAGCGGCGGTGGAGGGGGTGGAGACAGGCTTTTTGGTCTCGGCAGGTTTCTTCGGGGCAGCAGCAGCAGCAGTCGGAGGAGCGTAAGATGCAGTCTGTAACAGCACGGTGCGCGCGGTACGTTGCTATATTTTCCACCATTTATTGAGCTTAGCAACCACCAATTCTTCTCGAGAATACGTTCATGTTTTATTGCGCGAGCGCTCATAAATTTAGATTGTTAAGATCTACCTTTGCCATTTGATTTGCGATTGTGCCGTATACAGCTCCCATAGCCGCTGGATCCTCCGTGCTTGCGAATTGCGCTATCATCTCTTGACAGGCGCCTGAGATAATGTGCAGATCCTATGGTTGTTAGCGAGCCGTGTTGGGGTTTGGGGGGTGGGAAAAGGGGGGGAACCTTGAGTTTTGCCGGCTGGATACTGTAGATGTGGACACTGCAGAGGCGCAAGAACGTTTTCTTTGATTCTGGAGAACCATTGTTAGAGGTGTGTGGTGTGGAGGAGGAGAGAGAGGGTAGTACCTTCGAGCTTCTCCTGCGGCACTACGATAATGAATCTTACCTCTTGATCCTCCTTCGGCGTGGCATCGAATGGCGATAGCTCCATTACCGTGTCCTGACTATCATCTTGAGAGCGGGGCGGCGGCGGCGGCGGCGCGGGGATCAGTCGGTATCCTGTCAGCAGGTATGTTGCATGCACGCTGTCGGGATTCTTTGCGTTTTGCGTCACGTGGAAGTCGTAGAGCATTCTAGAGGGGTCAATACAGAGAATACAAGAATTGGGCGGGGGCGGAAACTCTTTGGCAACATTCACGTGGACCTTCAGCGAGCGACTGAGGAAGCGGTATGTGATCTGCAATCATCAGTTTCCGTCTCCGAATGCAGTGCGGAGGAGGTGCGGACTATCTTCCTCTCCCCCAACACCTCTCCAAGGAGAAAATCAATATAGTCGTCCATAGGTATTGCGGGCGTGTCGAGATGCAATGTTAACGCGGTGTGATGTTGTCGAACATCTAAGGTTTCTTGCGCGGTTTAACGCGACTGAGAAGCGGCTAACCCCTAACCCGTGTCTCCACTTGCGGCTCCCACCAGCAGCAACTAAGTAGCTCCCCACCTCAGCAATGTCCTTCCAATTTGGCCCCACGAGCGACACTGACTCAGACTCGGAACTCCCCTTCCCCGCCCCACTAGCACAAGATGCATTCTCGTCCTCGCACACCGCATTCTCTCCGCACGCATTCCTAGCATCTCTTCGGAACCGCCACCAAACGCTCGAAGACCTCCGGGTCGAGCTCCGCACGCGCTCCAAAGACCTCGAGAGCGAGCTTGTCGAGCTTGTGAACCGCGATCATGCCGACTTTGTGGGGCTAGGGAGCTCGGTGAAGGGTGGAGAGGGGAGGGTGGAGGATCTTAAGGTTGGCCTGCTCGGGTTTCGGAGGGAGGTAGAGGCGATTGTCACCGGGATCGAAAGGACGAAGTTACAGGTTGAGAAGGAGCTTGCAGTTAAGGAGGGGATAAGGAGGGAAAAGGTCTGTGTGGATTTGTATCGTTGGCGGTGACGCGCTGATGAACGTAGGTGCTGGCAAGGAATCTTCTGGCGCTGGCGCAACGGCTGGATGAGCTCTCGTCGTTATTACTACTGGATGGCGCAGAGTCTGGAACAGGACCACCAGGATTCCTGGAAGATGGAGAGGGACTGACGAGTACGCGCCGGCTCAGGAAGCTGGTTAGCTGCTGGGTATATCTGGATGAGATCTTGCTGCCGAAGATTCCGAAGGACCATCCGTTTCTGAAGGCGCAGGAGAAGAGGATGAAGAAGGTTAAGGATACGCTGTTGATTGATCTACGGAGCGCACTGAAGGAGGTGTGGCTACAGGGCGACGAAGGGAAGTGTTTAGAAGTCATGAGGCTGTTTGCGGACTTGGGGACGGAGAGCGACGCCGTGAAGGCGCTGAAGGAGAGCAGACAGTAGAAATGAAACAGCGTGTAGCATTTTATGATATCCCTCACACGCAAAAATTAATACAAAACGCCTAAAGCTCCAAACAAAACACAGCGCATCTCCCAACTCTAGTACCTATACCTCGTACTGTAATCCTTCGGCGAAACCACCAAACCTCGCCCCTTCTTTGCGCCCTTGTAGATGGTCTCGATTATATCTATCAGCTCCTGTTTGTCCTCCAGCACCCAGTTCATCTTGTTGTTGTTTCCCGTGCCGAAATCGCACATCATGTGTTTGTTCCGGAAGAAGAACATGACCGTCACCGGATCGTAGAGCTCGTACATCTTGTTGAAGTCGGGTACTTGGTCGATGTCGCAGAGGTAGACGACGGCGAAGTTTTTGACTTTGTCCGCAATTCCTAGAGCAAGTGGAGATGTTAGCTGGGTGGCGATACTACGAGGATGAGGGTGGGCATACGGTAGAGAACTTCATCTTGTCGCATACAGTCTGGATCCCAGTCGCGGCCAAACCGGATGACTACCAGACGGTCTTCTTCGGACATGATAGCTTGGTCGACGTGCCAGCCAGTCTTGAGATGGGGGAGGACGACGGAACCCATGTTGTATGTGTATATGTGTGTGTCTGAGTGAGTAGCTTGAGTTGGAAGGAATTGCAGTGCCTCGTCATAGCCAGCAACGGATATTAGGGTTCTTCTTATCAGATCCGCCAAGCAACGCTAACTTTCCAAAGTTTGATCAGATTAACGCGGGGTTCAACTTCCCCCACCTCCCTCCATCCGCCATCACAACAATGACCCACACCGACCCAATCCCCGAGCTCCGCCGCATCCTCACTGACGACACCTCCCCAAACCTCGCCCTCCGCTTCCGCGCCCTCTTCTCTCTCAAACACCTTGCCACCCTCGGTAACACCACCGCAATCGACGCCATCGCCGCCGCCTTCGTCTCCAACTCTGCCCTCCTAAAACACGAACTCGCCTACTGTCTCGGCCAATGCAAAAACTTCCACGCAGCCCCATACCTCCAATCCGTACTCTCCAACGAAACCGAGGACCCCATGGTCCGCCATGAAGCCGGCGAAGCCCTAGGCGCACTCACCCACACCCCCTCCCTCCCGCTGCTCCGGAAATACGCCGCCGATCCATCAGAAGTAGTCGCGCAGACGTGCGAGCTGGCAATAGCACGAATCGAGTGGGCAGCGTCTGAGGCGGCGAAAACGGAGGAATTGCAGCAGAGCGCATTCGCGTCGATTGATCCCGCCCCCCCACTACCGGGACAAAAGGAGAAGGATTGTGAGAAGCTGCAGAAACAGCTTAATGACCAGACGCTCCCGCTGTTTGAGCGCTACAGGGCGATGTTTAGACTCCGGGATATTGCGACGCCGGAGGCGATTGATGCGTTGGCGAGTGGACTTGATGATCCCAGTGCGCTGTTTAGACACGAGGTATGTACTACCCCCGCCCCTCCAGGGAATATTGCTGACGGGAGAAGATCGCATTTGTGTTTGGCCAGCTTTCGGATCCGCATTCGATTCCGGCGCTGCTGAAGGCGGCGGGGAATAAGAATGAAGCGTCGATGGTGCGGCACGAGGCGGTGGAGGCGCTGGGGAGTATTGTGGATGAGCGGGTTGAGAAGTTTTTGAAGGAGTATGCGCAAGATGAGGAGAGGGTTGTGAGGGAGAGTGCTGAGGTAGCGTTGGATATGGCCGAGTTTGAAAGGAGTGGTCAATTAGAGTATGCGCTTATCCCCGGGAGTGCGTAGGCGATTGTGAATCTCTTTTTTTTACTATGGGTTTGAATGGTGGATGGATGGACTAATGGCGTTTATTGTTTTGTATTGTGTTTTTTTTTTGGATTCTACCACAAAAGTTTTGCTAGATTTTACGGTTAGAATACCAATGGGGCTTTCTGAGCATGTATTCTCACCTGCTTGTGGCGGTCGGATACCCAGAAACAACAATCACGGTACTATCACTCGGGCACCGCTGTAGCACCATCACTCGCCGGATACTTTCACCACATCTACAACCCACAATAAACCTGTCCACAAGTGGCCCCCATCCTCCTTTCGCATTTGCACCATTGAATTTATGGTTGAAATACCTGCACCAACACCCATCTCCTGGGACTCGGGAGGTGCAAACTACCCCGATCTCTGCGGTTGCAACTATCAACTCCTCTATTCCAACTCCTAGTCAAGGGTGTTTGTAATTTGTAGGAAGGAGGTGCAATAATAATGATAATTCAGGGTGAACGGGTTTTGCAATAACAATCATTACATTGCTGTAGGACAAGTTTTGTACCTAGCTACAATGTACCTAAGAACTATTCCCCGACGGTGACGACGTTTAAAGTGCCACGCAAGAAATAGCCATGAGCCTCCGTAATTCCTATTGTCGCACAGATAACAGTAATAATATAAAACCCTACCAGTTAGAAAACACCCGCTTCCCCATGCAGACACGTTCATATCGTTCGTTCGTTAATATCGTATCGTCATCATGGTTGTCATAGCCGTTAACCGTTCACTCCCATCACATCACATCATCGTTGTGATCATATCCATCGGGCCTGCGGCCGCGCATATGCTGGATCCTAGTTGCCTCCGTAGTCCCCTGTTGCGCGGGGAAGAGCTCGTCGTAGCTCTTTTCGATGCCCACGCTTCCCGCCGTATAAGTTCCACCCATATTCAGCTTCTCATCTGCCACCAATCAGCAACACCCGCACGGGGGAGGGGATGATAAGAACTTACTACCGAGAACCCACACAACCTCTTCTTCATCCAACCCTGCGAGAATTCCCAGTTCCTCCCAGCTCTCGTAGCTTCTACAAAGCCTCTCTCCGACTCTAACAGTTCTGGTCCATTTCTCGCGCTTGATAGTCCTGGCTCTCTGGAATTGCTTCTGCTGCTCTTCATATTCAGCCATCGTGACAATCTTGTTCTTCCCTTCCTTTTTAGCTTCTGCGAGATTCTCCTTCACGGCCGCCCGGAATTTGGCCTGTGACAGCGCCTTACGATAGTCGGTGATAATCTTAACGGTAGAGAGTGCGTCAAAAGATTCATTTCCCATCTTTTCACCATATCGTCCAGCAACTTGTGCTTTGACTCCGGCTTCATTGAGCTTAAGACGCTCATTGACAGAAAGGAAGAGTTCGCGGCAGACAAACGGGAGGAAGATATCGAGATGGGGGATGTGTTTACCGTGTTCGCGGATTAAGGGGCAGAGGTGAATTGGCGAGATTGTAGGGTCGACAGTCTGGAGGTTATCGACGGTTCTTAGAAAACCCCTTTCCTTTTCGGCAGAGCTGTTTTTGTGAGAAACATGGAGTGTGAAGTGATTAAGATTCGGAAGAGCATAGACTAGTAGCTTTGCCAACACTGTAGGCTGCGGTCAGTCTGTAGACTGCTTCGAGGATTCAGAGACCATACCGTCGTACTCCAGTCCATTAATATTCTTCAATTCTAGGTGCTTCAGGTTCGGCGCGCATGGCAAAGCCGACATGAGTACAAAGCTATTCAATTCAGGTGCCCCATCTACCGCCAACCTCGTGATATTCTTAAGCCCCTTCAGCTCCGCTTTATCAATCGTAGGAGCTCCCCATCCACTAGTAGGATGAGGAAGGTGATGTATCTCAACCTCTTCCAAGGCTATATACAAAGAATCTATTAGAGGACAAGAGGAAACCTCAAGCAGCAGGAACGACGAGTACCTGGGAAGCTAGTTCCGTTGAAGATTCCAGTCCAAAAGGCACTATTCGGTCTGCAGGATGTATCCCTTGAACTACCCAAAACCTCATGTCCAGACCTGCTGGTTGACAACCTGCGGTTGAAGATTAATTGATTCGGAGATCTTGCTGAGCCAGAAGGAGCTGATGGTTGTCCGGGTCCGGTGTAGAGGATAAGAGTCGTTACACGAGGAAAAGATTCCAGGTAGAAGGAAGATATGGGTTGGCCCGAGCAGGTAGCATTTTCGAGAACGAGATGAATTCGAATCCTTGGACAGAATCTACTCACAGTCACAGATCAGCCCAAAAGTGTGCCATGGGCTTAAGATCAGGAGTGAAATAAATGAATCCCCGACCAAACAGTCTGGTATGGCTACGGGATCTCGCCACTCACCTCGCAATACTGGTCACCATCCTTCCCAATATCACTGCAGTATTTCGATCTCCTCCTTCCTTTGTCGGGTCCAAAATGAGTCTTAGATCATGAACATTCTTGCTGATAGGGTCCCCTCTTCTGTCAAATTTGGCTGAATCACCCATGGTGCGGTGGAACAAGGACAGTTTTGTGAAACCCCGAACAGACGCATGGTAGTAGAGTGGATTCTGAACCTTCTCATTGATCGCTTTGCAGGTTCGAGCAAGAAGAGTCAACGTGTATCGAGTGAGATGAGAACAGACGTCGTCACTATTTAATGCATTGTTAGTGAACACAACCAATTTGCGTTGGGGAACCACAAAAGGGTTGTAGAAAATGGTTGAAACAACTTGAAGGGAAGTATATCCGGTTCGTTTGGAGTCAAGGAAACCGTTGGTGCCTAATCAATGCCCCGCAATCGAACTCTTGTGAAACCTCGAGTAGCAGCTTTCAGGCTTCAACATCTAGCTTCGAGCTCAAGCCATGACAGCTAGGGCGGCTTTCGAAGCTCACTCTAGACATGGTTCGCAAGCGAAACCAGAAATCGAAAGGGAAATCTCACAATAATTCGGCAGGTAAGCCAGCAAGTGATGCTGGGTACATTAGTTGAGCCATAATTGTGTATTTGTCAGTGGTCGCTGAGTGGATTATCTCTTAGATAAGTAGGGTGAGGGGTAGAATTGTGTCTGAGGATGATTGAAGATGGAAGGTTATGTCGGTCGATAGCTGCTGTTGGGCTCACGCGCTTTTCCCCACCAAGAGCCTACTAACGCGCTGCCCCGCCACTTGTTTCAGAAATGATGTGTAACCACGACCACGACGGCACAAGCGAGAGAACACCAGCACAGAATATAGAACACGGAGAAGAGTGAATTAGACAGACATTACCTCGAGACTCAGTACATCAAAATTGCAAGGAAAACAACCAATTTCGCCTTAAAATGAAACCAAAAACCCCACGAATCCCGCTCTCCGCCGCCGACGCTGCCAGCCTCACTAACGCGCCCTACAGACGCAACATCTATCGCCTGATATCTATTAAGTATCTAATTAACCAATACCTCTTCTGATATAAACATTACTGTTGTAAGCCATTGACTGGCCTCAAATAGCACGCTGACAGATCGTCAGACACCGCGACAGAAGGAACATTAGGGATAGGAACAGACCTCAAACAAAGCAACTCCTTCCCCTACACCTATAGCAGCAGTGCCACTGCCGCAACACCGGCGATGACAGCGACAACGCCACTCTTGGCATATGTCTTGCCAGCAGCGCCGGTAAATGGCGCGACAACCTCAGGCCCGAAGCCCGCGGGGTTGGCGGGGTTGGCAGGTCTTGGTGCATCCCCAACGACGGCTGGACCAGGAAGTTCAATGTCAACCAAGCCAGAAGAAGGCTCGACGACAGGACCAAGGCCAAGCTCAGGAGCTGCGAGAACTCCAGGGTATGCGCCGACGATGGAACCAGAGAAAGGCGTTGATGAACCTCCAGAGCTGATTTCGGGATACCCAGAGACCACTTTAGGAGAGTGGTCACCCGAGGGATATCCAATGACACCTGCGATTATCTCAGGAGTACCGGAAATGGTCTCGGAAGAGCCACCAGTAACTATCTCAGAAGCAGTGACAACTTCAGGAGCAGCGGCAACCCCAGGAGCAGCGACAATCTTAGGAGCAGGAGCGACAACCTCGGGAGCAGCGATGGCTTCGGGAGCAGGAGCGACCTCCGGACCAAGAGCGACCTCGGGAGCAGCGACAACCTCAGGAGCAGCGACGGTCTCAGGGGCAGTGGCGGCCTCGGGTGCGGCGTCAGCCTCAGGAGTAGCGACAACTTCAGGAGCAGCGACAACTTCAGGAGCAGCGATGACCTCAGGAGCAGCATCGGCCTCAGGAGCAGCATCGGCCCCAGGAGCGGCGTCGGCCTCAGGAGCAGCGACGGCCTCAGGAACAGTAATGACCTCGGGAGTAGTGACAACTTCAGGGGTATCTGGGACAATCTCGGGGGAGACGATCTGAGGAGTGCTGCCGCTGACGATTTCTTTAACTTGAAGCTGGCCGTCCGCAATTTCAGTGACAACGCTTGATCCAGCAACCCCAACTGGCGCAGTAGCCTGGGCGGCCTCTGGGATGAATTCGTTGGTAAAAGGCCCTGGAGCGGCCTTGACGATTTCGGATACACCTCCAATCACCCCAACGGATGCGGGAGCCAGGCCTGACTGAACGATTTCGACGGGACCAGGAACGTTGATTTGATTGACAGTCTCTGTAACCGACTCTACAATCCCGACAGGGCCGGGAACGTCGACGACCTCAACGGGACCGGGAACTTCAACGGTTTCGACCTTGGAAACGACACTCTGGATAGGGACATCGACGATCTCAGCAGGACCAGAGACGGGAACTTCAACCTCGATTATCTCAGTAGTGACAACTGGAGGTAGGGTCATGACGACACCCTCCGCAGTTATCACCTGTGCTGGCTGTGTGACCTCCTGTGTGACGGTTTGGATGACCGGAGTAGGAACTGGAACCTCGACGATCTCGGCAGGACCGGGGATGGGGACTTCGACCTCGATCACCTCGGTAGTGACAGCTGGGGGTAGAGTTATGACAACACCCTCCGCGGTTATCACCTGTGCTGGCTGTGTGACTTCCTGTGTGACGGTTTGGATGACCGGAGTAGGTACTGGAACTTCAACGGTCTGCACAATAGGGGTGGCGACACCTTCAACGGATGCAGTCACGACCTGGCCAGGGACCTCGACCAACTCGGTCTCATAAACCACAACAGGGGTAGCGGTGCCGGGAACAAAGACAGTATTCTCAATGACAACCTCCTTGGTGATAAATACTTCGTTCTGACTTTCGGCAGTAACGGGGAGAGCAAACTCAACCTGCTCAGTCACAGTGCAGGGGGCTCCGGAAACGTCGCGAACAACCTCAACTTCCTTAGTGACGTAGACCTCGCTGACCTGTTCAACAGTGACGGGGATCTCGACGCGTTCATTGGCAGTGTGGTACACAGGTACCTCAACTCCTGGAACGGAAATCTCCCGGGTCACTGGAACCTCTTGGGTGACGTAGACGATGTTCTCTTTTGTAACAGGAACCTCGAACATCTCGGAGATGTAAACCTCCTCGACTTTGGTGACTGGTACTTCCACACGCTCCACTTGGTTGGCATATTCCACCTTCGTAACGGGAACCTCGACCCTCTGGTTTACATACTCAACGTGAGTAATAGGGACCTCGATGTGCTCAGAGATATAAACCTCCTCGACTTTGGTGACTGGTACTTCAACACGCTCCACTTGGTTGGCATATTCCACCTTCGTAACGGGAACCTCGACCCTCTGGTTTAAATACTCAACGTGAGTAATAGGGACCTCGATGTGCTCAGAGATATAAACCTCCTCGACTTTGGTGACTGGTACCTCAACGCGCTCGCCCGAGATGAACCGCTCCTCCACAACGGTATGAGTGACGGGGACGGCGTGTGTGACAACGATCTCCTGGAGTTGAGTCCTGGTAACTGGTACTTCGATGCGCTCGGAGACATAGACCTCCTCGACTTTGGTGACAGGTGCTTCAACACGCTCCACTTGGTTGGCATATTCCACCTTCGTAACAGGAACTTCGACCCTCTGGTTGACATACTCAACACGAGTAATAGGGACCTCGATGTGCTCAGAGATATAAACCTCCTCGACTTTGGTGACTGGTACCTCAACGCGCTCACCCGAGATGAACCGCTCCTCCACAACGGTATGAGTGATGGGGACGGCGTGTGTGACAACGATCTCCTGGAGTTGAGTCCTGGTAACTGGTACTTCGATGCGCTCGGAGACATAGATCTCCTCAACCTTGGTGACAGGTACTTCCACACGCTCCACTTGGTTGGCATATTCCACCTTCGTAACAGGAACTTCGACCCTCTGGTTGACATACTCAACACGAGTAATAGGGACCTCGATGTGCTCAGAGATATAAACCTCCTCGACTTTGGTGACTGGTACCTCAACGCGCTCACCCGAGATGAACCGCTCCTCCACAACGGTATGAGTGACGGGGACGGCCTGTGTGACAACAACTTCCTGGAGTCGGGTCCTGGTAACTGGTACTTCGATGCGCTCGGAGACATAGACCTCCTCGACCTTGGTGACTGGTACTTCAACACGCTCGCCAGAAATGATTTTCTCCTCATAAACCGTTTGAGTGACGGGAACCTTGACGAGCTCAGAAACATAGATCTCCTCACGCTCAGTCTTGGTAACAGGGACTTCGATGCGTTCAGAGATGAAGATCTCCTTTTCTTCGACAACAGTGCGGGTGACGGGCTGAGGGACTTCATTGGAGACGAAAACCTGCTCAACAACGGTGTGCGTGACGGGTACCTTGACAACTTCGGAAATGTAGACCTCCTCGCGCTCGGTCTTGGTGACAGGAACTTGAACCTGTTCTGAGATGTACTCCTTCTCGATGATAGTGGCACCGGGAAGCTGAACTTGCTCGAGAATAGTCTGTGGGGGAAGCGTAACAGTCGCATAAACCTGTTCGACGACGGTTGGGCCGGGAAGCTGTACCGTGTGGTATTCTTCAATGCGCTCGACCACGGTTGCACCAGGAAGCTGAACCTGTTCGACGATTGTCTGGGGAGGAAGCTGGACAGTGTGGTACTCGACAACAGTCTGCCCGGGAAGCTGAACCTGTTCCACAATTGTCCGGCCGGGGAGCTGGACAGTGTGGTACTCGAACCTCTCCTCAACAACAGTTTGGCCGGGGAGTTGGATCTGTTCGACGATAGTCTGAGGAGGAAGCTGGACAGTGTGGTACTCGACAATAGTCTGTCCGGGAAGCTGAATCTGTTCCACAATCGTCTGGGCGGGAAGTTCGACAGTGTGGTACTCGTAAATCTGCTCCACGACAGTCTGCCCAGGAAGTTGCACCTGTTCGATAACAGTCTGGGCCGGAAGCTGAACCTGTTGAACCACAGTCTCCGGCACCTGCTGAATAATCGTCTCGGTGACAGGAACAGCAACGACCTGGGTCTCGCCAGCGATAACCTCCGTGTGCTGAACAGTATGTGTAACCGCAAGGGGAACCTCATGTACAATTGTCGCGGTTGCGCCGGCGCCATTGAGAACATAGAAGTTCTTCTCCTCAAAATTGAAGTGGTTCTCGGCAAACTGCTGCTCCTTGAACTCCTTGAACTCCTTCACCTCGGTGAATTCGTTGAAATTCTGGTTTGCATTCTGGTTCGCGGCGTTGTTAGGATTCAGATTCGCGTTCTCGTTCGCGGCGGCAACTTGATTCTGATTCTCGTTCGCGTTGTTGATGTCGTTGGCATTGTTGATCACAATGTCAGGGAACACCATGTCGACGTTTCCCATCGGCATAACCCCACCGGGGAAGAAACGCGCGTTGGCGAGCGCTGCGCCAGTCTGCTGGCTCATCTGCACCTTAGTGGTACCAGACTCGATGACGGTGTGAGCGACGAGAGTGGTAGCTCCACCCTTACCCGCCGGTCCAACTGCATTCTCGCCCTCCTGGATGTTAATATTCTTCTGGAAGTTCTTATCGACAGCGATGTCAGCACTGACAGACTCCACTGCCTTCTCCTTGATCTTCGCCTTCAGGTCGACAGTGGGACTCGGCGCAGGCGTCTGCTTCGCAATCACAACCTCCTCGAACACATTCCCGCCCTTATTTGGCGTCTTGGGCTGCTTTCCACTCTTCTTCTTTGGAGGCGGTGGCGGAGGCGGAAGCGGATAGAATGGCTGTGGCTCACCGAACCCAGGTGGGGGCGGTGGGATGAAATCGATTCCTCCGGGGAACACTGGAGGCGGAGGAGGACCGAAGAAGCCTGGTGCAGGAGGAGGGAAGAAATCGGGAGGTGGAGGTGGAGGTGGAGGAAGCAGAATTGGCTTGAACTTCGATTCTTTCTCCTCTTCCGTCTGTTCCTTCGGTGGCTGCTCCTTCGGTGGCTGCTTCTGTGTATCTTGATCCCGGTTGAGGTTAATACGAGGCCGGCTGACGTCGAAGCCGATATTCTGGTCAAACTTCGGGTTTGTCGGTTGCTTTGTGGCACCCGCCTATGTGCTGTTAGCCTGCATCATCAACAAGAGTCTTGTGTGGCTCTACCATCGACGTAGGCTCAGCCTTGTTTGCGCCAGCATCTGCCTTCCTCTTCCCCTGTGCAGGCGAGGGGGGTGGGGGCGGTGGAGGTGAGGGACCGTTGAAGCCCTGTGGCGAGGACCCGAATGCCGGGGACCCGAACGGCGGGGGACCATCAAAGCCGAGAGGCAAATCATACGGCCCTATTTGTGGCGGGGGTGTGTTGTCCCAGTAGGCCTCTGCCATCGTGGTTGTGGCGAGGGCCATAGCCAGGAGGGCTATGAATGTAAGCTTCATGATATTACTAGGGCGGGTTCCGCCACAACACCCGCAGAGGAAATGGGGAAGGAAAGAAACTAAAAATTAAGGAGATATTGGTGTCGGGTTGAGTGAGCTCGAATTGAGATCGAGTGTTGAAGCTGAGGAAATCGGTCAAACGGTGGGATCTGGATGGCTTTTGTAGAGCAGCATTGGATTCAGATACTTGTGTGGATTCAGATACTGGTGGCAGCATTGAGCTGGTCGGAGAGGGTCTGGACCGATAACGCTCATATTGGGATAGATACACCGGCATTGCACAAGTCGGGAGGTTTGTTTTGTTTTGATGTTTGGCTCGAGAGGAGGAGGAAAAGAAATAGTAACAGCTAAGGTATCTAGACTAATGGGCCATAGATATCTCGGCGGAGGATGAGGGTAAGTTTCGGCAATTTGAGCGGAGGACACGATATTGAGCCCCGCGAAGAGTACTCGAGATGCGCCTGCTGCTAACAAATGGACGAACAAGTCACGAGGAAGGTTTTGTTCCGACCCAATGACACCGGAAATAGAGCATCATTGTAATCGCATACATCCACACTTGAGGCAAAGGTCGAGGTCAAGGGTCTTTCGAGGTCCAGAAGGGGCCTTTAAACAACCAGATACTGCTAACAAAAGGTTCCTGGACTACAAAAGGTTCCTGGACTACATCAGGCCTGTGATCAGGAACAGTGCCTTCACAAGGCTATCCCGAGTTCAACATTTGGTTGTTGATACGCCTATTCGGATCAGGTACCGATATAGAGTCGATTGGCCATTCCAATTGGCTATAAAGATTGATTTACTGCTATCTGGTGATTATGCTTAACGTGGTGGGCCTCACCGTCTTGATCTTAACTGTGATTGACGAATCATGACGAGAGTGCCTGAAATAGAGAGTTGAGCGGTTGATGGACCGAAAGTCAATTTAAACGAGGAACTGGCCATGGCAGGCACCAGATCCAGATTTCCTGGTGGACTACATAAACGCAGAGTGCCCATCTCTCCGCAACATAACCGTACCTGGGCGGAAGAACACGCACCCGTGGTGATGTTGAACGGGTGTGGTTAGGGTTGTCCGTCTGCCATCCATGGTCCGACTTCCAGACCCTTGATTAGCAAGGCAATAAAAATTCCCTGCAGCCAAGACCGCCGATTTCTCCACGCCTGAGTGCGTTTTATAGCTGCACAATCACATCATTTTCGACCAATCACGACGGCCAATTGCTAACAGCTTCGCGGTGGGAAAACAAGCATCGTCGAAAAACTCGTTTAGTAACACCGCAAAAAAGAAGACGTGATGAGAAATATGAGAAAACAGAAGCACGACATCCATCACGTTATGTAGAAGAGATCGTCCACATACAACCCCCGCATCCCACTCCCGCTGATTCCCCGCTGTGTGCTGTGTGTCAAATAATATCTCCATCCATATCCATCTTCCTTCATTTACACGAGAACAAACAAACACCTCAACCCACTCTCCACCACTCTCCATCCAACTATATTATCCCCGCCACCAAACCCGAGTCTTGCAGCCGAGTAACGAAACCCCCCAATGGCCACTCCAGCTGCAGGCTCTTTGAGGACTCCCGAGGAAGCTGGTACGTTTCTATTTAGATATCGGATCAGAAAATTTGTTCAATTCCAATTCTAACTTTCTCTATTCATAGTCGCACGAATTGCGTATCTTTCTAGCGATGTGGTTATCTCAGTACAGCCTTCCCTGAGTGATACCTCGCCGTACTCTTCCAAGCTTGCGGAGTTGTCGTCAAGCAACGTCAATGACGTATTGTCACATCAAACCCCAGAGGTATTTGTGAATTCACCATCACCACCCGTCGCACATTCCCGGTATGCTAACTAAGGTCTACGCAGGTACAAACTGTCCGACAAAATGCCGACCCATTACTCTCGGTATACCAGCCTGCTCGCTCCGGCAAACTCGTTTCCGTCACTACAACCTCAAATACCCTAATTTCGTCGATACCCCATCTCTACAAGCTCATTAATTACCCCGTCGTTATCCATGTGTCGATGCAACCTGCCCAATACCCAGATTACTCCGAGATCACCTCGATCCGACAAACCGGATTGATCCTGCTCCAGTCCGAGTCGGCACAGGAGGCACAGGATATGGCTGTTGCCGCACATGCACTTGCGCTCAAGTCTGGAAAGGCTGTGATTCACTTCTTTGCCGCGAGCCAGCAGAGCGAGGTATCGGTGGAGGATTCCGCTTTGCTGGAGAGGGCGTTGGATCGGACTGCGGCGAGAGGATTCCATGATTCTACGGTGGATTCGGCGAATCTGTATGCCGACGACGGGGTGCGAGCACAAACCCTTCAGGTTAGCGAGGTTGCGCCCACGGCCCCGTTAAGCGGGATTGCCACACCTCTTGCCGGAGACTCAGCCTCAAATGGAGGCAGCAGCAGCAGCGTAGCCAGTACCGTCGGCGATAGCACTCAGGCTTCTTCAGCCACCCCAGCAAGCTCGCTTGACCTCCCCATCGCTTCGCGCGACGTCACCTCGGAGGATATCTTCAAACACATCAACAACATCTTTACCATCATCAAGCAGGTTACTGGCCGTAAGTACAATGTGTTTGAATACACTGGACCTCAGTACGCCGAGCATGTTCTCTTCGTATTCGGATCTACTACCCACCTTTTCCGTGATGTCCTCCAGAAGGCGCCTTCAGGGGAGTATGACAAAGTCGGTGTGGTTTCGGCAAGATTGTACCGCCCATGGTTCGGAACTCAGCTGCCGGCAACTATTCCCAAGTCAGTGACCAAGATTGCGGTTCTTGAGCAGATCCACAGACAGACTACTCGATGGGGCCCACTGTTTTTGGACCTTCTTACCTGCCTCCGCACCGGCCCTAGCGTTCAGGGCGCTCCTTCGGTGGTTGCACACAAGCTTGGCTATATTAATGTTGAGACTGTGTCGCAGGCTTTCCGTGGTGTCGTGCAAAACCTAAGGTCCGAATCGTCAGTTCAGAACCTATCGGTGGGGTTAGAGAATGGACCGGAGACCACCGTGTCAAAGCCAGAACAACCCAGTGTTGAGACCGCTTACATGAAGATCCTTGATCAGCTATTCGGAAACAGGTTGCATGTTGCAAACTCTCTTGACCGACCAAACGCTGGAATTTCTGCCAATATTGCCGCATCCCCCGAATATGGATATGGTTCCCTACTTGCCCGGATTGAGAAGAGGAAGGCATTGGTTGAGAAGGTCGAGAAGCTGGCGAAATCCAGCGATTTTGCTACTCCTGAATCTACAGAGCTGCTTTCCAAGTGGTTGTTGGTGGCAGAGGATGAGACCAAGAGCGCCGAGGTCGCGGAGGAGCTCATCCAGCAGTTGGAGAAGGATGGGTCAGCAGTTTCTATGAGTCTCCTTGAAGACAAGGGTCTTTTCCGCAAGGAATCTTCGTGGTTGATTGGTTCCGATGCTTGGGCCTACGATCTTGGAAACTCTGGTGTCCACCACGTTGTTGCATCCGGCAAGAATATCAACATGCTCGTCATCGACTCCACCCCTTACTCCCAGCGTACTGCAGATGATGCCTCCCGCCGAAAGAAGGACATTGGACTGTACGCCATGAACTTTGGAAATGCCTATGTGGCTTCTGTCGCTGTTTACAGCTCTTACACTCAGGTTTTGCACGCCATGCTGGAGGCCGACAAGTTCGATGGTCCCTCGGTTGTGTTGGCATATCTTCCTTACAATAAGGAGGATGACTCTGCCTTGACGGTTATGCAGGAGACAAAGAAGGCTGTTGATATTGGATACTGGCCTTTGTACCGATACGATCCATTTGGAGAAGAAAATGGCGGTATTAACTTCACTCTTGAGTCTGAGAGGATCAAGAAGGAGCTCAAGGACTTCCTTACCCGCGAGAATCATCTCACCCAACTTGTCAAGAGGAACCCAGCGTTTGCTGCCAATCTCTCCCACTCCTACGGAAAGGAGGTTAGACAACAGCAGAAGCGCAATGCGAAGGATGCCTTTGCCAAATTACTGGATGGACTTTTGGGACCCCCACTTACCATTCTTTGGGCTTCTGATGGAGGCAATGCTGAGAGTCTGGCCAAGAGACTTGGGCGACGTGGTAAGGCTCGTGGCTTGAAGACTCTCGCTATGTCCATGGAAGACTACCCCATCGAGGACTTGAACAACGAGGAGAACATCGTTCTTATTACCTCTACTGCCGGACAGGGTGAATTCCCGATGAATGGACGTAGCTTCTGGGAGGCGGTGAAGGGCTCGACGGATCTCGATCTTGCCACTGTCAACTTTTCTGTGTTCGGTTTGGGTGATTCTCACTACTGGCCTCGCAAACAGGACAAGATCTACTACAACAAGCCTGGGAAAGACTTAGACAAGAGAATGCGGGAGATTGGAGGAAAGCTTTTGGTAGATTGCGGACTTGGTGATGATCAGGATCCTGATGGATTCCAGACTGGTTACTCGGAGTGGGAGCCTAAGTTGTGGCAGGCTCTTGGTGTTGACAATATCGACGGGCTTCCAGATGAGCCCCCTCCGATTACCAACGAGGATATCAAGCTTGCATCCAACTACCTTCGTGGTACTATTGAGGAGGGTTTGGCGGATGAATCTACTGGCGCTATTTCGGCCAGTGATATGCAGCTCACCAAATTCCACGGTACTTACATGCAGGATGATAGAGATTTGCGGGACGAGCGTAAGGCCCAGGGTCTAGAGCCGGCTTACTCTTTCATGATCCGATGCCGTTTGCCCGGTGGTGTGGCGACTCCTAAGCAGTGGATCCAGATGGACGATATTAGCGATGAGTTTGGCAACCATACTATGAAGTTAACTACTCGTCAGACCTTCCAGTTCCATGGTGTTGTCAAGCGGGATCTTAAGAACACCATGCGGGCTATCAATAAGGCGTTGATGACCACCATTGCTGCCTGCGGTGATGTCAACCGTAACGTCATGTGTAGTTCCTTGCCCCAGAAATCTGCCTTCCACGACCAGGTCCAGGCTGTCGCAAAGCGTATCAGCGACCATCTCCTTCCCTCCACCACAGCTTACCACGAGATCTGGCTCCAGGATGAGAATGACAAGAAGGTACAGGTTGCCGGTGACGCCGTTGTTGACCACGAGCCTTTGTACGGCCCTACCTACCTCCCCAGGAAATTCAAGATCACCATTGCTGTTCCTCCCCACAACGACACCGATGTCTATGCTCACGACATTGGTTTGATTGCCATCAAGAAAGAGGACGGACAACTGGCTGGTTTCAACGTTCTTATCGGAGGAGGTATGGGTGTTACTCACAACAACAAGAAGACATACCCTCGCACTGGTAGCGCCATCGGATTCGTCACCCCCGACCAAATCCATCTCGTCTGCGAGAAAGTCATGCTAGTCCAGCGTGACCATGGTGATCGCAACGACCGCAAGCACGCCCGTCTGAAGTACACAGTCGACGACATGGGAGTGGAGGTGTACAAAGGGAAAGTTGAAGAGCTCCTCGGCTGGCAGCTCGAACCCTCACGTGACTTCCACTTTGACAGCAACATCGACACTTTCGGCTGGCAAAAGGACGAGAACGGCAAGAACCATTTCACCTTCTTTATCGAGAACGGCCGTATCGAGGACACACCTGAATTCCAGATGAAGACGGGACTTCGAGAAATCGCGAGTGTCCACAAGGGCGAGTTCCGTCTCACCGGAAACCAGCATCTCATCCTCAGCAACGTCGAAGACGAAGACCTCCCACACATCAAGGACCTCATGGCGAAATACAAACTCGACAACTACGCCTTCACTGGCCTTCGTCTCTCCTCGTCTGCCTGCGTCGCTTTCCCTACTTGCGGCCTCGCAATGGCAGAGAGTGAACGCTACCTCCCAGTCCTAATCTCAAAGGTCGAAGACGTCCTTGAGGAACACGGTCTGCGCCACGACTCAGTCGTCATGCGTATGACTGGATGCCCCAACGGTTGTGCGCGTCCGTGGTTGGCAGAAATTGCGTTTGTCGGAAAGGCGTTCGGTGCTTATAATATGTACCTTGGAGGCGGATACCATGGTCAGCGACTCAATAAGTTGTACCGCAGCTCGATTAAAGAGGACGAAATTCTTGCTATCGTCAGGCCGTTGTTTAAACGTTACGCACTCGAGAGGGAGGAGGGAGAACGCTTTGGGGACTTTTGTATTAGGATCGGTATTATTAAGCCTACGACTGAGGGGAAGACGTTCCATGATGATGTAAGTTCTTTTGACCCGAGAATGGGGTGAGAGGCAGTGAATGACATGAGAATAGGTTGCGGAAGAGGATGCGGAGGATGAATAGAGGAAGGGGGGTTAGAATGTAAAATTGAAGCGGATATCCGGGGGTTTCTTTTGGTGTATATTTTTTGGTTTTTTTTTATGGTTGCGTGGAATTTTGATGTTTGCTGCAAGTGTAAATGATTGAATTGGTGTACATGATCGACGAGAGTTTTCTTTCCAAAGTGGAATGCATTTGAAGTGCTTGGGAACTTGTAAAGAACTGACTCAGCTGTGTGCCTGCCTCCAATGACCGGCAGGAAAGCTCTTCATCCCATGCACTGGACTTAATATGTACCAAATACATACGCTCGGTGAGTACCAAGCATGATGTGAGCTGTACTAAGTACGCATCTTAGTAGGTTGATTCCATTAGCCGACTAAACTTCAGTCACCTCGGCCAACTGGCCACACGCTTATGAAACATGTCCAGAAGGAGGATGCCATGACGGATGGGTAAAAGAACAGATTAAAAAGGAGATCGTCGACCCCGATGCGACTCGAACGCACAATCTTTGGTGGTTTTAGAAACCGAAAACCAACGCCTTACCATTAGGCCACAGGGCCGGCGACGATGTCTGTTTTAGGTAAATGCCATCTTTCAGTCATATGAAGGTGACGTGCCAATGCTTGAAGGCACAATGTAGGGTTGAACATACCAGTGAGGGTTCGATACGTGTGAGTTACTAATTCTATTAGATGTACGAGTACATCAAATGTCGTGGGCGTTGATGCCACGAACAAGTTACCATAGTACCCTAAACTAGTAACTGTATAGAGTGATTTCCAGTGATTAAGTGATAGGACTTACACTTTACTGTATAGAACTTTCTAGGTTAGGAAAGGCTGTTATCTGTCTTTCCCCTTTCCAGACAGACCATCGAAAAAAGCGCTTATAAAATACTTAGGGTTTGAACACAAAGGAACTGACAACATAGCTCCCAAACCACCAAACACCACAACATCACACGCCCCACAATGCCACCCCAAATCCCCCGAGCTCCTAATCAAGGCTAGGGTATAGATATCCGGTGTTTGGGTCGATATTATCGACGGTGTATTCTTTTCCGTCGATGTGGCATTTGGGTATATACTTTTTTGTAGGTGGTGTGAATAAGGGTTTGCGATTTAGAAAATGTTCCATGACTAGGTATAAAAAGTGGGATTAAAAAGGTTTCGTTGCGTAAGATTGGGATGTTGCAAACATATTTTGAGTTCAGGGTTTTTCTTCATAGCTCCATCTTCCATTGTGGCCTTTAATTCTGCATGGGTCAATATACTCTAGTATGCCCCACACCTTGGAATGCCAGTGATGAACCTTGTTGTATCGCTTTCTCCGTTGCTTCTCGACTTCGTTCTCGCGTCTGCGCTTTGGTTGGCGCGGCGGGAATACCCATTTTCGTGATGTGAGAATGTACATGTTGAAGATTGAGAGCTTATATATAGGTACGCCAAGCCCATGCCGGTCATTGGAAATGGTTCGGTTTCCATCAGGGAGCTGGGGAGAGGGGTATAGGTTTAAATAATAGTCATGTTCATGGTAGACTTCTTTTCTAGGGGCTGCTGTTGGTATAACGTTTGGTAGGAGAGTGTTGTGTCTTTGTACGGTCGCATTCCCCTTACCCACGAAGAACCACTGTTGCTTAATCAATACCTGTCCTAAATGGCTGCTGCGTGCTCGAGTAGAATATAGAAAAGCTTACAGGCCCTACAGAAACCCTGGCGTGAGTATTACTGTCATTCGCGGCACGATCTGCGTAAGTATTGGTAGTAAATGGTTCAATTTGTGTACTATGTAATCCCCTCTCATCCCAAAAGTCGTGAGATGGTATAGAAACAAAACACCCACCCGCTGGTTCCTACCTCGTCATAACAAAGTGACATTTTCGTAACGCATCATCACCCCAAAGATAAATCAGTAACGCCTTCCATCCCTCCTGCACCCCCAAAACCCCAGTCACCTACTTCCTGCCCGCATTAGAACTTCCCACGCTTCCCACGCTACTCAAGCTACCCACGCTTGCGGCGCGATACCCTCTCGGCGCGGGCATAACTGCGGGGGCGCCGCCTCCAAACGTTCCTCCGGCGCCACCACCGTTCCTTTCCACGGGCCTCGCATTCCCCCAAAACACATGTTCTGGGCTGATGGGATGATGGTAGACCTTATTCCCTTTCGCCATTCCGAGCCGGCTCTGGTCAATGGTGCTGTCGTCGTCGTCGCTATCACTCTCCTCAGATGATGAAGAAGAATCGGATGAAGAAGAAGACTCATCGCTCGACTCCTCAGTCACAGCACTCCGTGTCCTTTGGTGGCGGTGGTAGCGAGCCGTTTTATCACCGCCAACCGCATAACTAGATTCCCTCGTCACGGTAGCTTTTCCAGCCCTTGTGGAAGCTCTTGCAGGGCGGCGGACGGTGCTCTTCGTGAGATTCTTAAGCGGCGGGGCAGGGCGCTGCCTATCCACGGGCATATCTGAGACTTCGCTGGGTATTTCCTCCTTCCTCCACGATTCCTTTCTCCGGGATTCCTTCCTCCTGGTGCTGCGGCGACGATGATGACGGCGACGACGCGAGCGTTCTCGCTGCAACGACTTCTCGCGCTGAATAATAGTGTCGGACTCACTTGGTTCTCCGCCACGGAGACCACCCCAAACGCTCCCTTTCACGTCGCTCCACACTGTTTCCAGGAGGCCCTTCTTCCTCGGCGAATCCTTACCCGGTTGGTCCCGCGGACCCCACAGCTTCTCGACGTGGCTCTTAGTGTATGTAGTATCAAGTTCTCCGAGAACGACGGTTCGTGCGCCAACAGACGAGCCGCCGCCTCGCCGCGCCGTGCCGTCGGAGAACACGGTGATTGCATCATCCGGTCGCTCATCGGGCCGTCGGAGAACAGACGCTTTGTAGTCCTGCCAGTCGGAAGCACGCCAGATGAAGCCGGACCGCCGGATAAATAGCCACCATGCGAGAAGACCTAGAGAACCGCCGATCAAACAGAATACCACCAGCACGCCTGCACCTATGTTACTGGGTTTGGTGTAGGCGCCGGTGCTGGTACGGGGCTCGAGGGCACGGCGGAGAAGAGAGACGAAGCTTGTGGAGTCGTCTATGGGTGTGGTGAGGGAGTCGGGGGAGGGGAGTGCCGGCATTGTGGGAGTGGGTTGCCGGCAGGCAACAGAAACTGACGTGGGAGGATCGATGTGTCGGTGGCGGTGGTAATAGGCAGTGGGATCCGGGTATAACTTTATTTGAAGCTTGAAGATGTGATATATAGATGGATTGAAGTTGGAGGAGGAAGAGTGGTACTATTGGGAGGTTGTGGGAGGTTGGGGAGGTGGGTTGTTGTTTGGATGCGTTGTCTCTGTTGCCCTGGATACAGGCTGTAAGCGCCGCACCGCAACCAATAACTATAGCCGTTTATTACCTATTATGTTTGTTAAAGATTTGTTTCAACATTGTCGATGGCCCTGTGGCCTAATGGTAAGGCGTTGGTTTTCGGTTTCTAAAACCACCAAAGATTGTGCGTTCGAGTCGCATCGGGGTCGACAATTCCTTTTGTTGCCGTGCCGCTTGTGTGGCCGCTTAATATTTGCGGGGAGCACCAAGTACTCTACTACATTCCAAGATAATTGCATCCGATCTGCCAACCATTCATTGGGCCTTGTGGAACTTGTATTTCCCCTGGTGGTCATAAGTGCTGCATAGTCTACCAGGCGGAATCCATGCCGTGCCTAATTCCAGGGATGACATTTTATCCGTCCATTCAGACCTTGAGCCATCATGGGATTTTTTTACCAAATTACCATGTTCATATTAACACATTCGGCTACCAGGTTTCCCGTTCGTACGGCACGACATGTAGCATTGAGGGCTGTCTGTCTATATGTATCTCTGCTTCGGATAGATATATTGAAAGCCACCACCACAAGACTCCAGATTCTTCTTATCCTTGTTCTTCTGCTTAGTATCTCCATCTAGCCCCGTTCCACCTCGCTCTTGATGACCCCGCAGATCGAACCGAAGAGATCTTCTCGGAAGCCATGAGTGATATCTGATGATACGAAAGCCAGGAACAGCGTTTCTGGAAGACTGTGACCGGAACATCGGACTGAAACACATAAAGTGGTTCTCCGTAACCTCCCTTTTTCACTGTGACGTCTAGATGATATGATAACAAGTATCGCCTGACACTTCATGATATATCAGCTTATAGAGACGCACCGAGACTCGTGCCTGATTCTGAGTGAGCGCTCCAATCAAAATCCGCAGATCAACCCATTTAGTGGTGACTTCTGGTAAGGCTCGCCCAGCCTTCTGGGGATATTGGGAGTGATGATGACCAATGCGCCGATCGAATTTGACGTCTCCATGACACAAGATTTCGGCTACTATATGTAAGCGGGTGACGAAATGAAATGAAGGTTAAAGCGATGCGGCTCTTCGTATCACCCCGCACCGGCCAGCCGCGAGCCCTCACAGTATAAGTCGAATTCTTCCGCTCTGGGGAAAAGAGGGCCTGGACTTTAACTACCACCGTTAAAAAGTAAACTAATCAGAAATCGTTCCGAATACAAAGTTTTGCTATCTACTCTACTCTATTTCTCCGTCTGAGCTTACTTATCCGCTCCAGATTTCCGAGGCGCCGGGCCACGGAGTAGGATTTTGGTTGTTTTGACAGGTTCAACTTTCATCAACAAGGTTTTCCGGGGAAGAACGTGGAGGCGGGCAAGTACAACCGATCATGTATCTTTGGTGCTAAATGACAGAGATGTTCTGCATAATCTGATCTGCGGCTTATTATTTATAATCCCGAGTGAGTCCAATCTGGTGAAGCCAGCCGTGAATATCAATTCTATTCGTTGAAGGGGGTGCTCTTGAAAGTGAGTAAACAGAAGGTATAATAGTAACGGCAGCACTCTGGGTGCGGCTTATTCACAAGTGCGGGTTTATTCAAAGGTTCGCTTTGAGCTGTATATGGGATGTTGTTGGGAGTGTGGAATGATTGAGGCGCTGCGGCTGTGCGGATTGTTGTGCAACCTCATCAATTATATACAATTTTCCTTGGAACATATTTCCGGCCGAGATTCGTTTCGCGCGGCGGGGACCGGAGAGCTGCACATCCAACAGCCGAAAAATGCAAGATTAACCACAACATCGGGTTAGGAGGGAAAGAAAAAAGTTGAACGCGACAAATGGGATGTCCTCTGCGGCTGAGGGCTTTTGTTTGGGATTGAGTTGGAAAAGTTTTTCGTTGCTTTTTTTCTAACATGTAAGTGAGGGTGTGTGGACCTGCTTCTGTACGGCGGGAATCAGGTTCAGCGTCAAGGGTGTGGCAATTATCTGTGAGCCACAAAAAGCTAGGCCCCTCCCCACTTCTCCTGCGTCCAAATAACAAAATAGTTTTTATCCCACGGCTTGTCCCCCCTCAGCTCTTTAGAAAAAGGTCGTTTTGTTTGTTGTGGTTTCCATCGCAATCGTGTCTTCCCTTCACTGTAGAATTCCACTTCCACCGTCATTCGTTTTCATCCGCCGTCGTTGTCGAAGTCGACTACTTGCACTCACTATGGGTAAGCCAGTTTCCTTAGTTTCGGCCCGCGGGAGCACAACAAAATTTCTAATGACAAGCCTTAAAGCCGACGTTCTGCAAATAAACTCTCTCCACCACCACCAACTTGACCACCTCCCTCCGACTCCTCAATCACCACAAACCCCCTCCTCCCGCGGATTCTTCAGTATCCCCAGCACCAACAAAATGGTCTCACCATCCGCCATACCAGAGGAGCCCACAAACATCCTTACTGCCGAGGTCGTCGCGCCCAGTACCTCCACAGCCTCTACCCCTAATGGCAAGAAGGCCACTGAGATCGAAGTCGACAGTCTGATCCAGAAGATGAAAAGCCCCATCCTCGGAATTGACTTTACTAGAGCAGGAAAGACTGCTCGCGCGCCTTCACAATTGCTCAAAGTCGGCTTCAGTGACCAGCTGCACCAGCTCGACGACTCCTCCGCAACGAATCTGATCCAGGGACAATGTTGCGGCGGCGGATGTTGTCGTCTCCCATCCGGCGCGCCGTCGCCCGCACGATCCCCGTCGCTCCCCATCTTCGACGTCCCAAACAATCCCGCCTTCCGCAGCCTGAAACTTAAGCTGTCGCCGCTGTCCTCGCGAAGTCGCCTCTCGGGAATCACTCCACTACCCGTCAAGAACATTTCCTTCGAGCCTGCAGACCCGTCGGCAATGCATGTGTCGTCTGTGCGCACGCACCCGCCGAAATTTGTCACGCCGCACCCGCCGTATGAGGTGTTCGCGGCAAAGATTGAAGATGCGCGTGAGCTGACCAAGCCGGACGCGGCAAAGAGGACGTACCACTTTGATCTCGACGTGACGGATTACCCAGCCGAAGGTGAGGGTGTAGATTTTCGTGTTGGCGGCGCGATCGGAGTGCAGGCGCCAAACAACCATGATACCGTAGACGCGATCTTTGACCTGCTTGGAATCTCCGACGAGGAGCGTGATGAGCCCATCATATTGAAGACCGAGGGGGGGAGGTGGCCGACGATCTGGGGTGAGGAACAGGCGAGGAAGCTTCGGACCACCCGCCGAGAACTTCTCACCTGGACTGTTGATATTCAATCCTACCCGCCCACCAAAAACCTCCTCCGTCTGTTGGCAGAATACGCTACAGATGAAGAGCAGAAGACTATTCTTCTCTACCTATGTGCGAAACAAGGCCAAGCAGCCTTTTGCGAGTAAGTCTCCCTTTATCAGATCCTTGTTTTGATCCCAAAACCTTCTTATCAGATCAACTGATTAACCGCACCATCAGGCTCCGCACAGGCCCCTACATAACCCTCGAGCAGCTCCTCTCCGCATTCCCTTCCTCCCGTCCCCCGCTAGACCACCTACTATGCAACCTCTCCACGCTAATGCCACGTTTCTACTCCCTCTCAAACGACCCGCACTTCTCCCGTAACGCCCACAGACGCACAATCGAAATCGCAGTAACAATCCACGAATCCGAGCAACGATGGCGTCCCGGCTGTCGCACTGGCGTCGGCTCGGGTTTCATTGAGCGAATGGCACAAAAACACCTCGCCGATCCACAACAGACAATAACGATCCCCATGTTCCGCGGCCTTATGGCCAACCCCCTCGCCAAGGAATTCGTCGCCGACGGCCCCATGCTCCTCATCGGCGCTGGCGTCGGAATCGCGCCCTTTCGTGGCTTCGTCCAGAGGAGATTACAGAACGCGAATTGTGTGAACAAGGTCTGGGTTCTCCAGGGTGTGAGGGATAGTCTTGTCGACGAGCTGTACTCCGGCGAGTGGGGAGTTCATGACGAGCAGATTAAGAAGGTTGTCGAAAGCAGGGTGGGCACGGGACGGTATGTCCAGGATGAAGTCTGCGCGCAGGCAGATCTAGTCTGGTTTGTGGTTAATAGTATGGATGGGCGAATTTTTGTGTGTGGGAGTAGTAAGGGGATGGGGGAGGGAGTTGAGGAGGCGCTGGTGGATGTGGCGATGAAGAAGGGAAGGCTTTCCCGGAGTGAGGCGAAGGAGTTTTGGGAGAAGAAGATGGAGGGGGGTCAGTATATTGCTGTGAGTTTTCCATCCACCGCTGTGAGGAGGAAGTTGGCTAATGATGGATTACAGGAAACTTGGTGAGACGGTGTATCTTAATACCCCCTAGAACCTTCGGTTTGTGTTTGTGCTTTTCGGATGGTTGGCGTTGTGCATTTGGGTTTTTTTCCTTTGTTTCTTTCGTGGCATTGGGAATTGCAAATAACACTTCTTTTCAGTATACTCTGGGTTTTTTTCCTTGGCTTGCTCGCGGAGTTGTAAAATGTTGTAATGTGGTGCGCTGCGGCGGCAGTGTAGAAGTACTCTAGAGCCCGAAGCCTTCATAGATATACATAGAGTAGATAAATAGACGTGATGGAGCCCATTGATGCTCACGGCTGCTTCCTTCGACTTAGAAAGGCCCTTTGGTTGCGCAGTATACCTCGAAAATACCATACAAACCCAGAGATACTTACATACTGAAGCTGTACTTTGGAGATTTGGTACCTGTTCGGTTAGTGCAGATATCAGCCCCCAACAGAAGAACTAAGTTCCTACGGGGACGAAGGGTAGCGGGGGGGGAGCTCCGCCATCTAGCCGGCTCGCCCGGAGGCGGAGGGGGTTATTAAGGTCCTGTCATACTCTAATTAGAGTGAATACAGTATGATTAAACAACAAGAACTAAGTTCCCACTTTGCTGCCACTTTTTGGTCAACCGAATACTCCAGAAAGCCAAGATCTATATATTTAACCTATATCTATCCCGGTGGGAAAGAATATATTTCCAAAATACAACTCGGGTAACCGAGCAGGCCTTACATTCGGCTTCTTGGGTTTCTTTAATCATAATCCCGCACTCTGTACAAACGCCGGTATCTTGACTCGACCGATAATGGGGGGCTTTCTCTCAGCTCCAATGTCCGGGCCTGACCATAAGCTTACCCCACTTCCACCTCCTTCCATCATCAGCACTATCATCAAGAGTACACACTTAGATACCGTAGAATCTGGCTGAATCCGTGATTTTTGTAGCGTTGCAGGATGCGTCCAAGCAGCGTCTATTCGTCCATTTCAGCAGGTTTCTGACTGTTCATGCAAGCTTGAGTCTTCGGAGCGAATAGAAGCTCTTACAGAGAGTCAAGTATGTGAGCTGCACGAACTACAAAAGTCACGGATTCAGCTAGATTCTACGGTAGTAGGTATAGAATTCTATTCCCCCCCACCCCATCCTCATCCACGCCTAGTTCCATCCATCCATCTCACCAACCCGATTCTCATTTCCATTTCCATAACTACGTCTAACAATATCCGGCTTTTTACAACTACAAACTACGGTTTTGTACGAGGGGGAAAAACTTAAACGACACCAAAACGCCCAAAAGGAAAACAAAGAAAAAAAGTTTAGATCTATCTCCCCGAATGCATCCACCACCACAAAACATATCCTCTTACTACCCGCTCACCCCGCAATTCAATGCAATTCAATATGTAACCGCACCGCACCGCGCTATATATACTCACCCGTTCGTTACGTCCGTCCGTTTAATAAATACCCTGCGATAGGTACTGGTATTGATCATACTGCACTCACACCCTTAGCCCCCTCCTCCGTCACATAATGCAGGGGAACTCACCATCCTCGTAGAATAATGACCCAGACTCTTCTGCACCTGCTGATCTATAAACTCCCCCGCCTCCTGCTCACTCATCTGCAGCACGAACCTCTGTCTGAGCTGGTTGGTGGCATACAGGGCGCCGGAGGAGAAACACGGCATCCTACTCTCTTTCCCCATCAGTTCTACCAGCAGCACAAGGTTGTCCGCGCTCTTTCTCAGCGCCTGAAACGCTTTTTTACACAGCGTTCGAAACAGTGCAAAGTCCTCCGAGTCCATACCGCCCATCACGTCCACGTATTCCTGTGTCAGTTTGAACGGTGCAGACTCGAATCCTACGCTCCCTGGCGTGTTGCTGAGCATGAAGCCGAAGTCGATGTGGATTATGTGCCCCTGGTTGTCGATTAGGACATTGCCGTTGTGTCGGTCTTTGAGTTGGAGGATATAGCAGATTACACTGTAGGCGGCCAGGGACCGGGTGAAGGCGTCGACAGCGCTGCGGTAGGTCGGGGTGTCTTCTGCGCCGAAGGTTTTGATGAAGTGGTCTTTTAGTGTTGCAATTCGACCTCGTGGTTTGTTGCCGGATGCGATGGAGGCGATGGAGAGGGAGCGCTTGAGAGAGTGGAGGGATGTGCCGTTGGTTATTGTTTCTATTAATCCCGAGGACTATGGGGTTGGTTAGTACCAAAAAAGGGAGAAAGGTGGTCAGGGGAAGGTACCTCGCCGGTGACAAGTATTCTCATCCGCTTTATCCACACCGGCACCGAAGCGCGTTCCCATATCTTTCCGCAGACGTGGATGAGCTGGCATGCAAACGCTTCTTGTCGTAGGTCTGCGCCCGTCTTGACGATTACGCTAAGGAGATCCCAGTTGGAGCACATTCCGTAGGGTGAGGATTTCCGTACTCGCTCTCTTTTGGCAGTCCATTCTTCTCCGAAGGTGGCGGCGCTGGGGTCGTCACGATCTGCTTTTCGTTCCACTCCCGACGTCATTTGGTCGTTCTCCATACGCGCAGCTCCGGCTTCGGTGTTGATGTTCTTCGGCTTTGCTGATCCATCCCCGTCCTCATCACGGTTCCCGTATGCGGGCAGGGGCTCCGTTGCGGCAGTAGCCATGATGGTGTCGAATGTTGGAATTGGTGTTGTTTCCTCGAAAAAGAAGCTTTGCTCCTCGAGCGTTTGCATACTGGCTATAATCTTTGCCTTTATGGCGGCTACCTCACTCTTTGGTCTTTTCCCACCGCTAGCTTCAAGTTGCGCTAACATGTTTGCTGCTGTTCGCATGTGTGTTGCCAACGCCGAGAGGTCGGGGCTTTCATTGTTGGGCCGTAATGATTTCCTTGGAACTGGACTGTCGGATCGGGTAGGGTCAGAAGATCGGGGGGTACCCCCGCGGGAGGACATGGTTGAAAGACTGTTTGCACCGCTCGAGGACCTAGGCCAAGCGGCGGATGAAGAAGGTTCTCTACTTCTTTCTCGAGGAGCTCTAAATTCTTCCTCGCTAATTATGGGGGAAGTTCCAATGTCTCCGGCGGAGGGCTCGAAAACACTACTAGGTCCTTCATCTTCAGGCTCTACCGCTCTCGAAGTCCGTGGTGCCTCCGCAAGGTCGAATATGCGCTGGCGACTCCCAGAAGCTTCCTCCTGTAACAGGTTCGCAAGCAATATACCATTCTCCAACCTGTCGGGATCAAAGTTGAAATCATCCCGTAAGATCTCCACCATCAGGAGATATGGAACCCGCTCCGCACTGTTTAGCACCGTTGCCTCCGCGGGGTTGATGCGTACGATGCGGTGGTGACTTGTCCGAGATTGGTTCTGGTGTACTGTTGCGGGGCATATTACGGGGATGTCGACTTCCGAGGGTAGGTCGTTGTTGAGGAGTGCTAGTTCAGCTCGGAGGGCGCTCAGTCGAGCTGGTTTTGGTACTTGGACGAGCTTGTTTGATATTTTGTCCAACGCTGATAAGAACTGCTCCTCCCTTCGGAAATAGTTCGCCCTCAGCATGTGGAGCTTCTTCGAATACGATAACAGTGTTGGCGTCAGAATCTTGTCCTTACGTCGCCGCGAACTGCTGCTATTACCGCCATTGGGCATGTGTGTGGAAACACTCGTCGGGTCGGCCAAATGCATCGAATGCCGGTTCATTCTTAGATCTGGTAACGAAGGGGAGGAAAGAGGTATATCGGTCGGTGATAGCAGATCACTGTGCGAAGATCGCCTTGCTAACGGAAAAGATCGTGGGCCAGGCTTTGCTCGTCTTGGTGATGCTACAGGCGGGATCGGTGATTTGGAACTTGGTGTCAACAGCGGCGGGGTATTCGGGCTCGACACGGACTTCTGCAGCGGGGCCGGACGCTCTTTCCTTCTTCGAGATCCATTGGGACCAATTGTTTTGCTGCGAGTCAATTTCATTGGCATTTCAGTTATTGTATCTTGCGGTGTCTGCGGTTTTCGAGCTTGTGCGACCGCCAGTGGTCCTGCGAATCTCGGAAGAATGGGCGCAGCTATGCTACCAGCGATCAAGCTGGCAAGCACAGTTACTGGTAAAACATTCTCCTTTAATCGCTCTTTCTTTTTCTGCTCGCCGCCTCCAAACACAATATGCTGTACCCTGTTATAGATTCGCCGACACACCTAGAAATAGCCGCCAAAAGTTAATCACTACCGGAATCGCGCGTGATATTTTACCGCCCCAAGTAGTTGGTGCGCACCTTAAATGCCGTTGACTGCGGGTTCCCGGCCAAGTCATGCAGATGGGTTTGGAAGAGCCAAAATGTCTGTACTGGCAATCAGAACCTTAGTTGTTTCCAGAGATTCGGCGCGGGATAAAAAAGGCTGCCCCCATTGTCATACCAAAAGTGCACCATGCGCCGACTGTTCGCACAGCTCGAAAATAAAGTCCTCCAAAGCGACCGACTGCATGTTCTCGTTGCTGACGAGTAGGTGGCATAGTTGCGGCAGAAAGAACTCGATCTCCTCGTAGCTAAACTCACGCAGTTTCGTGCAGAGGAAGTGGTGGATACCGATGTGGTCTGCATACCGACTACATCCAATAAGCACAAAAAAGTAAGCCAACCGCATGCACCCATCACCACTAAATCCCGCCGATTCGCGATGCAAGCTTTGAGCCAATCAAGGGATGATGGGCCTTACGCCAAGTAGGTAACCGTGTAGAAAGGGTCATCGCTGAAATGCTCTGAGTTGATGAATCTGTACAACAATTGAGACATGGTGATCGCCGGAGAACTGGGGGCAAAGAGGCCTCCTTATGAGCCCAGGGCAGGCTACTCGGGAAGGTCGGGAGAGCTTGACAGGAGGTGAATATGGAGGGCGAGGAGGAGGGGCGTCGGAGTGTAGCTCAGGTACGGGCGGTGGAGCGAACAGTACGATGGCGGTAGTGAGCTGGTCTGAGTGTAGATGGTCGGTGGGAACAAGAGTGTCACTCGTGTGCGAGCCGGTGATGGTTGAGGGGGGTTCGGTAGAGAGGGAGTTGACTTCGTGAATCGTGACAAGATGGCAGTTGGTTGGTTAGTTCACACTAAGACAATATAAATTACAGTACTGTCACTCGCTGTGGGAGAACACGCAACCCCTTTCCACGCATCCATTCAGCTTCTGTAACGCTCAGCTGAAAATACTTAAGTATACGCTGCAATATGGGTTTCTGATTCCAACAAAAATGGTTCTGTTCTGTTACATTTTACAATGTTGGTTCGCAAAATTGCCAAGTTTCTTAGCGCATAAGTCGATTGCCGGCAATTCCGCCGAACGCCGATGTCATTTTCCCACCGCAACCTTAAAATCTCAATCATCACAAAGAATTACTCCAGCAATGTCGATAGACATCTCATTGAGCCCTTTTCGTCTCTTTGCAGTTTCGGTCTCCAAAAACATTGCTGCAACAGGCCAGGCATGAACATTCCCATCTTCCCGGCATATCACCTTCCCAACTTTGTCCAGCCTCTTGCTCAACTCGTTTATTCCGGGACCAAATAATTCTTCGGATCCGCCGTAATAGAACCCTATCCCTCTCCGCGGCAGGCTAGCAGCCCATAGCGCCGTATCCCGGCAGTCTCCTGGTGAAATCAATGGATCGCTTGGATCTGCGGATCCGGCGTACTGCCTCCCATACTCGTTCAGCTTGTCCGAATCTAAATAGTCGCTGGCTGTATTCCGGTTCTCGTCCGACACAAGCTTCGTCCACGGGGATATCAACGCTGCAAACGCCGGTCGTTCCGTTGGAGGTTTGCTGCCTAAGTGCAGGAGCATACTGAGAACCAATAACCCGCCCGCACTGTCTCCAGAAACCGTAACGATATTCGGATCTTCTGTTCGTGATAAGACATAGCTATAGCCCGCCAGAGTCTCGTGAAGCTGGTATGGGTAGCATTTATCCGGTATCAAGGAATACTCGAGAGCAAACACCGCGGGATTCTTGAAGCCATGTTCCTTTAACACGGAGATCCAGGTCATCAAGAACTCGAGGTAGAAGTAGCTGCTTCCCATAGCGAACCCGCCGCCGTGAACGTAGTAGACTATTAGGTCTGGATGGGCTACGGTATCATAGGCTATCCAAAGTCCCTTCACACCATTCTTTTCACTGGGATATTCGTAATTAGCACCGGGCCTTTCTCGATCACTCGATCGGGCATACCTGATTGACTTCAATCCAGTTGGGACAGTTTCTTCCGGGTAGAAAATACCCCGAGCGCAGCATCCGGAACCTCAGGAATGGCTGCGAAACGCCTTTCAGAAAGAACAACTTCCCAACTGGCGAGCCACTCCGTCAGAATTCCGTTGTACAGACCGATGATTACCACACACTGTCACTTGGCAAATTGGTGAATGCCCACCGAATGCACCTTATCATCGCATCCTGGAAGATGGTGGTGCGTCGTGTGAAGGACAGTTGATGTTTGGTCAATGTGAGGCATCGCTCCTTGATGAGCTGGGCGGGAAGACTGATGACTGGACACGAAGTTAGATCGACTATGGGTGGCTCTAGCTTCACACCCTTAAAGGAATGCATGTTCACATAGAAAGGGAAGTGCCTGAAAGCCGCAGTTGATGGTTTTGAGCAGATCGCAATCTCGTATAAGGTAAAAAGAAAGAAAAAGTATAAACACAGCTATATCTAGAAATGAAACCGCTTTCAGCAACATTGCGAAGGAGCTGTGGCTGTTGAGAAAGCTAACTTTCGGTTGGGTGTATGACGACAGACAGACACACGGGCGATCGAGGCTCAAAGACAAACACTGCCGATAGGTTCGGAGCTTCACGCTTAATTCTCCCTCAACGGTGCAACACATTCACCCCAATTACAACAGCTGTAGAGCTCTCCAGTTCTTTCTCTAACCATCAGCTGCATCCTATTTGAGTTCTCCAGTGGGTCGACTGAATGCCAAAATTCCAAAGCCGATTATCTGTCCATCTTGAATTGGGTCCACCGTAAATTACCCGGCTCTAATCAATTACTGCATTTTCTTCTTTCGCTTTCACGAAGTTCTGTCATCACATCACCTTAACTGTTGCAACTCCGCTTACAGTGTCGCACCATTATATATCCCATCGATACCACCACCTCCTCTTTCCCAAACTCGATTGAACGAGGGGTAGTCGACGCTCAGTTCTCAGCCGCCTGCATTCCCTCCCACAATTTGTTATCACATCTATCGCCTCGGGTCTTTTTTTCGCGTCATATACCGCAGCCTTGGCCATCATGGCTACAACTGTGGCAGCAGCAACGCAGAAGTACGCGATGACCTCAACTCCCCGTCTACAGTTCCGGGTGACTGATGATTCTAGTCCTGTTCCGTTGCCAGAAATCCCGGTAAAGCTCCGATGCAATATTTGTAGCGGCCTTGCACGCGGTGCTGTTCGGCTTCCGTGCTGCGAGCAGGCGATCTGCGAAACTTGTGGGACACTTCCGAAACTGTCGACGGATGACCTTTGAAACTGACTGTTGCGAACAGGCCGTGCAAATCTTCCGAACGTTTGTCCCGTCTGTGATCATTCCCCTTTGAACGCCGACGATTGCAAGCCGAATTCTGCCTTGAGGACTACGGTCGCAGTGTTTTTGCGAACAGCCGAGAAGAAGCATGCCCTCGCCTTGCAAAAGGAACAGAAAGCTACCCAACAACAGCAACACTTACAACTACAGCAACAGAAACAGCCTATGGAGCCTATTGCTACACCCGAAGTTAAAGCACCGGAACCACAGCCGGCAGAACAAGCGGTTCCCGCGGCCGGAGAAGATCAGCTAGTTACACCCGCTGCTAAACCTAACACCCCCATTCTAGAAGGAGATGCAGGACCCCTAGAAGAGAAGAAGCAAGAACCAACCAGCGTCACTCAGGTCTGTTACCCTAACGCGTCTCCTGAATGTGCAGCTAATAAACTCGTAGCGCGATACTGAGAATACCGCCCAAGGAAAGACCGATAAGCCGGAGGCGAAGGCAGGCCCCCATGATGTTGCACCGCAACAAATGGGTTATAATCAGCCTAATGACGTCTGGTTTAATGGACAAGCCCAAGACCAAATGACTGGAATTGCTCAACCAATGTTCCCAGGTCAAGATATGTCCGCATGGGGTGGCTATGGAGCACAGGGTGTATGGGAGAATGGATATGGCAATGGTATGATGGGTAGGTGGTTCTCTTGTAGCTTAACATACATATTGATTGACTAACATGAGAAAAGGCTACCAAATGATGAATCCGATGGTCATGGCACAGTCAGGATACGGTGGGGGTAATTTTGGGAACATGGGAGTTGGAGGGTATAATGGACAGAACGGAGGAGGCATGGATTGGGATAATGGCTGGGGTGGTCAGAATAATATGGGATACAACCAAGGGATGACTGGTATGCGTAATGGTGGATACTATTCTGCTGCGTCTGCTGCTGGTGGATATAATCACCAATCTCAGGGGAGTCATCAAGTGCCATCACAGCAATATCAAAATCCTCATTTTCAGCGGCAACAAAACTTCCCGAGAGGTGGTGGTTTCGCGGGTGGTGTCGGAAACCGCCCTTACAATTCTTCTGACTCCTCATCGCAGCAACATCTACAGCAACAGCCGCAACAACAAGCCTATGGAGAGAGCGCGTTCCAGCAACAGATACAAGGTATTGAGGATGTCGCTGTGGCAGTCAAGAAGGCGCCCTCTTCCACTGGCGCTGAAACTAAAGGGGAAAAAATCCCTTCTATCGTGTCTGGCGACTCAGATGACATAGATGTTACTACTTCATCTGCTATTATTGCTGATAAAAGAGACGCTGTTGTGCCTACTGAGACCGAATCGACCGTCGTTGCTGGTTTAGGTGAGGACATTGCCGCCGGAACAGATTCAACAGGAATGCATACCAGTATTCCGACCGCACCCATGAGTCAGCCTGATGTAGCGGCATATCCTAATACTCTTCATGATGACTATAGTGGACAGAACTTTCAGAACTTTCATCAGCAGCCCTATATTAATGGTTATCAAGGTCGTGGTGGATACTCTAGGGGAGGATTTAGCGTCGGCGGAAGAGGTGGCTTCAGGGGAAATGGGCACTTTGGAATGAGGGGAGGATATGGTATGGATGGTACAGTACCGAATGGAATCCCAATGGGAAATGACAAGATCCCACCTCCAGGATTCGGGAAGGGTGTCGAAGGTGCACCTACTGGGCCAAAAGCAATGCGCGAGGGAAAGCCAAACCGTGGGATTATGCCACGAGCTGGAGGATTTGTTGGAAGGGGTGGATACACTGGTGGTGGTGGTGGTGGTGGTGGTGGGTGTTCATCGTGGTCTCGGAGGTTTGTTCCATCTTTTGTTTGCATTTTCTTCTCTTTGTTTATAATGGCATCTTATTTATTTGTCCAGCCACTCTCCACCTGATCGCAATAACGACCGTACCAGGTCTTACAGCCGCTCAGTATCGATTGAGAGCAGACACCGCTCACGATCTGCACGGAGCAGAGACGACAGCAGAGACCGTAACAGACGCCACAGCAGGAGCGTGAGCCGTGATCGAGACCACAGCCGAAATCGCCGTCACCGCTCAAGGTCTCGCACTAGGCGCTCTCCCACACCCAGCAAAGATAGCGACGGATATCAATCGGAGAGAGGTAGGACGCCAAAACGGGATGGAGAAGACACTGATAAAGTCTCCTCACCTATAAAGACTCCGCAGTCCGCAAAGCTGGCCTCTGTCCCCGAAGACTCACAGCCCCCATCCGGTGCCCCATCCGGGCGCGGCAAACGCTCACGCGAGGCGTCGGGGAGTAGGGAGCGTGATCAGGATCAGGATCAGGATCAGGAACTTGCCGCATCAAGAGCTACATCACGTTCCAGAAGCCGCTCCGGAGAGAGACGTCATAAGCGCACGAGGCGCCACAGGAGACGAAGCACTTCTCCGGATAGGGAAAAAGATAAGGACAGAAGTAGCCGGCATCACCGCAAATCACACCGCTCTCACCGGAGCTCGAGAAAACACCGCCGCTCGCGATCCCGTACCCCTCGCTCACGCTCCAGGTCTCCAAGACGGGAACTCTCGGATACTGAAGACCGGATAGCAGAGGACGTTGGAGATCGACGCTGCAGCCGTAGAAGCTCGAAGGAGAGACGCCACAAGCGGCGCAGCAGGAAGGAGGAGAGTAGCCGCGATCGCGACCGAGCAAGAGGAGACCGGGAGAGGGGTGACAGGGATAGGGACCGACACCGCTCTCACCGCAGCCATCGGAGCAGCCGCCACGAACGCCATGAACGTCACAGAGACTATGAACGCGATAATAACGACGATATTAATAATGACGACAAGACCACGCCTACCACCAGCAACGAGAGGAAAAATTCTACCGCCGTCGCCACCGCCGTCGCCACCGCTGTCTCGCCGATATCTCCCACCAAGACCAAGAAGCCGGTTATTCCCGGTGCAGGATCTTCATCAAAGCACGAGAGGAAGCTGTCGTATAAGTATGAAGATGAGGGAGACCTAGAGCGCAGAGCGGAGAGGGATAGAGAGGCGGAAAGGTGGGGCATCAAGTAGAAATTGATGTCGGATCCACGAAATATACGTGGAGATTTATGTGTAGTTGCGAATAGAATATGGAGGTTTATTTTATATCTGTTTCTTGTACTTTGTGTTTACTTACTTTCTGAGAGCATGATATGATTACATGGGAAAAATTTAGTGATGGAGAGCGAATTTGTAGTAAGTTTACTTAGTCGTCCTACCTACTACTTGTACTTTTATTTGCGGATAAGGTGGATATATGAATGAATTGAGTCGGCTTGCGATGTTGTCTCGAGCCCAGCCGTCAAATTTGATTGGGTGACTAACCCTAACCGCCATCGACGCACCCATCGGTAGCCGACGAGAAAAATATGATGCTTAGCACTACCGGATAGACACGAGACAACTTACGATAATACACTTCTACTTTATATACTGGCACAATTGTTGTGCACATCAAAATCCATCACGGTAACACATCCAAACCTCGCCTATCCCCGCCTCCACACTCCCACCCACCACCACCAAACACTACCAAACACTACCAAACACCATCATGGCAACATACGGCAACTACCTTGGTACCCCTCCCGCTTCCCTTCCGTCACCCAGTAGCCAACCCTTCACTCACCCCAGGCTACCAGGGCTCAACCCGCACTACAACCGGCGCCAATCCGGCCTCCCACGTCGTCGACCCGCGTCTCACCGCCATCGTGTCCGCCGTCCCCGACATCTTCAACAACCAGAAAATCCTAGACGTAGGCTGTAACAACGGGCACATCGCCGTCGATATCGGTACTCCCCCCGAGGGGTATTCTTTGATCTAAACTAACAAAGCAGCACTCAACTTCACCCCGCAATCCGTAACCGGAATCGATCTTGACCAGGCGCTCGTGGCGAAGGCAAAGAGCCACCTTTCGTTCCGATGGTCGAGGCTGGGGCCAAACGGGGAGATGGATTATTTCCCTGCTAGTGCTGTGGAGAGGAACGGACATGTTCCGTACCCGCCCAGCGAGGGGGGGTTCCCGCGAAATGTGTCGTTTGTGTGTGGGGACTACCTCCAGGGAGAGGAAGAAGAGGAGGAGGGAAAGTATGGGGTTGTGGTCATGTTGAGTGTGCTGAAGTGGATGCATTTGGCGGGTGGTGATGATGGGTTGAGGAGGGTTTTTAGGAAGACGCATCGAGTGTTAGAAACAGGGGGATTGTTTGTGATAGAGCCACAGGGGTGGGAGAGTTATGAGAAGGCGGTGAAAAAGAACCCAGGGTTGAGGGAAAGGAAGGAGGGGTTGGGGATTAGGCCGGAGGGGTTTGGGGAATGTCTTGAGGAGTTGGGGTTCGTGAGGGTTGTGAGGTTGGAGGGGAAGAGGGAGATTGGGGTTTGGAGGAAGGTGTAGGTATTCATCACTCGATTGACTGTGAATGAAAACAATCCGCTGTGAGAAATCCAGCAGCAAATTGGACCTGCGCGGGCTAAACTCCAAGACTTCAAGGAGCGTAGCTAATGCTGCATGCTGTGTGTTTTGCATATCATAGAGATTGGCCGCTCAGAGACCTCCATCTTCGCGGATTCTGGTGTCACTGCGAATATCTGAGGTGACCGGTCCATCTGTGCCGGCTTTGGAGTTGAGAACTGGAACGGAAGGAATTGGGGATTAAGTAGTCACTGTTTCTTGCCTCCAGTTTTGCCGGCGCTCGCCCTTTCTGGCCGCGCAACGATGTACCTGTTCCATGTCATCTTCTCTCACCGAAATAGTATGGATATGTACCAACACCACCATTTCACCAGGAATTTCAGGGATGCTGTATCGACAATATTAATTTAACAGCTTGGTTCGCCCCCAGAATCAACTTAACACAGGGAACAGAGACGGTGGTTGGCCGTTGTGTGCGAGCAAGGCTGCACGCGAGTATATACAAGAGCAGTCGAGGTTTGGAGGGGGAAGATCTAGTAGAAGAATCCGAACTCTGCAAAACGAAGTGTAGCCAGTTTTGGCACGGTGAAGCCGTTCACCCCGCAAAATGGCCTTGGGTGGATAGCGAGGACGGGCGTTGACGCGCGATCATTAGGTAGCACTCGTTGTTATATCTTCCCCAATGTTGCATATCCGGTGGCAAGAGTGGCCAAGGGTGGCGATGGCCAAGGGTGGCGAAGGCCACGCAATATCCGCCACCACTCTCTTGCATATACTCGGGGCAGGCAATAAAGGTTCGGACACACATTTTGGGTAATGGATCTTGCTGTGAGAGCAGGGTGTTGACCAGGGAGGAGAGCCTGAGTCTAAAGTCAGTGTACACCTACTATGCTGTTTCTGGTGAAATTCAAACCATGTTTTATTGCCTGCCCCCGAGTATCTTGAGTCTTTCTCCTCTCTTCTCTCTGTATCATGGTCTATACTCTTAATATCGTAACACCCAACTCCGTTTGCAGGAAACAACAGCTTCGGAGTATCTACGCTACAGTAATCGTACATACTATTGTCGGATTCCTGGTATATGGCATCGTGTGGCTTACTGCTTACTGTGTGAAGGTTGACCGAGTAAGATGAGATGGTTGGGGTTGGACGGTTTCCCAATGGGCGGCGAGGATTACAGTATAAGTTTGTTTGTTTTAATCATACTGTATTCATTCTATCTAGAGTATGACAGTACCCTTCTTACCCTCCCCTTCCTCTACCATTCTTCGTATTTATACTTCAAACATTACAATATAAGTATTCGGGCGGGCCAGAAACTTTCCAGCTTGTGGCCGACGTCTTGGGACAAGCACAAGCCTATCACACTGGTAAATTGTTCTATTCTCGCTAAAAAAGACATTACAGCCTTGTGAGATTGTGATATCGACTCAGACACTCACCGAACATCTTGGGGGTGGGAGTAATTTCTATTAAGGAGAAGGGCGTGTCTATAAAGACGCTGGTCGAGACTACTTTCATACCTTCATTTGACTACAGCATGTGCTTTTTCTTGCGCCTAATACGAGAAATACAAAGGGGAATCCCCCTAAAATTATGGCATTGGAGAGCATAAAGACCCCTACCAGCCTCTAACTGTCTCACAAGTATGTACGTAGATTACGTGTCTCCCACAGCGCATCTAGACTACAGTGTCTAGAACATGAAAGAGGGAGAGCAAACGTCATCATCCGGGTTTCTGGAAACGCAGTCGCCAACGCCGTTTCCTTTGGTTGGTCTATAGGAGTTTTATGCGAATCTCTTTCCACCTCCAGAAAGTTCGGTATGACTGAAAGCTGAACATAAAACTCGGGGAATTACTGATCAGACGGACGCATTGCTTGTAACGCTGATAGCTACAAGAGAGATCCCCCGGGGGTTTAAGCGGGTGGTTTCTGGATCTGGCCTCGTCATTCTGATCATAGAGTGCCACTGCCACCTCCAAACTCGTGCCGTTAGTTCTGTAGATGTTACCCCAGTGTCGACCCGGGCGGGGAGTTATCTTCCTGCTTAAATGGCACTTCGTAGTTTCGTTAATAATGTATTTTGGAGACTCATGAGACAGCACTACTAAGTCTGTCTATCCGGCCACCATCTGGGAAGAGACCGGTACAATCTGTCGCTGTGGGCAAGAATAAAAATAGACATGACTATAGCCCTTTATATTCCCCATCCTACTTCCAAAGTATGGGCGTTTGCAGGGTGTTTTTCCGTAGTCACCTGCATACGGAGACGCCGAAACATGTAGTGAGAAGTAATTGCCCCATGGAGTGGCCTTGTTCTAGTCTACGCCTGTGGGGCGAGAAATTCCGTTTGTCTTTGTAGAAGCGAACCATATTGGGTTGATGATCGATGGTATGGCCTATAGGACTGTAGATTGATGTGCTAAATACCAATCAATGATCAGTGGTGCAGGATGGGTTAGAGCACTGTCTCCACCCCACGGTGGCCCGGAAAGCGAATGCTCTCAAAGGATGAACGGTTGTTTTGGGCAAAGGACGCGGTTGATGAAGGGTCGGACCTCGCCTACTCATCACCACGAAGGCAGTGGATCTCGCCGAATATTGAAATGATAACCCATGCAATAAAAGTATCCGGCCCGCATATGACGGTCTAGACAACTGCTCTTGTCCAAATAATCACATTCGTGTATCAGTGTTCTGGAAAGTGACGACAAGACAGCCCGTTGGGTGTTTCCTTTAATATATATATGGTTGTTTGATCTGAAAGATACTGTACTGGCTGAAACTGAGTATCTGCAGATGGTGAGAACAAAGGGGTCATCCGAAATGGGGTCCACATTAGAAAGTGAGCACCTTCATATTTGGAATGGTCGGTATGGGTTTAGGATAGTTCCTAGCTTTTGTTCGTTTTTTTCGTTCTGGTGTAGTTAGACGTAGGAGAATTTTGGGGGATTCTAATGCGGAAGAGATGGATGAGCTTAAGGAAGCGAATATAATAGATAGAATCTCTAGAATCATGAGGGTAGAGGAGCTCCAGAGCGTTTGGGCGGTGGGAGGGGCATTATTCTAGTCCATGCACATACGAATACGGGTGCTGCCGATTTTGACCCTGGACTGACGCCGACGAAACCACAAAACTGCTCGGATGGACCCACCCCCTCTCCCAATGCTGACTGCAGACGGCGACTAGTAAGGTCAAGATTCATTGCTAACCAAGGTATTGAATTAATGTCATATTTGCACTAATACCATGCAGACTCATTGAGGCCAGATCAAATCCTGCCAGTGATTAAGCTCTGGCCCTGTGTGCCGGCTTGGGGTCGTTGAATGTCTAGCTGTTAGCCCTCAACCCCGAGCCCTAACCAACTATCTTTCGGGCTGAAGCACAACGCGATCATTAAGACATCCATCCCCATAAGTTTTACCGTTAAGTTCAAAACCCCTCCCCGAAACCGACCGAATCCCCCAGAAGGTCTATTACCCGAGGGTGGAAGTCGAGCCGGTGACGGCGCCACTCGGGAACTGCAAAACATCTGAGTGGCTGAAACTTACTCAAACTGGTAATTCTTACATAGCCAACCGCCATGTCAAGCCACTCAGAAGTTCCGGCACTTAGTTGCCATGTCCTTAGAGACATTTTGAACTGGACCAGAGACCGATCCTCGTGGAAACGTTGATTGGGAGCCAGAGGAAATTTGAAACGTGTTACGTTTCAGTGGCCCGGAGGAGTTTTTGCAGTTCTTGGTTCCCGGGGTTGTGCGTGTGAGTGGTTGATGGCATCTACCGTTAGATTGGAGCATCAGAAACAATCAGACGGACCGGCTTGTAGATACGGATGAACCTCCGCGTGCAGATCAACTCAAACACCGCCCCCGGCGGCTACAGACAGCATTTCCAGATTCTTGACAATGTGTGTGCATGTATTATATCGATGCCAGGCATTCTATAAGTAAAATTTCCCAACCAAGTAAAGCTCCCGCTCCCGACGAAACACGTACGCGTACCTTGTCTTATGCTTTCTTCTTCTTCCAATAACGCACATGAGACATATGTTCCCTTCGGCCCGGAGGCTTGTTTATTCCCTGCTGCGGATCTCTGGACGTGGTCCACATGTTACTGTTCCGATGAGGGGTTCCCCGCATCCAGATGATACAAAAAGTTCATCGGTTATTCCCGAACGGTCCTCCTTCCCGACTATTACCGGCCGCCCCCAGAGAACACGCAAGCAGATACTGCCACAGTACCGGCGAGCTGATACTCTTCCCACAAGCTGATGTATCTGTACAGTCCACTGCACCCTAGTTACAGTTTAGCACCGGCCGCCGCACCTCCAACCCTCACCCCATCTATCTGCAACCAACACAAAACAATCCCATCTTATCGGAGTTAAAGGTGGAGCTCAAAACCCCATCCATGGCAGATCGATCGAAAGGGAAGAGAAAGAATGTAAGAGAACTCTGGTCCTTCTGGCTCACGGGAGCAAAGTTGCGGCCGAGTGACACAGGGCAGTATCCCTATCGCGGATCACTTTCAAACTTTTACACTTCGGATAGCTTTTCTTTTTAGCAATCTGTTAGAATGAACCCGAAGAGAAACCCTACCCGACAGCACCACATATACTCTTATTTATTTATTCTTCACAGTATGTACTCCTCTAGTAGCCATACGGATGTACTTCTAGATAGGTGACTATAACCAATCCAAGCTCTTCCGTTCAGATTCCGTTGATTATTTGTATACATACTAAGTAGCGTATTAGCATAGCCACATGAACATTAACAACCAAGCAGATAAGCAGGTAAGCGATTGTAAGTACAAGAGCTACAATAAGCAGACAGCCGGCTCACATGTACCATTGGCAATCAGAATGCAATAGTTAGCAAATCAACCAATAATTTGATCCACATCCGCCCAGAAGATTTGGTAAAAATCTTTGTACACATCCTATTTCATCTCGCAGACATCAATCTCGATCGTGAAACCCCCAAGGAAAACCCCCGAAATCGTGCCTGGAGGATTCTATTCCTCATAATCCAACCACCATCCGAATAGATACCCAAAGTACCAAGAAAAGAGGGAAAAAAAGATTATCCATATCCATATCCATATCCAGAACAGTTGAATGCCGAAGGAGAAACCCAGTTGAAGCCACCCGAAGAAATAAAAATCCTCACACTATAACATACACAATGATACGAATCCGCACCGCCCTCGGGTTCTGTTACGTCGACGGGCTTTGACAACTTTACTTGACGAACGCACCGATGCATAGTAAGACGTCCGACCAAACTTAATCAAGTTTTCCGTCTCCGCTTCGCCTTTGCTGTGCCACTAGAGTTATTCTCTTCATCACCACTCCCTTCTTCCTTCCCACTGCCCTTCGCCTGGCCCACTGCTTTTTCATTCCCTTTTTTCACCGAAATCGCACACCCTTGCCGCTTAAGCACTTTCGTCAAAGCCGTACTCGGCCTCATTCCAGGAAAGTCTTTGGCCGTGTATACCGTGAACACGTCACTCAAGGCCTCAGTAATAATGGGCGTATAGCCTTCCGGTTGCAGGTCGCTTGGTCTGAGCCTCATTAGAACAAATCGTAATCGGTATTTGCCATGTGTACGACATGACAAGTCCGGAAAACAAAAGAAGCAGCCCTCCGTGCCCTCCTCGTCCTGACCAACAAATGGTGAAGATACCAACGTTCCCATCAGACGACGGGTAAGGCGCTTATCAGCGCCTGTCAATGCGGTCTCGTCGGAGTTGCCGTCAACACTCCACAGAGTGCAGTGCACAACATTGAACGGATAACGTATCTCGGCAGGGTCTGAATTTTCCACAATAAGTTGAACTATTGGAGGCGGGTCAATAACTCGTCGATCTCGCTCCCCAAATCCACATGCTCTGGCTGCCACTGGTTGCTGTCGCACTTGAATATGGTAACGCTCGCACTCACTGGCAAATCCTCTTAGTTATGAGGCACGCCAACAAGCGCAGGAAGGGTGTTCTACCTGCGATTTTGTAGTGGTTCGCAATGACTACTGCAGCTCTCCTCTGCGGTTGCCGCAGACGGAAATCCCGAAGAATAGCTGGGTCCATGAATGGCCTTTTCCTGCTGTTGGTAAACGTCTTCTGGTGGCGAAATCCTTGGCCCAGCAAACGGAGGCGATGGAACCATGGTGCTCAAGCTCGACCTATAAAAGTGAATATAACGTTAGATTACTTCGCTGAATGCGTCCTTTTCATGCGGAACTCAAGAATGAAAGAATAATACTTTCTGCGGTCATTAGGCCTCTGATTGAAGCGCGGGTCGTAACCAGAGTCGTATGGAGGTGTAGTATATTGGGGGAACGTAGGCTGCGAGGACAATAGTCGGCAAGATGTAGACGTCTCGCGGCCATCAGCGCGCAGCTGCGATGGAGGCTGCTGATGAGATACGGAAACGGATGAGAGTTGGGGGGGTACATGATGTTGCTGTGGGAGGTGACTTGGTTGCTGCCGAGCGGTATGCTGCCGCGGTAATAATCCCGCTGCAGCGTTGCCAGGACTAGCGATCGCGAGCGGTGCAAGGTGGTGGCCGGAAAAACTGGGTGGGATTGTAGCTGGTGGGTTCCGAAATTGTATAGGCGGCGGGGGTAGTTGGTGAAGCGGGAATGCAGTGGTGGAATGAATAGGATGGGGGGACTCAGCCATGGTGGCAGATGGCGACACCAAGGTGTTCCGGGGGTAGATTGGTTGAAGAGGGGGTCCTGGCGACATCATTCAGGCTCATTCGCAACTCCAAAAGTGTGCCAGCGCGTATAATGTTGGTCGATAAATTTGGCGCGATAGAAAATCAAGAATTCAGAATCCTTTAATGGTAAATCGTCAGTTCCAACGCCACAACGCGTGCACTTGTCTGTCGCGGAGCCTTCCGAGTCGCGGAGCAGAGGAGCAGCCTAAAATACTCGGCAACGATCCTAGGACAGGTAGTCAGGTAGCAGTTTTTCCGTCCGCCGAATGTCGCGCGTCACGCTTGTCTGTCACTAATATCTCTAACGGCTAGCTTCTTCGTCCAGTTTCTCTCAGACTGGCAATTACGAACTTTTCGATATGAGGAGTGCTCAGGGCAGAAAGCAGGAAGTAAAAAGCCTGGTCAACGATGCAATTAAAGAGAGAGAGAAGTACTGAATGAAACTGTTGTGTGCACCCTAATATCGTGCCGAACCTGTCGATTATGTAGCTATGTGATTTATCCACAATTGACTGTAGGACCAAAGAACGCGTTAAAGACGTAAAGACACACCAAATGCTATAGCACTGTATATATCGGTGAGTGGAAGAGTAGGTGAATAGCGAACAGTGAACCAGGAAAAAGGTGAGAATAGGGCCGTTAGATAAGCCAAACACAACTAACGATGGGTAAGAAACAAATTGAAGTAGTTGGAGAGATATAGTGTGGTGATATCACGATATCGGTGTATCGGCGTAAGATACGGCCAGGGCTACAGGCGGAGCGGGAAGATGTGGATTAATAGGCCAGGAGAAAAGTAGAAGCGAGGGAGAAGAAGAAGAAGAAGAAGGAACGAACGGATGAAAGGAATAAGGTCAAGAAGAGATGGAAGCTGTGGGGGGGAGATGTCGAGGGCGAGGCGGTGGGGGATCAAGGGAGGGCTAGAACGGAGAGGGCACCGTTGTCGTCTACTCTTGAACCTCACTCACCGCACAATAAATAAAAGAAATATAAAATAAAGATCTTATTAAGTACTCAGAAGCTCCTACCTAAGGTTGTTAGGTTACCCTGGGATTAATTATCAATTAATGATACTAAGTTAGTTTAAATAGTCTAGGAAATGAAGATATTAGAGTTGCAATACTTTTACTTTGATGTTAGGCATCTACAATTTGCAAAGTGTTCAATATGCTCACTCTCATTCAGAAAGAGCCCCCAGTTGAGAAATATATCTTATCCTCTTATCCTAAACTTCACAAGACATATTGCAAAGGGATGCAAGTCGCCTCATACTTGTCCCGCCAGAAGCTGCTGCACGAGTTGGGCGGGCTTGCTGAACCCCCTCCCCCCTCCCCTGCATTTCACCCAACAGTCCCTCTGATTTCACCAACTTTGTTGATCAATAGCAACCGATGCAGTCCCACGCAACTGCACCTTTGAGATATCAATCGAGAGCACGCGGACAACCGTTTATTCTCCCGGACCTAATCAAGCATGGGTGGGGAAGCAGCAATGTCGGGAAATTTCATATAACTATTGACCAACCTACGCACACAGAGTATACAGTGCTATAACTTGCTGCAAGACAATAAAACACCTTTTAAGTACCTTGGTAACTATTCACGGACGAAACGATTACAGTTTCTCATAATACGCAGGATGGGAGAGAGAATTACCCATCAATACACATTACGAGGCTTCAATGGAGCTATGATACCCCAGCAGATGATTTCAGTACTTCCACTGCATGCAACATCTTCGAGATGGTTAGCTCACTCGTTATCCGCTGCTTCATATCTAGGGGACGATTGCGGGGTTGACGTCTGCAAAAACCGGGGACAGCACCTAGCTGTACATCTACTATCCCACACCCCTGATACTATCGTTCGGTTCCTCGATGCGTCACGACGAATCAACACAGGCGGTGGTGCCGTTCGATCTTCCGGGTCAATGTCCTAAACGCGGGTTGGGGGGTAATCATTTCGCTCTGGATGGCGGGCGCCCTTAGCTCCATGCATGGATAGAATCTTTTGTACAGCCCCAAGATCTCCCCAGAAGCATCGAGCTGCGTACTGCGTATATTACCCTCAGTAGAAGAACCGGGCGAGAGTTTCGGAGTTTCAATGGCCTGCATGTGTGCGCCCTCTCTGCTAATAAACAGGTTATAACCAAAGTATTACAGACTATTTGTGAGTGCTCTTGCAGCTGCAACCCCGCAAAGAAGCCCATTTTTAGCAGCTACATACTGCCACAAGAAAATCATACTATCGAGTCCAAGGAGGACATGCATGCACCCGTACCGGGGCTTTCCCCACAATGCCCCCAATAATTAAGCATAAGATATGTCATGCGATCACCTATGTCGGGGCTTCAGAGCAGTTTTCCGAGTTGCGGAAGAGGTCATCATTCCCTCTATAGAACGGCTATCTACTGCAAGGCAATTGATCGCATACGTATATACCTGAGCCCATCGTGCTGTACTCCCCCACATCCCCTCCGTCAGATCTACCTCACAACCAGGCTTCAAGAGTGTACCTTGCAGTCTTTGGTCTAGGAGGAGATTAAGAAGATACCAACCGGCGGAAACAATATGCCGGTCCAAACAATTTCCTGGTTTTATGGTACTACTCAGAGCTGAATATTGGTCGCCTTTCCACAAAAAACCCTCACTAGTGAGTAAAACCCCCACCAACCTATCTCGGTTCCATACAGAAATCGATCAAGGCAAGATTCTGTTTGTCCAGCAGCAGCATGGCATGAAACAAAGGCAATAGCAATTCATGTCGTGAGTGGCCGCCTTACATCACGCCTTGGCACTCCGTGCTTCCGAAGCTATAAGAGTTATACTATGAACATTATTTTTATGTTCACACTCTCGAATTTCTGCCTTTTGTACATTTCTAGGTAAATTGGCGAGAGACTAGTCCCAAATTACACATTTCCCAGCCTCCCATAAGACTGCAATTTGACCTGATCAGCGAGTCGGAGAACCGGCCCTATGTTCCGCTGGTGGACTTTGCTTTTTGGATTGTGGGGTAATTAAGTGACTGCGGTATGTACATTGCTGTAGGCTCACTTTTCGGCCTAACGGTGCCCGCCGACAGCTGCTTGATACGAGAATCTCTAAAGTATCCACAGGAGTTCCGCGGAGTGTGTATGTACATGCGGTGTTTCCTGCAACACCGATTCGACATTTGAGACGAATGGTAAAACCTGTAGCTGCGTCATCGTTTTTAGGCCGAGTAACACAGCTTGCCCAGCCGTTTGGCCTCAGGTGCAGAAGTATTCTGTCAAGTATCTTATTAGTTTATCTCGGCATTTGTTAGTTTGCTGTTTATAAGTATCTTTGCAAATGCAGTTGTGTGTTATCTAAGACCATTGGATGCAGTTATCCGGCATGTATATATCCCATATATGTATAGCTGCCCTACATAGGACTATGCGTATGCATTTAACACCGTCACAGCATTGAGTAACACATCACAAAACCCTCTGGGAGAAAATTTGGTAGAGAAGCTAATCGGAAGATCGGGTTATGGCCTGTTTGGGTAAAGGTATGGGCTAATTCGTCTCGTTCCGATTATCGTGTATGTCCGGCTGTAGGTTGTCGAGCTGTATTCAAACCCTAGCCCACTAGTTACTCAGGTAAAGTCTCAGAATTGCTCCAATGGATAACCTCGGTCCTGGGTATGACATATACGATCTGCCCACGAACCCACAAAAGCCGTCCATAGAATAAACAGCGCATATGAGCAGCTTTTATCTCTCGCAACACGTTGTCGCTATAGCCGTATCCCAAGAAGGTTAAGGCCGACGAAGTTTTTTTCTAAAACAACAGATTTCATCGTTCCAGAGACCATTTCTGCAAGGTAAAAATCTCACTCAGGTACCCAGCTAGAAGATCAAATAGATGCTCGGGTGATCTCATCGGACAATTTACCCTGGAAATCGGGCGGGACTAATCGGAACAAACGGACAGGGTCTCTCGGTTCGTTCCGAGGGCATTTAGGCGTTGGGTGGTGGGGTTCTCAGGTGGGTTTTCTTGCACCAAAGGAAACCGCTGAGTACTTTATTTACTAGAGAGTTTGCGCCATATATGGGGCCAGCTCCAGAATTCCTGGCTCCAAAGATTCCACAGATCCAAGCAATCTTAAAGAACCGCACCAGGAATCTACGGGGGCCAAGTAGGTTACCTTCAATTCTGCAGTTGGTTGCTGTATTATGGAATTTCTCAATCCCTAAAGTTAGGAACTTTGGAGCTGGTCAGACTCTCTACTTTATGTTTGAGCTGAACTGTACCTAGGTTGCTGCTAAAAGGTGCCGGAATCGGACGCTGAGTGGGTTATCTTCAGTTTCCTTTTCAGCATCAATACTGTACCAGAACGGCCCCCATACCTCCCCGAGCCCTTTTTGATAGCGTTCTTTTGGCACTTGCCGTTGGCGATTGGTACTTCGCCATTAACAGGGTGGCGAAATCCTGGCGGCTGGCCATGAGCATTTTGTCACAATTTTTCCCAGGTACCATTACCCTGTTATATAGTTTTAACATCCCAAGCTTGCAAAATAAGTATCACCAAAAGGAAGAATTTCTATAATGCTGAGAATTTACGATTTCGATTTCCTCACTGTTGGGCATACTGCCACTGATTTTGGTAGTTAAGTTAGTTAATACATTGTGGCCGTTGGAGCCGCACATTCAAATTCATCCTGGTCGGTATTTCTACGGCTGCGTTTGCTTTTTGTTGTATCTTCTCGTCATTTCAAAGGTAAGGCGCTGTGCTGGAGTTATGGCGAAATAACAGGGCCACTGGTTCCTTCTGTGGCTTATGCACGTTAGTTAGTGCTGCGCCTTATTACTGAGTAGTGCGGTGTTCACTAATTTTTTGTATGTCGACGTCGTCTTTTCTAACCCCGGCCAAAGTATCAAGATCTTTTCGAGAGGACCGTCCAAAAGGACCTTGTCTGCACTCTCTCCATCTTGATTTGGTAGTATTTATCGAAGAATGGGTTGATTTTGCAACAGCCATACGGTTGGGTCCTGGCACATTGGGTAGATGGCAAATAGCTGTGTTCATGGTACAAACAAGCCCCCGCTTCAGCAGTGCGTTTTTGTCATCCTCGAGGGTCGATATGTGACTCTCCAGAGTACCCGGATCCTCCAGCTTTCTACTCTATTTGTCGATAGGTAGGCCTAGGTATGATGGGGGGGGGAGGTGACGATTCCGTGAAACAGGCGTGTGATCCTCCATTAGATGGATATCCTGAAGCGAGTAATTAATCTACGGTTGCCATAGGCGTAAACTGCCGCAGAAAAGGGTTGTCTTCTCCAGAGTACTAAAGTGTGGTCGATGAAGGCGTCTCGGCCGATGGTGACCGTCAACCGGCATATCAAGAGTATCTAAGAAAGTTGGGTTCAGTTAGTATTATTTACCGCGTAAAGACCTCAGTAACCTTTGAGACTGGCTGTGGTTCCATGTAAAGAGTAGCTACGAAGTGTAATAGACACGATGCTCCTAGCCCTGTAGAAGTGAGATGAGAAGAGGAGTGATGAGACAGGATAACCAAGATCAACCGAACTTCTACACCATTCTTCACCATTCTACTTTTTATATATACCTGCTCGGACTTTCGGACAAAAGAAAAAAGCGAGATGCAAAAAACCCTAACCCGGTCCTAGCAATACCGCCACCGTTAATAGCTCTTAGCGCAGTCTTAACCTAACATGTCGGAAGACAAGAATTGCCCGTATACGTATAAGTTGTCTACCGGTGTGACGAGGCGAAATAGTCCGAGGACTGCACGCCGCTCTATGATCACTCCACCTCCATTTTCTTTAATAGCAGACACCCCAGGGTGTGGGGATCAGGCTAAGCGCCAGCTTGTAAGAGGCTGTTTGACAGACTATAAGGATCGAAAGGAACCTGGTTCTATTAATCACAGGAAGTATCGAAAAGTAGAGCCGTACTATATTTGTATTCGCCCGGGTGCTGACTTGTAGAAAGAAACTTCCGCATAAATATTTTGCTTCTTCTAGGTATAAGGCCACGGGCAGCATGCATTGTCTAATGCACTCTAACGGTGATATTGATATATCACCATGCAACAGACAAAACTGAAACACGTCCAAACCGGAAGAAATTGTGCTGACACGGCGACTCTACAAAATACTATTATACCCTGTCTTCAACTTCTTCATGCCTTTTTTTAGCATTAAGAGTGATATCGTCTGGCGGAAGTATTATAGTGAACATGGTATAGTTTTAGTCCGTGCGTTTGCTGGAGTGTGCTGTATATAGGTTGGGGAATGATCACTTTGATGCATAATCGGTTCCTCGAATGAGGTGGCTGTTGTTTGACTTTCGAGGCCGAATTACTGAGGAGACAGTTTGATTGGAAGGTTCCACAAACACCCACATTTGAGAACCAGTACTCTCTCTAAGCTACGACAAGATAGGCCTGTGGGTGTCTATCTACTCCCCGTATTCTAGGCCGAACGGGTGGGGGCTGTCAGCTGTATTGGTCGCATGTTTTACCAACTTCTATGTATGACGACCCCGCCATTTTTCCAAAACTCTACCTAGATACAAGACCCGGTAAATTTCTACAGATCCACGGTACCGGCACAGCTAAGAGCTAACTGAGGATTTCAAAGAAAAAAGGGCCTTCTATTCTATCGCTAAGAGAAGGAGCGATTTATTGACAGAAATATCATTTTCTTGACAGGCTTCACCTTGAATCCATGTTCCCTGCTGTATGCAAAGAATCTGGTCGTGCATATGTATCGAGAGCAATCCATGCAAAAAGGGAGGTGATCTTTTTGGTATCCCGGGTACTGGAAAAAGATCTGTCCACCCACCACATCGTATTTTGCAACTGCCGTGGCTATGGGTTAATGAAGTTGACGTTAGGTCTCATGGAAGGGCATATGTCGGCAAATTATCCTCTATTCGTCTGATGTAGAAAGCAAAGAACCCACGTACATAGACATTGATGGTTTTGTTGGAAGATACAACCACCGAGCTTCTTTCAAAGGCTATATCCTTTCAACCTGACAAGGCTCCCAATAACCCAGTCGTTGATACAACTATGCTAAGTACCTACTGGCCGATGTATACATCATGTATAGGACCATAGCATGTCTACCTATCTAGGCTACGTGCACTCTTCACTATTGGTAACTATCTGCTTCATTTGCGGCACTTTACGGCCCGGTCATGATGTGCATGCGCGCGTACACACACAATTCTAATGCACTTACAGGGATAGCAGGGTAAATTCTATGAGTACTCGGCAAATAAATCCAAAGAGGCATGTTGGCAAAATAAATGGGGTTTGGTATGAGTGATCGTAGGTGGTTGGGAGCCATCGCGATCCCGTTCATTTCATGACACAGACCCCAATCAATATGATCACAGGATTGGAGTAGATGCAGGCGAGAGAGACGCTGTGGAAAGGGACTTTTCCTGAGAATTTACAAACTGAAGTCTGCTTACCAACTACAAACTCTCAACCCCACCCTATCACGCAGTATCGTGCAAACAAAGCAAATCAGTCATTGAATTGGCTATTGTGATGAGCACTATATAGCTGTAGAATCAGGATAAGGGGAGGTGGTAGTAAGGGAAAAAGCGTAGTACTTCAACCAGAATACGCAGATTTAGCTGAGTTTCTTAATGTCAACTCTGTGGGTTAGATTCATCCTCCGCACTTTACCTAACTCTTAAATAAGCACCTGTTGCTGTTACTCGAAGGCTTTAATGAAAGAAAGCTCAAGAAGCTGTAAAGCTTATCCCCTAGCCAATATTGAAAACACGCTTGCTGCTGCCCTCCGTTGTCTGCTGCCATATCACCTAGAAGATTTTCCAGTTGCAAGATTTGGAAGATTCACCTCCTCTGGTAAAGTAAGCTTTTCAGTATAAAAGTAATAACCTGTAGTAACTCCTGTTGTAAATACCGGGACCAGTGAGAATGTTGTTATGGACTCTACATACACCCGACATCACTTGATTTGGGTCTCACGCGCAAAACTGACACTAGCGTGGTGTACAACTATTAGTATCTTCGGAGTATCAACTTATTGAGAGCCAGGATGCCATATCTCAACCAGCCGATCTCCAACAGACTAACGATTTGAAGCTACGCATCTAGAAGTGTGAATTGTTGTATATCCCCAGATTGTCGTGATTTCGAAGTCAGTGATCAATATTCTGGTACCCCGAGGACCCATCTAGTTGAACATTATATCGGTTTGAATGGTTTCATCTGATCGCCACAGCCCTTTCTTTACACCAAATGCTATAATCGAAGGGATACGGGGGTCGTCCAAGATGTTAATGTTTAGGCCGGAGTTTAGAAATTCTGTTACACTGCTCTTCCTAGCGCGCACAGATATATTACTGCCCTACCGCTACCTAAATTACAGAAATGCTGTCGAAAGTTCGTCCACTACCATCAAAATGGCGGTACCAAGGCTAGACTTTCGATGTGCGAGTGGTATCCAGGAGCGGTGTTGTTCCCGCGTCCGTTATGACAGGCTTTGTTTCGGCCGATCGCCTCGAAAGGCCCGAACCGAGATCGAGATGGGCACTGACCTGGTTTTTGAGTCAATTAAAGTTTTCGGTCTCTCTGAACCCTGACCCTGGTTCACGCGCCAGATATTACAGGGTTAGGGATTTGGTACCAGTGACTAATATTGAAATCGGATGATGTTCCTAGCAACTTTGTCGTCCCTTTCAGTGTCCATTGAATGGAAAAACGTATGTACTCACCATACGCTAGATACAATATTTCATACGTATATACAGCTTCGGTAGATATATGTCTCGTACGTGGTGTTGGCCGAGTCCGTTATGATCAAATAACTGCCGCGCGCAAAAGTACGAAGATGACAATGCAATCCCGGACTCATTACCAAGGTATTTAATCTTCCCCAGGCGACTGTTGAATAAACAGATCCTCCATGTCCGTAGGTATCAGTAACCAACTGACATTGGTCTGTTTGTAGATGTAGAAGCCGTGATATTAATATGTCAGCCACGGAGACAATGGAACAATTTCTAGCCCTCGAGATGGCGCGCGCCTGATTTCGGCTGGACATGGGTGGCGGAAAGGTCTCCGAAAGAAGTGGATTTTGCCTGAATGCTTTCAGGGACGGTGAAGCATCTCGAGAGCCGGATTGAGAAGGGTGGCATCGAAAGATGTCAGGGCTCCGGGTTTTCATCGTTCTACAATTCTGGACCAGGCGTGGGATAGCATGTATGTAACTAGGCCGGACCATATGGTTTCCTATTCATCTGGGGGAAAGCTGTATCTCCCTCTGGGTAACATTAGATATTTATTATGGGAACTGAGTTGTCAATACGCAAGTTCACAGACTCTTGGTATTTGGCTGTACTTTCGGTCCTCCCAGAAAATCATGGCTATAGTTGGAAGTAGCATCACATTATACACGCGCGACGGATTTCCACACACCCGGTTCACTTAGAGCAAACTTACTACAACTTCCAGCCTTACGGACTCATTAACATGAGCTTCTCCAATCACAAGTCAGCACTCGAAGCTCTCCGATTTGCCTATGTTGAAATATGTAAGGGGAGAACCGTGTGAATAGACTTTTGGTACAGAGACTGGAGAGCAGGAGAAAGACTCGAGATATATACAAGGTAATTGGGTGCCTTATGCCCTACCGGCTATGTGCCTTGACATCAGCTCAGCTGAAGCTCAGCTCGGTCAGGTTCACGCAACAACCTATGTGAATATCCGAGCCCAGTAGCAAGGGTGGCAAAAGATAGCACCGGCATACCCGAAGATATACCCGAAGATTCTCTGTATATATGCCGAGTCTTTCTCATTCTCGCTTCTCTCTCTGTACCATAGTCTAGCACACGGTTTTCTCCTCTATATCGCAACAACCTAGTTGCATAAACATATATACTTGCATTTGCACTTCTGACGCATGAATGGTGCACTTGTTGTAGGGCACTCTATTAAGTAGTACTAGAAAATGCACTTTTAAGACTGGGCTGGAATTAAACCTAAAACCCAGACTGGGTAATAATGATCATGAACGTATCTCTATTAATTTTAGTTGAGTCTTATCATTACTAGAGTAACATTTTCTGGTACTAATCCCTTGCGACGAGTACTCAGTCCCAGCGCTACCTTCATATCTCTCTTATCATTTTTACCTACTAATATGGGCACACTACTCCTCCCATATGAAACTCACATGATCCTTTCTGGCTGTCCTAAGTGAACAAATATCAAAGGTGCATTTCCTCACGCAAGTCTCGCAACAGTACACACTGGTATGGGGTCAAGTGCAAAATTGTACTAAACCGCGTAATATCAACTGTTTGAGTCCTCAAACTGTACCAGACCTATATACTGGTATACTAAACTGGTTTGTACTAGTAAACTGCCAGTTTAAAAACTGCTAGTACAAACTAGTATAACTAAAAAGCCGTCAGTAAAAACGAGCACTAATAAGAACAGCCATCTATACGCAGGCGTGGTACATCATTTGCTACACACTAGTAAGTATCACCGAGTAATTATGCTATTCTCACATGCGACGCCGCTGCATTTCTAGGCCAGCATACTGAGGCCAGTAAGTGAAGTGCAGCTGCACCTATACCAACAGTATTATCCAGTATACCAGTATAATTTTCCATCTGTACTGCAGTTTATAATGCTCCAAATGTACCAGCAATTTCTCAAACTGCACCAACAAACTGTTTGCCAGTACTGGTATTTGTTGGTATACTGGTACATACCGGCATACTGTTGCAAGGCTTGTCCTCACGTATGTCCTGTAGTTGTACATGCTATATGTAGTTGTAAATATGGCTTGAATACGAGAATGTGATACTAATTATATAACAAAATCACCCTTAGAGATAGACCTAGAGTACTAATACTGCGGCATTGCGAAGCCTCCAACTAGCTACTCTCCGGTGAGTGAGGTGCATGAGTGAGTATAATGTCGTTCAAGCAGTCTCACAAGCGGACAAGCAGGCCAGCTGGTAATGATTACAGAAGCCTGTGAGCGTTGTCAATGCCACCAAACCCTAGCGTTATCTATGAATAACCGTACACAATGGCGGTATCCACGGAGACAGATGCTAGTGAATGGCTGGTGCATGAGCGATTTCAGCCTCTGTTGACAACATTTGGGCCCAGATAAGAGCACCGTTTTTAAAGAATACCCGGGAGGATTAGCGGTATATCGTTGGGCCAGTGGGCCCTCCAAGGAGGCCCAGTATTCAATGTATAGAGCTATGATGTGGTGTGCAATGTGGAACACCCAGAATTTTAGTCCTCTTTCTTCTTTCGACTTCCAGAAGCCTCTTTGCGAAGGAGCTTCTTTTGTAGACGATCTCAGGGGGTGGTTCCGTAAGAAGAGACTAGACCGCAACTGCGGGAGGGAGGATCCGAAACCCCCGAACTAGCATTCAACTTGTAGCCGTTTACTAGGAGACAGGATGACAGAACTGCTTGCACCTAGGCAGGTGTGGACTCGTCTGAGCCCCAGATTGAGTTTTGGTAGGTAGCCGTGACAATGTACTTTGACAACCATATTCTCGTCTTTTTCATTTAATCCGTGTGAGCGTTGAAATAACCATCTTTCGCTGAGCTGCACTGTACAGATTTTCGTTTCCAGCCCAAATTATGATGTAAATTGCGATACAGACAGCAGTTGAATTTGGTCCTTGGGCTACATAAAAATATCATCAAACCAATGCAACAAGCATCCAAGCACCGCCTAGGCCTTCTTCGTTTGAATTCTTATTGCATGTGTTAATGTTGTATTCCATGTATGAAAAGTTCTACCGTCCGCGGTATGTGTGTGTACCTTTCATGTAGTGGTTCAACCAAACGGTTGTCAACGATGGCGGGCGCCGTGGCGTCAACAACACCGGAGTTGTTCCCGCGAATTTCCGGTGAGCCTCTAGAAGCCAGTCTGGAGCCTTTTGAGCGAACCCCATTTTTGAGAGCGGTGGTGCCGAATCGCCGGTGTGGGGCAGCAGTGTTCTATATCTCCGAGAAGATCCTAAATCTCTGATTCGTGATCTCAAACGTTGCTTCAAGCCGATGGGGCTGAAAACAGCCAAGAGAATAAAGCAACTAAGGGAAAAATCAGCAATTCACAGACCCACAAAAGCGGCTTGGCCGGCCATATTTGGGAGTCATTTGGAAGGCCACCCTTGGTAAATATGTATATACCCGGCCCGGCCTGTTTGGAACAGCACTGCACTGAAAAAAACCCAGTTGGTCCGTAGATATCTGTAGCCGGTCATAGACCAGTCCAGCCTGACCGCGATTCTGAGGTCGCCTTAAAACAGGTTCGTTTAAGACTGGTTGATGCACAGTTAGCTAGCCATTCTAGCTACCTAGAAACCTGGCAGCGAATGAAATGAAGTAAGAGATTGATACAGCCTTTCTGGCGATAACAAAAGCGGGGTTTGGACTGTTGGGTTGCAAAAACGGCGTGATGTTGCAGTCTCATGCTCAGATGACGGACGAGTTGGAAATACTTCCGAGCCGGATCCCGCGAGAACTACTCCAACCGAGTACTTTCCATAAAGTCTGGAGCATTTCTAGATTTTAGTTTCCGGAGTTATCCTGAAGGTAGCCGTAACCCATAAAGTTTTTTGTTAGATACCGCCGTTCGAGTGAATCTTAGTACAATACTAGGTCGTTAGGGCGCGGTATTTCCCACTACCACATTTCCACAACTGTATCACCGTTGGAATCAGTGCCTTCTGTGGTTATTGGTGGATTTTGGAGTATACTGGGAAGAAACCAGGCTCCTAGAGGATTCACTAGCGCTGCATACATAGGCAAGATTAAGTGAGCATCCTTCCGATCACTAGTTGCGAACCCAGGGAGATTTAAGGTTGAAGAATCCGCTGGACAAGAAATCATACTCTACTCTAAACAGAGGAAAGTTCTCATTAACGATGATTAACCTCTTTAAGACTAAGTCCTAATCCTAGATCTGATTTCAAGAACAAAGCACATAGCTCGGAATTAGTGCCCGGGGGGTCCAAACGATTAGGATAGCAACGCGGTGTGTGAAATAGTTAACGTGTTGGTAATATGATAATTGCAGCGATGGAAAAGAGACATATGTAATGATCGAGAGGGCTGGGGCTGCTGTAAACCCATTTAATAAAAGAGACGTGGCTAATGACACCGAAAGACATGGTACGTCCGGTCCAATTTTGAATAGAGCCCTTTGTATTGTGTATTCACGAGGATTACACATAAAGGAGAATCGATACCAGATGGATGAGGAGGAATGGGATGACTGCTAAAAAGTCGCAGTATGGACGGGACGGAAAGTTGCTATTTAGCGGTACCGGCTGGTAAAACAGGTTAATGAGATTGACTCTGCGATGCTAGACCAGATCTAAGTAAGGCCGATAGTTCGCACTTGCGCACTACCGATGCCCTACTAACGCCTGCCAAAACTCGCATCCCAAAAATTCCATCTGAACGTTCATCTAGCAAAGCTTCATTCAGATGACTGCTTTCCATTGGCCCATTCTACGTCGTATATCCCCGCCTGTCGGTCGCAAATGGATATTCAGCGGGGATCTCCCATTAACCCCGCTCCCCGCAACCGGCAACCTCTAACCGCCGCCATGAACTCCGGCCCCACCCGCAACCGGCACCACTTCTACCAACTCGCCAGCCTTTCGCTTTCAACGAAGTGAGTATGATGCTTCGCAGGTGGTACGCCTTCCCGTTGGTAGTGCGCATACGCGTATTTCCGGGTAGCGAAGGAGAAACGGTGCAGTGAACACGTTATACAGTGCTCCGAGGTAAGATGGATCGGGAGCCCCACAGCGCAGACCGACAGGAGAATGGCACGCGCTATTTAAGTAGGTAATGTTAAACGTAGACTAGTCTCACAACTTCAGCCCCTCACACATCGGTACGCTAAATTTGCGTGCACTATCGCCCTACATAATTCTTTCTTATATTTTGGCTGCCTCGTTAATCGGTGAGACAACTAAACATCCTCCTTTACAACCACTTGTGAGCGCAATATTGCTTTCGTCCTCTCTTTATATACGACAGTGGTGAATCTGCAGCGTAATCCCCGGGTCCTGACAAGTACTGGTATCCATGCAGTATTACGATATGAACATCCTGGCCGTCTACTTGAGTCTCCACTTGTAACGCCCGCGGTCTGACTGTGCAATCTCCTGCTCGATCACGATGAACCGATTGGTCTTTATCAATCGTGAGTCTGCATGGCGTTACGGAGGACTCCCTTTTTGAACCATTTATGTATTCCAAATACTTAATACGATGTGCATGTGTCAATATGCCGAGATGATAAATAAGTAAGCAGATGCTGTCAACTAATAATGCGGAAATCTCCGGTAGTCCTCCTGAGCGCTTTTGACTGGAGCGAATACACGAATCTGGACCCCAAGTCTGAAATTCCGTACTTACTACCCGGTTTGCATTGATTGCCAATGATCAGAGGCACCCCACTTTTAGTCGAACTTTGTCACGTTGTCGGCTATTGGTCTTTTTGTATGCTGGTTCATATTGCTGTTGGGACAGATTTTTGATTCTATATGGATGCGGCAAAGTCCTGCAAAAAAGGGGAGGTTGCACCTTCTATAGCTATTAAACCGCTTCTTGTGTTTTTAGCTGTAACCATTGTGCTGTCTTAGCCATGTCCGAGAGCTATAGAGTACATAGTTTAACCTCCTATAAAGGCAAGGTACACCCTTCAAACCCCGGCTTGGTCTGGCTGACCACCCCCGACCATACGCATGTCAAGCCTTGCAGGTAAACCTCGCAAACCTCGTTCACAACCGGGTTTCGCTCCATCTCTGGAAGCAAGCATGGAATTCCGTAACGTCGATGATCATTGGCGCGTGACACGATCTCTATCTGGATATGTATAGCAGTTGTAGATGTACAAAGTGGCTGCACCACCATCTTTCGAGCTATCACGGCATATCTAGCTATCCGTGTAATGCAGTAGCGGCCCCAGAGGCTGGGCATGAAGCTAGGTATGGGTGGGTGATAAAACAAGGACCAACTCTTCTGTAGACTGACTAGAGATTTCCACACTGAAATTCACATCCTTCGCTCCGCTCTTGCTTTCGGAATGGCTTCACACTCGAAATCGGTGTCGATAGAGGTTGACCCGGCCGTAGTACCTACGCCATTCGTCTCGCAAACCTGTATGTTTTCAGCTAACACTGACTCGTCCTCAATGCAGCAGAAAAACCAAGATCTCGATGATTATGCATCCTCGGGATATGATACAAGCACCGCCAGCCTGACATCCTCCATAAATGAATATCTCGTGGAGAATGGCGAGTTATATATCCAATTTTTACGTATCAATGCTAACACTTGAGACAGGACGAAGATATCATGTATATTATGGCGAAGACAAGAACCTTCATCCAATCGATGAGATAGAGCAGGACCGGTGTGAACCCCCGGCGATGAGTGAAGATTTACCTCTCTAACACGTGCTCACAGGTTGGATTTTCATCACGAGATCTTTTTATGGCTGCTGGAAGGACAGCTATACCAGGCACCAATCGGGGATGATGTGCAACGCATCCTTGACGTTGGTACGGGGACGGGGATTTGGGCCGTCGACATGGCTGATAAAAATCCCGAGGCAGAGGTTATTGGTACAGATTTGAGGTGTGTACTATGAGGTTTCATTCTATGAACACACTTTCAGGCACTTAGGGCCTACCACCGTCTGTTTTGTTAGTTGAATTAATGTGACCAGAAGTGCTGACTCTACAGTCCAATCCAACCACGATGGGTGCCTCCTAATTGCAGGTTTGAGGTCGACGATGCCGAACTCGACTGGACTTACGAGGCAGTATGCACTCTAATTGCCCCTAGCTTTACTGTGTGAATGTTAATAACGAATCGTGGTGTGAAGAATTCCTTCGACTTTATACATATGAGAAACTTAGCACAGGGAATTACGGATTGGCCTAGGCTGTTATCACAAGCCTACCAGTAGTGTCACCCTCTCTTCTCCTTTTAGCAACATAAGCTAATCTACAATTTCCCCGCTAGATGCACCAGGCCAGGAGGCTACGTTGAGCTCGCCGAGCTTGGGATGGTAGCCCATAGCGATGACGGTTCAATGCCCGAGAACGATGGGGTGAAGCGCTACATGGATTATCTCCGTCAAGCTATGCTGGCTATTGGGCGGCTTGCTATCACAGAGGAATTGCTGGAGACAAACTTACGGAACGTTGGGTTTTACTACCCATTCCTCAAGTTCAATCTGCCAGTGGTCTAACTAGGTGTATGCAGATTCGAGGACATTCATGTACAAACTTACAAGCAGCCTATTGCCCCATGGCCAAAAGATCCAACACTGAAACGTGTCGGCGCCGTGATCTTGATGGGCGGAGAGGTTGGGTATCAGGCATACGGAATGGGTAACCCTAACCACCCCAAAAGCAACCACCATTGCACCCATCCCGTGAAAACAATCTTATTCGCCGTTCACTATGCTGACAATCTCGCAGCTCCTTTCACCAGGATCCTCGGGATGACCGTTGAAGAAGCAACCGCAGTCTGCAGCAAAGCATATCGATCTTCTCGGAACAAGAATTCCCACGTTTACGTCCACTAGTAAGTTTCTCTCTGGCCTGGCTGCTTGCATGGACGTCTTGGCTGAGTTCTTGTTCTTCCTACATAGTTATGTAGCGCATGGACGAAAGCCACTCAAGTAATAATGCTACATCTCAGCTACACTGCACCCAGAAAGTTGACGAGAGGTCATATATGCTTTTCTTAATGAAGTTTTGTTTCTGCACGCTTTTTTATGGCCATTTCCTTTCGCTGCATGGGCGTTCGTTCTCAATTCATCTGTATATTACTTGTTCTAAACCACTGCGTCAACAACCTTCAACTATGCTGGGTGGTGGTGATTGGGGAGACGGCACCGTATGTAGCTCCTGAATCTGGAACAAGCATCAAATTATAATTCTTTGCGATGTTGTTTTAATTGTCGGGGCCGAAAAGGCGGGTTTCCTCCTATGCTTCCGATAACAATGGGCTCTATTCATTAGTGAGTAGGATTTGTGATGATCCAAGTAGCCGTCGTGATTCCAAGAGGAGGCAGCAGTATCCCATTCCGAGTGTAACAAATGACCCAGAAATCTTAGACTTCTTTGACCAAGCGGGAGTATGGGTTCCGGACGAGAAAGCACCCTTCCCACCTGCTATTCCCACGCTATGCACCGGTGAACAGTCGTACGGACATCCCCCAGCGCTCTGAACATCGCGGGCCCGTGTTTCAAGCCGGCCATCTGAAGGACCGAACGCAAGCCATCCCGTCTCCCGTCCTTATAGTCGTGTCCGGAAACAACGGTATCCTGAACATGTCAAGGAACAGTTTCGGAAGCGGGGTTTTCCGTCCCCCGCCCAGATAAGCCCCCGATATGAACGCCGCTTTTCCGAGCCAGGAGTTCTAGGTACTTCGCCGTTCTTGAGTCTGATGGTAGTGATTTGAACTGCTGTCGCGAATCCCAAGGAACCAGGGCGGAAGCGATGAGGTGGAAGTAGGTGCATCACCTATATCAGCCATATCTACTACTCAAGCTCCGAATTATTCACTGCTAAGCCATGGTCAAGGTCACAAGTATGGGTACCCGGAGAATCAAGAGCCACGAAATACTTCGATGCTGCAGGCTGATAACTATGAGACTTCTCGCGTCCGGGGGAATCCCACTAGCTGCCCAACCATTTGTTGCTCCACGACGGTCAGAATAGAGGGGTCTAGGAGGAAGGAGCACATACGTCGCCTTGTGCCACCTACTGAGTCGAGGTGCCCTGGGCCAATGCGTTCTTGCTGTGGTGACAAGAAACTATATGAGCTGTTCGTAGAGCTCGGATGCCCCACAAAACATCGTATCGGGTGCGCACGTGCGGAATCCGCGGAAAAGGAACCGTAGGGAGCTTTGACCAACACCAACTCCGTGAAATCGATAGTTAACCCGTACGTTCGATCATAGCTGGCTGTATTATAGCCGTGAGCGAGGGGAAGGACATGAGGTCGGAGCTCGGATTTCACAGGAATCCGTCTCCGTTCCCGCTCGTGAATGGGGCTCGGATTGGCCAAAAGTCCGTTCCGTCCCAGTATCAGGACGGAGTTCGCTACGTATAGCTCTATTCTAATTAGCTAAAATGTGTGTGTAGAGTAGAACTCACCCTTGTTGTGAAACCTGTCGCGGGCATTGTTGACGGTTGGTAGCTATCACAAGAAAGTGCGGACCACACCAAATTGCATTGGATATATCCGCCTTAAGGTTGACACTATCAGTGGTCCGCCAGTAAATCTTTAGCTACAGTAGACAACAAATGGATGTGCGAACGGAGGTTATTGAGACTCAACTCTACTCCGTCTAGCCGTCCAAATACCCACTCACAAACCTCCTTTCCTCAGTACAGTCCTGGCAACCGAAGTTCAAAAGGGGAGGAGGAATACCTGGCGCATATATAGGATAGCTGGAACATCCATAATATAAAACCGTAGCCTATAATTCGTCGTCATAGAGTACTGCAATCTCACTTTTTTCCTGCAAATATCGGTTCCTATCTAGAGTACTGCAATCCCTTGCATTTTCCTGCACCAACTTTGGAAATCTCGGTAGAATCGGAAACCCCCGGCGTAGGGCTGGGCTGGCTGCAGACTATAGTCTGCATAAAACGGTTTGACGATACTGGTAAACCTAAAATTAACGCTGACGGTATATGCCGTGAAGAATTGTGCACGGACTAAGCATTCCCACTCATGGAACGCTTAAATAGCCTGGTAGACTAGGTAGCTTTTAGACTTGTACGCTCTAGTACACTGAACTTGGGACGAATATTGAACGGCCTCAAAAAAAAGCACATTTTTCCCCAACAGAGGTACCATAAGAAAAGAGAGAGCGGCGTTTGAACGCTTAGCTGACGGTCCGGGATCGATATAGGTTAATTAACTGTAACCCAGAAAAGATAGATTGAGCTTATAATGATGAGCATGAGTACCTTTTGACAGTTTCAAATATGAAATTCCCTGCGTTGTTAATCTGTCCAGCCACACAAGCGGTTGGAGGTCTTGACCGTTGGCAAATTTGAAGGTCCGTTCTGGAAGTTGGTAGCCGGGGTACATAAACTCCTCCGCCACAACATAACAACTAGCTGATACAGGTTCCACCAACTGGCGCCGTGGCCGAGCCTCATTACCAGAAGATGCTGTACGTACTTCCACCAGCTGACTCTGCTGCATTTCACGATGCTTAGATGCTTACTATCGCTACTCAGTCAAAAGAGCAGTAAGTTTGCCAATCCGGTCAATTGGACTCCCGCAACCCTAAATTACAAGGGATGCAAAATTTACGAGTGAATCTTTTGATCACAGCAGATGATAACGCGTTGTATTGATGAAAAGGATAGAATTTGCAGCAGGGTATGAACGCCTTCATTCTGAAGGACATGGTCACCTCTCAGGAAACTATTGAACAGCGATTGCCAGTACAAGATACCCAGAGAGCGGATCGCAAGCACGTGGTTAAAAAATTACAAGACATCACCAGGAACGGACAGTTGCTGGACCGTTGGCCTTTCCATAGTCTCTGCTACAGAACATCCGAGCCACTCGATGGTTTAACCTTTGTACCACCCAGTAATTATTGTATAAGTCAGTTGCAGAGCAGTATTTATACCAAGTATTGAAGTTTGTCTTAGATGAAGAAATCAAATTTCGTCTCGAACACACAATTCAACTAAATATACCCAACTCGTGCCAATCCCGAGTGCATTGTCTTTGTCCTACTTCATGCTGCACGTTCGCTTGGGTAGAAAGCAAACATACGCAAGGCTTTTCAATGTGGTCAATTCAGCAAAGGCTTCATTGACGTCTCTTTCGTTATTGGGGGAGAAATGTCATTGATCCAAGATCTTTGACTTCCCCTTGTTCGAACCACATATCTCTTCGCTCCTCCACACCTCAAATCCCATCCTCCCATTTGCATCAGTCTACCATACAATCCACCCTCGCATCAGCTTCTTTCGAATACGGTCCTAGGTGCCATAAATAATCACTCGGCACGCATTCACATCAACACAAAACAAGCAAAACCATATCAGATACCAACAACCAACCTGCCATCCTACGTACGCCATAACCACCTAAAAGCAGGCAACTAACTATCAAACAACTAATCAAGTACGGGTCGAAAGTGACAGAAACAACACAATTGCAAAAAAGCACGCACGCAAGAGCAAGAGGAAAGAGGAAAGAAAAAACCATCATAATACATTTCATCGAAGTGAAAGTAACTACCAAGTAGACAAAACGCAAAGCTTCAAATTATAAAGTAAAAAACAAGGAGAAAGGACAAGGGAAAACAACGTTCATCATTTATCAAGTACGTATTTCACTTGCAAGTATGATAAGTAGTAGCAACACTCTCCTCCCACCTCTCCTACCCCTACCTAAGCATGAGGGGCCAATTGACAGACACAAGCACACACAAACCTATCCCATTCCGGCTTCTCCATCGACTGCATAGCATAGCACAGCATAAAAAACAAAAGAAAACAGAAACCAATACCGAGCAACGCATCGACACGCATAAAAAGATATCCCTTAGTGAAAAGACTGCAAACCCCCATACGAGCAGAAGAAGCCGAGTGATAATTCCCAACCTTAGTAAAACAAGACAGACAAGAGACCATATGTATAAAAAGCCTCTAGAAAGTGATACACATGCTCGCAAAAAACACACGCACACCACAACAAATACTGAAGAGAGCAACAAGAGCTCAAACAACCGAGTCTTGGAACCTTTTTCCCTCCGTCTCCATTATACATCACTAACGCATGATTCCCTTGTTAGGTGGGCCGTGACTAAATGGCGGGCTCTTCAGTGCGTCGTGATGCGGAAATCCGAATGGCGGACCGCCGTGGATTGCTCCCAGCATAGCATCCGGATGGTGGTGTGGCGGAAATTGCATCGGAAAGCCGCCCTGCGGGGGAGGACCGTTCATGTTGGATCCGGGCAGAGGAGGAGGTCCTCCGTTCATTCCGTTCATACCATTGATTCCGCCCATGCCGTTCATTCCACCCATGAACAAATGTGGAGGGGGAGGCATATTTGGCGGAAGTGGTCCGTTAAGCCCGTTGAGCAGCTGGAAAGGCACTGGAGGTCCATTAACGCCAGGAGGTGGCAGAAATGTGGGGGGTGGAGGGGGACCCTGCTGATGATGCTGGGCTCTGGTGAAACCAGGGGGAGGGGCCACCTGTCGAAGTGACTGGGGAGGAGGTGCTTGTGACACCGGTTGCGGGTTCCAGCCGGGAGGAGGACCATGGTGATCCATTATGTGAGGACCTCGTGAATGGGCATGAATTGGACTGGACTCCTGGTTAGGACGGTGCCTGAACATTGCTATGGTAGGGTCCTCAAGGCTCGGAGAGATGGTGTGATTCCCGCGGTTGAAATGCAAAATGCTTGTGTCAATAGGTGGCGGTGGTGGCATCTGAGAAGGTCCGCCATACTTATTTTGCATAGGAGCAGACGCATGCTGCTGTTGCTGTTGCTGCTGCTGCTGCTGCTGAGCTTGCTGCTGCTGAGCTTGCTGCTGTTGAGCTTGCTGCTGTTGAGCTTGCTGCTGTTGAGCTTGCTGCTGTTGAGCTTGCTGCTGTTGAGCTTGCTGCTGTTGAGCTTGCTGTTGTTGAGCTTGCTGCTGCTGCGGTTCTCCCCGCATCAAGCGCATAAAGAAATCAGTATTTGAATCCCTGGCAGGGGGTGATGATAAGTGATGAAGATTGTGTTGTGGCTGCGGCGGCGGCGGCGGTTGGTGAGCTGTCATGGATGCAGGGGCTGTATTTGATTGAGGTGGTCGAGACAATAGACCGGTGGCAGGAAGCGGATTTGAATCCGAGCCGTTCAGGTTGGTGCCACCCAACATCTTCAAGATACGCTGAAACCCCTCACGGTCCTCGTTGGCAGTTTCATGGGTTGGGGACTGAGTATATGGTGGGGTGCGGTTGACTGGCATATGGTGTTGTTCCTTGAGTTGGGAAGGAAGGGGCGGCGACTGGGACTCCTGCGGTCCGAAGAAAGAAGTGAATCGAGATTTCCCAACCCGAGGCTCCACACGAGGACCTGACAAAATATCACCCTGTTCCGGACTCTTGAGGATAGTGTTGCCACTCCAGAACCCAAAGAATCGATCCACTCCATTCTCTGTCGACTGCTGCGGTTCAGAATCATGTTCAACCTTGTGGGATTGGGAAATATGACGGGCATGGTGATCACGATCAACATCTAGATCACGTTTCATTAGCAAAACTCTCATAAGTTGAATAAGCAACAGAGTTACCTCTACCCAGCGAAACACCTGCACCTGTATCCATATCTTCTCCAGGACTGTTGGTCTGTCTAGCAGGTACATCTTGTGTGCTTGGCTTTCCCTCCACAAAACGCTCGACAGGTCGGGACTCGGACTGAAACTCCGGCCCCTTTTCGAGTTCTGGGTCTTTTTCAACCGGCTCCTCCGCCTTCTTCGGGCTTTCCGTGGCAGCAGCCGAGGCTTTCATCCTCTCTTTCCATTTCTGAAAGTCTTCCATAGAATGAGCTGCCTTGCCGTCACCCGATTTACCATCGCTATCCATCCATTCAGGGTCCTTTTCAACTCTACCTCCAAAGCGGTTGTGTTCGCGATGATTGTCCCTAGTTCTCTCTCCACGGTGGTCGTCCAAGAGCCAACTAGACTCGTCTCGTTTTCCCCGACCACGATGATCGCGATCACGATCACCACGCTCACGCTCCTTTCCAAAGTTCTCGTACTTCGCGGGACGATCTCTATCCCAAGGCGTCCCCTTCTTTTCTCCTTCCCCACGCAATTCCTTACGGAAGCGTTCGCGGTCACCTCCGTCGTCGGCACCAAAGCTCTTACGGGGTTGTCGGGATACATTGGTCCATCCACTTCCTTCGGTGTCATCCCTTCGTTTGGAGAAACCTCCTCTCAGATCACTGAAGTCTCGGCTTCCAGGTTCCCTGTCCTTGTCCTCGCCACGACCGAACCCTCCGAAACCTTTAAATCTCTGAAACTGTGGACCATCTCCTCGATCGTCCTCAAACGCAGGCGATGTAAGGCTAGCAGTTCGTGGGGAGTCGTGATCGAACTTCCCGGATGAAGCCCGGGCTGCCGAGGAGGACGTGAATGACATCTTGGGGGGACCGAGGATGATGTCTTCCGGAACTGCATACCGTCAGAACTAAGCTATCCGAGGGAATTAACCGAATACATACTTGACGATCTCGACAGGCGGGACTCGCTAAAGATAGACGGCCGGCGGTTCGACACCCTAAACCCAGAGTCAGGAAGGTCACTACCGTCAGAGCAACTGCACATACCCACGAGGTGCGTCGTCAGCTCCGTTGCCATTACTAGGAACGTCGCCCTCTATCCTAGATCTTGTCGTTGTTGGGCGTGTAGGGGCTTGTCTACAGTTGCCATCAGCACGGAATATTTTCATGGTAACGCGGGGTAGTCACCCCATCCAATCTTCAATTGGCGGGAGTCTGATCGGCTTCTTAACAAGAGGTGACTTTGCGAGGAAGAGCAGCTCCTCAGGCTCGTACCGCCGTGGGGGAGGAGTTGCCATGGCACCTTAGAGCCGCTAAAAGGTGACCAAGCGCAGAGCGGAAGGAGAAGCGAAGTATGTATATGGATATAATGACAGCGAGTAAGGCAGAGGTAGCTTTTGCAATGGAGGATGAAGAGGAGGGGGTTTGGTCGGTGAAAATGAAATGGAGAGTATTTGGCAGCTTAAACGGAGGGATAACTGTGCGTTTCGGTTGGATGATTTACGATGGGGTGTGGTGTGTGTGATAGATGAATGTGTCTGTCTCGCTCTCCTCTCCCACCAGCTGAAACTCGATAAAATAGGCAGGGTAATGGTCAGTCCGCGGTTCTTTAGGGTTAGGGAGTTAGTTTTTATCAGATCGATCTTATCTTTATCAATATCCACATCTTATCACCAACACCAACACGACCCCTCCTTCTCAGCCCCACATTTGACTCAATCACACTTCCCAACACCAACGCTTAAATTCAGTTGCCAAACACCAACTTTCTGAGTTCTCCTCCTTCAAATTCCCAAACCTCGCAACGTATCAGCGCATGGCCTCAGAAGCTGCAGACAAACTCGCCGCCATGTCCCTTGAAAGCGCGCAACCTGTTTCGCATGGACCCTGCAACAATCTGATCGAATGGAAGTCTCAGCTCCAGACGCTATCTGGGCTTCCAGAATCGTATGCTTTGACCAAGACCCTGGTTTTCAAACCTAGTACGAAATCATCAATTACACGGACAAACTCGTGGGGATCAAAATTCTTTATGTAATGACTGACTTGCAACTAGAAACCCCTAAGTCACAAACTGCAGTCCTCATTGTTCTCATCGCCCTCGAGGATTCAGATACAAACTCCAGCTTGATTGCAAAGGCTCTGGAAGTGAAGGAACCTCGTTTTGCCCAGCCGGATGCCGTACAAGCGGCATTGGGTGCTAAGCCTGCCGATGGTGCGTTTACTTGTCATCCGTGATATCAATATTCTGGCAATGGTGGAAATCCGTGTCGTTTGGTTCTGTGCATGACCAGATGTAGACAAAACTATACTCGAGAATTCCCATACTTTTAAAGCACTATTAAACTTTGGAATAAGCTGACACGAGAACAGTCTCTGCCCTCACAATCACAAAGGAGAATGCGGATGCGGTTCAAGTTGCCTTCGACCAGCGTATCCTCGATTCGTCAGCCAAGGTTGGCATTCACACCTCTAGCTCCGAAAAGACTGCGTTTGTTTCGGGATCAGATATCAAATCGTACCTTGAGAGCACCGGCGTAAAGATCACCGTCGTCAACTTCTCTTTAGTTAGTGTGTATGCTGCATGTCAAGCTCCTACCTCGGATATTCACAGTTCTGATTATTATTGTAATTTAGGCAAGCAGCTTCCAAGGAAGTGACCAATAAGCCCGCAGTCAAGACAAAGACCCCTACGGTTGAAGGTGCTGAGCTCATTGGCATTACTGTTCCAAAGGAGGCCGATTTCTCTGGCTGGTACCAGCAAGTGCTCATCAAGGGAGATATGCTGGATTACTATGATATCTCTGGATGTTATATCCTCAAGGCATGGCGAAGTATATCCTGTTTTTAATGCGGCAGCAACTAATAGAATAGTTTAGCCTTGGTCATACTCCATTTGGGAAAAGGTGCAGAAGTATTTCGATGAGAGAATCAAGGGATTAGGAGTAGAGAATTGTTATTTCCCGATGTTTGTCTCTGCCAAGGTTCTTGAGCGGGAGAAGGACCATATTGAAGGATTTGCGCCTGAAGTTGCCTGGGTCACCAAAGCGTAACCATTTCCTAGCACTACAGCAGATTCCGTTGATTCTAACGTCTCTCAGTGGCCAAAACGAGCTTGAGGAGCACATTGCCATTCGTCCCACTTCCGAAACGGTCATGTACCCCTACTACTCCAAGTGGATCCGTTCGCACCGTGATCTTCCCCTCCGTCTCAACCAGTGGAACTCTGTCGTCCGATGGGAATTCAAACATCCTCAGCCCTTCCTGCGCACTCGTGAGTTTCTTTGGCAAGAGGGCCACACTGCCCATATGAGCGAGAAGTTGGCATCGGAAGAGGTTCGTCAGATCCTTGAGTGGTACCAGGGTGTATACAAAGACATCCTTGCTGTCCCTACCATCCCAGGAAAGAAGACCGAGAAGGAGAAGTTTGCAGGTGGTCTCTACACCACCACCTGTGAGGGCTATATCCCCACAACCGGACGTGGTATCCAGGGTGCTACCTCTCACTGTCTCGGACAGAACTTCTCCAAGATGTTCAACATCACTGTCGAGGATCCCAGCTGGAAGGAAGGTCAAAGCGAGGAGTTGAAGAAGCTTCACGTGTGGCAGAACTCTTGGGGTCTTTCCACCCGTGTTATTGGTGTCATGGTTATGATTCATGGTGACAACAAGGGCTTGGTTCTCCCTCCATATGCGGCCCAGTACCAAGTTGTCATTGTTCCCTGCGGAATCACTGCAAAGACCACTGACGAACAGAGAAAGAAGCTCTTGGACGCCGTGTTGGATCTGGAGAAGGAGTTAAAGGATGGCGGTATCCGTGCCGTGGCCGATACCAGGGATACGTACTCCCCAGGCTACAAGTTTAACGACTGGGAGTTGAAGGGAGTCCCAATCCGATTGGAGTACGGGCCAAAAGATATAGAGAAGAACCAGGTCGTCACTGTCCGTCGTGATACCGGTGAAAAGGAGAGTATCTCTCTCAAGGATGTTGCGAGCCAGATTCAGACCAGACTAGCAACAATGCACCAGGACATGTACAACAAGGCCAAGAAAGCTTTCGATAGCCATACCAAGATTGTTACCAAGTGGGAGGATGTCGTTCCGACTTTGGACTCAAAGAACGTCGTTCTTATGGCTCACTGTATGTACAGCGGGTTCTCTGCGATAGACAGAAGTAGTCGTAACTAACGCCCTATACAGGTGACAACGAAGATTGTGAAGACGAAGTTAAGGAGAACAGCAAAGGACGGGTGGATGCAGACACCCCCGAGGATTCAAAAGCTCCCTCTATGGGCGCAAAGAGTTTGTGTATTCCCTTCGAGCAGCCTCAAGGCGAACACAAGCTTGTCCCTGGTGTTACGAAGTGCGTGCAGTGTGGCGATAATGCTAAGGTACGTTTTATCCCCCTGTAAATTGGTGATAAATGTTAACGTGAAGAACAGCACTACACTCTATTTGGTCGTTCCTACTAGGCTAATTCCGACTAATAACGATATTTTGTCTTTTTTTTATTCGAAGATTTCTCTAGTTTTATGTTGATCGTTTCCATGTTGCTTGATCGGTGCCGGTGTTTTGTTAGAGTAGTTAGCAGCATGTGGTTATGAACTGGAGTGATGCATCGTGAAGCGAATAGAGAGGTGACCTTTTTTCGCTATTTGGCATGCCCCGCCTCTGAAATACCTCATTCTTTAGCTTGTGAAATTCACTTGTTGACGGAGAATCAGGCCACTGTATCGGTCCACCGATCTTGGGGAGGTTAGAAGGATTCTAAGAATACATGGATTCGGGCCGAGTTACGGTTTTCGCCGAAGGCCCTGAAAGATCGCCTGGGAAGCGAAGACCCGAATACCGTGCAAAATTGCACCTAGGAGGCATAATTCTCAACCATAAATTTAATCCTCGATTCGACGCTTGTACTAGATACTTATATACCTTTTCCCCAGGATTCTTGAGCGGTTTGTTTGTGATTTTTTCAGCAGTTTCACAGGGAACACGTTAACGGGGATTCTTCGGTATGCATGTCGTCGGTATTCGGTTTCACAGTACTCTATAGTCTTGGAGTGGCTTCCCAGCGTCCGAGACTAAGTACTATAAAGTATCCAACCATTCCCCTCTTTTAAATTAGTTATATGTACCCCCTCGACATCAGCTTTACAAAATACGTCCCTGCATTACAGTCCTAACATGTACCTTTACAATGATACACTCCCGCCATCATTACCCCACCACACGACATCCTGGGATATCCGGCATTTGCATATGGCACACGCGAGCGGGAGCAGCGGCTGTGTGAACGTTGGATCTCATAGATCCTAGTCTCCGGCCTCTTCTCAGCAACAATCTACATATCCTCTCCTTTACGGGTATGTACCTCGCGTGGATCTATGTTCCTGACCCCGATGAGGGTGTGGTAAACATTGTCCATGCACTTTCGGTGGTACTGAAACACCATCTCCTTAGAGTACGCGAGTGGGAGGATCCAGAACTTGATGTGTACCGGCGACTGCTAGACAGGATTGAAGATGTGTGCCTTCCCTCTCCAGATACTGAATAGAAATAAAACAGTATCCGTACAACGCCAACCACCCACTCACCTTCACCCTCCACCTCGCAGCATACCTCGCGGCATACGTGGAGCTTGTGCGCACCGGGTCGATACGCAGGTGCTCACACCCCTGCTTACGCACGTTGACACTTTCACAAGGATTATTTCAGCGTGCGAGTGGTTGCTATAGACTCTGATTTCGTTGGCAATTAATATTGCAATTGTAGGCTGGTGTGTGGTTATTTGTGCTGTGTATTCCGTTCCAGCTTGGGAGGGAGTTGAGGTAGAGGATGGTGATGGTGACGGTAGTTGTGAGCTATACCCTCTTTGCGCTGGTAGAGATTGGGCTGGAGATTGAGAACCCGTGGGGGGATGGACCGAGTGATTTGGATCTAGATCGGTATTGTAGGTTGTTGGAGATGGATTTGGGGGGGGTTGTGGGTTGTGGGG